>MRWG01000019.1_pt1 | contig 421118 bp, 399 predicted proteins | sample 1013341 | NCBI WGS metagenome assembly MRWG01 (sample SAMN06117577, study PRJNA244670) | biofilm metagenome | biome: Water; feature: Cathode Biofilm; material: Biofilm; isolation source: microbial consortium enriched at the cathode of a solar microbial fuel cell | place: USA: District of Columbia...
CGACAGGCAACCAGCATGCCTGCGAAGTTGCTCCTTGATTGCAAATCCGCCTGAAAGCCAGAGGCTGCTCCCAATTTATAGAGGTGCCCATAAGTCGATCTCCCGTTTTTTTCGTATGATGGCGCGAAAGATTACCACAAGGAATGCAACCATGAGTTTCCACAGTTACCGGGGCGCCTACCCCGCCAGCCGGATGCGCCGCACTCGCAGTGCCGATTTCGCCCGCCGCCTGGTGCGGGAAAACCGTCTGTCGGTGGACGATCTGATCTACCCCGTTTTCGTCCTGGAAGGAAAAAACCAGCGGGAAAGCGTACCCTCCATGCCCGGGATAGAGCGCCTGTCCATCGACGAACTGGTGGGCGAGGCCAGGCATTGGGCGGACCTGGGGTTGCCCGCCATCGCCCTGTTTCCGGTCACGCCGGCGGAGAAGAAATCCGAGATGGCGGAGGAGGCCTACAACCTCGACGGCCTCGCCCAGCGTGCGACCAAGGCGGTGAAGGACGCGGTGCCCGAACTGGGCATAATCACCGACGTGGCCCTGGACCCCTTCACCGTGCATGGTCAGGACGGCATCCTCGACAATACCGGTTACGTGCTCAACGACCTGACCGTTGAGACCCTGACCCGCCAGGCTCTTTCCCACGCCGAGGCCGGCGCCGATATTATCGCGCCGTCGGACATGATGGACGGACGCATCGGAGCCATCCGCAATGCCCTGGAGACCGAGGGTCACATCAACTGCAAGATCCTCTCCTATGCCGCCAAATATGCCTCCAACTATTACGGCCCCTTCCGGGACGCCGTGGGTTCGTCCGCCAACCTCAAGGGCGGCGACAAGTCCACGTACCAGATGGACCCGGCCAACGGCGACGAAGCCCTCCACGAATGCGCCCTGGACCTGGCCGAGGGCGCCGACATGATCATGATCAAACCGGGCATGCCCTATCTGGATGTGGTCAGCCGGGTCAAGCGGGAACTGGGAGCACCCACCTTTGTGTACCAGGTGAGCGGCGAGTACGCCATGCATATGGCGGCCTTCGAGAAAGGCTGGCTTGACCGGGACAAGGTAATGATGGAATCCCTGCTCGCCTTCAAGCGGGCCGGTGCCGACGCCGTCCTGAGCTACTTTGCCGTGGCCGCGGCCCGGCTCCTCGACCGCTGAGACAGTGACCGACGAACTGGCACCGTTACTGCCGGCACTGCAGGATGCGGGCAAAAACAGCCTGCTGGTGGCGGACGAAAACCTGGCCGAGGGGCTGGCCGCCGTACCCGACGGCCAGACAGTGCTCACCAACCGTAGGGACCTGGCCGACCAGGCCGAGCGGCGGGGCCTGCCCTGCCACTTCTGCGATTTCGATTTCAGCAGCTGGCCCGCCCATTCGCTGGACGCCATCGCTTACCGGATTTCAAAGGAAAAAGCCGTGGTCCACCATATCGCCAACAGTGCCGCGCAACGGCTCGTCCCCGGCGGCCGGCTGGTGTTGACCGGCGCCAAGGACGAGGGCATCAAGACCTATGCAAAAACCATCGGGGTGTTGTTCGGCGACAAAGCGGTGCTGGAAAAACAGGGAAAGCTTTACCGGGTCACTGCCCGTCTGGCGAGCAGCCGGCGTACAGCTTCACCCCTGGATGACCGGGACTACAAACGGCTGCGGAAAATCCTGTGCATTGACGGCAAGCCGGTGTACAGCAAACCGGGACTATTCGGCTGGGATAAGGAAGATGCGGGCAGCGCGCTTCTGGCAGGCCATTTGCCGGACTTTTTTGCCGCCCGGTTTGCCGTCTGGCGCCGACAGCCCATACGCTTGCTCGATCTGGGCTGCGGCTACGGATACCTTTCCCTGCAAGCGGCCGCACTGGGAATAAAGGACATTACCGCCACCGATAACTGTGCGGCCGCGCTCCTCGCCTGCCAACACAATTTCCGCGAGCACGGTATAGCCGGCCGGGTATCGGCCTCGGACGCCGGCGATCGCCTGGGCGGTTCCTTCGAGACCATTGTCTGCAACCCCCCCTTCCATCAGGGCTTCGCACGGTCGGGCGGCCTGACGGACAAATTCCTGAACGCGACCCGGCGATTACTGGCTCCCGGTGGACGCGCCCTGTTCGTGGTCAACAGCTTTATTCCCCTGGAAACCCTCGCGCAACGGCGTTTCGCCCATATCGCCACGCCGGTCCGGACCGGCAAATTCAAGCTGGTGGAACTGGGCTAGCGCATGGCGGTAATTTCCGCGAGCAGGGCCTGCAGTCGCCGGTTGACCTCGGTGCCGGCCCGGCTCAGGGACAGCCCCCGGCGGGCAAGTTGTTCGGCGACGCCATTGCGGTACAGGGCCAACTGGCTGCTGGCCATGAGCAGGTAGGATTCGGGGTGCCGGGGGGCAATACCCTGGGCCCGTTCGGCCACGGCCAGGGCACGGTCGTGATCACCCTGCTGGTAGTAACGCCAACCCCGTTCCAACAGTTCATCGACAACCACGTCCGTACCGCTGCCTTTCGGTTCCTGATCGGGCATGATGATGTCCGCACCGGTGCCACTTTCCGCGCTGTCGGGCGAGGCATCGGGCGTACCGGGTTCCGCTTCCGGCAAATTGGCCGAGCCCCCAGGCCCGTTACTGGGAGCCGATGGCCAGGAGGTGCCCGTGGGCGCAGGACCCATGGGCGCACAGGCAGACATCGCCAGCACTATGGGCACAGCAAGGACAATGGCAAACGCTTTTCTCATAGACCGAAGACATCCTTGAACCAATCGATAATTTCCCGGCCCGGAGGCCGATGGCAGGGTCCCTTCCGTTCCGGCGCCGTGCCACGAATGTAGGGGATAAAGCGGGCCCCCTGGCAGCCCTCGCCACTCAGTCGCTGGCGATAGGGCTCCACCCAATGGTACTCCACCTCCTCCGGTTTGACGAAGGGCAGCGACGCCACATCCAAACCCGCCATGGCATCGGCCCAGACCTGAAGCGCTCCGGTGCCGCCGGTGAGAGGCATTCTGCCGTTGTCGTCCCGACCCACCCAGACGACGCCCACATAGTCGTCGACAAAACCGGCGAACCAGCTGTCGCGCTGACCGTTGGAGGTGCCGGTCTTGCCGGCGGCGGCGACATCATCTGGCAGGTAACGGTAAACGCCGGTGCCGGTACCTTCCCGGGTGGCCGCCTGGAGGCCATACTGGAGCAGGTGCATGGTGGCCGGGTCGAAGCGCTGCTCGGTTTCAAACCCGTAGCGTTTCAGGGGGTTATTGTCGGCATCGTAGACCGAGCGAATGGCGCGCAGGGGACTATGGAAGCCCTCGGCGGCGATGGTGTGGTACATCTCGGCCACTTCGAACGGGGCCATGGCAGTGGAGCCCAGCAACATCGACGGCACGGGATTTAGCGGGCCGTCATAACCGAGGCCACGAATGGTCGCGGCCACTGAATCGAGACCCAACTCCATGCCCAGCCTGGCCGTGGCCTGGTTATAGGATTGGGCCAGGGCCTCGTAAAGCGGCACCCAGCCGTGGCTCTCGCGTTCGAAATTCCTGGGCGACCAGGTCTCGCCATTTTCGGTGGCAACCGACAGGGGAGAGTCGTCAATGGGCGTGGTAAGCGTAAAGTCACTTTCTCGGGCCAGGGCAGCCAGGTAAACGGCCGGCTTGATGGTGGAGCCCACCTGGCGACGGGCCTCCAGGGCCCGATTGAAGCCGGCGTAGCCGGCCTTGCGCCCGCCGGCGAGGGCCAGGACGTCGGCGGTGCCGGTTCTCACCACCAGGGAAGCGGCCTGCAGCGAATTGGGCTCCAGCCGATAGCCGGACTCCAGTGATGTCAGTACGGACGCGATACTCTGCTCTACCCGCCGCTGCACTTGAGGATCAAAATGGGTAAAAATCCGAAGCCCCGCGGTCCTGATATCCTGCTCCCGGTAGTCCCGTGCCAGTTGTCGGCGCACCAGATCCAGGTAGTCGGGATAGGGATTGGCGGAGGAGCCGGGTCGCTCGGCCACCCCCAGGGGTCGGCTTTTGGCCTCCCGCGCGACATTCTCGTCGATCAGGCCCTGGTCCCTGAAAATCTCGAGGACCAGGTTGCGCCGGCCCCGGGACCGCTCCGGATGCCGCCAGGGATCATAGTAGGACGCGCCCTTGACCAGGGCCACCAGCAACGCCACCTGGTGGGGCTCCAGTTCGCCTATCGGCTGCCGGAAGTAGTGGCGGCTGGCCTGGCCAAACCCGTGTATGGCCCGATTGCCGGACTGGCCCAGATAAACCTCGTTTATATAGGCCTCGAGAATTTCACCCTTGCTGTAATGCAGTTCCAGCAGTAGCGCCATGACCGCTTCCAGCCCCTTGCGCACCAGGCTTCTTTCCCGGGTCAGATAGAAATTCTTGACCAGCTGCTGGGTGATGGTGCTGCCACCCTGAACCGTGGCACCCGCCTTGAGGTTGGCCAGAAAGGCCCGGGCGATGGCCCTGGGGGAGACCCCGCGGTGATCGTAAAAATCCCGGTCCTCCACGGCAATCAGGCCGTCCACCAGGTAGGGGGGCAACTGTTCCAGACGCACAAGAACCCGATCCTCGGCGTGATCGGGATAGATGCCGCCAATGGCCAGCGGCTCCAGTCGCACCAGCGACATCCTGTTGCCGGCAACATCCATGGTGCGCAGCTTGCCATTGCCGAAGGCAAGCCGGAGACGCCGGGCGGGCTCGTCGCCGTCCCAGAATCGAAAGGGGCGTGTGTGGAGCACCAGTTGCGGTCCCGTGAGCCGGTACTGACCCGGGCCGCGGACCCGGTCCACCTGTCGATAACCCAGTTGCTCCAGTTCCCAGCGAAGGTCCGCCAGTGCCAGTTCCCTGCCTTCGTAGAGTTCCAGGGAGCGGCTGTAAACATGGGCTGGCAGCTCCCACTTGGCGCCGGCGAATCGGTTGCGCACGATAATATCCAGAATCGTCACGCCCGCAACCGCAGCCACCAGCAACAGCGCCGCTAACCGCCAGAGCCACCGGCGGCCCGCGCCCTTTTTCGCCCTGCGCTTTTTTCTGCTCGAATTTCTCGTTCGCTTCCTGGCCAATGGAGCAACCTCTTAACGGCGGGATACCGGCTCCCGGGAACCGAAAGCGGGCATTCTCGCCCGCCAACTCATCCCTGACAACTGCCGGTACCGGGCCATGATGCCGCCGGTTTAACTCCCGGGCCATTCCGGCGATAATGCCCGTCCGGATTAAAGGATGGGTTATGTCAGACAAAAAATATCATGTGTACGGCCTGGGCGCGGCCCTGGTGGATACCGAAATCGAAGTCACCGACAAGGATCTTTCAAAACTGGGTGTCGAGAAGGGCTGGATGACATTGGTTGACGAGGACCGCCAGCGCGAGCTTGTCGATGATCTGCAGGACCACCTGACCGCATCCCGGCGGGCCAGCGGCGGCTCCGCCGCCAATACCATCATTGCCGTGACCGGGTTTGGCGGCAGGACATTCTTTACCGGCAAGGTGGCTGACGACGACAACGGCCATTTCTACCTCAATGACATGGCGGAAGCGGGCGTCGACCATGCCGGTAAGGACGGCCTGCCGGAGGGCATCACGGGCCGATGCCTGGTGATGATCACCCCGGATGCCGAGCGCTCCATGAACACATTTCTGGGGATTAGCGAGACCCTGGCACCGGAGGACCTGAGTCCGGAGGCCATCGCCGATTCCCAGTATCTCTACGTGGAGGGTTATCTGGCCACCTCGGAAACCGGGCGCGCCGCTGCTGTTGCCGCCCGCAACCATGCCCGGAAATCCGGCACCCGCTTCGCCTTCAGCCTCTCCGATCCGGGCATCGTGGCCAACTTCCGGGATCAGCTGAAAGAGATCGTCGACCGCCGAGTTGATTTGCTGTTCTGCAACCGGGAAGAAGCCCTGGCGTGGACCGGCAGGGAAACCCTGCGCGACGCTGCGGAGGAAATGAGCGACTGGGCGGACAGCTATGTCATCACCCTGGGCAAGGAGGGCGCCCTCATCTACGACGACGGAGAACTGCATACCATTGCCGGCGAGGCGGTCACCGCCGTGGACAGCAACGGTGCCGGCGACATGTTCGCCGGCGCCTACCTTTATGGCATTACCCAGGGCTGGCCGGCCCGCGAGGCGGGTGAGTTCGCCTGCCTCGCCGCGGCGACAGTGGTGTCGCAGTTCGGTCCCCGGCTGCCGCTGCGCCAGTACTGGGGCGTACTGGACTCCTTCAACCTGGCCCGCCAGGGCAAGGCGGACTAAGCCTCGGGTAGCGGCCCGGCCAGGAGCGGCCCGGCCGGGTGCGGCCTAGAGCACCGACGCGAGCGGGGCGGGCAGGGCCAGATGATAGCCCTGGGCGTAATCCACCCCGATCTCTTCCAGCATGGATAATTGCGTCTGGTTTTCGACGCACTCGGCCACGGTGGCAATACCCATAATATGGGCCAGGTGGTTGATGGTGCTGACCATGGAGAAGTCCACGTCGTTGAGCTCCATATTGCGGACGAAGACACCGTCGATTTTGAGGTAGTCCACCGGTAGCTGCTTGAGGTAGCCGAACGAGGACAGGCCGCTGCCGAAGTCATCGAGCAGAAACACGCAGCCCAGCTCCTTGACCGTGTGGATAAAGCGCATGGCCCGATCAAAGTGCTTGATGGCCGAGGTTTCCGTGATCTCGAACTGAATGGATCGTGGATCGATATCCGACCGCCGGAAGCGCGCCACCACATAGTCCCGGAAGGCCTCGTCGCAGATGGTATAGCCCGAGAGGTTGACGGAGAATTTCAGGCCGGCCCGCCTGCGGCGGCCCAGGGCTTCCAGGGAACCGATCACTTTTTCCAGCACCCAGCGATCGATGTCGTCTATCAGCCCGGAATACTCGGCGGCGGGGATGAACTTTCCCGGCGGTACGATGTTGCCGGCGGGGTCCACCATGCGCACCAACACTTCGTAGTGTTTATGTTCGGCCGGACTGCGGAGGGGGATAATGGGCTGGCAATAGATGGTAAACCGGTCTTCCTCCAGGGCCTCGCTGACCCGCGCCGTCCATTTGGAGATATTATGGCGGTGACTGATGTCCTGGCTCTGGTACTGAAAATGGATACGGTTCCGTCCGGCTTCCTTGGCGGCGCTGCAGGAGGCGCCCGCGGAGACCAGGACCTCGATTTCTGATGTGGCCTTGCGGTCGATGACGTGGGCGCCGATGCTGGCGCCCACCTTGAGGCGACGCTCGCCCCAGGGAAGGCTGAACTCGCGGATTTTCCAGAGAATATTCTCGGCGTCCTCCCGGGCGTTCTCCACGTCCCGGTCCCAGAGTAACACCGCGAATTCATCGTTGCCGATCCGGGCCACCACATCCTTGTCGCCCACCTCGTGGCTGAGCAGGTGGGCAAACCGGCGCAACAATTCATCGCCGGCGGCATGGCCGCAAGTATCGTTGACCACGGAGAAGTTGTAGAGATCGATATAGAGCAGGACGTGGGTCGTACCATCCACATGAGCGGCATCGATGGCCCGCATCACTTCGTTCTCGATCTGGCGTCGGTTGGCCAGCTGGGTCAGCGGATCGTGGGTCTCGTGCCAGCTGAGCCGGCTGGAGACCCGCCTGGACTCACTGATGGCGCGCATCACGATTACGCAACCGGTAATGCGGCTGGCCCGATTGCGCACGGGCAGCGCGGTCAGGACCACCGGCACCGGCGCCCGGCCGGATACGGCCAAGTGCACCGGCTCGGTGAGGCTTACGGTCTGTTCCCGGTTCATGGCCTGGGCGAACGGATAGACCGGCTCGTCCTTGTCGTCCAGGAGCCGGAGCACTTCGTCCACATGGAGATCCCCGTGCCGGGAATGCCCCAGGGCGAGCAATTCCTGGGCCACCGGGTTGATGTTTTCCAGGCGGCCGCGCCGATCCACCAGGATAATGGCATCCGCCACCTGGTCGAAAATGGCACTGAGCAATTCCCGTTGGCGCAGCAGCCCTTCCTGGGTACGGGCACCGCGGGTGGCATCCCGGCACAACAGGGTTGTGCGACCACCGCCCCCGGCGGATTCGAAAGCCTGCACATCCAACTGGAGCACAGCCCCCTCGGCGGTCACCGCTTCCAGGAAACCTTCCGGATGCTGCTTTTGCTTGAACGCGATCAGCTGGCGGTAATCTTCTCCCACCTCCTCGCCGGGCAGGTCGGGAAAGATAATACGCAATGGTTTGTCGTCAAGCTCGCCCGGCTCAAAGCCGAGAAGGGCTGCCATGGCGGGATTGACCTCCTGAATAAAACCGAATTCGTCCACCGAGAGAATGCCCGTTCGATCGCTTTCCAGGTAAACGGCGGGACGGCTGGTGTTGTCTTCGGCCCGGGCCTCCTGCCGGGACGGGGCCACTTTGCGCAGCGCCAGGGGATTAAAGGGCGCCTCGGCCACCTGCAACAGCCCTCCGCCCTCCAGTCCGGGCAGGTTCAGGGGCGTAAAGCTGACTTTCTGCAGGGGCAGCTCCCGGTCGCCCCGGGTCATGGCTGTCTCAAGTACATCGATCCGCTCCGGATCGAGATCCTGGGACCAGGCGAAACCGGCCCCGCTGGCCAGTGCCCTCTCAACCTCGCCGATAAATTCGCCGGCGACCAGGTCGGGGAAGAGCTGCGGCAGCTTGTGACCCAGCGCATGGTCACCATCGATGCCCGTCCACAGGGACAACCAGCGATTCCAGAACTGCACCGAGCCCCCGGAATCCAGAAGAGCAATACCGAGATCCTGGTTGTCCACCAACGCTCTCAGAGTCTCGAGAGATAGAGGGCCGGCCGCTTTGGTTATTGTTTCGTTCAAGTTTCCAGTACCGTTATAAGCCGCTTCCAGTCAAGCTATGGTATCGCCGTTGGCGGACAACCCCGATATTCGAAAGGTGCCGATCTGTGACTGCATTCGCACTTTTCAGGACTGCCGGCCTCAGCCTTCCGCGAGCAGGGTGCGCAAATCGATGATGGCGGCATTCGCACGACTGATGTACGAGGCCATGGCCAGGGAGTGGTTGGCGAGCAGACCAAAGCCGGTGCCGTTTAGAACCACCGGGCTGTATAACGGTGTCTGGGTCGCCTCCAGTTCCCGCACTATCTGCTGCAGGCTGACCTTGGCGTTTTTCTTTTCGAGAACCTCGGCGAAATCCTTCTCCATGGCCCGCAAAAAAAGAACCAGGGCCCAGGTAGTTCCCCTGGCCTCGTAAAAGACATCGTCAATCTCGTTCCAGGGGGTTTTGACAATGACCTCGTCGGGAGCGGAGGTGGCCTGGCCGGCGGCGCTCTCGCCGGCCAGGTCGGTATTGAGGCGGCGCTGCCCGACACTGGCACTGAGGCGCTGGGAGAGGCTGCCCAACCGGGATTCAACGGTGGACAGCCAGAAGCGGAGATTATCGGCGCGGGTATAGAACTGGGCGTTGTACTGGTCTTCGTCGATGAGACGGGACATGTAACTGTCCAAGTATTCCAGCCCCTCCCGGTATTCGGATTCCGAGGCGGGCAGCGCCCAGCTGTCGTTGTCAAAATTGAAGCGCGGGTCCGCCAGGGCCAGATCCCGATCCTCCGTGGACTGGGACTGGGACCGGGAAAACCGGTCGCGCATGGCCTTGGAAAGATCCCGCACCTGGATAAGAACGCCGTATTCCCAGTGGGGCATATTGTCCAGCCAGAGACCCGGCGGCAGTATATCGTTGGTGAGAAAACCGCCGGGCTTGCTGAGGAGCACATCGACCGCGCCCATCAGGGCGGCCGTGGTCCTGACTCCCTTGACCGTCCGGCCGCCAGCGAATTCCTCCACCAGGGTATCCACCGCCGGCACGTCCGGCTCCCGGCTCCAGTACCACCCGAGCACAAGAAGCACCACCAGTACCAGAGCCAGCACCGCCGAAACCGGCTTTAACCAGCGCCGGCCATTGTTACCGTTATTCTGGATATCCATCGCAGAGACCATGCCACTCCTTCAGTTCCCTGAAACCTTTTCCCACTATCTTTCCAGTACCACCACGGGCGCTTCAAGCTCAATGATGCCGCATTGGCCAAAATCCAGTCGCAGTGGAATGCTTTCGCCGCTCTTGAGGGCGGACACGCCGAACAACATCAGATGATAGCCCCCCGGTTGCAGGCGCAACTCGGCACCGGGGGCAACCGACACCTCCGCCACCGGGCGCATGCGCATGACGCCCCCCTCGTGCCGGTGTTCGTGCACGGCGGCGCGCCCCGCAGCGGTGCTACTTACATCGCCCAGAATACAGGTTTGCGTGCCCTGGTTGGTCGCCGTCAAAAAAGCCACAGTGACGGACTGGCCGGGAATGACCTCCCGCACACGGGCATCGCTGACGACCAGTTCGCCGGCCCGGGCAGCAACTGAAGCCGCAACCGAGAGCGACAACATCAAAAGCCAGATCATGCGCATTGCTTTGCAACCTCCAATACCGTCGTGACTATAGCACGGAACCTCTCCCGCTCCAGAGCCGACGGGCTACCACACGAGTGCCACGGGCCTTACAATGCCTGACCCGATCGCTCGATTAAACCTGCCGAAACCGGAGTCGACGTTGCGCCAGCGCCTTTATTCCATTGCCGTACTGTTTCTCACACTGCTCTCCCTGGCGGCCCGCGGCGACGACCCCCTGTCCGGCGGCAATGCCCGGCCATCGTCGATCTTCGATGGCGGCAACAAATTTTTGCCGGTTACCGAGGCTTACCGGCTCGAGCCGGGCATCGAGGACGGCCGGTTGGTGCTGGACTGGACCATTGCACCCGGCTATTACCTCTACAAGCACCGTTTCGGAACGGCTGCGGAAACCGCGGACGGGAAGTTCACACCCCTGGAGCAGGGGTTTGAGCAGGGCCAAATGCGCTACGACGACTTCTACGAGCGGGAACTGGAGGTTTACTACGACCAGACCCGGGTCACTCCGAAATGGTCCCCGGAAAAAGGTCGCCACCGGTTGAAGGTCGAGTCCCAGGGCTGCGCCGACGCCGGCCTGTGCTACCCCCCTCGCACTCAGTACGTGGAGGTGGATTTCGACAGCAGCAAGGCCCGGGTGGTTGCCGGCACCCCCACCACACCGGCCACCGGACCAACTCCGGAAGGTGCAGCGGCGAAACTGCCGCTTATCCTCTCCTTTGCCGTGCTGGGCGGCCTGATCCTCAATCTTATGCCCTGTGTCTTCCCGGTCCTGTCAATCAAGGCCCTGAGTCTCGCCACCTCCCACACCGGGGCCCACGGGCGGCACCTGCACGGCCTGGCCTACACCGGCGGCGTTGTTCTCGCCTTCGCCGTCATCGCCCTTGCCATGATCGCCCTGCGCGCCGGCGGCGATGCCCTGGGCTGGGGATTCCAGTTGCAGTCTCCGCTTTTTGTCGCGGGACTGGTTTATCTGTTTTACCTCATGGGCCTGGGCCTGTCCGGGTTTTTCCTTTTCGGGGCCAACTGGATGAGTCTGGGGCAGGCCGCCACCGAGGGCGGGGGCCTGCGGCATTCTTTCTTTACCGGCGTCCTCGCCACTGTCGTGGCAAGTCCCTGCACCGCGCCTTTTATGGGTACCGCCCTCGGCTTTGCCCTGACCCAGCCGGCGGCAGTGGCGCTGTTGATCTTTACCTGCCTGGGTCTGGGCATGGCCCTGCCCTTCCTGGTGATCACCTGGTGGCCCGGGGCGGGACGCTGGCTGCCGCGTCCCGGGCCCTGGATGAAGACCTTCAAGGAATTCCTGGCATTTCCGCTATTTCTGACCTGTGCCTGGCTTCTCTGGGTCCTGGGCCGACAAGCCGGCAGCGATGCCGTTGCCGCCACAGTGACCGGCCTGATCCTGCTGGCCTTCGCACTCTGGTTGCAGCACCGGCAGCGACCGGTCACCACGGTGGCGGCGGGCCTGGTCGTTGCCACCGCGCTTGCCCTGCCCCTTTATGCCACGGTGAACAAGGAGAAAGCCAACGTGTGGGAACCTTATTCCTCGCAGCGTCTGGAGCAGCTCCTGGACGAAGACCGGCCGGTTTTTGTCAACCTGACCGCTGATTGGTGTCTGACCTGCCTGGCCAACGAGAAACTCGCGCTCAGTTCGGACAGCTTTCACCAGCTACTGTCAAAAGAGGGCATTGTCTACCTGAAGGGAGACTGGACGAACTACGATCCGGAAATCACAGCCCTGCTCAACGCCAACAATCGCAGCGGCGTTCCCCTCTATCTTTTTTACCCGCCCGGCTCGGACAAACCAAAAATACTACCCCAACTACTTACCTCAAAAATTATCAAACGATCACTATCACAGCAAGATTAGGGATTTTTAACGAATATAGTTGCGTAATTAGTGATCTTTAACTGATCTTCTAAAAGTTAGCCTGAAAAAGACGGGAAAAGTCCGCCAACGTACGAAATGCGATGACGAAACCTGCTCGACAGAGGTCATTTTGCCGGAAATATTAGAAATATCGAAGGAACGTGTAGCTATCATCGCCAAAAACAGGTTTTGTTGGACAACACCCCGTTTTTTGGGCAGACTGGCACCAATTTCACCAAGGGCGTAACAGTATGGCGACAATCCTCGTACTCCACGGCCCCAACCTTAACCTTCTGGGTACCCGCGAGCCCGGCCTCTACGGTGCTGTCGACCTGGATACCATCAATCAGCGACTCACCGACATATGCATTGCCGAGGGCCACCATCTGCTGGTCCTGCAAAGCAATGCGGAATACGAGTTGATCGAGCGGCTGCACGATGCCCGCAGCGAGGGCGTCAATTTCGTGCTCTTCAATCCCGCCGCGTTCACCCACACCAGTGTCGCCCTGCGGGACGCCCTGCTGGCGGTTGCCATCCCCTTTATCGAGGTACACCTTTCCAATATCCACGCCCGGGAGAGCTTCCGTCACCATTCCTACTTTTCCGATATCGCCCGGGGCGTCATCTGCGGCCTGGGGCCGCAAGGCTACGAACTGGCACTGCGCGCCGCGCTGACACAACTCAAATCCTAATCCACGTCGACATTCAGGAACCCCATGATGGATATTCGCAAAATCAAGAAACTCATCGAACTGCTCGAAGAATCGGACATCGGTGAACTGGAAATCAAGGAGGGGGAGGAATCCGTGCGCATCAGCCGCACCGGCTTTTCCGCCAACGCCACGCACTTCATGCAGCCACCGATGATGCCTCAGGCCACCCAGCCGGCACCCACCCATAGCGCCCCCGGCCCCGTGACGGAGCCGCCAGAGGCGGCAGAACCCGCCGGCCACGCGATCAAATCGCCCATGGTGGGCACCTTTTACCGGTCACCGTCGCCGGGAGCCCCAGCCTTTGTCGAGGTGGGCCAACAGGTCAAGGCGGGCGACGTGCTGTGCATTGTCGAAGCCATGAAAATGATGAACCAGATCGAGGCCGACAAGGGCGGCACCATCGGCGCTATCCTCGTGGAGGACGGCGAAGCCGTGGAGTTCGACCAGCCCATGATCACCATCGTCTGAACCAAGAGCTATCGACATGCTGGATAAAGTACTGATCGCAAACCGGGGCGAGATTGCCCTGCGTATACTGCGCGCCTGCAAAGAGCTGGATATACGCACCGTCGCAGTCCACTCAAAGGTGGACGCCGACCTCAAGCACGTGCGCCTCGCCGACGAGACCCTGTGCATCGGACCCAACCCTTCGGCCCAGAGCTACCTGAATATTCCCGCCATTATCAGTGCCATGGAGGTCACTGATGCCATGGCGGTACACCCTGGCTACGGCTTTCTCGCCGAAAACGCCGACTTTGCCGAACAGGTGGAGGAGAGCGGTTTTACCTTTATCGGGCCCACCGCCGAGGTCATCCGGCTGATGGGGGACAAGGTCTCCGCCATCGAGGCCATGCGCCAGGCCGGGGTTCCCACGGTGCCCGGCTCCAACGGCCCCCTGACGGACGATGCCGAGCGCACCCGGGAAGTGGCCCGGCAAATCGGCTATCCCATCATCATCAAGGCCGCCGCCGGTGGTGGCGGCCGGGGCATGCGCGTGGTGCACAGCGAGGCCCATTTGTTGAAAGCGGTTTCCATTACCCAGTCCGAGGCGCAATCGGCGTTCGGCGACGCCACGGTCTATATGGAGAAATATCTGGAAAACCCCCGACACGTGGAAGTCCAGGTGCTGGCCGACGGTCAGGGCAACGCCATCCACCTTGGCGACCGGGACTGCTCCCTGCAGCGCCGCCACCAGAAGGTACTCGAGGAGGCGCCGGCTCCCGGCATTCCCCAGGCGGCCCGTGAAAAAGTCTTCGAGGCCTGTGTCAATGCCTGCATCGACATTGGCTACCGGGGCGCGGGCACGTTCGAGTTTCTGTATGAGGACGGCAACTACTATTTCATCGAAATGAACACCCGGGTCCAGGTGGAACACCCGGTTACGGAAATGATTACCGGCGTCGACATCGTCAAGGAGCAACTGTTGATTGCCAGCGGCCTGCCCCTGAGCTTCAAGCAGGAAGACATCCTGTTTCGAGGCCACGCTTTCGAGTGCCGCATCAATGCCGAGGATTCGAAAACCTTTATGCCCAGCCCGGGCAGGGTTACCAATTACCACCCGCCGGGGGGCAATGGGGTCCGGGTCGATTCGCACCTTTACTCCGGCTATACGGTACCGCCTTACTATGACTCCCTGGTGGCCAAGATCATCACCTACGGCAAGGACAGGCCCGCCTCTCTGGCGAGGATGGGCAATGCCCTGGACGAACTGATCATCGAGGGCATCAAGACCAATACCGACCTGCAGCGGGAACTGGTCACCGACGCCGGTTTCAAACAGGGATGTGTGAACATTCACTACCTGGAAAAGCGGCTTGGACTATAGCCTGCAGCGCAGATAATGCCCTGGGTTCAGCTTCACCTGACCAGCGATCGCGACACGGCGCCGGTGCTGGAGGACCGCCTCCTGGCCTGCGGCGCTCTGTCGGTCACCCTGGCGGACAGTGAGGACGAGCCCATTCTGGAGCCCGGGGTCGGCGAAACACCCCTGTGGCAATCCGTCAGAATCACAGGCCTTTTCGAAGCGGATATCGACCGGCGGACCGTGACCTCCGCTATTGCCGATATTGCCGGGACCCGCGCCGCGGATCCGGTCTGGGAAACCCTGGCCGACCGGCCATGGGAGAGGACCTGGATGGACGACTTCGCACCCATCCGCTGCGGTGATCGCCTCTGGATATGTCCCAGCTGGCAGTCGCCACCCGATCCGGGGGCCGTCAACCTGGTTCTCGACCCGGGCCTGGCCTTCGGTTCCGGCACTCACGCCACCACCTTTCTGTGCCTGCAGTGGCTGGACGGCCAGGACCTGGCCGGCAAGACCGTCATTGATTATGGCTGTGGCTCCGGCATTCTCGGCATCGGCGCCCTGCTGCTGGGCGCCGACCGGGTGATCGCTGTGGACAATGATCCCCAGGCGCTGCTCGCGACGCGGGACAACCTGCATCGCAACGGTCTGGACACCGACAGGCTGACCGCCTGGCTCCCCGACCAGATGCCCACGGCAACGGTGGATATCCTGGTGGCCAACATCCTCGCCGGCCCCCTCATTGAACTGTCGGCCCTATTAGAGGGCAGGCTGAAGGCTGGCGGTCGGCTCTGCCTGTCGGGTATCACCGGGGAACAGACGGAGGCGGTCGTCGGCGCTTATCCGGGCATTCACTTCGATTCGCCGGTATGCAGGGACGAATGGACACGACTGACCGGAGTCAAGACAGGAACCTGAGACGAGCCAGCACCCGCCGCGGCAAAACCAGCCGGCAGCATCGTACCGGTCTTGCTGCCATCGTAGAATAAGACCGGATGCGGCCACAAAAAGGAGTCAGCCCCATGACGGAAAGGGTCACCCGCTGCCCCAGTTGCCAGGTCGCCTTCCGGGTCTCCGGCACCCAGCTCAGGGCCGCGAACGGGAAAGTTCGCTGCGGGGCCTGTTTCCGGATTTTCGACGCCCCGGAGAACTTCACCGACGTACCCTCCCTGGGCCCGAAAGCCGCACTCCGGGTGCGGGATGACCAGAGCCACGCCCCCGCAACCGGCCTGGCGGGAGACAATTTTGCCGATGCAGGCTTTCCCGCTATTGCCCTGTTCGGAACCGACGACTCCGAGGACGACGACTGGGCGGAGCAAGTCGCCCCCCCGACAGCCGCCCCACCCCCTGAGCGCCCCTCAATTGCGCCCGAATCGGCCGATGCCGGCGAAGATTATATCATCGGCGCCGGTCCTCTGGACCCGGAAGCCTTCTCGGCACCACCAGCGGCGAAGGTGCCAGCAGAGCCTCTCCGCCTGCCCACGGAGGGCACCCTTGCCGAGGAAACTGGTCACTCCGGGAAAACAACAGCACAGGAGCCGTCCGAAACGAAGGCCGCGGGCATAGGAGAATTGCCCGAAACCGTAAATGCACCGGCAGATATCCTGCCACTGACGCCCGCCGGGGAACTCCCCGAAGAGGCCCCGCCTGCGCCAGGGAACCGCCGCCGGCAATGGCGCTGGTTAGCGGTGGCCGCCTCGGCACTGCTGCTTCTGGGGTTTCAGTGGGTCTATTTCAATATCGGCCGGCTGGCCATGGATCCGGACTATCGAACCGCCCTGTCAGTATTTTGTCGAGCTACCGGCTGCACGTTGCCACCGCTTGCGGACAGGACTCAGATCGATGCCACCCAGCTCGCGGTGCGCAGCCACCCGGAACGACGCGGGGCGTTATTGGTGGACGCCACCCTGGTCAACCGCGCCGACTTCGATCAACCCTTCCCGCCTCTGACCCTGACTTTCCGGGATCTGCAGGGGCGAATGGTGGCAAGGCGTACCTTTGCACCCGAAGAATACCTGCGGGGTGAAGCGCAAGGCGTCAAATCCATGCCCCGGGGACAACCGGTAAAGCTGGAACTGGAGATCGTCGATCCCGGCGAAGAGGCAACCTCCTATGCGCTTACGCTGGACTGATCACTTCCCACAACCACCCGTTTTCGGCTTCCGGATGACCAAAGCCTCCCCTGGGGGGACCGGTGGCCTTTTTTAGCGGCGCCGGGGAAGGTATTATACCCGCCCTTTCCCTCTGACAAACGCGGCGGCAACACGAGGCGCACCCTTGTACCGGATCGGCCATCACGTCATCGATAAGCAGACCATCCTGGCTCCCATGGCGGGGGTTACCGACCTGCCCTTCCGGCAACTCTGCCGCCGCTACGGTGCCGGCCTGACCGTATCGGAAATGGTCACCGCCGACACCCGCCTCTGGCATTCGAGCAAATCCCGGTCACGACTGCCTCACCTGGGGGAGCCGGGACCGCGGATGATCCAGATCGCCGGCGGCGATCCGGCCATGCTCGCCGGGGCCGCCCGGCAAAATGTCGAGCTGGGTGCCCAGATCATCGACATCAATATGGGCTGTCCCGCCAAGAAAGTCTGCCGCAAGGCAGCCGGCTCGGCCCTGCTGCGCGACGAGAATTTAGTGACCGAGATCCTCAGGGCCGTTGTCGCAGCCGTGAACGTCCCCGTCACCCTGAAAATCCGCACCGGCTGGGATCCCGAGCACCGCAACGGCGTCGCTATCGCCCGCATTGCCGAGGATTGCGGCATTGCCGCCCTGGCAGTGCACGGCCGCACCCGGGCCTGCCGTTTCGAGGGTCGGGCAGAACACGATACTGTCGCCGGCATTGTCGATGCCGTTTCCATCCCGGTGTTTGCCAACGGCGATATCACGGATCACGTCCAGGCCCGGCAGGTGCTGGAATACACCGGAGCGGCAGCGGTGATGATAGGGCGTGCGGCCCAGGGCGCGCCCTGGATATTCCGCGAAATCAATCAATACCTGGAAACCGGAGAGCCGCCGGCGCCGGTCGATCGCGCCGAGAAAGCCGAGACGCTGCTGAGTCACCTGGGAGCCCTGCATCGCTTCTACGGCGAACGGCGCGGGGTACGCATCGCCCGAAAGCATGTGGGCTGGTACCTGGATACCCTGCCCGGCGGCGCCGATCTGCGCCGCGCCTTCAATCGCCTCGACGAACCCGGCTGCCAATATCGAATGCTCAGGGATTACTTCCATCATACGACAGAGAATCGGGAACAAGCCGCATGACCGCCGCCAATAAATTCACATTAAAGGCCGATGCCGACCTCCCCGAAGAACCACTGCCCTACCGCCAGCACTCCCTTCGGGAGCATGTACAGACGGCCCTGGAGCACTATTTCGCCCAACTCGACGGCCAGCCCGCCACCGACCTGTACCAGATGGTCCTCCAGGAAGTGGAATCACCGCTGCTCGAGGCCGTCATGGACTACACCAGCCGCAACCAGAGCAAGGCGGCGGAAATGCTGGGGCTCAACCGGGGCACACTGCGCAAGAAACTGAAACAGTACGACCTGATTTAACGTTAACCGACCATCGGACACCGACTGCCCATGACTGACAACCTCGCACCCGTGCGCCGCGCTCTTATCAGCGTCTCCGACAAGACCGGCATCGTGGAATTTGCCCGTGCCCTGACGGACCTGGCCGTGGAAATCCTGTCCACCGGCGGCACCTTCCGCCTGCTCCGGGAGAACGGCATCCCCGCCGTGGAAGTTTCCGACTACACCGGGTTTCCGGAAATGATGGACGGCCGCGTCAAGACCCTGCACCCGAAAGTACACGGCGGCATCCTGGGTCGGCGTGGCACGGACGATGCGGTCATGAAGGAGCACGATATCCGGCCCATCGACATGGTGGTCGTCAACCTCTACCCCTTCGAGGCCACCGTGGCCGACACGGACTGCGACCTTCCCAGGGCCATCGAGAATATCGATATCGGCGGGCCCACCATGGTGCGCTCCGCAGCCAAGAACCATAGAGACGTGGCCATTGTCGTCGATACCGCCGACTACCAGCCGATCCTCGATGAACTCAAGGTCAACGACGGCCGGCTTGCCTACGAGACCCGCTACCGGCTCATGGTAAGGGCCTTCGAACACACCGCCCGCTACGATGGCATGATCGCCAATCACTTTGGCGCCCGCCCCTTCAACTTTGAACCGGGCAACCAGCAGCGCGATTTTTCCGACACGCTCAATCTGCAATTGAGCAAAAAGCAGGAAATGCGCTACGGCGAAAACCCTCACCAGAAAGCCGCCTTCTACGTCGAGGAAGCGGGCCCCGGGGCCTGCATCGCCTCTGCCCGGCAATTGCAGGGCAAGGCGCTGTCCTACAACAATATCGCCGACACCGATGCCGCCCTGGAAACGGTCAAGCTCTTCAACGAGCCCGCCTGCGTCATCGTCAAGCACGCCAACCCCTGCGGCGTTGCCGTGGCCGCCGATATCGGTACTGCCTACGACACCGCCTTCGCGACAGACCCGGAATCCGCTTTCGGCGGGATTATCGCCTTCAACCGGGAGCTGGACGGCGAGACCGCCCGGACTATCTGCGAGCGACAGTTCGTGGAAGTGATCATCGCCCCCAGCGTCAGCGATGCCGCCGTAACGGCGGTGAAGGCCAAGAAAAACGTGCGCCTGCTGGCCTGCGGCCAGTGGGGCGATCAGCCCGCCGGCGGTCTCGACTACAAGCGGGTCAACGGCGGCCTCCTGGTCCAGGACCGGGATACCCGCATGGTCAGCGCCGAAGACCTCAAGGTGGTCACCAAACGCACGCCCACGGAACAGGAATTCCGCGACCTGCTGTTCACCTGGAAAGTCGCCAAAATGGTCAAGTCAAACGCGATCGTCTACGGCAAGGACCAGCGCACCATCGGCGTGGGGGCCGGCCAGATGAGCCGGGTGAATTCCGCCCGTATTGCCGCCATCAAGGCCGAGCACGCGGGTTTGTCGGTAAAGGAGGCGGTGATGGCTTCAGATGCCTTCTTCCCCTTCCGCGACGGCATCGACAACGCCGCGGCCGTTGGCATCAGTTGTGTTATCCAGCCGGGCGGCTCCATCCGGGACGAGGAAGTCATCGCCGCCGCCGACGAACACGGCATGGCCATGGTCTTCACCGGCATGCGCCACTTCCGGCACTGATACCGCCGGCAGTCAAAAGCCCGGCATTTACCGGGCTTTTCATTGTCCGATGACTTTGTCCGCCGCCCTCCGCGCCGCCTGCAAATCACGCGCACACGCAAGCCGGTGCAGGAACCGCTTTTTGGCGAGGGGATGCGCGAGTCTTTTTTGCTACAATCACCTACTTTTAAAAATACCCCAACAATTTAAGTGACCATGAATTTATTAATCATCGGCTCGGGCGGCCGCGAACACGCCCTCGCCTGGAAGGCGGCGCAGAGCCCGGATGCCGATACAGTTTTCGTCGCTCCCGGGAACGCCGGCACGGCCCTGGAGCCCGGTGTCCAGAATGTTGTCGTCGACATCACCGATTTCAGGGCCCTGGCGGACTTCGCCAAGGTCAACCATGTGGGCCTAACCATCGTGGGTCCGGAACAGCCGCTGGTGGATGGTCTGGTGGATTATTTTACCAACGAAGGCCTGGCCATCTTCGGACCCACCCGGCAGGCGGCCCAACTGGAAGGGTCCAAAGCGTTCAGCAAGGACTTCCTCTCCCGCCACAATATTCCCACCGCCGCCTACGGGAGCTTTACCACGGTGGACGCGGCCCTGGACTTCATCCGGGATATGGGTGCACCCATCGTGGTCAAGGCCGACGGCCTTGCCGCCGGCAAGGGGGTCATCGTGGCCCACAGCGAGGAGGAGGCTGAAGACGCCGTGCGTGACATGCTGGCGGGCAATGCCTTCGGGGAAGCCGGCAACCGGGTGGTGATCGAGGAGTTTCTGGAGGGCGAAGAGGCCAGTTTTATCGTCATGGTCGACGGTGAACACATCCTGCCCATGGCCACCTCCCAGGACCACAAGCGCATCGGCGACGGCGACACCGGGCCCAATACCGGCGGCATGGGCGCCTACTCACCGGCACCCGTGGTCACCCGGAGCGTTCACGGACGCATCATGGAACAGGTGATCGAACCCACGGTTCGCGGTATGGCCGAGGAGGGCGCGCCTTACACCGGCTTTCTCTATGCCGGCCTGATGATTATGCCGGACGGCAGTCCCCGGGTTATTGAATTCAACTGCCGGTTCGGCGACCCGGAGACCCAGCCGATCCTGATGCGTCTGCGTTCCGACCTGGTGGCGCTGTGCCTCGCCGCCGTGGAGGGCAGGCTCGATGGCATTACTGCCGACTGGGATACCCGCGCCGCCCTGGGCGTTGTTCTGGCAGCCGATGGCTACCCGGGAACTTACAACAAGGGCGACGTCATCCACGGACTGCCGGGAATCGGCACCGATGACGAAAAAGTTTTTCATGCCGGCACCCGTCTCGACAGTGAGGGCAGGGTGCTGACCAATGGTGGCCGGGTGCTCTGTGCAGTGGGCCTGGGCGATACCGTCAGCGAGGCTCAACAGCGCGCCTACCATCTGGCCAGCAACATTCGGTGGAAAGGCGCCTACCACCGCAGCGATATTGGCTACCGGGCAGTGGAAAGGGAGCACACCCAGGTGGACGAATAGAAGCCGGGTGGGCCCGCAGACAATGCCCACAAAAAAACCGGCCCTGGCAGGGCCGGTTTTTTTGGGCCACAAGTGGCCGTCAATTACATGCGTTCGTAGAGAACGGCCAGCCCCTGGCCACCGCCGATGCACAGGGTGGACACGGCGTAGCGGCCGCCGATTCGCTGCAACTCGTGGAGGCCCTTGACGGAAATGATAGCGCCGGTAGCGCCCACGGGATGGCCCAGGGAAATACCGGAACCGTTGGGATTAACCTTGTCCATGGGCAGGTCCAGGTCGCGGCATACCGCCAGGGCCTGGGCAGCGAAGGCTTCATTCACTTCCCAGACATCCACGTCGGCGACGCTCAGACCGGTTTTTTCCATCAACTGCTTGACGGCGGGAATCGGTCCGATGCCCATGTACTTGGGATCGACCCCGGAGAAGGCATAGCCCACCAGCTTCGCCATGGGTTTCAGCCCCCTCTGCTCGGCAAGGCTTTTTTCCATCATGACCAGGGCCGCGGCACCGTCGTTGATACCGGAAGCATTGCCCGCGGTCACCGTCCCCTCCTTTTTGAAGGCGGCCCGCAGCTTGACCATGTCTTCGACCTTGGCGCCATAGCGCACATGCTCGTCACGATCAAAAACCACGGTTCCCTTGCGGGTCTTGACCTCCACCGGTACGATCTGCCCGGCAAAACGGTTTTCGGTGATTGCCCGCTCAGCACGGTTATGACTCTCGGCGGCAAGGATATCCTGATCTTCCCGGCTGATTTGCCATTTTTCGGCAATGTTTTCCGCCGTTACACCCATGTGATAATCGTTCATGGGGCAGGTCAATGTCCCGGTCATGGCATCGATCATGGCGCCGTCACCCATGCGCTGGCCAAAGCGCGCGGTGGGCAGCCAGTAGGGCGCCCGGCTCATGGATTCGGCGCCGCCGGCCACCACGGTATCGGCATCGCCGAGCAGCACCAATTGAGCGGCACTGATAATGGCCTGCAGACCGGAACCGCACAGACGGTTGACGGTCAGGGAGGGAGTGCTCTCCGGCAGGCCGCCCTTGAGTGCCGCGACCCGGCTCATGTACATGTCCCGGCGGTCCGAGTGAATGACGTTGCCGATGACGCAGTGACCGACATCACCCGCCTCGATGTTGGCACGCTTGACGGCTTCGGCGATGGTCAGGCCCGCCAGGTCCGTGGGCGGCATGTCCTTGAGGCCACCGCCGAAATCCCCCACGGCGGTACGCACGCCGCTCAGGACTACAACTTCTCTATCACCCATCCTTAACCTCCTCACAATGGCAACTGGGGAGAGCCCTTGAATATCCCCGACAACGGGCGACGGGGCACGGCTCCGATTGATTTAAGTGGAAAAGCCGGAGGAACCCCGGGCTTCTGACTTGCCGCCTATTATGCCATGTTCGGGACATCTTGTCCGGGTGGCGCGGAGTTAGCCGCGCCCATGGGGCTAGACAGCGGCGATTCCCCGCTCGCGCGCCCAGTTGCGCAACGAGCCAAGTTTTTCAGCCATCACCCGGGACAGAGGGGTCGTGGCGGCAATTTCCTCGAGGACGGTTCCGGTGTCCGGTGACTCTTCCCGCGAACGGCCGGCATAGAAACTCGCCACAACCACTTGCTCGATCTCGGCGCCACTGAAACCGACTGCAGCTTCGGCCAGGGCATCGAGATCAAACCCCTCCGGTGGCAGGGATCGTCTGGCCAGATGAATGGCGAAAATCTGCTGCCGGGTGTCAAAATCCGGTAAATCCACAAAAAAAATCTCGTCGAAGCGACCCTTGCGCACCAGCTCCGGCGGCAACCGGGAGATATCGTTGGCGGTCGCCACCATGAAAACCCGGGATCGCCGCTCCGCCATCCAGGTAAGCAGCGCCCCGAGCACCCGGCGGGAAAGGCCCGAATCCCCGTCCCCGGGCGCGAGCCCCTTCTCAATCTCGTCCAGCCAGAGGACACAGGGTGCCATGCGATCCGCCAGCGCCAATGCGTCGCGCAGATTGCGTTCGGTCTCGCCGTGATACTTGTTGTAGAGGGCCCCGGTGTCGAGCCGCAAAAGCGGCAACTGCCAGAGACCCGCCACCGCCCGTGCGGCAAGGCTCTTCCCGCCACCCTGCACGCCGAGCAAAAGCGCTCCCCGGGGAATATCCCCGGTATCCCCGGGACCATCCCCGATGAAGGCATCGCGCCGGCGCTCCAGCCACTGCCTTAAGTTGGCCATGCCGGCCACCTCCGCGAACGCCGCGGTGTCGTGCTCGTAATGAAGAACGCCATCCATGTCCATAAGCCGGAATTTGGCGCGGTTGATAGCGGGGAGGTCGCTATGGGTGATCGCACCATCGTCGACAATGGCCCTGCGCGCGAGACGGCGAACCTCGCCCCGGCCCAGTCCCCGGAGGTTGTTCGCCAGCGCTTTGAGTGCTTCCGGATCGGCCTTGACCCTGACACCGTCGTTGCGGCTGGCCCAGAGTCGTGCCTCCTCCCGCACCAGGTCGAGGATTTCCTTCCGGGATGGCAGGGGAATGGCAAAGCTGGCCGCAAAGCGCACCAGCTCCGGCGGCAACCGGAGTCGTTGGCTGACGAACACCAGGGTGAGGGCGCCATTGTCGTTGCGCAGGGCGATATCCTTCAGCAGCCGGATGTTTTCCGGGTAGTCAGCAATCCAGGGATGAAAGTCACAAAGCATATAAAGGCCCGCCCGCGGCCGCTCCTTGAGGTGGCGCAGCACCTCCTCGGGCCGGGAGAGCCGGGCCTCTTTCTCCACCTGGAGGCCAAAACGCGCGGCGTCCAGGCCGTCCGTGACCGTCCAACGGTACAGGGGGATATCCCGCTCCCGGGCCACCCGCTGGAGCAAGTCCAGAGCCCGGTTCTCGTCGTGGGTCTCCATGACCACCAGGGGTATGCGGGAATCGATAATAACGCCGAGGTCGTGGGCATCCTGCATGACTTCACTCTCTGTCACTGATGGGGTAACGCTGCCGTCGTGGCTTCCGGAAATTTTAGCTACAATATGGCTTTACAGCACTGATCCGAGTCACGCCATGGAAGAAAGACAGCTCAGCTTTCTCGACCGCCTGATTAGCGGTGCCGACCGCACCCTGCGCACACTGGCGGGCGACGCCTCACCGCCAAGGCGACAATCACCCGCCCCGGCGAATGCCGCGGACGACCTCAGCGACGAGCAAAGACGCCACGCCGCCGGACTCATGCGGGTCAACCACAGTGGCGAAGTCTGCGCACAGGCCCTTTACCAGGGGCAGGCACTGACCGCTCGCCTGCCGGAAGTGCGCCGCGAAATGGAAGCCGCCGCCGACGAGGAGATGGATCACCTGGCCTGGTGCGAGGCGCGCCTTCGGGAACTGGACGACCATCCCAGCTACCTCAATCCCCTATGGTATGGTCTCTCTTTCGGTCTGGGCGCGACGGCGGGTGCCATTAGCGACCGGCTAAGCCTGGGTTTTGTCGCCGCCACTGAGCAACAAGTGTGCAAGCACCTGGACAGCCACCTGGCTCGGCTACCTGAACAGGACACCGCCAGCAGGGCGGTGGTGGCGCAAATGCTGGAAGACGAGGCGCGGCACGCCCACACCGCCCTGGATGCCGGCGGTATTCCTTTTCCGGCGCCCGTACGCGGCCTGATGTCACTGGTTTCCCGGGTGATGACCGAAACCAGCTACCGGCTCTGAGAACAGCTGACCACGGCGCTGGGTGTTGCGCACCCGCTCCACCACGTCCAGCAACTTGTCCTTGAACCAGATATGCATTGGCGATTTGAGCGTGCGCCGGTGCTGGGTCAGTACAACCGGAATAAAGCGCTCTGCTTCCAGTTCCGGCGGGTAGGGCTTGCGCACGATCTCGTAGAAAGCCGTTTCCATCTTGAGATCGTCCACCGTGCTCAGCATCAGGCAATCACTGTTGTTTAATGCGTTCAGGGCGGTCATCAGCTGATCGGTCACCAGGGCCTTGTGCCGTTTTCGCCCCATGGCCGCCAGGGTTTTGTCGAAACGGCTCTCGGCATCCGGCGATACCCGCTCGGTGAGAAGCAGGAAGTACTGGATAAAGGGATACTCCAGCATTCTGTCCAGTGTCAGCTCATCATCAGCCAGCGGGTGGCCCTTACGCATCCATACCGCCGGGGAAAAACCCCCGAGGCGGGTGCTGACATAATCCTCGGAAAGCTTCCTCTCCACCCCAAGGACAAAGTCCAATTGCCCCCGTTCCATTTCTTCCTCGCTATCCTCGAGACCGCTTGACACCGCCAGAGAGAGATTCGGAGCCTCCCCGCTGAGTTCCCAGGTGAGGGTGGGCGCCAGTTGCACGGCGATAAATTCCGGAGTGGCCAGATGGATGGTGCCGGCATCAGTCTTGGGGTCAAACTCCCCGCCCTCGATAATTTCAGATAACTCACCGAGCACATCCGGCAGCCGGGCTTCCAGTTCCAGGGCGCGGGGGGTGGGCACCAGCCGGCGACCGCTGCGAATGAAAAGGGGGTCGTCGAATAAACCCCGCAGCCTTTGCAGCGTCTTGCTCATGGCCGGCTGGGTGATAAAAAGCCGCTCGGCGGCCCGGGTGACATTCTGTTCTTCGAAAAGAACCTGCAGGGCCACCAGCAGATTGAGATCGACGCGGGAAAGAGACGCAATGGGCATGGAATAAATCTAATTCATGATTCGCATAAAAATAATACATTTAAATTATAAACAGGTAATGGCTATAGTGCCACTATCGAATTCATTGAGACGCAAGGAGGAGGCCTCATGGTAATCACGGCACTGACCTATACGATTCTCGCTGTCTCCGCCCTGCTCGGCTCGGCCATCGCCTGGGACGACCTGAAACGCGCCCTGAAATCCAAGGCCCGTCACGGCTAGCCGACCAACCACTTTCCTACCCCCCTGGAAAATCTTCGGGAGCCACCTTGGCTCCCTTTTTTTTGCGCAAATTTTTAGGCAAACCGCCCAACCACTGAAACCGAACACCTTGTGGTTATCGACGGTACATTCATTTGCCGGCGGCCATTCATTTCCTGATCCTGCTGAGCGGGATCGAACGTCCGTATTTCGCCGCCTTCCTTTTCACCCGATGAAAGCGCCCGTCGGACATCTTTATATTACTTTCAGTTATCGAAATCATCACTCCAATACATTTGGATTATTGGTCTTCCGCACCTATTTAATAAAGGGAAACAATCAGTCCGAGGAGACCGTTATGTTGATATCATCGCTTATTTACTGGATTCTGGGGATTACCGGCCTGCTGGGTTCGGCCATCGCCTGGGACGACCTGGCACCGGCACGCCGGCAGGCGCGGGAAAACGACGAAACCGACAATATCGAAGGGCAGGCTTCCCACTAAATCCGCCGAGGGCATCAGTCGCCGGTCTGCCGTATTTCGCAGGAATGGCTGATCGCCACTCCGGCACGCCCCAGCATGATGGATGCCGAGCAATACTTTTCCGCAGAAAGGGCGACTGCCCGTTTGACAATATTTTCCTTGAGGTTTCGGCCGGTGACAATGAAATGAAGGTTAATACGGGTAAAGACCGCGGGCACCGCGTCGCTGCGTTCCGCTTCCAGACGGGTTTCGCACTTATCCACCGCCTGCCGGCTTTTCTTGAGGATGTCCACCACATCGAAACTCGAGCAGCCGCCCATACCCAGCAACATCATTTCCATGGGCCGTACACCCAGATTTCTGCCGCCGTGTTCCGGAGGACCGTCCATGACGACGGTATGCCCGCTGCCGGACTCGCCCAGGAACATCGCATCGCCCACCCATTTCACTGTTGCCTGCATAAACTCCCCCAACAATGCCAAAAAGATCAAGAAAGCATAGAGAAACGCCCTGTTAACCTTTGACCAAGCTTGATTTTTTCGCCTGTCTGTTGCTAACTATCAGCACTTCGGTCGACATAAAAAGAACGCCGCATCATACTAGGATCCATCCTGTCAGGGAAACTGGAGAATAAAATTGGCGCTCACACCTATTACACCGCACATCCCCCGGGTGGAAGAGTTCCTCACCCACTGCCATCGGCGCCGCTATCCCGCCAAAAGCACCATTATTTACGCGGGCGATACCGGAGATATTCTCTACTACATCATCAAGGGCTCGGTTACCGTCATCATTGAAGACGACGATGGCCGCGAGATGATCGTGGCCTACCTGAACCCCGGCGATTTTTTCGGGGAGATGGGCATTTTCGGCCACGACGACCGGAGCGCCTGGATCCGCGCCAAGACGGAATGTGAAGTCGGGGAAATCAGTTATGCCAAGTTCATGGAACTGACGGAAACCAATCCGGATTTCCTTTTTGCGCTGGCCAAGCAGATGGCAAACCGCCTGCGCGACACTACCCGAAAGGTGGGCGACCTTGCCTTTCTGGACGTCACCGGCCGGGTGGCGCGAACGCTGCTCGATCTGTGCAACGAGCCGGATGCAATGACCCACCCGGACGGCATGCAGATCAAGATCACCCGCCAGGAGATCGGCCGCATCGTGGGCTGCTCCCGGGAGATGGTAGGCCGGGTACTGAAAACTCTGGAAGACCAGGGCCTGGTATCGGTGAGCGGCAAGACCATGGTGGTCTACGGAACCCGTTGAGACAGCCCCGCCGCATCCGGTCGATCGAAAAAAAGTTCCCGTAAACGCGCTCCCGGGTCTTTGGCCCGCATCAACGCCTCGCCCACCAGAAACCCGTAAACGCCGCGCTCCATCATGGCCGTCACGTCTCCGCGGGTATGAATGCCGCTCTCGGTGATGACCAGGCGATCGCCGGGGATATCCGCCAACAAGCCGTAGGTGGTTTCCGGGGAGGTTTCAAAGGTATGCAGGTCCCTGTTGTTAATGCCGATCAACCGGGTGTCCAAGTCCAGGGCTCGCTCCAGTTCCGCGGCATTGTGAACCTCCACCAGTACGTCGAGCCCGAGGTCCCGGCCCAGGTCATGCAGTTCTTCCATCCGGGCCTGCTCCAGGGCCGCAGCAATAAGCAGAATGCAATCGGCACCAATGGCCCTGGCCTCATAGACCTGATAGGGATCCACGGTGAAATCCTTGCGCAATACCGGCAGCGTCGTCGCCAGCCGCGCCGCCTGGAGATAAGGGTCGGCACCCTGGAAAAAATCCATGTCGGTGAGCACGGACAGACAGACCGCGCCGCCGCGCTCGTAGCTGGCGGCAATGGCTGCCGGATCGAAGTCCGGGCGGATGATCCCCTTGCTCGGTGATGCCTTCTTGATTTCGGCGATCACCGCCGGCCGCAGCGCCTCGATATTAGCCGCCAGGGCCTCGGCAAAGCCCCGGGTCGGTGTCTGTTCGGCGATCATTGCACGCAAGTCTGCCACCGTGCACCGCGCGCTGCGTTCGGCGACCTCCTCGGCCTTGCGGGCCAGTATTTTCCGGAGAATGGTGGGCGCCGTCATTCCACGTCACCCAGGCAGTCGGTGAATACCGCCAGTTCGTTGAGTTTTTCCCCGGCCAGGCCGCTGGCAATGACGTCCTGGGCCATCACCACACCCTGCTTGAGGCTGCTGGCGATACCGGCGGCATAGATGGCGGCACCGCTATTGAGGGCGATCATATCCGCCGCCTTGGCGGCGGCCGGGCCCTTCCGCCGGCCCAGTGCATCACGGATCAGGTCCAGTGATTCCCGGGCATCAGCCACCTGAAGCCCATCCAGGTTCTGTTCCTCGATGCCGAAATCCGCCGGGGAAACGTCGTATTCGACGATCTCGCCACCTCCCAGTTCCACCACCCGGGTCGGCCCGGCGATGCTGATCTCGTCGAGACCATCGGCGCTGTACACCACCAGAATTCGCTCGCTGCCCAGCCGCTTCAACACTTCCGCAATGGGCCGGGCGAGCCCGCCGTCGTAGACGCCGATCACCTGGCGGCGGACACCGGCGGGATTGGTCAGAGGACCCAGCAGGTTGAACAGGGTGCGGATGGCCAGCTCCTTGCGTGGCGGCCCGGCAAATTTCATGGCGGCATGGTGGAGGGGCGCGAACATAAAACCGACATTCACCGTGTTCACGCAATGAGCCACCTGCTCCGGCGTCAGGTCGAGGCGCACCCCGGCCGCCTCCAGCAGGTCCGCGCTGCCGCTCTTGCTGCTCTGGGAGCGATTGCCATGCTTGACGACCCGGGCGCCGGCCGCCGCCGCCACAAACGTGCTGGCGGTGGAGACATTGAACAGGTTGGCGCCGTCGCCACCAGTGCCGACAATATCCACCAGGTGCTCGCCCTCGACCCGAACCGCCGTGGCCAGTTCGCGCATCACTATCACCGCCCCCGCCACCTCGTCGACGGTCTCGCCCTTCATGCGCAGGGCCACCAGGAGGCCGGCCGTCTGGGCCGGGGTCGCCTCGCCGGTCATGATCTGGCGCATGACAGCGATCATCTCTTCCTGGCTGAGGTCCCCCCGGTCGACAACCCGGGCAATGGCCTGTTGGATTTTCATCATCGGGTCTCCAGAAAATTGCGCAAGAGATCGTAGCCGTGCTGGGAGAGGATGGATTCCGGGTGAAACTGCACGCCTTCCACCGCCAGCTCCCGGTGACGAAGCCCCATGATTTCGTCAACATCGCCATCGTCGGTGCTGGTCCAGGCGGTGATTTCCAGACAGTCCGGCAAGCCCTCCCGGGCCACCACCAGGGAATGGTAGCGGGTCGCCTCGAAGGGGTTGGGCAGCCCGCGAAAAACACCGCCGCTGTTATGGTAGATGAGCGACAGCTTGCCGTGCATCACCTGGCGCGCCCGGACTACCCGGCCGCCAAAGGCCTGGCCGATGGCCTGGTGTCCCAGGCAGATACCCAACAGCGGAATCCGACCTGCAAAACGCTCGACGACGGCGAGGGAAATGCCAGCTTCATTGGGGGTGCAGGGGCCGGGGGAAATGACGATTTTCTCCGGGGCAAGTGCCTCTATCTCATCCAGGGTGATTTCGTCATTGCGAAACACCCGGACCTCGGCTCCAAGCTCGCCCAGGTACTGGACCACGTTCCAGGTGAACGAATCGTAGTTGTCGATCATTAACAGCATCGGCTGGCTGACCCCTCGGTCTGGTTTGTCTGGGAGAAGGAGACGGAAAACCGGCAACCCCGTCCGGAAAGCCCCGTCGCCTGCCGGACAGGGGCGCGATTTTAGCACGGAAAAGCCGGGATGGGCCCACGTGCCCGGCTTTCCGGTTGCCCGGGACCCACCATAGCGGTAGAATGCCGCGCTTTCGAATGGCGGATTGTCTCCTGCCCCGCCGATCCCCGGTTCGGCTTTTCCCGGTCCAACAGACCATCTCCAGGCGTCTTTGCACCGCGTGATCCCGGCGCCCGGCAAACATTGCCGAATCCCCGGTTCAACCCCCGACAATCTGCCCGACACATGGCCGGGCAATCCAGAACTGCTTTTAACAGTGGACATTAACACTATGCTTTTATCATCCACCCGCAATGACTGGCTGGGCAATATCCGCGGCGATGTCCTGGCCGGAATCGTTGTCGCCCTGGCACTGATCCCCGAAGCCATTGCCTTTTCCATCATCGCCGGCGTCGACCCCAAAGTGGGCCTCTATGCGTCTTTCTCCATGGCCGTGGTGATCGCCTTCACAGGCGGCCGGCCGGGCATGATTTCCGCGGCCACCGGCGCCATGGCGTTGCTCATGGTGACTCTCGTCAAGGAGCACGGCCTCCAGTACCTGCTCGCCGCCACGGTACTCACCGGCATTCTTCAGGTGGCCGCCGGCTACCTGCAACTGGGCAACCTGATGAGTTTCGTCTCCCGGTCCGTGGTGACCGGTTTCGTCAATGCCCTGGCCATCCTTATTTTTATGGCGCAACTGCCGGAACTGACCAATGTCACCTGGCATGTGTACGCCATGACGGCGGCGGGCCTGGGCATCATCTACCTGTTTCCGCTTATACCGGTGATCGGCAGGTCGATACCCTCGCCGCTGGTCTGCATACTGGTGCTCACCGCGGTGGCGGTTACGGTGGGAATCGACATTCGCACCGTGGGCGATATGGGCGAACTGCCCGACTCCCTGCCCACCTTCCTGTGGCCGGAGGTGCCCCTCAACCTGGAAACCTTGGCCATCATCTTCCCCTACTCCGCCGCACTGGCGGTGGTGGGTCTGCTCGAATCCATGATGACCGCAACCATTGTCGACGACCTCACCGACACCGGCAGCGACAAGAACCGGGAATGCAAGGGCCAGGGTGTAGCCAATGTTGTTACCGGGTTTCTGGGCGGCATGGCCGGTTGCGCCATGATCGGCCAGTCGGTCATTAACGTGAAGTCCGGCGGCCGGGGCCGGCTCTCCGCCCTGGTGGCGGGAACGGTGCTCCTGGGCATGGTGGTGTTTATCAGCGACTGGGTCTCCCTGATTCCCATGGCGGCCCTGGTGGCAGTGATGATCATGGTATCCATCGGCACCTTTAGTTGGGAATCGATCCGCAACCTGCGACACCATCCCCTGTCCACCAATGTGGTAATGCTCACAACCGTGGCCGTGGTGGTCTGGACCCACAATCTGGCCTTCGGTGTCTTTGTCGGCGTACTGCTGGCGTCGCTGTTCTTCGCCAACAAGGTCAGCCACTTCATGTACGTTGAAAGCGAGCTGGATGAAACCGGCACGGCCCGCACCTACCGGTGCCATGGCCAGGTATTTTTCAACTCCTCGGACAAGTTCACCGACTATTTCGATTTCAAGGAAGCGTTGGAAAAAGTAACCATAGACTTGACCCGGGCGCACTTCTGGGATATCTCGGCAGTGGGAGCACTGGACAAGGTGGTGCTCAAGTTTCGCCGGGAAGGAGCCGAGGTGGACGTGATAGGCCTCAACGAGGCCAGCGAAACCATTGTCGACCGGTTCGGCGTTCACGATAAACCCGAAGAAATCGAGAAAGTTCTGGGAGGGCACTAATGCGTAACACCGGCAATGCGGTCGTCGCCTGTATCGACGGCTCGTCCTACTCGTCCGCCGTTTGCGATTACGCCGCCTGGATGGCGGACCGGATCGGCGCCCCTCTCAAACTGCTGCACAATATCGAGCATCCGCCCTCGGCGGTCATGGCGGACCTGTCGGGCAGCATCGGCCTGGGCAGTCGGGAGGAATTGCTTACCGAACTGACCGAGATCGAGCAGCAGCGCAACCGCCTGATGCTGGAGAAGGGCAAGCTCATGCTCGAGGGCGCCCGGGACCGAATTCGCGCCGCCGGAGGCCCCGACCCGGAAATCTGGCAACGCCACGGCAACCTCAACGAATCCCTGGTGGAAATGGAAGAGAAGCTCCGGGTTCTGGTGTTGGGCCTGCGGGGCGAACGCCACGAGGGGGACGAAACCGGCGTGGGCGCCCACCTGGAGACCGTGGTCCGGGCCTTGCACAAGCCGATCCTGGTGGTCAACAAGGAATTCGCGCCGCCGCGCCGGGTGATGCTCGCCTACAATGGCAGCGATGCCTGCCAGAAGGCCCTGTCGATGATCGCCGCCACCGACCTGTTCAAGAATATTCCCTGCCATTTGGTCCATGTGGGCAAGCGGAGCGCACAGGCCGAAACCATGCTGAAGGACGCGACAAACATTCTCACCGAAGCCGGCCAGGAGACCCACAGTGCGATCCTCGACGGCAAGCTGGAGGAAGCCCTGACCCAATACCAGGCCGACAACGGTATCGACATGACCATCATGGGTGCTTTCAGCCACAATCGGGTGCGGGATTTCCTGCTGGGCAGTTTCACCGCCCGGATGCTTGCCGACACCCGGCAACCCCTGTTGCTGCTCAGGTAACTCAGCCGCCGGTTGCCTCCGGCGGCATCACCATGGCGGCGGCGCGGAAAAGGGCCCGGGCCTTGTTCATGGTTTCCTTCCATTCCAGGGCCGGCACCGAATCGGCGACGATACCGCCGCCGGCCTGGACATGGAGCTTGCCGTCCTTGATGACCGCCGTTCGGATCGCGATGGCGGTATCCATATTGCCGTTCCAGCCCAGGTAGCCCACCGCGCCGCCGTAGATTCCCCGCTTCACCGGTTCCAGTTCATCGATGATTTCCATGGCGCGGATCTTGGGGGCGCCGCTCAGGGTGCCGGCGGGCAGAGTGGCTCGAAGCACGTCCACGGCGGTCATGCCGCTGCGAACCCGGCCGGTGACATTGGAGGTGATGTGCATGACGTGGGAAAAGCGCTCCACCACCATTTTCTCGGTCACCCGGACACTGCCGGTTTCGGATACCCGACCCACGTCGTTGCGGCCCAGGTCGATGAGCATCAGGTGTTCGGCGAGTTCCTTGGGGTCGGCGAGCATCTCGCGTTCCATGGCCCGATCCTCTTCCTCGGAGCGGCCACGGCGGCGGGTGCCGGCGATGGGCCGCACCGTCACCGTCCCCTCTTCCATACGGGCGAGTATTTCCGGCGAGGAGCCCGCGATCTGGAAGTCTTCCAGGTCCAGGAAGAACAGATAGGGGGACGGGTTGAGATTGCGCAGGGCCCGGTAAAGATTAAAGGGCTCGGCGGGAAAAGGCAGGGTCAACCGTTGCGAGGGCACCACCTGCATGACGTCGCCGGCCTGGGTATAGGCCTTGATGCGCGCCACCGCCGATTCGTAACCTTCGCGGCCCATGCTCGACACAAAGGCATCCTCGGGCACGGCGTCGCCCGCCAAATCGATGGGGGGCAGTTCGGGAACCGGACTGTGCAGACGGGACTCGATTTCGTCGAGGCGCCGCTGGGCCTTACCATAGCCATCGGGATCGTCGCCGTCACCGTGGACAATCAGGACAATCTTGCCAGCCAGATTGTCGAAGACCACCACTTCGTCGGAAACGATCAGCAGGATATCCGGCACCTCCAGTTCATCCGGCGGCGCACTGTCCCGCAACCGGGGCTCCACGTAGCGCACCGTGTCGTAGCCGAAATAGCCCACCAGCCCACCGCTAAAACGGGGCAGATCCGGGGTTTCCACGGAGCGGTAACGCGCCTGGAAGTCTTCGACGAAGGCCAGGGGATCGTCGCAGTGAAAGGATTCGAGCACCTGGCCGTCCCGTTCGATGCGCACCTGGTGGCCGTAAATCCGGAGCACGGTGCGACCGGGCAGACCGATCATGGAATAACGGCCCCACTTCTCGCCACCCTCCACGGATTCGAACAGATAAGAATACGGACCCCGGGCCAGTTTCAGGTAGGTGGTCACCGGGGTCTCCAGGTCGGCGAGGATCTCCCGGGTAACGGGAATCCGCCCGACGTGCTGTTTTGCCAGTTCAGCAAACTGTTGTCGATTCATGGTCATGCCTTGATTACTAATGCTGGAAGCCGGGAAGTGCGGTTTTCGATCCGGACAGCCTCGGGATAATACCCCACGGAGGGGGCACCTGCGAGCGAGACGGCGGTCAGTGTCGCCATCGCCGGGGAGGCGCGGCAGGGGGAAAGGTTTGTCGTCTATGGGCGGTCATGGCGCGAATTCCGGCAACGGAGCCCGAGTGTAATCCGTTTTGCCGTCGGTGAAAACTGGCCGGCGTCATCAGCGCCCATGCAGTCCGGCCAGCTCGGCGCGCATACGGCCAATCACCTCACCGTAGTCCCGGGCACCGAAAATGGCGGAGCCGGCGACGAAGGTATCCGCACCCGCCTCGGCCACTTCGGCAATATTGGCGGTGCTGATGCCGCCGTCCACTTCCAGGCGGATGGGCAGCGCGGAAGCATCGATTTTCCGGCGCGCCTGACGCAACTTTTCCAGGGTGCCGGGGATAAACTTCTGGCCCCCGAACCCCGGATTTACCGACATCAGCAGGAGCATGTCGAGCTTGTCCATCACGTAATCGATACAGTCCAGCCCGGTGGCGGGGTTCAACACCAGCCCGCTTTCGCAACCCCGGTCACGTATTAACTGCAGGGATCGGTCCACATGGCGGGACGCCTCCGGGTGAAAAGTGATCCAGCTGGCGCCGGCATCGGCGAACATACCGATCAGTTCGTCCACCGGCTCGACCATCAGGTGCACATCGATGGGCGCCTCGATACCATAGTCACGCAAGGCCTTGCAGACCGCGGGGCCGATGGTGAGGTTGGGGACATAATGGTTGTCCATGACGTCGAAGTGGACGACGTCCGCGCCGGCGGCAAGAACCGCATCCACTTCCTCGCCCAGGCGGGCAAAGTCGGCGGAAAGGATCGAGGGGGCAATGAGAAAATCCGTCATGGTCTCGGGGTCGGTGGTCTGTAATGGGCGACACTATGCCCAAGAAGCCATTGCCCTGCAACGGGGACAGATCAATCCGGGATCTCAATCGACACGGCCAGGGTAACCGGACACTTCAGTGTATTGGTTACCAGGCAGTGGCGCTCGGCCCGCTCCAGGGCCTCCACCGCGCGGTCGCGATTCGTCCCGGCCGGCACCGTCAGTGTGGCGTCAATATGAAAGGCGGTAAACTGCATGGCCCGGTCGATTTTGTCCAGTGTGCCTTCCGCGCCCGCCTGAAGGCTTTTCCATTCCAGTCCCGATGCCGCGGCGATGGCCTTGAAAGTGAGGGCAAAACAGCTGGCCAGCGAGGATGTCAGCAGGTGTTCCGGGCTCCAGCCACCGGGCTCGCCACCGAACTGGGCCGGTGCGTCCACCTCCAGGCCCGCGCCCTCATCGGTGGCGGTGGCGATGGCACCCCCGGGCGTCGCCGATGCATCGACGCGGTAATGGTGTGGCAGTTTATCCATGGTGCTGCTCCTGTTCCTGTGCGCTATAGACTTCGGGGAACCGATGACGTCCCCTCATAGTAGACCATCGTTCACGGTTGGTACTGCTCTTCGGGGTGCTGCTCTGGTATCCTTTCCCGCCTCCCCCTGTCAGCGATAACCCCGGAACAAAGCCATGCCCCAATACCGATCCCACACATCCACCCAGGGCCGCAACATGGCCGGTGCCCGTGCCCTCTGGCGCGCCACGGGCATGAAGGATGACGATTTCCACAAACCCATCATAGCCATCGCCAATTCGTTTACCCAGTTCGTGCCGGGCCACGTTCACCTCAAGGACATGGGCCAACTGGTGGCGGAAGAAATCGCCAAAGCCGGCGGGGTCGGCCGTGAATTCAACACTATCGCCGTGGACGACGGGATTGCCATGGGGCACGACGGGATGCTCTACTCGCTGCCGTCCCGGGATATTATCGCCGACTCTGTCGAGTACATGGTGAACGCACATTGCGCCGATGCCCTGGTATGCATCTCCAACTGCGACAAAATCACACCCGGTATGCTCATGGCCGCCATGCGCCTCAACATCCCGGTGATTTTTGTGTCCGGCGGCCCCATGGAAGCGGGTAAGACCCGGCTCGCCGAACACAAGCTGGACCTGATCGACGCCATGGTGGTATCCGCGGACCCATCGGTCAGCGACGAGGTGGCGGAGGAATACGAGCGCTCCGCCTGTCCCACCTGCGGCTCCTGTTCCGGTATGTTTACCGCCAACTCAATGAACTGTCTCACCGAGGCCCTGGGGCTGTCGCTACCCGGAAACGGCACGATGCTCGCCACCCACGCCGACCGCCGCGCCCTGTTCGAGGAAGCCGGCCGGAGAATCGTCGATCTCGCCAGGCGTCACTACGAGGAAGACGACTACTCGGTGTTGCCCCGGTCCATCGCCAGCTTCGAGGCCTTCGAAAACGCCATGACCATGGACATCGCCATGGGGGGCTCCACCAACACTATCCTGCATTTGCTGGCGGCGGCTCAGGAGGGTCAGGTGGATTTCACCATGGCCCATATCGACCGGCTCTCGCGCCAGGTGCCCCAGTTATGCAAGGTGGCCCCCAATACCCAGCAATACCATATCGAGGATGTTCACCGGGCCGGCGGAGTCATGAGTATTCTTGGCGAACTGGCCCGTGGCGGATTGCTCAGGACCGATATTTCCACGGTTCATTCCGGCACCCTGGCCGAGGCCCTCGCCCGGTGGGACCTGGCCAGGTCGCCGAACGATGACGTTATCCGGTTTTTCAGGGCCGGGCCCGCGGGCATTCCCACCCAGCAGGCCTTCAGCCAGGACACCCGGTGGCCTTCGCTGGACACCGACCGTGAAGCCGGCTGTATCCGCAATGTCGACAACGCCTACAACAGTGACGGCGGCCTCGCCGTCCTTTACGGCAATATCGCCACTGACGGTTGCGTGGTGAAAACCTCCGGCGTCGACGAGTCCATCCTCGTCTTCGAGGGTCGCGCCCATGTCTGCGAGAGCCAGGAAGCGGCCGTGGACGACATTCTCAACGACCGGATCAATGCCGGGGATGTGGTGGTGATCCGTTACGAGGGTCCCCGGGGCGGGCCGGGCATGCAGGAAATGCTCTACCCCACCAGTTACCTCAAATCGAAAGGGCTCGGCAAGGCCTGCGCCCTGATCACCGACGGCCGCTTTTCCGGCGGAACTTCCGGCCTCTCAATCGGCCATGTTTCCCCTGAAGCGGCCGCCGGCGGTGCCATTGGCCTGGTCCGGGACGGAGACCTGATACACATCGATATCCCCAACCGCACCATCGAGCTGCGAGTGGACGAGGAAACCCTGGCTACCCGCCGCCATCACCAAGAGGAAGCGGGCTGGCAACCCGCTGCCAAACGCCCCCGCAAGGTATCGACGGCACTGCGGGCCTACGCCATGCTCGCCACCAGCGCCGACAAGGGGGCGGTCAGGGATATTGCCCGCATTCCCTGAAAGAGCCACAAAAAAAGGCCGCCCGGAGATGGCGGCCTTTTTATTTTTAAGGACATAACGAGATCAGATCTGGCAGGTGGCGATATCCGCTCCGCTTTCGATCAGCTTGGCCCGGCGCTCGCCCTCCTTTTCGGCATATTGAATCCACCGCGTTGCGTATTTCTTGCTATCGTCGTATTTCGCGGACTGCCGGAATGCCTTGATGGCGTCATCGTAGCAATGCAGGTTGACCAGCGCGCTTCCCAGGTTCATGTAGGTCATGCCTGTGCGCTTGAGATCGCCACGACGCACGGCGTTTCGGGCCGCTGCGACGGCCTTCTCGTTCTGGTCCAGGTCCAGGTAAACGCCGGCCAGTCGTGAGTAGATCTCGCCCTCACCGGATTTCTGCGCCGCCTGCTCCAGCACCGGTAATGCCTTGTCGGAACTCTGGGCCTGCTGCCAGGCCATGCCCAGCACTTCCAGGTTTTCGGCATTGCGCTCGATCTGCCCGGCCTGCATGCCTTCCTCGATAATCCGGGCACCGCGATAGGGCGCACTCGCTCCCATGTACATGTAGGCCAGGCTCAACAGCTGTCGTTCCTGGTCCATTTCGCCGGCAAGATAGGGCATCTCGGTAGCCACCAGCTGATTCATTTCCGCACCGAGCTCCCCGTACATGCCGCCCAATTGGCGCCAGTAGCTGAAGCTCGGATAGTGACGGATCAGCTTTTTGAGGATGTCCACCACTTTCCGGTAATCATTCTTTTCGTAATAAAGAACCCGCTGGAGGCTCCACCAGCTTTCCTTGGGCAGGTTGCCCTTGGCTTCCTGCTCGTTGATTGCCTCTTCCACCAGGCGCAGCGAATCGTTTTTGCGATCAACCTGGTAATAGGCCTGGGCCAGGAGCACTTTGGCGTCGGAACCGACGATGGGCGATTGTTCCATCCAGATTTCCAGCTGCCGGGCGGCGTTGGCGTAATCCTCGATGATCATATAGAGTTGGGCGATCGTGTAGCGGGTGCTGATGGCCTGCTTGGGGTCCGCTTCCGGCTCGTTAACCATATTGGTATAGGCCCGGATGGCGTCCTGATAACGCTCCAGCGAATAAAAAACGTAACCGAGAAAGTTGGAAACCTGGGATTTCTCATAGCTGGTCTGACAGGCATTTCTACCTTTGGTCTGGAGCGTATTCAGAGCCTGCTGCCATTTCTCTTCCTCGGTAATTGTCTGGACATCCTCCAGCACCGCGCCGCATTCCCGTCCGACGGCCTGGCGCTGCTGGGTCTCGATATCCTCGTATTTGCGCTTGTCCTCGTCGTCATCCTGGGCATGAACCGCTGCGGTGCCGATGCCAAGCGCCAGAGGTACTACGGACATGGCCAGTGTGCGAAGCCAGAATTTCCTCAAAGGGGCTTTATGCCGCATATCTCTACCTGTTCGTCAACTTTATAAGGAACCGGCCCCGCGGCCGGTTCGGGTTATTCCGCAATGCGGAAGGTGAACTTGTAAAGCACGCCGGGCACTTCCACCGGCGTTCCGTCGACCACCCGCGGGTTGTACTTGAGTTTGTCGGCGGCGCGCAGGGCGGCCCGGCCAAACCCGTACCCCTCCGGATATTCCTCGAGGAGCTTGGGATCCCGCACGGCGCCCGATGTCGTGATGGTAACCTCCACCACCGCATAACCGCTTACGCCGCGAGTCTGGGCCCGACGAGGGTATTGGGGCTGGGGCACGTAGACGGGAATATAGTCGGTATCCCGGGCAAAACCGCCCAAACCGATATCCAGTCCTCCGGCGGCTCCGGGTGCAGCCATGCTCAGGGCCCCTTTAGGTGCCTGGATATCCTCCTGTTGCTCGGGGATGTCCGGCGGCGGCTCGGCGGGATCCTCCGGTTTGTCCGGTTTCTCCTGTTCGACGCGCTCGGTCACTTCCCGCTCCGGCTGGAAGATATCCGCGATTTTCTTGGGCGGCTCTTCGTCCAGCTCTTTGCTGCCCGTGGCGATGAGGGTGAACATCAAGACCAGCAAAAGAAAGGTAATGATGGCGCCAGGGACGAAGGAAAAACTCAATCTCGGTGCAATATTCATCGCCTGATCAGCCCTCCAGAGTCGAGACTGCTATGTTGGTAAGACCGATATCGATGGCGGCATCCGACACCAGGCCGATCATTTCCATGCTCGACTCATTGTCGGCCTGGATAACCAGCCCCCCCTTTGGGTTTTCGGTATGCAGCCGTATGAGCTGGAGCTTGACGTTTTCCGGTTCAACCTGCTGTTTGTCGATCCAGATTTCATCGTTCTGGTTGATGGCCACAAGGATTGCGGTATTGCGTTTTTCCGCAGTCAATGCGGCGGTGCGCTCGACATCGATACCGGGAATTTTGATAAAAGAGGCCGTGACGATAAAGAAGATCAACATGATGAACACCACGTCCAGCATGGGTGTCAGGTCGATCGCCTGCGCCTGTTCTTCGGCCTTTGGTTGGCTTCTACGCATGATCTGTTTCCACTGCAGTTAGAAGGGGTCCAGCTAGTGGTCCATGGTCAGGTGGTCCTGGAGCAGTTCTTTCTCGCGGTTGGCCACTCTCTCCAGATAGGTATGCCCGAACACCCCCGATATGGCGGCAACCATGCCCGACATAGTCGGTATCGTTGCCTTGGACACACCAGCCGACATGGATTTGGCATCGCCGCCACCGGTAATGGCCATGACCTCGAACACCACAATCATGCCAGTCACGGTCCCCAGCAGCCCGAAAAGGGGCGCCAGGGTAACCATGGTCTTGATCAGCGGCATGAACTGGTCGATCCGCTCATTAACCTGGGAGATCAGGGCCTCCCGGACGTGGTGAGCACGGGTGGATTTGCGCTCGGCCCGGGCTTCCCAGGCCTCAAGAGCCGATTCCAGATCGGCCTTGAGGGCGGTCTTGAAGTACCAGACCCGCTCGAAAATGAAAGTCCACATCACGAAGATCAGGATGGCGATCAGGTAGAGTACCGGACCGCCCTGATCCATGAAATCGCGGACCCCTTGCCATGCATCGATAAGTGCATACATATGGTTTCGCCCTTCGCAATTACGCGGCTTTCCGCCCTTCGGCATTTTCCGCCACGATCCCGGCGCTCTGCTCTTCGAGGACGTGGAGGACCCGCTGTGCCCGGCCGTTGACCAGGGTATGCAGGAGGACCGTCGGAATTGCCACGGTGAGACCCAGCACGGTGGTCACCAGGGCCTGGGAGATACCGCCGGCCATGGCCTTGGGATCCCCGGCACCGAAGATGGTGATTTGCTGGAAGGTCACGATCATACCGGTGACCGTCCCCAGCAGCCCCAGCAGCGGCGCCACCATGGCGATAATCTTCAACAGGTTCAGACCCGCTTCGATTGCCGGACGTTCCTTGATCACCGCTTCGTTGAGCTTGAGCTCCAGAGACTCGGCATCCATACCGGGGTTATCCTTGCCAACCTTGAGAACCCGACCAAGGGGGTTGTTTTCCTTAGGCTCTGTGGGGTTCTTGAGCTGGGAGTTAACCTTGCCGGAAATCGCACTCAACACCAGGAACCGCCAGATTGCCAGGAGTATGGCGAAGACACCGATACCGGAGATGATGTAGCCGACCAGGCCACCCTGATGCCATTTTTCAACCAGGGAGGGGGTGTCGACCAGCGCCGCGAGCAGGGTGCCACCACTGGGGCCGGTGGGGTCGATTCCCACGGCAGTGAAGCCCTCGGTGGCGTTCTGCAGCTTGGCCGCGCCGGACGTGTGGTCGGGCTGGCGAGGCAGCACAGTGATCAACTCACTCTTGGGGTTGTAGCTCAGGTATTTGCCGTCGGAGAGCAGATTGTAGACACCCACGCGCACCACTTGCTGCTCGGAACGCTCGCCATCGGCCTTGACCACGGTGGCGGGAAACTTGACGACTTTACCGCTCTCGGCCATTTCCCGAGTCATTTCGTACCAGAGCCGCTCAATTTCCTCAAGCTTGGGCAGCCGGGTGTCGCCACTCATTTTCGCGATCAACTCGTCGAGAAAGTCGGTGCGGTTGGGATACTGGGCACTGACAATGGACTGGTTGAGGTTGGCCCGGACATCGCCGGCGGTCGAGGTCAGGTGGCCGAAAAGCTCCTTCAGGGAACCCAGTCGCTCGTTGAGCTGTTCACGCAGGTTGGTGATTCTCAGCTCGTTGTCGGCAAAGGTCTTCTCGAGCTGGGCGCTCCTGTTCTCGAGCGATTCCCTTTCGGAGCGGGCCTGCTGGAGCATGTTCTGCCGGTTGGCCTTGTCCTGGCGGAATTCCGCCTCGCGCTGGCGCAGTTCCCTGTTCTCAACGACCTTGGACTGCTCGATCAGCTTGAGCAGTTCGTCGATTGACGCGGCCTCCTGGGCGACAAGGGGGGTGGCCATGAACAAGCTGCTGGCGATGACTGCCAGGCAGCGTTTACCGAAACTCATTTTCATTGTGCTGCCTCCGGAGCCGGAATGGGAAGTGTCAGGATATCGATCGCCGCCTGTTTCTTGGCGATGCGGATGCCTTTGGACACGGCCGAACGGAATTCATTGGCCTGCTGCCAGGCATTGGCTTCGTCATCCCAGACGCCGGTAATGTCCTGGTTCGGTGTCTGGTAGAGCAGGGCGATGCGGCCCACCCGCAAGAAATTGACCTGGCGCTCCTGGCCGTCAATCTCGGCGGTGCCTTCAAACTGGTCGACCGTGCGGCTGTACTCGCTCTCGATATCGTACAGTTCGAGCACTTGCCGGAATTTTTCCGCGGCACTGAAGCGGGAACTGTCCAGGTTTTCGCGCACGTCCTGGATGGCCTGCAGCCGCTCTTCGCGCTTGAAGGGCAGGTCGAGTTTCACGAACTCTTCCAGGCCGTCGAGCATGCGCACGGTCAGCGGCATGATCTGCCGCTCCATAAGGGTGGCGTTCTCGATGGACTCCTGAAGGTCGGCGATGGTCTGATTCTGGTTGGCGATCTGCCGGTCCAGTTGGGCGTTGTAGACCCGGAGACCTTCAATCTGCTTGTTGACCGTCTTGTACTCCTGGAGCAGGTCGTAGGCTTCGTCGGCGATCTTGTCGACACGCTGCTGAGACGCCTTCTGGTTGGCCACCTTCTCGGCACCTTCCTGGAGGACGGTATCCACTTGTTGGGCCAGGGCCGTGCCGGCCATGAAGCCCGTCGACAGAACAGCGGACATCGCCATCACTTTGAGTCGATGATTTTTCATATTTCCCTCAGTTTGGGTATCACGCGGATTAAAAAACTGTTATCGCTTCACGGTTGATCCACCCCAATGTGGCGGTCAATTCGCGCTAGGGGGTGGAATTATGACCTCGCAGAAAAAAAGAATTCAATGAATCGGCCAAAAATCAGCCACATGCTATTACCGGCGAGACTGTTTGTTACCTTAGGTAACAGGATCGCGCGGTTCATCTACACATTCATAGACTACGAAGCTGTAATCCAGATCGGCTTTGTCCGAGCGGCCCCGGACCCGGCTCTTCTCCCGCCAGCGCTGGCCGGAAATCTCCGGAAACCAGGTGTCGCCCTCAACCGTCAAGTCCACCTCGGTGACATACAGACGGTGGGCCCGGGGAAGCGCCTGCCGGTAAACCTCCGCCCCCCCGATGACCATGATTTCGCCACCCTTGCCCCCCAGTTCCCGCCGAGCCAGGACAAGCGCCTCGTCGACACTGCCGGCAACCAGCACCCCTTCGTGGCGCCACTCGGACTGGCGCGTCACCACGATACTGGTGCGACCGGGCAACGGCCGGCCGATGGATTCGAAGGTGCGGCGCCCCATCACCATGGGTTTGCCCATGGTGACCTCCTTAAAGTGCCGGAGATCTTCCGGCAGGTGCCAGGGCAGGCGGTTATCCCGGCCGATAACGCGATTCCGGTCCATGGCCACCATGAGTGCGAGCCGGACCCCGTTGTCACTCATACCGCCACCGGGGCCGGTATGCCGGGATGCGGGTGATAGTCGAGAACCTCGAAGTCCTCGAATCGGTAGTCGTAGAGGGTCTCCGGCCGGCGCTTGATATGCAGCCGGGGGAGGGGGCGGGGCTCCCGCCCGAGCTGGGTGGCAATCTGCTCGCGGTGATTGTCGTAGGCATGGAGGTCGCCCAGGCTTACGACGATCTCGTGCGGCACCAGATCGCACTGCTGGGCCAGCATATGCGTGAGCAGGGCCAGGGAAGCCGTATTGTAGGGCAACCCCAGGAAACTGTCGGAACTGCGGATATAAAGCTGCGACGACAGCCTGCCGTCGGCCACGTAGAACTGGTAGAGCAGGTGGCAGGGAGGCAGGGCCATGCGTCCACGGCGAACATTCTCCGGGGGAGAGAGGGTTTCATCCGGCAGGTATTCCACATTCCAGCCATGAAAAAGGATTCGGCGGCTGTCCGGGTTGTTCTTCAGACAGTCCAGTACATAGTCAATCTGGTTGATACCCGCACCATCGCGGGTGGGCCAGTCGGTCCACTGCTTGCCGTAGATGGGGCCAAGCTCCCCGCTCTCCGTGGCCCATTCATCCCAGATAGTGACACCGCGTTCGTTGAGCCAGTTTTTGTTGGTGTTGCCGCTGAGAAACCAGAGCAATTCGTTGGCGATACTGCGGAAATGCAATTTCTTGGTGGTGAGCAGGGGAAACCCGTCCGCAAGGTTGTGGCGGAACTGGCGCCCGAACACCGAGGTGGTGCCGGTGCCCGTGCGATCCCCCTTGGCAACACCGTTGTCGAGAATGTCCCGCAGCAAATCGAGATACTGCTTCATGGCGAGGCCCGTTTCTTGCTCAGAGAATTTTGGCGACGATCAACAGCAACAGCGCGATAATCGCCCAGATGATCATTGCACTGGTGGTCTGGGCGCCGGCGGAGTGCTGCAGCCACCGGGCCGCGAGCATCCGGCCGCCGGCGCCACGAAGCACGGCCAGCAGTCCCACCCAATACCTGCTCAACCACTGGAATACTACGCTTGCCAACTTAAAGCCCGCCACCCGCCACAGCCAGTCAGTATCCAGGCTAATGGTCGCAGTGCGCTTCATGAGGGGCAGCAGTATAAAGAAGGCCAGCCCGGAAAACAGCAGCAACTGGGTCTGGGTCGTCAGGTGCCCCGCGGTGTAGGGCACATAGTCGACCGGATAGGGCAGGAAGCGGTAAAGGTACTCCGGGAAGATGCCAATCAGCAGACACGCGCCGGCAAAGAGCACCATGGCCGCCCGCATGTTCCAGGGCGGGTCCGGAGGACGCAGCCCGGAATCCTTCTGAAAAAAGACAAACCAGGGAAATTTGATCCCCGCGTGCAGGAACACCCCGGCAGAGGCCGCCAATAGCAGTGTCCATACAGCGGCCAGGTGCTGGTCGGCGGCTGCCTGGGAGATCATGGACTTGGAAATAAAGCCCGAGGTCAGGGGGAATGCCGAAATAGCCAGGGCACCGATAATGCCGCACACCGCCGTCAGGGGCATGGAGTGGACCAGTCCGCCCAGGTCGCTGCAACGGTTGCGACCGGTCATATATACCACCGAGCCGGCGGACATCATCAGCAATGCCTTGTAAATAATGTGGGCAAAGGCGTGGGCGGCGGCACCGTTGATGGCCATTTCCGTACCGATACCGATACCGCAGACCATGAAACCCACCTGGTTGACGATGGAGTAGGACAGGATCCGGCGGATATCGTTTTCCAGCAGGGCATAGATAATCCCGTAAAAAATCATGTACAACCCCACCCAGATCAGCACCTGCTGACCCGGAAACAACAGGATCAGGGCCAGCACGGCGGTCTTGGTGGTGAATGCGGACAGAAAAACCGAACCGGAGGGGCTCGACTCCGGATAGGCATCCGCCAGCCAGGCGGAAATGGGGGGCGCGGCGGCATTGATCAGCACCCCGATCAGCACCATCCAGCCGTCAAATGTATCCAGGGGTATGGGCTGGATTTCAATGGAGCCGGTATGGACCATGATCCCCTCGATGCCGATCTTGAGGATCACACCGCCCAGCAGGTGCATGATGGCATAGCGGATACCGGCGCGCTGGGCGTTCTTTGTGCCGCCACACCAGACCACGACGGTGGAGAAGATCGCCATCAACTCCCAGAAAAGGAACAGCGTAATCAGGTCGCCGGCAAAGGAAACACCGATGGCGCCGGCGGCATAGGCCATGGCTGCCGCCAGCTCCCACCATCGGGCCTGGCGATAGGCGAAAAGGCCGCCGGCGAACGCCATGATGGCAAAAATGGTGGCGAACAGCCGCCGCAGCGGTCCCGACTGCACCAGCTCGATCTGGTAACCGAGAAAAGGCGCGGTCTGGAGGACGCCGTCGCCCAGCTGCCAGATGGCATAAAGGGTAAGCAACGGCGCACCCAGCACCACCACGGGCCGCAGCGCCGGGCGCACCAGGCCCACCAGGAGCGCGCCCAGTAGCAGGATAAAGGCCGGCGGCAGAACGATCTCAAACATCGCGGTTGTAATAATCCTCGGGGCGTTTCAGGACCAGGCCCAGCAATTTGGCCACCACCACCATGGCCGCGCAGCTGAGAAAGCCGTAAAGGGCGTTAAAGCCGAACAGACCGTCGAAACCAAAGTGCCCGTGCACGGGCACCACTGCCTGGACCAGCACCGTCGCGGCGAGAACGACAGCGAAGCCCCACCAGAGCTTGCGCCGGTTCTCCGGCCGATAAAGCCAGCTTGTCGATGTCTTTGCCCCGGACTCGGTCACGGTGCCACCTCCAGAATCACCTGTTCAAAGGTTACCAGCGGGCCATTGAAAACGAAGACCAGCAGCGTCAGCAGGGCGGTGAACGCCAGTGCCGCCACCATGGTAACCGGCGCCTCCCCGTGGTCGCGAGCCGGCGGCTCCGGCTCGCGCCGGAAGAATGCCCGGAACACGATGGGCAGGAAATAGCCCGCATTGAGCGCCGTGGACAGGGCCAGCACCGCCAGCACGAAGTAATAGTCGTGCTGGAAGGCACCGGCGATCATATACCACTTGGAAACAAAGCCCCCGGTGGGCGGCACCCCGATCATGCTCAGTGCCGCGATGGCGAAGGCGCCCATGGTCACGGGCATGCGGTAGCCGATGCCATCCAGCTGGTGAATCTCGGTCTTTTTCGAGGCCACGTAGATGGCGCCGGCGGCGAAGAACAGGGTGATCTTGGCCACCGCGTGGGCGACGATATGGACCACCGCCCCGATTTCCGCGAGGGGAGTGAGGACCATGGTCGCCAGAACGATATAGGAGAGCTGCGAAATTGTGGAATAGGCCAGCATCCGCTTGATGTTGGTCTGGTACAGGGCCACCACCGACCCGGCCACCAGGGTGAAGCCGGCCAGGTACACGGCCACCACCTCATAGGGTACCTCGCGCAGAAAGTCGAGGCCGAAAATATAGAGCACCACCTTGGTGAGGGTGAACACCCCGGCCTTGACCACCGCCACCGCGTGGAGCAGTGCAGACACCGGGGTCGGCGCCACCATGGCCGCCGGCAGCCAGCGGTGCACCGGCATCACCGCGGCCTTGCCCACCCCGAACAGGAAAAGCATAAGCAGAGCGGTGGCGGCAATCCCCCCCATGTGTCCTTCGAGAATACCCCCGGGGCGAAAATCCAGCGTGCCGGTCTCGGAATAAACCCAGATCACCGCCGGCAACAGCAGGCCGATGGAAGTCGCCAGGAGCACGCCCAGGTAGACACGCCCTCCGCGCCTGGCGTTGTCGTCGCCCTTGTGGGTCACCAGCGGGTACGTGGACAGCGTCAGTACTTCGTAAAACAGGAAGAGGGTGAGAAGGTTGGCCGCGAAGGCCACACCCATGGCCCCGAAAATGGCCACGGCAAAGCAGACGTAAAAACGGGTCTGGTGTTTTTCGTTATTCCCGCGCATGTAGCCGATGGCGTACACCGAGGTGACGATCCACAGGCCGCTGGCCACCAGCGCAAAGAGGATGGACAGCGGCTCGCTGTGCAGCGCCAGGGGCACCCCGGGCAGGAAGCGCATGAGTTCCACCTCGGCGGGCTCCCCGGCCAGCAGGCCGAACAGAACCTGCAGGACCACCAGGAAAAGCCCACCCGCCGTGGCCAGGGTCGCGGCCTCCCGCAGGTTGGGCCAGCGACCGAGCAGGGCGATCAGGACGCTGCCCAGCAGCGGGATCGCCAGCGCCAGGGGCAGTGCTTCGGCACCGGTCAAGGGGCACCTCCCAGCATTACCGAGGCCGCGCTTTCAGCCAGGGAAACGGGCAGGCGCGCATCCAGACCAAAATAGATATTGGCCAGGGCCAGCAGCCAGGTGGGCGCCAGCAGAGACCAGGGCGCCTCGCTGCGCGCTGGGTCGTCGGCCTCCCGGAAGTAGGCCACCTCCACCACCCGCCATATATAAATGGCGGCCAGCAGGGATCCCACCAGCACCACCGCGACAATGGGCCACCAGCCCAGTTCGATGGCGGCCAGCACCAGGTACCATTTGCTGATAAACCCGGCCGTCAGCGGCACGCCGATCAGGCTCAGTCCAGCGACCACGAAAGCGGCCATGGTCAGGGGCATTTTCCGGCCCAGGCCGCGCAGGCTGTCCATATCGGCACCGCCCATCCGGTACACCACGCAGCCCAGGGCGAGGAACAGGGCGCCCTTCATGAGGGCGTGATTGAACAGGTGGAGCGTGGCGGCGGTCAGGCCCAGGGCCGTGACCATGGCAATGGCCACCACCATGTAGCCAATCTGGGCGACACTGGAATAGGCCAGCAGCCGCTTGACATTGTTCTGGGTGACGGCGGATACGGAACCCACGAGGATGGCGGCAACCGCCAGGGTGGCGAGGATCAGGGACAAGGGTGCGGCGCCGAAGGAGAACTCCAGGCCGAAGACGGTGAACGTGAAGCGCAGAAGCACATAAACCGCCACCTTGGTGGCGGTGGCCGCGAGGAAGGCGCTGACCACCGAGGGCGCATGAGTATAGGCATTGGGCAGCCACAGATGCAGGGGGAAGAGCGCCAGCTTGATGGCCGCCCCCACCACGATAAAGGCGAAGCCGGTGAATACGGTCCGGGTCTGCTCCACCTCGGCCAGGCGACGGGCCAGGTCGGCCATATTCAGGGTCCCGGTCATGGCGTAGAGCAGGCCGATGCCGATAAGCAGAAAGGTGGCGCCGATGGTGCCAAAGATCAGGTACTGGTAGGCGGACACCAGGGCACGTCGGTTGCGTCCCTGGCTGATCAGGGTATAGCTGGCCAGGGACGATATCTCCAGAAACACGAACAGATTGAAGACATCGCCGGTGACGGCAATGCCCAGCAGTCCGCACAGTGCCAGCAGAAAAGCGGCGTAGAAACCGGCGATATTGGCGCCGTCCACTTCCGCCGGCACACTGCGCCCGGCAAAGGGCACCACCACCGCACCGATGGCGGCGACAATCAACACCACCAGCGCGTTAAGGGCATCCAGGCGGTACTCGATACCCCAGGGCGGCTGCCAGCCCCCCATCCAGTAGCTGACCGGGCCGTCGCCGTAGACACGGAACACCCCGAATACGGCGAGGGCGAAGACGACCCAGGCCACAGCCGTGGCCAGCAGCCAGGGCAGGCGGCCGTTGGGCAACAACAGGCAGAGGGGTGAGGCCAGCAGGGGCACAACCACCAACAGGGCGAGGAAATGCTGATCGATCACGCGTCGCTATCCTTGCCGTCCCGCTGGTCCGCTTCGCGGATCTCATCCTCCTCGATGGTGCCGTAGGCTTCCTTGATCCGGACGATCAATGCCAACCCCAAGGCGGTGGTGGCAATACCCACCACGATAGCGGTAAGTATCAGCACGTGAGGCAGGGGGTTGGCATAGACCTCGACGCCCTCTTTGACGATAGGCGTGGCCCCGCCGTCCACATAGGCGAGACTGATATAGAAGATGAACACCGACGCCTGGAAGATATTGAGGCCCACCACCTGCTTGACCAGGTTGCCCCGGCTGATCACCGTGTAAAAACCGGTCATCATCAGGAAGATCGCCACCCAGTAATTGTAATGCTCGAAGAGAAGGCTCAAGTCTTTTCCCTCCCCGCGAAGACATAGAAGATGATCACCATGACAGCGGTAACGGTAATGCCCACACCGAGTTCCACCAGAAGAATACCCAGGTGCTGACCGGCCACGGGATCGGCCGACAGGGCCCCGTAATCGAGAAATTCCTGTCCCGCCAGCAGGGATACCATACCCACACCGCCATAGAGCAGGACGCCGAGGGCCGCCAGCACCCGGAGCACCCCGAGTGGCAGGACCCGTTGTGCCTGCTCGACGCCGAATACCAGTCCGTAGAGGATCAGACCCGCACCGAATATCACCCCGGCCTGGAAACCGCCGCCCGGACTGTACTCGCCGTGAAACTGGACGTACAGGGCAAACAGCATGATCAGCGGGATCAGGAACTTGGCGGTTACGTGCAGTACCGGCTGACGAGTCACGATTCCTCACCCCCCTTTTTGCGCCGTCGCCCGGCCAGGAGCATCAGCACGCCAAGCCCGGCGGTGAAGATCACCGTCACTTCGCCAAAGGTATCAAAGCCCCGGTAACTGGCCAGAATCGAGGACACCATATTGGGAATACCGATCTCCCGCGGCGACTCCTGGATATACCGGGGCGCCACGTGCTGGTTGGCCGGGGCCGACGGGTCGCCGAACCCGGGCAGGTCCATGGTGCCCCACACCAGCACCGCGCCGGTGAGGGCCACCAGCAACAGGCGCAGGGGCTTGTTGCGCCGCGACGGCATTTCCCGCGGGGCGCACAGCGCCATGGTGGAGAGCATCAGCACCGTGGCGATGCCGGCGCCCACCGCCGCCTCGGTAAACGCCACGTCGCCGGCGTTCATCACCAGGAAGACACTCGCCGACAGCAGGCTGTAGATACCGAACAGCATCACCACGGCAAAGAGGTTGGTAAGCCGGATCACCGCCACGGCGGTGCTGGCCAGGAGCGCCAGGAGAACCACGACGATCAGGTGTTCAACCACGGCGCCCCCCGTCGACACCGTTTTCCGGGGGGCGGTAGCCATTCTGGAGAGCCGTCTGCGCCAGGGCATGTGTCGCCGTGGGCGCGGTAAACATCAGGAAAAAGAACACCAGCAGTAACTTGATTGCCACCAGCAGGGACGGCGACAGCAAGATCAGGCCAAAGAGAATCAGGCCCGCGCCCAGGGTATCGGCAAGGCTGCCCGCATGAATACGCGAAAAAAAATCCGGGAACCGCAGCAGGCCCGCGGCACCGATAATCCCGAAGGCTCCGCCCAGCAGCAGAAACAGGGAACCGACTACCTCCAGGACCGTCACTGGCCGGCCTCCTCGACACCCTCGCCCTCTTCGGGCGTGGTGAAATGGACAAAGCGGAGCATGGCGACCACGCCGATGAAATTGATCAGGGCGTAGACCAGACAGATATCGAGAAAATCGCCGGGACCCTTGAGAAAATCGACGACACTGATCAACAGCACCGTCTTGGTGCCCACCATATTGAGTGCCAACACCCGGTCGTAGATGGAGGGCCCGAGCAGGCCACGGACCAGCGCCAGCGCCATGGTGACCAGAATAGCGACGGCGGCGGCGATCAACACCAGATTCACGCTTCCACTCCGGGGTCCGGGATACGCCGGGCCATGGCGCCCTCGTGCAGGCTTTCGGCGCCGGCGCGGGTCAGCGCGTGGACCTCGATGCCGTCGTCGGTGATATTCATGGCCACGGTGCCCGGCGTCAGGGTGATGGAGTTGGCGTAGATAGCCAGGCCGATATTGGTGCGCTTGCCGGTGATGACCCGGGTCACCGTGGGGCTGATTGACTGGCCGGGCGTGAGGATTCGCCGCGCCACATCCAGGTTGGACTTGACGATCTCCTTGCCCAGCCAGAGCCAGTAGCGTAACAGTTTCACGGACAATTCCACCGGATAGCTCTCATGATCGATAATTTCCATGCGCACCGCCAGCCACACCGTGAGAACGGCGGAGACTGCCCCCAAAGAGAGCAGCAGCGGCTTGGCGTAGCCGGACAGCGCCAGCCACAGCGCAACGGTAACGACCAGGAGGCTGGCAACGTGTTTGACGGAAATGTCCGCGGCCCGGATTCTTGTTCTGGGCAAGAAAGAACTCCCCCCTTAATTGGCCCACCGGGCCAGGAATATTCATTAATGCTCGCGACAGTATATCCGCAAAAAAGCCGCATTCAAGCCGGGGCGGGGCCTTCACGGACGCCGTCCTCCAATGCCTCACCGCCCTGAATCAGCGGCCGAAGCGCGCCAGTAGCCATAGGCTATCAGGGCCAGCCCGACGGCCAGCATGGGCAGCGACAACAGCTGCCCCCGGGTCATCCAACCGCCAAAATCGTAACCAATATGGGCATCCGGGGCCCGCACGAATTCCACCAGGAAGCGGAACAGGGCGTACAGCAAAAGGAAAAGCCCACTGACGACACCCAGGGGCCTGGGCTTGCGACTGATGTAGAAGAGCACGATAAAGAGTACCAGCCCCTCCAGGAAAGCCTGGTAGAGCTGGGAGGGATGGCGCGCCACCTGCTCGGGATCCCGGGGAAAGACCATGGCCCAGGGCATATCGGTCGCCCGCCCCCAGAGCTCCTGGCCGATAAAATTGCCGAGTCTTCCCAGGCCGAGGCCGATGGGCACCAGGGGAGCGACGAAATCCGTCACCGCCAGAAAGGGCTGGTTAACCTTGCGCGCAAAGAGAGCCATGGCCACAAGAACCCCCAACAACCCGCCGTGAAAGGCCATGCCTCCCTCCCAGAGCCGGATAAGCCAGAGGGGATCGGCCAGCCATTTGTCCAGATTGTAGAAAAGCACATAGCCGCAGCGACCGCCGATAATCACGCCAAAGGCGGCGTAAACGACCAGGTCTTCCACCTGCCTGCGGCGCACCGGCGACCAGGACCGCTCACTGCGACGAACCGCGAGCCACCAGGCACCGGCGAAACCGAGCAGGTACATCAGACCGTACCAGTGCACCTGGAGCGGGCCCAGTTCAAAGGCGACGGGATCGATCTGGGGATAGGGCAGGGTCATAGGGTACCCGGGTGAACTTTGAAGGAATCATAGCGGCAAGGCGTTCGGGGCTGCAATCGCGCCACGGGAACCGCCTCAGTCCCGCAGGCTGATAATCGGCCAGTCACGCTCCCCGGCAATGCGGGCGAGGGCGGCATCCGGGTCCACGGCCACCGGTCTGTCGACGATTTCCAGCAGGGGCAAATCATTGATGGAGTCGGAATAAAAGCAACTGCCTTCCAGCGAGCCACCGTTTTCCTCCAGCCACTGCCGGAGACGGGCGACCTTGCCTTCCCGGAATGCGGGGATGCCCGCCACTTCGCCGGTATAGCCCCGATCGTCCGCGGCCGGCTCGGTGGCGATCAGGTCGTCGACGCCGAGCTTTTGGCAGATGGGGTCCACGACAAAGCGATTGGTGGAGGTGATCACCAACAGATAATCGCCCCGGGCCCGGTGTTGCTGGAGCAGGGCGACGGCCCGTGGCAGCCACATGGGCGCGACCACCTCTTCCATGAACTGGCGATGCAGGGCCGCCAGGGTTTCCGGAAGGATCTCGGCAAGGGGCCTGAGGGCAAAGGCCAGATATTCGTGAATATCCAGGCGGCCTTCCTCGTAATCCCGGTAGAATTTCTCGTTCATGGTCCGGTACCGCTCCGGATCCACCTGATTGTGGCGAACCAGAAACTCGCCCCAGCTGTAATCGCTGTCACCGGCGATGAGGGTATTGTCCAGGTCGAAGATAGCCAGCGGCATGGTGCGCCTATCCGAAAAACAGGGCCGGCAAGAATACTGACTTCGCCGGCGGGCCTCAACGGATTTCGGCATAATCACATTGCCGCTTGCTTTGAATTTGTGGAACAATAGCCCGGTTGAAAAGTTTTTCAGGGGTATGTAAGTGATTGATCGTGAGGGATTTCGTCCCAACGTCGGCATTGTCCTGTGCGACGGCCTGGGGCAACTGCTCTGGGCCAAGCGCGTAGGCCAGAATGCCTGGCAGTTCCCTCAGGGCGGCATCAACGAGGGAGAAAGCCCCGAGAGCGCGCTTTACCGCGAGCTCTACGAGGAAGTAGGGCTGGAAAACGGCGATGTCCAGCTTCTGGCACAAACCCGGGGTTGGCTGCGCTACCGGCTGCCCCGCCGCTATATCCGGCGCCACTCCCGTCCCCTGTGCATCGGCCAGAAACAGAAGTGGTTTCTGTTGCAGCTGACCGGCGACAGCAACCGGATTCGCTTCGACTGCGGGCACAAGCCGGAATTCGACGGCTGGCGATGGGTCAATTACTGGTATCCGGTACGGGAGGTTGTGGATTTCAAGCGGGACGTCTACCGACGGGCCCTGAAAGAACTGGCTGTGGTGCACTCGGAAATCGAGCGGCGCCAGTATTTGACAGGATAAAGCCGTGCTCGATTCCCTGCGCAGCATCGTCCAGGAGGTGAACTCGGCAAAGGATTTTGCCTCGGTGCTGCAAATCATCGTCAGCCGGGTTCGCCGGGCCACCCGCACCGGCGTGTGTTCCATTTACCTGCATGACCCGGTCGGCGATGCCTACGTGCTCACCGCCACCGAGGGACTCTACGACGAGGCGGTCGGCAATATTCGCCTCAGCGCCGGCGAGGGCCTGGTGGGCCTTGTCGCGGCCAAGGCCGAGCCTATCAACCTGGACCACGCCGAATCCCACCCCAACTTCGCCTATTTCCCCGAAACCGGCGAGGAACGCTTCCGATCCTTCCTCGGGGCGCCGATTATCCATCACCGAAACGTCCTGGGAGTGCTGGTGGTCCAGCAACAGGAGAGCCGGCGCTTCGACGAGAGCGAAGAGGCTTTCCTGGTCACGGTTTCCGCGCAACTGGCGGGGGTCATCGCCCACGCCGAGGCCACCGGCCAGTTGGCCCGCCACCTCTCTCCCGACACCGCCCTCCAGGACGGCGAAACCGTTTTTCGGGGCATTCCCAGCGTTCCCGGCATCGCCATCGGCGACGTGGTCGTGGTGACTTCCCCCGCCGATCTCTACTCGGTTCCCCATCGCCCGGCCGAGGACATCGACCGGGAACTGGAATTGTTTCAGCAGGCCCTGGAGCGCACCAAACAGGACTTGCGCGCCGTCCACGAAGAGCTTTCCGACAAGCTCAACCTGGAGGAGCGCGCGCTGTTCGATGTCTACGTGAGCATGCTCGACGACAGCTCCCTGGGGGGCGAGGTACGCGTCCTGATCAAGGCCGGCCTGTCGGCCCAGACCGCATGGAGCGAAGTCATCATCGAGCATATCCGCAATTTCAGTTCCATGGAGGATGCCTACCTCCGGGAGCGGGCGTCGGACGTGCGCGACCTGGGCCGGCGCGTTCTGGGCTATCTCCAGCAATCGCAGACCCGGGACCAGGAATACCCCGCCGACGCCATCCTTATCGGCGAGGAACTGGCCGCCCCCAATCTGGCCGACGTTGAGGTGGAAAGGATCCGGGGAATGGTCTCCGCCAAGGGTTCGCGCAACTCCCATCTGGCGATCCTGGGCCGGGCCATGGGCATCCCCACGGTCATGGGCGCCATTGATCTGCCCTGGAAGCAGATGGACGGCAAGCGCGTCATCGTCGACGGCTACCAGGGCCTGGTGATCAGCAACCCCCGACCGGAAATCCTGGCTTCCTACGAAGCCCAACTCGACGAGGAAAAGCTGCTCGCCGAAGACCTGGAGCGACTCCGGGACGAGCCCAGCGTCACCGCCGACGGCCATCACATCGCCCTCTGGGTCAATACCGGCCTGCGCCTGGACACGCTCCTTTCCCTGGACCGCGGCGCCGACGGCGTCGGCCTGTATCGCACCGAAATCCCTTTCTTCATGCACGAGCGTTTCCCCTCGGAGGAAGAGCAGCGCAAAATCTACCGGGAACAACTGGAGATGTTCGCGCCCCGCCCGGTTACCATGCGCACCCTGGATATCGGCGGTGACAAGGCCCTGCCCTATTTCCCCATCGAGGAGGCCAACCCGTTCCTGGGATGGCGGGGCATCCGCATCAGCCTCGACCACCCGGAGATTTTCCTGGTTCAGCTGCGCGCCATCATGCGTGCCAGCGAGGGGCTCAACAACCTGCGCATCCTGCTGCCCATGATCTCCAATATCCCGGAACTGGAAACGGCCCTGGACCTGGTGTTCAGGGTCTACCGGGAGCTCACGGAAGAGGAAAATTACGATATCGCCAAACCGGCCGTGGGCGCCATGATCGAGGTGCCCGCGGCGGTCTACCAGGTGCGGGAAATCGCCCGGCGCGTGGACTTCCTGTCGGTGGGCACCAACGACCTGACCCAGTATCTGCTGGCGGTGGACCGCAACAACCCCCGGGTCGCGGACATCTTCCATGCCCTGCATCCGGCCCTGTTGCGGGCCCTCAAGCAGATCGTCGAGGGCGCCGCACGGGAAAACTGCCAGGTCAGCGTGTGCGGGGAAATGGCGGGGGATCCCCTGGCGGCCCTGCTGCTGGTGGGACTGGGCTACGAAGTCCTGTCCATGAGTGCCACCAACCTGCTGCGGGTCAAGGCCATCCTCAGATTGGTGTCTCTGAAACAGGCGCGGGAACTGGCTCGCGATGTCCTGGAACTGGACGACGACCACAGTGTGCGGGAATATCTGGAAAAAGCACTGGAGGACCCGGAAGTCAGCCGCCTCTACAGGCCCTCCAAGAAGCTGAACTAGTCCAGTCCGTCTCTCTCGAAATAGAACGGGCGCTGCGGCCCCTCAGGCTCTCCCCGCAGGTAGTTCTGCTCGACGAAAGTTATGCCTCCCCGGCTGTCCATCAGCAGCACGGTGGTGGAGCGCGTCCCGTACTCATCACCCACGATAAAGGCCGGTGACAGGGCACGCTCCAGGTCCCGGTCGATGCCGGAGGCCGGCAACAATGCCTCGTCCTCCACGGGCGTCCGGTCCGCGAGCACCTCGAAAAGATCGCCGGGGGAGAAATCCTCCCGGCGCAGAACACCCCTGAGCCTGAAACGGGCCTGTTCCGCCTTGGGCCAGGGAGTGTCCAGCAGGTGATTGCTGAGCGTATAGACGCCGGGGTCCAGAAGCCTGGGCTCCCGGCCCCGGTTAGTGCAGTAAGCAAGGCTGTCACCGTCGCCGGCGAGCAGGTTGAAGCCGTTATAACGCTCTCCCCGGGAGGCCACCGCCGCCGCGTAATGGCCCGGATCGGCGTTGTTGTCGTCGAGGAAGTCGAGTACCAGTTCACCCCGGGAACGATCCGCCGGCGGCGGGCGACCCTCCCGGTAGTTGGTCACCCCCGCCCAGCGCCCGCGCCGTGTCACACCAAGCCAGGTACCACCGGCCTGCAGATCCCTTCCGGCGAGGATCCCGGCAGGCTCCCGCCACCAGCCGGCGACCTCGGTGGGCCGGTCGTAGAACTCGTCCCGATTGGCCACCAGCACCAGCGGATAGCGCGGATGAGCCCGATGGGCGAAGGCGATCAGGCACATGGACTGTCCGGCCCTACGCGGGTTATTCGTCCTCGATCAGGGCGCCGTACTCCCGGGCGTCGAGCAGTTTGTCGAGCTCCCCGGGCTCGGCCATCCTGACGCGAAAGAACCAGCCATCGCCGTAGGGAGAGTTGTTGATGTTCTCCGGCGCTTCTTCCAGCTCCTCGTTAATGGCCAGCACTTCACCGGATACCGGCGAATAGATATCGGAAGCGGCCTTCACCGACTCCACAACCCCCGCCTCGTCACCGGCATTGATTTCCGCTCCCACCTCCGGCAGTTCAACGAACACGACATCCCCCAGGCTATCCTGGGCGTGGTCGGTGATTCCCACGGTCACCGTGCCGTCGCCGTCATCCCGGACCCACTCGTGGCTCTCCATGTAGCGCAGTTCCTCAGGCAGTTCACTCATGTCGCTCTCCAATGGTTTCAAAGATCCAGGGCACTGACAGGCCCCACGGGCTGGCCATGCCGGACAAATCCGGGCCTGACCACCGTGACCGGCAGCCACTTTCCCCGCACTTCCACTTCGCATTGATCACCGGTTTCCACCGGCACCCGGGCCAGGGCAATGGCACAGCCCAGGGTCGGCGAGAAGGTGCCGCTGGTGACTTCGCCTGCCCGGCCGCTTTCCGGCACCCTGACCACCTGGTGGGCACGCAGCACGCCCCGCCGGGTCATGACCAGGCCCACCAGCTTGTCCCGGATGCCACCTGCGCGCTGCTTTTCCAGGGCGGCGCGCCCGATGAATTGCCGGTCCTCCGGCTCCCACGCGACGGTCCAGCCAAGATTGGCCTCCAGAGGCGAAACGTCCTCGTCCATATCGTTGCCGTAGAGGTTGAGGCCCGCCTCCAGGCGCAGGGTGTCCCGGGCGCCGAGACCGGCCGGGGCGACGCCGGCGTCATGCAGGCGCTGCCAGAGCTCCGTGGCCTTCTCCCCCGGGAGGATGATTTCCAGACCGTCCTCGCCGCTATATCCGGTGCGGGCGATCAACCACTGACCCACGACGGCGGCCCGGAAAGCGGTCAGGGTATCGATGGCGGACGCGGCCTCCTCACAGACCACCGACTTCGCGGTACCAATGGCCTCGGGCCCCTGAACGGCAATAATGGCCAGGTCGGGCCGCTCGGCAATGGCGACCTGGAAATCCTCGGAATGTCGCTCCAGCCACGCCAGGTCCTTGTCCCGGGTTGCGCAATTGACCACCAGCCGATACCGGTTGTCCCCCAGCCAGTAGACGATCAGATCGTCGATGACGCCGCCCCGCTCATTGAGCATGGTGGTGTAAAGTGCCTTGCCGACAGTATCCAGTTTGGCCACGTTATTGGCGAGCAGGTAGCCCAGATAATCCCGGGCGCCACTGCCCTCGACATCCACGACGGTCATGTGACTGACATCGAACATGCCGCAGGCCCGGCGCACCCGGTGGTGTTCCTCCATCTGGGAGCCGTAGTGAATGGGCATGTCCCAGCCGCCGAAATCGACCATCCTGGCACCCATCTGCCGATGAGCCTCATAAAGCGGCGTACGTTTTGCCATTGTCACTCTGCCCCGACAGGATTCATCAAGGGGCGCATTCTAACCCCCCGGTTGGCCAGTTCAAAAGCCCATGGCCCGGCGCACCAGGCGCCGCTTTATAGGGGCCAGGGCCTCCAGGCCACTCATGCCCGCGTTGCGCAGGACCCGCAAGCCGGGGGAACGGACCTCGAACAGCCGCTTGAACCCTTCCATGGCCGCCATCATGGCCAGGTTTTCGGGCTTGCGCCGGCGCTGGTAGCGACGCAATACCGACGGGTCTCCCGGCGACAGGCCCCGGGACAGCCCCCGGTCGATTTCTTCCGCCAGCACGGCAACGTCCCCGAAACCGAGATTGGCCCCCTGGCCGGCCAGGGGGTGAACGCTGTGGGCGGCATCGCCGATCAGGGCGATACCCGGGGCCACGTAATCCAGCGCGTGTTGCTGCACCAGCGGGAACCCGTAGCGCCGGGAAACCGACAGCACGGCGCCCAGTTCCCCTTCGCTGGCGAAGGTCAGTTCCCGGCAAAACGCACTATCGTCCAGGGCCATCAGCTGTTCGGCCCGCCGGCGTTCCTGGGACCAGACGATGGAGGTGTAGCGGCAATCGCCATCGGCGGTTTGCAGGGGCAGAAAGGCCAGGGGGCCGGTGGCCATAAACCATTGCCGGGCCGTGTAGTGGTGCGACCGTTCGGTGTGGATGGTGGCCACCAGGGCACTGTGCCCGTAGTCCCAGCGGCGCACGGGCAGATCCAGCCTGTCCCGCACGGTGGAGCGGGCCCCGTCGGCGGCGATCAGCAGGGACGTCACCAGTGCCTCGCCGCCGGATAATCCCACCTCGACACCGGATCCGCGGGTGTGAATATGGGCAATGGTCGCCGGGCACAGCAAATCGACGCTGCCAGTATTCGCCAGGCTGTCCAGGAGTGCGCCGAGGAGGACGCTGTTCTCTACAATATGGCCCAGGTCGGGACGCCGCACCTGTGTGCAATCGAAGGACACCATGCCCGTCCCCTCGCTGTCGCGCACCACCATGTGGCCATAGGGACAAACGCGCCGCGCCAGAATCGCATCCCAGACACCCAGGGCCTCAAGCAGTTGCCGGGAGGCCTCGGTCAGGGCGATAACGCGGGGATCGAACGCTTCGCCGTGGGCCTTCGGGTCGAAGGGGCGTGCCTCAATGACACCAATGCGCAACGCCGGATTCCGGGCGGCCAGAGTCGCCGCCATGGCGGCGCCGGTCAGGCCGCCGCCGGCGACAAGTACATCATAGGGATTCACGGATTCCGACCCCCCTGGCCATGAGACCGGCGCCGAAGCGCCCGAACTCCCGGCGCAGGCCGGACACCAGATCAAGGGTGATGAGCCCCAGGTTGCGCCCGGCCACTTCCACCGGATTGCGGCGGCCGAAAAATCGCGGCAGGGCATCGCTGAACAGGATGGTCCTAGCCTGGTCCCCGGCCTGCTCACGGGCGTAGGTATCCAGCACGCGCGGGTCCCCCGGCGTGAGGTTCCGGCCGCAGCCGGCGACGATACTTTCCGTTAGCCGCGCCAGGTCTCGCAGACTGAGGTTGAATCCCTGGCCCGCCACCGGATGGAGCGTATGGGCGGCGTTGCCCACCACCGCCAGATGCCGGCGCACCTGTTCCTCGGCCACGGTCAAGCGAAGCGGATAGGCAACCCGCTCGCCGGCCCGGCGGAAGCAACCGGCCCGGAACCCGAAGGCATTCTGGAGGGCGTCGAGAAAATCCGGCTCGGGTGCCGAACTCAGGCGCGCGGCCTCATCCGGCAAAAGGGTCCAGACCAGGGCCGCCCGGTGTTCGTCACCGGCATCCGGCAAGGGCAGCAGGGCCATGGGTCCGGTGTCGGAAAAGCGTTCATAGGCAACGCCCCCGTGGGGTTCGGCCAGGGCGATATTGGCGATCAACCCCGTCTGGCCGTAGTCGCGCCGGCGACTGGCAACGCCCAGTTGCCGGAGGGTCCGGGAGTCGGCGCCGTCGGCCACGACGGCGAGATTCGCCCGGCAGTGCCGGCCGTCGATATCCAGGGACATGCCGCCGGCTACGGGCGAAATACGCTCCACCCGGGCCGGGGCCGCGACGCGAATATGTGGGCAGGCGGCGAGTTGCCGGTGCAGCACCTGACCCAGCGCCCGGTTCTCAATCACGTAGCCGAGGCCGGGCAACCGGTGTTCGCGCGCGTGGAGACGGGTGACGCCGGGATGGCCCCGGTCGGAGACATGGATCTGATCGATGGTGGCGGCAAAGGGCGCCAGGTCCCGCCACAGGCCGATAGCCTCGTAAATCTCCCGCGAGCTCTGGGACAGTGCCGTGGCACGGGCATCGAAGCTGGGCTGGTGGAGTGCCGCTTCGCCGGTACCGGAAAAGGGATGGGACTCCACCACCAGGATATCCAGGTCTGGCAGGCGCGCCGCCAGCAACAGGGCCAGGCTCAGTCCGGCCATACCGCCACCGACGATGGCGACATCGGTATGCGCGGGAATGCCGTCGGCGTTTGCTTTCACGGTCATCCGGCCATCAGGGCTTCGATATCTTCGATAGTCTTGGGCACATCGGCGGTGAGAACCTCGGTGCCCTTGCGGGTAATGGCCACGTCGTCCTCGATACGGATGCCGATGCCCCGCCATTTCTCGTCGACCTGGTCGTCGTCCGGCGCCACATAGATACCGGGCTCGATGGTCATGGTCATGCCCGGCTCCAGCAGGCGCCACTGGTGATCGACCTTGTAGTCGCCCACATCGTGCACGTCCATGCCCAGCCAGTGTCCGGCCCGATGCATATAGAAGCGGGTATGGGCACCTTTCTTGACCAGGTCGGACACCCGCCCCTTGAGCAGGCCCAGTGCCACGAGCCCTTCGGTGATCACCCGGACCGTGGCCTCGTGGGGCTGATTCCAGTGATTGCCGGCCACAGCGGCCTCCATGGCCGCCTGCTGGGCGTCGAGGACAACATCGTAGAGGGCCCTCTGGGCCGGCGAGAACCTGCCGTTGACCGGAAAGGTGCGGGTAATATCCGAAGCGTAATGCTGGTACTCGCAACCGGCGTCGATCAACACCAGATCACCATCCCGAAGGGGCGCCTGGTTCTCGATGTAGTGGAGGATGCAGCCATTGGCACCGCTGCCGACTATGGAACTATAGGCCGGATAGGCCGCCCCCGCCATGGCGAACTCGTGCTCGATTTCAGCCTGGAGCTGGTACTCGTGGAGGCCGGGTTTGCAGACCCGCATGGCCCTTTTGTGGGCGCCGGCGGCGATCTTTGCCGACTTGCGCATCAGCTTCAACTCGCCGGCGCTCTTGAACAGCCGCATCTCGTGAAGCAGGTGGTCCAGGTCCACGAACTCCGCCGGCGAGGCAACCCCGGTGCGGGCCCGATTGCGAATGTCGTTGACCCACGCCATAAGGTGGCGGTCGAATTCCGGGTCCCGCCCCACGGCGTAGTAGACCCGCTCCCGACCCTCGATAAGCCCGGGCAGGATGTCATCGATATCATCGATGGGAAAGGCGTCGTCGGCGCCAAACTCGGCGCAGGCCCCGTCGGGGCCTGCCCGGAAGCCGTCCCAGATTTCCCGGGCCGGGTCCCGGTCGCGACAGAAAAGTATGTACTGGCCCTGGCGGCGACCGGGGGCCAGGACCAGCACCGCCTCCGGCTCAGGGAACCCCGTCAGGTAGTAGAAATCGCTGTCCTGGCGGTAAGGGTAGAGCGTATCCCGGCTGCGCACCCGCTCCGGCGCGGCGGCGACAATGGCAATGCCATCGTCGCCCACCAGGTTCATCAGTTCGCGCCGACGGCGGGCGTATTCATTGGCCGTAACCATCCAATTACTCCTGACTGATAGAGAGGGATGAGGGCAGACGCCTTGCCTTAAAAAATGAGCAAGCGCTCACTTTCAGTGCAGGGTCCGGGGCGCATCCGAAGTCGACGCTGCCAGGGAACCCCTTTCCACGAACACCAGCATCACCGTGACCCGGACGAACTCCACCAGTTCGGCAAAATCTGCCTCGTCCTCTTCCTCGCCGTCGCCCTCGAAATCCACCTGGGCAATGGCGGTCATATCCCTGAGAGCCCCCATGGCATCCTCCGAGAGAGCCGCTTGTCCGGCGATCCGCGAATCCCCCAGGCCCGAGATAAAACCTTCGCACCACTCGCCCAGGGCCTGGATGCGCTTGCCCAGGTCGGCCTCGTCCGGGGGCAGCAGGGGACTGAAGCCCAGGCTTTCGTCCTCCAGGGCAGCCAGGCTGGATTCATAGAGATCGCGCAGGGAATCGAAGGCATTGTCGATCATCTCCTCCTCCGTGGCGAGGCTCTCCAGGAGTGCGCTCTTGAGCGCATTTGCGTCGAGGCGCTCGCCGCCGGCCAACCGGCCGCAGAGAATGCCGTGCACCTCGGCAGCACTCATCTGTATATCCTCTACTTCCAGCAGTCGGTCAAGCTCGTCGAAGGTCATTAACCACGCGGTCCGGATCCGGGAAACGTGCATCCTATCACTGTCGGCATCGGAAATTCATCTCAGGACGCGGGCCCTGCAGGAAAACTGCATTGCAGATATGAACTAACATTCAACATCTAGAATCCACCTCAAGACCGTTGACCCGGTCTGGGCGGGCCCATATAGTTACCGGAGGTCCGATCCGGTCCGGGTCACCGACGGGTCCGGTAAGGTCCCCGGTTTGCCACAACAAAAACGTTAGCCGTGCGCCTATGACAACGGAAACTCTCAAGCAGCTGGAAAAAAAGCTCGACCACCTTATCCAACTCTGCGACCGGCTCCAGGCGGAAAACCGCACCCTGCGCGAAAAAGAATCCTCGCTGTTGCAGGAACGCAGCAGGCTGCTCGAGAAAAACGAGACGGCGCGCTCCCGGGTGGAGGCGATGATCACCCGACTCAAGAATCTCGAAACCGAGGGCTGATCATGACCGATACGGTAATTATCCGCATTCTCGACCGGGAGTATCAGGTCCATTGTCCACCGGAGGAACAGGATGCCCTGATCAAGTCGTCCCGGGTCCTGGACCAGCGCATGCGCGACATCCGCAAGTCCGGCCAGGTGATCGGCCTGGAGCGCATCGCGGTGATGGCGGCCCTCAACCTCACTTATGATTTACTCCGGGCCCAGGGCCAGGCCGCTGATACCGAAATCCTGGACCGGGAAATCAAGCGTCTCAATGACAAGCTCGATAGTGCCCTGGACGGCCTGAAACAGCCGGAACTCTGAGCGTCCCGCCCCGGGGATAAAACACCCCTTTTAATCGCCCCCCACGACCGGGTTATACTATGGACAGACCCTGGAGTGTTCGCCAGTCACTAAGTCCTTGAGCCGATACTCTTTACCCAGGGGGCTTTCAGCCAATGCTGTTGAGCACGCCCGTACGACGGGAAGCCTGATGCATTGCGGGGGCCTCCACCTTGAACCACTGGGTTCAAGGCCACACTGACAGCGGCACTACCGGGGTCTCTTTTCGTCTGCACTCCCGAAGGCATCAATCCCCATGCCCGCGAGCAAATCCCGGATTCGCGCCGACATGCGCCGGCAACGCCGGCAGCTGACCGACAGTCAGCAGCGCCGCGCCGGCGACGACCTGGCCCGGCAGATTGCCCGCCGCGATTTTTTCCTGCGCAGCCGCCGGCTCGCCTTCTACCTGCCCAACGACGGCGAAATCGACCCGGGCATGCTCATGTCCGTCGCGCTGGCCGCCGGCAAGAGAGTCTACCTGCCCAAACTCGACCCTTTCCGCCACAACCGGCTGCATTTTTTGCGCTATCTCCCGGATGAACCCCTGCGAGCCAACCGCTACGGGATTCCCGAGCCTCGCCTGGGACGGTACCGGGCGGCACCCCTCTGGTCACTGGATATTATCTTTCTGCCGCTGGTGGCATTCGACGGGAGGGGTCAGCGCCTGGGAATGGGGGGCGGCTACTACGACAGAAGCCTGGCGCCCCTGGCGCGCAGCCCCCGGCGTGGTCCCCTGCTGATCGGGCTCGCCCACCACTTCCAGGAAACCGATGCATTACCCGCGGAACCCTGGGATATTCCGCTCCATGCCATTGCCACCGATCGCGGGCTGATTCACTGCCCAGGTGCCTGACACGGGCCCTGCGCTATTTCAGGAAGAACTGATAGGCGGGATTGTCGGTTTCTTCGCTGTAGGTATAGCCCAGGTCGTCGAGAAAAGCGGTCACTTTCCCCCGTTCGCCGGGGGGAACTTCCATACCCACCAGCACCCGGCCGTAGGCACTGCCGTGATTGCGGTAATGGAACATGGAAATATTCCAGCGTCCGCCCAGCTTGTTGAGAAAGTTGAACAGCGCGCCCGGGCGCTCCGGGAATTCGAAACGGTAGACAGTCTCGTGCTCCGCCCCGTCGACCCGGCCCCCGACCATATGGCGGATATGGAGCTTGGCGATCTCGTTGTCGGTCATATCTTCCACCGGGTATTCCCTGGCCCGCAGCTCGTCGATCAGCTCCCGCCGATCCTCGTCCGAAACCACCTGGACACCGACGAAGATGTGAGCCCGGTCCGGATCGCCCATGCGGTAATTGAATTCCGTGACCATCCGCTTATGGAGCAGGCCGCAGAATTCCTTGAAGCTGCCCGGCCGCTCGGGGATGGTCACCGCCAGGATGGTCTCGCGCTTCTCGCCGATCTCGGTGCGCTCGGAGATATAGCGCAGGCGGTCGAAATTCATGTTGGCGCCGCTGTCGATGGCCACCAGCGTCTGGCCCTGCAATTTCCTGGCGCCGGCATATTTTTTCAGGCCGGCCAGGGACAGGGCGCCGGCGGGTTCGGCGATGGACCGGGTATCGTCGAAGATATCCTTGATGGCCGCGCAAATTTCGTCGGTGGTCACCGTCACTACCTCGTCCACGGTTTTGCGCAGCACCCTGAAGGTTTCCTTGCCGATCTGGGCCACGGCGGCGCCGTCGGCGAAACCGCCGACCTGTTTCAGCCTGACCCGGCGCTTTTTCTCCATGGCCGCCTTCAGGCAGGCGGCATCCTCCGGCTCCACGGCGATGACCTTGATCTCCGGGCGCAGGTATTTGACGTAGGCGGCGATACCGGCGCAGAGACCGCCGCCGCCCACGGCGACGAAAATGGCGTCGATGGGTTCCGACACCTGGCGCAGTATTTCCATGGCCACGGTGCCCTGCCCGGCAATGACGTCGGGGTCGTCAAAGGGATGGACATAGACCATGCCCTGTTCTTTAACCAGCCGGGTGGCGTACTCGGACGCGGCATCGAAATTATCGCCGGTGAGAACCACCTTGGCACCCCGGGCGCGCACCGCGTTGATTTTGATCTGGGGCGTGGTGCGCGGCATGACGATGGTGGCCTTCACGCCCAGGTGTTTCGAGGCCATGGCCAGCCCCTGGGCGTGATTGCCCGCCGAGGCCGCCACCACGCCCCTGGCTTTTTCCTCCTCGGTCAGCTTGAGCATCTTGTTGTAGGCGCCCCGCAACTTGAAGGAAAACACCGGCTGCAGGTCCTCGCGCTTGAGCAGTACGCGGTTGCCGAGACGCTCGCTGATCTGCGCGGCTTCTTCCACGGGCGTCTCCAGGACTAGGTCGTAGATGTTGGCGTTGAGGATGCGTCTGACGTAGCTGTCGGGCATGGGGAGGCACTTGTGGTTGAGGTTGACTGGGTCGAAACACGCTATGGTAGTGAGTCGCCCTCCATAAAGCCAGCAACGGCCCAGTGCCGCCCTTGCACCGGCAAACGAGACGACTGTTTTAGTCGGGAACAAATGAAGCGAGCGCCGGCTGGATTCGACAATGGAAAGGATGACGGGATGAAGGTCAGTACCTGAGTGCCCGGAAAAAGGCTCCGGCAAGAGACGTCGGAAACTTCAGCGAATCACCTGCTCAACGGCCATGCAGACGGTTGAGCGCTTTGGGGCCACGAATTTCGCCTCATCGTCCACCAGCATCCGGTCCGCCTCGAGCAACTGTTGCTCGGTGGTGCCGCGCAAATCCAGGTCATCGCTCCGGTCGAGCCAGACGGTGGCAACCCCGTCGTAGAGGTCGGCGCCATCGGCATAACGCTCGATCGCGGGATGCTCCAGGGTGTGGTTCTGGACATAGCCGATCATCGGCGGTGTCAGGCCCCGGCGCCTCAACGCCAGCGCCAGGGGGCCGTGCTCTTCCCGCCAGTAGCGCTGGAAGGCCTCCCGGCTCAACTCCGGCCGCCGGCGCACGCAGATAATCATCTTGTGGACGGTCGCCCCCGGCGCCACCGAGTCCATGAAGACCTGGTGCTCGCGCACCAGCAATAGCCGGCGCGCGCCGGTATCGGGGAATGCCATCTCGGCATCCAGCAACTGTTCCAGCGCCTTGCCGCTGGCATTGTCGTTTTCGGGCATGGTGTCGAACGCCACTTCGGTAATGGCATCAAAACCGTCGGCTTCCATGCCACCGCGCAGTTCCCGGAAGCTCTCGAGAAATTCCGCTTCGTAGATATGATTCTGCAAGTACGCTGTAATACCGGCGGCCGGCAACCGCCGGGCCAGATCCCGGTGCAAGGCGAGCCAGCGCTGCTGAAACTCCCCGCGCCCGAGACCCGCGCGCCGGCGGGCGCAAACAAGAAGGCGGACCGGGTCCGCTGTTCGGCCGGGGTCGGCGGGCTTATGGGCAGTCATAACAACCTCCGGGTTTCGCCGCACAGATAAGGGAAGGCAGATTCGATAGCGCCCTCACAAGTCGGTCACCGGTTCGAAGCGGGCAAAAATCAGGTGTTCCGTGGGCGCATCCGGCCCCACACAAATATGGCACTCGCGCAGGGTGCGCCGGTGAAAGAAACGAACCAGATCGGCATCCTGTTCGGGGCCGGCCTCCAGCACGAACCGGCTTAACGCCTTGTCCGCTTCGGCCCGGTTGTCGGGACGGTGGCCCAACAGCTTTTCCGCGTCGTCCAGATCCTGTTGTTCGGCCCACCGGCCGTAGTGGAGCTGATTGGTAAGCCAAGCGGGCAGCTTGGCGACCATATCCCGTTTCCAGGGCTGGAAGTACTCCGTGGTGGGCATATGGGCGATTTCCTCTTCCAGCTTGGCCAGGGCCATATCTTCTAAAGGCGTTGCCGCCGGTGCCGGCAGGCTCATGGAGTGCTCGAGATCGACATCGATGATCCCGGCCATGGCCTCGGCGCAGCGCCGGCCGCAGAAAGCGACCTGGATCTGGCTCTCCACCCAGTCGCCTCCCGGTTGCGTCACGGGCAGCGTCAACACCGGGAAATAGAAAGCCACCGCCATGAATACGACGGTCTGGTAGGCCAGCGCCTCCAGATCGATTGCCTCGCCGGAAGCCTGTTCGTAGCGCCTGAAGAGTGCCGGGATATCGCCCAGGTTCTCCACCGGATGGCGCCCGAGGAAGCAGGCGAGGTCGGAGAGGGGGTCGCCCAGATAGCCGATTTCCACGTCCAGCAGGGCGGTGACCTTGTCGCCCTCGGACAGGAACTGGCAGCAGTCACCGGTCACGAAGGCCACCCGCTCCCGGTCGGGCACATTGCGCCGCAGCCAGGCGGCACAGAAATCCATGAACGGATCGACTATGCCCTTGTCCCTGCCCAGCCGGTAAAACCGCTCGAAGCCGTTGAGGGCGATGTCCTCCGCCGTGACAGGCATTTCCAGTCCGGCCGCGACAAATTTCCGCGGCTCGATCCGGTGCATCGTCGCCAGCCAGTCCATGTACTCGAGGCTGGCTGCCCAACGCTCGTCGCTCATCCGGGATTCGTCTTCCGCCGCCATACCCACCATACCCGGGTCGCGACCGCCGGGCATCCAGTCCATGACCACGGCACTGGGAAATTCGCAAACACCGTGCACGGTAGGCACCGGCATCCCATTGTCGCGAAGCACCTGGAGCATCCTGTATTCATGCTCGACGGGGTAGGGGATTACATTGCCGTCCCGGGGCCCCTTGAAAGCCAGGGAATGGAGCACGCCGCCTTTGTCGAAGTCCACCCGCCAGATGGGGCGCCAGCGAATTACCTGTTCGACCCGGATGACCCGGCCGCCGAAGCGGTCTTCGACCCAGTCGAGGATGCCCTGTTTCACGGCTTGAGAATAATTTGTCTGCTTATTCATAGTTATGGTGTGTCCCACGCTGGGTCTGTTTTTCACCACGTCCGGGTCACGGCCCGGAATTCATGGTCCGCAATCATGCCGAACATCCGCCGGCGCCGAGGTGGGGCTGGAAGCGGCCTGACCGATCAGCCCCGTCTTAAAGCCCGCTTCGCTAATTATAGAAGTCACCGGTTTCATGGCCGCTACCCTTTTGGTCGTTATTATCAACCCGGAATTGTTGCGGGATTTGTCCGGCCGGAATTTAAAGCCTACTATAAACCCACTCTAACGGATAACAGGAGATAACACCGTGGGGGCAAAACAGGAACAGGTGGTCCTCGACCTGATCGAGACTTTCGCCAACGGCTGGCCCGAAAACCTGGACAAAACCATGTCCTATATCGCCGACGACGCTTACTATGTGATGATTGTGCCCGTCACCGAGCCCATTCGGGGCAAGGAGGCGATCCGCGATGAAATCCAGGGCATGATGGGCATGTACCATTCCAACAAAAGCGAACTGGTCGCCATCGGCTCCAGCGACAGGCATGTTTTCACCGAGCGGGTGGATGCCGCGCTCACTGACGATGGCTGGATCGAGATTCCCCTCACCGCCGTTTTCGAGATCGACGATGCCAATAAAGTCTGCGCCTGGCGGGAATACATGGATTTGTCCAGCATCATCGAACAACAGGGCAAGGAGGCGGTTTTCAGAATCGCCGATTCCTGATTAAAAAAACGCCCGAACACCAACCGGACAACGCCATGACCCAACAGAAACCGGACCCTGACACGCTCCCGCCGCTGGACGCAAAAATCCATCGGGGACTCAGCAAACTCATACCGGGCGATATCGTACGCCTGGAACGCCAACAGCGGTGGCGGCCCGCCTGGGACGCACAAATCGTCGCCGGCGATTCGGTCATGGACGTCAACGTGCGGGCCGAGAAAGGCGAAAACTATATCGGCCCCATGTCATTGTCGCAGGAGGCAAAAGTCCACCACATCCTGGAAAAACACGGCATACCGGTGCCCCATGTCCACGGCATGCTCGAGAACCCGCCCGCCTATGTCATGGACCTGCTGCCCGGGCAAATCAACCTGGCCACGGCCGAGAGCGACGCGGCGAGGGCAAGCATCCGCCGCCAATACATCGAAACCCTGGCGAACATGCATCGCATCCCGCTGGACGAATTTGCCGCCATCGGGCTCGACATTCCCACCGGACCCCGGGAGACGGCTCTCAATCTCTACGCACCCTGCGAGCGAATCTATCGCCAGCGCATGGCCGGGCGCCCTTTCGCCCTGATGGAATTTATCTGGCGCTGGGTGCAACGCAACGTCCCCGAGCACCGCGACCGCGCTGCGTTTATCAGCGCCGATTCCGGCCAGTTCCTGTTCCAGGGAGACCGGCTGACCGGTCTTATCGATTTCGAGGTGGCCTACGTGGGCGACCCGCTGGCGGAGTTCGCCGGCATGCGCCTGCGCGACAGTGCCGAACCGCTGGGCGACATCAACACCCTCATGGATCACTACGAAGCACTGACCGGCGACAAACTGGACAAGCAGAGCGTCGAATACCACACCGCCGGCTTTTGCGCGGTCAATGGTTTCCTGCTCTGGCCCCTGGCCTTCGACCCGGCCCCGGACGACGACTACGTGGCCTACCTCAGTTTCAGCGTAGGCACCAGCCGCTGGGCGATCTCGGCCATTGCCGAGAATCTGGAACTCACCCTGCCCGCGGTGGATGAGCCCGAGCCGGCGCCGGTGGCCTTTCCGGCCGGCGGTGCACACATGGTGAATACCCTGGACCGGCTGGAAGTGGCGGGCGACTTCGGCCGATACGAACTCAGCAAGGCCCGTTCGCTGGCCCTGTACCTGGACCGCATGAATCGCTATGGCCGCGCCATAATCGATGCCGACCTGGACGACGCCGCGCAAGTGCTCGGCGACCGGCCGGCATCTCCGGAAGCGGCGGAAGAGGCGCTGGTGAGTTTTATCCAGGATGCCGGGTCAGCGGAAGACCGGCAACTGGCCCGCTATTTTCATCGCTGGCTGGGACGGCGGGACTTTATCCTTGCAGGTTGCGGGGATTCCGCTTGGCTGACGGGTTTCGACCTTCAGAAAATCGAGCGCCGCCAGGCAGACCGGGGAAAGGAGCAAACTGCATCCTGAGCCCGGCCTCGGTGGAGGATTTAAGGCAGTCGTCTGTCGCCAGAATTAATTCGCTTGTCTGATCACCCCGCCGATTAATCCGATTATCTGGCTGCCGGCAATTCCTCGCCATCCAGAGAAAACCTCTCTACAAGTTGCCTCCACGCACTAAATATGCTGTGTTCGGCTATTTTTTTGCAAATGCACTAGACAACCCTGTCACCGGCAGCCTATATTGAAAATCAAACCAATAAGTTACCTGGCTTAAAAACGTATTATTAATAACCAGCAGCAATAAAAATCGTTTTTTATAAAACAGTTTCGTTATTTCCCGAAAAATTTTGGCAACAATAAAACCGGGGGCGAAGATGAAAATGAAAAGAAAATCACGCGTTGCCGATCAGTCTAGTCGCACGGTATTCGGGGCAGCGTCCCGGATTTTTGCGACGATATCCGTCAGTTTATCAGCAGCCCTAAGCACCTCGCCGGCGCAATCCCTGGAGATCGAAGAGATTGTCGTTACGGCCCGCAAGCGGGCGGAATCCATGCAGGAGGTGCCCATTGCCATCAGCAGCTTCAGCGGCGAAGCGCTTAAAATGAGCGGCGTGGAGGATGTCTCCGATGTTTCCCTTCACACCCCCAACCTCATGTTTACCTTCTCCGGCAGTAGCGACTCCACGATCAAGCCGGCGATCCGCGCCCAGTCCCAGAATTCCAATGTTTCCACACTGGACGCATCGGTGGGTATTTATGTGGACGGCGTGATCTGGCCGAGACCCATTGGCGCCGACATGAATCTGGCCGATATCGACAGTGTGGAAGTACTGCGCGGCCCCCAGGGCACCCTGTTCGGACGCAACACCACTGGCGGCGCAATCCAGATCGCGACCAATGACCCTGTATTCGACACACGGGCGCGAGTCGGCGTCCGTATCGGCAACCACGACAGGCGGGACTACAACCTGATGGTCAATGTACCGCTGGCTGAGGACCACCTGGCTTTACGAGTCGCCTATGATGTCCAGAAACGGGACGGCTGGCAGGAGAATCTGTTCGATGGCCATGAATCGGGCCAGCGGGATACCAGCAATCTGATCGCCAAACTGCTTTTCAGGCCCCGGGAGGGTCTCGAGTTTTTGCTGAAATTTGATCGCAATAAAGGCGATCACATTATGCGCGACTGGTTGATGTCATTTTTCGACCAACAAAATGGCGCACCGGCGTTCGGCGGGCTTGACCCCATCGCGGTGCTGACCGGCGGAGCCGCGACTGCAAGCGAGTTCGTCAGCACTGATTACGAAAATCCGCGCACGACGCCGGAACACATCGGCGTCACGACCTGGAAGCATCAGGGGGTCGCTCTGACGACCACATGGGACCCTGATCCGGACCTTTCCATTAAGGCTATTGCTGCCTACCGGGAGCTGGATGAGTGGACCGACAATCATGATTACGATGCGACCCCTGTCCCCTTTCTCAACAACTCCATTGGCCTTGAAGGTCACCGCATGTGGAGCATCGAGTTACAGGTCAATGGGTCGTCCCTTAGCAATAAGCTTCAGTGGACAGCGGGACTGTTTGCTTTAGAGGAAGAAGGTCGGGACAAATCCTTCTTCGGCTTCGGTTTTCCGTTCGAACAGCATACCAAGGGAGATGTGGAAAACACCGGGCAAGCCATTTTCGCCCAGGCCGATTATCGCCTTTCCGAAAAGCTGACCGCCACCTTCGGTTTGCGTTATTCCAAGGAGTCGAAGGATTTGACGTCCTACAATCAATTGACTTTTGCGGCGGATCGCAGCTTTATGCGTTGCCTGGTTCCCTCACTATTTACGGGCGTTGAGGATCCGACCATTGAATCGGGTTGCAAGGCAAAATTTGATCGGGAAGATGACTCTGTCGATTACACTGCCATGCTCGCTTATGACTTAATGCCCGGCAAAATGGTGTACATCAAGACCGCCTCCGGCTTTCGCAGCGGCGGCCAGAATCTGAGGGGTGGCCTGCCTTTTGCCGAAGATACCCCGGCTTCCATCGCCTCTTTCCGTGATTTCGCCCCGGAAGAGGTTGTCGAATACGAGGCGGGACTCAAGGCGGACTGGTTCGACTCCCGATTGCGCACCAACCTGGCGGCCTTTTATTCGGATTATCAGGATATCCAGCGGTCCACTATTGTTGCCAGGGCGGGCGGCATCGCCACCCTGGTTTCGAATGCCGCCGAAGCAACGGTGCAGGGTGTCGAGGCGGAGATTACCGGCATTCTCGCCGAGGGATGGAACCTTGGCGCTACGTTTGGGTGGACGGATGCCGAGTACGATAAGTTTGACGACTTCGATGCCCAGGGCAACCCCATCGACCGGAGCGGCGAGCCTTTCCTGTCCACACCGGAATACACCTACAGCTTTTGGTCTGTCTATACAAGGGAAATGCCCATCGGCGAGGCGAGCTTCCGCGTGGACTATTCCTGGCAGGATAAACATTATACGTACTCCACCGCGGGACAAGGGATCGCAACGCCGCCGCGAGGTCTCTGGAACGGCCGGATTCAATGGAATATCAGCAAGCAATTCGAGATTGCCCTTTGGGGCAAAAACCTCAATGACGAAGTCTTCCGTCACTATGCAATCGATCTGTTTCAGAGTTATGGCTTCGCATTGGCAATCGGCAATACACCGCGCATGTGGGGCATGGAAATGACCTATCGGTTCGGCGAGTAAATCAAACGTTCCGGCCCCCGCTTGACCATGGTCTTTCAACTCCACGCTACGTCAGTCACTGCAGGACGACCCCTGACCCATGGCGGGCAGCGATCCGGCCAGCCCTATAGGCTCGCAGGGCAGGTTTTAACCAGGAGAAGACAATGAGGATCCGTCTGGACGGTCGCGTGGCGATCGTGACAGGGGGTGGTGGCAGCATCGGTGAAGCGAGTGCACAGGCCCTGGCTCGCGCCGGGGCCGCTGTCGTTGTCGCCGATATCAATGTGCCCGCGGCAGAACGGGTCGCGGCGGCCATCACCGAGTCCGGGGGCGATACCATCGCTTTAAAGGTGGATCTTATCGAGGAAAAAAGCGTCGCCGACCTGCACCGGGCGGTGCGGGAACGCTACGGCCGCATCGATATCCTCCACAACAATGCCGCTGACGTGAGTCGGGGGCAGATGGATGCCGACGGAGCCATCACTGATATGGACCCCGCCATCTGGAGCCGCGCCTTCGACGTCAACACCCGCGGCGCCATGTTGATGATAAAGCACAGCGCCCGGAACATGATCGAGACGGGTGGCGGATCCATTATCAATACCGGTTCGGGAGTCTCCATTCTCGGCGATATCTTCAACCCCGCCTACTCCAGTTCCAAGGGTGCGATCAACTCCCTGACCCGCAATGCCGCCACCCAGTTCGGCCGGAATCGTATACGCTGCAATGCCATACTTCCCGGCCTGGTGTTAACCGAACAATCCCGGGCAATACTGGGTGAGACCGGTTTGAAAATGCTCCAGCGCCACACATTAGTTCCCCGCTTCGGCACCCCCGGCGACATCGCCTCCCTGGTAGTCTATCTTGCCAGTGACCAGGCCAGCTTTATTACCGGGCAACTGATATCGGTGGATGGTGGCCTGCAGGCGCACCAGCCCTGGTATGGCGATATTATCGGGGAACCCGATGTCTGAACTGCGGCCCGCCGAACAACAGCGACCCCGTTCATTAAAACGACAACGGAGGCAGGCGCCATGAGCCTGAAGCGCGTCTTTGAGCCTATTGCTATCAAGTCCGTGGAGATCCCCAACCGGATTGCCCGCTCAGCCCACGGCACCATGTTGACGGACTACGGTGCCATCACCAACCGCCTGATCGACTACCATGTCGCCCGCGCCAGGGGTGGCGTGGGACTGACCATCCTCGAGGCCGGGACGGTCCACCCCAGCTCGGTGATCAGCCTCGCCAATATGGACGATACTGTAATAGACGGCTACAAGCGCCTCATGGCAGCGGTCAGGCCCCACGGCATGCGGGTGTTTCAACAAATTTGGCACGGGGGCCATATCTACCCCACCCTGGATCAGTCGCCGCCCTGGGGCGCGTCCACAGTCCCCAACCCCGCCACCGGCATCGTCCCCAATCCCATGGGCAAGGCCGAAATTGAAGAAGTGATCGCAAGCTTCGCTGCCGCGGCACGCCGCTGCCGGGAAGGCGGTATCGAGGGAATCGAGGTCCACGCCGCCCACGGCTACCTGATCATGCAATTTCTCTCAAAGCTCACCAACACCCGCACTGACGAGTACGGGGGCAGCCTGGACAACCGCATGCGCTTTCTGAGGGAGATCCTCCATGCCGTACGCCGGGAAGTGGACGACGACTACCCCGTGGGTGTCCGCGCCGGCGCCAGCCTCGCCGAAGGTGGCCTGGACGAGGAGGAACTGGCCACGGTGGTGCGCAAGCTGCACAGCGAAAACCTGATCGATTTTCTCGACGTCAGCTACAGCGACTACTATAACTTCCAGTTCGTTGGCGCCATGGACCATCCCACCGGGTACCAGTTGCCCTCAAGCACCCGGATCACCGCCGCCGTCGAGGATATCCCCCGCATCGTCGTGGGCCGCTTCCGTACTCTGGACGAAGCCGAGCAGGTACTGCGCGACGGCGTCGCCGACCTGGTGCACCTGACCCGGGCTCATATCGCCGATCCCGATATCGTCCGCAAAACCCGGGCCGGACACCCGGAGCAGGTGCGTCCCTGCATCGGCTGCAACCAGGCCTGCTGGATGGGCACCAACCTGGGTTACCCTATCGCCTGCACCGTCAACCCGGCCGCCGGCAGCGAGGGAACCCTGGCCGAAGAGTTATTGGTTCCCGCACTCCACCCCGGTCATGTCCTGGTGGTCGGCGGCGGACCGGGAGGCATGGAAGCGGCGCGCACAGCAGCCCTGAAAGGCCACCGGGTAACCCTGCTGGAGGCATCTCCTCACCTGGGAGGTCAGGTTGCACTGGCCAGGCGGGGTCCCCGCCTGCACACCATCGGCGATATTACCCAGTGGCTGGAGGACGAAATCACACGGCTGGGCGTAGCGGTGCACACTAACACCTATGTCGAAGCCGGGGACGTGCTGGCAGAAAAACCGGACTACGTGGTCGTCGCCACTGGCGCCCTGCCCAGGGACGATGGCCGGCAGTACGAAAACCCCGCGCGCCCGGTTCCCGGCCACGACCGGGGCCATGTGATTTCAGCCGTCGAGTTGTTCGCCAATCCCGACCGTGCGCTGGGCAAAAGCGCGGTGGTTCTGGACGACGTCGGGCATTACGAGGCAATTTCCGCGGCGGAATACCTGATGACCCGGGGCCTCGCCGTCACTTTTGTTACCCGCTTTCCGGTAATGGGACCCCAGGTGGAATTCGTCACCCGCGTCGATCCGGCCCTGAAGCGCTTCGCCGGGCAGGGGGAATTCCGGTTGCTGGTACGCAGCCAACTCCAGGAGGTCGCCCACGATAGTTGCCAGGTAAAAACCAATTACCGGAAAGCGCCGGAAACCGTGCCGGCGGACACCGTGGTGTTTATCAATGCCAAGGAGCCCGTGCGTTCGGTCTACGACGAACTGCGGGACCATGGGTTCGTTCCGGGCCAAAACCTGGCGATCATCGGCGACGCCCGGGCGCCCCGGGACCTGCAATTCGCTATCACCGAGGGGCACCGCCTGGTGCGGGCCATGGTGTAGAGGAAACCGGCAACGGCCACCGAACATAACAAAGCACTCAGGGGAAAGGCATGGCGGACAGGCTTTGGGAGCATGAATGCGACATCCTGGTTGTGGGTTCCGGCGCCGGTGCCCTGACGGCCGCCGTGGTGGCGGCGGATGGCGGCGCCGATATCCTGGTGGTGGAGAAGGGCGAACGCTACGGTGGCACCTCGGCAACGTCCGGCGCCGTGCTCTGGATACCGGTGAGCCAACTGGCCCGGGAAGCGGGCGCCGAGGATTCCCCGGAGGAGGCCTTCACCTATATCAAGACACTCGCCGGTGACGATTGCCACAACGAGTTGATTCGCACCTTTATAGACCGGGGCCGGGAAATGCTCCGCTATATGGTCGAACATACCGACGTGGCCTATAACGCCATCCCCTACCCGGACTACCAGTCGGAGAAACCCGGCGGCAAGAGCGGTTACAGGAGCCACGACTGCGTACCCCTGGACGGCAAACGGCTGGGCCCCGACCTGGACCGGCTGGAACGCCCGCACCCCTCGAACATGCTCTTCGGTCGTTTTGTCTGGAACTCCATTGATGCTTCCAAATTGGTGACGCGGACGCCGGGCTGGGTCAGCGCCATGGCCCGCACCCTGTGGCGCCATTATTCCGATGTGGGCCAGCGCCTGAAATCCTCCCAGTCCCGCTATCTCACCGGGGGAAACGCCCTGATCGGCCGCCTGAAGCTGTCGGCGGACAGGCGCGGCATCCCCCTGTGGCTGAACACCCCCCTGGTGGAGCTTGTCCGTGAAGAAGAAGGCGGTCCGGTAACCGGCGCCGTGGTTGAACGGGAAGGCCGGCGCCTCGCCATTCGGGCCCGCCGGGGCGTGATCCTGGCCGCCGGCGGCTTTGAGCGCAGCCAGGCGCTGCGCCCGGAGTACATGAGCCAGTCACCGAACCCGGACTGGAGCGGCTCCCAGAAAAACAATACCGGCGATGCGCTGGTGGCGGCCATGACCGTGGGCGCCGGCACCGAACGGCTGGATTCCGCCTGGCGCGCGCCGGTACTGCACGTGCCCGGCGAAGACCGGGCCCGTCCCCTTTTTATCGAGCGCTCACTCCCCGGCAGCATCATGATCAACCAGGCGGGCCGGCGCTTTATGAACGAGGCGGTGGATTACCATATCGCCGGCCAGGCCATGATCGACAACGACCGTCCCGGCGCCGGCACCTCGCCCTCCTATATCCTCTTCGACTCCCTGTTCAAGTGGCGCTACCCCATGGGCCCCCTGCTGCCCATGATTCCCGTCTGGATGCACCCGGCAGGTGTGCGCCGGATACTGGTGCGGGCGGCGAACTGGGATGAAATGGCGGGCAAACTTGAGCTGGACCCGGCGGTTTTGAAAGAGACGATCGAGCGCTTTAACGCCAACGCCCACCGGGGCGAGGACCCGGATTTCCACCGCGGTGAAACACCTTACGAGCGGCTTTTCGGCGACCAGAAAATCGGCGGCAACCCAAGCCTTATGCCACTGGAGAAACCGCCTTTTTTTGCATTTGCCGTGTACCCGGGGGATATCGGCACCAACGGCGGCGTTAAAATCGATGTCGACGGCCGGGTGCTGGATGGTGAAGGCCGGCCCATCCCGGGACTCTACGCCACCGGCAATATAACCGCCTCGGTGATGGGCAGGGCCTATCCCGGCGGCGGCGCCACCATCGGCCCGGCCATGACCTTCGGCTACCTGGCCGCCCGCCACGCCACGGACCCCGGCGACTCCTGACAATGCTCCCGCCCGATTCGCCCGGGCGGCATGCGGCGGCGAGATGCGCTACGCTTTCCAGAACTCTGTTAGGACGCGACCGGGGGAGCCTGTAGTGGGATTGATCGTCAACGGCCGCTGGGTGGACAAATGGTACGACACCAAGTCCACCGGCGGGGAGTTCAAGCGCCAGGAGAGCCGCTTTCGGCACTGGATCGGGGAGGACGGGGAGAGCTATGCCCCGGAAAGCGGCCGCTACCACCTGTATGTATCCCTGGCCTGCCCCTGGGCCTGCCGGACGCTGATCTTGCGCAGGCTCAAGGGGCTCGAACCCCACATCAGCGTCAGCGTGGTGAAACCCCTGATGCTCGAAAACGGCTGGGAGTTCGGCGAGGAAGGCGACCCTCTCTACGGCCTCGACTTTCTCTACCAACTCTATCTCAGGGCCGCGCCGGACTACGAGGGCCGGGTCACGGTACCCGTGCTCTGGGACAAGAAAACCGAAACCATCGTCAACAATGAGTCCGCCGAGATCATCCGTATCCTTAACAGCGCCTTCGACGGACTCACCGGCAACGACCGGGACTACTATCCCGACGATCTCCGGGACGCCATCGACACCGTCAATGAGCGGGTCTACAGGGACATCAACAACGGGGTCTACCGGGCCGGGTTCGCCACCACCCAGGAAGCCTACGAGACAGCCTATCGGGAACTGTTCGCGGCTCTGGACTGGGCGGAAGGCATCCTGGCCGACAACCGTTACCTGACGGGCAACCGCCTCACCGAGGCGGACTGGCGGCTGTTTACCACGCTGGTGCGTTTCGATGCCGTCTACCACGGCCACTTCAAGTGCAACCGGCAACGGCTGGAGGAATTCCCGAACCTCAGCCAGTACCTTCGCGACCTTTACCAGCATCCGGGCGTGGCCGAGACCGTGGATTTCCACCATATCAAGACCCACTATTACGGCAGCCACAAGACCATCAACCCAACCGGCATCGTTCCCGCGGGTCCGGAGCTGGATCTGAACCGCCCCCATAACCGGGAACGGCTGGCATAACAGCGGCAGCACTTAAGCGGCAATACAGGATTAAGGACTCCATGGAACAGAAGGCACTGACCCTCGACAATTTCATGACCGGCCTGCAGCGGCGAAATCCCGGCGAAAAGGAATTCCACCAGGCGGTTTACGAGGTCGCCCAAGACCTGATTCCGTTTATCCATGAACACCCGCGATACCGGGAAGCCCAGATCCTGGAACGCCTGACGGAACCGGACCGGGTCATCCAGTTCCGGGTCGCCTGGCAGGACGACAAGTGCAATATCCGCGTCAATCACGGTTTTCGCGTCCAGTTCAGCAACGCCATCGGCCCCTACAAGGGCGGGTTGCGCTTTACCCGAAACCTCAACCTCAGCGTGCTCAAGTTCCTGGGGTTCGAGCAGATTTTCAAGAACAGCCTGACCACACTGCCCCTGGGCGCGGCCAAGGGCGGCGCCAACTTCAATCCCAGGGGCAAGTCGGATTCCGAGATCATGCGCTTCTGTCAGACTTATATGTCGGAGCTCTACCACTACCTGGGCACCGAACTGGATATTCCCGCCGGCGATATTGGCGTCGGTACCCGGGAAATCAGCTACATGTTCGGCCAGTACAAGCGTCTCACCCACCACTTTTCCGGGGTGCTTACCGGCAAGGCCCTGGAGTCCGGGGGCAGTCATATCCGCAAGGAGGCCACCGGCTACGGCTGCGCCTACTTTATGAAAATCATGCTCGGCCACAACAACGAGCACCTGGAGGACAAGGGTTGCGTAGTCTCCGGCGCCGGCAACGTGGCGCTCTATTGCGCCCGGAAACTCATCGCCCTGGGCGCCCGGGTGCTGACCCTGTCGGATACCTCCGGCTTCCTCCATATTCCCGACGGACTCGATGACGACACCCTGGACGAAATCATCGACTGGAAAACCGGGAAGCGTGGCTCCCTCAAGCAGTTCGCCGAGAAGCGGAAAATCGAGTTCCATGCCGGCAAAAAGCCCTGGAGCCTGCCCTGCGACCTGGCCTTCCCGTGCGCCACCGAGAACGAAATCGATGAAGACGACGCCGGAAAACTGATCGATAACGGCTGCAAGGCCCTGGCGGAGGGTGCCAATATGCCCCTGACCGCGGGGGCCCACAAAGTGCTGCAGGACACAGGCATTCTCTACGCCCCGGGAAAGGCCGCCAATGCCGGCGGCGTGGCGGTATCCGGCCTGGAGATTGCCCAGAACGCCACGCGCCTGTACTGGACGCCGGAGGAAATGGACCACCGCCTTCAGGAAATCATGGAAAAGATCCACCAGCAATGCCTGGAGCACGGCCAGGGCCCGGAAGGCATCGACTATGCCAGGGGGGCCAATATCGCCGGCTTTACCAAAGTGGCGGAGGCCATGCTGGCCTATGGCGTTGTCTGACCGGACTCGACACTTTCAAGGGACTTGCTGCCACCCCCGGCGCAAAACCGTCATTACGCCTCTGCGGGACGGTTTTGAAAAGAACCGCCATGCCGTTTTCCCCTCATCCGGGCTACAATAGCCGCCAGCACCACTACCTTTGTCTTCAACGTCAACGGGAACCGAGTATGTCTTTTTCAATCCGCATCGCTGTCATCGCTGCCCTGGTCGCCATCGTTTCCGGTTGCACCTGGGTCAAGATCCCACCCGAAGCCAAGGAAGTGGCCATCGTGCCCGCCAAGTTCGTGGCGGACTGCCGGAAGATCGGGGTGGTATCCGCCAACACCGCGGACACCCTTGCTGGCATTCCCCGGGCTCGCAGGAAAATCGAGGAGGAACTGGACCTGCTCGCCAAGGAACAGGCCGCCGCCATCAATGCCAATACCCTGGTCAGAAAATCCATGGAGGGCGGCACCGCCGCCTACACCGCCTATTACTGCGAATAGATGGCGTTGCGCTGCCAGTGATCCCGCATGGCCGCTATAATGAGGGCCACTGACTCAGCACTGAAAAGGCATCATGAAACAGGACGAACTGAAACAGGCCGTGGCCAGGGCCGCCGTGGACTACACCCTGGGCCGGATCGAGGATGACAGCGTTATCGGTATCGGCACCGGCTCCACCGCCAATTTCTTTATCGATTTGCTGGCCGGCCACAAGCTGGATTTCGCCGGTACCGTGGCCAGTTCCGAGGCCTCCGCCGAGCGCCTGAAGAAACACGGCATCCCCGTCTGGGACCTGAACGCCGTCAACGAGATCACGGTCTACGTGGACGGCGCCGACGAGGCCAACCGCCACCTGGAACTGATCAAGGGCGGCGGTGGCGCCCTGACCCGGGAAAAAATCGTCGCCGCCGTGGCCCGGGAATTTGTCTGCATCGCCGACGAAAGCAAATGGGTGGACTATCTGGGCACCTACCCCCTGCCGGTGGAGGTGATCCCCATGGCCCGCAGCCACGTGGGCCGGGAACTGGTCAAGCTGGGCGGCGACCCCGTCTACAGGGAGGGTGTGACCACCGACAACGGCAACATCATCCTGGATGTACACCACCTGTACCCCATCGGTTCGGCGGGGGAACTGGAGGAGACCATCAACAACATCACCGGCGTGGTCACCAACGGCCTCTTCGCCCGCCGACCCGCGGATATCCTCCTGCTTGGCACCGCCGACGGCGTCAAGACCCTCAGGCCCGAATAACGGCAAGCGGCCCCTGCCGGACTATGTCGAAGACCAGGCTGGGGACAAGCCGGCTCTAGGGGCCAACGGTTGAGTCCACCGCATCCTTACGCCGCCAATACCAGGCCAGCCCGGCGCCGGAAAGGTTGTGCCAGATGCTGAACAGCGCCCCGGGCAGTGCCGCCAGGGTGGAAAAATGCTGCGCGGCCAGGGTGGCCCCCAGCCCGGAGTTCTGCATCCCCACCTCGATGGCAAGGGTCCGCGCCTGGGCTTTTGGCAGCCGCAGCAAACGCCCGCCGCCGTAACCCAGCGCCAGGCCCAGCAGGTTGTGGGCCATCACGGCCGCCATCACCAACAGGCCACCGGCAAGGACGTGCTCGCGATTCAGGGCGACGATAATGCCAATCACCACCGCAATGGCGATGACCGACAACAGCGGAAAGAATCGTCGCGCCCCTTCCAGTCGGTGTCCCAGCCAGGTGTTGAGAATTGTGCCCGCCACCACCGGCAACAAAACCACCTGCACCAGGCTCACCAGCATGGCAGCCACCGGCACGGGGATAGTCGCACCCAGGTACAGGTCGACAAGCAGCGGCGTTACCACGACAGCGGCGAGGGTGGATACCAGCGTCATGGTCACCGACAGGGCCACGTCCGCCCGCGCCAGGTAGCAGATGACATTGGAGGCAGTGCCCCCGGGGCAGGCGCCGACAATCAACAGTCCGACCCAGAGCTCCTGCTGGATAGGAAGCACCGTCGCCACCAGGAGCGCGGCCAGGGGCATCAACAGAAACTGGAGCACCACACCAATGGCCACCACCCGGGGTCGCTCGGCGATGCGACGGAAATCCGCCAGGGTCAGGGTCATGCCCATACCGAACATAATCAACATCAGCAGCGGCACGATCCAGCTATCGAAGGCGAGCCAGGGCACCGGAAACAGCAGTGCAAGGGCCGTGGCCAGCAGGGCCCAGATGGGGAACAGGCGGGTCAACCCGTCGGTCATTGGCAGGTTCCGTTATGATTCTTCAGACAGGGATAGTGTACCTACCGGACACAAGGGGAATCTAACGGGAATGGCACAGCCTTCCACAAGTCCGGTGACAGGCGGAAGCCAAGGTTCTGGAACCTGCCGGGGTGAGCGGGAGGGCTAGGAGGCATGGGCGTTTAATTCCCGCAAGCGGGGCATCACTTTGTTCTTGAGAAGCTCCAGGCTCTCCCAACCGACGTCCGGGGAAAGCCCACCCACCAGGGGCGCGAAATTCAGGGGATTGTGATTTTCCATCAGGACCGAGGCATTGGCCACCACCTCGTCGGGCGTCCATACGGGATAGAGTCCGGAGGCGCGAACTTGCTCCGGTGTGGAAATATTCCTGAAGGCATTATCCCAGCCCGCTTCCGCCGCCCATCTGGCGTAGGCCGTCACGGCATGGACCACGTGGGGCTCAATCCGGGCCCAGCCCTGGTCCGGGTCCTCGGCAATATGAATCCCTAATGGTGCTTCAAAGCCGTAGATTTTACCCAGTGCGCGGCCATGCTTTGTGCACTCCTGGGTATAGACCGGGAGCAGGCCGGAGGACAGTGGCGCCAGGCCGATGCCGAAGCGCGCCGCCCGCCGGGCGGTTGCCTCGACACCACCACCGGCCAGGAGAATCGCCTCCGGCTCTTGAACCGGCAGGGGGCGCACGAAAACCTCCCGGCCATCCGCCTCGAACCGTTCGCCCCGCAGGGCGCGCAGCAGAATATCGATGCCCTGATCGAGGAGTTTGCCACGATCACGCATCGATACGCGGAAGCGGGGGAACTCCGACGGCACATAGCCAACGCCGAGGATCACGTCCAGGCGGCCATTGCTCATCAAATCGAGAACGGCGATGCGCTCGGCAACCTTCACCGGGTCATGCAGGGGCAGAACCAGCGCACCCAGAGCGATCCGCACCCGCTCGGTGCGGGCGGCGATACCGCCACCCATGACAAAGGGCGAGGGCAGGTAACCGTCCTCGGAGCCATGGTGCTCGCAAAGCCCGATGCGATCGACGCCGATTTCGTCCGCATAAGCGGCCATGGCCAGCGCCTCGGCATACAAGGTTGCCGGGGGCGTGGCCCAGTCCGGCGCGCGCATGTCAAACTGGATTGTCGTATCGATCCGGGCCATTGGTTTTCTCCTGCCAGCGGTACTGCCGGTTATGGGCAGCGGATTACCGGGAATACTGTGATTTTTCAGGGTTTGGGGCTCGCGATGCAAGTTGTAAAAAAATCACCCCTCGCGCACAGGTACTCAATCCCGCAGTTGGGCCAGGAATTGATCCGCCTCCTCGATGGAGGCCTGCATGCTGGCGATCAGCCTCTCCACATCGGCATCGATGGAACGCACCTCACCTCGCAGTGCGGCGATGGCCCGGGCGTTAAGGTTGTGCTTGAGATAGAGCACGTGGTCCCGCAACGTATCCAACACCGGGTCGATGGATTCCTCGGCGTCGTGCATGGCGCTGTAGAGTTGCCGATACCGTTGCTCGGTTTCCCTTAACCGGCGCGCACTCTCGGCCTTGAGGCGCTGGTTGGTGTATTCCTCCAGTTCGTCCCGCCACTCCTCGAACAGCGCCCGGGCGACGTTGTCCACGGCTTCGATACGCTCGCGAATCTCCTCGGCAGCCGACATGCTCGCCCGGTACTCGTCGTCCAGTGCCTTATAGCGCTCCTCCAGTTCGCCACCGTCCACCGCCACCACGGACTGGAATTTCTCCAGGGCCGAGCGGAATTGCTCCTGGCCCTCTTCCTGGGATTCCCGGGCCTCCTCGACGCGGTCCACCAGGATATCCCGTTTGTGGACGCCGAGTTTCTCCCAGGCACCGTAATAGGCGGATTGACAGGCGCTCAGCAGGAGCGCCACAAAGAGTATTACCGAAATGCGAAGGGTAGCTGGCATTTTTATTACCTCAATAAACTTTGGCTGCTGCCGGCGTAGGAACAACGCAATAGCGGCAAAAACCCGCTTCGATTTTTTTGCCCATTGCAAAGGCTTGCTATACGTTTACTGCTGACAACACTTTCCTTCTTGTATTGGTGGGCACTTAACTGAGCCGAATGAACAAAAAACACAGCAATCGCCCGTGAGAGGTTTCAGCAAAGCATGACACTCCTGGCATTCATAAAAGTACTGGCATGCGTCAGTGGGCATTGTTTCCTGCTTTTTGTGGCCACATTCCGGACAAATAATAACTGATTGAAAAATTACGGCTGACATTGCCGGGCTCCCAGCGGTCTAACGAGATCCAAGACTGAAACGACGAACATGGGTAACGGCGCAGTATAGAATACCCAGGCGCCTCCGCTGTACTTTCAAGAGGCAGAAAGCAAGTAATATAGCCATGGGGCCAAGTAAAGCGTCACATCAAGGGCGGCATCCAGGGCTGTCGCATTGCATGACGCCTGGTGCGGTTCCCCTCGATGCCCCGAGAGAAGAACCTAAAGGGAAGTCACCACTAACCCTCCAGCTCCGCCCAGCGATCATAGCAGTCTTCCAGTTCCGCCTGCAGAGAGGCCAGTTCCTCCAATGTCGCTTCGATCACCCCCTGCTCGCCCTGATAAAAGCCCGGATCGGAGACCTGCTTCTGCACTTCGGTCATTTTGGATTCTAGCGCCTCGATTCTGCCGGGCAGGGCATCCAGTTCGCGCTGGTCCTTGTAGGAAAGTTTTTTGCGCGGCTTTTTTTGCCGGGCGGGCTCGCCCGGTTTTTCGGCGGGCTTTTCCGCGCCGGCACTGGCGGGCGCGGGCACCTTGGCGGGATCGCCGCCGGCGGGGGTGGCACTCATGAGAGTGCCGCCCCGGGCCACCCAGTCGCTGTAGCCGCCCACGTATTCACCGATTTTGCCGCCGCCCTCGAAGACCAGCAGGCTGGTGACCACGTTGTCCATAAAGGCCCGGTCGTGGCTGACCAACAGGAGCGTACCGTCGAAATTGACGAGGATTTCCTCGAGCAGTTCCAGGGTCTCGATATCCAGGTCGTTGGTGGGTTCGTCGAGCACCAGCACGTTTGCGGGCTTTGAGAACAGCTTGGCGAGAATGGCACGGTTCTGCTCGCCGCCGGAAAGGGCCTTGACGGGGGTGCGGATACGTTCGGGCGTGAACAGAAAATCCCCCAGGTAGCTGACGGCGTGGCGGTCCTTGCCATCGATGGTGATGAACTCACGGCCGCCGCAGATGTTGTCGATAAGGTTTTTTTCCGGTTCGAGCTGGTCCCGGAGCTGATCGAAGTAGGCCACCTCCAGCCTGGTGCCCAGGCGCACCTCGCCCTCGTCCGGGGTCAGTTCGCCCAGCAGGATTTTGAGCAGGGTGGTCTTGCCGGCGCCGTTGGGTCCGACGATGCCGATGCGGTCGCCGCGCACCACCAGGGTGGAAAAATCCCGGATCACGGGCCTGTCTCCGTAGTGGTGAGAGACGTGCTTTAGCTCGGCCACCAACTTGCCGGAAAGGCCGGCAGCCTCCAGTGAAAAGCTCGCCCTGCCCTGCTGCTCGCGCCGTTCGGTACGTTCCCGGCGCATGGCCTGCAGGGCCCGCACCCGGCCCTCGTTGCGGGTCCGCCGGGCCTTGATGCCCTGGCGTATCCAGGCCTCTTCCTGGGCCAGGCGCTTGTCGAACAGGGCGTTGGCCCGTTCCTCGGCCTCCAGTTGCTGGCGGCGGAATTCGAGAAAGCCCCGGTAGTCGCCGTCCCAGAAGTGCAGGTGGCCGCGGTCCAGTTCGACAATACGGTTGACGACCCGCTGCAGGAAAGCGCGGTCGTGAGTCACCAGCAGCAGGGCGCCCCGGAAATCCTTGAGCTGGTTTTCCAGCCATTCGATGGAGGGGATGTCCAGGTGATTGGTGGGCTCGTCCAGGAGCAGGATATCCGGATCGACCACCAGGGCCCGGGCCAGGCCCACGCGCCGGCGCCAGCCACCGGAGAGGTTTTTCATGCGCACGTCGGCATTCAACTCGAGCTGGGTGAGCACGGTGTCCACCTTTTGCTGGAGGGTCCAGCCATCCACGGCTTCCAGGTCGTGCTGGATTGCCTCCAGCCGGCGCAGGTCCGGGTCCGGGCGCTGGGTCAGCCGGTGATATTCACTGAGCAGGCGACCGGTTTCCGCAAGGCCGCCGGCGACCACCTCGTAGACGGTGCTCTCGTCGGCATCGGGCAGGGCCTGGCCCAGTTGGGCAATGCGCACCCCGGGCCGCAGCCAGCGTTCGCCGCCGTCGGGCAGGGTCTCGCCGGCGACCACGCGCAACAGCGTGCTTTTGCCCTCGCCGTTGCGCCCGAGCAGGCCGATATGCTCCCCCTTGCGCAGGGTCAGGTCGACATTGTCGAGGATATCCCGGGTGCCGTAATGAAGGGACACCTGGTTGAGCTTGAGCAGGGGCATAGGGCGGCAATCGACGGAATTGGCCCGCTATTCTACATGCCCGGGAAAAGATTGCCCGGCATTAGCGGGTCCCGATAAACAAGGCGGCATCCCCCGGCTATTTTTTCCGCCAAGCACCCCGGACCTTGACGTACTGGCCCGAGGGCGTTTTTTCGATGGCCTTCTTGCCGGCCAGGGCCTCGACGGTGGCCAGGTCGATGTCGTTGCTGCTGGCGATGCGCCGGTACTCGGCGCGCCGCTTTTGATTGATGGTATCCACCAGATCCCGGATTTCCGGGGTGGCGGCCACCACCGGCTCCAGGTAGCCGCTCTCGGTCTCGCCCACCAGGCCCTGGTCCTTGGCCTGCTCCAGGTCTATCGCCCAGGCGGGCATCACCGCCAGGAGCAGGAAACCCAGCAGCACGGCCACGCGCTTGAAGGGGTTGCCGGCGGAATAGCGGTTGGGGGCACTGTTCGCAATTGCCATCATGTGCTTTTTCTCCAGGGAAAAATCAGAAAAGCTCGCTGTCTTCGGAAAACAGCCCTTCGAGCTCGCGGTCCACCTTGACCCGAATCTCGTGGTCGATCTTGACGTTCAGGTTGATGGTTATGGGCTCCTTGGGCGGCTCCACGCGTACGGTGGGCGTACAACCCAGACTCGCCAGGCCGACAACCGCCAGAACCGTTATGCCAATCGCTTTCATAGCCACTCCTTTTGCGCCCGGTCGCCGGGCATTCGCGCCGCTACCGGCCGAGGCGTTCCTCGAGATTGTTGATCAAGTCGTCGGTCAACCGCAAGACCCGAAGCAATTCGTAGAGATTGTCCTCGACATTGATATTGAAATTCACCGTGCGACCTCTGTAAACGTCGGGATTATGTCCACTCAGGGCCACCTCCAGCAGCAGGTCGCCCTGCGGGCCCAGGCTGACGGTGCTGCCCAGGCGCTCATAGCGAAAATTCTCCAATAGCTCCAGGGTGGTGGCCAGTTGCGGACTCGAAGCCGCCAGGCCTTTTTCGGCCCCTCCCAGCGTATAACGGATAACACCCCCCGGCGGTTGACTCTGGACCGTGCCGCCGTCGATGACCACGCCATCCGCAGCCACCCGGATCGGCACCCGGCCGTCCAGGGTGCCGGTGCCGGACAGGCCCTTCTGGGGGTAGAGAGCGAGAATCGCAGCCAGGTCCAGGTTTTCCAGGTTGATGGCAAAGTCGTTGGCCCGGTCGGACAGGTCATAGGTGAAGGGCTCGGCCAGCGCAATACGACCGTCGAACAGCCTGCCGGCAGCCTTTTCGACCGCCACGCGGGCCGAAGCAAGGGACCGGCTTGGCACCAGTTCCGCAATCAGGGAAAAATCCGTCACGGCCGCTCCCATGTCGATCCGTTTCGCCTCCAGGGCCAGTGGTCGCGTCGAGCGCCACTGGTCATCCCCGCTCAGGGCCATGGAGAAGGTTGCTCCCTGCACCGCCGTGCCCGCCACGAGCCCGGTCATATTGTCCAGCACCAGAGCCGCTTCGTGGCGAAGCCCGGCACCCGGGGAGCGGATCAGACGATAAGAAACCGAGCCATGTCCTTCAGTGAGACCAACCTCGAAGGGCAGGGAAACCAGGCGGCCGAGGCGGTCGACCAGGGTGGACAGGTCGCTCAGCGCAATGTCCGCCGTTGCCGACCGGGGAGCACCCTCCCCGCCCAGTTCAACCCGCCAGTCGCCGGTCACGGCAAAGGCATCCTGGTCCAGGGTACCGGAAAAACGGGCACCGGATTCCCCGCGTTCAAATCGGCCGTCGACATCCAGCGCCGGCAGATTCCGGCCCCGCCAGTTGCCCTGCAGGCGACTGCGCCACTCACCGGATGCCGAGGCGCCATCGAGGGCCACCCCGCGCAGGTCCGCGCTCAGGGAACCGGAAGCGGAAGTGCCGGCGACGCTGGCCTCCAGGCGGGCGGCGGGCAACGTGGCACCGGCGTCTTTTAATGTGAGCGCCTCGTCCGTGTCAAGCTTCAGGGAAAACCTCAGGGGGCCCGTTACCAGGGAAGCGACACTTGCCGGGGTGGCCAGCAGCCCGGCAATCCGCAGCGGCGACAGGGGCGTAATCTTCAGGCTGCCACCTTCCAGGCTCAACCGGTGCTCGAGAGACAGGGAGAATTCAGACAGCCCGGTTTCAGGCCACCGGGGCACTTCCAGGCGATGGCGCATATTTCCCTGCAATGTCACACCGGCCAGTGGCGCCCCCCCCATATCCATCGAGGCCGGAAAGGACACGTCCAGGGAAAAACCGGAATCGCCGGCGAGGGGTGGCAATTCGTCGGGAACGATCGACCCGGCCCGTTCGGAATGGCTCGACAGGGCTGCCAGCCACTGGCGGAACGGTTCCAGGTGGATATCGCCGCCGGCGCTGTAGCGCAGGGGAGAACCGGGCCGCTCGGCCCCCGCCACAGCGCCGGTTTCGCGGACCGCAATACTGGCGATCTCGCTATCCTTGTCGCGCAGGGACAGGCTCAGGCGCAGGGGCAAGCCATCGGCTGTTAGTGTCATCTCGCCCAGGCCGGGCTCGGCGGTGGAGAGTGCGAGTTCTCCTTGCAGTGACAGTGCGCTCCGGTCGACTTCAATGCCGGGGCTCTGCAGGAAAAGCGTGGGGGTCCCCTGGTGGCGCAGGTCCACTGCGACACGGTTTAGCACCACCCTGTTGACAGGCAGACCGGGTAGCCAGTTTCGGGGTAGCAGGGGGGCGATGGCGACGGCACCGCGTCCTTCGCCGGCGCCGGGTCCCTCCGGCAGGGTAACGCGGCCGCTGAGCGCGCCCACACGCACAAGCGCCAGTTCCCCATTGAGCAGGTCTCGCCAGCCATAGCGGATGGTCGCCTCTTGCACGGCCAGATCGAAGCGGATGCCCTCGCTCACCCCGGCCAGGGAAATGCGCTCCAACACCAGGCCGTTCCAATGCCAGCGGCTGGCGCCGATGGCCAGTGTCTCGATGCCGTGGGGCGCCAGATACGCGCGGGCCCCGGCTTCCAGCCAGAGGGGAACCTGCCTGGTCGCCAAAACGGCCAGGAAGGCAAGCAACAGCGCCACCACCACAGTCAGCGTGGCGCGCCTGGTTATTGTCGAACGTTTCGCCGGCACGGTCGCTAAATGGAAACCTGGTAAAGGGTCCTGGCACAGTCTAGCCTTAAAGGAGGGACGAAATCCTCTACTGAAAGGCTTGCCATTGCCGGAGGGTGTCATGAAAAACCGACTGAAACACCACAACGCCGTCATCGCCAAGCTCAACGAGATTCTCGAATCGGAGCTTTCCGGCGTGGTGCGCTATACCCACTACTCGTTCATGGTGTTCGGCTACAGCCGCATCCCGGTGGTGGAGTGGTTTCGCTCCGCCGCCAACGAGACCCTTACCCACGCCCACGAGGCCGGTGAAATCATCACTTATTTCGGCGAGCACCCCTCTCTCGGTATCGGCGGCCTGCTCGAGACCCACAAGCACGACATACGCGATATCCTCATGGAGTCCATGGACTTCGAGATCCGGGGAGTGAAGCTTTACAAGGAATTGCTCGACCTGGTGGAAGGCGAATCCATTTATGTGGAGGAGTATGCGCGCCAGAAAATTGCCGAGGAAACCGAGCACATCGGCGAGATCGACAAGATGCTGCGCCGGCCCGGGGATACCGAGCAGGCGGTGGAACCGCCCACCATATAGACCGCCCCGCGCACAGGGCTAAAGGCTTCTCGCGCCCATGAGCACCGTGGCGACCAGATAACCGGTATACCCGATATAGACGGCAAAAAGGAGGCCGCCCTCCAGCCGGTTGATGCGACCCGGGCCCCGGAAACCGTAGCTCATGGCGAACACTCCCAGGGTCAGCAGCGCCATCAGCGCCCAGTCGCGGTAGAGCACCACGGGCTCCACCGCCAGGGGATGAATGCCGGCGGCGATGCCCACCACCGCCAGGGTGTTGAACAGGTTGGAGCCCAGGACGTTGCCCACCACCAGGTCGTGCTCATCCTTGCGCAGGGCCACGATGGCGGAAGCCAGTTCCGGCAGCGATGTCCCCACCGCGACGATGGTGAGGCCGATAACCAGGTCGCTGACTCCCAGGGCCTGGGCAATGGTCACCGCGCCCCAGACCAGGATCCGCGAACTGACCACCAGCAGCACAAGCCCCACCACCAGCCATACCAGGGCGCTGCGTAACGACATGGGATGACTCGCCAGTTCAGCCTCGATTTCGGTACCGAGGATATCGTCCCGGCCCCGCATCCCCTGGACGATGGACCAGCCCATGACCAGGGCAAAAACCCCGAGCAGAACCGCGGCATCCCAGCCGGAGAGGTTGCCATCCCATAGTTGCCAGCCGGCAAGCAGCGTCACGGCGGCGAGGACCGGCAGCTCCTTGCGTATCACCTGGGAGTGCACGGCGACGGGGCTGAGCAGGGCCACCAGGCCGAGGACAAGGGCGATATTGGCAATGTTGGAACCGTAGGCGTTGCCCAGAGCCAGGCCGGGGTTGCCCGCCAGGGCGGCAAGGGCGGAAACCACCATCTCGGGCGCCGACGTGCCGAAGCCCACCACCACCATGCCGATCAACAGGGTCGGCATGCCCGCGTGCAGGGCCGTGGCCGAGGCGCCGTCCACGAAACGGTCGGCACTCCAGATCAGCAGCGCAATGCCCGCCACCACGGCGATTGATGCCAGAATCATGTACTGCCCTCTCCAGATCGAGGGCAGGATTCTACCTTCTTGAGGGGTTCGCCGGTACCGGCACAGCGAATATCGGCGGCACCCGGAATCAGGTACCCAGGGGGGCCATGGAGTCGAACATGTCCAGGGGCGCGATATTTTTCCGTGCGCCCAGGAATTCCGGCCGGGGCGGATGGCCACAGTAGGGTTCCAGCAGCGTATTATCCACGCTGTTATAGACGAAAAACAGGTTTGCCCTGGGCCAGGGTGACAGGTTCTTGTTGGACGCGTGCAGCGTATTGCACTCGAACAGGAGCAAGGATCCGGGCGGCCCCTTGGGCGCCTGGATACCCCCCTGAGTGGCCAGGTGGACCAGATCGGCCTGTTCGGGCACTCCCAGGCGCTGTACCTTGAGGGAGTTTTTCCAATTCTGCTCCGGCGTCTCGCCGACACAGGGCAAAAAATACTGGTGAGACCCCGGAATGAGCATCAGCGGCCCGTTGAATTCATTGTTGTCGGTGAGCATCAGCGACGCACTGACGGCGCGCATGCGGGGCATGCCGTCCTCCGCGTGCCAGGTCTCGAAATCCGAATGCCAGTTGAAGCCACTGCCCTTGAAGCCGAACTTGTCGTTGATCCGGGACTGGTGGATATAGACATCGCTGCCCAGCAGCTGGCGCACCATGCCCAGGATACGAGGGTCCCGGGTCAGCTTGTCGAAACGCTCCGACAGTTCGTGCATGGCGAAGACGGAACGCAGTTCGCCGCTGTCCGGGTCCTTGATCACCTTGTCGGAATTCATCAGCCCCTCATCCTGATGCATTTCTTTCAGGTCCTGGAAAAACGGCTCGATACGCTCCCGGGCAAAAAAGCCTTCGAACCAGAGAAATCCGTCACGTTCGTAGCGGGAGAGGGCCACCTCGTCCAGGGGACCTTGCCAGCGGGCCTGGTTTCTGGAATGGATCACGGGATCCAGTCTGGGGAACATGGACCTCGGCTCGGCGAGGCGACTGGGAAATGGATCGTATTGCTCCATTAGCTACCTCCGGGATGAAATCTGTCTGTTTCGATAACGATGACCGGCACCGTCGGCGTTCAGTCATCAACCCGAATGCCGGTGGCAATTGTCGCGACGGTTTTTTGTGGCCGGAACTCTGTCGGCGAGCGATTGTTAATCGCGATGTCTACAAGACTAGGACAGGAATCGAAACCTCTCCAATCAATAACATGCAGGAGGACAAAAAATTTGATCGCGGACACTGAAGCATTTTTTATGGCATGGGCCTGATGGAAATCAAAGGCGGTCAGAGAGCACCGGGGTCGGCAGTGGGAACCACCAACATAAAAGCACCCGGCATTGGCCGGGTGCTTTTTAGCGCAAGAGGCAGGCGCGGTCAGGCGTTCATAATTTTGAGCAGACCCACCAGATCATCGGCGTGCTCTTCCTCGGTGGCCAGGATCTCCTCCAGCATCCGCCGGGTGACCGGGTCGTCATTGTCGAGATAGTTGATGATCTCGCGATAGGAATCGATGGCGATCCGCTCGGCGATAAGATCCTCCTTGATCATCTCCAGAAGGCTCTCCCCCTCCTTGTACTCGGCATGACTGCGGTGGGTCAGGGTATCGGGATTGAAGTCCGGATCGCCGTCCAACTGGGTGATACGGTCGGCAATCTGGTCGGCGTGCTGCTGTTCCTGCTGCGCGTGTTCAAGAAACTCCTCCTGGGCGCCCTTGGCGTTGAGCCCCTCGGCCATATAGTAGTGGCGCTTGTAGCGCAGCACACAGACCAACTCCGTGGCCAGGGCCTCGTTGAGGATCTTGACGACGGTTTCCCGGTCGGCCTTGTAGCCTTCGGTGATGGCGCCGTTCTCGATGTGCTGTCGGGCACGGTCGCGAAGCGTCTGGACGTCCGAGAGAAAAGGTTTCTCTGCCATTGGGTTCCTCCTGATGTTGAAAATTAGCTGTTCCCGACAAAGGCGGCACGCCCGAATTCGGGAACGGAAAACATTTGGCCTTCAGCATAGTCCAGCCGCACGGGTAAATCCATTTGCTGCCGGCCGCGATTCCTGCCATCCCCGTATTCGTGCTATCGTCCGCACAGGTTTAACGCTCCTTACAACTCAAGGGAGCGCATGCAATTTTTTACCGGGTAAGGGTTTACCAAGGTACTGGCTGATCGTGAACGGCGAACAACTGCAACGACTCAGGAAAGGCGATCCGGAATTATTCGCGGAACTTGTCCGAGAACATCATCACAGCCTTATCGCCCTGGCCAGGCCCCTGGTCGGCCCCGGCGATGCCGAGGAAGTGGTCCAGAATGCCTGGCTTAAAGCCCATGGCGCCATCGACCGGTTCGAGGGGCGATCCGCCGTACGCACCTGGCTGAGCCGGATCGTGCTCAACGAAGCTAAAATGCTTTTGCGCCAGCGGGGAAGGGAAGTGTCCTTCAGCCATTGGGACGACAGCGAAAGCGGCGAACCCCTGGCGGACCGCTTCACCGACCGGGGCAGCTGGAAAAAACCGCCGGTGCGTTGGCACTACGATAGCCCCGACAGCCTGCTAATGAGCGACGAGCTCGCCGATTGCCTCACGCGCCTTTTGCACGGCATGCCGGTCAACCAGCGGGCGCTGTTTGAACTGCGCGATACGCTGGGCCTGTCTTTCGAGGAAATCTGTAACGAACTGGGTATCTCCGCATCCAATGCCCGGGTTTTGTTGCACCGCGCGCGGGGGCAGCTTTTCGAGTTGGTGGATCACTATCAGGAGACCGGCGAGTGTTGAAATGTCGTGAAATCGTCCGGGATGCGGACCGACTACTCGCCGGAGACCTTTCGCGGCCGCGAAAAATGGCCGTGCGCATGCACCTGATGATGTGCCGGCACTGCCGCCGCTATGTCCGCTATTTGCGTGCTCTTTTGGCAGCGATTCCCTTTATGCACGGCCCGGCCAGCGACGAGGAGGTCTCCCGTGTGATGGACCATATCCACGACAAACGCGGGGAGAACAGCGATTCCCGGGGCTGATACCGCCGGCGAGCGCTTGGGTGCCATTTTCCGGCTCGCTGTCGAACGGGAAACCGCCAAGCGCGCCGCCCGCTTGGCGCTGGTGGTTGGCCCCATACTGGTGGCGATCAACCAGGGCGACGTCATTGTCGGGGGCGAGTCTCCGGACTGGCTGAAAGCGGGACTGACATTTATCGTTCCCTATTGCGTATCCACCTGGACCAGCGTCGCCAAGGAAATGGCCGGGACAAAACCGGCAGGCCGCGGGAGTGACAGAAATGACCATTGAAAATCGCGTTGCCAATTCGCTGCTGCTGCTCCGTATTGGCGTCTTTATCGTTATGCTGGTGTGGACGCTCGACAAGTTCGTGCAACCGGATCACGCGGGCCTGGTTTACGAGAACTTCTACGGCATCGGCGGACTCGGCGCCGGTGCCTTCATTGCCATCGGCATCGCCGAATTGCTCCTGGTGTGCGCTTTCGCTGCCGGGTACGGGAAGCGCTTTACCTACGGCGCGGTCCTTGTCATTCACGCGATCTCCACCCTGTCATCCTGGCGGCAGTACCTGGCCCCTTTCGAGCACCTGCTGTTTTTTGCCGCCTGGCCCATGCTTGCGGCCTGTATCGTGCTCTACTACCTGAGGGACCTGGATACCCGCTGGACGCTCGACGGGGTCAAACACGGATAGCGTCCGGTTTTAACCTCCCGGCCCGCATTCCAGGCAGCGATCCTCCTGTCGTGGGCCCTCTTCCAGCCTGTAGCTGAGATCCTTCAGCGCAGTCCGCAATCCCTCTTCAACGACCGGATGGTAGTAAGGCATGGCCAGCATTTGCGACACGGTCAAACCGCATTCCGCCGCCCAGGCCAGCAGGTGGCCCGTGTGTTCCGCTGCCGGACCGAATATTTCCGCACCCAGAAAGCGGCCGCTGCCTCGCTCACCGTACACCTTGACCAGCCCCCGGTTTCTACCCATAACGCGGCTGCGGCCCTGATCCTCAAAGGAGGCTTTCCCTTCGGCATAGCGATCCGGGCACTGCTCGCCGAGCTCGGGCATTCTCAACCCCACCGAGGCCACCTGCGGATCGGAGAACACCACCGAGAAATCCACCAGCCTGTCGTTTTTTTCCAGATGGGGATAGCGGGCCGCATTACGGCCGGCTATGCGCCCCTCTTCGGCGGCCACATGGAGAAACGGTACCTTGGTGTTGGCGTCTCCCACCAGGAATATCGGGCTTTCGCCGCACTGCAGGGTACGGGGATCGACCTCGGGCAGGCCTTCTTCGTCCAGTTCCAGTCCGCTTTTTTCCAGATCGAGTTCGTCAATATTGGGGCGTCTGCCGGTGGCCGCCAGCACATAGTCGAATTCCTCGGTGATCTCCCCTTTTTGCCGATGGCGGTAAGTGATTGCAACACCATTGGCTACCCGTTCGACCTGTTTCACGTCCGCAGAAAGATCAAGATAGAATTCCTCGTTGAAGCATCGGCAGGCGTATTGACGGATTTCCGCGTCGCCAATGGAGGCCAGAGAGCCGTTGGTACCGAACATACGCACCTTCGCCCCCAGGCGACTCAGGGCCTGTCCCAGCTCGAGTCCCAGCACCCCGGGGCCGAATACCGCCACCGAGCCGGGGAGGGATTCCAGCTCAAAGAGGTTTTCGTTGGTAAGCAGTCGCTCGCCCGCTTCGCGAAGAAAGCCGGGCACATTGGGGCGCGCCCCGGTGGCAATCACGATACGCCCCGCTTCGATTTCCGTACCGTCGTCCAGGCCCAGCCGGTTGGTTGCCAGAAACCGCGCCCGGCCGGCCAGTTTGCGGTTGTCCGGTATGCGGCCCAGGGAATCCAGCACCGAGTCCACAAACCGGTCCCGCTCGCGATGCAGCCTGTCCATCACCGCTGCCCCGTCGATTTCCAGCTCACCCACCTGGATGCCGAACAGCGAACTGTGTCGCGCCCCATGGGCGGCGCTGGCGGCCGCAATCAACAGTTTGCTGGGCATGCAGCCGACACGGGCACAGGTGGTGCCCAGGGGACCGCTATCGATCAGAACGAGACTGTCCGTGTGGCGACTCGCGGCATTGTAGGCAGTCAGGCCGGCGGTACCGGCACCGATAATGGCGATGTCGACTTCGCGGGATGACATAGGTCCCTCCTGAAGTGTTTAATAACGCTGGTCTGCATACCCGGCCGCGTAACAGCCCATTTAAAGAAAGCATAGATCAGCCGGTGTCACCCGTCCGTCGCCAGTGCCAACTAATTTGTTGTAACAAAGCGGGCGGGATTTCATCCATGCTTTGGTTATAAACAGTATTGAACCGGAGCAATGCCATGGGAGCGACATGCAGCACCCAGGAGATCCTTTTCTCTGCCTCCGGAGAAAGGATTCGCCAACGCAGGAGGGGCCACCAGTGGAATTGATCCGAAGCAGGAATATGGAGCACCCGGACACCTGGCACTACACCAGCGACGGCGAACGCCGGGGCTATATCGATACGGTGCGCCTGCGGGAACTGTGGTTTCATACCGGCACCGCCTGCAATCTTGCCTGCCCTTTTTGCCTGGAGGGCTCAAAACCCGGTGACAACCGCCTCCAGTTGATGACCCTGGCCGATGCCCGGCCCCATATCGACGACGCGCTGGCGCTGGGAGTCGAATCCTTTTCCTTTACCGGCGGGGAGCCCTTTGTCGCCCGGGACATGCACCGGATACTGGATTACGCCGCCAGGCATCGCCCCTGCCTGGTACTGAGCAACGCCACGGCGCCCCTTCGCCAACGGCTGTCGCAGATCGCCCACCTGGCCGAAGGCCCCCATCCGGTGCGTTTTCGCATCAGCATCGATTACCCGGACCGATTCCGGCACGAGGCCGGGCGCGGCGGGGGGACCTTCGGCGAGGCTTTGGCCACCATGGCCGACCTGCATCGAATGGGATTTCCGGTGTCGCTGGCCCGGCAATGGGAAGCCGGCGAAGACACTCCGGCGGTGGAAACCCGTTTTCGGCAACTGTTTCGGGAGTACGGTATCCCCGAGGATACCCACCAGGTGTCCTTTCCCGATTTCCACGCACCCGGCAGCCAGGTGGAGACACCACAAATCAGCGAAAACTGCATGACCACCCACCACACCCCGGAAACCCGGGCCGACTTTATGTGCGCGTTCAGCCGCATGATCGTCAAGAAGGATAGCCGGACCCGTGTGTACGCCTGCACCCTGGTGGACGACGACCCGGATTACGACCTGGGCGCGAGCCTGGCGGAGAGTGTAGAGCAGCGAGTGATGCTCCGTCACCACCGCTGCTACAGCTGCTTCCGTTATGGCGCCTCCTGCAGTGAAGGCACGAGCTGAGTTCGGTCCAGGTCGGCCCTATCCATTACCATTGAGGGGCGTGATGGATCCAATTCACATCGACTGCGTCTAACCGGTAGCAGCCATACCCTGACGGGACGGAAGGACACCAAAATAATTTTTTATGTAACGAATGACGCGTTCCCGCATCCAAACAGGACGCAACGGTTTTCAACCACCATAAACGGAGTCAGCTATGAGCAACAAAACCATTAACAGCCTCAGAATTACCGCCGGGATCGCCTTTATGTCGTCTACCCTGGCCGCGCCCCTGGCGACTGCGGCCGACAATCCTTTCGTGGCCAACGATATCGGCAGCGGTTATCAACTGGCCGACAGCCACGCCGAAGGCAAGTGCGGTGGCGACATGACTGCCAAGGATGCCGAAGGCACATGCGGCGAGGACAAGGCCGCCAAGGATGCCGAGGGCACATGCGGCGAGGACAAGGCCGCCAAGGATGCCGAGGGCGCATGTGGCGAAGACAAAGCTGCCAAGGACGCCGAGGGCAAGTGTGGCGAAGGCAAATGCGGCGCATAACCACAGGGGTTATTGACGGTCGCCATTATGACTACTGATTTCGCCCTGTCAGGCGCCGGCCTCGGCCTGCGGCGAGCGATTATGGACTCGCTCGCCGGAACCGGGGACCGGTTGCCTGATTTTTTTGAAGTGGCGCCGGAAAACTGGATCCACGTGGGTGGCCGTTTCGGCCGGCGCTTTGCGGCCATGGCGGAACGGCGCCCATTCGTCTGCCACGGACTCTCCCTGTCCCTGGGCAGTACCGATCCCCTGGATATGGCATTGCTCGCGGATATTCGCAACTTTCTTCGCCAGTACGATGTACGGTGCTATACCGAACACCTGAGTTACTGCAGCGACAGCGGTCACCTCTACGACCTGATGCCCATTCCCTTCACCGAGGAGGCGATAAAGCATGTGTCAGGGCGTATCGCCCGGGTCCAGGATTTTCTCGGCCAGCGAATCGGCATTGAGAATGTCAGTTATTACGCCGCGCCCTCGGCCGAAATGAGCGAGCAGGTGTTTCTTAAGGCCGTGCTGGAGGAAGCGGATTGCGACTTGCTGCTGGACGTCAACAATGTCTATGTCAACGGCATCAACCACCGTTACGACCCCTACGACTTTATCGGGGGTCTGCCCGGAGAGCGCATCTGCTATCTGCACGTGGCGGGTCACTACGACGAAGCCGAGGACCTGAAGGTGGACACCCACGGCGCCGACGTGATCGAACCGGTATGGCAGCTTCTGAAGCACACCTACGGCCGGTTCGGGGCCGTTCCCACACTGCTGGAACGGGATTTCAACTTTCCGCCCCTGGCGACGTTGCTCGGCGAAGTGGACCAGATCCGGACCTTGCAATCGGGTTTCGCCGTGCCGGAGAAGAGTCCGACAGCAGCCAGGGTTTAGCGCCAAACGACTATCCCGCCGGTAGGTCCCCCGACATTCCCCGCTGCCGAAAACACCCCAAAAACAAAGGAGAAAACCATGTCCTTCACCGGTTGGCTTGCCCGAATCCACCAATGGCTCGACCTGACCCGGAAGGTCGATTTCCTTGCCCCCCTTTTGTTGCGCCTGTACCTGGCGCCGGTATTTATCGCCGCCGGTCTCAATAAAATCGGCTCCTTTGACAGCACCGTCTCCTGGTTCGGCAACCCGGAGTGGGGACTGGGCCTGCCGCTGCCGTGGCTGATGGCCTTCCTGGCCACCGCCGCTGAGTTGGTGGGTGGCTTCCTGTTATTGCTTGGGCTGGGCACCCGCTACATTGCGGTTCCACTGATGATCACCATGCTGGTGGCCGCCTTTGCCGTGCACTGGGACAACGGGTGGTTCGCCATCGCGCCTTCGAATCCCCAGACCAGCATGGCTCAACCCCTGGCGACAGTGGGCCTGCCCGGCGCCGAGGCAAGCCTGGAAAACAGCGAGGAAGTGGGCAAACGACTGGAGGCGGCCCGCAGCATTCTCGAGAAACACGGCAACTACGACTGGCTGACCGCCAGGGGCAACTTCGCGATCCTCAATAACGGCATCGAGTTTGCCGCCACCTACTTCATCATGCTCCTGGTCCTGTTCTTCCATGGCGCCGGCCGCTACCTGAGCTTGGATTTCTGGGTCGGCCGACGACTGGCTGGCGGTGCTATTCCTTCCGGGTCTTAAGGGAAAAGCGCTGCCCGCAGCACAACCAGAATGGTCCGTTTTTTCCTCGTAATCCTGTATTGTTATTGGAATGCCGCGATACCGGGATAATGCCCATTACGAGGACAATAGCATGGCCACAGCCTCAGCGGAGACCTCTGACATCACCTGGCTGCCGGCCCGGCAACTGGCTACTCAAATTGCCGACCGCAGACTCAGCGCCGAGTCCCTGATCCGGCAATGCCTGGATCGAATAAACCGACTGGACTCCCGGGTCCACGCTTTTATCACCCTGGCGGGCGAACAGGCCCTGGCCGAAGCCCGGGAAGCGGACCGGGCCGTGGCAGACAATCGGCATCTGGGGCCGCTACACGGCATTCCCGTTGCGCTTAAGGACGAGATCTGGACCCGCGATATCCTCTCCACTGCCGGCTCGCTGATTTACCGGGACTTTCTGCCCCGCCATGACGCAGCCATAGTCCAGCGGTTGCGCGCCGCCGGTGCCATCATTATCGGCAAGACCCAAATGCCGGAATTCGCCATGTGGCCCCGTTCCGTCAACCGGCTGGTGGAAGAAGCACGCAATCCTTACGACAACGGGCGCATCGCCGGCGCTTCCAGTGGCGGCTCCGCCGTGAGCGTGGCCACGGGAATGGTGCCACTGGCGGTGGGCTCGGACGGCGGAGGCTCGGTACGGATTCCCGCTGCCCTGTGCGGCGTCATCGGCCTCCATCCCACGCCCGGCCTGGTTCCCGATCAATACACTTTCAGCTACAGCCCCCACGCAAGCCTTGGACCCATGGCCCGGACCGCGGGCGATACCGCACTCCTGCTTCAGGTCATGGCGGATCCACAATGCAGGGCAGTGGACTATTCAGCGGTGCTGGCCGACGGTATCGAGGGGCTGAAAGTGGCCTGGACAGGCGATTTCGGCTGGATTCCTGCCGATACCCGGGTCATCGAGTCGGCCAGGAGAGCCGCGCTGCGGCTGCGCGAAGCAGGAGCCATCGTCGAGGAACCCACGGTTCAAATTGACGATATTTGGCCGGCGTTCAGTGTCTACACCCGGGGCTTCGCGCGCTATGAAGCCGGGGTCAGCGTTCCCTTTGTGCAATCCGATGACAACACCGCCAGGTGCCTGGCCAGCCCCGAGCTGCTCATGCCGGGGGTGGCGGATTTACTCTCGGCACCGCCACCTTCTGCCGCAGAATACCGGCGCGCCAAAGCCGCCATCGAGCGGGCCCGGGCACACCTGGAAACTCTTTTCGCCCGCTACGATGTTATCTGTTCTCCCACCATGGCGACCGTGGCGCCCCCCATCCCCGAGGGCTGGGGACATCCCTACGCCGACGCCCACATGGGTACGCACTACACCTCGGTGGTCAATGTCGCCCACGGCACCGCGGCTTCGTATCCCTGCGGACTGGTGGACGGCCTGCCGGCGGGCCTTCAGATCATGGCACCGGGTCGCCGCGAAGACCTGGTCCTGCGAATGTGCCGTGCCCTCGAGCTCATCCAGCCCTGGTCCCTGCGCCCGCCGGCGAATCGTTCGAAGAACACCCGCTGATAGAAGGCCGGGCTGCTACAGCCAGCGAAGGGGCGGCTCGTTGAAGGCGCCCAGTTGCTCGCGCAATTCGAGGATGTGCTCGCCCCAGTAGCGGGCGCTGTTGAACCAGGGAAATGCCCGCGGAAAGGCGGGGTCGGACCAGCGCCGGGCCAGCCAGGCGCTGAAGTAGATCATCCGCAGGGAGCGCAGGGCCTCGATCCAGCGCAGTTGGCGGGGATCGAAATCCCGGAACTGGCTGTAGCCGTCGAGCACCTCCGCGAGCTGCCGGGTCTGGCGCTCACGGTCCCCGGAAAGCAGCATCCATAAATCCTGCACCGCCGGCGCCATGCGCGCGTCATCGAAATCGACAAAATTGGGCTCGTCGTCCCGCCAGAGAATATTGCCGGCGTGGCAGTCGCCGTGGACGCGAATGAAGTCAGTTTCCTCCAGGGTTGCCATGGCCTCCCCGATCACCCCCAGCAGGTCACGGGTCAGTGAATCGTAGGCATCCGCCAGGTCCGGCGGAATGAAGTGCTCGCGAATATAGGCGACACTCTCGACGCCAAAGCTCGCCACATCGATCCGGGGCCGGTGGCGAAAGGGCCGGACAGCACCCACCTGGTGCATCCTCCCCAGGAACTTGCCCAGGGTATGGAGGTTGTCGAGATTATCCAGTTCCGGGCCATGACCGCCGCGCCGCGGATAGAGGGCAAAGCGGAAATCGCCGTCCCGGAACAGGCTGCGGCCGTTTCCGTCCCGCCAGGGTGCCACCACCGGCAGATCGTGGCCGGCCAGCTCGAAACAGAATTCGTGTTCCTCGAGGATCTGATCGTCCGACCAGCGTTCAGGGCGATAAAACTTGGCGATCACCGGCGTCGCTTCCTCGATGCCCACCTGGTAGACCCGGTTTTCGTAACTGTTCAGGGCCAGCAGGCGGCCGTCGCAGAGGACGCCGCAGCCTTCCACCGCGTCAATAATGCGGTCCGGCTTGAGGTCGTCGAAAGGATGGCTGTTCAAGACTCTCCTCCCCCGGAAGCGTTTTTTCCCGGTCCGCGTACCACGACAACCGATGTCTCCACACGCAACTGGCCGTCCAGTTCCGCCCGCAGGCTGTCGCCCTGGGCGAGAGGACCGACCCCCGCGGGTGTTCCGGTGAGCACCACATCGCCGGGAAGCAGGGTAAAAAAACGGCTGATATAACAAAGCAGTTCGATGACCGGGAAAAGCATCTGGCCACTGTTGCCGGACTGGACCCGTTCGCCGTTGCGCACCAGCTTCAGGCTGAGTGAATCCCAGCCGCTCACCTGGCCAGGATGGAGAAACCGGGACAGCGCACAGGAGCCGTCGAACGCCTTGGCCTTTTCCCAGGGCTGGCCCGCGGCCTTCAGTTCGCTCTGCAACTCTCTCAGGGTGAAATCGAAAGCCAGGCCCACGCCGGCGATGGCGTCACGGGCCTCGGCCGGCTCGCAGCGCCGCAATTGCGTGCCGACCAACACCGCGATCTCGGTTTCGTAGTGCCAGGTGCCGAGACTGGCATCAACGCGAATGGGCTCTTCCATGGCCACCAGGGCCGTGACGGGCTTTATAAAGAGCACGGGCTCCGGGGGCCTTGCGTTGCCAAGCTCCCGGATATGATCGGCGTAATTGCGACCGACACAGACTACCTTGCCGGGCGGCAAATCGGCGTCTGTGCCGTCCTCGAAGCGATGGCGATAAGGGGCCTCAGAAAAGGCCACTGGCGATTTCCCGGCCATCGTTAAACACCAGCCAGCCCTTGATGATCCGGTAGATGAACCAGAGGCTCACCAACAGGAGTACCAGACCGCCCACCCCCACCGGCAACAGCAGGATGCCAATGATAGAGCCCAGCAGCGTGAACCAGAACGTCTTGATCTGCCAGTCGAAATGGGAGGCCAGATAGGTCCCCCGCACGTCGTCCCGCTTGAGGTAATTGATGATAACGCCGGCAAATGCGGTGATGCCGATAAGCAGGCTCAGCGCCTGGAGAATATAGACCGTCAGGGCCAGGTTCTTCTTTTCCCGCGCCACGGTCGACGACCCCATGTCCGCTTTTTCCGGTTGATTTTCCATCACCTTTCCTCCCGTCAGTCAAAGATCTTGCCCGGGTTCATGATACCTTCCGGGTCGAATATTCGCTTAATTTGTTTCATTAATTCGATTTCCCCGGGCGAACGGGAAAAATGCAGTGTGTCTTTCTTGAGCAGGCCGATGCCGTGCTCGGCGGAAATGCTCCCGCCGAACGCCTCCACCCGCTCGGCCACCGACTGCCCCAGGGACGCACATACGCCGGCAAACCGATCCGTGGTCCAGTCATCGGGCTTAAGGACATTGAGGTGGATATTGCCGTCGCCCAGGTGCCCGAACCAGACCACCTCCAGGCCAGCGAAGCGGTTCGCCATCAATGCCTCGATATCCCGGACAAATGCGGGCATCGCCGCGATGGGCACCGACAGGTCGCTTTTGTAGGGCGCCCGCGGCGAGAGGCTCTCGGTGATGTTTTCCCGCAGGGCCCAGAGGTTGGCGGCCTGGGTCTGGCTCTGGGCCAGCACGCCGTCGCGAACGCCGTGGTCAGCGACGCAATCCTCGAAAGCGGCCAGGGCATCCCGCTCGTCGGCATCGCCACCACGCTCGAATTCCACCAGTGCATAGAAGGGAGTCTCGTCGGCAAAGGGAGACCCATTGCCCGTGCGCTCAGTCACCGCCGCCATGGCCCGGTGGCTGAAAAACTCGAAGGCTGTAAGCGTAAGAGCGGCCTTGAATCGATGCAGGACTTCCGGCAGGGCGGCAAAGTCCGCCACCGACAGCACCATGACACCCAGGCCCCGGGGCGGGCGGGTCAGTGCCAGGGTCGCCTCGCAGATGATCCCCAGGGTTCCCTCCGAGGCGATAAACAGATGGCGTAGATCGTAGCCGCTGTTGTTCTTGACCAGGCCCCGGTTCAGGTCGAGTTGCTCGCCGGCGCCGGTGACCACTTTCAGGCCCCGGACCCAGTGCCGCGTGTCCCCGTAGCGTATGACCTTGATACCGCCTGCGTTGGTGGCGATATTGCCGCCGATACGGCTCGATCCCGAGGACGCGAAATCCACGGGGTACATGAGGTTGTGGCGCGCGGCCTCTTCCTGCACGGTCCGGGTGATGGCGCCCGCCTGGCAGGTCAGGGTTTCAGCCACCGGGTCCACGTCGATAATCCGGTCCATCCGGTCCAGGGCCAGTACCAGTTCGCCATTGCAGGCCATGGCACCGCCGGAAAGCCCGGTGCGTCCACCCGAGGGGACAATGGCAAGGCGCCGGCGATTGGCCAGTTGCACCACCTGTTGCACCTGGTCGGTACTGCCCGGCAACACCACGGCGCCGGGTCGCGCCTGCCAGAAGGTTGTCCAGTCCCGACCGAAGGGTTCGCACTCCCGAGGATCAACCAGGACCCGGCTCGCCCCGACGATGGCCCGGAGTTCGGCAATCAGTTGCGGCTCCATGTCACTCAGTGTAGCCGGTCAGGCGCCGTGAAACCCATGGCATCGAAGATGCTCTGACGCAACTCCCTGCGTTCGTTGACCAGGTGATGACCCGCGCCCTCGATAAGGCGGATACGGGAGTTGGGGAATTTGCGCCGGAGCTGGCGCAGGTTGTAGCGCCATGCCAGGGTGTCGTCGTCGTCGCCCTGGAGGATGGTGACCGGGTGGTCGCAGGGGGGCATGGCCTTGAATTCATCGACCCAGGCTTTCATGGCGCCGATCCAGAGCAGCGGCATTTGCCGGCTCTGGAGGGGATCCTTGTCGACGAGGAAATTGGTGAATTCGTCGTCGCCGGAATTGGCCAGGAATTTACGGGGCACGGCGTCCCGGAAGCGGTGGACGAGGAAATAGACAAAGCGATTGAACCACCATAACCGCGGTTCCACCAGCGGTGCCAGCAATACCACCCGATCAAACTCGGTCCCGCCCTCCTCGAAAAGGCGCTTGAGCAGGATGGCACCGCCGGTGCTCTGACCCACGGCGGAAACCGGACCCGGCAGGCACCGGCGGACCTCGGGCAGGAATGCGTCGAGAACATCCTGGTAGTGATCGAAACTTTCGATGGCGGCCCGCTCGCCGGTGGACAGGCCATGACCGGGCAGATCAAAGGCCACCACGGCATAGCCCCGCTCCAGGAGGTAGCGGATCAGGTGCCGGTAAAGGCCGACATGGTCGAAATAGCCGTGGACCACCATGACCGTGCCCCGGGCCTCGCCCTCGGGCAACCAGTAGTGGCCCGCGATCCGGTAGGAACCGGCTTCCAGGCAACCCATGCCGTGAAAAACGCCGGGGAGAGCATCGGCATAATCAATACCGTAGAATTCCAGGTAGGGCAGGAACCCGGGGCATTCCCGGGCGGCCCTGTCCCTGGCCGGATCGAAAGTCAATTCCGGCAGGCAGCGTCGCAAGCGGTGCAAATCATCGAGGCTGATCGCCGTCATGCCAGAACCTTCACAGGTCAAGCCCCTGTGGACGGTAACAGGACAATGCGGAAATATGGCCGTCCGGTCCCGCCGGGGAGCGAAGCTCTCCCCGCCATCAATTGACCTTGGGGTCCAGCTCGCCGCTCTCGTAGCGTTGATACATGGCCTCGAGGCTCACTGGCGCGATCTTCGAGGCCTTGCCGGCGGTACCGAACGCCTCATAGCGGGCCACGCAGATCGCTTTCATGGCGGCGATGGTTTCCTTCAGGTACTTGCGCGGATCGAACTCGCTCCTGTTCTGGGCCAGGAAGCGACGCACCGCCCCGGTGCTGGCCAGCCGCAGGTCGGTATCGATGTTGACCTTGCGCACTCCGTGCCTGATGCCCTCGGCGATTTCCTCCACCGGCACACCGTAGGTTTCACGGATATCGCCGCCGTACTCGTTGATAATCTCGAGCCAGTCCTGGGGCACGGAGGAGGAACCGTGCATCACCAGATGGGTGTCGGGAATGCGGGCGTGAATTTCCCTGATGCGGTCGATGGCCAGGATATCGCCGGTGGGCGGCCGGGTGAACTTGTAGGCGCCGTGGCTGGTGCCAATGGCTATGGCCAGGGCATCCACCGCCGTGCGCTTGACGAAGTCGGCGGCCTCTTCCGGATCGGTGAGCATCTGGTCGTGGGTGAGCTTGCCGGCGGCGCCAATGCCGTCTTCCTCGCCGGCTTCGCCGCTTTCCAGGGAGCCCAGGCAACCCAGCTCCCCCTCCACGGAGACACCGCAGGCGTGGGCCATGTCCACGGCGGTGCGGGTAACCCGGACGTTGTAGTCGTAGTCCATGGGCGTCTTGCCGTCCTCGCCCAGGGAACCGTCCATCATCACTGAGGAGAAGCCCAGCTGGATGGAGCGCTGGCACACCGAGGGACTGGTACCGTGATCCTGGTGCATAACCACCGGGATATGGGGGAATTCCTCCACGGCAGCCAGGATCAGGTGGCGCAGGAAGGGGGCGCCGGCATATTTGCGGGCGCCGGCGGAGGCCTGCACGATCACCGGCGAATCGGTCTGGTCCGCCGCCTCCATGATGGCGCGCATCTGTTCCAGGTTGTTGACGTTGAAGGCGGGCACGCCGTAGCCGTATTCGGCGGCGTGATCCAGCAGTTGGCGCATTGATATCAGGGCCATGGGTTTCTGTCCTTTGAGTTCGTCAGTTTCAATAGTGTTCGAGGTGAATTCTCAACCCGGGTTGTTCGAAATCCAGCCCCGGGTCCGGAATCTGAAGCCGGGAAACAGGTCGCACGGCGCCGACCGTGAATCGGCTAGATTCCGACTTCCGGCTTCCGACAAAACAGTCCGGCGTCAACCCGCCGCGCGTTCTTCGAGCACCGCCACGGCGGGCAGTTTCTTGCCCTCGACGTATTCGAGGAACGCGCCGCCGCCCGTGGAAATGTACGAGACTTTATCAGCGATGCCGTATTTGTCCACCGCCGCCAGGGTGTCGCCACCGCCGGCAATGGAGAAGGCATCGCTGGCGGCGATGGCCTCGGCCAGGACACGGGTACCGCTGCCGAACTGATCGAATTCGAAAACTCCCACCGGTCCATTCCAGATAATCGTGCCGGCGGCCTCGATAATGGCTTTCAGTTCCGCCGCGCTCGAAGGCCCGATATCAAAGATCATGTCGTCATCGGCCACCGTGTCCACCGGCTTGGTGACGGCCTCGGCGGTTTCGCTGAATTCCTTGCCCACCACCACATCCACCGGCAGGGGTATTTCCGTTGCGGCCATGAGCTCCCTGGCTTGCGGGATCAGGTCTTGTTCGCAGAGGGACTTGCCCACCGGCTTGCCGGCCGCCGCCAGGAAGGTATTGGCGATACCGCCGCCGACAATCAACTGGTCCACCTTGCCGGAGAGGGTTTCGAGCACCTGCAGCTTGGTGGACACCTTGGAGCCGCCGACGATGGCCACCAGCGGCCGGCGGGGACTGGCCAGGGCCTTTTCCAGGGCTTCCAGCTCCGCGGTCAGCAGCGGACCGGCGCAGGCGGCCGACGCATAGCGGGCAACACCATGCGTCGACGCCTGGGCCCGGTGGGCGGTGCCGAAGGCGTCCATCACGAAGACGTCGCACAGCCCCGCATAGGCCTTCGCCAGGGTGGCGTCGTTCTTCTTCTCGCCGGGATTAAAGCGGACGTTTTCCAGCAGGACCACCTGGCCCTCGTCGACATTCAGGCCGTTGTGCCAGTTGCCCACCACCGGCACCGTCATGCCCAGCAACTCGCCCAGGCGGTCGGCCACCGGCTTCATGGAAAAGGCGGCATCGTAGGCACCTTCCTCCGGCCGGCCCAGGTGGGACATGAGGATGACCCGGGCCCCCTGGTCCAGCGCCGCGCGAATGGTGGGCAGGGCGGCCCGGATCCGGGCGTCACTGGTAACCGCCCCGTCCTTCACCGGGACATTGAGATCCTCGCGGATCAGCACCCGCTTGCCGCGCAGGTCCTGGTCCGCCATGGTCTTGACATTCAAGGTCATGATTTTTTCTCCCTATGGTTCGGTTCCCTGCCCGCCGGCCAGGGCAATTTTGGCCTGCCAGTCCAGCAGCACATCCACCATGCGGTTGGCGTAGCCCCATTCGTTGTCGAACCACACCAGCACCTTCACCAGGCGCTTGCCGCCCACCCGGGTCTGGCTGGCGTCGACAATGCCCGAATGGGGATCGTGGTTGAAATCGCAGGACGCCAGCGGCTCCTCGGTGTAGCCGAGAATCCCGGCCAGGGGCCCGTCGGCGGCGGCAGCGAGCAGGGCGTTGACCTGCCGCCAATCGGTGTCCCGGGACACAGTCACCGACAGGTCGATGACCGAGACATTCTGTATGGGTACCCGCATGGCCTGGGCTTCGATGCGTCCGGCCAGGGCCGGCATCACCCGGTCGATGCCCCGGGCCAGCAGGGTGTCCACGGGAATCATGGCCTGGATGGCGCTGCGGGTCTTGCGCAGGTTGGTGTGGTGATAGGAATCCAGTACCGGCTGGTCGTTCATGGCCGAGTGAATGGTGGTGATGACCCCCTCCTCGATACCCAGTCCCCGGTGCAGGGTATCCAGCACCGGCACCACGCAATTGGTGGTGCAGGAGGCGGCGGAGATGATGCGGTGTTCGGCCCGCAGCTCGCCGTTGTTGATGCCATGCACGATGGTGGCATCCACGTCCGGGCGCGCGGGCTGGGAAAACAGCACGCGCCCGGCACCGGCCTGCAGGTGCTTTTCCGCCAGGGCACGGGTATCGAAAGTCCCCGAGCACTCCAGCACCACGTCCACATCCGGCCAGTTCAGGGCCGCCAGTTCCTCGCTGTGGGAAACCCGGATGGCGTCGCCGTCCACCAGCAGCCGGTCCCCGTCCCGGGCAACGTGCCCGGGAAAGCGGCCATGAGTGGAATCGTATTTGGTCAGGTAGACGACGGTATCAAGATCGGCGGGTTCGTTGACCGCCACCAGCGGCAGCCGGTCCCGGAGGCCGCGCTCGCAGATGGCCCGGAAAACACTGCGGCCGATGCGTCCGTAGCCGTTGATCGCCAGCCGCTGTTTCATCAACCCAGCAGGGCCTCGACCCGCTCGACCACATTCTCGACGGTGAACCCGAAGTGGCGCATCAGGTCGCCGGCGGGCGCCGACGCGCCGAAGGTGGTCATGCCCACCACGTCGCCGTCCAGGCCCACGTATTTGCGCCAGAAATCCACGTGCCCCGCCTCCACGGCAACCCGCTTGCGAACCGCCGGGGGCAGGACGCTGTCCCGGTAGTCCTTGTCCTGGGCATCGAAGACCTCGGTGCTGGGCATGGAGACCACGCGCACATTCCGGCCCCTGTCGGCCAGTTGCGCCGCGGCCTGCACTGCCAGGTCCACTTCCGAGCCGGTGGCAATAAGGATGGCCTCGGGCTCGCCCCGGCAATCCCGGAGGATATAGCCGCCCCGGGCGATCGCCTCGATCTGCCCGGCATCGCGCGCCTGGTGGGCGAGCCCCTGGCGGGTAAAAACCAGCGCCGTGGGGCCGTCCTGCCGGACGATGGCGCGCTTCCAGGCGACGGCGGTCTCCACGGTGTCGCAGGGCCGCCAGGTGGTCATGCCCGGGGTGGTGCGCAGGCTGGTCAGGTGCTCCACCGGCTGGTGGGTGGGGCCATCCTCGCCCAGGCCGATGGAATCATGGGTGAAGACGAAGATGCTCTGCTGTTTCATCAGCGACGCCATGCGCACGGCGTTACGGCAATAATCCATGAACACCAGGAAAGTGGCGCCGTAATTGATAAAGCCGCCGTGCAGGGCAATACCGTTTACTATCGCCGCCATGGCGAACTCCCGGACGCCGTAGTGAATATAGTTGCCGCTGGCGTTGTCGGCGGCTATGGCTTTCGAGCCCTTCCAGATGGTGTTGTTGGAACCGGCCAGGTCGGCGGAGCCGCCGATAATTTCCGGCAGGTGAGGGCCGTAGGCATCGAGGCAGTTCTGGGAAGCCTTGCGGGTGGCCAGGGATTTGCCCTCTTCCTGGCACTGGCGGATATAGTCATCGGCACGGTCGAGGAAATCCCCCGGCAACTCGCCGGCAAGGCGCCGTTCCAGTTCCGCGGCCAGTTGTGGGTGGGCGGCCGCGTAGGCGTCGAAAGCCTCCCGCCAGGCACGCTCCGCCGCCTCCCCCCGCTCCCGGGCATCCCAGCCGGAACAAATGTCTTCGGGGATATGGAAGGGCTTGTGGTGCCAGTCCAGCGCCTCCCGCGTGGCGGCCACTTCCTCCTCGCCCAGGGCCGCGCCGTGACTGCTCTCCTTGCCCTGCTTGTTGGGGGAACCGAAGCCGATCACGGTCCGGCAGCAGATCAGGGTGGGCCGCTCGCTGTCGCCCCGGGCCGCGTCGATGGCCGCCTTGACCGCATTGGCATCGTGGCCGTCCACCGCCGGAATCACCTGCCAGCCGTAGGCCTCGAAACGTTTTGGGGTGTCGTCGGTGAACCAGCCGGGAGCGTCGCCGCCACCGCGCACCTCACCGTCGATGGAGATGCCGTTGTCGTCGTAGAAAGCGATGAGCTTGCCCAGGCCCAGGGTGCCGGCCAGGGAGCAGGCCTCGTGGGAGATACCCTCCATCAGGCAACCGTCGCCCAGGAAAACATAAGTGAAGTGATCGACCACTTCGTGTCCCGGCTTGTTAAACTGACCTGCCAGCACTTTTTCAGCGATGGCCATACCGACACCGTTGGCGAGCCCCTGGCCCAGGGGACCGGTGGTGGTTTCGATCCCGGGGGCGTCGCCGTATTCCGGATGCCCCGCCGTCATGGAATGCAGTTGCCGGAAATTCTTCAGTTCCTCCAGGGGCAGTTCATAACCACTCAGGTGCAGCAGGGAATAGAGCAGCATGGAGCCGTGACCGTTGGAAAGCACGAAACGGTCCCGGTTGGCCCAACGGGGGTTGACGGGATTGTGGCTGAGATAGTCGTTCCACAGCACTTCGGCGATATCGGCCATGCCCATGGGGGCGCCGGGGTGACCGCTCTTGGCTTGCTGGACGGCGTCCATGCTGAGGGCGCGAATGGCGTTGGCGAGGTCACGGCGGGATGGCATGGGGCAGACTCTCCTGAGCTGTGGGGAAAAGGGCGCCATTTTCCCGCACTCGCCCTGATCAGTAAATAGCCAGGGGGCGGAAAGGGGCTCAGGGCGCCGGATCCAGGGCGTGCCTGATCACGTAATAGAGGTAGTTCTGCTCCCGGACACCGTGGACCAGATGGGCCCAGGGCCCGGCGGCGTAGACTGCCACATCCTCGCCACCGTGGGTTTCGGCGCGCTCGCCGCGGCGCAGGGGCACCAGGGCCTCCTGATAGAAATTCTTGTCGGTGACATCGATGCCGGACAAATCCCGCCGCCCGGTGCTCCCGCCCCGGCGCAGGCGCTGGTGGATATCGTCCCCGTGGCCGAACCCGTAGCCGTTGGCGTAGCCCAGGGTGGTAAAGGGCAGGCCGTCGTCCGCCAGGGTCGGCTGCCGCCGGGGCTCGCCGTGTTCGTCATTGCCCACCACCTTGCCGAGGATGGCGTTGCCCCGGGTCGGGTAGCCCGCCATGGTGAAGACATGGCTGTGATCGGCGGTGACGATCACCAGCGTTTCGCGCAGGTCGACCCTGTCCAGGGCGACCTGCACCGCCCGGGAGAATTCCTGCCCCTCCACAAGGGCCCGGTGGGCGTTGCCATAGTGGTGGGCGTGGTCGATGCGCCCGCCTTCCACCATCAGGAAATAGCCCCGGTCACGGGCCGCCAGCAGGTCAAGGGCACCGCCCACCATGGCCGACAGGGAGGGCTCGGCGGCGCCCGCCTGCTCCCGGTCCGCCTCGAAAGCCATGTGCGAGGGCGAAAACAGCCCAAGCACGGGCCCCGGAGCCGCGGGATCCAGGGTCTTGAACTGTTCCCGGTTCCAGATAAAGCGGCCCTCGGGATAACGGCTCTGCCATTCGGCCACCAGATTGCGGCCATCCCGCCGCCTGCCGGTGCGCCGGGGGTATTCGGGATCCGGCTCGCCAACGGGAAGAAAGTGCCGGCGCCCGCCGCCCAGCACCAGGTCGATGCCGTCGCCGTGCCCGAATTCCACCAGCTGTCGGGCAATATCGGCACAATGCTTGCGGGCATCTGCCGGCATCAGGCTGTCGTCCTCCCAGTCCCGCTCCGGGGTATGGGCATAGGTGGCCGCCGGGGTGGCGTGGGTGACCCGGGTATTGGTGACGATGGCCGTGTTCATGCCGCGCTGTTCGGCGGTCTCCAGCAAAGTGGGCAGCTCCCGGCCCCGGCTTCCTGCACAATCGGCCCGGCGCGCGGCCGGTCCCATGGAAATCACGCCGGCCCGGGTTTTCACGCCGGTCATGATGGCGGTCATGGTGCCGGCGGAATCCGGGGTCTGCTGGTTGGTGTTGTAGGTTTTTGCCAGGGCCAGATAGGGGAAATCCTCGTAGGCGAGCCGGTTTTCCTCGCCGCGCCCGCCCCGGGACTGGCCATCGAAAATGCGCGTGGCGGTGACTGTGGTGACACCGTTGCCGTCACCGACAAAGAGGATCACATTCCTGGCCCGGCCCGTGATCGGCTGCCGCGCCAGCGCTGAACGCAACGCCTTTTCCCCCTGGTCCCGCCAGAACCCGGGGCTCTGGTCCGCCGGAGCCGCCGCAGCGGGGCCAGGGACGACCAGGGAGAGAAGCAGGACCGGCCAGGTTTTCATAAGGGCAGCCATAGGCACTTTCCGGGACAGGACAACGGGGGTTCACAGCAACAGATTCAATATAACGGTGAGCAGGATAACGGCAACCAGGTTCAACCGTAACCCCGTTTTTATCATGGTGTTCTGGGTAACCCGGCCGGTGCCGTGGACCAGGGCATTGGGCGGTGTCGCCACCGGCAACATGAAGGCACAGGATGCGGAAATACCGATAGCCATTGCCGCCGCGCCCGGTGCCATGAAACCCAGGGGCAGGGCAGCGAAAACCGGCACCAAAAGGGCCGTGGTGGCGGTGTTGCTGGTGACCTCCGTGAGGAAGACCACGAACGCCACCAGCACCAGGAGCACCAGTAACCCCGGCCAGCCCCCGATCAGTTCGGCGAGTCCGGCACCCAGGAAAGTGCTGGCACCGCTGGCCTGGAGCACCGCGCTCAGGGTCAGGCCGCCACCAAACAACAGCAGGACGCCCCAGTCCGCTGAATGTTCGATCTGCTTCCAGGTGGCCACCCGGGCGACGGCGAGCAACAGGATCACCACCAGGGCAACCCAGGTATCCATGCTTCCCTGGATACCCAGCAGTCGTGCCAGGGGTTCGCCGAACAGCCAGCCCGCGGCGGCCAGCAGAAAAATGCCGATGAGGATCGTCCGGTGGGGTGTCCAGTCGAAGGCCTGATGCTCGACATCGACGCGATTGTCCCGGAAGTCGGGTCGCAGGATGGCGAACAACAGGAAAATCATCACCGGCCAGAGCGCCAGGGCAACGGGCAGCCCGACGGCGAGCCAGTCGGTGAACGAAAGGCCCAGCTGGGCCGCGACGATGGCATTGGGCGGGCTGCCGATAATGGTACCGATACCGCCGATGTTGGCGGAATAGGCGATGGCCAGGACACTGAACGCCTGGGTACGGGGCTCCAGATCATCCCGCTGGCCGAGCAGGCCCAGAATCAGGGGCAGCATCACGGCGGTGATGGCGGTGTTGCTGATCCACATGGATAACAGGCCGGTGGCCGCCGCCAGCAGGACGACGCCGGCGCAGAGCCGGCCCCGGGTCAGCCGGAGGACCCCGGCGGCAAGCCATTTGTCCAGGCCCTGGACATGCATGGCGGCCGCGAGGGCAAAGCCGCCCAGGAACAGGAAGATAACCGGGTGGGCGAAGTTCTCCAGCGCCGCTGTCATATCCAGCAGACCCAGGGCCACCGCGAGCACCGGGATCAGCAGGGCGGTGACCGTAATGTGGAATGTTTCCGTCAGCCACAGGACGGCCACCACCCAGAGCAGCATCAGTGCCGACTCGATCGCGGTCGCCGCCTCCACAAGCGCGGGAATACCGACCAGGCCGCCGACAATGACGGCCGCCACAGCCAGGTTCTTGTTCATGTCCGTTGTCTCTCCCTGCCGGTGTTATTGTTCCGGGGCCACTTTACCACCGGCTCGCCGCCGGGCTAAGCGGGTGAAGGCCCGCCCGCCTATATCAATATATTTTGATATAGGCGGGCGGGCGTGCTAGGATCGGTGGCCATGACGACTCGCGCTCCGGACATACCATCGGCGGACCAGGTTGCCACCATGCTCAAGGCGGCCGGCGACCCCCTGCGCCTGCAGATCCTCCGGGTACTGAGCAATAACGCCTTCGGCGCCCTGGAACTGAGCGAAATCTTCAATATGCGCCAGAACGCCATGAGTCACCACCTGAAGCGACTGGCGGGCGCGGAACTGGTGACTTCCCGCCGCGAGGGCACGCATCTTTTTTACCGGCGCAGTACCGCCGATTCCGGGTTCGATGCCATGCGCGGGGAAATTTTCGCCGCCGCCGACAGGATTCCCCTGGCCGACGACGTGCTCGCCAGAATCGGCCGGGTGGAGCAGGAACGGGCCCGCTGTTCCCGGGAGTTTTTCAGGCAGAATGCCGACAAGTTCCGCGAGCAGCAGGACCTGATCGCCAGCTATCCCCAGTACGGCGAGGCCGTGGTGGCCATGCTCGACCGTCTTCCCGGGCGCGGCGAAAAAGCCGCTCTGGAGGTGGGGCCCGGGGAAGGGGAGCTGTTGCCCGACCTGCACCGTCGCTTTGCCAGGGTCACGGCACTGGACAATTCCGAGGCCATGCTGGAACGTTCCCGGGAATTTGCCCGCGGCCGCGAACTGACCGCTGTGGATTTTGTTTTGGGCGACACCGGCGCGGCCGTGGCCAGGGGCCTGCGCGCCGACGTCGTCACCCTGAATATGGTGCTTCACCACACCCCGGCGCCGGCCGCCGTGGTAGCCGATCTGGCGCGGGTCCTGAAGCCGGCTGGCGTACTGGTGATCACCGAGTTGTGCGAACACGACCAGGACTGGGCGCGAAGCGCCTGTGGCGACCTGTGGCTGGGGTTTGCCCCGGAAGAACTGATTCGCTGGGCCCAGGACGCCGGTCTGCGCCATTGGGAAAGCGAATTCCTGGCCCTGAAAAACGGCTTCCGGGTACAGATTCACCAATTTTCGAACCAACCTTAATAATGAGACGAGACCCTTTGTTATGAGCCAATACAACCTGTTTACCTCCGAGTCCGTTTCCGAAGGTCATCCCGACAAGATGGCGGACCAGATCTCCGACGCCATCCTCGACGCCATCCTCAAGGATGACCCGGATGCCCGGGTGGCGGCGGAAACCCTGGTCAAGACCGGCATGGCCATCATCGCCGGCGAGGTGCGGACCAATACCTATGTGGAGCTGGAGGACATCGTCCGCCAGGTGATCCTTGATATCGGCTACGACAGTTCCGACGTGGGCTTCGACGGCGCCTCCTGCGCCGTGCTTAACGCCATCGGCAAACAGTCGGCGGATATCGCCCAGGGCGTTGACGAGGCGGAGGCAAAGGAACAGGGGGCCGGCGACCAGGGCCTTATGTTCGGCTACGCCACCAACGAGACCGACGCCCTGATGCCGGCGCCCATCCATTTCGCCCACCGGCTGGTGGAACGCCAGGCGTACCTGCGCAAGCACAAGGTGCTGCCCTGGCTGCGGCCGGACGCCAAGAGCCAGGTGACCCTGCGCTACGAAAACGGCAGTGCCATCGCCGTCGACGCGGTGGTGCTCTCCACCCAGCACCAGGACATTATCTCCCAGGCTGACCTGCAGGAGGCGGTACTGGAGGAAATTATCAAGCCGGTGATCCCGGAAGAGTGGCTGCACCCTGCCACCCGGTACCATATCAACCCCACCGGCAAATTCGTGATCGGTGGCCCCATGGGCGACTGCGGACTTACCGGGCGCAAGATCATCGTCGACACCTATGGCGGCATGGCCCACCATGGCGGCGGCGCCTTTTCCGGCAAGGACCCGTCCAAGGTGGACCGCTCCGCCGCCTACGCCGGCCGCTACGTGGCCAAGAACATCGTCGCCGCCGGCTTGGCCGACCGCTGTGAAATCCAGGTGTCCTATGCCATCGGCGTCGCCGAACCCACGTCCATCAGTGTCAATACTTTCGGCACCGGCAAACTTGCCGACGACGAAATCGCCATGCTGGTGCGGGAACACTTCGACCTGCGCCCCAAGGGCCTGGTGGACATGCTTAACCTCAAGCGGCCCATTTACCGGGCCACAGCCGCCTACGGCCACTTCGGCCGGGAGCTGGAGGAATTTACCTGGGAGAAAACCGATAAGGCGGAGGCGCTCAAAGCGGCGCTTTGAGCGCCGTCGGACGTCGGACGTTTAACGCAAGAGCGGGTGCCAGGGAGGGCGCATGGAATTTAACCGACGCTACCGGCAATTGATGGTATGGCAGAAGGCAATGCAACTGGTTACCGAGGTTTATCGGGCGACAGCGGATTTTCCCGAGACGGAGAAGTTTGGATTGATGGCCCAAATGCGAAGAGCTGCCGTCAGCCTGCCATCGAATATCGCGGAGGGCGCCGGACGCGGAACCGACAAGGAGTTTAGTCGTTTTCTGCAGATTGCCCGGGGCTCCCTGTTTGAACTGGAAACGCAGATCGATATCGCTTGTCGACTCAAGCTGATTGGAAACACCGAGTCATTGCGCGAGCAAGTCGAACATCTTTTCGCGATGCTCAATAACCTGTTACAGAAATTGAAACCCTGAGTGCTCTGGCACTCTGGTCGAAGCCGGCTCTGAAACGTCACGCGCTTTTGCGTCCAGCGTCAGACGTCCGGCGTCAGACCTCACACAACGGAGTCAGACTATGAATATTAACATCGAGCCCACTGGCGATTTTAAAGTTGCCGACATCACCCTGGCCGACTGGGGTCGCCGGGAAATCCAGATCGCCGAGAGCGAGATGCCCGCGCTCATTGCCCTGCGCGAGCAGTACCGCGCCGATCAGCCCCTCAAGGGCGCGAAGATTCTCGGCTGCATCCACATGACCATCCAGACCGCCGTGCTCATCGAGACCCTGGTGGCCCTGGGGGCCGAGGTGCGCTGGTCCTCCTGCAATATCTTCTCCACCCAGGACCACGCGGCCGCGGCCATCGCCGCCAGCGGGGTGCCGGTGTTCGCCTGGAAAGGCGAGACCGAGGAAGAGTACGAGTGGTGCATCGAACAGACCATTCTCAAGGACGGCCAGCCCTGGGATGCCAACATGGTGTTGGACGACGGCGGCGACCTTACCCTGATGCTCCATGAGAAATACCCGCAGATACTCGACGGCGTACACGGCATCACCGAGGAAACCACCACGGGCGTCCACCGCCTCCAGGAGATGCTCGCCAGGGGCACCCTGAAAGTGCCCGCGGTCAACGTCAACGACTCGGTGACCAAGTCCAAGAACGACAACAAGTACGGGTGCCGGCATTCGCTGAGCGATGCCGTCAAGCGTGCCACCGACCACCTGCTGTCCGGCAAGCGTGCGCTGGTGATCGGCTACGGCGACGTGGGCAAGGGGTCCGCCCAGTCCCTGCGCCAGGAAGGCATGATCGTGCGTATCGCCGAAGCCGACCCCATCTGTGCCATGCAGGCCTGCATGGACGGTTTCGAAGTGGCGTCCCCCTACGTGGACGGCGATCCGGCCAGGGGTGTGAACAAGCGGCTGCTGGGAGAAACCGACCTGGTGGTCACCGCCACCGGCAACTTCAATGTCTGCGACGCCGATATGCTTGCCGCCCTGAAAAGCGGTTGCGTGGTGTCCAACATCGGCCACTTCGACAACGAGATTGACACCGCCTACATGCGCGAAAACTGGGAGTGGGAGGAAGTCAAACCCCAGGTGCACATGATCTTCCGGGACAAGGCCAGCCGCGACCACCTGATCCTGCTTTCCGAAGGCCGCCTGGTCAACCTGGGCAACGCCACCGGCCACCCGTCCCGGGTCATGGACGGCTCCTTCGCCAACCAGGTATTGGCCCAGATGTACCTGTTCGAGCGCCGTTTCGCCGATCTTGAGAACGACCTCAAACCCGGCGCCATCAAGGTGGAAGTGCTGCCCAAGAAACTGGACGAGGAAGTGGCGGCTCATATGGTGCGCGGCTTCGACGGAGTTATCACCCGATTGCGCAAAGAGCAGGCCGAATATATCAATGTCCCGGTGGACGGGCCGTACAAGCCGGAGACGTATCGGTATTGAGTTGGAAAATTAACCCGCCGAGGCTCCAGCGAGTGGTCGGACGTCTGACGCAGCACGTCTGACGCCGTTGGGCTTTGGCTGACAATCTAACTGGTGGAACCTGCGTCCGACGTCAGACCCTATGCTAAAGGCACGTATCGACGAGTAACTCAAATGCCATCGACTTTACCGCTAAGTTTCGAATTCTTCCCCCCCAAAACCCCCAGGGGACGGGAGAAGCTGCTTGCCGCCCGTGACCGACTGGCGGCCCTGGACCCGGACTTTTTTTCGGTGACCTACGGCGCCGGCGGCTCCACCCGGGACAATACCCGGGATATCGTTCTCAGGATCCACGAGGATGGTTATCCGGTGGCGCCTCATCTTTCCTTCGGCGGTGACTCCGAGGAAGAAATACTCGACCTGATAGGCACCTACAAAAACGCCGGCATCCGCCACCTGGTGGCGCTGCGCGGCGACATGCCCTCGGGGGTGGGCATCCGCAAGCTGGTCAACGCCAACGAGCTGGTGGCCCTGGTGCGCCGGCATTTCGGCGACCACTTCCATATCAAGGTGGCGGCCTACCCGGAGATACACCCCGACGCGGAGAGTTACGAACGCGATATCTACTGGCTCCAGCAGAAGTTCGCCGCCGGCGCCGACTGCGCCCTGACCCAGTATTTCTACAGCCCGGACGCCTACTTTTATTACATGGAGCAGTGCCAAAAGCTGGGCATCGACAAGCCGGTCATTCCCGGCATCATGCCCATTATCAACTTCCAGAACCTGGTGCGGTTCTCCGACAATTGCGGCGCCGACATTCCCCGCTGGCTGCGCCAGCGCATGGCGGGCTTCGGCGACGACAGCGAGGGCCTGCTGGCCTTCGGCGAGGAAGTAGTGACGCGCCTGTGCGAGCGACTGCTGGAAGGCGGAGCGCCGGGCTTTCACTTTTACACCATGAACCGGGCGGAACCGACCCTGGCCATCCTGCGCAACCTCGGCATCGGGCGCTGAAACCTTGCGCCTGACCCGGATTTATACCGACCGGCCCCTGGCCTCCCAGGAAGAAATCGAACTGGGGGCGGATGCCGCCCGCCACCTGGTGACGGTCTTGCGGGCCCGACCGGGCGATCCCGTGGTGCTGTTCAATGGCCTGGGAGGCGAGTATCCCGGCGTAATTCGCGCGGCAACACGCAAGTCGGTGGTCGTCCTCACCGGCGATGCCGTGAGCACCGACCGGGAATCGTCCTTCCCCATCGAACTGGGTATCGGGCTTTCCCGGGGCGACCGGTTTGACTGGGTCCTGCAAAAGGCCACGGAACTCGGGGTGACGGCTATCACCCCTCTCTATACCGAACGCACCGAGGTAAAACTGAAGGACAGGCGCGAGGAAAAGAAACAGCGCCACTGGCAGCAGGTGATCATCAGTGCCTGCGAGCAGTGCGGTCGCAATCGCCTGCCACGGCTTCACTCACCGCGCCCTCTCAAGGACTGGCTGACCGTGGACGCGGACTGCCGCCTGGTGCTCTACCACCAGGCGGAACACTCCCTCAGGGAAATCGCCGCCGAGGCGGTGCCGAAGTCTGCAGCACTGCTGATCGGCCCCGAGGGGGGGCTGGCCGGCGATGAAATTCGCGCCGCCCTGGATACCGGCTTTCGCGCCCTGGTGCTGGGTCCCCGCATCATGCGCACGGAAACCGCGCCTGTCAGCGCCATCAGTGTTTTACAGTATCTGTGGGGCGACCTGGGCTGAGGCACCGGCCGTCGTGGGAGCGACTATGCCAGCCGGCTCACACCGCCGCGCCGGGGATCACCCACGCCGTGGAAGTGCCCGCCGTCCCGTTCCACTGCATGGACGCCGCCGAAAAACAGGTTGCGCTCGTGCCAGATGTTGCCATCGGGATAAAGGCCAAGCAGTTGCGCCAGGGTTTCGGCGCTATAGCCGGGTTCTATATCGAGCTGGCCCCGCTCGCAATGGATGCGCGGCACCTCGACCGCGCGCTCCGGGGTCATGGCGAAATCCACCCGGTTGCTGATCACCTGCATCAGGGCGGTGCGGATACGGTTGGAGCCACCGGAGCCGAGTGCCATGCATCTGGCATCGCCCAGGGTCACCAGCGTGGGCGACATCATGGATGTCATGCGCCGGTTTTCCCGCCATTGATGGAAGCCCCCAGGCTGCAGATCCTCCTCTCCCAGCATATTGTTGAGCATGATGCCGGTGCCGGGGATGAGATAGCCGCAACCCTCGCCGTTACTGACAGTCATGGCCGCCTCGTTACCGGTGGCGTCAAGGACGCTGATATGGGTAGTGCCGCGGCTGGCATGAGGCTCACCGCTGATTTCCCGGCGATAGCGCTCGAAGTATTCCTCCTCGAGGAGGCTGTGCAGACGGTCGTGGGGCAACCGGGACATCAACTCCAGCCGCGCCCGGTTTGTGGCGGCCATGACCCGGGCCAGCAGGTCGAGATGCTTCACGGTACCAAAATCAGCGGGCGATAAGTTCCAGGCGGCCAGCAGTTGCAAAGCAAAAGCCATCAGCAAGCCGCCGGATGCGGGCGGCGGGTTGGTATAGAGGCGGGCGCCCCGGTATCGGAAAGAAAGCGGTCGACGTCGTTCGACCCGGTACCCCGCCAGATCGGCCATGCCCACATGGCCGCCGTTCTCGCAAAGGGCAGCGAGCCGGCGGGCAATATCACCCTCGTAGAAAAGCCGGTCGCCTTCCTCCGCCAATGCTTCCAGGGTATCGGCCAGTTCCGGCTGGCACAGGGTATCGCCCTCGCCCACCAGGCCGCCGCCGACGCCGCTGAATTTGGCGGCGGTCTCCGGACGATACCGGTAAATGGGTTCGATCACCCGGAACAGGTAGGCCTGGAGGGCGTTGATCGCCAATCCTTCCCGGGCGAGGCGCCGGGCCGGCGCCACCAGCCGGGACATGGGCAGGGACCCCAGATCCCCGTGGATGGCAAACAGGCCGCGCACGGCGCCCGGTACTGCCGCGGCACCCACGCCGATATGGAACTCCTGGCGGACGGTACCGAAATCCGCCTGAATGGGATGGAACTCCGTTTCCTCCAGCACTCTTTTGCGGGCCGGGGTGTGCACGAAAAAATCATAGACAACCGGCTCCCCGCGAGCGGGCCTCGCCATCAGGTAGCCACCACCGCCCAGGGAGGCCAATACCGGCTCCGCCACGCAGGCGGCAAAATGGGCGGCGACCACCGCATCAAAGGCATTGCCGCCTTCGCGCAGGATTTCAACAGCGGCGCCGGCCGTGGCCTCGTGGCCCGCCGCCACCGCGCCCCGGCTTTGTCCGGTCATCATGGGCTTACCCGTCAAGTGAGTATCCCTGAAGGCTATACATTTTGCCGGTGGTGCGCCAATATTCCGCTCATGGTCCGACGCAACCCGATCCCGCTGTTCCTGATTTTCCTTTTGTCGGCCTGTACCGGCACACCGGAAGGCGTCGAACCTGTCCGGAACTTCGAGGCTGATCGCTATCTGGGCAAGTGGTACGAAATTGCCCGCCTCGATCATAGCTTCGAGGCGGGATTGAGCCGGGTCACCGCCCGGTACAGCCGCCGCGCCGACTGGGGCATCCGGGTCATCAACCGCGGCTACGATGCCGAAGCCGGGGAATGGCGGGAAGCCGAAGGCAGGGCATACTTTACCCGGTCGCCGGACATCGGTGCGCTGAAAGTATCATTTTTCGGGCCCTTCTACGCCGGCTACAACGTGATTGCCCTGGATAAGGACAACTACCAATGGGCGATAGTCTGCGGCTACAACCGGGAATACCTCTGGATCCTGTCCCGAACACCCACGCTGGCGCCCGCGCGCCTGGACGCCTTGCTGGAGAGAGCCCGGGAGCTGGATTTCCCGGTCGACCAGTTGATTTTTGTGGAACACCAACCACCCGCCTAACCATTTTGATCGCCGGCCGTTCGGCGGTGAGCTGATTTCCGCCAAAGAATATTTTTGACACCCCATTGCTTTCCCGACGGACTGGCGCATACTTGCTTTGGAGAACGACCACTTTCTGGTCCGTAAAAATGTATGGACGCCATTAAAAGGTTCCAACTGGTTTTTTTCTCAATCCTCTTGCTGACTTCCTGCTCTAACTTAGAAGAAATGGAAGACTCCTCACCACAACAGATCAGTGAGAAGGTCAAAACCACTCTTGACGAAAGCAGTCCGGGCGATAAAACAGTTCGCGCTCCACCTATTTCCGTTAGAGCCGGTTTTGGCGCGTTTTCAAAAGGCCTTTTGCTGGGCGGCGGAGCCAGTTTTGGCAATTGGTTTCATCTGGAAGCCGTCCGAGACGTATCGGGCATCTGGTCCTGCCAGATCATAGCGTCCCTCCAATACACCAACCTTGGCGGTATCTACCGGCGATATGATAAGGCCGGCATCGAGGGCACGGCACCATTGACATTGGTGACTCTCGACATGAACAAGCAGTTCACCATCAATTCCATCAACATGACCGAAACCCTCTCCGTGGCGCTACAGGAGCCCTTTTTAAGGGAGAGGATCGATACCGGATTCACGCTCGTGATAACTGATGATTCCGGCAACAGAGAGGAATTGGCCGTTCCCGCCAGCTATGTGGCTGGATTTCTATTGGCGCTTGAAGAGTAATTGAGATGACCGCCATTCACTGCATAAAAATTTTAGGCAAATGGTTGGTTAGGGCCGGCATGGTCCTGCCTTTTCTCGTTACGGGCTGTGCGACCGGACCACCAGCCCTTATGGCGGCGCATACACCCCCGGGGGCACTCTACCTGGCGGAAGTGACCGGTGTACCTGAGGGCATGATCACCAGAAACAATATTGTCAACGACACCCGGGTTTATCAGTGGTTACTGTCATCCGGAATAGCCGATGAGGATATCGTTGACGGAAGCCTGGAGAGAGGCAGGATCTACTGCTGTGGCGGCCCCAATGATGGCGGTGGCGCCACGTTCTTTTACAAACCACCGGAAATCTCCGTCAATCCGGGTGATATTATTGAAATTCGGGCTGGCAGTAAGGTGGTGTCAAAACATTCAGCGCAGAATCGCATCAATATTGCGACCCGAAGGATACTGACTTATGAAGAGCGGAAAACAGACACCCTGTGCCGCTGGAACCCCGACAATCCAGCCCTTTGGCAACGGGTTTTATATTGTGACTGGATGTTATCGGAGGGATGGATACAGGAGGATCGCTGGTACAACACCCCCTGGTACACGTCACCCGCCAGGGAGTTAATCAGCGAAGGAGGGAGTTCGGGCTCCCTATGATCAGTCTTGTGTGAAAATCAGCCCGGTTGTCTGCCGGTTTGCCTTTGCGGCCGGACTGGCGTTGTCAGGTTGCACTACAACACAGAATGAGCGACCTGGAGAGGATCACCTGTTTCATGTCCTGATAGAGCGCCGGGAAATCATGTGGTCGGACTGGGATTTCCATATTGACACCAATAACGCATGGTACACCGACGACGGATACGCCGCCCTGCCAATCAGCGAGAACCTGACTATTACCGGAGACTGGTACGATCCGGCTAAGGCGACACGTCGAAAAACCCTGGAGGTGGTTGCCAGCACCGGTATGCTTTTTCCGCCAAACTTCCTGTTTATGGCTGGATTGTGGCCAGACAAACGCTGCCGGGGGACACTTTTTTACACTTTCCGGGCAAAGACAAAATACCGTGTGACCGGTGCGGCCCTAGACGGCGCCATTACCCTGAGTCTGTATCCAGCCGATGACGGACAGGTTCTGGCTAACGCCGTCTGCGAGCCATCGTAAACAGCGGCAGTCATCGATCATTCCCGCCCAAACCGGAAGAGACTTCAGAAAAACAGGCGTGAATAGTACTCCAGCGCCAAGGATACCTTTTACACCGCCGGGGCGCGGATTATCCTGCCGGCAACCACAGCCCGGCATCGCCCGACACGTCGATGCCATCATCTTAAGGGGGTAATACTGACCGGAATCGCCGTCATCCGCACCATGGCATTGATCGGCTCCACGTTATGCTCGCTGCTGATCAGCAGGTTGACGTTAACGCCGGGCTCATGACTCCCCTCCTCACCGGGCAGGCCACCCCATGAATGGGTCATGGATACCACCCCGGGGCGAATGGTTTCGTCGGGTCGGACCACGGCGGGGATTGCCCCGTGTTCGGAGCGGATGGTCACGGTGCTCTCGGGCGTCAGGTTGAGTGCTTCGAGATCCGCGGGATTCATGGCCGCCCAGTTGGTGGGCATGCGCCGGTGCACCGCGGGCACCCACATGGCCGAGCTGTTGTTGATCTCCCGCACCCGTCTTACCTGCAACTGGTGGGTAAAGCCCCCTTCCGTCAGGCGCTGTTCGCGCCCCCCTTCCCGCCATACCGACTGCAGTTCCCCGAAGACGTCGTCGGGCATGACATCGAAACGGCCAGTGGCGTCGGGCGGCGCCGGCTGCACGGTCTGGTTGAGATCGTAGACCTTGCCTTCCGGGTGGCGCTTGATTTCGTCGAGGGGAATCACCGAACCCCGACAACGCAGCTCAAGCAGCTGGTCGGTGGTGGGGGCTGCCTCCATGTCGAGGGCTTCGCCCTTGTATTCCAGCGTCAGGCCCAGGCGTTTGGCCAGTCCCCAGAAAACGTACCAGTCGTCCACCAGCTGCGCCCCCTCCGGCGGTTTGACGATTTCCGGCGTGTATTGCGCCCAGCTCTTGGGGAAGAACGACATATCGTAGATGTACATGGGAATATCGGCCCGCTCGTACTGCAGTCTGGGGGCAAACACATAGTCCGCCAGCCGGGCGGTGGTATCCATGAACGGCTGGATGCTGACCAGCAGGTCCAGGGATTTTAGCGCTTTGACTGTCTTTTCCTGGTCCGGAAACGAGCTGGCCGGATTACCGCCGGCATTGAACAGGGCGCGCACCTGCCCCTCTCCCGGCGTCAGGATTTCGTCCGGCAAGGTCGAGGTCATCCGCTCGCCAAAGAGCTGCCCGGCACCGCGAATACGCCCGGGAGGTACCGCGGCAAAGCCGCGCATCGGCGGCACCACCATGGCGGTGGCCGGCCGGGGCGGCATCAGGATGGCAACATCCTCCACCGGCTCGCCTTCCCGTCGATAGCGCCCGCAAATGACATTGAGCAGTTCAATCAGGTGTTCGTTGAGGTTGGCGTGGGGCGCCATGGAGGGGCCGGTGCCGGAGAATACAGACCCCCGGTCCCCGGTGGCAAAGAGTTCGGCGGCAGCGCGAAGTTCATCGGCATCGACACCTGCGCGACCCGCCACATAGTCGGGGGTGAAGGGCTCCACCGCCTGCCACAGTCGGGCCATACCACCCTCTTCCACATACCGATCAACGAAGGTTTGATCAATCCAGCCTTCGGCGAGAATCATGCGAACCATGCCGGCCACCACGGTGGCATCCTCCCCGGGCCAGGGCTGGATCAACAGGTCGGCAAAGGCGGCGGTTTCGGTGCGCCGGGGATCGATGACAATCAACTTCAGGCCCCGGGCTTTTTCCCGCTTGAGGGTCTTGACCGGATCGGTGGTCAGACAGCCCGCCGTGGAATGGGCGACGAGGGGGTTGGTTCCGATGAGCATCATGACATCGGAACGATCAATGGTGTGCTTGCCGGCGGCCCAGGCGCCGAGCCGCTCGACGGTTACGAATTTGGCGGACTGGTCGATGGTGGCGGTGGAGTAATTCGCGTTGGTGCCCAGCGCCTTACGGAACATTGGCAGCATCATCCAGGCGGTCGACGTCAGATAGGAGTGCCCGCCGGTGTAGAGGGCGATGGCGTCCTTTCCGTGGGCAGCCATGAGGTCGGCCATACGCCCGGCGATCTCATCCAGGGCCACCTCGGTATCAATGGCCCTGTAACTGCCATCCGGCTGACGCTTGACGGTATGGAGCAGCCGGTCCGGATGGTTCTGCATTTCGTCGGCGTAGAGCCCCTTGTAACACAGGTAACCCCGAGACATGGGATTATCCTCATCCGGTCTCACCTTGATCAGGCGGTCATCATCGTCGAGGGTCAATACCGTTCCACAGGCGGACCCGCACATACGGCAGAATGATTTGGCAGTTTTCATTTCGGGCTCCGGTCTATTGTTTTATCGTCACCGACCTGCACCCACTGGACATTGCCGGCAATGGCGCCTGGCTCGTGCTCTCGGATGTCGCCGTTAACATCGTGACACCGACCCCAATCAACGTAATCAGCTTTTGACATGGAAGGCATCCGCGCCCCAGGCCGGGGGAACCTCCGCCAGGGTCAGGATGCCCGGCTCGGCATCGATTACGTAGGGCACCGCATGGACCGCGTGCATGGCGGTGGCCAGGCAGCCCTGGTCGGTGTGGACCTCGCCGTGGATGCCCACGTCCACCCGGGTTCGGATGGACGGCTCGCCTTCGATCTCGATGGTCCAGCCATCGCCCCGGGGCCACTCCGGCGCCAGGTCCGGGTCCATGCGGGTGTAGTGCTGCATGACGATGCGCGGCTCGCCGCCGGATATCACCCGGGACCCGAAATTGATGGCCGCGACCGTGCCCTTGCCGATAAAGCCGGCGGCGACCTGGAGGTCCTTTTCCGCCACCTGAACATGCCGGAATGTCTCGATGCGATCAATGGGCAGGTCCACCGCGTCGGCGACCAGCATGCAGGAGTGGCGCCATACCTGGGCAACGATTTCAGGGTCGCTGAATAGGGGTGTGGAATCGTCCGGCTTGTAGCCAAAGCCCATCAGATCGAACATCTGGAAGGTACTCGGGTATTCGTTATAAAGCAGTGTCTCGAAGCAGTTGAGCAGGTCGATGCGCCGGGACATGCGGGTCAACGTCAGGGCCACATTCTCCGCGATAAAACCGGGCATGACGCCCAGGCCATGGTAAGTGCTTCCGCCGGTGGCACAGGCTTCACGGATACGTCCTTCGAATTCCGGCCCCATGGACTTGGGATAGACAAATTGTGCCGGCGTGGTGATGACGTTTTTACCCGAAGCGAGCAGGGCACAGACATCCTCCAATGCCTGGGGGACATCGTTTTCCGCCCCCGCCAGGAACATCACGCAATCCGCATCCAGGTCGAGAACGGCCTGCCGGTCATTGGTGGCGGTCACCCCTAAGCGGTCGATGCCGCAGATGTCACCCAGGTCCCTGCCGGCCTTGTCGGCGCTGTAAACGAAGGCGCCGACGATCTCATACTCCGGTCGCTCGGCGAGGGCGCGGGCGACCATTTTGCCGGTATGGCCGGTGGCCCATTGAATCACTTTATAGGACATTGTTTTCTCCTCAAAAAGATATTGGCGCTTGCGGGATCAGGCCTCCGGACGGCCATGGACACGCCGCAGGTATTCACGGAACCGTTCCGCTCTCTGGGCCTCGCGACCGCCGCGGTCCAGGTAACGGGTCCCGGCGGGCAGGTACGAGGGCAGGTCGCCGATATCGACGACCTCGGCGGCAACCGCGCCGGAAAAATCCGCTCCGGCCGGAACACACTGCCAGCGCAGCACGAGGCTACCCAGGGAGTTGCCGCTGCCATCGAGCCAGTTGTGCACACCGGGATCCTCGGCGGCGATCACCAGACGAATCCGCCCGTCCCCGTCCGCCAGGGCCTGCCGGTGATTGAAGCTGCTGGTATGGCGGCTGTAATCATAGGAGAGCATCCACATGTCGCATATCTGCACCCCCAGGTAGCGGGCGCCGAGCGGATCGAGGCTGAGCACCAGGGCTTCGCCCTGCCCGAGCCGGTAATAGCCCACCGCCCCTGTCTGTGTGGTCAGACCGCCGCGCCCGGCGGAAGACTCCGGCGCCGGCACGCTGTTGAGCGGACCCGCTTCACACATGCCGTGCTGGACGCGGGTCAGGAAAAATTTTCCAATATCGGTGACCAGGCCCGCCGCTCGCGGCGCCGCCCGCTCGATATCGAAATCGTCCACGGCATCGCCATCCATGCGTTCGATATGCAGCTCGGCGGGGCCCTCGCGCCCCCAGTCACCCAGGGTATCGCGAGCCATCAGGACCCTGGCTCCGGCAATGCACAAATGGTTCCGCCGCGCTTGCGTGGGTGTCGCGTCGACCAGGATCTCGAAGCGGCCGTCGCCGTCCACATCCAGCGTGTCCGGGGTAATGATGCCCCGGACGTCGGCAGCGATACCCTCCCCCACCTGGGCGGGCAGGGAACAGAGGCTGAAATCGGTGGGCGGCCTCCCGTGGAAGCGCCCGGAGATCCTGTAGCTCAGGCCGGGATCGACACTGGCAAAGCGGTAGATATTGTCGGGGTTTTCCTGCCCCATGCGGCTGCCCGGCACCGCCCGGCCCAGCCAGTTGTGGGGCAGGGCGAGTGTCCAGACAAAACCCGGGCTGCGGGGCGTCTCGCTGGCGGCAATCAGGGCGGCGTGAAGGCAGTGTTCGTCGGCGCTTTGCGAGATAAACGCCTCCTGGTCCGCAAGCAGGGCATTGCGGTCGGCCCGGAACAACGCCAGCAGGCGCTCCCGGGCCCGGGCGATTTCCGGCCGCTGATAGATTTCCAGGGCCCGCCGCTCCACCAGGTCCTGTTCCGGCGTGGCCAGAATCGATCCGGGGATATCCTTGTCCCCTGCCGCTATGCGGTCGATGACACTGTCGTCGATCATGGTTAATCCTCTGTTGTCTTGCCTTAACAGTTGCTCCGCCTTACAACTCGAACCGTTCGCAGTAGTCGGCAAACTGCCGGCGCAGCCTGTTCCTGTCGAGACCGAACTTGTCCAGGGAGTATTCGAACTTGCCGTGACGATCGGCGCGCCAGGCGGGATCGTTGACCCGCTCGCGGATTCGCCGCTCGTACTCCCGGGTGAAGGTGACACCACTCTTTTCGTAAATGGGCGCGAGCACGGCCGTGGGGTCGGCGACGAAGTCCCGGAAGCGGATATGGTGTACCCGGGGGTCGTCAATGGTGGGCTGGGCCATAAAATGCTCCATGCCCGCCTTTAGCTGCTCCACCAGTTGCTGGGGATCGACGCGGTAAAGCTCGCCGTTGAAAGGCTTGTATTGCCTTTCCAGCAGTTCCAGCAGCGAGGCGATGTATTCCTCGGGCGGGCGGTGCATCCAGAAACAGACGGCATCGGGGTAGACGTCCAGCAGGGCCGGCATCAGGTACTGGTGAATAATGCCCTTGCCCACCCAGCGACGCGTGGGCATTTGCCATTGCAACTGCTTGAGCATGGTTTTATGGAACTGGAGGGCCTGGACCGGGTCCGGCGGCGGCACCGCCTGGGGCAGGGTGGGCACTTTCAGAAAATGCAGGGGATAGGCCATATTGAAATCGATGGAATAGAGGAACTCGTCCTCCGCCTCAGTGTAGCCCCCCTGATCGAAATAGGGGTGGGCCGGCCACAGGCCCGGGGATTTATCGAGCAGGAAATCGATGAACTGTTGCGCTTCCCGGTGGGCGGCGGCATCCGCCTCCGGGTCCAGGCCGGGGGGCGGCGTGGGGTTACGGGTATCCCAGTAGCAGGGGGTGCGGTGGCCTTCATCCAGGGTCAGGATTGACTGGGCGAAGGTGGTGCCGGCCCTGGCATTGCCGATCACGAAAAAAGGCTGCTCGATGGTCTCTTCGAGAATTTCGGGATGCTCTTCCCAGTCCCGGGCCAGTTTCAGGCGAATCCGCACCAGGCGCTTGACCTCGTTCACGGCGTCGGGATACGCAGGCTCGGGAATACTGCCGAATTCGTTGAACAGCCCGATCAGGTAATGGAAGCGCGCTTCCAGGTCCTCATCCAGGTACCGCTCGAGTCCCGTTTCCCGGGCAGTGTCGTGAAGAAGACTCCCGGCATCCAGTCGATAGTGTTTCATGGTCGCTTCGCTTCCTTTCTCATTACACAGGTTATTGATCATGGTTCCCACCGCCGAAACTTGCGGTCCCAGTCCACGTCGTCGAGGTTCACCAGTTCCGTGCGCGGGTCGGGAGGCCGGACACCGCCGGTCCAGGCACGCATGATCATATTGCCCTGGGCGTGGCCGGTGGCGTCGAGCCAGTTGGCGACTCCCGGATCCCGGTTGGCGATCACCAGGGTGTAACTGCCGTCGTCATTGCGCCGGCAGATATGGTTATTGGTGTGAATACGGAAATTCACATAGTCCATGGATTCGAACCAGAAATTGAAAAGCGCCAGGTTCCAGAGCTTGTCGTCGGGAAACGCCGGAAGGTGGACCAGCAGTGCCTGGTCCCGGTCGAGCCGCCAGGACGAAATATAGAAAAACGCGCTGGGATCGCCGCCTCCCTCGGCAATGAATGCCGGGTCGGTCATGGGCAGGGTGTTCATCCACCGCGTGAAGTCCCGTGACCAGCCGTGCATCATGCGCCCGGTGTTGCAGAAAAAATCCTCCGCCCCCTGGAGCTTGTCGAGCATGGCGTCCACCGACAGCGCCGCCGGCCGGGCGTTTTTCGACAGCAGCCGGATGCCGGCCGACACCTCCTGCTCCGCACTGCGGTCGCGGAAAGTCTGGCGCAGCAGTATCTGGTTGGCGCCGGTGGGAAGCGGCAGCCAGTTCCCGTCCCGGGGCTCGCCGCCCAGGATGACGGTGAAGTTGCCGTCGGCGTCGAATTCGAGATCCTTATCCTCGAGCCTGCCCAGCAATTCATACTGGCTGTCGGTGCCCGAACGGAACAGGTTGAAACTGAATTGCCAGATGGTGCCCCGGTTGCCGGTAATCGCGTAAATCTCTCCCGGCTGCACCGGGCACGCCGAATAGAGGTTGTCCGGGTTATCGCCGCCGTATCCGGAACGCTCGTCGCACATCTTGAAAAGGACCGGGTCCAGGGGGTCGGCGAACTCAATGTATTTTTCGAAACTCCCCCGGAGCAGGCGCGTCAGGTAGCGCAGTCCCTCGGCACGATTGACGTCGTCCAGTTCCTCCGCCGAAGAGAGGATGTCGGTGCCGGCATCCCTGATGCTGTCGCAAAAGGCCCGCCAGCGCCTGGCCACGTCGGCCGTGATTTCTTCGCTCATGCTCTTCCCCCCATTGTTTTCCCGTGGCCCGCTCGATTGTCGATGTTATAGGACCGACTGCCGCGGCTACCGCTTCAGGCCCACTTTACGAGTCTGGACGACCAGTCGACACTGTCGAGTTGCACCAGCTCGACCTGTGGCGCAACCACCTCCTCCGGCCTTGTCCAGCGAAACATCATATTGCCCCAGGGATGCCCGCAGGTATTGAGCCAGTTGGGCACGCCGGGATCCTCCATGGCCACCACTATGGTCAGGCTGCCGTCGGAATTGAGCGCCGCTGTGTGTTTGTTAAGAATGACCCTGGCCTTGTGGTAATCCAGCGACTCCAGCCAGTAGTTGTGCAGGCACAGGCTCCAGGCATCGCAGGCCGGCACCCGGGGTAAATGCACCAGCAGGGCCTGCCCGGGCTCCACATGAAACGACGACCAGAAATAAGCGTAGTTGGGGTCGGCACCCATGGAGGCCATATAGTCGGGATCCGCCTCCGGCAGTTCATTGACGCACTTCATGAGGTTCGAGGTAAGATCGATAAAGGTCTCGCCGGTGCGGGAAAAGAACCCCCGCGCCTTGCGGAAATTCTCCACCACCGTATCAACGTCCAGGGCGCCGGTACCCGCCGACGGCGTGGTGCAGCGCATGCTGGCCTCCACCTCCTTTTCCCTGGCGCGGTCGTTGAAGGTCTGACGGATCATGAAGGCGTTGGAATCCGGCGTCATCTTCAGCCAGTTGCCCTCCCGGGGCTCTGTACCGAGCGTCAGGGTAAAATTACCGTTTTCGTCGAAAGCGATATCGCTGTCGTTGATAAAGCCGGTAATGGCCGCCTTGCCATCAACCCCCATGGCCATGGTGGAAATATTGAAATAATTCACCGTGCCCCGGTTCCCGGTCAGCTCGTACTCCCGGTCACCGCTGATGGCGGCCATGTTGTAGATACTGTCCGGATTGTCGAATCCCCACTTTATTTTTTCGTGATAGATTTTGTAGATGACGGGATCTTCCGGATCGCCGTACTCGACGAACTTTTCCACACCCCCGCGCATCAACCTGCCCAGATAGCGCAAGCCGTCGGCCCGGGTGACCGGGTCCATGTCACTGCCCGCCTCGAGGATGCTGCGCCCCGAGGTCTTGAGCTGGTCGCAAAAGGCCTCCCATTCACGGATGGTGGGGTCCGGTTTTTCTTTGGCGTTCATGGTTACCTCGCAAATTCGTTATCGTCGTTCTTGATGCCCTGCATTAACCCGAAGGCCTCATACCGGGGTAAGGTTTCCGGGACACGCCGTGAACACATCCCTGTAGGCTTGCCGGCGAGGTCCCTCTCGCCGACAGTCCCGGAAACCTTACCCCGGCACGAGTCTTTATGCCCTAGTAAAGTTAAAGTTCATTGGGCACGGAAAAATAATCCTGATACTTCTTATAAACCTCCCGTTCGTACTCGATCACTTCCCGGGGAGGATGCTCGTATTCGTGCCGGCCGTATTGCCCCTGGGGTTTCTCGGCGAGGAACTGCCGCATTCGCTGTTCGACGTCCGCGGTCAGGTCCAGGCCCAGTTGCGTATAGATTTTTCGCACGGCGGCCATGGGGTCGGTCATGAAGTCATCGTACTGGGAATTGCAGACATGGTCCGCCTTCAGGGTGCCATCCTCAATCATGTCGATAATATCGTCCCAGGGTTGGGCGCGGGACTGGGGGGAGTCGATCAGCCAGTTTTTCATGGTGCCGTCGCCCCAGGGCTCGTCGGTACGCCACCAGTAGAGGCTCGCCTGCAGGCTCAGCCCCGAATCGGCGCAGACGACGGGATCGCGATGGGTGAAGATGATGCGGGCATCCGGGTAGACCTCCAGCAGTTCGCGCAAATAGGGCAGGTGGGAGGGCCCCTTGAGCAACCAGCGATCGCCCTTGCACCGCCACTGCAAAAGCTTCAGGAACTTCTTTTGCCACTCGAAGCTGTAATCCATGCTCCGGGCTTCCAGGTAGCGGGCATAGGTGGGGACCTGAAAGGCGATGGGATAGACTTCGCTGAGGAAGGTAAAATAGTTCAGTTCCAGGCTTTCCACCGGCAGGCTGCCCGCCGATTTGTGCATGGCGCTGAGTTCGGGAATCATGTTCTCGTTGAATTCGTTCACTTTGTCGGCCCGGGCAATGCGCGGGTCATGGTCATAGGTCGACGATTCCGGCGGCGGGAAGGGGAACAGCGACTCCCACTTGAGAGGCACCCGAAACCGCGGGTCCAGGGACAGGACTTCGTAGAGAATAGTGGTCCCCGAGCGCCCGTAGCCGGTGATAAAAATCGGCTGGTCGATTTTTTCGTCGAGAATTTCCGGTGCCCGTTTCAGCCAGTCGACAAGCCCGAAGCGGATTTCCAGGTAGCGCACGAATTCCGAGCGGGTCAGTATCCGGCCCGCGAAATGCAGGTTCGCCTCTTCCTCGATGGATCGGGCCAGCACCCGAAAGTGCTCCGCCCCCGTATCGTCGCCGAAATCCCCGAGTCCGGTGTTTTTAACTGCCTGGGCGATTAGCGACTCGCTGTCCAGGGGCACAACGCTGGCCATGTCGAGTTTGGCACCCTGCTCGTTGAGGGTTTGCACCCATTGCGGCCTCGGCGTCGGTGTCCAGTGTTCCTTGCGTTGATAGGTGTTTACTGTCATGGCATTTCCGTGGTTGTTGTTATCGATTCCCCAAACGCCCGGCTGGTGTCATGTCCACAAATAACTTTGTATTGGTACGGTGAGTTGGTGCCGCTGTGCGGGACCGTCGGCCGCAGGGACGTATTCACGGCCTGTCCCGCCCAGGGGTGCCGACTCGCACTCCGTAAAGTTATCAATGGGACGGCACACCAGCCGTGCGTATTCTTTTGTGCCCGGCCGGGACACGTCTTCAGGTCTCAAGGATCGGCTCCACTTTCTTGAACAACAGGTGATCCGCCGGCGCGTCGGGGCCGGCGAACACCAGGCACTGGCGCAGCAGACGGCGATGGAAGAGCCGGACCAGGGTGGCATCGTGCTCCGGCCCCGCCTGCAGGACAAAATCCTTCAGGGCCCTGTCCGCCTCCTCCAGGTTGCCCGGCCGGTGCCCAAGTACCTGGCCGATCTCGTCAAGATCCTCCGCTTCCGCCCAGCGCCCGTAATGGGCCTGGTTGCGCAGGCTCTCGGGAATGGCCGCCAGGGTGCTGCGCTGCCAGTCGGCAAACTGTTCGGAGGTGGGCAGACGGTTGATCTCGAAGATCAGTTTGTCCAGGGCCATATCCTCCAGGGGCGTAACATGGGCCTCGGGCAGGTCTATCTCGTCGAGCTCCACACCGACGATCTCCGCCATCGCCTCGGCGCAGCGGCGCCCGATAAAGGCCACCTGCATGGCGCTCTCCACCCAGTCGCCGCCCGGCGAAAGATCCGCCAGGGCGAACAGCGGCCCGAAATAGCCCACCGCCAGAAAGGCCACGGTGTGGTAGGCGATTACCGGCAGGTCCAGTTCCTCACCCATGGCATTGGCATAGTGGCGGAACAGCGCGGGTACATCGCCCATGTTCTCCACCGGGTGACGGCCCCGGAAACAGGCAAGGTCGTGGAAATTGTCGCCCAGATGCCCTATTTCCACGTCGAGCACGGCGGTTACCTTCTCGCCGTCGTTGAGGAACTGCCCGCAGTCGCCGGTCACGAAGGTGCAGCGGGTGCGGTGCTCCGGAACATTGCGGCGCAGCCAGGCCATGCAGAACTCCATGAAGGGATCGACGATCTCCTGATCCCGGCACATGCGGTGGAAACGCTCCACATGATTGAGCGCCACTTGCCGGGCACCCTCGGGCCGCTGGCAACCGGCCTTCTCGAACTGTTCCGCGGGGATCTTGTGCATCCGGGCCAGGATTTCCATGTACTCGAGGCTGGCGGCCCAGCGCTCCGGACTCATGGTGGAGGCGCTCTCGATGGCTTCCATCACCAGGCCGGGATCGCGCCCGCCCTCGATCCAGTCCATCACGAAAGCTTCCGGATAGTCGCACATGCCGTAAACATGGGGTACCGGGATGCCGTTGGCCTCGAGCACTTCCATCATGCGCATCTCGTGCACCAGCGGGTAGGGAATGCAATCCCAGGCGCGAACACCCTTGACCAGCACTTGCCGGCTGCCCCCGTCCTTTTCAAGGTCGACACGCCACACGGGGCGCCAGCGCCGCTGGCGGTGAATGCCGGTGACCTTGCCGCCGATATGGCCTTCAATCCACTCTGTGATGCCCTGTCGCTCTTTGGCGTCCTGTGCCGCCTGATCGGCGGTCCCGGTCGGTGAGGTGCTGTTCATGATTATCGTTGTCTCCGTAGGGTCATTGATAAAAGGTTAATCCGCGGAAGCGATGGCCACGGGGATGGCGCCCATGCGCGGCTGGCCGAATATCGGGTCCAGGTCGCCGCCGGCATCCAGCAGCCGGGCCGTGCAGGCACCCTCCCGGGAAGGCCGCTCCTCCTCGTCGGGATTGAGGCCGTAGCAGTGGGACATGGACAGGGTGCCCGGCCGCAGCCTGGCCTCGCCCCGGGCGATACCGACCACCTCCCCGTGGCGGGAGCGAATGCGGATGGTTTCGCCGTCGCTGACGCCGAACTTCTCCAGGTCGCCCGGGTTCAGGAAGGCGGGGTTGTAGGGGCGCTTGCCGCCCAGCCTGGGGTTGGTGCGGCCTATGGAATTGAGCACTTCGTTGGTTCGCCGGGGCGTGAGCAGCAGGGGGTACTCCCCGTCCGGCTGGGGCAGGTCGCCGCGCTTTTCGTAGACCCGGGCCAACTCCGACAGCATGGTGGCATCGGCCAGCTCCAGCCGGGCATCGCAATCCGGGTCCCGGGGCAGCACGGTGTGGTCCAGGTCGTCGTAAATCCTGCCGTGGGGATGTTTCTTGACCTCCGCCAGGGGCACACGGGATCCGGTGCACATGGCCTCGTACAGTGCCTCGGTTGTGGGCCGGCGGTCCATGTCCAGGGGCACCGTTTCGGGCAGTTTGTCCCAGTGCTCGCCGGCGCCGGCGGCGTTGGCGTACATCACCAGTTCGCTGTCCAGGTGTTTCGCCAGTTCGTAGAAGAACTGCCACATTTCGATAACGTCCGAGCCTGCGGGGGGCTCGACCGCCGCCGGGGCATACATGGCATAGGGCCACTCAAAGCCCTGGGTCCAGAGTCCGTAGTACTTGGAGGCCTCGGTGAACTGGGTGACCGCCGGCGTTTCCAGTCCCATGTAGTCGGGAATCACGTAGTGGGCGAGCCGGGCGGTGTTGGACATCTCCACGTCCAGGGACACCAGCAGATCCAGTTCCCGAAACGCCTTCAGGGTCCGGTCCTGGTCGGGCAGGGAGACCATGGGGTTGCTGCCCGCGCAGATCAGGGCGCGGACCTGCCCCCTGCCCGGCGTGAGGATCTCGTCGGCCAGCGTGCCGGTGGCACCGCCCATAATGGTTGCCGGCAGACCGTGCAGGCGGCCAGGCCGGCTCTCGTCCCAGGGCTTGTAGGGGGCCATGGGCTGGGCCCGGGGCTGGTAATCGGGCAGCAGGACATGGGGCTGGCCGTTCTGTTCGCCCGCCCGGACCCAGCCGCCGCAGAGCGTGTTGAGACACAGGGCCAGGTATTCCAGAAGGGTTCCATGAAGAGCGAAGTGGGGCCCGGTGCCGGTGACCACGCAGCCCCGGCCGCCGGCGAAAGTGCGGGCGGCTTCGATGATCCGCTCGGCCGGGACGCCGGCCACCGATGCCACATGGGCGGGGGTAAAGGGGGCAACGGCTTCCGTCAGTTCCTCGAGACCCCGGGCGTTCTCGGCGACGAATGCCCGATCGTACAGCCCCTCGGTGAGAATGACGTGCAGAAAACCCGCCAGCAGGGTGGGATCCTGGCCCGGCTGGGCCGCCAGGTGCATATGGGCGTGGCGGGCCGACTCCGTCTCCCGGGGATCGACCACGATCAGCTTCATGCCATTCCTGACCGCTTCCTTGATCACCTGGCCCGGGTTCTGACCCAGTCCCATTTTGGATATCACCGGATTGGCGCCCACCAGTACCCAGGTTTCGGCCTTGTGGAAGGGCTGCGGACCGGCAATCCAGCGCCCGTGCAGGGCCTGGGCAATCACCTTGCCGGGCTGGTCGATGGTCTGCACGGAGAAGAACCGCTCCATGCCCGCGCCGATGGCCTGCAGGAAAGCCATGGCCATATTGATATTGAGGGGATTGTTGACGCCGCCGTTACCCGGGTAGACCGCCACCGCCTCCGGGCCGTGCTCGTCGATAATGGTCCTGAGCTTGTCGGCCACTTCCCCGATGGCCCGTTCGGTGGGGATGGGCTCGAAGGTGCCGTCGACACGTCGCTTCCGACTGTGGAGGAGCCTGTCCGGATGGTTGTGCGCCTCGGGCAGCGCCCGGCCCTTGGGGCAGGTATAGCCCTTGTAAAGCGGCGACTGGCGGTCCCCGACCACTTTCACCGCCCGGCCGTTCTCCACCGTCACCTCGACGGGGCAGTACGCCAGGCAGGTTTTGCACATACTTAAACGGTTCTCGGACATATCGGTTTCACTGTAATGATTATGGGGTGCGGCCCGAATGCGACACGATTATTCTGGCAGCTCCTGAGTGGCTTCCTGGGTCGGCTTTCTTATCCATGGTACGAAAAAAGCCATCTCCCGCTACCGCGACAGAGCATGATAAGCCATCCAGCTTATCGCAAATTCTCAATCGGCCTCAATACCCTGGGCCGGAAAGGAACCGGGTTTGGGGTTTTCAGCCACGCTGATGGAGAAATGCCCGAATCGTGTCAGCCGTCAGATCCACAATGCGTTGCCGGGCTTCGGGTGCGATCCAGGCATTATGGGGGGTGACTATCAGGTTGAGTGGCTCGGGCAGGGCATCCAGCAAGGGGTGTCCCCGCCGGGGCGGCTCTTCCGGGAGGACATCCACGGCCAGGCCGCCAAGACGCCCTTCCCTGAGGGCGGCGAGGGCTGCTTCTTCGTCGACGATGCCGCCGCGGGCACAGTTGATCAGTAACGCGCCGGGTTGGAACCGGTCGAGCAGGCTTTCGTTCACCAGATGGCGGGTGGCTTCGGTGAGGGGACAGTGCAGGCTGAGTACGTCCGCATTCCGGGCCAGTTCGTTGAGGGAAGGCCGCGGGTCACCTCGCTCATTGCCGGGCCGGGCGGCGTAGTCCACCTCCATGCCCAGGCCCTGCGCCAGGCTGCCCACCCGGGCGCCGATGGTCCCCTGCCCGACAACCACCAGGCGCTTGCCTTCGAGCTGCATGGTACGGTGATCCAGGAGGCAGAAGATATCCGCGTTCTGCCAAGCCCCGGCGGCGACATCCCGCTGATAACAGGGCAACCGGGCGGCCAGTGCCAGCATCAGCATGAGGGTGTGCTGGGCGACACTGGCGGTTCCGTAGCCGGTGACGTTGGCCACCCGTATGCCCATCCGTTGCGCCGCGCGCCGGTCGATATTGTTGGTGCCGGTGGCCAGCACACAGATCAATTCCAACCCGGGCAGGGCGGACAGAGCGGCTTCATCCAGCACTACCTTATTGACCAGCGCTATCCGCGCGCCGCCAAGACGCTCCACCGCCTGGGTGGCGCTACTGTTGGAGTAGACCGCAAGGTTTCCGACGGCCTCCCGAATCGTCGAGAGGTCGATGTCGTCTCCCAGGGTCGCCGCATCCAGAATCACTGCTCGCATACCGGCCTCCGGAATTTCCGGGTCGCGCAAAGGGGGGACATGCGGCAGGCATCCCCCGGTTAAATCCCGCCGGCAGAACGCACCGCATCAACGGCCATTATAGTGCCGGGATGATCGGCTGGCACCGCGCCCGGGACTTTAACGCTACGCGATCAGTGGCACGGCGTCCCGGTGCCGGGAGCGCGGCGTGGTCAACCAGGAACCTGCCTTCGAGGGATCTGCCTTGAGGTCCGGGAACCGCTTCACCGCCACGGCCACCAGCTTGGGGATTACCATGCGGGAGATGGAGTTGCCGACACAGACATGCGTCCCCTTGCCGAAGGCCAGGTGCTGCATCTTTTCCCGGTCGATATTGAATTCCGTCGGGTTGTCGTATTGATCCGGATCCCGGTTGGCCACCGAGATCATGGTATAAACCGGCATCCCCTTGTTGATCACCTGGTCGCCGATTTTCGTATCCTCCGTGCAGAAGCGCATGACCAGGGTCACCGGCGCATCGATGCGGAACGTCTCTTCCACAAACGGCTTGGCCAGTGATTCATCCTGGCGGATCCGCTCGGCAATATCCGGGTTTGCCGCGAGGTAATGCAGGGCGGAAGCCGACATGGCGCTGACCGTGGGAACCCCGCCGGTAAACAGTACGCAGACCATCGCCATCATTTCGGCGTCGGAGAGATCACCGCTCTCGGAGGCCGCGGCAATCAGGCCCAGCACATTCTTCTTCCCGCCTTCCCTGGCCTCGTTCAGCAACCGGCGGCAGACTTGTTCGCCCTTTGCCCAGGCCGCCAGGTATTCCGGGGGCTTCGGGTCGCCGGGCTTCAAATCGTCGAGCATATAGAAAGTCGAGGCGAATTCGAAAAAGATGCCCTGGTCTTCCGGGGGGATTCCCAGGAATTCATCGAACAGCACCCTGACCGCCAGCGGGTTGGCCACTTCCTTGAAGCCGTCAAAAGCCTGCCCCCGCTCGATCGGCGTCAGCAACTGATCAATGATCCGATCCGTCGCCTCGGACAACTGCCGGACCCGGCCCGGCGAGAACGCCGGATTCACCACACGACGGCGGCGATCGTGCTCGGGGGGATCCGAGTAGTTCATCACCGGCTGGCCGTTGAAAAAATCCACGCGCTGCATACCCGGCAGGTTGGGCGGCTTGACGCTGGAAAAGCGCTGCCAGTCACCCAGCACCTCGAGGCACTGGTCGAATTTGGCCACATAGGCGGAAGGAACATCGCCCTCCATGACCATAAAGCCAGGCGAATGATTCAGTAGCTGCTTATGATAAGCGGCTGGGTCCGAGCGAAACTCCGTGGAAAAAGGATCGAACTTGACAAAATCCTGCTGGTTTTGGGCTTCGGCGCTCATTCTGGGACCTCCTGGAAACTCTTCATATAAAAATTTTTTCTGATCAGCGAATAGTTCACCTGTCGCATAGTTGCATTATAGAAACATATGCAACTTTTTATATGTTGATGCAAATCAATACCCGGTCATTCCTGGGGCGCCCCCACGCTCAGGAGAGGCGATTGCGGAAGTCGGCGTAACCGAACTCCCGGATTACTTCCACCTCGCCGGTACGGGAATCCCACAGGGCGATGGCGGGCAGGCCCACGCCGTTGAAAGTACTGGTCTTGACCATGGTGTAATGGGCCATGTCGTCGAACATCAGGCGCCGGCCCGGAAGGAGGGGCTCGGTAAAGCTGTAGTCGCCGATTACGTCACCGGCCAGGCAGGTCATGCCGCCCAGCCGATAGGTATGGGCCTGTTCGCCGGGTTCCCCGGCACCGAAGATATCGGGCCGGTAGGGCATTTCCAGGGTATCGGGCATATGGCAGGTGGCCGAGGTGTCGAGAATCGCCTGGTGCACACTGCTGAACGGGGTGTCGAGCACTTCCGCCACCAGCACGCCGGTGTGGATCGCCACCGCCTCGCCGGGCTCCAGGTAAACCTGCACGCCATAACGGGAAGCGAAGGAACGGACAGCGTCGATCAGTCGCTCCACCTGGTAGTCGGGTCGGGTGATATGGTGGCCGCCGCCAAAATTCACCCACTCCATGCGCGCCAGGTAGTCCGCGAATTTTTCCTCCACCGCTTTCAGGGTTCTCTCCAGCGGCGGGAAATCCTGCTCACAGAGCGTGTGGAAATGCAGGCCGGTAATGCCGTCGAGAAAGTCGCTGCCCTCGTGCCGCTGGAATTCCGAAAGGGGGATGCCCAGCCGCGAGCCCGGCGCGCAGGGGTCGTAAAGGGGCACTGTGCCCTCCGAATGCTCCGGGTTGATGCGCAGGCCGAAGTGCAGTTCGGGACGGCGCGCTTTTGCCTCTCGGGCCAACGGCCGGAAACGCAACCATTGCTCGATGGAGTTGAACACCAGGTGGTCAGCAAACGCCAGAAGCCGACGCAAATCCGCCTCACTGTAAGCAGCGGAAAAGACATGCACCTCGCCGCCGTATTCCTCATGCCCCAGCCGGGCCTCATGCAAACCGCTGGCACAGGTGCCGGACAGGTACCGGCCCGTGAGAGGCCCGAGCCGCCAGAGGGAAAACGCCTTCAGGGCCGCCAGTATTTTCGCACCGCTGGCCTCCTGCACCCGGTTGAGGGTTTTCAGGTTTTCCTCCACCGCGGCGACATCCACCACAAAACACGGAGAAGGGACACGGGCGGGGTCAAAATTTTGAAAACTGATTGCTTTCAAACGGAAACCTCTGCTGTCGATTGGATGGAAGCCATTGTCCTCTCCGTGGACAACCTCTCCCTGCAATAGCGCCGCCATTATAGACGGCTCATTGCGCCGCTAAAGCAAATAGCAGTTAGCCACAAATAGATTTGGGCCGCGGTCGCTAAAGGCGTAAAATTCGCGGCCTGAATCGTCAGCACCCCAAACGGATCGCCACCATGATTGAAAAGTCACCCCTGGACCCCGCAACCATCAAAAGCTGGATGCACAACGCCGGCGTCGATCACTACCTGTGCGGGCAGTGCCACGGCCTGCACCTGAGTGAACTCCAGGGTCTGGAGGGCGTGGTGGAAAGCCGCCTGCTGGTGGAGGAGTGGGGCCTGCTGATCAGCACCGAGTACCTTATCCGTCCCACGGCCCTGTTGCCCATTGCGGCGGACCTTGGCCACCTGAACGCAAACTACCCGATCCTCAAGTTGTTTCCGGACGTGGTCGACGATGCCATGCCGCAACTGATCGCCGGTGCCACCTTCCTGACCGGCGCCGGCATGACCGAGGCCCAGTTCGCCCTCTTCACCGCCACCGCCCAGGAAGCCATGACCCAGCTCGCCGGCGAGCTCAAGCAGCTCGATTTCCTGCTACCCGACGAGGAAGGGGAGAAAGCCCCGGCAGGGCATCGCTATCACTAGCCAAAGCGCTACATAGTGAGCGCCCACTTCCCCGCCTGAGGATGCTGGTTAAAGCAAATTGAACCCAGGATCCTCAATCACTGTCCAGGGCAGCCCGTGTTTGTTCATGTCCTCCATGAAGGGATCCGGGTCCATCTGCTCCATATTCCAGACCCCCGGCCGCCGCCATTTCCCCTCCAGTATCAGCTTGGCACCGATCATGGCGGGAACGCCGGTGGTGTAGGAAATGGCCTGGGACTTCACCTCCTGATAACAGTCCTGATGATCCTTGATATTGTAGACATAGGCGGTTTTCTCTTTGCCGTCCTTGACGCCGGTGACCACGCAGCCGATGCAGGTTTTTCCCCGGGTGCGGGGTCCCAGGGTGGCGGGGTCCGGCAGCAGGGCTTTCAGAAACTGGATAGGGACAATCTCCCGGCCCTCGAATGCCACCGGCTCGATACCGGTCATGCCCACGTTCTGCAGCACTTCGAGGTGTTTCAGGTAACTGTCGCCGAAACTCATCCAGAACTGGGCCTTCTTGAGACTGGGGAAGTTCTGGGCCAGGGATTCCAGTTCCTCGTGATACATGCGGTAGATATTGTATGTGCCCACGCCCTCCGGACAGGCGAAGGATTGCCTTGTGGACATGGCCGGGGTGGCAACAAACCGGCCGTCTTCCCAATGCCGGCATTCGGCGGTGACTTCCCGGATATTGATCTCCGGATTGAAATTGGTCGCAAAGGGATAGCCGTGCTCGCCGCCATTGACGTCGATGATATCGAGGGTATGGATCTCGTCGAAATAGTGCCTGGCCAGGTAGGCGGTAAAGACGTTGGTGGCGCCGGGATCGAAGCCGGAACCAAGAAGGGCCGTGAGACCGGCTTTTTCAAACTTCTCCCGGTAGGCCCACTGCCAACTGTATTCGAACCTGGCGGTATCCGGCGGTTCGTAGTTGGCGGTATCCAGGTAATGGACGCCGGCATTGAGGCAGGCGTCCATGATGTGCAGGTCCTGGTAGGGCAGAGCCACGTTGATCACCAGATCAGGCTTCTCCGAGGCGAGAAAGGCGGAGAGTTCGGGTACATTGTCGGCATCGATGGGCGCGGTACGAATGGCCCTGGGCACCTGCTCGGCGATGGCACGGCACTTGGATTCGGTGCGGCTGGCCAGCACGATCTCCTGAAAGACATCCGGCAACTGGGCGCACTTGTGGGTGACCACGCCGCCGACACCGCCGGCGCCGATAATGACCACTTTGGACATGGTTAAGCTCCCGCTCGGGTTTAGGATTTAGCGTTCGAAGTAAGTGTAGCCGCGCAGGCTCTCGTTGAAAGCGCCGAGCATCTTCTGGCGTTCGGCCACCGAGATCCGGCCGTCGCGGACCGCGTCCTCCGCCGTCTCCCGGAAGCGCCGGAACAGGTAATCCGGCTCGTATTCCACATAGCTGAGCACATCGGCAATGGTATCGCCGTGCAGTTCGTGGACGAAATCGAAGTTGCCGTCACCATTGATGCGGACACTGGCAACATTGGTATCGCCGAACAGATTGTGCAGGTCCCCCAGGGTCTCCTGATACGCACCGACGAGGAAGACCGCCAGCAGATACTCCCGGTCTTTCTCGAGAGGATGCAGCAGCAGGGTGCGCTTCTCACCTTCCGGGTGGGCGAACCGGTCGATTTTACCGTCGCAATCGCAGGTCAGATCGGCGATCACCGCCTCCCGGGTGGGACGTTCATTGAGCCGGTGAATGGGCATCACCGGGAAGCTCTGGCCGATGGCCCAGAAATCCGGCAGGGACTGGAAGACGCTGAAATTGCCGTAGTAGATATCCGCCAGTTGCTCGGTGAGATTCTCGAGGCGAACCGGCACCCGATCCAGCTCGGGGATCAATCTGGAAATTTTCTGGAGTACCGCCAGGCACAGGTTTTCCCCCACGGAGCGCATGCGCAGGTTGACCTCGCCCCGGCGAAAGTGTTCGCGCAGGGATTCCCGGTAATAGACGGCGTCGTTGTAGCACTCCTGGAGGTTTTTCAGGGAGATGTTGTCGAATAGCGCGGCCAGGTTGCGAACCTGCTCGGGTGCACCCTCCGGCAGCTTTTCCGGCAGGCTGACCGGCTCGAAATCGCTGACGTTGAGAATGTTGAAAAGCAGCACCGAGGTGTAGGCCACGGTGGCCCGACCCGACTCGGTGATGATGGTCGGGTGGGGGACCTGTTCCGGATCGAGGCACTCCTGAATGGCCTCCACCACGTCGACGCAGTATTCCTCCAGGGTGTAGTTGCGACTCTGCATGCTGCCGCCCCGGGAGCCGTCGTAATCCACCGCCAGGCCCCCGCCCAGGTCCAGGTATCCCAGGGGCGCCCCTTCCTCGATCAGGTCGATGTAGTAGCGGCAGGCCTCGAGAATGCCGGCCCGGATATTCTGGATATTGGGAATCTGGGAGCCCAGGTGGAAGTGCAACAGGCGCAGGCAGTGGAGCATGCCCGCGCCCTTGAGCCGGTCCACCGCCTCGATCAGTTGCTGGGTGTTAAGGCCGAACAGGCTGCGGTCGCCGCTGTCCTCGCTCCAGTGACCGTCCACCTTGGTGCCCAGTTTCAGGCGCACGCCTATCAGGGGCTCCACATCCAGCAGCTGGCTGCGCTCGATGATCAGGGACATTTCCTCGGGGGTCTCCACCACGAAGAAACAGGGCATGCCCAACTGCCGGGCGCGCAGGCCCAGGTCGATAAACTCGGCATCCTTGTAACCGTTACAGACAATGAGGCTTTCCCGGTCCCGCAGGGTGGACATGGCCACCAGCAGCTCCGCCTTGCTGCCCGCCTCGAGACCATGGTGATAGCGCTCGCCGAAGCGGGCGATCTCCTCGATGATGTGGCTTTGCTGGTTGACCTTGATGGGAAACACGCCCCGGTAAACCCCGCGGTAGCCGGTTACCCCGATGGCATTGGCGAAGGTTTCATTGATCTGCGAGATAGCGGCATCCAGGTGATTTTCCACCCGCAGCAGTACCGGCATGGCCAAGTCCCGCTGCTGGAGACCCTCGGCGATATCGAGCAACGATACCGCGGTGGCTTTGTCCTTGCCGGCAACCGTTACCGTGACCTCCCCCTGGGGCGAGACATCGAAAAGTCCCGCACCCCATTCGCGAATCGCGTAGTAGTCCGCCGATTCCTCGGAGGTCCAGTTGTCGTCAACGGCCGAATCAGTCAATGACGTTGTCCTTAATGCGCTGTGCGTGCTGAAAGACAGATCACCGCCGGAACGCGACCGGGCCCGGGTCAAGGACACCGCCCGGCGCCGGAGCAGCGATCGAGAGAGCGCTATTTTCGCTGTTTCCAAAAACAGATAAAAGGGTTTTTATCGGCCGGGACCGTCAGCACATATCGTCGTAGGGATTGGGCAGATCCAGAGACAAGGGGTGACCAAAGCCCGGCACCTCGACTTTGTCCCGGCCGATTGTCACGCTGTCTTCATCGATCAGGCCGTCGCCGAAACGGTAGTTGACGCGCAAATCGCCCCGGTCCGCCGCTGTTTCGTAAGTCAGGGCGGTGTCCCGGGTATGTTCCCGGCGGGCGCAGTACTCGCGCCAGACATGGCTGTGGCGGCGCTCGAGCATGGCTTCGGTTCGCGCCGGCGAGAGCAGCACCCCGGTGGCATTGTTGCCGCCGAAGCCCTTGGCGTTGATGAAGGCGGCCTCCAGAGAGCGGTCGCGCCGATCCAGGTCGCCCAGGGGAATCGCCAGGCGGTCGCCGTAAATATCGTCGGCGAGGCGGTCGGCGGTCTTGATGCCCGGTACCAGGCCGTGACGCATGGCACCAATGGCGGCCACCAGCTGGTCGCCGCTGGCACTGGCCATGGTATGGCCGAGGTAGGCTTTGACGGCGCAAACCGGCCAGTCGGTAATATCGAAGGCTTCGGCCACCCGGTCAAAAATCCGGGATTCCGTCACCCTGTTCTGGGGCGTACTGGAGCCATGGGCCATGACCAGACTATGACGCTGCACCGCCTCGGACCCCAGTATGGACCGGGCCAGGGCCACGGATCTGGCAAAGGTGAGGTAATTGCCGGGTCCCGGACTGGAAATGGATTTCTTGATGCCGTCGGCATTGATATGGACAGCGGGCACGGCGCCGTGGATATCCGCGCCCAGCGACACGGCAAGGCTGTCGTCCATGAGGATGGTGTACTGGCTCGATTCTCCCATGACAAAGCCGGCATTGCCGCAGAAAGGGCGGCTGTAGCGGCGGGGATCGGGATTGTCGATACCATCGAGCCTGGCCATGGCCTCGTCGGTGGCCAGAGCACTCATGTTCATGAAACCCTCCAGGAGCTCCACCGTCACCGGGGCTTCGCTGGTGCCGACAATGGCGACCCGCCGCCGCCCGGCGGTAATGTCCCTGACCGCCGCATGCAAATTGTACAGGTAGGTGGCGCAGGCGCCGGCAACGGCCTCGGTGTGGCCGATGCTGCCCAAGACATAGGCGTTGATGAAGTCCGCGGGCATGGTATTGAGGCCCATGGGCACCTGCTTGGAAGTGGGCCGGGCACCCAGCCAGCGGGCCTTGAGCATGCCGCCCAGCCCTTCCTCGCTCAACTGGCCGAAAATGCTGCTGGCGTACATGCCCACCTGATCGGGGCGCACCTGCTGACAGATGTGCTGCCAGTCGATACCCATGGCGTTGAGAGCATCGGAAGCACCCATTACCGCCATGTGCAGGCCCCGGGGCTGGGAGCGGGAGTTGTACAGGGCGCCCGGATCGAAGCCGGTGGGCAGCTGGCCGGCGGCCTTGACGGGAAAGGGTTTGCAATCGGGCACGTACATGCGTTGCTGGCCGTGAATGGTCACTTCCACCTTGCCGCCATCCAGCTCACGGACCTGCCAGTTGTCGGGGAGCGTCTCCGGCAGGTTGCGCCGTCGTAGGCGGAAAGACATGCCGCCGTCCGCGGCCGATACGGACAGGGCACTGTTCCAGGGCGCCGCATCGGGATCGAACGCGCTGTCCTCGATCCGGCGGATCAGGGTACCCAGGGTTACGCGCTCCGCAAGCCCCGCGGATTCCCCTTCCAGGTTCATCAGCGCAGCCAGGCCGGACAGGGTCTTGTCCCGGTCGGCGGCCGACAGGCTTTCCAGGACCATGCGCCGATAGCCCTGATCGAACGAGCTTCGTCCGGCGGCATTGATGCCGCCGTAACCGACTATGACCGGTAGTGCTGTCATGCTCCCGTCCCTTATGGTTTGTCCATGACGAGCCAGTCTATGGGAGAGGCGGGGGTTGCATAATTGGCAATTCAGCCATATATTTTAATTATTCGGCCACCTGCCGGGATGCTGAAGCGGATGGCTTCTTGATACCCGCCTATCCGGCACCAAATCAGGGCAGCGACCCATGAACACCTCTATCAAGCGGGTGGGCATCCTGCTTTGCGACAACCTGCTTTCAACAAGCGCCACCCTGCCCATCGAGATGCTGCGCACGGCGGAAGCGACTGCACAGGGACTCCGGGCAGAGGCGCCGGCCCTCGATATCATGACCCTGAGCCGGGGAGCCACGCCCGTCGATTCCGCCTCCGGTTTCAGACTGACACCCTCGACCGCCATGGAAACAGCGCCGCAGCTGGACCTGGTGCACGTACCGGGCCAGTGGCGCAATCCCCGCCGGGCGATCCGCCGCAACCCCGACCACCGCGACTGGCTGCGCCGGCAGCATCGCGGCGGCGCCATCATCACCGCCGTGGGGACCGGCGTCTGCTTTCCCGCCGCCGCCGGCCTGCTGGACGGCAAGCCCGCCACCACCCACTGGCACTATTTCGACCAGTTCCAGAAGGATTACCCCCTTGTCGACCTGAAACGGCAATACTTCATTACCCAGGCAGGCAGCCTCTACTGCGCCGCCAGCGTCAATACATTGGCGGAACTGATGGTTCACATTATCTACCGATGGTTCGGCCGGCCGGTCGCCAACAATGTCGAAAGAAATTTTTTCCACGAAATCCGGGGCACGTTCGAACCCGGCCGCTACTTTGCCGAGCAGGTGGAGTTCCATCCCGACGAGGATATACTCCAGGCTCAAATCTGGTTGCAGGATAATTTCGCCCGCAAGGTGTCGATTCCCCAACTGGCCCGGCAGTTCGACATGAGCGTGCGCACCCTAGGCCGCCGTTTCAAGGCCGCGCTGGGCACCACACCCATCGCCTACCTGCAGGAACTGCGTCTCAAGAACGCCCGGGACCTGCTCCAGAAAACCAACCTGAGCATTCAGGAAGTGGCGGCTTTGAGCGGCTACCAGGATATCGCCTACTTCACCCGGCTTTTCCAGCGACATTTCCAGACCACCCCCGGCAAGTACCGGGAAACCGTGCGGGCCAAGCTTTTCAGCGCGGGCTGATCGGCACCGGCTGAGTTACCGGGCCAGGCGCAGCGCCAGGGCCGCCGTCACACCCCAGACGGCATTGAAGAAAACAACCAGGACCGGGGTCAGCAGCCCAAGTTGCAGACCGCCGACACCGTGGCCGGTCTGGTAGGGGAAAACGACAAGGAGTTGTCCCAGTGTCGGGAACAGACTCAAGAGCAGTCCCTTGGACCAGGGCCGGCTGTTAAGCACCGGTATCAGGAAGAGGAAGCCCCACAGGCCGCCCCAGACGATGCGGGGATAGAGCCAGGAGGGGCTCAGCGCTGGCGAAATCGCCACCCCGAGGGCCTGGCTGATCCCGTACTGGCCGAACAGCCAGACCACCAGGCTGTTGGCCAGCCCGGCCAGGGCTCCGGCGGCAAAAACTTTCATCCATTTTGAAATCATGTTCGACACATCCTCGCCGTTCAGGGGGCCAGCCGTGCAATCTGCCACTGGTCGTCAGCCCGCAGATACTGGAAGCGGTCGTGGAGGCGCCGCTCGCCCCCCTGCCAGAATTCAAACTCCCGGGGCACCACCCGGTAACCGCCCCAGAAATCCGGCAGCGGCACCTCGCCGCGACCGAACTTTTCCTTCATGGCCGTGAATTGTGCTTCCAGGGCCTGGCGCGAACCGATCCGTCGACTCTGGCGGGATGCCCAGGCGGCCAGCTGGCTTTCCCGGGGCCGGCTGGCGAAATAGCTGACCACTTCCCGGAAGCCCAAGCGCTCGGCGCGACCGCCGATGACCACCTGACGATCCATTGCCAGCCACGGAAAGTGGAGACTCACTTCCGGGTTGTGGGCGATATCCTCGGCCTTGCGACTGCCCAGGTTGGTATAAAAAACAAACCCCCGGGAATCGGCGTGCTTGAGCAGCACGATGCGCTGCCAGGGACGGCCCGCCCGGTCCACGGTGGCCAGACTCATGGCGGTGGGGTCGGTAATGGGCCCATCAATGGCCTGCCGCAACCAGCGATCGAACTGCTCGAACGGGGAATCGTCGAGAGATTCCCGTGTCAAGCGACCGTAACGGTATTCCCTGCGCTGCTGCTCAAGGCTCATTAGCGCCACCTTGCCAGAATCCGGAGTGAGCGGGGCATGATAACCGCTTTCGACGTTCATCGGCATTATTGGTGGGCTTGTCTTTTGGAAAATGACAGGCCGGCGACGATAGTGCAATCTCGATCAACCGGCAGATCCGGAACGGTAAAAGCGGAGTCCCGTCATGTTTTTTCGCTTGTCAGTCGTTAAACTGACCGCTCTCGCAAAGCATAATAAAGGGACACCAATGCGTGGCAAAAGACTCCATCCAGACATCGCGCTTTGTGCCATCTGGCTTCTACTGGCTACTGATAGCGGCCTGGCCCAGAGCGGGAAACCCTATTCCACCGAGACAGACCTGCTCCAGGAACTCCCTGTTGTCAGCGCCGTTTCCCGGTTCGAACAGCAACTCGAAGCGGCGCCGGCGAGTGTCACGGTTATCGACCGGGAACTGATCGAACTTTCCGGGGCACGGACATTCGCCGATATCTTCCGCCTGGTGCCGGGCATGCGCTCCTATTACATCAACAACAACCGCTACGGCGTCAGTTACCACGGCATCGGCCGGGAGTTTCCCAACCAGTTGGAGGTAACCATCGACGGTCGCTCCGTGTATGAATCCCTGTTTGCCAGCGTCCACTGGGGAACTCTGGGCATCGACCTGGCGGATATCGACTACATCGAGGTGGTGCGCGGCTCCAACGCGCCTGCCCAGGGCTCCAACGCCTTTCTGGGCGCGGTCAATATCGTCACCCGCAAACCGTTCGAGTACCAGGGCCTGACTGCCCAGGCGACCATGGGCGACCTGAGTACGCGCGACGGCACACTCAGCTACGGCGGCAAACTGGGCACCACCCACTACCGGCTGTCACTGGGCTACGACCACAACAGCGGCTTTCCCGCAGTGGACGGGGAGGGCCCCATGGAAGACGGTGTGGAGAGTTATCATGCCAACTTTCGCAGTATCGTGACCCCCACTCTTTCCGACACGCTTGACCTGTCCCTGGGCTATGCCTATCAGCGCCTGGGCTGGGGTGACGGGGACCGGCCGGACGAGTTCAGCCAGTCGCGGTTCGACTATCAGTTCCAATCCCTGAACTGGTCCCGGGATCTGGCCGGCGAAGACGCCCTCCGGGTCCAGGCCTATCATAGCCGCCTGCGGGCCCGGAATCGCGTTCCGCTCGGGCCGGTCTACCAGTTTATTGGTATCGATGCGACAACGGCCCAGCAGATTGCCGCCCTGGACCCGGTCCCTCCGGCACTGGTGGCGGATTTCGCCGCCCGCAGCGGCCTGGACAGCGGTACTTCGGCAACCCTTCTCGACAACATCAGCAACCAGCTCATTTCCGGCTTCGGAACCCTGCAATCCGAGCGCTACGATATCGAGATCAGCCACCAAGTCAGGCCCGGCCGGACGATTCAGGGCGTTTGGGGGATCGGCTCCCGGTGGGACAAGCTGGAATACGCCCACCCCCAGAGCACGGACCAGGAAGCGACAGAACATTACCTGCGCCTTTTTGGCCACACCGAATGGCAGGCTTTGCCCCGGCTGACCGTCAATGTCGGTGCCATGGTCGAGGATACCTTTGTGGGCAGCTTCGCCTCCCCCCGGTTCGGCGCCAATCTCCGCCTTGACGACCACAACACCCTTCGCATCGGCATCGCCCGGGGCCACCGGGTGCCGTCTCTCCAGGAGGCCAACGAGCGCACCACCGAGGAAATCGGGGACCTCATCTATAACATTTTCCGGGTTTCGGACCCGGATCTGAAAGAGGAGACGATAGACAGCTACGAAGTGGGCTACCTGCTCCATTGGAACGATCCGGCAATCAAGCTGGACGTGCGCATATTCCGCGAGGAGATCGAAGACGTTATCGACGAGGTGGAAATGCCCACCTCGCCACCCACCCTGTATTTCGACGACGAAGTGAAAACCTACGAAAACGTCGGCTCCTGGACTCTCCAGGGCGCCGAATTCGAACTCAGCTACCGCCCCTGGCAACGCACTTTAATCCGTTTGCACTATAGTAACACCGAGGCGGATAGCCGGTTGTTGCGCAACCGTATGCCGGTACACTACCGGACCATAGACCGGCGCATGGTGCGCCACAGCGGCGGGCTGCTTATCGGCCACTCCTTCACCCCCGCATGGTCGGCTTCGGTATTCAGTTACCACCAGTCGGAGGTTCGCTGGGAAGACGGCAACACCATCGACGATTTCACGCGTGTCGACGCCCAGGTCACTTACCGTTTCTCTCTGGGCAGTAGTCGGGGACATCTGCGCGTGGTGGCGCAGAATCTGGGCGGCGATTACCCGGAATTCAATATCAACAACCGCTTTGAAACCCGGTTGTTTCTGGAAGCCAGGGTCAACCTGCCCTGATGAATACCGGCAGCATAATGGACTATTGATCGAAAACAATGAAGTTTCAGGCACGGAAAGCTCATCATTGCCCCCACGCCGGGCGTAAGCCCTTGATTATGTGGCTTGGTGCGACACTGGCGGCACTGCTACTGGGCGCCCCGCCGCTGGCACAACCCGAGCCGGACAGGAACGTCTACATCCTGCTTTCTGATGTCTCCAGCCACTATTCCCTGGTCGCCCGCACCATCGCGGATACCCTGAAGCAACAACATGCTGAAGGCAGCGTTGCCATCGGCACGTTGATGGGGACCCCCCCGATCGCCCTCAATGGCGATACACTAATCATTGCGGTGGGCACCAAGGCCACCCGGCGGGCCATCACCGAGCATCCCGGAAAGCCCTTGTTAAGCCTGTTCCTGACCCGGTCCGCCTGGCGGAACCTCAGTGAGGAGGCTGGAGCCGATGGACGCCGGGCGGTGGTTTTTCTGGACAACCCGCCCCGACGACTCTTTTACCTGGCGTCCCTTATCAAGCCCGAGGCCAGGCGCATCGGTACCGTATTCGGTCCCGTTTCCCAGGCCTACAAAAGGCCTTTGCGCGACGCCATGGCGGGCACCCATTACCAGTTGATCGCCGCCGACCTCACTCACCAGGACAATCCCGTAGCCAGGCTGACCCCGGTCATCGAAAACAGCGACCTCTTCCTGGCGCTGCCGGATCGGGCTTTCTTCAACCGCAATGTTGCCAAGTGGATACTCTACCTGAGTTTCCGCAACAAAATTCCGGTTATCGGTTTCTCCGAATCCTACACCCGGGCGGGCGCCCTGGCCTCCCTGTATTCCTCGGCGGCAGATATTGGCCGACAGGGTGCGGAACTGGCCGAGTCCTATCTTCGCTCGCCGGCCGACTTCCACTGGCGGTCGTTCGACCCGGCCTATTTTTCCATTGAAATCAATCCGGCCGTGGCCCGAGCACTGGATATGGAGCTGCCCACGCCGGAAACCTTGCGCCTGGCCATTGAAAAGCTGGAGGAGGCGGCCGAGCCATGAAATCGCCCACTTTCTTCACGCGTTCCATCAATAACCGCCTGTTTATCCTGGGCCTGCTGCCCCTGATACTGATCACGATTTTGCTCACCTGGCAGACCGTTGCCAGCCGGCGGGCAGAAATGGCCTATACTCTCCAGGAAGTCGGTCACCAGACCGCCAATTACCTGGCCAATATCGCCGACTTCGCTCTTTACGCCGGACGCATGGACCTGCTCCAGTCCCTGGCCACCTCAACGAGCAGCATTCCCACCATTTACGGTGTCGGCTTCCTTGATCCCGAACGCCGCCCCCTGGTAGCCGGTAACCTGCCTGAACTGATTTCCGATGCGGACATGAAGCGCGGTCATTACCCCACGCAAAATAATGACTACCTGTTCGTCGAACAGGCCGTTTACCTCACCGGCGCCGATGTCACGGATTTTGAAGACCCGCCCGCAGCCGCGGAAAAAACGCTGCTGGGCTGGGTTATCGTCGCCGTGGACAAGAGGCTTCTCCAACAGCGGTTGCAAAATACCCTGGTCACGCACCTGGTGATCAGCTTCTTCGTCTTTATGGGGGCGGCACTGTTCACCTATTACCTGAGCACATCCCTGCTTTCTCCCATCAAGCACCTGACACGGACGGTCAAGCGCCTGGAAGAGGGAGACCTCGAAGCCCGGGCCCGGCCTTCCACGGACGACGAACTGGCCACCCTCGCCAACGGCATCAATCACCTGGCAAGCTCCGTCGCCGAAGGCCGCGAGGATCTGGAAGGCAAGATCCGGGTAGCCACCGAACGGCTGCAGTGGACCCTGGAAGACCTGCGCCGCAAGAACCGGGAACTGGAGGTCGCCCGCCGGGAGGCGGAAGCCGGCAGCAAAGCCAAGGGGGATTTCCTGGCCCAGATGAGCCATGAGTTACGCACGCCCGTCACCGCGATACAGGGATTCGTCAACCTGCTGGGCAACACGAAGAACCTGACCGCCGCTGAAAAGCGCTACTGCCTGATTATCCACCAGGCATCCCTGCAACTGTTGCAGTTGATTGACGACATTCTCGACATCACCCGCTTTCAGTCCCACGGAATCACCATTGAGAACGCGCCCTTCAACCTTGCAGAGTGCCTTGAAACACCACTGTCGTTGATGGCACCCACCGCCCAGGGCAAGGGGCTGGAACTGATTCTCGACATCGCGCCGGACGTGCCCCTGGGGCTGGTGGGGGACAGCATGCGAATACGCCAGATTGTCTACAATCTGGTCGCCAACGCTATCAAATTCACCCACAAGGGCGATATCACCGTGCAAATCCGCCAGGTGGGAAGCGGCAACAATCCGGTTCTCACCATCGACGTGATCGATACCGGTATCGGCATCCCCGAGAAACACCGCCAGCAGATCTTCGAGGCTTTCGCCCAGGCCGATACTTCCGTCTCGCGACAGTTCGGCGGCTCCGGCCTTGGCCTCTCCATCGTCAAGAACCTGGTTTCCCTGATGGGCGGATCGGTGGATATCGAAAGCACCGCCGGGCGGGGCTCGATATTTTCCGTGACGATCCCCCTGGCCCAGAGCACGGACCAACCCCGATACCCGGGAGCCGTCTATCGGCGAGTTCTTCTCTACGATGCCCACCCCCGCAGCCGGCAGGCCCTGGAACACCTGCTGGCGCGCTTCGTGGAGGAGGTGGACTCCTGCGAAAATCGCGCCGAGGTGGAATTTTCCAGCGAGACGGCTTTACCGGAAATCGTCTTTTATTCTCCCCACGTCGAGGAAAACGAGGAGGGGATTCGCCTGACCCTGCAATACCTGAGACGGCTCTTCCCGGGTAGCCCCATTGTCATGATCGCCCCGCTTCAGGATTTTCACGGTCACGCGGACTACGAGGGTGCCGACCCCCACGACACCCTGGTTATCGACAAGCCGCCCACCATCGGGGAACTGGCGGGTGTCCTCAGCGGAGAACGGGGCGAGGGCGGCGATGCCAATGCCGGCACCCCCCGTGATCTGGACGCCCGAATCCTGGTGGCGGAGGACAACGAGTTCATGCGCCTGCTGCTCACCACCTACCTCGAGCGCTGTGGCTGTCGGTGCACCCTGACACAGAACGGCCGGGAAGCTGTCTCCCTCGGCCAGCGCCAGCACTTCGACCTGATCCTCCTGGACGTCCATATGCCCGAGGTCAGCGGCCTGGAGGCCATCCGCGGACTCCGGCAGGAAGGCGTGAACCGGAAAACCCCCATTGTCATGCTCACCGCCGACATCCTCCAGCAGGAAGAAACGGCGCTGTTCGAAGCGGGCGCCGATGAGCTTGTCTTCAAGCCCATCGAGGAAGACAGGTTATACAAACTGATCCTTCGCCACGCCCACAAGACCCTGGAACCAGGAGAAGGCCCAAGGCCGGCAGCCAGGACAAGACTGCCGCGCGAAGCCTTCGTCGGGGAGGTGGTAAAACTGACCCGGGAAGCCCGGCGGGCCCTGGATCGTGGAGACAACGACCTGTTGCGGGAGGCCCTGCATCAGTTGCTGGGCGTGGCCGGTGTCTTCAAGGCACCGGGCCTGGAACGGGCGGTCCGGGGGTTACATACGGCGGCGAAGAAGTCGGACGAGGAAATCATCGCCGCCTCCATGGAAACCCTGGTGGCGGAGGTGGAGGCCCTGGAAGCGGGGCTAGACCAGCCTCCGGGGGACGATTAAAGCAGCCGCACCCGGATTACACCCTCCACGGCGCGGATCTTGTCGACGGTGGCGGCACTGGGCGCCTCTTCGACATCGATAATGTTGTAGGCGATATCGTCCCGGCTCTTGTTGACCAGGTCGATGACATTGTTGTTGCTCTCGGAGAGGATCGCCAGGATATTGCCCAACACCTTGGGGACATTGTCGTTGCTGATGGTAATGCGGTGCCCCTCGCTGCGGGCCATGCTGGTGGGCGGGAAGTTGACGGCATTGGCGATGTTGCCGTTTTCCAGGAAATCCATGAGCTGGTCGGCCGCCATGATGGCACAGTTTTCCTCGGCCTCCTGGGTGCTGGCGCCGATATGAGGCATCAGCAGCACGTTCCTGCGGCCGAGCAGTTCCGGGGTGGGGAAATCCGCCGTGTAGCCCCCCAGGGTACCGTCGTCCAGGGCCTGCACGAGCGCGTCGTTGTCGACGATCTCCTCCCGGGCGAAGTTGAGCAGCACACCTCCTTCTTTCATGCTGCGCAGGGTCTCGCTGTTGATCAGGTGACGGGTGGCCTCGACGGCGGGCACGTGCAGGGTCACGTAATCGGAGCGACCCAGAAGCGTCGACAGGTTTTCCATCTTCTCCACCTGGCTGGACAACCGCCAGGCCGCTTCCACGGAGATGGCCGGATCGAAACCCACCACCTTCATGCCCAGGCCCAGGGCCATGTTGGCCACCATGGAGCCGATGGCGCCCAGGCCCACGACACCCAGCGTCTTGCCGTACAGCTCGGAGCCGGCAAAGCGTTTCTTTTCCTTCTCCAGGAGCTTGGACATTTCGCCGGCGTCCCGGATATTTGTCAGGGTCTGGACATAGGACATGCCGCCGAAAATATCCCGGGAACTGAGCAACAGGGCCGCGGCAATCAGCTCCTTGACGGCATTGGCGTTGGCGCCGGGGCTGTTGAATACGACGATGCCCTGTTTGGTGTATTCCTGCACGGGGATGTTGTTGACGCCGGCTCCCGCCCGGGCCACCGCCATCACGCTTTCCGGCACCGGCTCGCCGTGCAGCTTGTGGCTGCGCAGAATAAAGGCATCGGGACTGGAAAACTCGCTGGCAATCTCATAGCGGTCCCGGGGGAAGCGGTCCAGGCCGCGGGGCGAAATCTGGTTGTAGGTGCGCACTTTGAACATTGGCGTGTATCCCGATAGTGGTTTCAATGAATTGCGGTTGCCTAACTGGCCGTTTGCGTCAACGGTTGACTTCACCGTAGGCCCACTCGATCCAGGGCATCAGCTTTTCCAGGTCCTCGCCAGTGACTGTGGCGCCACACCAGATCCGCAGACCGGCGGGTGCGTCACGATAGGCATTGATGTCGTGGGCGACGCCCTCGGCATCCAGCAGCTTGACCACCTGCTTGACCTGATCATCGTTCAGGGCCAGCTTGAGGCAGACACTTGTATTGGACCGGATGCGCTTGTCTCGGGCCAGGAACTCGATCCAGTCGTGTTCGGCCACGAAGCGCTCGATGATGCCCAGGTTGGCCTCCGAGCGGGCAATGCTGGCCTCGACCCCGCCCTCTTCGCGGACCCAGGCCAGGGCATCCAGGTAATCGGCGACACAGAGCATGGACGGGGTATTGATGGTCTCGCCCCGGAACACGCCTTCGTTGAGCTTGCCGCCCTTGGTGAGGCGGAAGATCTTGGGCAGAGGCCAGGGCGGCGTGTAGCTTTCCAGGCGCTCCACGGCGCGGGGACTGAGAATCAGCATGCCGTGGGCACCTTCGCCGCCCAGTACCTTCTGCCAGCTGAAGGTCACCACGTCCAGTTTCTTCCAGGGTAGGGGCATGGCGAACACCGCCGAGGTGGCGTCGCAGATTGTCAGGCCGGTCCGGTCATCGTCAATCCAGTCACCGTCCGGCACCTTGACGCCGGAAGTGGTGCCGTTCCAGGTGAACACGACGTCGTGGCCCCCATCGGCAGCAGACAGGTCCGGCAGTTCCCCATACTCCGCGTTGAGCACGTTGACGTTGTCCAGCTTCAATTGCTTGACGATATCGGTGACCCAGCCCTGACCGAAGGATTCCCAGGCAAGCACGTCCACCGGGCGCTCCCCGAGCATGGACCACATGGCCATTTCCATGGCCCCGGTATCGGAGGCGGGTACCACCCCGACCCGGTAGCCGGCGGGCAGTCCCAGCAATTCCGCCGTTTCGATGCAGGCCCGGCCAAGCAGTTCCTTGCCCAGGGCGGAGCGGTGCGAGCGCCCCAGGCTCCGGGTATCCAGGTTTGCCAGGTCGTAGCCGGGCCGTTTGCTGCACGGACCAGATGAGAAATTGGGATTGCCCGGCTTGTTGGTCGGTTTCATGCGCTGCCTCGGGGGACGGTCGGGTGAAAGGGTCGAAAAGGCCGACAATTTTACTGATCCCGCCGCCGCAAATAAAGGGCCGGCGCGTGACCGCCCGGTCGACACCACACAAGGGCGGTAATGGCTTATGATCTTGTCCAGGTAGACTCGGCCACCCATCGAAGGGGCAGCGAGTCAAACTGATAACAGTATTCAACAAAAAGCCAGAGGAGTAGCCGCGATGATGGAAGCCATACTAGTGGTCCTGTCCAACCCGGTGCCGGGACGCGATGACGAATTCAACGACTGGTACACCAATATTCACCTGCGCGATGCCCTGCGCTTCCGGGGCTCGATTGCCGCCCAGCGTTTTTCCCGAAGCGACACCGAAATTCATACTCCACCCTCGGGCGGGCCCGCCCGGTATCTGGCGCTGTACGAGGTGTTCGACACCGAGCGGTTCGCCCGGGAGCATATGGACAATGCCCTGACTCCGCGGATGATGGTCACCGATGCCATCGACATGACCGAAATGAACGACTTCCACTACTACCTGCTGCAACGCCGTGACAAGGCGCCCCTGTCAAGGGAGTGTGCCGGGCTCGTACTGGAACAAATGCAGGTTGCGGAAGACAACAAGGAAGCCTTCGAAGCCTGGTACAACGACGTTTACCTGTCGGAGGCCCACAAACGCCCGGGCGTTGTGCGCAGTGCCTTCCTGGCCTACCACCCCCACGGCCAGTTGATGAACCTGACGCCGGCCCACAGCCACGTGGGAATCCACCATTTGGCGGACCAGGACGCGGTAAATGCCTGGCGGGAGTCAACCGCGCTGGCGGAGTGCGGGTTTATCGAGCAGGCCAACCTCACGGTGTCGGCCTGGGACGTCATCACCCCCCGGCTCACGGAAGACAGTGTGCACCACACCACGGCGGCGGCCCTGGAGGCCGAAGAGCGGGCGCGCCTGCGCATGGGGGACAAGATCATCACCGATCGGGGCAACACGCTGCGCACTGACTGACGCACCGGCACCCGGGCCGGCAATCGTCTACCTTTACAGGGCAATCAACCGACTCGAAGGAGGTGTTATGGCGGACCCGGTTTTCCTGATCACCGGCGCATCCAGCGGCATTGGCGCCGCCACGGCCCGGGCGGTGGCACAGGCAGGCTACCGGCTGGTGCTGGCGGCCCGCTCCCGGGACAAACTCGACGACCTGGCGGGCTCCCTGGGAGGAGAGGATCGGGTTCTTACCGTCGGCTGCGATGTCCAGGATGGCAATCAACAGGCGGCCATGGTTGCCCAGGCCCTCGATCACTTCGGCCGCATCGATGTGGTCTACGCCAATGCCGGGCGCCCGGGCGAGCCGGGAGGCTTCAGCGGTGCCGACGCCGAGGTCTGGCGGGACATGGTCCTGACCAATGTCTATGGTGTCGCCCTCACCGTCCAGCACTGCCTGCCCGCGTTGCGCCGCAGCCGCGGCCATCTCTTGCTGACCGGCTCCGCAGCCGGGCGGGTGACCATTCCCGGTTCCATGTACAGCGCCACCAAGTGGGCGGTCTCGGCCATTGGCTATAATGTCCGGGAAGAAGTGCGCGGCAGCGGTATTCGGGTCAGCCTCATCGAACCGGGGATGGTCGACACGGCTTTTTTCGACACCCCGCCGGAGACCGCGCTCAAGCCGGATGATATCGCCAGATCGGTGCTCTACGCCGTATCGCAACCACGCCATGTGGACGTCAACGAGATACTGGTGCGGCCGACTCCGGCCATCGAATGAAGGCTTGCGCACGACATACCTCCGCCCAGAGAAGGAACCGGCAATGACCAGATCCACCCTTGTTCTGCATCTATGCGCACTCGCCGTCGCCCTGCTCATTACCGCCTGTGCCGAATCCCCCACGGGCCGCAACCAGTTGCTCCTGGTATCCGAGGAGCAGATGGCTGCCATGGGCGACCAGGCCTTCCAGCAAATGAAACAGGAAAAACCGAGGGTCGATAATGCCACGACCTCGGAATACGTGAACTGCGTCGCCCGGACCATTACCGGCGCCATCAGCAGTTCCTACAACTGGGAAGTGGCCGTCTTCGAGGACGACGCGGTGAATGCTTTCGCGCTCCCCGGGGGCAACATCGGCGTTTTTACCGGCCTTCTCAAGGTAACGAAGAACCAGCACCAGCTCGCCGCCGTTATCGGCCACGAGGTGGCCCACGTCATCGCGCGACATTCCGCTGCCCGGGTTTCGTCGCAACTGGCGACCGAATTGGGCGTTTCCATTCTTGCCGCCGGTACCGGCATGGATCCACGACTGATCGGCACCGGCGCCGATTTACTGTTGTCGTTGCCTTATTCCCGTGGCGACGAGACCGAGGCAGACCGCCTGGGCCTGCAATATATGGCCAGGGCGGGCTTCGACCCCCGGGAGAGTGTCGACCTTTGGCGCAACATGGCACAAGAGGGCGGCGCAAGACCACCGGAGTTTCTCTCCACCCACCCGTCGCCGGGGTCGCGCATCCGGGACCTCCAGGAATACATGCCCTCGGCCGTGCAAACCTACCAGCAGGCGCGGGCCGCAGGACGTCGACCGCAGTGCGTTCCCTAGTGCCCTGAATCCTATTGATCCTTTTCGGGTGCCGGTGTGTCACAGTTCCAGCAGAGCCGGAAATTGCCCTCCACCCATTCGCCGCAGGAGGGACACTGCCAGGGACTGGCAACGTCGTCCCGATCCTGTTCGACCAGCTCCGCCACCAGTTCCCGGGCACGCTGGGCATAAAGATCATCGACCCAGACTTCCGGCCAACACTGAATGGGCGGCAGTTCCCCCGCAGCGCCGGCAAGGAATTCGTTGCGTAAGCGGCAACGAATTCCTTCCGCTTCCAGGAAGTTCCTGATGTGGGCCACCTGGAGCATACTCTGGGCGGTATATATCAGCTTCACGATTTCCCCTTGCTCGCTCCCTCTGACATCATAGCGCGACCGTAGCCTCCGTGTTTGTGCGTTTTTTTGCCTGGACGATACCGGCAAGATCCAGGGATCGAGCCAGGCTCAATTATAAAGGTACGAGCGTGGCAGGAATGACCCCGGCAACGCAGCCCCTGGAGGCAAATGGGCTACACTGGAGGAAACCGGCGATGGCGTAGAGGCACCGTGTTTCCCCCGGTTCGTTCCACCGCCTAAAAGCCATTCGATCTTTTCCGGGAATTAAAATGACACCATCCCCCGAGTTCCTCAGACGCGTTCTGGACACCATCTCCGACCACATTGTCGTCATTGACGGTCGGGGTGACATCGTTTTCGTGAATCATAACTGGATCAAGTTTGGAGAGAACAACGACTGCCGGGTGGGCGAAGACTGGGCCGGGGTCAACTACCTGGCGGAGTGCGATAAGGCAGCGGCCTTGGGCGATGACTTCGGTACCCAAGCGGCGGCAGGCATAAGGGAGGTTATCAACGGTACAAAGGATGACTTTTATCTTGAGTACCCGTGCCATTCTCCCACCACCAAGCGCTGGTTCATGATGCAGGTAAAATCCTTCATTTTGAACGCCTACTCCCACTTCGTCCTTTCCCACCAGGATATCACCGAGCGCAAACTGGCGGAGGAAAAGGCCCTTAGCCTCTCGCGCCGGGACGGACTGACCGACACCGCCAATCGCCAGTATTTCGATGAATTCCTCGACGACGAGTGGAAACGTTGCGCCCGGTTGGGGTTGCCATTGTCACTGGCCATTCTCGACCTGGACTATTTCAAGCTTCTCAACGACACCTACGGCCACCAGGCTGGCGATGACGCCCTCAAACAGGTGGCAACCGTGCTCAAAAACTCTTGCCGCAGAGCCATGGACATGGCTGCCCGTTATGGGGGCGAGGAATTCGCGCTGGTGTACGGCAATACCGGCCTGGCCGAGGCCCGCAAGCTGGTTGAGCAGGTCCTTGAGGAAATCCGCGAACTGGCAATTTCCAACGAGGAATCGCCCACCGGCAAAATACTCACTGCCAGTGCCGGCCTGGTATCTACCTGCCCTGACAAGAGCGGCAGCACGGAATCCCTCATTGAAGCGGCGGACAGCCTGCTCTATTCGGCCAAGGAAAATGGCCGGGACCAGCTCGCCTGCTCCGATAGGCACGACACAAGCAAATAGTCCCTAGAACTATCGTCTGGAAAGCCAAAGAAGACTTAGCACGCAGGGGAATGGGTTGGCATCGTCAGACCTTATGAAACGCCAACAGCTCCCGAGCCGAAACCGACCTTGCCTAACGGTTGCTTAATTGGAGAACTTCAAAGTGAATTTCTGGATTGAGGCTTTCGAAGAATTGAAACAAGGATTGCCGCGAACTAACTTGGGAAATTTACCTATTGTGGAAGCTCCCAGATCGGGATTCAGGACAAAAGGGCAAATTCCAGGATCGGCGGTCGAGTCCACAGACAGAGTGAGAACTGCATCACTCTGACCCTGACTACCCTGAAAGTTAAAATGGAAATCACATTCAAATCAATTGGGAAGCATGAGCTGACAAGCATTAACGCGGTTCATGGATAACGGTGACCTTATGTCCGCCAGCCTGGTAGACGCCTCTCTCGAACTCGATGTCAACGCCACGGAGCTCACATACGACGGCGAGCTTTCAATAGACACCCTGTTGTCTGAGGCCCTGCATACCATCAGGAAACATATGGGAATGGACGCCGCTTTTATCTCTGAATTTAGCGATGGAATGCGAATATTCCGCCATTTGGACTGCAACGAAAATGCACCCCCCCTGGAGGTGGGAGACAGCGACCCCCTGGACCAGAGTTACTGCCAACGTGTTGTCGATGGCCGTTTGCCGGAGGTCATCCACGACGCTTCCGTGCTGCCCGAAGCATTGGACCTCACCGCCACGAAAGAGTTACCGGTCAGGGCTCATATCAGTGTCCCGATTTACCTTTCGGATGGCCGTATCTATGGAACTTTCTGCTGTTTCAGCACAAGGCACCACCGAAACCTGAATAAACGAGACCTCAATGTGATGAAAATGTTTGCCGATTTTTCCGGCAAACAAATAGAGCGGTATCTTACCTACAGATATCAAGACCGAATCTTCCGAAAGCGGATTCAATCGGTAATAACCGAAAAAAGGTTCGCCAGCTTTTTTCAGCCCATATTCCGGATTTCCGATCAACGCATCCTCGGCTACGAAGCCCTGACCCGTTTTTCCGCAGAGCCCATCCGGCCGCCTAATGTCTGGTTTTCCGAGGCCGAGGAAGTTGGCTTGCAGGAGGAACTCGAACTCGCTGCGATCGAGAGTGCGCTGGATCATTTCCATCAATTGCCAGTTGACGCATACCTTGCATTAAACGTTTCCCCCGCCACAATAAAAAAGCAGAAGTTGCACGGTATCCTTCGACGATTTCCCCTGAATAGGCTCGTTCTCGAAATCACGGAACATGCTTCAATTGATGATTACGGCCAGCTCTTAGAATCCCTGGCCCCGTTACGGGATAAAGGCCTCGCGCTGGCTGTCGACGATGCCGGTGCCGGTTATTCCACCTTCACCCACATCCTGGAGCTCAACCCGGATATCATAAAACTCGACAGAAGCCTGATCTTAAACATTCACGAGAACCAGAAATCCCGGGCACTGGCGGCCGCTCTGGTAAAGTTTGCAGACGAAACCGGCAGCAAGATAATCGCCGAAGGCATTGAAAACAAAGAGGAATTGGAGACCCTGGCCGAAATTAATGTGCGAAAAGCACAGGGTTTTTATCTGGGGCGACCCATGCCGATTGATCGGCTTTTCCGGCACTAGTCCATATTCAAACCAGGCAAAGTGGTCGGCCGGAATCCACGACTGGCAAAACGCTTCCAACCGAGCGCCTTACAGGAAATTCCCTGGCGTACCGATATCAACACCATTGACCTATGCCCAGCTGGCACCAGATTTTATGGAAAGTGTTCTTTATTATGCTGTACAGAAGGAAGATGGCGTCTCGACAACTTTTCTTAAATCTGTAATAAATAAATTTTGGGGCTGAAGTAGCTAAGACCTTTGCCGAGGTCTACGATAGCTACCATGTATGTTCGAAAAAGCCGATTGACCGCAAGACAACAGAGCCGACTGATGGAGCTGTTTGTGGCTGGCTCTAGTGCTCGTGCTGCGGCAGAACTTGTTGGGGTACAACCGAACACGGCTATTCGGTATTTTATGCGACTCAGGCAGCTCATTGCCTCCAAGCTCCCCAGCTTTGAATTGTCGGGAGAAGTGGAAGCCGATGAAAGCTATTTTGGTGGTGTTCGCAAAGGCCGTCGTGGTCGGGGTGCATCAGGGAAGGTCGCCGTATTTGGTCTATTAAAAAGGGGTGGCAAGGTGTATACCGCCATAATCCCCAATGCGAAAACTGAGACGATTCTGCCGATCATTGAGGAAAAGGTTGAACCCGATAGCATTGTCTACACAGATACATTCAGATCCTACAATGCACTGGATGTAAGTGACTTTAGACATCATCGTATCAATCATTCAAAGTTGTTTGCGGATAAACAGAATCATATCAATGGCATCGAAAATTTTTGGAACCAGGCGAAGCGACATATGCGGAAATTCAATGGCATCAAGCAAGACAATTTTTACTGGTTCCTCAAGGAGTGTGAATGGCGCTTCAACGGAGGCAACCACCAGGAACTGCTAAGGCAGCTAAAATACTGGGTCAAAAACACGAAACACTGACTCTTAGCTACTTCAGCCCCTAAATTTTTATAGATTTATTTTTTCCAGATTCGCCAATATCGACTCAGTCGCTTACAAAAAGGTTTAGAGCCTTCTGCATTCATGCGCCGTCCTATGGAAAATGCCTCTTCCTGTAAAACTTTCCTCCGATTTTCTGTGAGTTCACCCACCGTATCAAGTGTCTCCTTTCCCACAAAAGAAAAAGTCCTGGAGTTCTCCCGAAAATGTGCAATCAGAACAGCCAAATCATGGTCATCGCCTAGTAAATCCGACAACCTGGACAATTCTTTTTCTCTAGACCTCATAATTGGCTTCCATGTATTTCGAATTAATCTGACGTGATACCAGTGGTATTTCGTACGCTTACGCCAATCATGAAGGTTTATATCTGAAGGATTTTTTGACGCCACTTTGCACGATTTTCGGGACTGTTTGTAGATATTGTAAAGGCCGTCCATGGCGACGGCTTCTGGATCTCCCTCAATCTCCCATTCCCGTGTTTGTTCGTAAAGCGTTTGCAATCTACCGGAAAGGTTTTCTAAATCGGACTCCAGGTGCCTCCAATCGGCTGCTATCGCTTGTCGTTGATCGCTCAAGATCTGCCGAACTTTATCAATTGAAGATGAACAGCCCGAAAGGAGATTCGAATCTACCAATTGGTCAAATGTGACAATGCGGGTATCAGCATCCCGCAGCCTCGATAGTTCTCGCCCCATATCTCGAAATTCGGTATTTAATTTTTTGTAGGTGCTACCAAGCCCGGGACGGACTAATCGAACTAAAGCGCGAAGTTTCTTCAGACGTTTGCGAATCTGGTGTACAGTCGTGTCGTTATCGATTTCCCTGTCCTGTATTTCATTGATAGCCTTTTGCAGTTGCTCCCGGGCGATGCGTCGGAACCCCACTGCTACAGCTTCTTTGCGGTGGAAACGATAAGCCATTGACATAGTCTCCTATCGGACGACTTCTCTAGAGTTAGCTGAGAACCCAGAAGGCATACACGATATATTCAGACAACCTTTTCTGTATATGTCATTGTTAGCAACTATAAGCGATTATGGCATTAACCAGGGCAGCCAGGATGCGACACCTATCGGCAGTGAGTTTTATGCTGTCACTGAACTGCAATATGCCGAAAAGTTAAGTGCCACAGCCAACCCGACGACTGGCTCTTGACCATAGACGTTCTCAAGTGCCTTAATCGATAGCCCGATCCAATTACACATCTTCAATCGAAACTATGGAACAAACTGTTCGATGGATCAAATTAGAGCCCTCCCGACTCGCCTTAGGTGGGAAACCAGGAGGGGGTCATTCCTGGCACTTAAAACCCCGTGATGAAAATCCAGCTGTATCTAATGTTCAGTCAACTGCTAACGAAGGTTTCTCTCGATGGATTCAATTTTCTATGTAGAAACAGATCCGCAAATGGGCAATATATACATTCTGCAACGGTTTTCCTGCTATGAGCCGCCCAGGTTTGATAAGAGATTTCATTTAGGCAGGCACACCGATTGCAAGAACGCTGTTAAGCACGCAAGGCAGGTGTATTCAATAGTCACTGGTTGCAGTCGTTGCTGCCCAGAGGCCAAAGATAGAAATCCTGAGATAAGTGCCGTATCGGTGGATTCTAAGCCATCCTTGGAAGGGACAGAAAATCGCGCAAGTCATTGATTGATATGGTGCCGGAAAGAGGATTCGAACCTCCGACCAACGCATTACGAATGCCAAGAATACTATTGAGGCCCACACTGAGCAACAAATAACAATCGCAAAATCAACCTATTGCAGAAAAACGTTGATTGTACTTTATTACTAACTATTGCGTATTTTTAGCTTGTAGTGCCCCACCTGTGTCCCACGAAGACGTGATACCCAATGAGACGATCTGGCGAAAGTAGCTGGCAGCCGTAACATCAGCGGCTAAGAATAGGCTATAGACAGATCGGACCACATCGTCATGTTTTGTGGAGAGGTAAATTGCTGGCGAATATGCCAGCGCTTACCGCCCCCTGGGACGCCAAGAATAACAACTCCCTTGCCTTCGCGTCGATTCACCTTATCAATCACCTTCATGAGCCTATCAGCTTTCTCAGGCTGTCCAGGCTCCAAGATCTCGAACTGATGGTATCTGCCCTATCCAATATATCGATCAACCCCACACCGGCCTTCAGGAAGGCGTGGCCGGGGGTGTCGAGTCTCTCTACTGTTATTTGGGCTAATTCGGCAACCTCCCGCACGTCATCTGTGGGGTAGGGCAATTGCGCAACCGCTCCTACGCCGTGGAAGTTCGGATCGAAGGGAGAGAAGTGCGGTCGAAGACATCGATGGTTGGCGCAAGGTGGCTTTGTGCTTCTCGTGGTCTTCGCAGCATACAGACTAACCGCCTCCTGGATGGATTTTATCTCAGTGGAGTTGAACCGTTTCAGTGGACATCTCTACCTCCTGCTTGGACTTACCCCGGTCCACTAGCATTACTGCTAGCAGGCTAACCAGTTTGCAGATAGTGGCATAGGATTCCTACGAATCCGTAAGGCAACCTGAACGATTTACTTGATCTGTTGTTGCTATATACTTTCTACTTCCAACCCACCATAGACCGAACAATCCAATTGCGAGCAAGCCTAGACTTGAGGGTTCAGGGACAACCACAGGCTCAAGGAGAAACGATCTAGACAAACCATTGTGCCAACCATGGCCAACGATGTGACCTTTGCCGTTTATCGCAGCGGCGCTAGTTAACTCCCAACCTGGAGCATCAACAAGGGTGTTAAGATCCAATAGGCCATCTGTAGAATCCCAGATGAAAGCACGTGTAGAGTTATCTAGGAGACGAGACGAGCCAACTACCACACCTTGATCGTTAATATTTTGAGCAACAGTGGTACTTCCGCCTAAATCACCTATATCAATCATGCCGTTGATTTCATCCCACATAAAGGCACGGAGGTTAGAGTTTAAAAGGTAATACCCAACAACGACACCCAGATTGTTTATCGCATTTGCTGCACTGGAACCACCGAGTGAACCTAGGTCAACCATTCCATTGCTGCTATCCCATAGGAAGGCGTGCGCGTCAAGCCCGCTGGTTCGCGATTGTCCAACCACATCCCCTACATCATTCATGCCTCGCGCCTCACTCCACGACCCTCCCAAAGTACCGAGATCCTGCATTCCTGATTCTTCTTCCCAAAGAAAAGCGTGCTGGCTAAAAGGAAAAACAGAAATATCAGATTGGCCAACTACCTGTCCGAAAGCATTAATATCATTGGCTCGGCTAGTAGAGCCGCCTAGCGTTCCAATATCCTGAATCCCATCTTCAGAAGTCCACAGATAGGCATGGGAGGCACCCCCTGGATCCAAGGGATCGGTACCGGAAGTTCCCACAACCGCGGAGCTATCGTTAATCGAAGAAGCTGTACTGTTCCCGCCTAAAGTTCCCAAGTCTTGCATTCCGTTTTCCTGAGTCCAGACGAATGAATGCCAATCACTACCTGGACCGGGAGTACTTATAGAACCAGCGATCACGCCTTGGTCATTTATATCGGAGGCGTAAACATTTTCCCACGCAGAATCGTCTCCATCCAATGTGCCAAGGCCAGTAATGGAATACAGGCCAGCATAGATTGGCCCGCAAATCATCGAAAAAGTGAGTAAAACCATAATGCCTACGGCTGGCATGTTGAAAATCATTTTTTTCACTACGCTAATCTCCTTTTTGTTATCCATGCCTTTCAATAAGCAAGAAAGAGCATCTGTAGGTAACCTTAGCCCGCCCACACACCAACCGCAACGTTTTTAAGAGATCGCGTCGGGCGACCTTAATAGGTCATTCTGGGGTGTTCCCGATCTGGAGCCGTAAGCTTAGCTCTTTTCCTGAAAATGGCCGTCCGCCTGATATGCTTATATTCCCACATTCAACCCTGCTCGAAGATTGGGGGTACGGTCACGATTTGCATTAATACAACTTAGGTATCCACTTGGCGATTGGCCACTTTGTTGAAAAAAGACAAATCAGACCACCTAATTTGAAATCAATTTCAAAGCTTGCAGAATAAACCTACTAAGAATTTTATATACCAACTACCGACCCCATATCCCAAAATATAGAACCTGTGGCCCTTTAAACAACAAATCACAATAAATCCACGGTCGATTATTTGAAGGCATTTATATGGAATAACTCAGACCAGGCCTGACTGACATTGCACGGCCAATTCTAATCGCGACGGCCGCTGTCACCTCAAAGTGGGCCTTAACGCCTCAATCAGTCGACGCTTTAGCGGTGAGCTGCATTGGATTGTTAGAATCAATTTTTTGGCAATACCGCCTCGCTTCCGGACAAATAATCTTTATATATTCTTTCTCGGTCCCTCGTGCAAACCAGATAAGCCGATACTCCGCTTGATGGGAAAATATTGATCGCTTGATAAATAATGCATCTCGTGATTGTACGGAAACAAATTTGTCATGCTCCTTCTCCCATTCTTCAGGATTAGGAAACCTATCCGGTGAGGGAAATGGCTCCGTTATAAATTTATTGATAGAAACGTCATCTCTATAGGAGCACAACCCCTCTAACCCGCCGACGAACCCCGCAATATGAGAAGATATGCAACTTGCAAAACCTAGTGAATCTAAAATACGAATACCATATTCTGTTCTAAACTTCGCCTCCAATGATTGACTTTGTACCGTTGTGGCGCATAAAACATAGGCTTCTTGACCATTGATAGCACCGATAGCAAGAGACCCGTTTGGTGTGGAAATTTTCGCTGAAACTCGTCCTTCAAATGGATCTCCAAACTCTTCGTCGGGATTATTCCTAAAGCGTTTAAATGACGGAATCCGTAGTTTCCCAAGTGTAAAGAACTCATCCACGTATTGCTTTTCCATATACCGAGTAAGATTTGGAGTTCTTATTCCCCACGGTCTCGCGAAATGAGTCGATATTTCGTTCATAGTAACGATATCTATAATTCTAATAGTGAATTCAAAAGACTATGGCTCATGGGCTGATTAGCCTATACTCATATTACAATAACGGCAATATCTGGTAGTCACATATCCTTTTTTGGCTAAGCCGGTAGCCAGCAATGACACCCCCGCAGTGAGAACGCCAAAAGTTGCCTTTCCGGTACTAAACCCTTTCTTCTCCCTTTGGGAAAAAGTAGTGATATAACCTTTCTTCTGGCAATATGGACAAATCGCTTCCTTGAAAGGATTAGTTTCCTTCCATGCTTCCAACTCTTTTGCTTTAGCCTCCCGCTCATTTTCGTCGCTTTGCCATTTCGCTTGGTTTTTTTCCTCTTCCTTCTTTTGTCTTTCGGCTACCTTGATTGCCTCCTTTTTAACGTCCCATTGTCGCCCCCATTCCTTAGAACCAACCTGTTTCATTCGCTTCCTATAATCCCTCAATTGTTGTTCCCTCTTCTTCTCAGCTAGTTTTTCCGCCTTTCTAGCCTCCTCTTGTTTCACTGCTTTTTTATACTCATTCAAAGCCCGCCTCGCTTCGGTAGCGTGCTTATCAGCCTCCGCCTTGTATTTATCATGCAACTCTGCCCAATACTCCACCCTATCGCTCTGTGCATTCTTTTTCTCTTTCATTGCGTCCCTAGCCATGTCCCTATACTTTTGGACTTCAGCCTTATGTTTATCCCGCGATTTCATCCACTTGTTCATCTCCGTAGACATAGATCTAGACCCTCTGAAAGCGTGTTTGATGTGAGGATAGGTCATCGGTTCCCGAAATTGAAATCAATTTCAAACTTTATAAGCTATTCTCATCTCTGGGAATAATTCTCATTTTTGACAACTTTTAACAACTAATGGATATTTTTGGCAGATTTTTACTTTCTAGTCTATAGGATCTTCACGAATATGCACCTCACGCCGCCCAATCCGGGTTACACATGTCCTCATTGAACCTATCTAACGCGCCATGAGTTTGCGACCATATAGCTTCAGGATTCCACCAGCTGCATTCTAATGGAGCAAGGTACTGCCGATAACGTTCGCGTTTATTTCTATTGGGAATGCGCTGAAGAGCCCCATTGATGTTTCCATGCAACCTACAGGAATCGAAAAATAAGGCATATTCGATTTCACTTACAGGGAATGCAAAAGCACGCCTAGCCACATAAAGATGAATCCGGGAAAAAGGGTTTTGAAGCAGAAAGACATCTTGCCATTTCATACTCCCTCGGATCCGAGCTTCAATTCGCGTTAGCTTATCAGTACGCGGGATGATACCCCTACTCCTCAATTCCTTAGCCTTGTCATAGGCAACGTAGTATAGATGACTCCTGTCACCGCCCCACTGTATTAGTCCTATTCCGTTGTCTCCGCCCCCCCATCCATGTCGACGCTTACCACGCACAAAAATTAGGAGATCATCTAGCTCATAATTGCGCAAATCTACGGCAAAGTCTATTCGCGATATCGTCGCGTTTTGCCATTCGGAGTAGTAATGATCTGACCCTATTAGGCACTGCAGGAAAACATTCAGTCTATCCAGCTTTTCACTCCCCAACTTAGCCGGATTGAAATCTATCCTCAATTGGTTTCTACCAAAGTTATCTGGCCTAAATTGTAGGAATGCGTCTTGTTTGTTTCCCTGTAACGATAATATAACTTTATAATTCAGACGGTATCCTCGACGATGCCCGGAGGAGGGATAGAGGCGGATATCAGAATCGTTTTCCCATTCTCTAAGCTGTCTCTCTATGGGCGAGAAGTCCACCCCCTCTAGAGGGAAAAGCATAGTGATTCTATCTAGTATTAATGGTGAAACTATACTTCTGCTTCGTCTGATTCTACGAGTAGCCATGTTCAATTTCTGTACATTGTTATACGTTTACGGGCTATTAGACGCAGCGTTACATTTAAGCTATTTTTGTTGTATGGAATCTAAACACTGAAAAAATTTCTCCTCGTCTATGTACACTCTGCGTCCTAGCTTCAAAAATGCGGGGGCCATGTCGTTATTTTGTGAATTAAATCTCAGCCATCGCAATGATGATTCGCTAAACGCAGGGTGTTTGATAGCGAATTGACTCACGGTTAAAAGTTTTCTACTGCTATACGATTTCTCGGTCATTGTCGACAATCTCCTATGGTTGCGGTTGATAGGTAATAATTGTCGACGTTTAATGTAGTCTGATCTAGGGAAGTTAAATTATTAATTTATCTTCGTACATCAAGTATACCTCAGCATACTTGCTGCATAGCGATTCAGCAGTAGTTCGATGTTTGTTCAACTGATCTACCGGATCATCAATCTCATTTGAATAGATGAATTCAGCGATTACGCTTCTTTTTTCACCCTTTTCAATAGCATCCAAAATTCTTAGCAATAACTTTTCTTCTACCCGACTTTTTCTCCTTTGTATAGTTTCAATACCCCTTGTCGCTTTTTCGAGATCCAGCTTCGGTCCTAACTTGGCAAAGATACGCGCGTTGCTCATAGAAAGGTCGATTTCGAAAACTGCGATTTTGCCCGTCTGTTCGCCGTCATCTGATATATCACTTCTAACGGATTCATCAGCTAGTTTTGGGTAGTTCCTGGGATGCCGAAACGTGGGTCTCTTATTTTCCCTTGGGTCTACCAGACGCACTATATTCCATTTCTGTGCATAATAGAGTGTAGGCGATAAGGCTCTCGGCACTCCACCTTCCCTAATGGCCCGGATTACCCAACTGATGTGACTTTCATTCGATTCCCTATCGGGTAGGTAATAGGTGGCTGGGTTCCAGTCATTAGGTGAAACATTCCGGGCGTTAAACTCCACCCAATCTGCCTCCTCTAAAAATGCCCCCTCAAAATCGAACTTGTATCCTTGATTCCTTCTGAGGAACTCCCATGCTAGGCTTGGGCCATCCAGCTCATCGACGAAATCATATTCACTAGGATTGCGCCAATTAGGCATGCTCGCTTCCAAAGATTTTGTCGTTCATCCTTTTTACAACAGCTTGCGTATGATCGTCTGAAAGGTGAGCGTAACGCTTCACCATCTGGAAGGTTTTATGCCCAAGTATCTCCGCGATATCTGCCAACGAGGCTCCATCCATCGCAAGGTATGATGCGGCTGTATGTCTTAGGTCGTGGAACTTAAAATCGTCAATCTTCGCTTCCTTTAACGCCCGCAGCCATGCTGTTCGTAGCTCTTGCGGTTTATCAGGGTTAGCTTTACTGGGGAAAACTAGGGTAGAGTCAATTTTCCTTACCTTTGCATGATTTTTCATAGCCTCTAATGCAAGCCCAGTTACGGGAACTCCCCTAGACTCTCCATTCTTCGTGTTCTTTAGAATTATCCGACCGTGCTGAAAGTCCACGTTCGACCATTTCAGTCCCATTATCTCCCCTTGTCTCATGCCTGTGGAGAGGGCCAGGACGACGACAGGGTATAGGTAGGAGTTATCCGAGGATTTACATGCCTTGAGTAACGCAGTCCGCTCCTCGTCGCTCAGGTAGCGCACCCGACCTTTTGGCAGCATCGGGCCTTTTACCTTCCGCATAGGAGAGTCTTCTAACCACCCCCACTCATTAACGGCGCAAGTAAAAGCATGGGATAGGGACGCCATGTACCGGGCTACTGTTGCAGGGCTGCGAGTGGTTTTCTTCCTGAAAGGCACCTCTGCCAACAGTTCATCCCGGACATCAGCAATATGATTTGGGGAAATATCTGCAAGGGAATAATCACCCAGCCTTTCTTTCCAGTATTTGAGGTGCCGAGTACGGTCCTTTCTCTCTTGCTCCTTATAGGCAGGGAGCACCTTTTCTAAATAGCGGCGAATCATCTCCCCCAGAGTACGCCGCTTGGCTTCTGATGTCTTGAAATGCCTACCTTCCTTGATTGCCGCTTCTGTACTTTGGGCCCAGTTTTTAGCGTCCGTGCGACGATCAAAAGTTGCCGTTTGTGCCGGATATCCTTTCAGGCGCACTTTTACCCTATAAGCTGTTTTGCCTTCCGACGTTACCCGCTTTTCGATACTGGCCATAGCGCCAAACCTGTCTACCTGAATGGTTCCTAAAGACTACTACAAACTACAATAAACTGCAATAACGCATATACAATGCGTTTGTATAATGTTGCATCCCGTTGTTTTGCAACATTATTAATTTTGAAATCAATTTCATGGGGCAATAGTGGGACATCCTGGCAAGGATATCGCTCAGAATTGATTGATTTATCTAGAGGTTTTGGGGGTGTAAAGGTGAATTTTATTGGTGGTTATTGTCGTTATTTGGCCCTATTTGCCCCAGGAGTGTCCCATGGGGATAGCAACAAGGAGGCCGAAAACGCTGTAAGTTATTGATTTATATGGTGCCGGAAAGAGGATTCGAACCTCCGACCAACGCATTACGAATGCGCTGCTCTACCGAGCTGAGCTATTCCGGCACAGGGTAAGCACTGGCTCTTCCATTCTACAGGGCCCGCCGGCCTAAATCAGTTGTTGCCGGCGCCATCGTTGCTTTCTTTTTCAATCAGGTATTCAGCCACTCGCAGCATGCCTTCGTGGCCGCCGGTCATGCGCGCGGTGATCCGGTACTGGCCGTCCACGATGATTTCGGGGGTGCCCTGGATGCGGTAGCTGCGCTGCCGGGCCTCGGCCTGGCGAACCGCGCTGGTGACGCCGAAGGAGTTGAAGGTCTTTTCGAATTTCTCCCGGCTCACACCGTGCTCCTCGAACAATTCGGCGATGGCGTCTTCTGAACGCAACGGTTTGTTCTTCAGGTGCATGGCCTTGAAGGTGGCTTCATGGATGTCGTCGAGCACACCCAGCGCCTTGGCGGTGTAGTAGATGCGGGCGTGGCGCTCCATGATTCCCTGCCGGTCCCACATGGCGGGAGACCGCACCACAACCACGTTGTCGGGCAGGGTTTGTGACCACTCTTCGAGGAGGGGCTCGAAGGTGTAACAGTGGCTACAGCCGTACCAGAAAACTTCGGCCACTTCGATCTTGCCGCCTGTGGCCGTGGGGACTTTCTCGGGCAGCACCTGGTAGTGGGTACCCGCCTGGTATTGTTGTTGGGTCTTGGCAGCACTGCCGCCGCCGGAGCCAGCGGTTTCCCGTACCTCTTTTCGTACATCGGAATCCCCGGCCGGCGGCTCCTGTTCCGCCTGGCAGCCCAGCACGGTGGCGAGAAGGACGACGAAAAGCCATTGGCTGATATGGCGCATGGATACCCCCACAGAAAAAAAGCAGTTACAAGTGAACTCACCGGCTATTATTCAGCTTACCCGCCCGTTGGCAAGTTCCGGGCAAAAAAAAGGTGGCACCGGGCCACCTTTTCGGCTTTCTCACCGCCTTGATTACTGCTCCCGGGCGTGGAGACCGGCAATGTAGTTGGCGACAGCGTCGATTTCCCGATTGTTCATGTTGGCGGCGACACCCCGCATAACAGTCGCGTCGCCGTCGTTGGTGCGAGCCTCGGGGTTTTCGGGGTCGTGGGCACCTGTGCGGAAGGCGCGCAGCTGGCTGGCAATGTAGTCGGCGAACTGCCCACCCAGGGCCGGATAGCCGGCGGGGTCGTTGCCGACACCGGTGGGGGAGTGGCAGCCAAGGCAGGCGGAGACGCCGGTTTCCATGTTGCCACCGCGATAGACTTGTTCACCGAGCGTCAGGTCCTCTTCAACCGCTCCGGCAAGGGTGCGGTTCTGGGAGTCATAATGGGCGGCAATATCCGCCAGGTCCTGCTCCGAGAGGTTTGTCAGCATGCCGGTCATCTGGGGCACGTTGCGCTCGCCGGACTTGATATCCTGCATTTGCTTGAGGAGGTATTTCTCGCCCAGGCCGGCCAGCTTGGGATACATGGGGGCCGGACTGTTGCCGTCCTGCCCGTGGCAGGCGACACAGACCTGGATCTTGTTCTTGCCCGCTGCGGCATCGCCCGCAGCCAATGAGGGCTGTGCAGCCAGAAGCCCGACCGCCGACAGGATTACAAAAAGGATGCCACTGCAATTCTTCATCATGGATATTCCGTACTCTGGGTTACCGCAATGCCGCCCGGCGGAGCCGCGGGACCCGCGCCGAAGCTGGCGGATTATATACTATTCACCCTAAAACCTTAAATCGAAATAACCGGAAGGTATTGGCGGCGGCCCCGTTAGCATGGCATGCGGCGCAGATGGGTTATACTCCCGCGCCATGACCCATACCCTCCGTTACAGTGACGCCCGCTTCCTGCAAAGCGCCCAGACCCTGCCCCAGTGTCCCGGCGACACCGGCATGGAAGTGGCCTTCGCGGGACGGTCCAACGCCGGCAAATCCAGTGCCATCAACGTGCTTACCCGCCAGTCCAAGCTGGCAAGAATCAGTAAGACACCGGGGCGCACCCAACTTATCAATTTTTTCAGTCTCGACGAGCAACTCCGGCTGGTGGATCTGCCCGGCTACGGCTATGCAAAAGTCTCCCGGGCCGTCAAGGTGGACTGGGAGCGGAACCTGGCGGATTATCTCCAGCACCGCCAGTCTCTTCGCCTGCTCGTCCTGGTGATGGACATCCGTCACCCCCTGCGGGATTACGACTGGCAGATGCTCAAGTGGGCCTCGCACGCCCGGTTACCGGTACACATCCTCCTCACCAAGGCCGACAAGTTCAAGCGCGGTCCGGCCAAGGACACCCTGATGGCCGTCGAGCGGGAGATCGCCCAGGCGGGACTGGACAATATCACCCTGCAGACATTTTCGGCCCTGAAAAAGACCGGCCTGGACGATCTGGAGGCTGTCCTTAACCACTGGCTGTGCGACTGATAAAAATTCCGGACAAAAAAAAACCGGCGCATAGTGCGCCGGCAATAAGTCGACCGGGTTTTACCAAGAGGGGAAGGGGATTCCCGGTCTTTGCTCACAACGAAGAGGGAGACTTCATGTGCTATCTATGACTGGCCGGATCGGCAAAAGTTTCAGGCCAGGCATAAAAATCTGAAAATTTTTTCTGGAGACCAAAAAAAAGCCCTGGCCTAAGGGAGAGGGAGAGGTCGGCCAGGGCATATTTGCTCTACTTGGGGAAACAAGCTCTTTGCAAGCACGGATGGCCGGGAGAACTTCAACCACCGCGTGCCATTAAATTAGACAGGGGGTACGGCAGAAGTTCCCCGGCACGGCAAAAAAATGCCAGCCCCGGGGAAAATGAAAAAAGCATCTTTAAATCAACAGGTTAACGACGGGTTAATGGGCCTGCTCCCAGTTGTCGCCGATTCCCACATCCACCACCAGGGGGACATCCAGGCTGGCGGCTTTTTCCATGCGCCGGGCGACGGCGCTTTTCACCCGGTCCACCTCCTGTTCAGGTACCTCGAAAATCAGTTCGTCGTGCACCTGCATGATCATCCGGGTGGCCAGCTTTTCTTTCTCCAGCCAGTCCGCCACCGCGATCATCGCTTTTTTGATCACGTCGGCGGCGGTGCCCTGCATGGGTGCATTGATGGCAGTCCGCTCGGCGGCCTGGCGCCGCTGGCCGTTGCCGGCATTGATCTCGGGCACGTACAGGCGCCGCCCGAATAGCGTCTCCACGTAACCCCGCTCCCGCGCCGAGGCACGAATATTGTCCATGTACCGGGCGACACCCGGGTAGCGCCCGAAATAAAGGTCGATATATTCCTGGGCCTGGTTGCGGCCGATGCGGAGCTGGCGACCGAGCCCGTAGGCCGACATGCCGTAGATCAGCCCGAAATTGATGGCCTTGGCGCTGCGCCGCTGCTCCGGGGTGACGTCGTCCAGGGGCGTGTCGAAGACCTCGGCGGCCGTGGCCCTGTGGATGTCGAGCCCCTCGCCGAAGGCATCCAGAAGGCCTTTGTCACCGGAAAGGTGAGCCATGATGCGCAACTCGATCTGGGAATAGTCCGCCGCCAGTATTCTGGCGCCCTTTTCGGCGATAAATGCCTCGCGTATGCGCCGCCCCTCCGGCGTGCGCACGGGTATGTTCTGGAGGTTGGGATCCGAGGACGACAGGCGCCCGGTGGCAGTGCCCGCCTGGTGGTAGGAGGTGTGGACCCGGCCGGTCTCCGGGTTGATCATGCGGGGCAATTTGTCGGTGTAGGTGGATTTGAGCTTGGCCAGCCCCCGGTGCTCCAGGAGCAGCTTGGGCAGCGGATAGTCCAGTGCCAGCTCCTGAAGCACTTCCTCCCTGGTGGACGGCGCCCCGGAAGGGGTCTTCTTGATCACCGGGATTTCCAGCTTCTCGAACAGGATCTGCCCCAACTGTCGGGGCGAGGCCAGGTTGAATTCCTCGCCCGCCAGTTCGTAGGCCTCTTCCTCAAGCTCGGCGATGCGCCGGCTCATCTCGTGGCTCTGTTTGTGGAGCAGGTCGGCATTGAGCAGGGCACCGTTGCGCTCGATTTGCGAGAGCACGGGCACCAGGGGCATCTCGATCTCCTCGAACACGGTGCGGATACTCTCTATATCCTTTACCTGGGGCCAGAGCTTGTCATGCAAGCGCAGGGTGATGTCGGCATCTTCGGCCGCGTAGGGGGATGCCTGCTCCAGGTCGATCTGGTCGAAAGTAAGCTGCCCGGCCCCCTTGCCGGCAATATCCTCGTAATGGATGGTCTTTTCACCCAGGTGTTTGAGGGCGAGGGTGTCCATATCGTGACGGCTGGCTGTGGCATTGAGGACATAGGATTCGAGCATGGTATCGAAGCGCACACCGCGCAGCGTCACACCGGCCCGGGCCAGCACACTCATGTCGTATTTGAGGTTCTGACCCACCTTGGCCCGCCCGGGGTCTTCGAGCAGGGGCTTGAGCTGGTCCATGACCCAGGCCATGTCCAGTTGCTCCGGTACACCCAGGTAGTCATGGGCCAGAGGCACATAGGCCGCCTCACCCGGGGTTACCGCAAAGGAAACGCCCACCAGGTCGGCTTCCATGTAATTGAGGCTGGTGGTCTCGGTGTCGAAGGCGAAGAGATCCGCTTTTTTCAGCTTTTCCAGCCAGCCCTCGAAAGCCTCCCGGGTGAGCACTGTCTGGTAGTCGCGCTCGGTCGATGATTCGCCAGGGCTTTCAGCCTGGTCGAGCAGCTCCTCGGTCCAGGCCTTGAACTCCAGGTCGCGATACCATTCAAGCAGGGTTTTCACATCCGGCTCATTGAGCTTTAGCGAGTCCTCACCAACCTCGATATCCAGATCGGTACTGATGGTGGCGAGCCGGTAGGACAGTTCAGCCTGCTCCCGGTGCTCCGCGAGTTTTTCGGGCATTTTCTTCGCGCCGCGAAAGCCCAGTTCCCTCACGTCTTCCAGGTTATCGTAAATGTCTTCAAGCCCGCCGATGCCCTGCAGCAGGGCCAGGGCCGTCTTTTCCCCCACACCGGGCACGCCGGGAATGTTGTCGGACTTGTCCCCGACCAGGGCGAGCAGATCGATAATCAGGCGGGGCGGCACCCCGAATTTTTCCTCGACGCCACCCTCGTCCAGGTGAGTGTCGGTCATGGTGTTGACCAGGCTGATATGCCTGTCCACCAGCTGGGCCATGTCCTTGTCACCGGTGGATACCACCACATCCCGGCCACGGCCGGCCGAGTGGCGCGCCAGGGTACCGATCACGTCGTCGGCTTCCACACCTTCCTCAATGAGCAGGGGCAGGCCCATGGCGCGGACAATCGCGTGGATAGGCTCCACCTGGGCGCTCAGGTCGTCGGGCATCGGCGGTCGATGCGCTTTGTACTCTTCGAACAATTCGTCCCGGAACGTCTTGCCCCTGGCATCGAAGACCACCACCACGGGACTGTCGGGATAGTCCTTGAGCAGCCGCTTGATCATCGAAATCACTCCCTTCACGGCACCGGTGGGTTGCCCACTGGAAGTGGTCAGGGGTGGCAGTGCGTGGAAGGCCCGGTACAGATAGGAGGAACCGTCTACCAGGACCAGGGGTGGCTGTGTTTTACTCATGAATCATCCTGTGTTCATTCAGTCAATTAGGATACACCATTGCCCGCCAGCCTTTAATTTGCCATGGCGCCGGGGTAGGCTTGGGGTAAAAGCGGAGGCACGCCCATGGCTGTCTACACCCGAGTCGCAGCAGAACAGTTCCGTCCCCTCGCCGCCGAACTGGGCCTTGATGCGCTGTCGCCGCTGGAGCCGGTTCCCCAGGGCATTGAAAACACCACCTACTTTTTTACCGCCCGACGCCACGAAGGTGCGCCGGCGGACTATGTGCTGACCCTTGTGGAAGACTATTCGTCGGAGCGGGTCCGCTTTGCCGCCGCCCTGACCCGGCACCTGTGCCGAACGGGCCTGCCGGTGCCCGCGCCCCTGGAGAACCGGGCCGGCGAGGCCATTCATTCCCTGGCGGGCAGGCAGGCCCTGGTCTTTCCCCGGGTGGATGGACGGTCCGTCGAGCACGTGGATGCCTGCCATTGTGAGATTATTGGCGACTTCCTGGCCCGGGCCCACCTGGCTGGCGACAACCTGGGGCTTGCCAGCACCAATCCCCGGGGCCTGCTCTGGCTCAACGAAGCCCGGGGGCTGCTCGAACCCCGCCTTGCGCCCGGCGAATACGCCCTTCTCGGCGAACAGACAGAGCGCTACCGCCGGGTCTGCGAAGCGGATCCCGAACTGCCCCTGGGCGCCATTCACGGGGATCTTTTCCGGGATAATGCCCTGTTCCGGGAGGAGGTTCTGACCGGCGTTATTGATTTTTACCAGGCCTGCTCCGACTGGCTGTTGCTGGATGTGGCCATTGTCGCCAACGACTGGTGCAGCAATGCCGACGGCGACATGGACAGGAACCGCCTCGACGCCCTGCTGACCGCGTACCATCACAACCGTCCCTTTACCCGCCGGGAACGACAATACTGGCAGGATATTCTCTGTTTCGCCGCCACGCGCTTCTGGGTTTCGCGCCTGCTGGCGGACCCAGCCGCCAATGGCAACGCCGCAAAAGCTGAAAAGGACCCGGGGGAATACCGGGATAAGCTTCAGGCCCGGATGATTGGCTGTCCGCCCCTGCCCCACTGAAATATACAGCGGGCCTTAGCCATCCAGGCACTGCCGGAAGCCCTGAGCCACCCGGCGCAGCAGCGCCAGGTACCCGCCCCCCGTCGCGCCCGACTCCACCTCCACGGCCATGGGGTCCACCACCACGGTGTCGATACCCAGGTGCCGGGCGATATTGCGCGCACCGGGTGAGGGACCCGAGGCCTCCACCACCACGCAGGCGGCATTTTGGGCCCGGCGCAGCTCCCCGTGTGTGCGGGCACCCAGCGAAAGGCCCGCGCTATCGGTGAGTGCACCCACAAAGGGAATATCGAAATAGTCGCTGAAGTGTCGGTAGGCATCGTGGTCGGCGATATAGCCCTTGCCGGTAACGGGGAACTGGTCACGGAGGTCACCCAGGGTTTCCTCGAAACGACGGTGGAATTCCCGCTGCCTGTCCCGAATGGTGGCGGCCATGGCGGGGTATCGCTGGCTGAACCAATCTGCCAAAGCGTCGTAGAGCCTTCGCCCGTTTTCGGGATTAAGCCACAGGTGGGCATCGGTCTCTCCCTGAACCCGCGCTTTCGTTTCGCCAACTATGGCGCTGGCCCGCAACACGCCTTCGTCTTTTCGCAGGGCGAGGGTCTTGGCCAGGAAGGCCTCCAGATCCGGCCCCACCCAGAAGACCAGGTCGGCCTCGGCGAGGACCTGTCGCTGGCGGATACCGAGCATGGCATGGTGTGGTTCAGTGCCGGGGGGGAGGAGCGTCGTCAGGGACACCGACTCCCCGGCCACGTCGCCGACCAGCAGGGCCAGGGGATGGATGGTGGCGACCACCCGGGGCGTCTCGGCGGCGCCGGCGACGCTCATAAACAACCATAAAAGCAGCCCCATACACCGGATGGATCGAACGCCCCTGACACTATTGTTACAATGTAACACTTTATTAAAAACCTTTGCTTTCGGGTCCCGGATATGGGCCCTTGAACCCTTGCGGACCAAACGATTTCCTGCGCCACCCATTGGCATGCCACCCATTTTGTTACATTATACTGTTTTTGCCCGCCGGAGACAGCCATGCTCACCAACTCCCGCGCCGCCTACCACGACCACAATCACCAGCGCTGTATCGATGCCGCCCTGGACCGGGCCCGGGACTTGTGCAGCCAACAGGGGGCCCGGCTCACACCCCTGCGGGAAGCGGTACTGCACCTGATCTGGACCAGTCACAGACCTCTGGGCGCCTACGCCATTGCCGACCTGCTGCCCGCCGCCACCGGCAGAAAAGCCCTGGCGCCGACGGTCTATCGCAGCATTGAGTTCCTGCTCGACCAGGGCCTGATTCACCGGGTGGCCTCCCTCAATGCCTATATCGGCTGTCCCTTCCCGGGCAGCCGCCACAGTGAATTGATCATGATCTGCCGGGCCTGCGGTACTGCCGCCGAACTGAGTGCAGACAGCGTCGACAGCGCCCTCTCGGATGTCACCCGCCGGGCGGGCTTTTTCATGGAAACCCAGAATATCGAACTGCTGGGCCTCTGTCCCGGCTGCCGGGGGGAGGGCGGACCGTCGTGAACGCCCTCATGGAAGCCCGGGGAGTGGGCCTGGACCTCAGCGGGCAGGCCATCCTGGACAACGTCAGTTTCACCCTCGACGCGGGTCGGATCACCACCCTGATCGGACCCAACGGCGGCGGCAAGACCACCCTGGTGCGCATCATGCTGGGTTTGCTCAGGCCCGGCCGGGGCGAAGTGAGGCGCGCCGCGGGCCTGCGTATCGGCTATATGCCCCAGAAGCTCAGTATCGATCCCACGCTGCCGCTGAGCGTGGGCGCCTTCCTGAAGCTGGCGGATTCCGATAAGCGCAACCACCGGCAGGTGCTGGAGCGAACCGGTGTGGCCCACCTGTATGAAAAGCCGGTTTACGGGCTCTCCGGCGGCGAGACCCAGAGGGTGCTCCTGGCCCGGGCACTGTTGCGCCGGCCCAATCTGCTGGTCCTGGACGAACCGGTGCAGGGCGTGGACGTCAACGGCCAGGAGGCCCTGTACCAGTTGATCGCCCGGATTCGCGACGAGACCGGCTGCGGCATTCTCATGGTCTCCCACGACCTGCACATGGTCATGGCGGCAACCGACGAGGTCATCTGCCTGAACCACCATGTCTGCTGTTACGGGTCGCCGGAGTTTGTCTCCACCGAGCCCGCCTACGAAGAATTATTCGGGCGCCGGACAGCCCTCTACACGCACCACCACGATCACCGCCACGACCTGCACGGCGACAGGGTGTTGCCGGTGTCTCACGACCAGGGTGATACCCGGGAGGACACGCCATGATGCCGGAGTTTATGCTGCTCGCCCTGCTGGCCGGTCTGGGCGTGGCACTGGTAACCGGGCCCCTGGGCGCCTTCGTGGTCTGGCGGCGTATGGCTTATTTTGGCGATACCCTGGCCCACTCGGCACTGCTGGGCATTGCCGTGGCCTTGTGGAGTGCCATTGCCCCGGGTTTTGCGGTGACCCTGGTATGCCTGACCCTGGCGCTGGCCTTGCTGGCCCTCCAGCACCAGCATGCCCTGGCGACGGATACGCTGCTGGGCATCCTCTCTCACACATCCCTTGCCCTGGGCCTGGTGGCCCTTTACCTGATTCCGGGTGCGCGGATGGACCTGGAAGGCTTGCTGTTCGGGGATCTGCTCACGGTCACGGCGGCAGACACGGCCACCATCTGGGCGACGGCGGCGTTGGTGCTCCTGCTGATGGCGCGGCTGTGGCGACCGCTGCTATCGGTTACCGTCCACCCGGATCTGGCCCGGGTGGAGGGCGTCAATGCGACGGCAGTCAACGGCGCGCTGATGTTTTCCCTGGCGCTGGTGATCGCCATCGCCATGAAAGTGGTGGGAGTGTTGCTGATAACGGCGCTGCTGGTGATTCCCGCGGCCACATCCCGGCGTTTCGCCCGCGGCCCCGAGGCCATGGCGGTGCTCGCCAGCATCGCCGGCGGACTGGCGGTAATACTGGGCCTGGCAGCGTCCTGGCAGTGGGACACCCCGGTGGGACCATCGATCGTGCTCAGCGCCGGTCTGTTGTTTTTGGTGTCCCTGCTAAGGCGGAGCGCCGGCCGTTAACTGTCAGTGGTCGAACTTTTCGCGCATGGAGCGCCAGGCCACCCTAAGGCTGCCTTCCTCGAAGGGGGGGCGGAAGAAACCGTGATAATCGCCTTTGGGGTTGATGATGACAATATTGCCGCTGTGATCCATGGTGTAATCATCGCCCTCCAGCGGCACCTTGTTGTAGACGACGCTCAACTGGGTGGCCAGGTTGAGCAGTTCATAGCGGTCGCCAGTGACACCGATAAAATCCGGGTGGAAGTAGGGCACGTACTGAGCCAGCTTTTCCGGGGTATCCCGTTCCGGGTCCACGGTCACCATAAGCACCTGCAGGTCCTGCTGTTCCCCGGGGTCCAGTTCCCGGTAGACGCGGGCCAGGGTTCCCATTGTGGTGGGGCAGACATCCGGGCAATGGCTGAAGCCGAAAAAGATGAGCGTCCACTTGCCCTTGAGGTCTTCGGGCGTGAAAGGCTCGCCCCGGTGGTCCACCAGCCGGAATTCGCTGAAGTGCCGGGGCGTGGGTAGAACCATGGCACCGTACTCGCGCATTTCGTGGTCGCTCAGGATACGGGGCTGGCTCAGCTTGTAGATAAAGCCAAGCAACAGCACGACGGCGAAAGCGAGGCAGACGCCCACGGTCAGGTAAATGTTTTTCCGGGTTTTGTTCACGGGTACAACGTCCTCGTTACAGGCCGGACAGCCTCCAGCCGGGGTCAGCAGGAATCTGTCTGGCCCGGGTTCAGTGCGCGGGCAGGGCGGGTACCGACACCAGGTAATGATCCAGGAGCATGATCACGAACAGGGCCATCAAGTAAAAGATGGAATACTTGAAAGTGGACATGCCGGCATCGGGCTTTTTGCCAATAAGCATCACCACGGCCCAGTACAGGAAGACCGCCCCCAACACCAGCGCCCCCAGGAAGTACAGCCAGCCGCTCATCCGGGTCACAAAGGGAAGCAGGCTGACAACCACCAGGATGATGGTATACAGGAGGATGTGCAGTTTGGTGTAACGCTCGCCGTGGGTAACCGGCAGCATGGGCACTTTGGCCTTGGCGTATTCGTCCTTGCGGTGCACCGCCAAAGCCCAGAAGTGCGGCGGCGTCCAGGCAAAGATGATGAGCACCAGGAGCAGGGCATGGCCCTGGATTTCGCCGGTTACCGCCGCCCAGCCCAGCAGCGGCGGCGCGGCGCCCGCGAGGCCGCCGATAACGATATTCTGGGGCGTGGCCCGTTTAAGGAAGAGGGTGTAGATGACCGCGTAACCCACCAGCGACGCCAGGGTCAGCCAGGCGGTGAGCGGGTTGATATAAACCACCAGGATAGCCATGCCGGCGAGCCCCAGCACCGCGGCGAATGCCAGGGCCCTGGCCGGTTCGATCCGGCCGGTGGCCACGGGCCGATTGAAGGTCCGGGCCATCTTCATGTCCACGTGCCGGTCCACCAGATGATTGATGGTGGCGGCGGAGCCCGCGCACAGGGCGATGCCCAGGTTGCCCAGGACGAGCACGTCCAGCGGCACCATGCCGGGCACGGCCAGGAACATGCCGATCATGGCCGTAAGGATCATCAGGGCCACCACATTGGGCTTGGTCAATTCCCAATAATCCCGCATGCTGGTCTTGGTATCGCTGAGTGTCGTCATTTCTGCCTCTCCACCGCGTGCGCCATCCAGACCCTACAAGCGAGGGTAATCAGGGTCAACAAGAGCAGGGCCCCGCCCAGGTTGTGGGCCACCGCGATGGCAAGGGGAATATTCATCAACACGTTGGTGATCCCCAGGGCCAGTTGCAGGGCCAGGATCCCGAGAACGATCATCCCCATGCGGCGTACCCGGTGGTCGGGCATCACCAGCATGCGGCCGGCCAGGAGCAGGGCAAAGACAGTCACCACCAGGGCGCCTACCCGGTGCATGAAATGGATCGCCACCCGGGCGTCGCTTTCGAGCTGGCCGCCCAGGTAGTTGGGCCCGATGGTCTGGAAGACATCGAAGCCCCGGGCCATGTTCATCTCCGGTACCCATTTGCCCTGGCAGGTGGGGAAATCGGGACAACCGAAGGCGGCATAGTTGGCGGTGGTCCAGCCGCCCAGCAGGACCTGCGCCACCACCAGGACAATGCCGGTGATCACCCAGGGCTTGAGCCGCCGCAGGCGCGCCATGGTGCCCGGCGTTACCTGCCAGCGGATGTCGCCCAGCCGCAGCACCAGCACCCAGAGTAGCGACAGGGTGGCGAAGCCCCCCAGAAGGTGCAGGGCGACGATCTGCGGCCACAACTTCAGGGTCACTGTCCACATGCCGAAAAGCGCCTGCCAGATCACCAGAAACAACAACAGCAAAGGCAGGCGGAACGGATAGTCGGCATCCTCGCGCCGTTTCCAGCTGAGCACGGCAATCACCGCAATCAGTATTCCCAGAGTACCGGCAAAATAGCGGTGGACCATCTCGGGCCAGGTCTTGTCCGCCTCCACGGGCGCATGGGGGAATAGCTCTTCGGCCCGGAGAATCTCGTGATGCTCGTCGGGCCAGGTGAGGTGTCCGTAACAGCCGGGCCAGTCGGGGCAACCGAGGCCGGCGTCGACCAGGCGGGTAAAGGCGCCCAGGCCGACTACGATAAACGCCAGGAAAAAGGCCGCCAGCGCCAGCGCGAAGCCGGCTTTCCGGGTAGCGGAGTCGTTAAACAGTGCCATCGCTCGAAATCTCTGTGGGTTCCGGGTCAATCGGGTGAATACTTGAGCAGGTGTTTCAGGTCCTCGAGGATCTGGTTGCCCTCGTGTTCTGGGGTATAGAACATCATGGCGTCGCCCCGGGGGTCCACGAGCAGCGCGGGTATTGTACCCGCTTGCCAGCCCAGATTGGTATTTTCAGCCCAGGTGGCGAAGGCCGACCGGTCTGCGTAGACCACGTCCAGATAGGGGTGCTCCTTCTCGAAGTAGGCGGACGTCTCATCCTCCAGGGTGCCGTCCAGAGACAGGTAGAGCCGCTCCAGCCGGCCGGTGTCGCGACCGAGCAGCTTGTGTACCTGACGGGTCCGGTAGACCATCTCCCGGCACTGTTCCCGGCAACTGGCGCCGCCCGGAATTACCAGCCGCCATTTGCGCTCATGCTCCGCGACCCGCCACGGCTCGCCATCGGCCGATTCGGGCCCAAGTCCGTCCAGCGGCCGGGGGGGTATCAGAAACGTCCCCTGGTTGGTGGTGCCCAGTTCGGACAGCAATTCGTCCCGTTCCTGCTGGGTGTCGGGAAACAGCAGGAAGCCGGCGACAATGGTACCCAGTACAATCGCCACCATCAGCAATAATTGCAGCGGCGCCGTATTCTTCGTCGGTTTGTCGTTCATAAGGTCACTCCACGGCGGATCTGCGCAGCCATCTGCCCAGATTCGAGTTGGCAAAAATCCCCAGTACCAGAAGGGCCAAAGCCAGGGCGAACCACTGCACCGCGTAGGCGGTATGCTTTTCGGGTTGCACGTTGATGGTGGGCCAGCCGGTTTCCAGTGCGCCCGGTGCCCGGGGGGCCAGGCGCACGGTAAATCCGGGCAGGTCCCTGCCCAGTTTTTCGGCAATAGTGCCGAATTCCAGGTTCTGGATCACCTGCGGCCATCGCTCCCGCCAATGTTCCTCGCCCAGGGAGAAGGGCTCGCCGGGACTCCGGTAAAGCAAGCCGGTCACTGTTACCGTGCCGGGGATTCGGGGTATATCGGGCAGCGTGCCACGGTCGAGTCCGCCGGCGATCCAGCCCCGGTTGACCAGAACCCATTCGCCGGTGACCATCCGCAAGGGCGTCACCACCTCGTAACCGGGACGGCCCCGCCGTATCCGGTTATCGAGGAGGATATTGTGGTCGTTGTCGTACTGTCCGCGGGCACTAACCCGGGTATAGGTATCCCGTTCCGCGCCGGGCAATTCGGAGAGCGGTGCCGGTGGTGCGGCCTGGCGGGCGCGAAATGACGACTGCAGCTCGCGCTTCTGGTCCGCCCGGTCCAGCTGCCAGAGCCCCAGGGCAATGGTCAGGGGCAGGAATACCGCCACGAACGCCAGCGACTTCCAGTTGGGCTGCCATTGAAAGGACTCGGGCTCGCGGTGGTGGGGATCGGCGGCCATCTGTGCTTAAATCCCTTGTTTCTCTATAAAAGGCTTCTCTATAAAAGGCTTCGCCATGCTATTGAAAATCATCATTGTCGTACTCTTTCTCGCCGTTGTCGCCAGCCTCAGCAGCGGCCTGTATTTCCTGATGAAGGATGTGGGCAATCCCAGGCGGCGTACCCTGTATGCACTGGGTATCCGCGTCACCCTGGCTGCACTGCTGGTGGGCACCATCACCTACGGTTTCGTCAGCGGCAAGTTACACAGTACGGCGCCCTGGGACCGGGCGCTTCATCGGGCCAATGTCGAGGACAATCCCGAGAAGGCTGAATGACAAGAGGCCAGGCATAACCCTGGCCCCTGTGGAAGATGGCTTTGCCGGCGCGAGGCCTCAGGAACCCAGCACGTAGACGAAGATAAAGAGGCCGACCCAGACCACGTCGACAAAGTGCCAGTACCAGGACGAAGCTTCGAAGCCGAAACAGTCATCATGGCTGAAGTGCCCCTTCAGGCCCCGCACCAGTTGCACGAACAGCATAAAGGTACCCAGGGTCACGTGGGCGCCGTGGAAACCGGTCAGCATGAAGAAGGTGGTGCCGTAGATACCCGAGTTCAGGGTCAGGCCCAGTTCGGTGTATGCCTCGTAATATTCCTCGACCTGGAAGAACAAGAACACGCAGCCCAGAATGACGGTGATCGCCAGCCAGAGGTTGAAGTTCTTGCGGTTTTCCTTTTTCAGCGCCGTGTGGGCGAAGTGAACGGTAACACTGGACGTCAGCAGGATAATGGTGTTGATCAGGGGCAGGTGCCAGGGACTGATGGTCTCCTCGGGCCCCCTCACCGTGGCACCGGCGCCGCCGACGGCTTCGGCCGGGGTGTCGTACAGGGGCCATGAGGCCTCAAACCCATCCCACAGCAGCTTGCCGGTTTCGCCCTCGGACAGCCAGGGCAGCACCAGCATACGGACATATAACAGGGCCCCGAAAAAGACGGCGAAGAACATCACTTCGGAGAAGATGAACCAGCTCATGCCCCAGACATAGGAACGCTTGAGCTGTTCACTGTTGAGGCCGGCCATGTTCTCCCGGACGACCGTGCTGAACCAGGTGTAGAACACAAAGGCCAGTACCAGGGCGCCGGCCAGGAAGACCATGGCCGAGCCGCCCTGGACCCATGTGCCGGCACCCCAGGCCGCCAGGCCCAGCCCCAGAGCCATCAGTATCGGCAATTTGCTCTGCTCGGGTACATAGTAATTGCTTTCAGTTGCCATCGTTTTTCTCCGCTGTTGCGCCCCGTGGCGCTTCGACTTCTATTAATCCAGTCCCGCTACCAGATCCCGGGAGCGCTCGGTGACGTCAAAAAGAGTGTAGGACAGGGTGATGGTGTTCACCGCCGAGGGCAGGTCCCGGTCCACGATAAAGACCAGCGGCAGTTTCGCGTCCTCGCCGGCCCCGAGAGGCTGGCGATTGAAGCAAAAGCACTCGGTCTTGTGGAAGTATTGCGCCGCATTACCCGGCGACACGCTGGGTATCGCCTGGGCAACCATGGCCTTATCGGTCGGGTTCCGGGCATGGAACCGCACCGGCGTGGGCTCGCCGGGGTGTACCTCGACCTCGTAGACCGTGGGCGCGAACTCCCAGGGCATCTTGCCGTTGTTGGTGGCCACGAACTGCACCTTGACCGTCCTCGACTCGTCGATACCGGCCGCTTCGGACACATAGGGCCCACCGGTTTTGCCACCGATACCCGTTATCTGGCAAAAGGCGTTGTAAAGCGGCGGCATGACGAATACCGCAAAAAGGAACATGGCGACCGCACCGGCCGACAGTTTGATCAGCGTCCTGCGTGTCGATGTCATCGCCATGGCTCGCCTCGTTCTCCCTTATTTCACTTCCGGCGGGGTAGAGAAGGTATGGTAGGGCGCCGGCGTGGCGACCGTCCACTCCAGGCCCTCGGCCCCTTCCCAGGTCTTGGGTTCGGAGACCGGCTCGCCGGCGACAATGGTCCGAACCACGTTGTACAACAACAGAACCTGGGCACCGCCGTAGATAAAGGCGCCCACACTGGAGACCATGTTCCAGTCAGAGAACTGGAGGGCGTAGTCGGCGTAGCGCCGGGGCATGCCCGCCAGCCCCAGGAAGTGCTGCGGGAAGAAGGTGATGTTGAAACCGATAAAGGCAATCCAGAACTGCAGCTTGCCCATGGTCTCGTCATACATTTTGCCGCACCACTTGGGCAGCCAGTAATAGATCGCTGCCGTGCCCGAGAACACCGCGCCCGCCACCATCACATAGTGGAAGTGGGCCACCACGAAGTAGGTATCATGGTACTGGATATCGGACGGCGCGATGGACAGCATCAGGCCCGTGAAGCCGCCGATGGTGAACAGGATCACGAAGGCAATCGCGAACAGCATGGGCGTCTCGAAGGACATGGCGCCCCGGAACATGGTGGTTACCCAGTTGAACACCTTCACCCCCGTGGGCACCGCGATGAGCATGGTGGCGTACATGAAGTAAAGCTCGCCGGTGAGTGGCATGCCCACGGTGAACATGTGGTGCGCCCAGACGATAAATGACAGGAAGGCGATCGCCGCCGTGGCATAGACCATGGAGGAATAGCCGAACAGGGGCTTTCGGCTGAAGGTGGGAATGATCGCCGAGATCACCCCGAACGCCGGCAGGATGATGATGTACACCTCCGGGTGCCCGAAGAACCAGAACACATGCTGGAAGAGCACCGGGTCGCCGCCACCCGCGGCATCAAAGAAGCTGGTGCCGAAGTTGACGTCCATCAGGACCATGGTCACCGCCCCGGCCAGCACCGGCATCACTGCGATCAGCAGGAAGGCGGTAATCAGCCAGGTCCAGACGAACAGGGGCATTTTCATCAGCGTCATGCCGGGCGCGCGCATGTTGAGCACGGTGGCAATGATATTGATGGACCCCATGATCGACGAGGCGCCCATGATGTGCACGGCGAATACGAAGTAGTTTACCGAGGGCGGCGCATAGGTGGTGGACAGGGGCGCGTAGAAGGTCCAGCCGAAGTTGGGACCGCCCCCTTCCATAAACAGGGTGGCCGACATCAGCGCGAAAGCGAACGGCAGGATCCAGAAACTCAGGTTGTTCATTCGCGGCAGTGCCATGTCCGGCGCGCCGATCATCATCGGGATCATCCAGTTGGCCAGCCCCACGAACGCCGGCATGATGGCGCCGAACACCATCACCAGGCCGTGCATGGTGGTCATCTGGTTGAAGAACTCGGGGCGAATGATCTGCATGCCGGGTGCGAACAACTCGGCGCGGATGATCATCGCGAATAAACCGCCCAGCAAAAACATGGCGAAGCTGAACCACAGGTACATCGTACCTATGTCTTTGTGGTTGGTGGTAAAGAGCCAACGGCCAATACCTTTAGCGGGACCATGTGCCATGACTAACTCCTCCCTTATTGGCCTTGTTTAAACTTGAGAACATCGACGGGTTGCACCACGTCGCCGGTGTTGTTGCCCCAGGCATTGCGCTCGTAGGTGACCACGGCGGCCAGATCCACTTCGGAAAGCTGGTTGCCGAACGCCTGCATGGCGGTACCCGCCTTGCCGTTGACCACAATATCCAGATGGCCCTCCACGGGGCCCGTGGTAATAGCGCCGCCCTTCATGGCGGGGAATACGCCGGGGATACCTTCGCCATTGGCCTGGTGACAGGAGGCACAGGAGCGGTTGTAGACTTCCTCGCCGCGGCTCATCAACTCGTCCATGGTGAACTGCTTGGAGGCCAGTTCGCGCTCGGCCTTGGCGGCGGCGCGTTTTTCGGCGATCCAGCTGTTGTACTCGTCCTTCTCGACGACATTGACCACGATGGGCATAAAGGCATGGCCCTGGCCACACAGCTCGGTGCACTCGCCGCGATAGACGCCCGGCTCCTCGACCCTGGCCCAGGTCTCGGTGATAAAGCCGGGGATGGCGTCCTTCTTGACGCCGAAGTCCGTCATCCACCAGGAGTGAATCACGTCCTTGGAGGTGATCAGGAAACGCACCTTGGTGTCCACCGGGATCACCAGCGGGTTGTTGACTTCCTGGAGGTAGAACTGGCCCTTGGCTTCCCGGTTGTAGATTTCGGAGTCCGGCGTGGTCAACTCGCTCATGAACGAGACACCCTCGCCCAGGTACTCGTACTGCCATTTCCACTGGTAGCCGGTGACCTTGACGTCGATCTCCGCATCGGAGGTATCGTAAAGGTTGATCAGGGCCGTGGTTGCGGGCACGGCCATGGCGATGAGAATCAGGGCGGGAACGACGGTCCAGGCAATCTCCACCTTGGTGCTTTCATGGAAATTGGCGGCCTTGTAGCCCTTCGACTTGCGGTGCACGATCATGCTGTAGAACATGACCGCAAAAACCACTACGCCGATCACTACACAGATCCAGAAGATAATCATGTGCAGGTCGTAGATTTGCCGGCTCACCTCGGTGACGCCAGGCGTCATGTTGATCCCTTTCAGCCATCCACCTTCTTCCGCCATGGCGCTGACAGACAGGGGAAACAGCAGGAGGGGAGCAAGCACGCGCAAAAACAGCTGCTTGGCTTTTGGTAGCATCGCCCTACTTCTCCGTATTGAATTTTTGTCTGGATAATGCCACCGGGCAGCGCATTCGCCTCTACAGAAACGGGCCGCCGGTGGGCACGGCCGGCGAGTATAGCAGAACCCCTCCCGCTCAGTCACCGCTGAAAACCGCCGGCGTGGCCGCTTTTACACCGGGTGCAAACTTCCCCGCCATGCGCGGAGACGGCCTTCCACCGGGTTTTTTATGCCGATATATTCTTTGCGTTTTGGCCTCAGGGTTCTAGGGTTTTAGTTGATTTATGACAATTACGGGGCACTCCCGCCAGGCGAGTACCTACGATAAGAGGTGCGAGACAAGACCAGACATGGGTATCGCGACACGGGCCGGCCAAAGACTGGTTGGCGGCACAATTGAAGGCTCAATGCCCCCGGCACCCACCGTTCCGGGCCAGCAGAGGCCGCCCGGACGGAGAACTCCCGAAAACGTCAGCCCTGATTGGCCATGGACACGGTGAGCATCCGCGAAGCCATTGCCGTGGCCCTGGCCCACGAAGCTCGGACCGGCGAACTCGACTACCTGCTGACCCAACGTGTGCGACGCCTGCATCCCGCCATTACCGTTCCCGGCGAGCGGCCCGTTGAAGCCCTGCTGGACTTCGTCGAGCGCTATGCACACCATGTGGCGGACTACCTGGATGCCATGCAGGCGATTTCCCGCACTCTGGGCACCGAGGATATGGCGGATGCGGTCGCCTACGCCAGCTCGGACTTTTTCTGCAACCCGCCCGCCCTGCTCTCCGGCCACCAGGGCCTCAACGCCGTCATGAACGAGGCATATCTCGCACACCGCCTGGTAGAGGAAATCAATGACTACAGCATGCACCACCGCGGTTCGCTGCTCCTGCCCATGGACATGACCCGCTCCAACCTGATCATTCACCACCTGATCGGCGAGCCCTTCGCCAATCAGCTCGACGAGGCGGTGGAATTTCTTGCCGGTGAAATGACTGCGGAAGGGGAGTTCGACCAGCGCCGCCGGGACGAGCCCGGCGGCTCCATGAGCCAGTGGCGGGACCAGCTCAGAAGCTGGCCCTGCCTGGTCGACAACCTTGCCGATGAGCTGCTGCTCTACGCGGGCTGGGGCCGGACACCCCTGCACTAGTTGGCCATGCGGGGATAAGGTTACTGGTCGTCCGGCGGGTCGCGGGGGTCGAGGATCCGGACGGGGCGAACCGCTTCCCGGCGCTCTTCGGGGGTGCGATTGACCCGGGTTTCCAGCTCCCGCCCCGGTTCGTGGAGGCGAACCTCATCCGAGAAGCCACAACTGACGCACTCCCGGTAACGCTTTTCATCGTCGGTATACATGACCACACGATCCATTGCCCCGCAGCGGGGACAAACGGCTCCGGCGATAAAACGCTTTTTGGCAGCGACCATGACGCACCTTTGACTGAAAGTTCGTGACGACTATTATAACGGCCCAACGCAGTACAGGAACGTGTCCCTATGAGCCATCCATCCATACGTCCGTTTCAAGGCCACACACCCAGACTCGGCGAGCGGGTCTACATTGATCCGGCGGCCACCGTCATCGGCGACGTGGCGCTGGGCGACGACGCCTCGGTCTGGCCGGGAGCGGTAATCCGGGGCGACATGCACAGCATCCGCATCGGCAATCGCTCCAATGTCCAGGACAACGCCGTGATCCATATCACCCATGCCAGCGACTTCAATCCCGGCGGCTGGCCCACCACCATCGGTGACGATGTGGTCATCGGCCACCGGGCCCTGCTCCACGGCTGCACCCTGGGTAACCGCATCCTGGTCGGCAACGGCGCGATTATTAACGATGGCGCCGTTGTCGAGGACGAGGTGATCATTGGCGCGGGCTGTATGGTACCGCCGGGCAAGCGCCTGGAAAGCGGCTACGTCTACATCGGCAACCCCTGCAAGCAGGGGCGCGCCCTCAAGGATTCCGAACGAAAATTCTTTACCTACTCCCCGGCCAACTACGTCAAGTTAAAGGATCAGTATCTGGCACAGGCGGCATCGGAGGACTGATGCTCCAGCGGGGCGACAATGGCCCAGCAGCAGCGCGACGGGTCATCGTCCCGACTGCAAGCTCTGCCGGACCCGGGCAATAACCGGTTTCGTATCCGGCCGCACCCCCCGCCACAGGTGAAAGGATTCCGCGGCCTGCTCCACCAGCATGCCCAGCCCGTCGGCAACCGCGCCGGCGCCATGGCTGGACGCCCAGGCCATAAAAACAGTGGGCTCGCGAGCGTACATCATGTCGTAGCAGCGGGCGCCTTCCGCCAGCAAAGTGTCCGGCAAGGGGGGCAGATCACCCGCAAGGCTGGCACTGGTGCCGTTGATCACCAGGTCGAAAACCTGGCCGGGCAGCGCATCGAAGCCGCAACCGATCACCGTGCCCAGGTCCGAGAAGGCCTCCGCCAGGGCGAGCGCCCTGGCCGGGGTTCGATTGGCGATGGTCAGGGATGCGGGAACGCTTTCCAGCAGTGGCTGCAATACGCCGCGCACGGCGCCGCCGGCCCCCAGTACCAGTACGCGAACGGCCGGCACCGGCCAGGCCAGGTTGCCGCGGATATCCCGGACGAGACCCGCACCGTCGGTAGTGTCGCCCAGCACTGCTCCGCCTTCGGCCAGCATCAGGGTATTGACAGCCCCGGCCCGGCGGGCCCGCTCCGTTAACCTGGCGGCATAGCGCCAGGCGTCTTCCTTGAAGGGAACGGTAACATTCAGGCCCCGACCGCCGCCGGCAAAAAAGGCATCGGCGGCCTCGGCAAAACCGTCCCGGGGAACGCACTCCCTGCCGTAACTCATGGCCTGGCCGGTCTGGGCGGCAAAAAGAGCGTGGATCTCCGGCGACCGGGAGTGCTCGATGGGGTTGCCAAAAACGGCATAGCGGTCGGTCACGGGGCACCCCCCTCACCGAGCCAGTCCCGGGGGGTCAGGTAATCGTAGAGGGCTGCCTCGGGCGTACCCGGCTGCGGATGCCAGTCGTAATCCCAGCGCGCCAGAGGCGGCAGCGACATGAGGATTGACTCGGTGCGCCCTCCGCTTTGCAGGCCAAACAGGGTGCCCCGATCGTAGACCAGGTTGAACTCCACGTAGCGGCCTCGGCGGTACAACTGGAAGTTCCGCTCCCGCTCGCGCCAGTCCATGCCCTTACGGCGATTGACAATGGGCAGGTAGGCGTCCAGGTAACTGTCACCGACCGCGCGCATAAAACCGAAACTCCGGTCGAAATCCAGTTCGTTGAAGTCGTCGAAGAACAGTCCGCCCACTCCACGGGTTTCATTGCGGTGCTTGAGGAAAAAGTATTGATCACACCAGTCCTTGAAGCGCGGATAAATCGCTTCGCCGAAAGGCGCGCAGGCGGCGCGGGCGGTCCGGTGCCAATGGATGCAATCTTCCTCGAACGGGTAATAGGGCGTCAGGTCATAGCCGCCCCCGAACCACCAGACCGGATCCTCCCCCGGTTTTTCCGCCACGAAAAAGCGGACATTGGCGTGAGAGGTGGGCACGTAGGGGTTGCGCGGATGGATCACCAGGGAAACACCCATGGCCTCGAAGGCCCGGCCCGCCAGTTCGGGACGAATGGCGGATGCGGAGGGGGGCAATTCCGAACCCCGGACATGGGAGAAATTGACCCCGCCTTTCTCGATGACCGCGCCTTCGGCGATCACCCGGGTGCGACCGCCGCCGCCTTCCTCACGCGTCCAACTGTCCTCGCGAAAATCGACGCCACCGTCCTCGGTGGCCAGACCCTGGCAAATACGATCCTGGAGACCCTCCAGGTAAGTCTTGACTGCGTTTTTATCCATACCAATCAGCCTCCGGGGCGAAAAACCTTGCCGGTGTCGATGTCGCGGATTTCGCTGGGCCGGGTACCGCCGCCGGTGAGACCCGGCACCAGATCGTCAAGCAGATCATCAAAATAGAGACGCACCCGAAGGCTACTGCGCGCCGGCTCGCGGCCGCCCGGGTTGGCCGACGTTGACACCAGGGGACCACCGAAGGCCCGACACAGGCCGGCGGCCACGGGATGGTCAGTCACGCGCACCGCAAGGGTCGATCGCCCGCCGGTCAGCCAGGCGGGTGTCTTGGCGCCGGCCGGCACCACCCAGGTCACCGGACGGCCTTCCACCGCCCGCAGGCGCTGCCATTGACCGACTGTGAGCGGTCCGATATAGGGCGCCAGGGAGTCGCGGTCCGCCGAAATAAGGATCACGCCCTTGGCCAGGGGCCGGCTTTTCAGGGTCAGCAGGCGCCGGAAGGCCGCTTCGTTCAGGGGGTCGCAGCCGAGCCCCCAGACCGCCTCCGTGGGATAGGCGACGACGCCCCCCCGGCGCAGGCGGTCGGCGGCGCGGCGGATTCGGGGATTGCGCGACCAGTCCACGGTCAGGCACCCGCGACCGGCGCGGAGCAGGAACACCGGCGAACCGGCCGGCGATCTGTCGGAGTTATGGCTTGAGCGAGCACAGTAGCGAGGCAACCGACGACCAATGAGTCCAAGTTAGCACCGCTGCCGCGAGTTGCGGTTTCGGGCCGGGCAGCAGAGCGGGGAGGCTATCGCAAATGCCCGGTGCGCACAACAAGCCCTGCTAACGGAGTCGGGTGTAGCGCCCCGCCGCACTCTCTACATAACCAGACAGCTCCAGGTCCACGAGAAGCCCGGTCAGGTCCGCCGCATCGAGCCCTGTCGCCCGCACCAGGGTGTCCAGGTCCACCGGCTCGAAGCCCATGGCGTCAAGCACCCGCCCCGGCTTTCCGTCAGGGGCGGCATTTTCGGCGGCGGCATCCGAACCGGCTTCCTCGGCCTTGTAGGAGAGCATACCCCCCAGTTGTTCGGCGACATCCTGTACCGTCTCCACCAATGTCGCCCCCTCGCGGATCAACTGGTGGCAGCCCCGGGCATGGGGGTCCTGTATCGATCCCGGAACCGCAAAGACTTCGCGGCCCTGTTCCATGGCCAGCCGGGCGGTGATCAACGAGCCGCTTCGGGGGGCCGCCTCCACCACCAGCGTCCCCAGGGCGAGCCCACTGATTATCCGGTTTCGCCGGGGAAAGTGAGCGGCCCGCGCCGGGGTGCCGGGAGGAAATTCACTCACCAGGGCGCCACCCCCTTCAGGGATTTGTTGATAGAGGCGGCGGTGCTGCCGCGGATAGACCACATCCAGTCCGCAGCCCAGCACGGCCAGGGTTTTGCCGGCTTCCAGTGCGCCGGCGTGGGCGGCGCCGTCAATGCCCAGGGCGAGCCCGCTGGTAATAACGAAACCCGCCTCCGCCAGGGCCGAGGCAAAACGCCGGGCGCAGTCGAGCCCCCGGCGGCTGGCGCGGCGGCTACCGACAATGGCCAGCTGGGGCAGCGCGAGCGCCGACACATCGCCCCGGACGTACAGCATCGGCGGCGGGCGGTGAATCTCCCGGAGCAGGGCGGGATAGTCGGAGACGGAAACCGGCAGTAACCTGATGCCGGCCCGGCGCAAGCTGGCGGCTTGCCCGGCGGCCTTTCGGCGGAAAGGATCGGGGTCGCGACGCCAGGCGGACAATGGCTCTGCCAGATGTGCCGGACAGGATGCCGGCGACTGATCAAGAAAAGCAGCGAACGAGCTGCCCTGGGAATGGATCGCCCGCATGAGCCGGGCGTCGACCCCGGGCAAGCCGGCGACGATCAGCGCTGCTTCTTCCTCGCTGTTCATTTTCCCTCCCTGGAAAATGAACAGCCCCCGGGTGCACCGGGGGCTGTTTTACTATTGTCTGGAAAACCCTCAGGGGTTGCGGATCTGGTCTCCCACGGCCAGGGGCCGCTCCGCGTGCATGACCAGACCGAAACTCATTTTGTCATAGGTACGGAACACCATGAGCAGACCGGCCCGTTCCGCGGGGAGGGTCACCATATCGCCCTTGATGCGATCCCGCACCTGCTCCCCCGCTTTGTAGATGGCCAGCATATTGCCGATGACCAGCCCGTCCCGCTTGCCACGATTGATCGCAACCACATCCAGGTGGCCCACCTGGGTGACACCGCCGTCCACGGCGATGATCAGGCCCTCGACATCATCCCCGGGAGGCGACGGGTAGAAAGTGGTCTCCAGGCGGCGCTCCTCGTGAGGCAGGAGGCGGTCGCCAATCCGGATTTCCTCGACACTGCGGGTGGCCGCGAAGGTGGCGATCTCGCCGTCCGTGCTTTTCAGCTGGGCCGAACCCACATCCTGGGCGCGGATACCCAGCAACTCATCGGTTTCCGGATCCACGTAGGGATCGCCCTTGCGATAGATGCCATAGAAATCCACGTTCGGCGACAGTTCGCCGCGCACATAGAAATCATCGCCCTTGCCGGTGAGGATGCGCTTCTCGTGGCCGGCGATCACATAGGGGGCCAATTCCAGTTGGCCGGGCTGGACAACCCGCGTACGACTCAGGAAATTGTCGATGACGTCAAGGGGCAGGGTGGGGATTGCTTCCTCGTGAGGAATGACCTTGGCCTCGGGCTCGAGCTTGACGGTGCGGCCCCGTTCGACAGTCAGTCGCGGTTTGCCGTCAATATAGACCAGCTTGATGATGTCGCCGGGATAAATCAGGTGGGGGTTGCTGATCTGGGGATTGACGAACCAGATCTCCGGCCACAGCCATGGATCCTGCAGGAACATATTGGATATATCCCAGAGCGTGTCGCCCTTCACAACCGTGTAGCGGTCGGGTATATCCTCGTTAAACGGTGCGTCGGCGGCCATGACCGATACGGCCAGCAACCCGGCACCCACCAGTGCTAGGAGTGTTTTTTTCATCTTGACTCGTCCTGTGTGCTGTTCCCCAATGATGTATAATTGCCCGCCAAAGGCAGTTGTTGTTTGGGCACCGGGCAGGGCAGCCGTGCTCTGCAAAACTCCTGTTGAAACCCAATGTTAGCAGTGGTCCGTGCCATTTTGCTAGAAACCCGTCACAAAGACTATGGCTATTTTGACAATTCTCGAATTTCCCGACCCCCGGTTGCGCACCCGCGCCAGGCCGGTGGTCGAGGTGGATGACCGCATTCGCCAGCTGGTGGACGACATGTTCGAGACCATGTACGAGGCACCCGGCATCGGCCTGGCCGCCACCCAGATCAACGTCCATGAGCGGGTGGTGGTAATGGACATCTCCGAGGAGCGGGACCAGCCCCTGGTCTTTATCAACCCGGAAGTCGAGGTGCTCGGCGACGAAACCCGCGATTTCGACGAAGGGTGCCTGTCGGTGCCCGGTTTTTATGAAACCGTGGCCCGACCGGAGAATATCCGCGTCAAAGCTCTGGACCGGGAGGGACAGCCCTTCGAGATGGAACCGGACGGCCTTTTGGCGGTATGCATCCAGCATGAGCTGGACCACCTGGAGGGCAAATTGTTCGTGGATTACCTGTCACCGGTCAAACGCCAGCGTATCCGCCAGAAGCTCGAGAAACTCCACCGCAAGCGCGCCTGAGCCGACGAAAGCCTTCCCGCGCCATGCCTTAAGGGCCTTTTTCAGGGAACTCCATGCCGCCGACCCGACAGGATCTCCGCCTCGTTTTTGCCGGTACGCCGGACTTTGCCGCCATTCACCTGGCGGCATTGATCGAGGCCAATTGCCAACTGGCGGGGGTCTATACCCAACCCGACCGGCCCGCGGGCCGGGGCAAGAGACTCCGGCCCACTCCGGTCAAGGCCCTGGCCCGGCGCCACGACCTGCCGGTCCACCAACCGCATCATTTCAGGGACTCTGAAAGCCGCGCCCGGCTGGCGGCACTGGAGGCCGACCTGATGGTGGTTGTGGCCTACGGGCTTATTCTTCCGGAGTCAGTGCTTACTATACCGAAACTGGGCTGTATTAATGTTCATGCCTCCCTGCTGCCCCGCTGGCGCGGAGCCGCACCCATCCAGCGGGCCATACAGGCGGGTGACACCGAGACCGGCATCACTATCATGCAGATGGACACCGGTCTCGATACCGGCGACGTGCTCGCCAGGGACTCCTGCACTATCGGCGCCGATGAAACCGGCGGATCCCTGCACGATAAACTGGCCGGCCTGGGCCCGCCGGCCCTGATCAGGACTCTCGACGCCCTGGCCGCCGGCAGGGCCAGTCCCGAACCCCAGGACGACACCCTGAGCACCTACGCCCCCAAAATCGAAAAAGCGGAGGCCCGGGTGGACTGGTCCGCCGATGCCCGCGCCATCGAGCGCAATATCCGCGCCTTCAATCCCTTCCCCGTCGCCTTTACCGGGCTGGACGGCCAGACCATCCGCCTCTGGGCGGCCCGGGTCGACGGCGGTGACGATGACAGCCCGCCCGGCACCATTGTCGATAGCGACGGCAATGCCATCCGGGTCGCCTGCGGTACGGGGATCCTGGCGATCACGGAAATGCAGCTGCCCGGGAAAAAACGCCTGCCGGTGGCCGATATACTGCGCGGACAGGCCCGGCGCTTCGTGCCGGGCACCCGTTTCAGCCCATGAGTGCCATGAACCCGCGCACCGCCTGCGCCCGGATCCTGGCGGCTGTTATCCGGGGCGAGGCGTCCCTGGCCACGCTCCTGCCCAAGTACCTGGAGAAAGTGCCGCCCCGTGACCGGGGATTCCTGCAGGAACTGTGCTACGGCACCCTGCGCCACTACCCGGCCCTGGAGAGCCTCTTGGGAGCGCTGCTCGACAAGCCGCTCAAGCTCAAGGATGCGGAAGTCACTGCACTGCTCGCCACCGCCCTCTACCAGCTCCGCGAAATGGGCACCGCCGAACACGCTGCCGTCAACGAGGCGGTGGCCGCCTGTCGCGCCCTCAAGCGACCCTGGGCCCGCGGACTGGTCAACGGAGTCCTGCGCCGCTACCTCCGGGAAAGGGAGTCCCTGGCATCGACCCTGGCCGACGATCCCCGCTTTCGCACGGCCCATCCGGACTGGCTCCGGCAGGCGCTGGAAACGGCCTGGCCCGATCATAGCCGGGCCATTTTCAGCGGTAACAACGATCGGCCGCCAATGACCCTGAGAGTCAATCCATTACGGGGATCCCGGGAAGACTACCTGGCTGACCTGGCCCGGGCCGGTATCGAAGCCCGCCCCGCATTGCTGTCGCGGGTAGGGGTCTACCTGGGCGAGGCCGTGGCCGTCGACCGCTTGCCGGGTTTCGCTGACGGGCGGGTCAGCGTCCAGGACGAGGCAGCGCAACTGGCGGCACCCCTGCTCGCGCCCGGACCGGGGCAGCGGGTGCTGGATGCCTGCTGTGCGCCCGGGGGCAAAACCGGGCACCTGCTTGAGTTTGAACCGGCTGTGGGCGAACTCATCGCCCTGGATATCGACGACGAACGCCTGCAGCGGGTTGCCGACAACCTTCGCCGGCTGGGGCTCAAGGCCCGGCTGCAAGCAGCCGATGCGGCACGCCCCGCCGACTGGTGGGACGGCAACGGTTTCCATCGCATCCTGCTTGACGCTCCCTGTTCGGGGACGGGCGTCATTCGCCGTCACCCGGATATCAAGTTGCTGCGCCGCCGGGACGATATTGCTAAGCTGGCGACAACGCAGCGGCAGCTCCTGGAGACTCTATGGCGAACGCTGATACCGGGCGGGCGACTGCTCTACGCCACCTGTTCCGTATTGCCGGCGGAAAATGACGAGTTGGTGTCGTCTTTCGCGGCAGCCACCGGTGATTGCCGGGTGCTGCCCATTTCCGGGGAGTGGGGCATCCCCACCCGCTGCGGTCGCCAGTTGCTGCCGGACGCCAACGGACCCGACGGATTCTATTACGCGCTCCTGGAAAAAACCGGGCCTTCACCGGAGGCTTCAGAGTGATCCCGTCCGAACCGGGAATTTTTGCCGGGGCCTGTTCAGACTGCCTGCGGCCGGGGACTTCCGGTTGCCATCCGTGAGCCCAACCTCGGTAACGAAAATGCCGGCCCACTCAACGGGGCTACTCCCTAGTTATCAGGATTGGAAATAATCGATGCATCCGGCCATGGTGTCACGCATACTGGGCCTCTTCCTGATGGTGTTCAGCGCAACGCTCCTGGTGCCCATCGCTGTCGCCTTGGCCTACGGCGAGGACACCCACGGCGCCTTTTTCCTCTCCTTTGCCATTACCTATTCCCTGGGCATGCTCATGTGGCTGCCCTTCAGCCGACGCCCCCTCAATCTGCGCACCCGGGACGGCTTTGTGGTGACCACCCTGTTCTGGGTGGTCCTTGGCCTGGTTGGAGCCATGCCGTTGATGCTCATGACCGAAGTCCACCTGAGCTTTACCAACGCCGTCTTCGAATCCATTTCCGGGCTGACCACCACCGGAGCCACGGTCATGACCGGCCTGGACCATATGCCCCGGTCCATTCTCTACTACCGCCAGCAATTGCACTGGCTGGGCGGTATCGGCATTGTCGTCATCGCCGTGGCTATCATGCCCATGCTCGGGGTCGGTGGCATGCAGCTATACCGGGCCGAGATGATGGGGCCCGCGAAAGAGGCCAAGATGACACCGCGCATCGCCCAAACCGCGAAGGTCCTGTTTATCATCTATGTGGCATTGACGGCAGCCTGCGCCCTGGCGTTCTGGCTTGCAGGCATGTCTGTTTTCGACGCGGTGACGCACAGTTTTTCCACCATCGCCACGGGTGGATTTTCCAACTACGATGCCAGCCTCGGTTATTTCCGGAACAACGTAATCTACACAATCGCGGTGGTCTTCATGATCCTGGCCGGGGCCAGTTTCGGCCTCCACTACTATACCTGGGTCAAGGGCAGCATCCGGCACTACTGGCGAAACCCCGAAAGCAAGCTTTACCTCCAGATCATTGCCGCGGGCTCGGTAATCACGGTTCTCTACCTCTTGGGCACCGGTCACCACGACGCCGAAAACAGCGTTGTCCACGGCACCTTCCAGCTGGTTTCCATTATCACCTCGACGGGATTTATCACCGACGATTTCAGTACCTGGCCCACCTTCCTGCCGTTCTTCCTGCTGGTGCTGTCGTTTTTTGGTGGCTGTGTGGGATCGACGGCCGGCGGCGTCAAGATGGGGCGCATGCTGTTTCTGGGCAAGCAGGGATTCCGGGAACTGTCCCGCCTCGTCCACCCCAATGGCGTCTTTCCGCTGAAGATCCGCAACTGGGTGGTGGAGGAGCACGTCACCGATTCCGTCTGGGCGTTCTTTTGCGTTTATCTGGGGGTCTACTACCTGTTTGTCCTGTTGCTGCTGGCATCGGGCCTCGATTACGTCACCGCCTGGTCCGCCACTGCCGCCACCATCAATAACATGGGGCCGGGCCTGGGCGATGTGGCCGTCAACTTTGACCAGATCAACCTTTTCGCCAAATGGGTGTTGTCCGCGGCCATGATCGTCGGTCGTCTGGAAATTTTCACCGTGCTGGTGCTTTTCACCCCCATGTTCTGGCGACGCTGATGACGAGACAGCAGGCAGTTGAAAAGCGATGGAAACTCCCAAAGCGTTCCCGCAGAGGATGTCGCTGCCCCGAGCCCATGTTGTGCTTGCCGTTGATCTGCCTTTATGATGCTTTCGACGTCTCACCCAGCGCTTTGCTCCTCCGACAGGAAGGCGACATGCCATTCACCCGGCAGCATGGAAAAAAGGATCAGTCGTGAAAATTATTATCGTGGGTGCCGGGCAGGTGGGGTCAACCCTCACCGACAACCTGGCCCGGGAAGCTAACGACATCACTGTCGTCGATATCGACGAAAAACGGCTGCGCGCTCTCCAGGACAGGCTCGATATCCGTACCGTGCCGGGCATGGGCTGCCATCCCGACGTCCTGATACGGGCCGGCATCGAGGATGCCGACATGATCGTCGCCGTCACCAACAGCGACGAAATCAATATGCTTTCCTGCCAGGTGGCCTACTCGCTGTTCCGCACCCCCACCAAGATCGCCCGCGTGCGGGCCAGCAGCTACGTCAACTCCCGCTACAAGGACAAGCTCTTCACCAGCGAGCATGTGCCCGTGGATGTACTGATCACCCCGGAGCAAGTGGTGACGGAATATATCTACCGGCTTATTCAACAACCGGGATCCCTGCAGGTGCTGGACTTCGCCGACGGCATCATGCAGCTGGTGGCGGTAAGAGCCTACTCGGACGGGCCCCTGGTGGGCCATGAGCTGCGCTCGTTGCGCGAGCACATGCCCAATGTCGACGCCCGGGTGGCGGCCATCTTCCGTCGGGACCGGCCCATCGTTCCCGAGGGGGACACGGTCATCCAGGCCGGCGATGAAGTGTTTTTCATCGCCGCCAAGAATAATATCCGCAAGGTGATGGGCGAACTGCGCCAGCTGGACGAACCCTACAAGCGCCTGATCATCGCCGGGGGTGGCAATATCGGCTTCCGCCTCGCCCAGGCCCTGGAAAAAGACTACAACGTCAAGATCATCGAGTTTTCACCGAAGCGCTGCGACTTTCTCTCCGAAAACCTTTCCAAAACCGTTGTCCTTAACGGCTCCGCCACGGACCAGGAGTTGTTGCTCGAGGAAAATATCGAGAAGACCGACGTCTTCCTGGCGCTCACCAATGACGACGAGGTCAATATCATGGCCTCGCTGCTGGCCAAACGCCTGGGCGCCTACAAGGTGATGACCCTGATCCAGAACCAGGTGTACGCCAACCTGATGCAGGGCGGCGAGATCGATATCGCCATCTCCCCCCAGCAGGCCACCACCAGCCTGTTGCTCACCCATGTGCGCAAGAGCGGTGCCGTCAATGTTCATTCCCTGCGCCGGGGCGCCGCCGAGGCCCTGGAGATTATCGTCCACGGCGATGCCAACAATTCCAAGGTGGTGGGCCGCAGAATCGAGGATATCAAGTCGCCGCCCGGCGCCACCCTGGCCGCCCTCGAGCGCGGGGGCGAGGTGATAATCGCACACCGGGACACCGTGATTGAAAGCGGCGATCACGTAATCGTCTTCGTGGTGGACAAAAAACGAGTCAAGGACGTGGAGCGCCTGTTCCAGGTCGGCTTTACGTTTTTCTAGGGCGCCCCGGAACTCCCTATGCATCCCTCAATGGTCTCGCGCATCCTCGGCCTGTTCCTGATGGTCTTCAGCATCACGCTGCTGGTGCCCATCCTGGTGGCGACGATTTACGGGGAGGACACCCAGGGCGCCTTTTTCCTGGCCTTTGCCATCACATTCTCCCTGGGTATGCTCATGTGGCTGCCCTACAGCCGCCGCCCCATAGAACTGCGCACCCGGGACGGCTTTATTATCACGGCCCTGTTCTGGGTCGTGTTGGGCCTGGTGGGGGCATTGCCACTGATGCTGGTGGACGAACTCCACCTGAGTTTCACCAATGCCGTTTTCGAATCCGTCTCCGGGCTCACCACCACCGGGGCAACCGTGATCACCGGTCTCGATCACCTGCCCAAGTCCATTCTTTACTACCGACAGCAACTGCACTGGCTGGGTGGCATCGGTATCGTGGTGATCGCGGTGGCCATCATGCCCATGCTGGGAGTCGGCGGCATGCAACTGTACCGGGCGGAGATGGTGGGGCCGGCCAAGGAAACCAAGATGACTCCCCGGATCGCCGAAACCGCCAAGGCGCTGTTCCTGATTTACGTGGGCTTGACGGTGGTCTGCACCATGGCCTACTGGATGGCGGGCATGAACTTTTTCGACGCCCTGACCCACAGCTTCTCCACCATCGCCACGGGCGGCTTCGCCAACTACGACGCCAGTGTCGGCCATTTCGGCAGCGATATCATCTACGCCATTGCGGTGATCTTCATGATCCTGGGGGGCACCAGCTTCGGCCTTCACTACTACGCCTGGGTGAAAGGCAGTGTATTCCACTACTGGCGCAATCCGGAAGCCAGGCTTTATCTGCAGATAATCCTGGTCAGCGCCATTATCGTCTGCCTCGGCCTCTATTTTTACGGCGTCCACGATATTAAGGACAGTCTTTCTCACGGTATTTTCCAGTTGGTATCCATACTGACCGGTACCGGTTTCACCACCACCAATTTCAGTGCCTGGCCCACCTTTCTGCCGTTCTTCCTGCTGGTGGTGTCGTTTTTCGGCGGTTGTGTGGGCTCCACCACTGGCGGCATCAAGATGGGCCGCATGCTGTTTCTGGCCAAGCAGGGGCTGCGGGAAATTTCGCGCCTGATTCATCCCAACGGGGTCTTTCCCATCAAGATCCGCAACTGGGTGGTGGAAGAGCGGGTCTCGGACGCGGTCTGGGCCTTCTTCGGGGTCTACCTGGCGGTTTATTACGTTATCGTCCTGCTGCTACTCGCTTCCGGCCTCGACTATGTCACCGCCTGGTCCGCCACCGCCGCCACTGTGAACAACATGGGGCCCGCCCTCGGCGACGCCAACCTCCATTACTACGATATCGACAATTTCTCCAAGTGGATTCTGTCCGGGGCCATGATCGTGGGCCGCCTGGAAATCTTTACGGTTCTGGTGCTCTTCACACCCATGTTCTGGCGCCGTTAAAAAGCCGGCGCCATCAACGCTACCGCAACCATCGCCAAAGCCGGCGGAGCGAAACCGCCAGTAAAGCCGCATACAGGTTGGCAATCAGGTCGTCCGCGACAATACCCGCACCGCCGGGCAACGACCCGGCGAGAAGTGCCGGCGCTGGCTTCAAACTGTCGAGAACCCGGCTGACCACAAAGAGCGCCACCAATCCAACACCCGGGCGTCGGAATCCTGCCAGGGCCAGCGCAGCGAGGGGGAAGGTCAGGTATTCGTCGGCGACAATGGCGGTTGCGTCGCCCGCCGCCAGGAAACCGTGCGCCCAGTGACATATGCCCAGGGATAACGCGAGCAGTATCAGTACTGCGACAATGCGCTGCCAAAGGCGCAGAGAAAGCATGGCCAATGCCAGAGCCATACCGGGCAATGCACCCAGGGTGCGGGCAGGATAGGCGAAAACCCCAGGCCAAATGCCGTGGCGAGTGCCAGCCCTCCATATTCCGCGATTGTCATCGTTATCCGAATTTGAAGACTTCTGGATTAGAATAGACCCGAACTGGGTTTATTGAGGAGTGGCGCCATGCCGCCAGGGGAATCGACTGTAGCGGCCGGGTTCTGGCCCTTTGCCGAGGCTCTCTACAGCAGGGAGGGTGTCGCCGATGCCTGCCTGTGGTTGCAGGACCACCGCGGCGCCGATGTGGTGATGGTGCTGTTCTGCCTGTGGAGCGCCGCTGTCCGGGGCCAGGGCGACCGGGTCCTGATTGCCCGGGCCGCGACGCTTTCCCGGGAGTGGCACAGCCATGTGGTGGATCCGCTGCGGACCGTCAGGCGCTGGCTCAAGCATACCGGTTGCGACCTGCCGGGCGTACCTTCCGACGACTGCCAAACCCTGCGGGAAAGCATCAAGGACCGGGAACTGGCGGCGGAGGAAATTCAGATTGGGGCACTGGAGTCACTGGCCGGCCCGGCACCGGTATCGCCGCCGGCATCGGAGCTCCGACAGGCCATGGCACAGAACCTTGCCACTTATTTCAGGGAACGGGACATCGAAGTGGATGAGGCCACCTCGCACCGAGAGCAACACCTGTTGACCGCGGCCCGGGAACTTCTCGACGGGAATTAGGACCTGTCGACGGTTCCTACTCGCCGTACCCCGATTCAGGCTCCGGACGACGGGCGTCGTAGAAAGCTTCTTCGGTGATGGCATGGTAGGCCATGGCCTTTTCCTTGAAGGCCATCTGTGATTCGTAGACCCGCTTGGTGAGCGGGTCTTTTTCAGCCAGTTCGGCCAGTACCTGTTCGGTCACGTCCCTCAGTCCAGCGATGACTTCATCGGGCAACGGGCGCACGTCGACCCCGTGTTTTTCCACCAGTTCCTCCATGGCGGTCATGTTCCGCGCCGTGTACTCGTTGAGCATATCCTGGTTAATCGCCTGGGCCGCCACCCTGACCATGGCCTTGAGGTCATCGGGCAAGCGGTTGTACGCGGCCTCGTTGACGATGAATTCCAGGGTGGGGCCGGGTTCGTGCCAGCCCGGGTAATAGTAGTAGTCGCCCACCTGATGCAGACCCAGGGCCTGGTCGTTATAGGGGCTGACCCATTCGGTGGCGTCGACCAGGTTGGTCTGCATGGCGGTATAGATCTCGCCGCCGGGAATGGTTACCGACTGGCCCCCGGCGCGGGTGATTATTTCGCCACCCAGACCCGGTATGCGCACGGAAAGACCCTCGATGTCCTCCATAGTCTCGATTTTTTTGTTGAACCAGCCGGCCATCTGCACACCGGTATTGCCGCCGGGAAAAGGGATCAGGTTGAAGGGTTCATAGGCTTCCCGCCAGAGTTCGAGCCCGCCGCCGTAATTCAGCCAGGCATTCATTTCCTGGGCATTGAGGCCGAAGGGCACGGTGGTGAAAAAGGGTGCAGCGGGAATCTTTCCCTTCCAGTAGTAGGCGGAGCCGTGACCCATTTCCACGGTTCCCTGGGACACGGCATCGAACACCTCCAGGGCGGGGACCATTTCCCCGGCGCCGTAGACCCTGACCTTGAGCCGGCCATCGCTCATGGCCTCCACCATGTCGGCAAACTTCTCCGGGCCGGTGCCCAGGCCGGGATAATTCTTGGGCCAACTGGTCACCAGTTTCCAGGTAAATGTCTTCGCCTCGGCTACGGTATCGGTCTGCTCACCGGCGCGCTCCCCGCCACAGGCGGCCAGCAGAGCCATCCCGATTGATAATGTCGCTGCAAGGATCTTTTTCATGGAGTTTGCTCCTTTCCCGAACTGTTACAGGGCCTCGAGGTTGGCGTACTGCAACACCAGCCACTTGGCGCCCTCGCCATCGAAATTGACCTGAACCCGGGCATGGGCGCCATTGCCCTCGAAATTCAGTATGACACCTTCGCCGAAGATTTTGTGGTACACCCGCTGGCCCAGGGCCAGGCCCGTGCCGCTGCCCTCGTCGCTGTAATTGATGCCGCCCCGGGCATAGCTGGTGGGGCGGGCCACGGCATTTTGCAGACGCACCTCCTCGACAAACTCCCCGGGTATATCCCGGACAAACCGGGACACCGCATTCCAGGTCTCGCTGCCGTGTAGTTGCCGCGACTCGGCAAAGCACAGATAAAGCTTGGTCATGGCCCGGGTAAGACCGACATAGCAGAGCCGCCGCTCCTCTTCCAGGCGGCCGGGTTCTTCCAGCGACATGCGGTGGGGAAAGAGGTTTTCCTCCATGCCGGCGATAAACACCAGCGGGAACTCCAGGCCCTTGGCGGAGTGCAGGGTCATCAACTGTACCGCCTCCTCATCGCCGTCCGCCTGCCGTTCGCCGGCGTCCAGGGCCACTTCGGCGAGAAACTGAGGCAGGGCGGGGAGGCTCAGGTCCTCGGGTTCGTAACTGCGGCTGGCGCTCACCAGTTCCTCCAGGTTTTCCACCCGGGCCTGGCCGCGCTCACCCTTTTCCCTGCCGTGGAATTCCACCAGGCCGCTGGCCTGAAGCACGTGATCCACCTGTTCGTGGAGGGGCAGGTCCTCGATGGCCGCATCGAGGCCGCCGATCAGTTCCATGAATTGACGCACGGCGTTGGCGGCACGGCCGGGCAGTTGATCCAGTACCTCCCCGGCGGCGCGCCACAGGGGAATACCCCCGCTCCGGGCCCGGGCTCGGAGCACCTGCAGGGTCTTGTCGCCAATACCCCGGGTCGGGGTATTGACCACCCGCTCAAAGGCGGCATCGTCGTCCCTGTTGACCACCAGCCGCAGATAGGCGAGGGCGTTGCGGATTTCCAGTCGCTCGTAGAACTTCTGGCCGCCGTAGACCCGGTAGGGAATCTGCTCGCGGAGCAGGAATTCCTCCAGCACCCGGGACTGGGCGTTGGAGCGGTAGAGGATGGCAATGTCGCCGTGGCCATTGCCATCCTTGACCCAGTCGATGATACGCTCGGCTATAAAACGGGCCTCGTCCTGTTCGTTGAACGCGGCGTACAGGGAGATGGGTTCCCCCTCGCCCCTGTCGGTCCACAGGTTCTTGCCCATGCGCTCGGCATTGCGGGCAATGACCGCATTGGCGGCGTTGAGGATGGTGGCGGTGGAACGATAGTTCTGCTCCAGCCGGACAATACGGGTATTGTCGAAGTGGCTGCTGAAATTCTGGATGTTCTCGATGCGGGCGCCACGCCAACCGTAGATGGACTGGTCGTCGTCCCCGACGGCAGTGACCCGGGCGCGATCGCCGGCCAGCAGCCGCAGCCAGGCGTACTGAATGGCGTTGGTGTCCTGGAATTCGTCCACCAGGATATGGTCGAAGCGTTCGCGGTAGTGTTTGAGCAGTTCCGGGTGATCCCGCCACAGCTCATGGGCGCGAAGCAGCAGCTCGGCGAAATCCACCAGGCCGCCCCGCTCGCAGGCCTCCTCGTAACCCCGGTATACCGTGAGCAGGGTTCGGGTGAAGGGGTCGGGCGTTTCCTGGATATGGCGGGCCCGAAGACCTTCGTCTTTCTGGCTGTTGATAAACCACTGGGCCTGGCGAGGCGGCCAGCGGCTGTCGTCGATATCCAGGGTACTGTAAACCCGCTTGATCAGGCGCAACTGGTCGTCGCTGTCGAGTATCTGGAAATTTTCGGGTAATCCGGCCTCGCGCCAGTGGGTCTTCAGGAGCCGGTGAGCAAGGCCGTGGAAGGTTCCCACCCACATGCCGCGCGGCGCCAGCGGCAGCAGTGAGGCGATGCGCTCACGCATCTCTCGCGCCGCCTTGTTGGTAAAGGTGACGGCAAGAATACTGTAGGGGGAAACCCCTTCCACCTGGATCAACCAGGCTATGCGATGCACCAGCACCCGGGTCTTGCCGCTACCCGCGCCGGCGAGAACCAGTAGATGGTTATCGGTGCTGGTCACGGCATCCCGCTGGGCCGTATTGAGGGGGTCGATCAATGAAGTGACGTCCATGGCGGGGAATTCTACCAGATCGGGCGGCGTCCGGGCCGCTTGCCATCAACGCCCGGGGCGGGCAATATTGCCCCGGTCTGTCCATCGTCGCGGAGGCAAAATCCATGTCAGTGGCAAGAGTCGTCCCGCTGCTTTTCGCTATTGCACTGCTGGCAATTCCCCTGGAAAGGGCACATGCCAGCGGCGGCAGTCCGGCCCTGCGCTCGGCGTCGGTGCTGATCACCGACGGGTCGGGCCGGCTGGTTTACAGCAAAGACGCCGACCAGGCCCGGCCCATCGCCTCCATCACAAAATTAATGACCGCCATGGTGATTCTCGATGCCGACCTGGACCCGGAGCAGGAAATTACCATCACCCGGAACGATCGGGATCTCATCCAACTCACCGGTTCGCGCCTGGCATACGGCGCCGTGCTGACGCGCCGGGAGCTGCTCGTGCTTGCCCTGATGGCCTCGGAAAACCGCGCGGCCAACGCCCTGGGCCGCACCTATCCCGGCGGCATGAAAGCCCTGGTGCAGGCCATGAACCGGAAAGCCGCCGACCTGGGCATGAGTAACAGTGTCTTCCGGGACCCTGCGGGTCTTGATCCCGGCAATGTGTCGACAGCCGCCGACCTGTTAAAAATGCTCAATGCCGTGGAGGAGTACCCGCTGATCCGGGCTGCGACAACCACGGCCAGCCGCAAGGTTCACCCCTACCCGGACCGGGGGCCGCTCCGCTACGTCAACACCAACCGCCTCCTCAAAAACAATGCCTGGGAGATACAACTCAGCAAAACCGGTTACCTGAACGAGGCGGGTCGCTGCCTGGTGATGCAGGCCAGGGTCGACGACCGCGACCTGTCCGTCATCCTTCTGGACTCCTTCGGGAAGCTCACGCCCTTTGGCGACGCCAACCGGCTGCGGCGCTGGCTGCGGGAACAGGGACCCGAATCCTACCTTGCCGCCCGGGAAACAGGCACCGGTTCGCCCGACTGAAGCCGGAGCCTTTATTCGACGGTGACGGACTTGGCCAGGTTGCGTGGCTGATCCACATCCGTGCCCTTGAGCACCGCCACGTGATAGGCCAGTAACTGCAGCGGTATGGTATAGAGAATGGGTTCGAGGTTGTCGGGTACGTGGGGCAGGTTGAGGACCGTGACCCCCTCGTCGTTGACAAAGCCGGCATCGACGTCGGCAAAAACGTAGAGCTTGCCGCCCCGGGCCTGGACCTCGTGAAGGTTGGACTTCAGTTTTTCCAGCAGTTCATTATTGGGGGCAACGGCCACCACGGGCATATCGTCATCCACCAGAGCCAGCGGACCGTGCTTGAGTTCCCCCGACGGATAGGCCTCCGCGTGGATATAAGAGATCTCCTTGAGTTTCAGGGCGCCCTCCAGGGCGATGGGAAACTGCTGCCCCCGACCCAGGAACAGGGCGTGCTGCTTTTCGACGAAGCGCTCGAAGGTTGCCTCGATCTCGGCATCCAGGGTCAGGACCTGGCGACACAGGTCCGGCAGGCGGTGAAGCGCGGCGACCCGCCGGCTTTCCTCCTCTGCCGGCATGCCTCGCGAACGGCCCAGGACGATGGCCAGGAGCTGCAGCGCCACCAGTTGGGTGGTAAAGGCTTTGGTGGACGCGACCCCGATCTCGGGCCCGGCGCGGGTCATGATCGCCAGGTCGGATTCGCGCATCAGGGAGCTGTTCGCCACGTTACAGACCGCGAGGGATGCCAGGTATCCGGACTCCCGCCCCGCGCGCAGTGCCGCCAGGGTATCGGCGGTCTCCCCGGACTGCGACACGGAGACAAAGAGCGTGTTGGGGGAAATGACCACTTTCCGGTAACGATACTCGCTGGCCACCTCCACCTGGCAGGGAATGCCCGCCCAATCCTCTATCCAGTATTTGGCCACCAGCCCGGCATGATAGCTGGTGCCGCAGGCCACGATATGGATACTTTCGACCTTACTGAAGACTTCCTCGGCGGCCCAGCCGAAAGCCTCGGTAAGAACACGCTTGTCGCCGATACGGCCCTGCAGGGTCGCCTCCAGCACGTCGGGTTGCTCGAAGATTTCCTTGCTCATGTAATGGCGAAAATCGCCCTTGTCGGCGTCCCAGGCCTGTGCGGAAAGCAGAGTGACAGGGCGCTTCGCTGGCTCGCCGCGGCCATCCAGAACCCGGTAGTCCTGGCGCCTCAGCGCCACGACATCGCCTTCTTCCAGGAAAACGAAGCGGTCGGTCACCTGCCGCAAAGCCAGGGGATCGGACGCCAGGAAGTTTTCCTCGATACCCACACCCAGGACAAGGGGACTGCCCCAGCGGGTACCCACCAGGGTATCCGGCTCGTCCCCCGAGACGGCGACGATCGCATAAGCGCCCTCGAGTTGTTTCGCGGCGCGGGTAACGGCATCCAGCAAATCGCGGCCTTCAGTCTTCAGGGAGTGGACCAGGTGGGCGATGACCTCGGTATCGGTTCCCGACTGGAAACGGTAGCCCGCATGGCTGAGCCGGGTACGCAGTTCCGCATGGTTTTCAATAATGCCGTTGTGGACAACAGCGATATTCCCCGAGCAATGGGGGTGAGCGTTGACTTCGCTGGGCACACCATGAGTTGCCCACCGGGTATGGGCGATACCCGTATGTCCGGCAACCGGCTCACGGGCCAGTCGCTCTTCCAGGGCCGCTACTTTGCCGGCGGTCTTGCGGCACTGCAGTTCGCCGCTTTCGTCGAGCACGGCAATACCGGCTGAGTCGTAGCCGCGATATTCCAGGCGACGAAGTCCCTCGAGCAGTATCCCCGTGACATTGCGCTGGGCGATGGCACCGACTATTCCGCACATTTTGTTCAGTCCTTTTTAGCTTTCACCGGCCGCTGCCAGTCGGCGATATTTTTTTGCCTGCCCCGGGCGACCGCAAGATTTTGCTCGGGCACGTCCCGGGAAATGGCCGAGCCGGCGCCGACCGTGGCGCCGCGACCGATGCGCACCGGCGCCACCAGGGCGCTATTGGAACCGATAAAGGCGCCGTCATCGATCTCGGTGAGGTGCTTGTTGGCCCCGTCGTAGTTGCAGGTGATGGTACCTGCACCGACATTGACGCCTTCCCCGAGTCGGGCGTCGCCCACATAACTGAGGTGATTAACCTTGCTGCCCCTGCCGATTTCAGCCTTTTTGGTCTCGACGAAGTTGCCGACCTTACTGTCCCGATGCAACACCGTGCCGGCGCGTAGTCGTGCAAAGGGCCCCACCTCGACACCGTTGTCAATGGTCACCGGCCCCTCGATAAGGGTGTTGGCCTTGATCGTCACGCCGTCGCCGATGGTGGCGTTGCTGATCACGCAGTTGGGTCCGATGGTGACGCCGGTTCCCAGGTGGACCTCTCCCTCGAAGACGCAGTTGACGTCGATAAAAGTGTCGGCGCCCGCCGTCAGACGACCGCGGCAGTCGAAGCGCCCCGCATCGGCCAGGCCGACACCGGCCGCCATCAGTTCGCGGGCCAGTTCGCGCTGGTAGTGACGCTCCAGTCCCTGTAATTGCTCGCGGCTGTTGACCCCCTCGATTTCCAGCACCGAGTCGGGGTGCAATGCCCGTATGGCAACCCTGTCCGCCCGGGCCATGGCCACCAGATCGGTCAGGTAGTATTCGCCCTGGGCGTTATTGTTGTCCAGCCTCGGCAGCCATTCCCGGAGTCTTTCGCCGGTAGCGGCCAGGACCCCGGTGTTGATCTCGCGGATAAGTCGCTCGTCGTCGGTGGCATCCTTTTCCTCGACGATTTCACGCACCTGCCCGGCTTCATCGCGAACGATGCGTCCATAGCCGGCAGGGTCGTCAAGCTCCACGGTCAGCACCGCCAGGGTTTCATCCGAGGCCGTGCCGACCATTTTTTCCAGCGTCCGGTGCCCGATCAGGGGCACGTCGCCGTAGAGCACCAGCACCACGCTGTCATCCCGCAAGTGGGGAAGGGCCCGGGCTACGGCATCGCCGGTGCCCAGTTGCTCCGCCTGTTCCACCCAGCGCACATCCCGGTCCGCGAATGCCGCCCGGACATCGTCGGCGCCGTGGCCGACGACCACGGTAATGCGGTGATTGTCGAGGGTGGCAGCGGTATCGAGCACGTGACCGAGCAGGGGTTTGCCCGCCAGGGTATGCAGAACCTTGGCCAGGCGGGAGTTCATGCGCTTGCCCTTGCCAGCGGCCAAAATGACGATATCTGTTTCCATCCAGGGTCTCCGGGATTGGTCACGGCCTGTCGAATTGACGAATTCTAGACATTTACCGCCGGCAAGAGAACCGACCGGATCGAAAAAATCCGTCGCCGTTTGCCGACGTCCCGGGAATCTCCCACAAAAAAAGGCAGCCGAAGCTGCCTTTTTTTGTGGGAGTCCCATCGCCTACCGGACCGCCTTGGCTTTGCGACGCAATTCCTCGATGGTTTTCAACTGCGCCGTGGCCTCTGCCAGTTGCGAAGTGGCACGGGAGAAATCGAATTCCCCGCTCTGGTTTTGCAGGTCGTGCAGTGCCTGTTTCCTGGCTTCCTCGGCGGCGGCCTCGTCCAGATCGCCGGCCCGGGTCGCGGTATCGGCAAGGATGGAGACGATATCCGGCTGGACTTCCAGGTAACCGCCGGACAGGTAGTAGATTTCCTCCTCGCCGTTTTGCTTGACCAGGCGCACGGGCCCGGGCTTCAACTCGGTCAGCAGGGGGGCGTGCCCGTAGTTGATACCCAGTTCGCCGTAGGACCCGGTAGCGACCACCAGCTCCACCAGCCCCGAGAACAGGGATTCCTCGGTGCTGACGATATTGCAGTGCGTTGTCATAGCCATAATTCTAGCCTCTGGGGACGGATGTTACTTCTTCTCCGCCTTTTCGACCGCCTCCTCGATGGAACCCACCATGTAGAAGGCCTGTTCGGGCAGGTGGTCGTAATCGCCGTTGAGGATACCCGCAAAGCCGGCGATGGTGTCCTTCAGGGATACGTATTTGCCCGGAGAGCCGGTAAATACTTCCGCCACGTAGAAGGGCTGGGACAGGAAACGCTGGATCTTCCGGGCCCGGGCCACCACCTGCTTGTCTTCCTCGGACAGCTCGTCCATGCCCAGGATGGCGATAATGTCCTTGAGTTCCTTGTAGCGCTGGAGCACGGACTGGACGCCGCGGGCCGTCTCGTAGTGCTCCTGGCCGATGACCAGGGGATCGAGAAGCCGGGATGTGGAGTCCAGGGGATCCACCGCCGGGTAGATACCCAGCTCGGCGATCTGCCGGGACAGCACCAGGGTCGCGTCAAGGTGGGCGAAGGTGGTGGCCGGGGAGGGATCGGTCAGGTCGTCCGCCGGCACGTAGACGGCCTGGAAGGACGTGATGGACCCGGTCTTGGTGGAGGTGATTCGCTCCTGGAGGGCACCCATTTCCTCGGCCAGGGTGGGCTGGTAGCCCACGGCGGAGGGCATCCGCCCCAGCAGTGCCGATACCTCGGTGCCCGCCAGGGTGTAGCGGTAGATGTTATCGACGAACATCAGCACGTCGCGGCCTTCGTCCCGGAAATACTCGGCGATTGTCAGGCCGGAGAGGGCAACCCGGAGGCGGTTACCGGGGGGCTCGTTCATCTGGCCGTAGAGCATGGCCACCTTGTCGAGAACACCGGACTCCTTCATTTCATAATAGAAGTCGTTGCCTTCCCGGGTCCTTTCGCCGACACCGGCGAATACCGACAGGCCGGAGTGGGCCTTGGCAATGTTGTTGATAAGTTCCATCAGGGTCACGGTCTTGCCCACGCCGGCACCGCCGAACAGGCCGACCTTGCCGCCCTTGGAAATGGGCATGATCAGGTCCACCACCTTGATGCCGGTCTCCAGGATATCCACCGTGGAGGACTGGTCGGCATAGGCCGGGGCCTTGCGGTGAATGGGCATTCTCTCGGTGAATTCCACAGGGCCCGCTTCATCCACCGGGTTGCCCAGCACATCCATGATCCGACCCAGCGTGCCCTGGCCCACCGGAACCGAAATCGGAGCGCCCGTGTTGGCCACTGTCAGGCCCCGGCTCAGGCCCTCGGAGGAGCCCATGGCAATGCTGCGCACGATACCGTCGCCCAGTTGCTGCTGTACTTCCAGGGTCAGCCCCTTTTCCTCGACGCTGAGGGCGTCGTAGATGTTGGGCACCTGATCCCGAGGAAACTCCACGTCGATCACCGCACCGATGATTTGTACAATACGTCCGCTACTCATTTCGGTTCCTCTTTAAATCTTGCAAAAATCTGTGTTGGCGCCGGCTCTTATACCGCTGCCGCGCCGCCGACAATCTCGGACAATTCCTGGGTAATCGCCGCCTGGCGCGCCTTGTTATAGATCAACTGCAGTTCGTCGATCAGGTCGCCGGCATTTTCGGTGGCGTTCTTCATGGCCAGCATCCGTGCCGCCATTTCACAGGCCTTGTTTTCCACCACGCCCTGGTAGACCTGGGACTCGATGTATCGGGTCAGGAGTCCGTCGAGCAGGTCTTCCGGGTTGGGTTCGTAGATATAGTCCCAGTGGTGCTCGAGTTTTTCGTTTTCCTCGGGCACCAGGGGCAGCAGTTGCTCCACCTCGGGCTTCTGGGTCATGGTGTTGACGAAGGTGTTGCCAACCAGGTAAAGACGATCGACAGTGCCCTCGTCAAAGGCGTCAAGCATCACCTTGACGCTACCGATCAGGTCGGAGGCCGTGGGTTCATCGCCCAGCTCGCGCACGCTGGCGACGATATTGCCGCCCAAGCCGCCAAAGAAAGCGGCGGCCTTGGCACCCACGACGCAAAGATCGACGGCCACGTTCTGGTCACGCCAGTGTTTCAGGTCCCTGATCACGGACTTGAACATGTTGATGTTCAGGCCGCCACACAAACCCCGGTCGGTGGAAATGACGATGTAGCCGACCCGCTTGACCTCGCGCTCCATCAGGTAGTGGTGCCGATATTCCGACTGGGCGTTGGCCAGGTGGCCAATCACTTCCCGCATGCGCTTGGCATAGGGTTTGCCCAGTTCCATACGCTCCTGGGCGCGGCGCATCTTGCTTGCCGCCACCAGTTCCATGGCACTGGTGATCTTCTGCGTGCTCTTGACGCTGCTGATCTTGGTCTTGATCTCTTTACCGACTGCCATTCGCTGTCTGCCTGTTTAACCGTCTGTTGTCCGAAACCGGCCTTTGTCTACCAGCCCTGGGTGGCGACAAACTTGTCCAGCGCCGCCTTGAAGCTGGCCTGGATATCGTCGTTCCAGTCGCCGCTCTCGTTGACCTGGTCGAGCAGATCGCCGTGTTCCGCCTTCATGTAGGCGAGCAGGGCGGTCTCGAAGTCGCCCACCTTGTTGACCTCCACTTCCTTCAGGTAGCCCTGGTTGGCGGCGTAGAGCACGACCGCCATCTCGGCAACACTGAGGGGGGAGTACTGGGGCTGCTTCATCAACTCGGTCACGCGCTCACCGTGTTCCAGCTGGGCGCGGGTGGCCTCGTCCAGATCGGAAGCGAACTGCGAGAAAGCCGCCAGTTCCCGGTACTGGGCCAGGGCCAGGCGGACACCGCCGCCGAGCTTTTTGATGATCTTGGTCTGGGCCGAGCCACCCACCCGGGATACCGACAGGCCGGCGTTCATCGCGGGTCGGATACCGGCATTGAACATGTCGCTTTCGACAAAGATCTGGCCGTCGGTGATGGAGATCACGTTGGTGGGTACGAAGGCAGACACGTCCCCAGCCTGGGTCTCGATGATGGGCAGGGCGGTCAGCGAGCCGGTCTTGCCTTTCACTTCGCCATTGGTGAACTTCTCGACGTAGTCGGCATTCACCTTGGAAGCACGTTCCAGCAAGCGCGAGTGCAGATAAAACACGTCGCCGGGATAGGCTTCACGACCGGGGGGACGCTTCAGCAGAAGCGATATCTGCCGGTAGGCCCACGCCTGTTTGGTAAGGTCGTCGTAGATGATCAGCGCGTCCTGGCCCCGGTCCCGGTAGTATTCGCCGATGGTGCAGCCGGCGTAGGGCGCCAGGTACTGCATGGCGGCCGGATCGGAAGCGGTGGCGGCAACCACCACGGTGTGATCCATGGCCCCGTGCTCTTCCAGTTTGCGGACGATGCTCGCCACCGTCGACGACTTCTGGCCGATGGCCACGTAGATACATTTGATGCCGGTGTTTTTCTGGTTGATGATGGCGTCCACCGCGATGGCCGTCTTGCCGATCTGGCGGTCGCCGATAATCAGTTCCCGCTGGCCGCGACCGATGGGCACCATGGCGTCGATGGCCTTGAGGCCGGTCTGGACGGGCTCATCCACCGCCTGGCGCTCGATAACGCCCGGGGCGACCTTTTCGATGGCATCTGTCAGGTCGGTGTTGATGGGACCCTTGCCGTCGATGGGGTTACCCAGGGCATCCACGACGCGACCTTCCATCTCGGGGCCCACCGGCACCTCGAGAATTCGGCCGGTACAGCGAGCCTTGTTGCCCTCCACCAGGCCCAGATAGTCGCCGAGAACCACGGCGCCCACGGAGTCTCGCTCGAGGTTCAGGGCCAGGCCGTAGAGGCCGCCGTCGAACTCGATCATTTCCCCGTACATGACTTCGCCGAGGCCATGAATGCGAACGATACCGTCGGAGACGGAAACAATAGTGCCCTCATTGCGGGCGTCCGCGCTGACATCAAGACTCTCTATGCGCTTCTTGATGACGTCGCTGATTTCAGATGGATTCAGTTGCTGCATGGTCGATTCCTCGATCCTACGTATTTAATGCTTCGGCGAGTTTGTTCAGGCGGCCGCGGATAGTACCGTCGATCACGGCATCACCGGCGCGAACCAGGACGCCACCGAGCAGGCTTTTGTCAATCCGCACGGATACGTTCACTTTCCGATCCAGGCGTTTACCAAGGGCCTCCACCAGCTTGTCGCGCTGGGAATCGTCGATCTCGCTGGCCACGTGCAACTCGACGTCGACGGTCTTTTCGCGCTCCACCTTGAGGCGGTGGAACTGCTCGCTAATCTCGGGAAGAAGCGGCAACCGGCGGTTTTCCGCAAGCAGGCGGACCAGGTTGCGGGACTTGTCGTCGAGGCCCTCGCCGCAAAGGTCGAGCAGCGTTTCCGCCTGCTGTTCGATCGTGTAGTGGGGAGAGGACAGCAATCGCTCGACGGTGGGGTGCTCAACCACGTCGGCCAGTGTGTTCAATACTTCCGACCAGTTTTCCAGCGCCCCGGCCTCGACGGCGTATTCAAACGCGGCACGGGCATAGGGGCGGGCCAGGGTACTCAATTCCGCCATAGGGGACCTCTCTTAAAGCTGTGCCGACAGTTTGTCGACCAGCTCGCGGTTGGCCTGCTCGTCGATGGAAGACTCGAGAATCCTCTCGGCACCGGTGACAACCAGGGCAGCCACCCTGGCGCGCAGTTCCTCCCGGGCCCGGTTGATTTCCTGGTCGATCTCGTCCCTGGCGGCGGCCTTGAGGCGATCGCCCTCGGTGCGGGCCTGCTCCTTGGCTTCCTCGACAATCTGATTGGCCCGCTTGTTGGCGTGCTCTATCAGTTCCGCCGCTTCCTTGCGGGCTTCCTTCAATTGGTCCGTGGCCTTGTTTTGCGCCAGCTCAAGATCGTGCATGGCACGGTCGGCAGCATCCAGCCCCTCGGCGATCTTCTTCTTGCGTTCCTCCATGGCGCTTGTCAGGGCGGGCCAGACAAACTTCATGCAGAACCAGACGAAGACGGCGAAAGAGACCATCTGGCCGAACAGCGTAATATTGATGTTCACGCCATTAACCTCGCGTTTCTGGTTTGGTGGTTTCTCGTAACGGAATCACCGTCCGTCGCTTAGGCAGCCACACCAGGCGCAACAACGAAGATAAGGTACATGGCGATACCGACGCCGATAATGGGGATAGCGTCGATCAGGCCGGCGAGCAGGAACATCTTGCCCTGAAGCATGGGACCAAGCTCCGGCTGGCGGGCGGTGCCTTCGATAAGTTTGCCGCCCAGCAGCCCCATACCCAGTGCCGCGCCGATGGCGCTGGAGGCGAGCATGATGGCGGCAGCGATAATGACGAGTTCCATGTGATTCTCCTAGTGTTTAAGGTGTTTAAAGTTGGGATTGATGAAATCAGTGATCTTCGTGGGACTGACTCAGGTATACCACGGTAAGCACCATGAAGATAAAGGCCTGCAGGGTGATGATCAGAATATGGAAGATTGCCCAGCCCAGTTGCAGCGCGCCACCAAAAATCCCCAGGATCAGCCCGGCACTGTACATGGTGGCGATAAGGATGAAAATCATTTCACCCGCGAACATGTTACCGAACAGCCGCAGGGCAAGGGAGAAGGGTTTGGCAAGCAGGCCCACCACTTCCATGAACAGGTTCACGGGGATAAAGGCCCAGTGATTGAAAGGGTGCAGAATAAACTCTTTCAGGTAACCGGCGCCCTTGACCTTGAAACCGTAGTAGATCATCAGCACGAACACGCCCAGCGCCAGACCCACGGGGACATTGATATCGGTGGTGGGGACGATCTTCTGGTAATGGACACCGGCAAGGCTGAACAGCCAGGGCACCAGGTCCACGGGAACGAGATCCATGAGGTTCATCAGGAAAACCCAGGTGAACACCGTGAGCGCCAGGGGGCCGATAATCTTGTTGCGGCCGTGGAAGCTGTCCTTGACGGTACCGTCGACGAACTCCAGCAGCCACTCGACAAAGTTCTGCAGGGGACCGGGTACGCCGGTGGTGGCGCGCCTGGCGGCCCGGCCGAACAGCCAGCAGAAAATCACGCCCAGGCCGATGGACCAACCCAGGGAATCCACGTGAAAGGCCCAAAAACCCATCTCCGCGGCTTCTTCCGGAGAGTGCGCCAGGCCCCAGGAACCGTCGGGGTGCTTACCAAATACGAGGTTTTGAAGGTGGTGCTGGATGTACTCAGTCGTGGTCTGGTTTTCGCTCGCCATGGGTCTCTCGTCGGGCCTCAAAATGCGAATTTAATATCTGTGGTGTTGCAGCAGCTTCGCCGTGACATACGCATGGCTCAGCGCCAGGGCCACATAGGCTGCCACCAGGGTGGCCATGTTCACCGGCCTCAGGAAGACAAACGCCAGCGCAAAGAGCGCCGCCGTCAGCAGAACCTTGCCCGTCTCCCCCCGGTACATGCTCTGTACCGTTTTCGCCAACTGCCTGGCACCCTGGTATTGAAACGCTTTCCAGGCAAAATAGGTGCTTGCCGCTATCTGTATCCCGCCACCCGCCAGTACCGAGACAGTGTAGACCCTGCCAAACGGCAGGACCGCCACCGCAAGGAGAAGCAAGATCAGTGCCTGCACGGCTGTAAGACGCAGCAGCGGCGGTCTCGCTATGGTTGCCATTGTTCACCAACCGAATTTGCGCCGCGCCGCCCATCCCACCGGGCCACCTTCCAAGCGGGCGGGAATTATAGGGAGTTAACCCCGCTTATTCAACAAAAGCGGGATGGTTTTTCAGGTTTGCTGTAACAGGCTCAACGGGTGCCCGCGGCATCAACGGTCAATCCTTGATCTGCAATCGCTCAAGGACACCTTCCAGTTCCTCGACGCTATTGTAGTTGAAAACCAGCTTGCCCTTGCCCCGGGCACTGTGTTGGATCGCCACCGGCAAACCCACCTGCTCGGATACCCGTTCCTGAAGGCGCCGGATATCGGGATCGACAGCGCCGCGACCGGGACCCGGTTTATCGCTTTCCTGGTGAAGCCGGCGCACCAGGCTTTCGGTCTGGCGAACGGTGAGGCCCTTGCCGGCGACCGTGCGCGCGGCCTGCACCTGCTTGTCACCCTCGAGGCCGAGCAGGGCCCGGGCATGGCCCATTTCGATATCCCCCCGCTCCAGAAGGATGCGAACGTCCTCCTCCAGGGACAACAGCCGGATCAGATTGGCGACAGCCGCACGGGACTTGCCCACCGCCTGGGCCACTTCCTGCTGGGTCAGCTCGAACTCCCGCTGCAATCGCAACAGGGCGTGGGCCTCCTCCACCGGGTTAAGGTCCTCCCGCTGAATGTTTTCGATCAGGGCCATGGCGATGGCCGTCTGGTCGGGCACGTCGCGAATCAGCGCCGGCACATCGGCGAGCCCGGCCATCTGGGCGGCGCGCCAGCGCCTTTCACCGGCGACGATTTCATAGCGATCGGGCCCCAGGGGTCGCACCACGATGGGCTGCATGATGCCCTGGGAACGGATGGAGTCGGATAACTCCTGGAGCGCTTCCGGATGCATATCCCGACGGGGCTGGTATTTGCCCCGCTGGAGGAATTCAATGGGCAGGTTTTTCAGGTTGCCGGTGCGATTGTCATCGGCATCCCCTATCTCGACGGGCTCTTGCCCCGCCAGTGCTTCGTCGTCGGCAATGCCCAGCAGGGCATCAAGGCCGCGACCCAAACCTTTTCGTTTTCCAGACATCTCAGCTTCCCGTGGCTTGTCGGCCCGCCGCGCCGGCCCGCTTGCGACGCCGGATCATTTCCCCGGCCAGGCCCAGATAGGCCACCGCCCCCTTGGAGTGACGATCGTAGACCAGGGCCGGCTTTCCGTAGCTGGGCGCCTCGGCCAGGCGCACGTTGCGGGGTATGGAGATACGGTATACGCGATCACCGAAATGCTGGTGCAACTGGGCGGTGACTTCGTTGGTGAGCGAGTTGCGCGGGTCGTACATCGTGCGCAGGATACCTTCCACCCGCAACCGGGGGTTAAGGAGCTTGGCGATGCGACGGATGGTGGACATCAGGTCGCTCAGTCCCTCCAGGGCATAGTATTCGCACTGCATGGGGATAATCACCCCGTCGCAGGCCACCAGGGCGTTGACGGTGAGCATGCTCAGGGATGGTGGACAGTCGACGATGATGTAATCGTAAGTGTTGCTTACCCGCAGGAGAGCGTGACGCAACCGGCTTTCCTTGTTGGGCAGCTTGAGCAATTCCACCTCGGCGGCGGTGAGATTACGGTTGGCGGGCAGGATATCGTAGCCGCATTCGGGGAGCGAACGGATGCCCTGTTCCACCGGAATCTGGCCGATGATCACCTCGTACACGGAATCATCGAGCCGGCTCTTGTCGACCCCGCTGCCCATGGTGGCGTTGCCCTGGGGATCCATGTCCACCAGCAGCACCCGCTTGCCGTAGGTGGCCAGCGAGGCGGCGAGGTTAACACTGGTGGTGGTCTTGCCCACCCCGCCTTTCTGGTTGGCGATAGTCAATATCTGGCTCAAGGTAACAATCCGATCTCGATCAAGTGGCGAACCCCGTCCACGCCCGGTATCTCCAGCCGGTGCGAGGCAGTGACATTATAGGGTTTTGCCAACTCGCTCAACTCTTTCTCCGGATAGCGGCCCTTCATGGCATAAAACCGACCACCGGCAGCGAGCAGGTGGCGGCACTTGTCGGCCATGCCGGAAAGCGACGTAAAGGCGCGGCTGATAACGCCATCGAACCCGGCCTCCGGGCGGAAATCCTCGACCCGGGATTGCACTTCCCGGACATTGCCCAGTTCCAGTGCGGCGCGCGCCTGGAACAGGAAGCGAACCTTCTTACCGTTGCTGTCCAGCAGGGTAAAATGACGGTCGGGACAGGCGATGGCCAAAGGAATTCCGGGCAGGCCCGGGCCGGTGCCCACATCGATGAACTGGCGTCCGGCCAGGAAGGGCAGGATCGCCAGGCTGTCGAGCAGGTGGCGGGAGACTATCTCCAGAGGATCGTCCACCGCCGTGAGATTGTAGGCGCGGTTCCACTTAAGGAGCAGGTCGGCATACTGCAAAAGGCCGGCCACCTGGTCGTCGCCCAGATCGAGACCGAGAACCTCCAGCCCCTGAACAAGCCGGATTTCGCGCTCCCGAACCGGCCAGGCTTCCCGCGATTCCCCCACGGGCGTCAGGCGATCTTTTCCCGGCTCGCGCCGGCGCCGGATTTTTTCTTAAGGTGGATAAGCAGCAGGGATATGGCCGCCGGCGTCACTCCGGGTATGCGCGATGCCCGTGCCAGGGTTTCCGGCCGGGCCTCGGTAAGTTTCTGGATAACCTCGTTGGACAGGCCCCGCACTGCGGCATAATCGAAATCCGCCGGAATCCCGGTGTTCTCGTGTCGGCGCAAACGCTCGATTTCCTCGGCCTGACGATCGATATAGCCGGCATACTTGGCGTCGATTTCGAGCTGCTCAGCGACCCGGTCATCCGTCACGGGTTCGCCGATAAGCCCGCCGACATGGCGGTAATCGAGCTCGGGGCGCTTGAGCAGGTCGAGAAGGCTGTATTCCCGCGACAGGGGTTTTTCACAATGGGCGTTGACCACCGCCGCGGCGTCCGATCCCGGCTGCACCCAGGTCCTCGCCAGGCGCTCCCGCTCCCGCTCGATGGCCTCCCGTTTTTCGGAAAAGGCCGCCCAGCGCGCGTCATCCACCAGGCCCAGGTCACGGCCCGTCCCGGTCAAACGCAAATCGGCGTTGTCCTCACGGAGCAGCAGCCGGTATTCAGCCCGGCTTGTGAACATGCGGTACGGCTCCAGGGTTCCCATGGTGATCAGGTCGTCCACCAGCACCCCGATATAGGCCTCATCCCTTCGCGGACACCAGGGTTCCCGGCCCCGAACCTTGAGAGCGGCGTTGGCACCGGCCAGAAGCCCCTGGGCCGCCGCTTCCTCGTAGCCGGTAGTGCCGTTGATCTGGCCGGCAAAGAACAGCCCGTCGATATAGCGCGTTTCCAGCGAATAGCGAAGATCCCTGGGGTCGAAGAAATCATATTCGATGGCATAGCCGGGCCGGGTGATATGGGCATTCTCAAAGCCGGCAATGGAGCGAACCAGGTCGACCTGGACATCGAAGGGCAGGCTGGTGGATATACCGTTGGGGTAGAGTTCCCGGGTACCGAGCCCCTCCGGCTCGATAAATATCTGGTGGCTGTCCTTGTCGGCAAAGCGCACCACCTTGTCCTCGATGGAAGGGCAATAGCGCGGCCCGACCCCCTCGATGACGCCGGTGAACATGGGGGAGCGATCCATGCCGGCGCGGATAATGTCGTGGGTCCGCTCGCTGGTATGGGTGATCCAGCAGCAGGTCTGGCGAGGATGCTCCGCTGCCGCCCCCATGAACGACATAACCGGCTCCGGGGTATCGCCCCACTGCTCCTGGAGGTCGGTAAAATCAACACTCTTGGCATCGATCCGCGGCGGGGTGCCGGTTTTCAGGCGATCGACGCGCAGGGGAAGTGCCCGCAATGTTTGCGCCAGGGCATTGGCGGGGGGGTCGCCGGCCCGCCCGCCGTCGTGGTTTTCCAGACCGATATGGATACGACCGCCGAGGAAGGTTCCCACCGTAAGCACCACGGCTTTGGCGGTAAAGCGCAGGCCCATCTGAGTGACCACGCCCACTACCCGATCACCGTCGAGGATCAGGTCATCGACGCCCTGCTGGAAAATGGACAGGTTGGGCTGGTTCTCGAGAATCTCCCTGATGGCGCTTTTGTAGAGGACCCGGTCGGCCTGGGCGCGGGTGGCACGCACCGCGGGCCCCTTGCGGGCATTGAGCACCCGGAACTGGATACCGGCCCGGTCCGTGGCCCGGGCCATCGCCCCGCCCAGGGCATCGATTTCCTTGACCAGGTGGCTTTTGCCGATACCTCCGATGGCGGGGTTGCACGACATCTGGCCCAGGGTATCCATGTTGTGGGTGAGCAACAGGGTCTTGCAGCCCATGCGGGCCGCGGCCAGGCTGGCCTCGGTGCCGGCGTGCCCGCCACCGATAACAATAATGTCGAAGGGGTCCTTGTAATCCATTGCGCGCATCAGGGGGAAATGGAGGAGAATTATACGCTATAAAATGGCGGAATTTTAACCACCGTGTGGCAGTATCCAATAACAGTCTATAAATAATCCTTTTCTCTGAAGAGATAGGTTAATACTGTTACTACTATTAGGAGTACAGTTGCCTGTGGATATCCGCCGCAAAGCCCGTCGTCCGGCGGCCTCACGGATGGGATATTTTCGTTAAATCCTCTTGAAGAGCTGTCAGGCGCAGGTGGTCAACCTGTTGTCAGAATGCCGGTTATCCCCAGGCGGGCATTACTCCCGAACTTATTCAGATTTCGTCCCCTTCCGATTCAGAGTCCTTTCCCGGGTTTTTCACAGGATTGTCCAGGGTGCGGGCGCACTTGTGGATAACTCTGTTGACAATTCGAGTTTGCGGTTTTTCCGACGTACTGTCCCGGCTCAGGGGTTAGCCATTGCCATCACCACCGGATTTCATTAAAATCGCCGCCCTTCGTCGTGGGGTTTCCCCGCGACCATTGATTTGCGCCAGACCAAACCGGAATCCGAGCGATGAAAAGAACATTTCAACCCAGCGTCCTTAAACGAAAGCGCACCCACGGTTTCCGTGCCCGCATGGCTACGGCCAAGGGCCGCCTGGTGATCAAGCGCCGCCGTGCCAAGGGCCGCAAGCGCCTCGCTGCCTGAGGGCGGTTACGCCACTCCGTGGCAGCTCCATGCCCGGTGCTTCGTTCGATAAGAGCAAAAGGCTCCTCTCTCCCAGCGATTACCAAAGGGTGTTCGACCGTGCCGCGTACAAGGTCGGGCACCGTCAGTACCTTATACTCGCCCGTCCCAACGGGCTCGGGCATCCCCGATTGGGGCTGATCGTCTCCAAGAAACACCTGCGTCGGGCCACGGACCGGAATCGGTTGAAGCGAGTGGCCAGGGAAACCTTCAGGCACAATACCGACAGCCTCGATAGCCTCGACATTATTTTCCTGGTTCGACAGGGCATTCGGGAACTGGACCGCGGGCACCAGCACGAAGCACTCATCGACGCCTGGCGGCGGCTGACGCGCAAGCTCGAGAAGCAGGAGGCCTCATGAAGTCGCTACTGTTGTTGCTTATAAGGCTATACACCCTGGCCCTCAGCCCCTTTCTGGGCAACCATTGCCGCTTTTACCCCACTTGTTCCGCCTACGCCCGCGAAGCCATCGAGAGACACGGCGCCGCCAGAGGGGGTTACCTGACAGTGCGGCGCATTCTAAAATGCCACCCTTTTCACGCCGGCGGCTGTGATCCCGTCCCGGACCCCATTTACCGCAATTCCGAGAATTGATCATCATGGATTGGCAACGCAACCTGCTTATTGGCGCCATTATCATTGTTCTGGGCCTTCTTTTTATTCGCTGGAACGAGTTTCAGGAACTGCGTCGCCCCCAACAGGAAAGTTTCGTCAAGGAATCCGTGGTGGTTCCGGAAACGCCGGACCGGGACATGGTGCCACCCGCCGACGGGGCGGTGCCGGAAGCGCCGGCGGAAGGGGGAGCTGAAGCGCCGCTGGAGCCTGCCAGCCCAGGGGATTCGCGGCTCGTTCAGGTATCCACTGATGTCCTCAATGTCACCATTGACACCTATGGCGGCGATATTGTCCGGGTGGCGCTCCCGGAACATCTTCAGTCCGGGGAGTCCACGGATCCGTTTGTGCTGCTCAATCGTACCCGGAGTCACACCTATGTCGCCCAAAGCGGGCTGGTGGGCAAAGATGGTACGGATACTAATGAGGGAAGACCCCGGTTTTCCGTGGACAAGGGCAGCTTCCGTCTGGCCGAGGGCCGGGACGAACTCACCGTGGCACTGACCCTCCGGCAGGACGATGCGCTGATCGTCAAGGAGTTTGTCTTCCGCCGGGGCGACTACCTTCTCGATGTCCGCTATCGGGTGGAAAACACCGGACAGGACCCATGGCAGGCGGCACTTTTCGGACAGATTCTCCGGGACGATTTCCGGCCGCCCGCCGGCGACGGCCTGGGCATGCAACCCTTCGTGGGCGCAGCCATCACCACGCCGGAAGAGAACTACAAGAAACTGGATTTCGGCGATCTGGCGGAGAAAGCCTTTACGGTTCGCCAGGAAGGTGGCTGGGTGGCCATGCTCCAGCACTATTTTCTCAGTGCCTGGGTTCCCGCCCAGGACGCCAACAACAGCTTTCGTCTTCGCCAGCTGAATTCCCGGGACCTTTTTGCACTGGGTTTCACGTCGCCGGCCATATCGGTTGCCCCGGGGGAAACGGGCACGGTCAGTGCCGGTTTCTATGCCGGCCCCAAGGATCAGTACCGGCTTGAGGAGATCGCTCCTCATCTGGACCTGACCATCGATTACGGTTGGCTGTGGTGGGTTGCCAAACCCATTTTCGCCTTGCTGACTTTTATTCACGGCGTTGTCGGCAACTGGGGCTGGGCCATTATTCTCCTGACCGTCCTGATCAAGGCGCTTTTCTTCAAGCTTTCTGCCACCAGCTACAAATCGATGGCGAAGATGCGCAAGCTCCAGCCCGAGATGCAGCGGCTCAAGGAGCTTTACGGCGATGATCGCCAGAAGCTGTCCCAGGAAATGATGAATTTCTACAAGCGGGAAAAGGTCAATCCGCTCGGCGGCTGTCTGCCCATTCTTATCCAGATGCCGGTATTTATCGCCCTTTATTGGGTGTTGTTTGAAAGTGTCGAGTTGCGGCATGCCCCCTGGATTCTGTGGATTGAGGATCTGTCCCAGAAGGATCCCTATTTCGTCCTGCCGGTGCTCAACGGCATCGCCATGTTCGTCACCGCGCAGCTCCAGCCGGAACCGCCGGACCCCATGCAGGCAAAGATCATGAAGTTGATGCCGGTGGCGTTTTCCTTCCTGTTTGCCTTTTTCCCGGCGGGTCTGGTGCTTTACTGGACAGTCAACTCAGTGCTTTCCATTGCCCAGCAGTGGTATGTGACGCGCCGTATCGAGGCGGGCAAAGGATAGCGTCAGGGATATGGTCCTGGACAGCGATCCCATCGCCGCCATAGCCACCCCTCCCGGCCGCGGCGGGGTGGGTATCGTCCGGGTTTCCGGGGGCAACCTCCACGGGTTTCTCAAGAGTCTGCTGGCAAAAGCCCCGGAGCCCCGCCGCGCCACTTTCTGCCGGGTGGCCAACGATAACGGCGAGGTAATCGACGAAGCCCTTTTGCTGTTTTTCCCCGGCCCCCACTCGTTCACCGGGGAAGATGTCATTGAGTTGCACGGGCACGGCGGTCCCGTGGTCATGGACGAGCTACTGGCGCGAATGGTGTCGCTGGGGGCCCGTCTGGCCAGGCCCGGTGAGTTTTCCGAGCGGGCTTTTCTCAATGGCAAGCTCGATCTGGCCCAGGCCGAAGCGATTGCCGACCTGATTGATGCCAGTTCCAGCCAGGCGGCCCGCAGTGCCGTGCGCTCTCTGCAGGGAGAGTTTTCCCGGCGCGTCCACGGGGTGGTGGAACAGTTAATACAACTGCGTACATACGTGGAGGCGGCTATCGATTTTTCCGACGAGGAGATCGACTTTCTCGGCGACGGAAAAGTCGAGGCGGCCATTGAGGGATTAGTGGGCGATCTGGATGCCGTGATCGGCGATGCCCGCCAGGGCGCTCTACTGCGGGAGGGAATGACCGTGGCCATTGCCGGCAAACCCAACGCCGGAAAGTCCAGCCTGCTCAATGCCCTGTCCGGCCGGGATGCGGCTATTGTCACGGATATTGCCGGTACCACCCGGGATGTCCTCAGGGAGAGTATCCATCTCGATGGTATGCCCCTGCACGTGGTGGATACCGCCGGTCTGCGCGAGAGTACCGACAAAGTCGAGCGGGAAGGGATACGCCGGGCCTGGCGTGAAATCGAGCATGCTGACCGGGTCCTGTTCGTTGTCGATCTGAGCGAAGGAAAAGGCATGGACATTGAGGCCATATGGCCTGAGTTTTTTAGGCGCTTCCCGGGCGGCGATAACCTGACCGTGATTTTCAACAAGGCGGACCTGGTGGGCCAGGAACCGATTTACCGGGAAGAGGACATTCCCACCATCCGCCTGTCGGCGAAAACCGGAGAGGGCATGGCTATTCTGCGCGACCACCTGAAAGCCTGTATGGGGTATCGGGCGCCGGAGGCCGGTGGCTTTATCGCCCGCAGGCGCCACCTGGATGCCCTCGGGCGTGCCCGGGATCATTTGCACGATGCCTGGCATCAGTTACGGGTTTCCGGCGCCGGGGAGCTTGCCGCGGAGGATCTGCGTTATGCACAGAACTGCCTGGGGGAAATCACCGGTGAGTTCAGTGCCGACGATTTGCTGGGCCGCATATTCTCCAGTTTCTGTATTGGAAAGTGACCACGTAAACACCCCCGGTCACCTTAAAAAACGACAGCCATTGTCGGCCGGTACAGCGGGCTTGTCTAAGTGTTTCCCGCCTTGATTGCACCGCAATCCCACAAGTTAATAACAGGTTATCCACAGCTATTGGTTGTTTTTTGGTCAATTTGTTGTTGTCAACCTGTGAAAAAATACAGAACCGGAAAAGTTCTTAGTGTTTTGATTTTAAAGAATAAATTGTTTTATTGTTCACGAGAGCAATCTCGGTTTCAGGTGTGGATAAGTCGTCGGATTCCCGGTAGACTCGTCGAGTTTCCACGGGGTCGTATGCAGAACTTTTATCAAACAAAAAAAGACGAGGACGGAGTTTTGGCGGAAGCGGTTTGGCAAAAATGTCTCGACCATTTGCAAGACGAACTGCCGACACAACAATTCAATACCTGGATTCGCCCTCTGAAGCTGGATTACAACCAAACCGGGGATGAACTTCCGGAAACGCTGCGCCTGATTGCACCTAACCGTTTTGTCCAGGATTGGGTTAGCGACAAGTTTCTCGATCGCATTCGCGAGTTATTTTCCGAGGTAGCCGGCAGCCGTTGCGAGGTGGTGGTCGAATTCAGCGCCCTGAGAGGCGCCTCCATACGGCGGCGGGTTCGCCGTGAGGCTGGAGAACAGGCGCCGGACGGCGAGGAAAGGATCGAGACGGAGACGGGCCAGTCTCCCGGCGACCTGCCCCGTATTGGCCCTGCAGCTGCAAAACCCAGGACCGGCGGTGCCGAGCCCGTGGCTGTCGAGGGCAGCCTTCGTCACGAGACCAACCTGAACGGTAATTTTACCTTCAACTCTTTCGTCGAAGGTAAGTCCAACCAACTGGCCCGGGCCGCGGCGCGGCAGGTGGCGGAAAATCCCGGGGGTTCCTATAACCCGCTGTTTATCTACGGTGGGGTGGGCCTGGGTAAAACCCACTTGATGCACGCAGTGGGAAACTCCCTGCGGGATAACAATCCCAATGCCAAAATCATCTACCTGCATTCTGAGCGGTTTGTCGCCGATATGGTCAAGGCGCTCCAGCTCAACGCCATCAACGATTTCAAGCGATTCTATCGATCAGTGGATGCCCTGCTGATCGACGATATCCAGTTTTTTGCCGGCAAGGACCGATCGCAGGAGGAATTCTTCCACACCTTCAACGCGTTACTGGAGGGGGGGCAACAGATGATTCTGACCTGCGATCGCTACCCGAAGGAAATAGATGGCCTGGAAGAGCGGTTGAAGTCCCGTTTCGGCTGGGGCCTTACCGTGGCCGTGGAGCCGCCGGAACTGGAAACCCGTGTCGCCATCCTGATTAAAAAGGCGAAACAGGCCAATGTGGCATTGCCTCCAGAGGCCGCCTTCTTTATCGGCCAGCGAATTCGCTCCAATGTCCGGGAGTTGGAGGGCGCTCTGAAGCGGGTAATCGCCAATGCCCATTTTACGGGAAGGCCCATTGATATCGACTTGATCCGGGAATCCTTGAAGGACCTGTTGGCGCTACAGGACAAGCTCGTTACTATAGACAATATTCAGCGCACGGTGGCGGATTACTACAAGATCAAGTTGTCGGATCTGCTCTCCAAAAGGAGGAGTCGCTCCATTGCCAGGCCCCGCCAGGTGGCCATGTCCCTGGCCAAGGAACTGACCAGCCACAGTTTGCCGGAAATCGGTGAAGCCTTTGGGGGTAAGGACCACACTACGGTGCTCCATGCCTGCCGCAAGGTAAAGAGCCTGAATGATACGGACAGGGATATCAGGGAAGACATGAAGAACCTGATGCGGTTGTTGACCACCTGATGACCCGGACTCTCTGACAGCAAACGAATTTTCAATAATCGGAAGAAAGTTGCCAATGAAATTCAGTATCTCGCGGGAAGCCTTCCTCAAACCTCTTCAGTTGGTCGTCAGTGTCGTCGAGCGCCGGCAGACCCTGCCGGTACTCTCCAATGTTCTTATCAGTCTCGATGACGGCCGGCTTTCGCTGACGGGTACGGACCTGGAAGTGGAAATTGTCGGTCGTCAGGCTATCGACGAAGCCGAGGAGGGTGGAGAAATCACGGCCCCCGCGCGGAAGCTGATGGATATCTGCAAATCGTTGCCGGAGGGCGCCCAGATTCGCTTCTCGGAGGAGGGGGGGAGAATGCTGCTCCAGAGTGGCCGGAGTCGTTTTACGCTTTCCACACTGCCGGCCAGTGAGTTCCCCGCCGTGGATGAAGGGCCGGGGCAGGTTGAGTTCAATATTCCCGGTGCCGAGCTTAAGGGGCTGATCGATAGTACCTCTTTTGCCATGGCGCAGCAGGATGTCCGGTACTACCTGAATGGCATGCTCTGGGAAGCGGCCGAGGGCACGCTCAGGGCGGTAGCCACCGATGGGCACCGGTTGGCCATGGCGACGCGCGCCATGCCTTTCAGTGTTCCGGAAAAAATTCAGGCCATTATTCCCCGGAAAGGTGTCGTGGAGCTCTCCCGTATCCTCCCGGAAGAGGGTGAAGTGGAGGTGGTGCTCGGCAACAATCATGTCCGTATCCAGGGGGAGGATTTCCGGTTCACCTCGAAGCTGATTGACGGCGCTTACCCCGACTACGACCGGGTGTTGCCCAAGGGTGGTGATAAAACTATGTCCGGATCCCGTGAGTTATTGCGCAGTGCCTTCGCCCGGACGTCGATTCTTTCCAATGAAAAATATCGGGGCGTGCGTCTATTGCTGCAGGAAAACCTCCTGAAGATGACCGCCAACAACCCCGAGCAGGAAGAGGCCGAAGAGGAGGTCTCCGTCGAATACGAAGGCGGGGAGCTGGAGATAGGCTTCAATGTCAACTACCTGCTCGACGTTCTCAACGTTCTCCGGGGTGACCAGGTGCGCTTCCTGCTCTCGGATGCCAATAGCAGTGCCCTGATCGAAGATCCCGCCAACGAGAGCGCCCTTTACGTCATCATGCCCATGAGGTTGTAGGGGAGGTCGCGTATTGTTCAGGCTGCGATTAGCGTCGGCCTGTAGCCTCCCGCTCTTATGTATCTGAAACAGCTGAACGTCCACGGCTTGAGAAACCTCGAGGACGTTCAGTTGTCCCTTTCCCCCGGAGCAAATCTCTTCTGGGGCGCCAACGGAAGCGGCAAGACCAGTATTCTCGAGGCGGCCTATCTTTTGTCCCGGGGGCGCTCTTTCCGGACCCGCCATCTTCGCTCCGTCATCAACCACGGGAAGAAGGACTGCACCTGCTTTGGGTTATTGTCGACGGATGAAAGGCAGGGCTATCCGATTCCCATGGGGGTTAATCGGGATGTGGGTGGGAAATTCACCTTCAAGGTTGATGGCGAACCGATAAGAACCGCCTCACAACTGGCGGAGACGTTGCCCACCCAACTGCTTAATAATGACAGTTTCCAGCTGCTTGAAGGCGCCCCTGCCCAAAGACGCAGTTTCCTTGACTGGGGTGTGTTCCACGTGGAACACGGCTATCGGTCGTTGTGGGTCCGGTTTCAGAAGTGTTTGAAACACCGCAATTCGTTGCTGCGTCATGGTAGAATAGATTCAGCGCAACTTGCGGCCTGGGATCGGGAATTCGTCAGTCTGGCCCGGTCGATTACCCGGCAACGGGAGGAATATCTGGAACAACTGCTCCCGACACTGCAACGCACAATTGACCGCCTCGGGTCGCCGGGTCAAATGGAATTCAACTTCCACGCCGGTTGGGATACCGAAAAATCACTGGAGCAGATCCTTGCCGACAGCCGCGAACGCGACCGGTTGTTGGGGAGGACCCAGTGGGGGCCCCACCGGGCGGATATCCGGGTACGATGCGACGGCCGTATAGCCAGCGAAGTAATGTCGCGGGGGCAGACCAAGATACTGATTACCGCCCTCAAGTTAGCGCAAGGTTTTCACTTCCATAAGGTTACCGGAAGACATTGTATCTACCTGCTCGACGATTTGCCGGCAGAGCTCGACGCAAACCACCGGAGTCGGGTAGGGCGCATGCTCGGGGAGCTGGGTGTTCAGGTTCTGGTCACTGGTGTCGATCGAGCCAGCCTGGAGCAATCCTGGCTTGACCCCCTTTCCCCGGCTGGCGGTGGGGCACCGCACCGGCCAACAGTGTTCCACGTGGAACAGGGCACCGTGTCACAACACTCCATGGTATGAGTAAGAAATTTATGGGTTCAGAAGCAACGCAAGAATATGATTCGTCCAGCATCAAGGTTCTGAAAGGACTGGATGCGGTGCGCAAGCGCCCCGGTATGTACATCGGGGATACCGATGATGGCACCGGTTTGCACCATATGGTTTTCGAACTGGTGGACAATGCCGTCGACGAAGCCCTGGCGGGATATTGCTCGGAAATCCGAGTCATCATCCACCCGGATGAATCCATTTCCGTCTCCGATAACGGACGCGGCATCCCCACGGATATCCACGAAGAAGGTGTCTCTGCCGCCGAAGTTATCATGACCGTGCTCCACGCCGGCGGTAAGTTCGATGACAACACCTACAAAGTCTCCGGTGGCCTGCACGGCGTTGGGGTTTCCGTAGTTAACGCGCTTTCTGAAACCCTCAAGCTCACAATCAGGCGAGAAGGCAAAGTCCACGAGCAGACCTATAGCCACGGTGTACCCGACGGGCCCCTTAACATTGTCGGCGAGACCTCGGAAAGCGGTACGGCGGTGCACTTTACCCCTTCCAGGGACACTTTCACCAATATCAACTTTCATTTCGATATTCTCGCCAAGCGTCTCCGGGAACTTTCCTTCCTTAATTCCGGTGTGCGCATCGTTCTCAAGGACGAGCGTACGGGCAAGGAGGAGGTCTACCAATACGAAGGCGGGCTCAGGGCTTTTGTGGAATACCTGAACCACAACAAGGTCACCGTCAATAAAGTCATGCATTTCGATATGGTTCGCGACGACGGCATCGGTGTGGAGGTGGCGCTTCAGTGGAACGATGGCTTCCAGGAAAACATTTTCTGCTACACCAACAATATTCCCCAGCGGGATGGGGGCGCCCACCTGGCCGGTTTCCGGGCCGCTTTGACCCGCACCTTGAACGGCTATATGGACAAAGAGGGTTTGAGCAAGAAAGAGAAGGTCAACACCACCGGCGACGATGCGCGGGAGGGACTGACCGCTATTATCTCGGTCAAGGTGCCGGATCCCAAGTTCTCCTCTCAGACCAAGGACAAACTGGTGAGCTCGGAGGTAAAAACGGCTGTCGACCAGGAAATGAGCGAGAAATTCGCCGACTATCTGATGGAAAACCCCCAGGACGCCAAGGCCCTGGTGGGCAAGATGATCGATGCGGCCCGTGCCCGGGAGGCGGCGCGAAAGGCTCGGGAAATGACTCGCCGTAAAGGCGCCCTGGATGTCGCGGGCCTGCCGGGCAAACTCGCCGACTGCCAGGAGAAGGACCCTGCCCTGTCGGAAATCTTCCTTGTCGAGGGCGATTCCGCGGGTGGCTCGGCCAAGCAGGGCCGAGCCCGGAAAACCCAGGCGATCCTGCCCCTCAAGGGCAAGATCCTCAATGTGGAAAAAGCCAGGTTCGACAAGATGCTTTCCAGTGCCGAAGTGGGGACGCTCATTACCGCCCTTGGGTGTGGCATTGGCGCCGATGAATTCGATCCCGAAAAACTCCGCTATCACACAATAGTCATCATGACTGATGCGGACGTGGACGGTTCCCATATACGGACCCTGTTACTGACGTTTTTCTTCCGGCAGATGCGGGAGTTGATCGAACGGGGCCATGTTTTTATCGCCCAGCCGCCACTTTATAAAATCAGCAGGGGCAAACAGGACCAGTACCTGAAGGATGACGTCGCCCTGACCGACTTCCTGACAGAGACCGCCCTGGATGGGGCCAGCCTGCACGTCAATCCCGATGCACCGGGCATCAGCAGTACGGCGCTGGCTAATATCGTGCACAGCTACAGGCGCGTCATCAACATGATCGACCGCATGTCCCGGGTTTACCCGGCGCTTGCCCTGGAAAATATGGTCTACCTGTCGCCGCTACCGGTGGAGGCCCTGTCCGACAGCCGGGCCGTCGGGGACTGGTGCGAGGAATTGGAGGCCTCCCTCAACGTCGATACCCGCTCCGGCAGCCACCGTTACCGTGTGGTGGCCCGGGAGGACAGGGAAAGGCACCTTTTCCGGCCGGAAATAGAGGTGATCGCCCATGGCTTGACCACTACCTATCCACTGACCCGGGATTTCTTCGCATCCGGGGAATACCAGGCCATCCTCGACCTGGGGAGCCAGATCAAGGACCTGATCGAACCCGGCGCCTACATTCGCCGTGGCGAGAAGAGCGAACCCGTGGGCAGCTTCAAGGAAGCCCTGGAATGGCTGATGACCGAGTCCCGCAAGGGCTATTCCATTCAACGTTACAAGGGCCTGGGGGAGATGAATCCGGAACAATTGTGGGAAACCACCATGAACCCCGAATCCCGTCGCATGCTCAAGGTCACTGTGGAAGATGCGATTGCCGCCGATCAGATGTTCAATACCCTGATGGGCGACCAGGTTGATCCCAGGCGCCAGTTCATCGAAACCAATGCGCTGACTGTTACCAACCTGGACGTATAGAAAAGCCCGTTATCACTCTGGGTCCCGGTCCGGTCGACCCGGAGTGAGGTTTTTTATCCCTTTGAAAGAAAAGGGTTTATAGGTTCGTTCGGCGCCAGATATTGTCGCTTTCATCCTCTTTACGTCGACCGCCGTTTCTGCGTCTGTTTTGGGCGTCGGGTTCGAAGCGTATTTCCTGGCGCCGGTCCCGATCTTGCCGTCTGACCCGGCGTCGCTGATCGGGACCGGTGTAAGGTGTCTCGCCGTCTTTCATTCCCCGCTCCCTCGCTGATTGTAGTATTCCTTTGATTGTAGGCCAGTGCCGGTGTCTCAGCCGATGGTTTTCTGGGTCGCCTCGATCCAATCTCTTGCCGCTGCGGTAATGGCCTTGCTGTCGCCGCCGGCAGCCGCCAGGGGTTCGCCAAACACGACGGTGATCGTTCCCGGGTACTTGAGGAAGCGCCTGGCGGGCCAGCAGTGGCCGGCATTGAGGGCCACGGGTAGAACGGGGACTCCGGCGGCCACGGCGAGGGCGGCGCCGCTTCGGCCATAGTTGCCGGTTTTCCCCGGATCCATGCGGGTACCTTCCGGATAGACGATCACATTGTTGCCCGAGCGCAGTCGTTCCACCCCCTGCTCGATGATTTCCCGAAGCGCCCGCCTGGGGTTACTGCGGTCGATGGCGATGGGGCGGGTGGTCTTGAGACCCCAGCCGAAAAAGGGAATACGGAGCAATTCCTGCTTGAGAATCGTGCTCACGGGGCGGAACCGTCGCTGGAGATAGTAGGTTTCCCAGCTGGATTGGTGTTTGCTCAGGATGACGAAGGGTCTTTCGGGAATATTATCTTCTCCCAGGACCCTCAGGCGAACGCCGCAGGTTAGGCGTAACCAGTGTACGATCAGAAAGTTGCCCCAGGTGACCATTTCCTGCAGGTATCGGTGCGGCAACAGCAAGCCGATGGTAAAGCTCAATAGCGAAAAAACCACCACGATGGGTGCATATCCCAGGTAGAAAACCAGCGAGCGTACCCCGTAGAGAAGCTTCATGAACACCGGGCCTTTCCGGTCAGAAGAAAATCCACAGCCGCCGCCAGGTCCGGAAATACCGGTATGTCCCGAAACTGCTCCGATTCGGCAAGCTGTTTTGCGGTGGTTTGTCCCTTGCCCGTCCGTACCAGCAGGGGCCGGCAACCCCGGGCAAGGCCGGCTTTCAGATCCCTGAGGCTGTCGCCCACCACCGGCACGCCGTTCAGGTCTATCTCGAAGCTTTCGGCGATTGCATCGAGCAGACCGGGCGCGGGCTTGCGGCAGCGGCAATTGTCCTCCGGCGTATGGGGGCAATAGAAGATGCCGTCAACGGTGCCCCCGGCCGCCTCCACCAGGTTGGCCATCTTGGCGTGCATGGCTTCCAGGTCGTCCAGGTCGAAAAAACCTCTGCCCAACCCCGACTGGTTGGTGGCAACGACCACGGTATACCCGGCCCGGGAAAGTCGGGCCATGGCCTCGATGCTCCCGGGCAGGGGGAGCCACTCCTCCGCGGACTTGATGTAGTCCGCCGAATCGAGATTGATGACCCCGTCGCGGTCGAGAATTGCCAGTTTCACTTGCCCGGTACCAGCAGGGAAATATCCGCCACGTTGAGAAAAAGCGCCCGCAATTGGCTGAGCAGGCAAAGGCGGTTGGCGCGCAATGCGGGGTCCTCGGCCATCACCATTACCTCATCGAAGAAGGCGTCCACGGGCGCCTTGAGTGCCGCCATCCGGCCCATGGCCGCAGTGTAGTCGCGGGCCATCAGCAGTGGCTCGACTTCGGTGGCGACGCTGTTGAGGGCCCTGAACAGTGCCTGTTCCGCGTCCTCCCGGAGCCGCCCAGAGTCCACCTGATCGGGAATCGGCTCCGCGGCCTTGGCCAGGATATTGGAAACGCGCTTGTTGGCGGCAGCCAGGGCGGCGCCCTCGGGAAGGTGGTGGAACTGTTGGACGGCCAGGCTGCGCTGGTGGAAATCCAGGGGGTTGCTGATTGCCTTGGCATTCACCGCCATGAATACCTCCACTGGGATGTCTTCTTCCTCATACCATGCACGAAAACGCTCGATAATGTAAGTAAGTACTCGCTTTTCATTATCGTCGCCGGCCGTCAAGCCAGTGTGCAGGGCGGTGGCTTTGGCGAGCACCGGTGCCAGGTCCAGATCGAGCTCTTTTTCCACCAGAATGCGCAATACCCCCAGGCTCGCGCGGCGCAGCGCGAAGGGATCCCGGGAGCCGGAGGGGGGTTGGCCGATGCCGAAAATACCCACCAGGGTGTCCAGCCGGTCGGCCAGGGCCACGGCGGTACCCGTGGCGGTCTCGGGGAGGGAGTCGCCGGCAAAGGCGGGGAGGTACTGCTCGTACATGGCCCGGGCAACATCCTCGGCTTCGCCGTCGTGTCGGGCATAGTAACGCCCCATGATGCCCTGCAGGTCGTCGAACTCAAGAACCATCTCCGTGACCAGGTCGGTCTTGGACAGCTGTCCGGCACGGCGGGCATGCTCGGTGTCCGCCCCCAGTACGTCGGACAGGCAGGCCGCCAGTTCCGCAACGCGCTCGGTCTTGTCGAACAGGGTGCCAAGCTTTTCCTGGAAGACGATGCGCTTGAGTTCCTCCCGCCGGTTGGCTAGCGGCGTCTTCCGGTCGGTTTCATAGAAAAACGCGGCGTCGGCGAGGCGCGGGCGAATCACCCTTTCGTTGCCGGCAATCACCTGGGCCGGTTCGACACTGTCAATATTGGCCACGGTAATAAAGATCGGCAGCAGCCTGCCATTGTCGTCCACCGCGTGGAAATATTTCTGGTGCTCCTTCATGGACGAGACCAGTGCTTCCTCGGGCACCTCCAGGAAGCGCTCGTCGAAACGTCCTGCCAGCGGCACCGGCCATTCGTTGAGTGCAGTCACCTCGTCAAGGAGTTCGTCATCAATCACCGCCGAGCCCCCCGCGTCGCCGGCGACCCGGCGAACCCCTTCGGCAATAAACCGGCGGCGCTCGTCAAAATCGGCCATCACATAGCGGGATCGCAGGGTCTCGACATAGTCCGCCGGTGACGCCAGGGCCACGGTTCCCTCGCTATGAAACCGATGGCCGCGCGTGTCGCGACCGGGCTGAAGCCCCAGGATATTGTCGCCAACCACGTTTTCCCCGTGCAGCATGACCACCCAGTGAACGGGCCTGACGAACTCTTCCCGACGCTCGCCCCAGCGCATGCGCTTTGGTATGGGCAGCGCCTTGAGGGCGGCATGGACAATCCTATCGATGACCTCGGCGGTAACGCACCCCTCAACCATTTGCCGGTGGCAGAGCTTGTCCTGCTTGCCATCGTTTTCCACCTGGTCGGGCAGGCTGTCCAGGGCGAGCCCCTGCTTCCCGGCAAAGGCTTCCGCGGCCCGGGTGGGCTTGCCCTCGCTATCGAAGGCCACCTTGGCGGGTGGGCCCCAGACGACGGTTTCACGGGCCGGTGCGCGATCGGCCAGCCCGGCGATGAGTACGGCCAGCCGGCGCGGGGTGGCAAAAAAACGCGCATCCCCGTGAGCCAGATCGGCCTCGCCCAGGCGCGCCAGCAGTTCGTCCCGGAAGGCCGCGGCGAGGCCGGCCAGGGCCTTGGGGGGCAGCTCCTCGGTTCCGATCTCGACCAGAAAATCGGCGCTCATTGGCTGGCCTCCCTGTGCTTGTTCATGACTTCTTCCGCCAGTTCGGCCTTGGCCAGAGGGAAACCCAGACCCAGGCGAGATTCGAAATAGGCCTGGGCCACGGCCCGGGCCAGTGTGCGTACCCGCAGGATAAAGCGTTGGCGCTCGGTGACCGAGATCGCGTGGCGGGCGTCCAGCAGGTTGAAGGCGTGGGACGCCTTCATCACCATCTCGTAAGCGGGCAGCGGCAGGCCGTTGGCAATAAGCCTATCGCTCTCCTTTTCGTAAACGTCGAAACTGTGGAAAAGGAAATCGACGTTTGCCTCCTCGAAGTTGTACCGGGACATTTCCACCTCGTTCTGGTGGAAAACATCGCCATAGCTGACCTTGTTGCCGTGGGGGTCTACGGTCCAGGTGAGGTCATAGATACTATCCACTCCCTGCAGGTACATGGCGATCCGCTCCAGGCCGTAGGTGATCTCACCGGTAACCGGGTAGCATTCCAGGCCTCCCACCTGCTGGAAGTAGGTGAACTGGGTCACTTCCATGCCGTTGAGCCAGACTTCCCAACCCAGCCCCCAGGCGCCCAGGGTCGGGGACTCCCAGTTGTCCTCCACGAAACGGATATCGTGGATCCGCGGGTCGATGCCCAGCATGCGCAGGGAATCCAGGTAAAGTTCCTGGATGGCGTCCGGCGACGGCTTGAGCACCACCTGGAACTGGTAGTAATGCTGCAGCCGGTTCGGGTTTTCCCCGTAACGGCCGTCGGTGGGGCGCCGGCAGGGCTGAACATAGGCGCTGTTCCAGGCCTCCGGACCCACTGCGCGCAGGAAGGTCGCGGGGTGGAAGGTACCGGCCCCCACCTCCATATCCAGCGGTTGGAGGATGACGCAGCCCCGACGGGCCCAGAACTCCTGGAGGGCCAGGACCAACCCCTGGAAGGTCGATACATCCGGTGTTTCAACAGCCACAGTGTCACCTTGAAGACATTGCAAAACCGGCAATTATAGGGACATCGTCCGGTGAAGTCATGGATGGGCCGGATTCGTTCAGGCGGGGCGCCATTTCCGGTATCCTCGACATACCGAGGGAAGGAAACAATGACCACAGTACTCAAGATTTTATTGACGCTCATGTCCTGGCTGCCCCTGCCCGTGGGTCGCGCGCTGGGCTGGCTGGCGGGGGAATGGGCATGGCGCGCCGGCAGTCGCGGGGCCCGCACCACAAAAATCAATCTCCGCGCCTGCTTTCCGGCGCTCCCGGAGAAAGCCCTGAACCGGCTGGGACGCCAGAGCATGCATCACTGGGGTATGACCATTTTCGAGGTGCCCGTTATCTGGCGCAGGGGCCGGAAAAGCCTGAACACCATTCGCCGGATTGTCGGCCAGGACCTTATCGAAGCGGCCCGGGCGGAAGGCCGCGGTACCATTCTTCTGAGCCCGCATCTGGGCAACTGGGAGCTGGCCGGACTCTGGATCTGCAGTTTCGGTCCCACCACGAATCTCTACCAGCCGCCCCGTCGCCTGGGAGTGGACGAACTTATCCGCAGTGGCCGAAGCAAGATGGGGGCGACCCTGGTGGCGACCGACCTGCGGGGGGTTTCCAGCCTGGCGAAAGCGCTGAAACGCGGCGAGATAACAGGTATTCTCCCGGATATGGAGCCCGACCCCAGGGCCGGGGTTTTCGCACCCTTCTTCGGTGTCCAGGCCCTGACCATGACCCTGGTTCACAGCCTCCAGCAGCGCACCGGGGCCCGGATTATTATCGGCTTTTGCCGACGCATTCGCGGCGGGTTCGAGGCCTATTTTATCGACCCGGATCCGGCCATATACGATGACGATCCGGCGCTGTCCGCCGCCGCCATGAACCGGACCATAGAAACCCTGGTGGAGCGGGCGCCGGAACAGTACCAGTGGGAATACAAACGCTTTAAAAAACGCCCTCCGGGGGAGAAAACGCTGTACCCGAAAGTCCACTCCCGGAAACCCCGGCCCGCCTCGCCGGACAAGCGGGTGGATACAACCTGACAACTGTGCAACCGGGCTTCGGCCATACGCCGCCGGGCCGGGAAACGTCCAACCTCAACAGCAGGAGCGACAGACCGCCATGAAATACCAGAACGTACTCGAGACAATCGGCAATACACCCCATATCCGCATCAACCGTCTTTTCCGGGACGATATCGAAGTCTGGATGAAGGCCGAGCGCCACAACCCCGGTGCCAGTATCAAGGACCGCATCGGCCTGTCCATGATCCAGGAAGCGGAGGAAAAAGGCCTGATCGACAAGGATACGGTGATTATCGAGCCCACCTCCGGTAATACCGGTATCGCCCTGGCCATGGTCTGCGCAGTGCGTGGCTACCGCCTGATTCTCACCATGCCCGAATCCATGTCCGTGGAGCGGCGCAAATACATGGCGGCCCTAGGGGCGGAGTTGGTGCTTACTCCAAAAGAGCAGGGGATGGGCGGTACTATCGAGAAAGCCCGGGAGCTGCTGGATAAATACGACAATAGCTGGATGCCCATGCAGTTTTCCAATGCCGCCAACGTCAAGGTGCACCGGGACCAGACCGCCCGGGAAATCCTCGCGGACTTTCCGGAAGGTATTGATTACCTGATTACCGGCGTGGGCACCGGCGGCCATATCACCGGCTGTGCGCAAGTGCTCAAGAAGGAGTTCCCCAAACTGCAGGTGCTTGCCGTGGAACCGGAAAAGTCGGCAGTGATCGGCGGCGGCGAAAAGGGGCTGCATCGCCTGCAGGGCATCGGTGCGGGCTTCGTGCCCGAGATCCTTGATCAATCCCTGCTCGACGGCACCATTTCGGTAAGCGAGGAGGCCAGCTTTGAGATGGCCCGGCGCTGCGCGCGGGAAGAGGGGATTTTTGTGGGAATTTCCTCCGGGGCCTCCCTGGCCGCCCTGGACAAGAAGCTGGTGGAAATCCCCGCCGGTAGCCGCGTTCTGGTCTTCAGTTACGATACCGGCGAGCGCTACCTGTCCATCGATGACCTGTTCAGCGCCTGAGCGGCGGCGCCGGAAAAAACGAGACGGAGAAAACAATGAAAACAGGCAAATACGCGGTAGCCGGGCTGCTGACCCTGGTCCTGGCCCATAGTGTCCTTGCCGCCGATACCGGGCTTGAGACGGTGCCGGTCACCGACGGCATCTATATGATCGCCGGCGAGGGGGGCAATATCGGCGTTTTCGTGGGCGAGGACGGCACCTTTATGATCGACGATCAGTTCGCGCCCGTTACCGACAATATTCTCGACGCTGTCCGGGAGGTCTCGGGCGAAGCGCCCCGCTTTCTGGTCAATACCCACTACCATTTTGACCACACCGGCGGCAACGAGAACCTGGGGGAGGGTGGCGCGATCATCGTCGCTCACGACAATGTCCGCAAACGCCTCAGCGTGGACCAGGTCAGCGAGGTTCTGGGCAGGACTTTCGAGGCCCAGCCGGATGTGGCCCTGCCCGTGATTACCTTTGACGAGGGCGTGACCTTTCACTGGAACGGGGATCGGGTGGACGTCATTCACGTGCCCAACGGTCATACGGACGGCGATGCCATCGTTCATTTCGTCGGGGCCAATGTCATCCACACCGGGGACCTGGTGTTCAGTGCTGGCTACCCGTTTCTCGACTATGGGGCTGGCGGCAGCATCGACGGTATGATTGCCGGCGCCAGAAAGATCCTTGCCATGACCGATACCGAAACCCGAATCATTCCCGGCCACGGCCCGGTGATGGAGCGGGAGAAACTGACCGACTATATCGCCATGCTGGAGGCGTCCCGGGACCGGGTTGCCGCCCTCAAGAACGAGGGCAAATCCCTGGAAGAGGTCCTGAAAACCGATCCCCTTGCCGGTCACCACGATGACTGGAGCTGGGGCATGATGACCGGGGAATTCTGGACGCGCCTGGTTTACAACAGTCTTTGATCCCCGGTTTCAGGTGGCCAGCCAGCGATCCACCAGCTTTGTCATCAACCCGTTGATGGTTTCGAAGCGCCCCGGGTTCGAGAGTAGGGTGACGGCATCCTGGACATGGGGGCCGCCGTCGGTCAGCTCTTCCGGGCAATGCTCGATAAGCGCCCGGGCCGATTCCGGCGTGGTTTCCAGGTGGAACTGCAGGGCCAGCACCCGTCCCATGATAAAGCCCTGGTTCGGGCAGGCGCCGCTGGCGCCCACCGGCAAGGCGCCGCCGGGAATGGCAAACGTATCGCTGTGCCAGTGGAATGCCTCGAAGGTCGGCGGCAACACCGACGCCCAGTGACTGTCCGCCAGTTCACCGCTGCGCTCTACCGGAAACCAGCCGATCTCCCGGCTGCCGGGGCCTACGATCGCCCCCAGGCACGTGGCGATAAGTTGCGCCCCCAGGCATATTCCCAGTATCCGCCTGCCCTCATCCAGGCTTTGCCGGATCAGGCGCTTTTCGTCGGCCAGCCACGGAAACTCCGCCTCGTCCCCGACGCCCATGGGACCGCCCATCACGATCAGGCCATCGAAGTCACCGGCATCCGGCAGGCGTTCGCCGGCGAAAAGCCGGGTATGGCTGAGGCGATGGCCGCGTGCCCGCAACAGCGGTTCGAGGCTGCCCAGCCCCTCGAAGGGCACATGTTGCAGATAGTGAAGGTGCATTGAAGGTTTGCCTCGAGAGCGCCTATTTTCGCAATCGATGGCGATAGTAGCCGTGCAGCAACCAACCGGCAACCAGCCCGATAATCAGCAGGAAAAGGATGAATATGGATCTCGACATGGCCAGGTCCCAGAACAGGAAACGGATTGTCACCACCGCCATGTTCTGGAAAAGAAAAATCAGGGCCAGGGCCAGGATTGCCAGGCTGGCGATCAGTTTGTAGTTATAGCGCATAGCGTTTCTCCGCCTGTGATTCGAATGTTCAGGATGACTCGATGGCCTGGATCACCGCCCGGTGCCGCTGTTCGAACGCCTCCCGGTCCTCGTCCGAGAGGGGTTTACCGGTGGCGGCACCGTAGACCATGTCCGCGTGGCGCCTGACGGCTGCCAGACGTTCCTGCCGGCGGGTGTGCCGGGCAATTCGAGCCAGGGCCTCCAGGAGGCGCAGGGCGACCGCTGGCTGATCGGCGCTATGCTGGCGTATCTGGTTGAAGGCGGCGGCCAGCAGGCCATCGAAAGTGACCGGGTCGGTAATCAGCCGCAGGTGGCCTTCGCTGTCCCGGCGCTCCCCGGAACGCAGGGGCCTGTCCGCTATGCCGGCGATGATGGCCCCCAGCCAGTCGATGCAGGTAATGGCGCTGAACGGGTCGTTGATGCCCGGAGACAGGGCCCTTACCGCCAATTCAACCAGTTGGAAGATGCCGTATTCCGGATCCTGTTGATCGGTACGCATGCGCCCCACGACAAAGTGCCGGCCAACCTGCTCGCGCAGGGAATCAGCGGTTTCTTTATCGGCCTGCACCAGAGCGAAGGCTTCCCCCATGGCGATAAAATGACCGGGCCGGACCGGCAGCCTGATCAGGGTGTCGTTGTCTCTGGCAATATCCAGCAGGGCATCCTCATCGATGGCCTGGATATAGCCGGTGCGGTACGATCGAAAATGCAGGTTTTCACCCTCGTCTCTTTCCTTTTCCTCAAAGGTTTTGCCCTGCTTGCCGACGCTGGATCCGGTATCGGAGCTTTCATCCCGGTTGGGGAACAGGCGCTCCAGGCCACCCGACAGTCTTCCTGCCACCATATCGATAACGTGCTCGGCCCTTAGCTGCAAAGCCACATGGTGGAAAAAATAAATGAGCATGCCCAGGCTGGCAACGCTCAGCAGCAGGCCGATGCTGGTGGAAATGGGGCGATAGCTCCCGCCAGAGGCCGGCGGCGGTTCGGCGCCCATGATGACCAGGCAGTAGACGAAAGTGGCGACGAAGGTGCCCAGCACCAACTGATTGCCCCGGTCGCGCATGAAATCCAGGAGCAGGCGGTGGCCGAACTGGGAGGAGGTGGCCGACAGCGCCACGATAGTAACCGAGAAAACCACGCCGGCCACCGTGATGGTGGACCCGGCGATGGTGGTGAGCAGGGTCTGGGTGCCGCGCAAATCGCCGTTGTAGAGCAGCCAGTAATCCGCCGCCAACCCCGGTTTCAGGTGCTTGTCCAGGTAGTCACCGGCGATGCCCAGCAGCAGGGCAACGATACTCATCAGTGCGGGCAGTGCCCAGAGGCTGGTACGTATTCGGTGGTAGAGGCTCTGAAGCTTTATTTGCATTGTTGTTTCATCGACCGGGTTTCTGGCCATTGAAGCCTGAAACGCGGGGCTTTTCCAGCCCGGGTCGGGATTACATGGAGCCCCGGTCGACGAGCGGGTAGAATGTTCGCCTTTTGTGGCCGCGGTGGTATTGAAATGCCTCGACTGGGAGAAGTTTTCACGGGCAGGGTCCGGGATGTGTCCAGCGCGGGCGCCGGAATCGTCGAGCATCCCGGCGGCCGGGTATTTTTTGTGTCCGGCGTCTGGGTCGGCGAGGAAGCCAGGTTTCGCATTACCGGCTTCAGGAATCGCTTCGGCTATGCCCGTCTGGAAGAACTGCTCGCGCCCGCACAGGAGCGGGTGACCCCCCGGTGCGCGCATCACGGCCCGGGGCCCTCGGATTGCGGCGGCTGCCCCTGGCAGTTCGTCGACTACGGCGCTCAACTGGCCGCCAAGGAAAACCGCCTGAAGGCGGCGTTGTCACCCCTGGGCCTCGCCGACAAACCACTGCCAATCTGGCCCTCCCCGCGTCCCTACGGTTACCGTAATCGGGCCCAGTTGAAAACTGATGGTGAACGGATCGGCTATGTGGCGGCGGGCTCGCGCCGTATCGCGCCTGTCGAGGACTGCCCCATTCTCACGGACCGCAATCGGACCCATCTGCGCGAACTCCTGGAGCAACTGCCGAATTCCCGTTGGCGACAGAGAAAGCGGGGCCGGTGGACCACGGTTGATATGGATGAGGAAGGGGTATCCATTGATCGCCGACGTCCGTTTCGTCAAGGCAATAGCGATCAGAACCTGCGTATGCGGGACTGGCTGAAGGCCCGGCTGGCACCGCTTGACCGGCGGCTGCCGGTGCTGGAATTATTCGCCGGTTCCGGCAATTTCACCGAAGTGATCGCCGATACCGGGTTCGAACACATTGTCGCCGTGGAAGGCGTGGGCGAGGCCATTGACCGGCTGCGGGCCCGGGGACTTCCCGGCGTTGAGACATGGCGACAGGATCTTTTTGCCGACGGTGCCTGGCGCCGTCTGGGCCGAAATCTAGAGGAGGTCGGCATACTGGTGGCCGACCCGCCGCGCCGGGGCATCGAGAATGCCCGGGGCCTGGCCACCGCCGCAAGGAAGTGCCGTGATTTGGTGTACGTTTCCTGTGATCCCGCCACCTTCGCCCGGGATCTGGGGGTATTCCTGGAGGCCGGTTACAGCGCCCTTGAGATCCAGCCCCTGGATCAGTTTCCCCACACGCCCCATGTGGAGATGCTTGCCCACCTGCATAGGGATGTATAGCTTAAATTTATAGTTGCGATATAGAGAATCAACTTTCGCTATAGAGCGGGGAAGGTTTATCCTTTCTCCAGATTTACGAAGTACCAAGCGGAGGATAATGATGTCGAGCTACACGATTTTCGGCCGGCCCGGTTGCGGGTTCTGCGTTCGCGCCAGGCAATTGCTGGACATGAAAAAGCTGCCCTACAAGTACGTGGATATCCACGCCGAGGGCATCACGCCCGCCGATCTGGAAAAGACAATTGGCAAGCCGGTGCGCACCGTTCCCCAGATCTTTCACGGGGAGAAGTACGTCGGTGGTTTTACCGAGCTCAATGAGTACCTGAAAAACGCCGCCTGATAGGCGTACGTCCGGCTGCGGACAAACCCCGCTCCATGGAGCGGGGTTTTTAGTCCGTATTAATGGGGCGGGTCTTGCCGTCCCCCGAAATGGCCACGTAGACAAAATCCCCTTCGGTGACCTTGGCGGGGGTATCGGTGGTTTCCCCATCGATCCAGACTTCGATATTGATGCGCAGGGAGGTGCGGCCGATTTCCAGCAGGCTGGCATAACAGCTCACCACCGAGCCCACGGGAACCGGCCGCAGGAAGGCCATTTCGCCGACGGCGACGGTGGCAACCCGGCCGCCGGAGACGCGCTTGCCGATAACGCCCCCGGCCAGGTCCATCTGAGACAGCAGCCAGCCCCCGAAAATATCGCCATTGGGATTGGTATCGGCGGGCATGGCCAGGGTCTGAAGGGTCAACTCGCCGACGGGTTGGGCGGGGCGGTTCAGGGTGCTCAAGGTGGTGTCCTCAATCGAAAATCACGCCGGGCAACCAGGTCGCCGTTGCCGGCCACAGCGCCAGTATAACCAACATGAAAAGCTGTATGGCAATAAACGGCAACACCCCCTTGTAGATATCGCCGGTCCGCACATGGGCGGGGGCGACGCCCCGCAGGTAGAAGAGGGCGAAACCGAAGGGCGGTGTCAGGAAGGAAGTCTGCAGGTTGATGGCTATCATGACGCCCAGCCAGACCGGGTCGATGCCCATGGCCAACAGCGCCGGCCCCACCAGGGGTACCACAACAAAGGTGATCTCGATAAAGTCGAGAATAAAGCCCAGGAAAAAGATCACCACCATGACTACCAGAACGGCACCCAGGCGCCCGCCCGGGATTTGCCGGAACAGGTCGGCCACCAGTTCCTCGCCGCCGAAGCCCCGGAATACCAGGGAAAAAATCGCCGCCCCCACCAGGATCATGAAGACCATGGCAGTAATCTCGGTGGTGGAGGTCATCACCTCCCTGAGCCGGCCCAGCTTCAGCTCCCGCTTGGCGAGGGCAAGGAGGGTGGCGCCCAGGGCACCGACGCCGGCGGCTTCGGTGGGGGTGGCGGCCCCGGCGAGAATCGAGCCCAGCACCGCGACGATCAGGATCACCGGCGGCAGCAGGGGCCGGAGCAGCGCCGGCAGGGGTGGTTTTTCCCCCACATCCTCATGGACGGGCGCCGCTTCGGGCCGGAAGAAGGCGTGGCCGAGCACGTAAACCATATAAAGCACTACCAGGATCGCCCCCGGAACAATGGCGCCCACGAAGAGATCGCCGATGGAAACGGTTTCCGGGGAGAAAATGCCCATGCGCAGTTGCGCCTGCTGGTAGGCGGTCGACAGGATATCGCCGAGCAGCACCAGGGCGATGGAAGGGGGAATGATCTGGCCCAGGGTGCCGGTGGCGCAGATGCTGCCCGTGGCCAGGGACGGGCTGTAGCCCTGCTTGAGCATGGTGGGCAGGGACATCAGGCCCATGGTCACCACGGTGGCGCCGACAATGCCGGTGCTGGCCGCCAGCAGCATACCCACCAGGATCACCGACAGTGCCAGCCCGCCCCGCAGATTGCCGCACAACTTGCCCATATTGTCGAGCAGGTCCTCGGCGAGTCGGGACTTTTCCAGCATGACGCCCATGAACACAAAAAGCGGCACGGCGATCAACGTGGTATTGATCATGGTGCCGTACAGGCGGTTGGGCAGGGCGTGCAGGAAAGCGCCGTCGAAATGACCGGTCAGGGTGCCGACACCCGCGAAAATCAGGGCCACGCCGCCCAGGGAGAAGGCCACCGGATAACCCAGCAGCAGCAACAGGCAGACCGCCCCGAACATATAGAGGGGGATAAATTCGGCCATCAGATGGGCCCCAGGTGTTCTTCGGTATGGGACCCGCCCAGCCCCAGGAAAAACAGGCCGTTCTTGATTGCCTCGGAGACTCCCTGGATGACCAGCGTCACCGGCATCACCAGCATCAGGGTCTTGAGTAAATAGACCAGGGGCAGGCCGCCGCCCTCGCTTGAAGTTTCACGGATTGCCCAGCTGCTGAGGACATAATCCCAGCAGTACACCAGGATCAGCACGCTCACCGGCAACAGGAAGAAGAGGGTGCCAAGAACATCCACCAGGGCCTGGCGCCGTGGGCTGAAGCCGCGATAAAAAACGTCGACCCTCACGTGCCCGCCGCGCTTCAGGGTAAAGGCGATACCCAGCATGAACAGTGTCGCATGGAGATACGACATGGTTTCCTGCAGGGCGATTGATCCGGACGACAGGACATAGCGCAGAATCACCACAGTACAGGTAACCAGCACCAGCGCCAGTGTCAGCCAGCTGACGGCGCGCCCGGTGAATTCGGTGAAAGTGTCAATAGCGCGGCAGAACCGCGCCAGGCCGTGTGCGGGTGAGGCCATGGGCCGGTGCTCTCCAAAGCATTGTTATTGAGCGGCCATTATACGGATCGTCGTTGTCGGCAAAACCATTTTCCGGCGCCGTTCCTGTCATCCGGTTGTCATATTTATTTCATAAACTTGTCATCCCCGGTCCCTAGGATGGTCCCGGATACATCAATCCATCGGAGGTAAGCGTGAAAAAATCCATGAAAGCATTACTGGTCGGCGCCGCGGCGACAGTCGCCCTGTCCGGCGGCCAGGCGCTGGCCCAGGGCCGCGACTACATCAGCATCGTCGGCTCGTCGACGGTCTACCCTTTCGCCACCGTCGTTGCCGAGCGTTTCGGCAAGGCCACCAAATACCCGACACCGAAAATCGAATCCACCGGTTCCGGCGGCGGCATGAAGCTGTTCTGCGCCGGTGTCGGCACCGACCATCCGGACATTACCAATTCCTCGCGGCGCATGAAAAAGTCCGAATTCGAGATGTGCCAGGGGAACGGCGTCGAGGACATCACGGAAGTCCTGATCGGCTACGATGGCATCGTGCTTGCCAATGCGGTTGAGGCCGAGCAACTGGAATTGTCCAGGCGGGATATCTTCCTGGCCCTGGCCAAGCGGGTCCCCAACCCTGACGGGTCCGACACCCTGGTCAAGAACCCCTACAAAACCTGGCAGGACGTCAACCCCAGCCTGCCCGATAACGAGATCGAAGTCCTGGGTCCTCCCCCCACTTCCGGTACCCGCGATGCCTTTGCCGAACTGGCCCTGGAAGGCGGCTGCAAGACCTTTGATTTCATCAAGGCCATGAAGGACGAGGACAAGGGCACTTATAAGGAAGTCTGCCACACCATCCGCGAGGACGGTCATTATGTGGAGGCCGGCGAGAACGACAACCTGATCGTCCAGAAGCTGCAAAAGAACCCGGACGCCCTGGGTGTATTCGGTTTCAGCTTCCTGGACCAGAACAGCGACAAGGTTCAGGGTTCCATCATCGAGGGCCATCCGCCCACGTTCGAGACCATTGCCGATAAATCCTACCCGGTGTCCCGGCCCCTCTACTTTTACGTGAAAAACGCCCACATCGGCGTGGTTCCCGGTATCGAGGGCTATGTCGCCGAGTTCACCAGCGAGAAGGCCTGGGGTCCCGACGGTTACCTGGCCATGAAGGGCATGATTCCCCTGGGCGAGGAACTGCGCAAGAACATGGGCTCGCAGGCACGAGCCGCCGAAGCCATGACCGGCGAGGAGCTCTGAGCCGGCACCGGTAACCCGCTAGACGAAGTTGTTGTAGACTTGGGGCCCGGCTGACAGCCGGGCCCCTTCGCGCTCACTGGTTTGTTTTTGTCACGGGCTTTGCATGCAGACTACCAACCTGATTCTCGTTCTCGTCGCCATGGTGGTGGCGGCCTATTTTCTGGGCCTAAAGCGCTCAACGAACCAGGCCCGGCCCCTGGGCGGGATCCGGCACCTGCACTCGCTACCGTTTTACTACGGGATGCGCGCGGCACTCTGGGCGGGGATCCCGGCCGTCGTGTTATTAATCCTGTGGCTGATTTTCAACGAGGCGCTGGTCGCCAACCTGGTCCTGGGCGGCCTGCCGGAGCACTTGCAACCCGCTACCCAGTCGGCACGTAACCTCCAGCTCAGTACCCTGCAAAATATCGCCAGCGGCGCGCTCGATACCGCCGGGGTTGAGCCCGCCATGATGGAGGCGGCGCAACGGCTCCGGGAGGTACGGGAGACGGGCCGCGATATCGCCGCGGCGGCGGTATTGAGCCTGGCGGTGCTGGGGGGTGCCTGGGGCTGGGTGAGGATATCCCCGCGACTGCGCGCCCGCGAGCACGTGGAGAAGGTGTTCAAATACCTCCTGCTGGGCTGCTCGCTGATCGCCATTTTCACCACGGTGGGGATTCTGCTCTCAGTCCTCTTCGAGTCCCTTCGCTTCTTCAAGTCGGTGCCGGTCACCGAGTTCCTGTTCGGCCTGAACTGGAGCCCGCAGACCGCGATCCGCGCCGACCAGGTGGGAAGCTCCGGCAGTTTCGGTGCGGTACCCCTGTTCGTCGGTACCTTGCTGATCTCTTTTATCGCCATGGTGGTGGCCGTGCCCGTCGGCCTCATGTCGGCCATCTATCTGGCCGAGTACGCCGGACCCAGCATGCGCACCTACGCCAAGCCGGCACTGGAAGTTCTGGCCGGCATTCCCACCGTGGTTTACGGGTTCTTTGCCGCCCTGACCGTGGCGCCGGCCATGCGCGATGTGGGGGAGAGTATCGGGCTGGAAATCTCCTCCCAGAGCGCCCTGGCCGCCGGCCTAGTAATGGGGGTGATGATCATTCCCTTCGTCTCCTCCCTGGCGGACGACGTTATTAACGCCGTGCCCCAGACGCTCCGGGACGGCTCACTGGGGCTGGGGGCCACCCGCTCGGAAACCATCAAGCGGGTGGTGTTTCCCGCCGCCCTGCCCGGCATTGTCGGCGGTGTCCTGCTGGCGGTTTCCCGCGCCATCGGCGAGACCATGATCGTGGTCATGGCTGCGGGGCTTGCCGCCAACCTCACTGCCAACCCCCTGGAAACCGTCACCACCATTACCGTGCAGATCGTCACCCTGCTGGTGGGCGATCAGGAGTTCGACAGTCCCAAGACCCTGTCGGCTTTCGCGCTGGGCCTGATGCTTTTCGTGGTGACGCTGATCATGAACTTCATCGCCCTCCATGTGGTGAAAAAATACCGGGAACAATATGAGTGATCGAAAGGATATAACCGGCCGGGTCGAGCAGGGCCTCAAGCGACGCTACCGGGCCGAAAAGCGGTTTCGGGCATACGGACTGGCGGCCATCGCCTTTGGTCTGTCCGCGGTGTTGCTGTTGTTCACCGACATTGTCTCGAAGGGCGCCGGGGCCTTTCGCCAGACCGTGGTGGAACTGGAAATCACCTACGATCCCGACGTTCTCGGGGTTTTCGACCTGGACGACGAGCAACAGGTGGCACTGGGCAACTACAATGGCGTGGTGCAGGCCGCCCTGCGGGACAGGTTTCCCGACCTGGACAGCCGCAACGAAAAACGCCAGTTGTACCGGCTGGTCAGCAACGGTGCCGGCTACCGTATCCGGGACCGCCTGGTGGAAACCCCGTCGCTGCTGGGCAAAAGCGAGACTTTGTGGCTGGTGGCGGACGACGACGTCGACACTTACTACAAATCCCTGAAAGCGGGGGACGCCTTTACCGGCCGTGTCTCCGAAACCCTGATCGCCGTGGTGGACCGCCTGCGCGAACAGGGTGCCATCGAGCTGGAATTCAACACCACTTTTTTCACCCACGGGGATTCCCGGGAGCCGGAGCAGGCGGGTATCTGGGGTGCCGCTGTCGGTTCGTTCCTCACCCTGCTGGTAACCCTGAGCCTGTCATTTCCCATCGGCATCGCCGCGGCCATTTATCTTGAGGAATTCGCGCCCAAAAACCGTTGGACGGACCTGATCGAGGTCAATATCAATAACCTGGCAGCGGTGCCCTCGATCATCTTCGGTTTGCTGGGTCTGGCGATTTTCATCAACTTTTTCGGCGTACCCCGGTCGACGCCGCTGGTGGGCGGACTGGTATTGACCCTGATGACCCTGCCCACCATCATCATCTCCAGCCGGGCGGCCATCAAGTCGGTGCCGCCCTCGATACGGCAGGCGGCCATCGGTATCGGTGCCTCGCCCATGCAGGTGGTTTTCCACCATGTCCTGCCGCTGGCCCTGCCGGGCATGCTCACCGGCACCATTATCGGCATGGCCCAGGCTCTTGGAGAAACGGCGCCATTGCTGATGATCGGCATGATCGCCTTTATCGTGGATATCCCCTCGGGAGCCACCGACCCCGCCACCGTGCTGCCGGTTCAGATTTTCCTCTGGTCCGACAGTCCCGAGCGGGCATTCGTGGAAAAAACCTCCGCTGCTATAATGGTGTTGCTGAGTTTCCTGATACTCATGAACACCACGGCGGTTATCTTGCGCAAGCGGCTTGAGCGCCGCTGGTAACGGGAGACAGGCAATGACCACCCTAACGGCAAACGATACCCGACCGATGCCCACCCGCGAGGTGGGTCCGGTGAAGGAAACAGAAAACTTCGAACAGGCCGCCGACCACAAGACAGTGGGCCACCCCTTTTCCCGAAAACCCAAGATGTCCACCCGCAACGTGGATATCTTCTACGGGGACAAGCAGGCCATTCACGACGTCAGCCTCGACATCGGCAAGAACGAGGTGATCGCCATGATCGGGCCCTCCGGCTGCGGCAAGTCCACCTTCCTGCGGGCCCTGAACCGGATGAACGACACCATCGAGAGTTGCCGGATAAAAGGCGACCTGACCCTGGATGGCGAGGACATCTACCACAGCAAGATGGACGTGGTGGCCTTGCGCGCCCGGGTGGGAATGGTGTTCCAGAAGCCCAACCCCTTTCCCAAGACCATCTATGAAAATGTCTGCTACGGGCCCAAGCTGCACGGCCTGGCCAGCCGCAAGGCGGAACTGGACGACATCGTCGAGGACAGCCTGCGCCGGGCCGGGCTCTGGGGTGAGGTCAAGGACCGGCTGCACCAGCCCGGCACCGGCCTGTCCGGCGGTCAGCAGCAGCGCCTCTGCATCGCCCGCGCCATCGCCATCAGTCCCGAGGTGATCCTCATGGACGAGCCCTGCTCGGCCCTGGATCCCATTGCCACCGCCCGCATCGAGGAGCTGATCGCGGAGCTGTCGGAAAACTACACCATCGCCATCGTGACCCATTCCATGCAGCAGGCTGCCCGTGTGTCCCAGCGTACGGCCTACTTCCATCTCGGTTACCTGATCGAAGTGAACGAGACCGAGCGCGTATTCACCAACCCCGAACACGAACTGACCGAGGCCTACATCACGGGCCGCTTCGGTTAAGGAGACCGCCATGGACAAGCTACATCTCGATCAGCATATATCCCGCCACTTCAACGAGGAACTGGAGCTGATCAAGACCCAGATGCTCGAGATGGGGGGCATGGTGGAAAAACAGGTGGGCGATTCCGTGCAGGCCCTGGAAGCCGCCGACAGCGCTCTCGCCGAGAGTGTGATTGTTCGGGAGGAAGCCATCGATGCCATGGAAATGGAGATCGACGAGGCCTGCACCACGCTCATCGCCCGTCGACAGCCCGCCGCCACCGACCTGCGCATGGTCATGGCCGTGGCCAAGACGATCCGGGACCTGGAACGAATTGGCGACGAAGCCCATAAAATCGCCAAGATGGCCATCCAGCTGAGCGAGGAGGGCGGGCCGCCCAAGGGTTTCGTGGAAATCCGCCATATCGCCAACGGTGTGCGCAAGATGCTCAATGACACCCTGGATGCCTTCACCCGCTACGACCCCGATGCCGCTCTGGCAACGGTGCACGCCGACGCCCAGGTGGACCTGGATTACAAGTCCGCTATCCGCGAGTTGATCACCTACATGATGGAGGATCCCCGCAGCATCTCCCGGGTCATCAATATTCTCTGGACACTGCGTTCCCTGGAGCGGGTCGGCGACCACGCCAAGAATATCTGCGAGCATATTGTCTACGTGGTTAAGGGCAAGGATATCCGTCACGGTAATAAGCCGCCGTTGGAATAGAGCGAGAAAGGGATATCCTGAATTGCCTTTGCCGGTAAAGGGCACTAGTCTTGTGCCCTTTCCGGAACGAGGTAAACACCGCGATATGAGCAAAGCACTGCAGGATCTCTTCGACAAAAACCGCGACTGGGTCGAATCCATCACCCGGGAGCAGCCGGATTTCTTTGAGCAACTCTCCCGCCAGCAGTCGCCGGAATACCTGTGGATCGGCTGCTCGGACAGCCGGGTGCCCGCCAACGAGATCGTCAACCTGATGCCGGGGGAGCTGTTCGTTCACCGCAATGTCGCCAATGTCGTGGTGCATACCGATCTCAACTGCCTGTCGGTGCTGCAGTTCGCCGTGGACTACCTGAAGGTCAAGCACATTATGGTGGTGGGCCATTACGGTTGCGGCGGTGTCCGGGCCGCGGTGCGCAATGACAAACTCGGCCTTATCGACAACTGGCTCCGGCATATTCAGGATGCGCAGAACAAGAATCGCCAGCACCTGGAAAACCTTGGCGAAGAGGCTCTGTTCGACCGGGTCTGCGAGATCAACGTCATCGAGCAGGCCCTCAATGTCTGCGAGACCACCATCGTGCAGGATGCGTGGGCCCGGGGCCAGGATATTACCGTGCACAGCTGGATCTATGCCCTTCAGGACGGCCTGCTGCGGGACCTGGGCATGACCGTCAGCGATGCCGAATCCGTTCAGGATTGCTACGACCGCGCCATCGAAAGCCTGTTCGCCCAGTCCTGAGCCATCTTCCGTGCCCAGGCGTCGGAGTGCCCAAGCATTGGGCCGAAGCAACGGGCCGAAGCCGACACCCCGCTCATCGGCGCCATCTCCGGGGCCGATGAGCAACGAAACCCTCCTTTGATATATGATTTGTACAGGGGCGGATGCGGCAACCCGGCGTCGCGTATCCTGCCCTGATCGTTCCCGTCAGATAAAGAGGCGCAATCATGTCCCCCAAATTCACCATAGAAGAAATCATGCAGCCCAATCCCGCCTCGACAAAATGCGGGGAGCCGCTAATGGATGCGGTGGAAACCCTCACAAAACACAAGCTGATCGGCATGCCGGTGGTGGATGACGAAAATCGCGTGGTGGGCTTTATCTCGGAACAGGACTGCATCCACAGCCTGCTGGCCACCAGCTATTTCCACGAGGGCAACCCCGTGGTCGACGAGGTCATGAGCCGCGAACCCCTGACCATCGGTCTCAACGACTCCGTGCTCGACCTGGCCCGGCGCCTGGGCCGGGACAAGCCCAAGGTCTACCCGGTGGTGGACAACGGCAAACTGGTGGGCCTGATCACTCGCAGCGATATTCTCAAGGCACTGCTGGTGGAAGCGAGAGCCAATCACAGACACCATTAGATTTCCGCTCCGCCTTTGGCAAAGCCCGTTGTCGGCCCTGCCGGCAACCGTCTACTCCGCCGGCCGGGCCCCGATCACCCGGGACCGGAACTGTCCCGCCGCCTCGGCGCTGTCGAAGGGGCCGATGCCGGTGCGGACGATGGCCTGTTGTCCGGGCTCCAGCCGGGCAGGCCCCCTCAGGCGCAGGCTTTCCGCCACCGTAAAGGCATTTTGCATTTTGACGACCTGAATGCCGATATCCGCCACCGGCATGCCGCTATTATTCTGTATCAGCACCTGCAGATAGCCGTTATCGCCAACAAAGGCGCGGCTGGGAATGTATTTGTCCGGCTCGCTGGCCAGTTCCAGGCTCACCAGCCGGAACCGGGCGCGCTCTCCCACCTGGGTGTCGGAGCCCGCGGCCTGACGGTAATAGCCCAGCGCCTCGTCGCGGTTGCCGGCATCGGCGGCCAGTTCCCCGAGGTAGAAGCTGGCCGTGGGGGTGGGCAGTAACTGGTGACTCTTTTCCAGGTCCACCCGGGCCGCCGTGGTTTTCCCGGTTTTATAGCGCAACACGCCCCGTGCCAGATAGTGGCTGAACAGGTCCGGGTTCTTGCCGATAGCGGTTGTGAAGGCTTTCCCGGCGTTGGCGCTGTTGTCCAGCTGGTTCCAGGCATGGCCCCGCAACTCCCAGAAATGGCTGTCGTCGGGCTGGATGCGCACTGCCCGGTCGAGATACTCCAGGGCCAGTTTCGGGTCCTGGTCGTTGAGGGCCGCCACGGCTTTCTGCATGGCCTCGTAGGCGGGTTCGTCCTTTTTAAGCTGGCGGATTTCCCGCTGGTAGCGCTCCCGGTTGCGGGCGCCCCCGGCGGGAAGCCGGGCGGCCTGTTCCCGGTTTCGGGCCACCCTCTCGGGGGAAGGCGGGTGACTGGCAAATAGGTTGCTGAAAAAGTCTCCCTGGCGGTCCTCGTTAAGCCTGACGAAAGTCTCCTGCAGTTCCACCGCGCCCCTGGGGTCATAACCGGCCCGGGACATGTAGACCATGCCGTAGGTATCGGACTCCAGTTCGTCCTCCCGGCTGTAGCGGGCCATCCAGGCGGCGCCGCCGAGTTGGGCAAAGCCGGCAAGGCTGCCGTAGCCGGCGTTCTGGGCGGCGATGCCCGCCACCTGGGTGCCCAGGTTGATCAGCGTGCCCCGGCTCATCTGGCTGGCGCTGTGCCGGGCCGCGGCGTGAACGATTTCGTGGGCGAGCACCGCCGCCAGTTGCGATTCGTCCTCCAGTTGCAGAAGCAGCCCCGTGTTGATGGCGATCTTGCCACCGGGCAGGGCCCAGGCATTGGGCACCGGATTGTTGAGCACCGTGAACTCCCAGGGCAGCGCGGCACGGTCGCTCACCGCCGCCAGTTTGTGGCCCACTTCCGCGACATAGAGACCGATTTCCGGGTCGATGGTGTAGCGGCCGCCCTGGGATTGCAGCGACGGCCGGTAATTCTGGGCGCCGATGGCCACCTCCTGCTGGGCGGAAATCAGCGACAGCTCCCGTTCGCCGGTAACCGGATTGACGGCACAGGCGCCGAGCAGGCAAAGCATGCAGGCGAGGGCGATGGCGCGAAACAAAGAAATCACGGGCTGTCCTTACCGGTAAAACACCTTGGCAATCAGTATAATGGATTCCGGGAAATACGGGATCGAGAGGACGCAGAACCGATGTTGATAGTAATTTCACCCGCCAAGAAGCTGGATTACGAAACCCCGCCGGTCACGGAAAACCACAGCAGCCCCGCGTTCCTGGATGACGCCGAGGCCCTGATCGGGGAGCTGCGCGAGCTGTCGCCGCCCCGCGTGTCGGAACTGATGGGTATCAGCGCCAAGCTTGGCGACCTCAATTTCGGTCGCTACCTGAACTGGCACAGACCGTTCACCCCCGACAACGCCAAGCAGGCGGTGCTGGCTTTTTCCGGCGACGTCTACACCGGGCTCGACGCTCCCTCCCTGAGCGAGGATGATCTGGCCTGGGCCCAGGACCACCTGCGCATACTTTCCGGCCTCTACGGCGTGTTGCGGCCCCTGGACCTGATGCAGCCCTATCGCCTGGAAATGGGCACCCGCTTCGCCAACCAGCGAGGCGGCAACCTCTACGAGTTCTGGGGCAACAAGATCACCGAGGCCCTCAATGAGGTCCTCGCCAAAGAAGCGGAGCCGGTACTGGTCAACCTGGCCTCCAATGAATATTTCAAGGCGGTGAATACCGGTTCCCTCAAGGGCCAGGTTATTACCCCGGTGTTCAGGGACTGGAAAAACGGTCAGTACAAGGTCATCAGTTTCTATGCCAAAAAAGCCCGGGGCATGATGGCCAACTACATCATCCGCAACCGCCTGATCGACCCGGAGGACATCAAGGCCTTCGAAGGCGGCGGTTACCGCTTCAATCTGGCCATGTCCACGGCCAGGGAGTGGGTCTTCGTCCGCGACGGCGAGGCGGGATCGTGACCGGCAAACCCTTTTCCCAGGCCTGTGCCAACAACCGCGAACCGATTTTCCGGGTCCTGGCGCGGGCCTTCGCCGACCGTCGCCATATACTGGAGATCGGCTCGGGTACCGGCCAGCACGCCGTTTATATGGCCCCGCGCCTGCCGCACCTGGTCTGGCAGACCAGTGACCTGGCGGAAAATCATGCCGGCATCAACGCCTGGCTCGACGACGAAGGTGCCGACAATATTCGCCGGCCCCTGACTCTGGACGTTACCGGCCCCTGGCCCCCGGGCCCCTTCGACGGCGCCTTCACCGCCAATACCTGCCACATCATGTCCTGGCCCGCCGTCGAGGCCATGTTCCGGGGACTGGACAGCGTCCTTGGCGCCGATGCGGTGCTGGCCGTCTACGGGCCGTTCAGGTACGACGGCCACTACACATCGGAGAGCAACGCCCGCTTCGATCAATGGCTCAGGGACCAGGCGCCCCACCAGGGCATCCGCGATGCCGGGGCGGTGGCGGCGCTGGCAGAGGACATCGGCCTCGCATTGGAGGAGGACAACGCCATGCCCGCCAATAACCAGTTGCTGGTTTTTCGGCGGCGGGGTTGAAGGTCAGCGTTCGATCCGGGTGATTTTCGCGCCCTCGAGGGTCAGGTTATACATCAGGCCCTTGTTGGAAAAGATAAAACCGATGATGGGCTGCTGGAGTGTATTGGAATCCAGGGTGCCGCCGGCGCCCAGGGTGGCGATGGCGACGCTGCCGTCCACACCCGCCTCCCAGCCCTTGCTGGCACGGAAATTCTCAAGCGCCTGGTCGGTCATGAACAGGATGATCTGGGTTTTCGTCTGGGCACCCAGCTGGAACCCGATGGAGGCGGAGACAATGTTGTAATAGCCGGCGGTCGCGCCGCCGACGATCAGTTTGCCCTCGCCGTACTCACCGCCGACGCCGAAACCCGCCTTGTAGACACGAGGAAACACCAGGATGCCCCTGGCATTCCGGGCCAGCCGCTCGCCCGCCTGGGTCTGTTCGTAAAATGTTTCCAGGGCTTCGTCCGCGTAGGCGTCGATCTCCTCGCGACCGGCAGCGACGGCGCTGACCTGGTACAGCAATAGGCAGGCGGCGACCAGGGGAAAGAAAAGTTTATTCATGATGATGGCTCTCCCGGTATGTTGTCCCGTTATTGTGCCCGCCCCGGGAATTCCGGCAAGTGGAAAATTCGCTCCCCGGCGGCAATCCTTTGTCGAATCGCCCGGTGATGTTCTAGGGTTAGGGGAATAAACAGCCGCGAGGGGCACCCTTATGAGTCACCATGTCTTCTATCCCACCACCAATCTCAAGAAGCCCGAGCAGCTCACCATCGAGCGGGGCGAGGGTGTCTATGTCTACGACACCAGCGGCAAGCGCTACCTGGAGGGCCTCGCCGGGCTCTGGTGCACCGCTCTCGGTTACGGCAACGAGGAGGTGGTGGAGACGGCCCGGGAGCAGATGAAAACCCTGCCCTACACCCACCTCTTCAGTGGCAAGACACATCCCCAGGCCATGGCCCTCGCCGACAAACTGGCCGAGCGGGTACCGGTGGACAATGCCCGGGTCTTTTTCGGCAGCTCGGGGTCAGATGCCAACGACACCATCGTCAAGATGATGCGCTATTACCACAATGTCATCGGCAAACCCGAACGGTACAAGATCATTACCCGGGAGCGGGCTTATCACGGGGTTACCGTGGCGTCGGGGTCCCTGACCAGCCTGCCCATGAACCTGGCCCATTTCGACCCGCCCCTGGAGGCCCTGGGCATTTTACGCACGGATCACCCCCATTATTACCACGGCGCCGAACCCGGAGAGTCGGAAGCGGATTTTGTCGAGCGCATCGTCGGCAACCTGGAAGCGCTGATTCTCCGGGAGGGTCCCGAGACCATCGCCGCGTTCCTGGCGGAACCCGTGACCGGCGCCAGCGGGGTTATCGTGCCCCCGGCCAGTTATTACGAAAAGGTCCAGGCGGTGCTCGACAAGTACGGTATCTTTTTCTGGGCCGACGAAGTGATCACCGGCTGGGGGCGGACCGGCAACGAGTTCGGCTGCACGACCATGAATATCGAGCAGCCGGCCCTGATGACCTTTGCCAAGCAGTTGTCATCCGCCTATTTCCCCATCAGCGCCGCCGTGGTGCGCGGCGATATCCATGACGCGATGATCGAGCCCAGCAACCAGGTGGGCGCCTTCGGCCACGGTTACACCTATTCGGGCCATCCCGTGGGCTGTGCCGTGGCCCTCAAGGTGCTGGAAATCTACGAACGGGACAACCTGTATACCCATGCCGCCGACGTCGGCGCCTATTTCCAGAAACGGCTGCGGGAATTCCGGGATCATCCGCTGGTGGGCGAAGTGCGGGGTGTCGGCCTGATCGCCGCCGTTGAACTGGACCCGGACGACGACAGCATGAACACCGGGAACCTGGGCCAGCATGCCTTTCTGCGCTGCCAGGAGAACGGCCTTATCGTGCGGGTGGTCGCCGGCGACAGTCTTGCGGTCTGTCCCCCTCTGATCATCTCCCGGGAACAGGTGGACGAGATCGTCCATATGATGGCCAGGGCCCTGGACGAGACACTGGACTACGCCGTTAACCACCGCAGCTAGACCGGATTCGCTCCGGCAACGGTTTCCACACGGTTCCGGCCGGCATTCTTGGCCCGATAGAGGGCGGCGTCGGCCCGTCGCAGCGCCGGCTCGATGCCGGTCTCGTCGGGGTCGATCCGGGTTACGCCGGCGCTCAGGGTGCAGTGAATCCGCTGACCCTCAAAGGCGATGGGCCGGCTCGCCACGGCGGTGCGCAGGCGCCCGGCCACGGCGCGGGCCGCCGCCAGTTCGGTATCGGGGAGAAGCACGGCGAATTCCTCGCCGCCGAGCCGACAGAGCAGATCCACGCAACGCAGATTACTTCGCCAGCGCTCGCAGGTACTTTTCAGTACCTGGTCCCCGGCCAGGTGGCCGTGCTTGTCGTTGATCTGCTTGAAATGGTCCAGGTCCAGCACCACCAGGGCCAGGGGGTGGTGGTAACGGCGGGTGCGCTCCAGCTCTTCGTTGGCCCGGTCCAGGAAATGGCGTCGGTTCAGGGTGCCGGTGAGGGGGTCGTGCCAGGCCATGACCCGGAGTTCGCTTTCCGCCTGCTTGCGCTCGGTGACGTCGCGAAAAAACCAGACGCGACCGAGATAGGTATCGTTACGGTCGAACAGGCCCCGGGAGTGGCGCTCGATAATCCGTCCGTCCCTGAGGGCAAGCTCGGCGAAATCCTCGGCACCGGGGTCCCGATAGAGTGCCTCCAGGCGCGCTACAAAGCCGTCGGGATCCTTCAATAGCCCCAGGCATTTTTGCAGGAGGGGGTCTTCCGCCAGGGTGCCCTGTGGGCTGGTATAGGCCTCGATAAAGTGGCCCGGGATCTGCCAGATATCCAGGAAGCGCTGATTGAAGACGACCACTCTGGCGTCCTCGTCGACCACGAGGATACCGTTTGGGGAGGCTTCCATGATGGCCCGCAGCAAGGCCAGGTCAAATGCCTCGTTACCAGGCCGGGTCCTGTAGATATCCTTTCCCAGGTCAAGCTCGGTCATAGGCGCTGTCCTCTGTTCGCTATCCCATGGACACCTGCCAATTCATACCGTCCGTGCCTCGATTCTCTAATAATCGGTTTACGCCGGATTCAGGTCAACGGCTCGGGCGGCTTAACTGAGAGCTTTTTTGCCCAGGGTGCCAGGTCGTCCATAATCGTGGGGTACAGGGCCACTCCCTCGCGGCGCTGCTCGTCGCGCCTGCGCCAGGCATTCCTGCCCGGCACCCTGACCCGGTCGTCCCCTTCCCTGACCCGGCTGGTCTCGCACAGGTCACGGACCGCGGCTATCTCCCGCTTGAAGTCAGCCAGCGAACCGAAAGCCTCCGGGTCGATGATTTGCAGATAGATGGAGTTGGCCTCGCCGTCGCCTGCGGATCGGGAATCGGCACGGCCATAGCCGCCCAGGGCCATGGACAGGGCTTCGGTCATCAGGCACAAAGCATAACCCTTGTGGCCGTGGCCGGTACCGCCGATGGGCAGGATGCTGCCGGGCGGGTCGCTGAAAAAAGCGGCCGGATCGTCACTGATTTCACCGGTATTGGACTTCAGGCAGGGCTCCGGCAGCTTACGGCCCTCCCGCGCGGCTCGCGCCACATAGCCGCCGGCGGTTACCGACATGCTGATATCGAAAAGCAGCGGGTAGTCATCCGCGGGCGCCGCGAAGGCGATGGGGTTGGCGGAAAAGACCGGGTCGATACCGCCGTAGGCGCTGACCGTGTTTTCCGATGGTGTGGAACAGGTAATCAGGGCGGCGTAACCCGCCTCGACAATCTTCGGGCAATAGGCGGCGGCGCTACCGATGTGCTGGCTGCGGCGGATGGTGGCGGCCACCAGGCCGCGCTCGGCGACCCGGGCCATGGCCTCGTCCAGGGCCTGGGTGAGCACCCAGGGGCCGGGCAGGAAGTCGGCGTCCCAATTGAACGTGTTGGCCCGGTCGTTGAGTACGTGGTGCTCGCCCTCGCGGCGGGTTTCGCCCTTTTCAAGCCACCCCAGGTTGCTGGCAATCCGGTTCATGCCGTGGGTAGTGAAACCCAGCAGGTCCGCTTCCACGAAAACCTCGGCCATTACCGACGCCCGCTCCCGGGACAATCCGGCATTCTCGAACAGGGTGGCGGCGAAATTCAGCAAATCGTCAACGGCGTAGCGGTCCGTCATGGTTCAATTTCTCTGTGGTCTATCCATGGAAAGCGTGGCACAGTGGCGGAGTGAGCACAAATCGCGACGGGGAATGGCAGAACCGGGATTTGCGGCTAACCTGTACATACCCTAAGTTTCTGGTAAATCTGCGTGGCGCCGCCCGCAGACTGTTTAAGGGAGGTGTCGAATGACCGCTGACATCCTCGGAATGACGGCCCTGCAGTTACTTGCCAGGTACCGTGACAAGGCCTTGTCGCCGGTGGAAGTGGCCGAGGCGATGCTCGACCAGGTCGAGCGCCTGAACACGACGGTGAACGCTTATTGCCTGGTGGACAGGGAGACGACTCTCCAGTATGCCCGGGACGCCGAACAGCGCTATCAGGCCGGCACGGCCCGGGGGCTCGTCGACGGCGTTCCGGTGGCGGTCAAGGATGTTTTCCTGACCCCCATGTGGCCCACCCTCAAGGGCTCGAAAACCGTGGACCCGGACTCGACCCTGGGCAAGGAGTCGCCGGCCACCAGGGCCCTGGCCCAGCACGGCTACGTGCCCCTGGGCAAAACAACCACGCCGGAGTTCGGCTGGAAGGGGGTGACTGACAATCCCATTGACGGTGTTTCCCGCAACCCCTGGGACCCGGAAAAAACCCCGGGGGGCTCCAGCGGCGGCAGCGGCGCTGCCGTGGCCCTGGGCATGGGTCCCCTGGCGCTGGGCACCGATGCCGGCGGCTCCATCCGCATTCCCGCCGCGTTTTGCGGTATCACCGGCCTCAAACCCACCTACGGGGAAGTGCCCCACTGGCCGCCGCCACCCTATGGCAGCCTGGCGCACCCGGGTCCCATGACCTGGACAGTGGCGGACTGCGCCCTCATGATGAATGTGCTCACCGAACCGGATTACCGGGATATCAATGCCGCGCCCCGGCGTAACATCGATTACCTAGACGCCATACAGAACCGCGACCTGAGCGGTATCAAGATCGCCTACAGCGCTACACTGGGCTATGTGGACGTGAACCCGGAAGTGGCCCTGGCGGTCAAGCAGGCGGCGGAAGTGTTCGAATCCCTGGGCGCCACGGTGGTGGAAGCGGACCCGGGCTTCAGCAATCCCATGGGCGCCTTTGGTCACCTGTTCTACAGCGGTGCGGCCAATGCCATGCGCAACCTGGCTGAGCGCAAGCGCGCCCTGATGGACCCGGAACTGGTCAAGGTGGCGGAAAAGGCGACCAAGCTGACCATGCTCGATTACCTGGGTGCCGTCGACGTGCGCAACGCCCTGAGCGAGCGCATGGCCGCTTTCCACCGCAAGTACGACCTGCTGTTGACCCCGACCCTGCCCATCACCGCCTTCAAGGCGGGGCGCGAGGTGCCCGAGGACTGGCCCAGCACCCGATGGCCCTCGTGGACACCCTTTACCTACCCTTTCAACATGACCGGTCAGCCGGCGCTCTCCGTGCCCTGCGGCTTTGACGGCAACGGCCTGCCCATCGGCCTGCAACTGGTGGGTCCCCGCTTCGCCGATGGCGAAGTACTGCGGGCCGGCCACGCCTACCAGGAGGCGGCGGGAACCACCGGTGAACGGCCGTCCCTGTTCGGGGAGGCGTCGTCGTGAGCCTGAGCGATCTCGATATCGATTTCTACGAATCCGAGGACCCGGTCTGGAATCCCGCCCTCCTGACCATCCCCGTGCCCGGCATCCGCAAAATGGTGAACCTGGCGGCCAACCTCAAGGATGTTATCCATCTGTCCATCGGCCAGCCCGACCTGCCGGCACCGGAGCACGTGGTTGAGGCCTCCGTGGAAGCCCTGCGCGCCGGCCAGACCGGATACACCATGGATGCCGGGCTGCCGGAACTGCTCGAGGCCCTGGCCGAGTACTATGGCGAGCGCTGCGACCGCACCCTGGTACCGGAAAATATCCTGGTGACCACGGGTGCCACCGAGGCCATCTACCTGGCCCTGACCGCGGTGTCGGGGCCGGGCCGGGAATTCCTGGTGACGGATCCGGCTTTCATGCTCTACGCGCCCCTGATCCGCATGAATGGCGGCGAGGTGCGTTTTCTGCCCACCCGGGCCGAGAATGGCCACCAGCTCGACCCGGACGAAGTGATTGATGCCTTTACGCCCAATACCCACGCCATCGTGCTCAACTCCCCCAACAATCCCACGGGGGCCGTGTATCCCCGGCGGGCCCTGGAAGCCATCGTTGAAGAAGCCGCCTACCGGGGCATCTACGTGATCAGCGACGAGGTCTACGACCATCTGGTCTACGATGGTGTCGAATACGCCAGTGTCCTGTCCTGCTGCAGCGATCTGGACCATGTCATGGTGGTCAGCAGTTTCTCGAAGACTTTCAGCCTGGCGGGCATGCGGGTGGGCTGGCTGATCGCCAGCCAGGGCGCCATCAAGAAACTGCGTCGCTACCATATGTTCACCACCACCGTGGCCAACACGCCCGGCCAGTGGGCCGGTGTGGCGGCGCTGCGCGGCGAGCGCCGCTTTGTGGAGGATATGGTAAAGGTCTACCAGCGGCGCCGGGACCGGCTTATGGAGTTGGTGGACGCGACCCCGCACCTGACCTGCTACAAGCCCCAGGGGGCATTCTATCTGTTCCCCTCCCTGCCCGACGGGGTCACCGGCAGCAATGTGGCCCTGCGCCTGTTGCGGGAGACCGGCGTCTGCACCATCGGCGGCGACACCTTTGGCGAGCACTGCAGCAACGCCCTGCGCATCAGCTACGCCACCTCCATCGACAACCTGGAAAAGGCCTTCGAGCGCATCGTTCCCTGGATGGAGAAGCAGGATTTTGACTGAGTAAGTCCAGCCGGGCCAAAGCCCGCTGGTTGGCGATTCGCTGGGTATGTAAATTATCGCTTACTTTCAGGTATTGGCGCTTTCCCGGTAGGGCAGCAATGCCCGCGCCTCGCGCTGGTAGCGTGCCAGATGCGCCGCCTCTTCCTCGACGAAACGCCCGATGGCCTCGACAAAACCCGGTTCGGCGATCCAGTGCAGTGACCTGGTTAAAACCGGCTCGAATCCGCGCAGGATCTTGTGCTCCCCCTGGGCGCCGGCGTCGAATCGCGCAAGGCCCCGCCGGATGGCGAAGTCGATGCCCTGGTAGTAGCACAACTCGAAATGCAGGTAATCGTATTCCCGCACACAACCCCAGTAACGGCCGTACAGGGTTTCGTCGTCGAAGAAATAGAGCGCGCAGGCCACCGGCTCGTCACCTTCGCGGGCCACGGCCATCATGATCTGTTCGGGCATGACCTCGCCCAGTTGCAGGAAAAAATCCCGGGTCAGGTAGCCGCCGGAGCCGCTGCGTTTCAGGTAGGTGTGCTGGTAGAGCCGGTAGAAAAAATCCCACAGTTCCGGCGAAATACCGGCCCCCTCCAGAATGTCCACCGACAGGCCCTGGGCCGCCACACCCCGGCGTTCCCGGCGTACCATCTTGCGCTTGCGGGAGATCATGGCAGCGAGGAATTCCTCGAAATCCCCGTAATCCCTGTTGAACCAGTGGTATTGAATGCCGGTCCGGGTCAGCAGGCGGGGATCGTCCAGGTGATCCCGGGTCTCGGCATCCGGGAACAACAGGTGCCAGCTTGAAGCGCCGTCGGTCTCGGCCCGGGCAATGGCGTCGTCGACCAGTTGCCGGGTCAGGGCACCCCGGTCGACACCGGGGGCGAAGCGAATCCTGGGGCCGGTGGCCGGGGTGAAGGGAATGGCCGTCAGCAGTTTGGGGTAATAGGCCAGGCCGTAGCGCTGGTAAGCGCTGGCCCAGGCCCAGTCGAACACGTATTCACCCCAGGAATGGTCCTTGAGATACAGGGGCATAAAGGCCTCGGTTACCCCGCGGCGCTCGATGCGCAGGTGCCGGGGCGCCCAGCCGGTCGCGGCGTGGACGCTGCCACTGCGTTCCAGGGTGTCGAGAAAGGTTTCCCGAAGGAAGGGATACTGCAACATGGGGACATTTTGCAGGGAAACAGAGGGCCCGGCAATCGGTCCGGCGGATTACTTCCCGCGCTTGCCCGGGTTGCCGGGAATCTTGAACAGGCAGCTGAAAATGCTGCCCTTGCCCAGGGTGCTGCGGATTTTCAGCGTGGCGTTGTGGCGGTTGAGCACGTGCTTGACGATGGCCAGGCCCAGACCGGTGCCGCCGGAAGCGGTGGCGCGGCTGTCGTCGACCCGGTAGAAACGCTCGGTGAGGCGAGGCAGGTGCTTGGGATCGATGCCGATACCGTCGTCGGCGACCCGCACGCGGATGCCTTTTTCGGTCTTTTTGGCGCTGATATCGATGTTGCAGCCTTCGGGGTTGTGCTTGATGGCATTGAAGATAAGGTTCGAAAAGGCGCTGTGCAATTCCCGGCTTTCACCGGGAATGTTAAGGCCCGGTTCGCATTTCACGTCGATGGTATGGGTTTCCCCGCACAGCACCCGGGCGCCGTCGACGATTGCGTTCAGCAGGCTGCACAGGTCCACGGGGGTGCGATCCGGAGAGGGCGAGGTGGATTCCAGGCGCGACAGCATCACCAGGTCCTCGGTGAGGACGTTGAGCCGGCCGGCCTGTTGCTCCATCTGTTTGAGGGCGCGCTGCCAGTGGGGCGGCAGCCTGTCCAGGTCCCCCTGGAGGGTTTCGATATAGCCGGTGAGCACGGTCAGGGGGGTGCGCAGTTCGTGAGAGATATTGGCCACGAACTCCTTGCGCATTTCCTCCAGGTTGCGCAGGCGCGTGATGTCCCGGATGGTCAGGACGACCTCGCCCCGACCGAATTTGCCGGCGGAAAACTGCAGGATGCGCGCCGGGTCGTAGGGGGAATTGAGCTCCAGGGGCTGGGCGTAGGTGTCGGCCTGGATGAAGTGCACGAACAACGGGTTGCGTATCAGGTTGGTGATGGCCTCGCCCTTGTCCGTGTCGCGCAGGTTGAGCAGCTCGGTGGCGGTGGGGTTCCACCAGTCCAGTGACAGATCGGCGTTGAGCAGTACCAGGCCGTCGTCCAGGGCGGAGGTGATCTGGCGGATGCGCAGGGCCAGGGCGGCGTAATTGCGCTTGGCCTGCTCGATGCGTTTTTTCAGGCGATACAGGTAATCGGAAATGTCGCCCCAGACACCGCTGGCTTCCGGCGGCAGGTCGTCCGAGTCCGAGGCCAGCCAGGCATAGAGCCGGTTGATCCTGTGCAGGGTGAAGAGCATGTAGGCGGTGCCGCCCACCAGCAGGGTGGTTAGCGGATAGCCGTTGGCCCAGCCGAACAGTACCAGGAACAGGGCGAGTGCGGCGATGCGCTGGACTTCGGTGCGTAAACCTTCCTGCAAAACGGCCTCTGTCGGTTACCGGATCGGGACGGCGAGATTGTGTCCGCTGGCGGCGCCGATGTCGAGGGGCACTGCTTTCTAGCGGCAGTGCTGGTCAGAATCAGTGTTCGGCAAAACGGGTGGAAAAGCGATAGCCGGCGCCGCGCACTGTCTGGATGAGCTGGTCGTGGTCCTTGTGGGCCAGTGCCTTGCGCAACCGGCGGATGTGCACGTCGACGGTGCGCTCGTCCATATAGACGTTCCCGCCCCAGACGTGGTCGAGGATCTGGTCCCGGGAGTAGACCCGATCCTGGTGGTTGATAAAAAAGCCCAGCAGGCGGAACTCCGTGGGCCCGATGCTGACCGTGTGGCCGTCGATGGTGACGTGGTGGCTGATGGGGTCGAAGACCAGATCCCGGGCGGTGACCACTTCCTCGGGTATCTCCGGCTGCTTGCGACGCAGCACCGCCTTGATACGCGCGATCAGTTCCCGGGGCGAAAAAGGCTTGGTGATGTAATCGTCGGCGCCCACGTCAAGCCCCTGGACCAGGTTGTCCTCCTGGGTCTTTGCGGTGAGCATGATCACCGGCTGTTTGGCGGTGAGTTCGTCCCGTCGCAGGCGGCGCAGCAGTTCCAGGCCGCTGGTGGCCGGCATCATCCAGTCCAGCAGCACCAGATCGGGCTGGTCGTCGATGATCAGGGCATGGCCATCCCGGGCATTTTCCGCCTGCAGGCAGTTGAAACCGGCGGCCTCCAGGGAAATGCTGACCATGTCGCGGATGGCCGCCTCGTCGTCGATAATGAGAATGGTCTGTTCAGCCATGGGATCCGGGCACCTCAATGTGCCGCCTATTAAAAGTCCCTGAGATGACATTATTGTGACAGAAAAATGCCCGAGGGCCAGCGCAGGGGCCTCAAGGCCAGGGAAGGTGATAGTCCAGCACCAGGCCCGCAAAGAGGGTAACCCCCACCCAGCGGTTGTTGAGGAAGGCCCGGAAGCACGCATCACGGTCCCGGTGGCGGGCGATGGCAAGCTGGTAGATAAACAGGGCCGCCACGCCCCCGACACTGAGAAAATACCAGCCACCCAGGCTGAAGCTCGCACCGGTGAGAATAAAGGCGAGGACGGTCATCCCCTGGAGGATGGCGATAATAGGCAGATCCTGTTCGCCGAACAGGATGGCCGTGGACTTTACCCCGATTTTCAGGTCGTCGTCCCGGTCCACCATGGCGTAGAAGGTATCGAACACCATGGTCCAGGTAAGCACGCCCACCACCAGGGTCCAGAGGGGCGGCGGCAGTTCGTTGGCCTGGGCGGCGAAGGCCATGGGAATGGTCCACCCCCAGGCCAGGCCCAGCACCACCTGGGGCAGGTGCGTGTAGCGCTTCATGAACGGGTAAACGGCGATGATGACCGCGCCGATGCAGGCCATCTGCAGGGTCAGGGTATTGGTCAGCAGGACCAGTCCCAGTCCGATCAGGGAAAGCACCGCGAACAGCGTCAGCGCCTCCCAGGGCCGGATTTTGCCGGTGGCGATGGGCCGGTAACTGGTGCGCCTGACGTGAGCGTCGATATGGCGGTCGGCAAAATCGTTGATCACACAGCCCGCCGCCCGCATGACAAAGGCACCGGCGATAAAAATAACCAGGAGGCGGATATCCGGCAGGCCGTCGGCGGCCAGCCACAGTCCCCAGAGCGCCGGCCACAGCAGAAGGATAGTACCCTCGGGCTTATGCAGGCGGGTCAGGTGGATGAAATGGGGCAGGCGCTGGCCAAGGGTCGTCATCGCATTCCAGAAAAGGCGGATTCAGCCGCTATTGTATTTATTCGCACGACGATTGCACGGCCTCGCCGCCCCCGGCGATTCCCGATGGTCGTCCCCCTGTCATCCGGCAGGCGCGAAGGCGGGCAGGAAAACCTCCCCTACCAGCAGCGGCTTGTCGTCCACCCGGAAAACCGAGCGCCGGCCCCACAGAAACGTGCCCGCCGGAGCCAGCCCCGCCGGCAGGTGCGCCCCGTCCACACGCGCCACGGCCACCGGCCCGCGACGCATGGAAGGGTAGCGGAACAGCAGGTCGCCCAGCGGCCGTTCGTCCAGGCGCCGGAACCGGCGCAGCCGGCCCGTGAGCGTGCGCAGCGGCAGAATGCTGCGGGCGTAAACCCAGGGCTCGCCCCGCCCGTAAAGCACCACCTCCCGGATCAACGCCCAGCGCCGGTCCGGCAGTCGCAGCACCCTTTGCTCCGAAAAAGCCGGCAGTCCCACCGCCTGGTGAAGCACCCTGACCCGGAAATCGCCGGCACTGGCCGTCACCAGCCGCCGGGTCAGGGAGCCCTTCGTGGCCAGCCAGTCCTGCCAGAACAACGGCATACTGCCGTTGAGCCAGTGGTCGAGGAATCGCCACCGGGGACGGAAAAGTGCATGGCCGGGCGGAGTGATTGCAGTCAAGGCAAGGTACGGCGCTGAAATTCGGCTCCATTCTAAAGCAGGCCGGCCGGGGCACAAAGCCGAACTGTGCCTGTATTATCGATATAGCCAAAAGGATCGTTACTTGTCTGCGACTGAGAGGGCGGGTAAGTTCTGGCTGGAAAGGTCCGGCGGAATTGTTCTTGCCGGATTTCGATTTCAAAAGTCACTTTGAGAAACTCGTTGCACTTAGAGATTGAAACCGCCCTGTTATAAAGGAGTTCGCAATGACGATAAATCTCAGGGAAGCTGATGGCGTGGAAATAAAATCAAAACATCGAGCAACATGTCATTGCGGTGCCGTTGAAATAGAGCTTTCCTTGCCTGATGGATTAATCGACGTTCGTCGGTGTGACTGTTCCATATGTCGTCGCAGGGGTGCAATCATCGCTTCAGTTCCTCTCGCGGACATAAATATCCTCAAGGGCGGTGAGGATCTGAAGTTGTATCAATTCAATACTAAAACAGCAAAGCACTTCTTCTGCAACAATTGCGGTATCTACACACATCATCAACGTCGCTCGAATCCGCGCCAATATGGTTTCAATGTGGCTTGCCTTGAAGGGATTAACCCACTGAAAATGGAAGGGATTCCCACCTATGATGGTGTCAACCATCCAGCAGATCGCGACTAACGCATATAACAATCACAAGAAGTCGGTGCGTGAAGCTACGTTGTGGGCGTTATGGCTAAAATCGAAAAAGGACGTGAGCGTGGATGAATTCCAATTAATTATAGACCTCCATAAAAGCGCAAATCGTCAGGGTCCCGGAGGCGATGAAGAAACAGAAAAGGCAATCGATCTTGCCTGTATAGACCGGAACGCGTCACTGAAAATTGCGGATATAGGCTGTGGTACAGGGGCTTCCACGTTGGTTTTGGCGCGTTCGCTCAATGCAGAGATAACGGCAGTAGATTTGTTTCAGGACTTTCTCGATGTGCTAGGGCCTGTTCACACTATTTGGATTGCACCTGCTGGAAGCCATTTTTGCCTCCAGCTAGGCGGAAGAAGCGAAGTTTAGTCATTCTAAATGAGCGACTGACAACGACGCTGGGGGCAAAAATGGCTCCAGCCCTTCGGGTTGTGGCTAAAAACCCACCACTCTTCGTTACTCGTCGTTCATTTGGAACAACCAAACTACTCTCCTCGTGCCCGCAGCGGCGGACCGCTCCATTGGCGAATTTTTAGTCACAACAGGAGTAATTCAAATAGTGTGAACAGGCCCTAGAAGCCAGAGCGCAAGGTGATGGAGTTTCCGGGAAAATAAAGCTTCTTTGTGCTTCGATGGACGATTTGCCATTTAAAAATGAGGAGTTTGATGTTATCTGGTCCGAGGGCGCGATCTACAACATTGGATTTGAAAAAGGTGTGACAGATTGGAGGCATTACCTTAAGCCAGGTGGGCTGCTGATTGTCTCGGAGATTAGCTGGATTACAAATACGCGTCCTTTGAAAATTCAAACTTACTGGGACAGGGAATATCCCGAAATCGACACGGCTTCAGGAAAAATAAAAGTGCTGGAGAATAATGGCTATTCCCCGATAGGCTATTTTGTTCAACCAGAGCATTGCTGGCTAAATCACTATTATAAACCCATGGAAGCCGGCTTCGACGGTTTCCTCAAACGAAACGGAAATAGTAAAAAAGCTCGCGCAATTGTAGAGTCGAAACGTCGCGAAATGGAGCTTTATGAAAAATATAAAGCGCATTACAGTTACGGCGTATATATCGCGAAAAAGTTAGATATAAAAGGTATATAGAAAACCGCTACTGGCTCCCGGCGCAGGGTGTTGAGTGGCAATCATGGGCGACCATCACGGAAGTTTCAGATCACTATGGCAATTTTACTGTTCGTCGCTGGGCTTACTTTTCTGATTATCGGTGCGGAAGCGTTGGTGCGGGGTGCATCCCGCCTGGCGGCGATTCTTGGCATATCGCCGCTGGTTATCGGCCTGACTGTCGTGGCGTTCGGCACCAGTTCGCCGGAACTGGCGGTAAGCCTCAAGTCAGCGTTGTCGGGCCAGGCCAGCATTGCAGTTGGAAACGTTATTGGCAGTAATATTTTCAATGTCCTCTTCATTCTCGGTCTGTCCGCGCTGATTGTTCCGCTGATTGTGGCACAACAGCTGGTGCGGCTCGATGTGCCTTTGATGATCGCGCTCTCGGTTTTTGTTCTGACGCTGTCGCTGGATGAAAGTTTCAGTCGCGGTGATGGTCTTACGTTGGTCGCCGGGCTCGTTATCTACGTCGGGTTTCTGATTTACCAGAGCCGCAGAGAAAGCGTCGAAGTGAAAAAGGAATACGCAGGGGAATTCGGGATCGAGAGGGATGCCAAAAGCAATTGGATCAAAAATATCAGCCTGGTTCTTGGCGGGCTCGTATTATTGGTGCTGGGCTCGCGCTGGCTTGTCGATAGTGCGGTTTCCTTTGCCCAATACCTTGGCGTCAGCGAACTGGTTGTCGGATTGACGATTGTCGCAGCGGGCACTTCTCTGCCTGAGGTGGTTACCTCGATCATCGCGGCTATTCGCGGAGAGCGCGACATCGCTGTGGGTAATGTGGTCGGCAGTAATATCTTCAACATTATGGGAGTGCTGGGATTTGCCAGTATAGTTGCGCCAACAGGCATCGACGTTTCAGCGGCAGTCATTGGCTTCGATATACCTGTCATGATCGGTGTGGCGCTGGTCTGTCTGCCGATATTTTTTACAGGCGGCACCATCAGTCGTCAGGAAGGTCTATTGTTGCTCGGGTATTATGTGGCTTACACCCTTTACCTCGTCATGGCCGCGTCTCACCATGATGCCCTGCCAAAATATAGTGCGGTCATGCTTTATATCGTGATCCCTCTAACCGTGTTCACTATGATTTTGGCCGCGCGGCGGGAAATGCGGAACCGAAAAAAGAGGATGCCGTAATGAAGACGGCGGCAGGCATAATTCGCCGGGGAAAGGCGCTTTGCTCGCACCACCGCAAATGCCGTTCTAGCCAAGCAAGGCTGTGGAAAACTTTAGCAGGTGAAAGGGCAGCCGCCCGTTATGCCGACTCTCCGCTCCTGACCGGAATCGTTACAATGTAGGCATGCCTCGATTCGCAATAGTGTGTCACCGTTCGTTTAGCGGTCTTGTGGCGACAATATAGGTAGTGGCACTAATGTCGGTTTTTTTACAGTTCTGGCGAAGGGCGCATATGCCCCGGACCATGTGCATCTTTAAGATTCTGAAATATAAAGATAAATATTTTTGGCCCGAAAATTGCTTTTCATGGCCCTTATGCATTCCATCGCAAAGTAGATGTGCGCGGTGGGATAAGATGTCCAACCAGGGAGCAGTTATGCGATCTATTTTTGCACGCTTTTTCGCTATCGCGGGCTTGACGCTCATCGTCTCGGCAGCCGCTCAGGCCAACCTGATAGTCAACGGAGGTTTCGATACCGATCTCTCCGGCTGGACTGTTGACCCGGCTACAACAACGGGCGTTACGTGGGATTCCGGGACCGCCCATGTGGGTCGTCCGGGTCCAAACGGCGTTGCCATTTTTGAGCAGTCATTCGACATTCTCCCGGGCGTGAATAGCCTGTTTGTCGGGTTTGACTATCAATGGCAGGTAAACAGACCAAGCACTCCGGATAATTACCTGGCCGAACTTCTCTACGAATCAGCCTCCGGTACTGTGACCGAGACACTGGTGTCCGAGGACAGCAGTAGCGTGGCATTCAATACCACTTTCGGGTTCTCCAGTACCGTACTGCTTTCAGACCTGAGTGCAGTGCCGAATAACGGGACTATACGCTTCACTCTTGTTGAAGATAACTCAGGCGCGGGCACACGGATCCAGCTGGATAACGTTGTCGTTAACAGGGTGCCTCTGCCGGCCACTATCCTGCTGGTCATTGCGGGTCTTGCCTTCATTAGCCTCAGACAAAGGCATTCGACGGCTGGCAAATAACCTTTCTCATTCCCGGAAGAGCCCTTGTCTCCAGCGGTGGGGCTCGGTCTGGGATGAACGTTCGGTCTCGTAACGCACCACCCACGCCATCTTCGGCCCCAGAAGTTGATTGCCACTGTGTGCCAGCCGGCATGGCGCCGGCTGGGGCTAGTCAACAAGTCGGCGGCAATTCTGCTTCAGAGTTTTCGATTTGGGTCGGGAAGTTTACGAAGCCAGCGCCAGGCATAATTCGTCTGATTAAGGTTCTGCCTTTGGAGCTTCCGTCCTCCCCCCAGCGGGCGATAAATCGGTGGCATATACACAGCACGCTACCCACGCGAATCGTCATCCCCCCATACCACTGCTAATCTCTTTCTGATCAATCGGTAATAAGGGAGAACCCAAACGATAAATTGGCGGCCGCCCGTCTGCTGATTCCCTGCACCGGGCAAGGATTGCTACAATGCAAGGGCGTCCCGGTTGTACGCGCTTTCGATTTCCTCCCCGGCTTCTTTTTTAACGGCAAATGCCATGTCCGACATTAAAACCACTCCTGGCAACGCCATCGTCGGCGGCGGCTCGAAAAAAATCCTCTATACGCTCAACACGGTGCGCCGCATCGGCCTGCGCAAAAGCGCCAAGGCCCTCAAGAGTCATAATGCCTGCAAGGCCTGCGGCCTGGGCATGGGCGGTCAGCGCGGCGGCATGACCAACGAGCTGGACGAATTTCCGGCGGTCTGCAACAAGAGCATCCAGGCCCAGTCCACCGACATTCAGCCCGGCATACCCGCCGAGGTTTTCGATTATCCCCTGAGCGAGTTCCGCAAGCTCAGCGGCCGTGAGATGGAAACCCTGGGTCGTCTGGATACGCCGCTGTTCAAGGCCGCTGACAGCGGCCGGTTCGAGCCTGTTGACTGGGAATGGGCGCTCGATCGCGCCGCCGAACGCTTCGCCGCCACCGACCCGGCGCGCAGCTTTTTTTATTCCTCTGGCCGCGCCTCCAACGAGGCCGGCTTTGTCCTGCAGATGCTTTCCCGGCTGTACGGCACCAACAATGTCAACAACTGCTCTTTCTACTGCCACCAGGCCACGGGCGTGGGCCTGGCGAACAGTATCGGCACGGGCACCTCGACGGTGGAACTGGACGACCTGTCGGAATGCGACCTGGTTTTCGTGATCGGCGCCAACCCGGCCTCCAACCATCCGCGCTTTATCCACAAACTGATGGCCTGCCGGGATCGTGGCGGTCACGTGGTGATTATCAACCCGGCCCGGGAGCCCGGCCTGGTGCGTTTCGCCGTCCCCAAGAGTGCCAGGTCCATGCTCAAGGGCGGCACCTGGATAGCCTCCGAATACCTGCAGCCCAAGATCGGTTCGGATATCGCCCTGCTGACCGCCATCGGCAAGGCGCTGCTGGAAGCCGACCGGCTCGACCGGCACTTTATCGACCGCCACACTCGGGGCTTTGAGGAATACCGGCGCCAGCTTGAGGAGAGCACCTGGGAGGAACTTTGTGCCGCCACCGGCCTCGGCCGTCAAGCGATGGAGAAGACCGCCGAACATTACGCCCGGGCGGAGCGGGTGGTGTTTGCCTGGGGCATGGGTATCACCCACCACCTGCACGGGGTCGAGAACGTCGAGGCCATCGCCAACCTGGCCCTGCTGCGGGGCATGATCGGTAAGCGCCATGCGGGACTTCTGCCCCTGCGCGGCCACAGTAACGTCCAGGGTATCGGCACCATCGGCGTCAAGCCGGTGCTGGCCGGGGATGTATTCGAAAAGCTGGAGCGCAACCTGGGCGTCAGGCTGCCCACGGAGGCGGGCATGGATACCCTGGCCTGTCTGGAGCGCGCCCATGCCGGCGGCATCGACGCGGCGCTGCTGATGGGCGGCAACCTGTTCGAGGCGACGCCGGATTCCCGCTGGGCCGAGCAGGCCTTCGAAAGCATCGGCTTTAAGTTGTACCTGACCACCACCCTCAATCGCGGCCATGTCCGGGGCCTGGACCGGGGCGAGGCGATGATCCTGCCGGTCACCGCCCGGGACGAGGAATGGCAGCCCACCACCCAGGAATCCATGTTCAATTACGTGCGCCTGAGCGACGGCGGCATCCAGCGCCTGGCCAATCCCCGGCCCGAAGTTAATATTCTCTGCGAGCTGGGGGAGCGGCTGCTGCCCAAAAGCCCCGTGGATTTTGGCGCTTTCAAGTCCCACCGCACCATACGCCAGGCCATCGCCGAGGTGGTGCCCGGCATGGAGCAACTGGCGGATATCGACGTGGCCAAACGGGAGTTTCACGTGCGCGGTCGCCTGCTGCATTCGCCCAAGTTCAACACCCCGGACGGCAGGGCGGCATTTGCCAGCCACGACTGGCGACAAATGGTCCGTGCCGACAGCGACTACCCCTTTACCCTGATGAGCGTGCGCAGCGAGGGCCAGTTCAATTCCATTATTTACGAGGAAAGCGACAGTTATCGGGGCACCCGCCAGCGCTGGGTGCTGATGATGGGCGAGGCCGACAGGGAGCGTCTGGGCGTGAAGGCGGGGGACCGGGTCAACCTGGTGTCCGCCCACGGCGAGATGGCGGGTTTGTCGGTGCATCCTTTCGACCTGCCCGCCGGCAACCTGATGGTCTACTATCCCGAAGCCAATGTGCTTGTCGGCCGGGCACACGACGCGCGCAGCAAGACCCCGGCCTTTAAATCCGTGCCGGTGAGGGTGGAATGTCACGATACCGAAAAGGCGCGCCGGAAGGCCGACCCGCGGGGGCCAGTGCCGGTATGATCGCGCCGAGGGTCCCATCAAGGTCAGCCAGTAACGCTTTATGACCGCCGATGACCTGATCGCCACTTTGTCGCTGGAGCCCCATCCCCTGGAAGGCGGCTATTACCGGCGCACGTTTCAGTCCCGCCGCTGTGTGGGAGAAGCCGGCGAGCGCCGGCTGATGAGTTCGATTTACTACATGCTGACCCGGCACAGTCCCGTCGGCTACCTGCACCAGAATACCTCGGATATCGTCCACTATTACCACCTGGGCGCACCGATGAAATACCTGACGGTGTCGCCGGCCGGTGAGGTTGCCGAGCACTGGCTGGGGGTGGACCTGGCCGCCGGCCAGCGCCCACAGCTGCTGGTGCCGGGCGGCTACTGGAAAGCCTCGGCGCTGGTGGGCGGCGATTACAGCCTGATCAGCGAGGCGGTGGTCCCGGGATTCGATTACCGCGACAACGCACTGGCCGGCGAGTTTACCGTCCGCCAGTTGTTCCCGGCACTGCTGGATGACTTACGGTCCTATATCAGGCCGGGTACGGCGTGATCTGCCCCGGAAAGCCGTGCAACAAATTTTTTAAATGCGGGGAGCGCCATGAATGCAAGACAGGTTCAAACTCTCGCCAACTATAATCGCTGGATGAATGAGCGGCTCTACGCCGCCTGCGCGCCGCTGGGCGAGGACGAGCGCAAGCGCGACCGGGGCGCCTTCTTCCGGTCCATCCACGGCACCCTGAATCATCTGCTGGTGGCGGATTCCATCTGGATGGGCCGTTTTACCGGCGAGCCCTATCCCGCAACCTCGCTGGATCAGGAGCTTTACGGCGACTTCGAGTCATTGCGCCGGGCGAGGGTGGCCATGGATGCCACCATCGAGGACTGGGCGGCGTCACTGAGGGAGGGCGACCTTGCCGGAACCCTGGCGTACACCAGTATTCTCAACCCCGAACCACGCCGCTATCCCATGTGGCTGGCGGTGACCCACTTCTTCAATCACCAGACCCACCATCGCGGGCAACTCACCGCCCTGCTCAGCCAGTGTGGCCTGGATTACGGCGTGACAGACCTGATCCAGCTGCCCGGTGCCGGCGATCTTGCTTGAGCGGGTCATCAGCGGCGGCCAGACCGGGGCCGACCGAGCGGCACTGGACGCCGGCCTGGAAGCAGGCTTTGCGGTGGGTGGTTATTGCCCGGCGGGGCGCCGGGCCGAGGATGGACCCATTCCCCGTCGATATCCGTTGCGGGAACTCGCCGGCGGCTACCCGGAACGGACGCGCAAGAACGTCGCGGTGGCGGACGGCACGGTGATCTTTTTCGCCACCGTCATTGGCGGCGGCACCGCCCTGACCCGGGATTGTTGCCAGGAACTCGGCAAGCCCCATTGCCTGGTCGACAGTGACCGCGTCCCGATGGGCGAGGCTGTGCGGTGTGTACGGGGCTTTATCAGCGAGCACGGGATCGCCGTGCTCAACGTGGCGGGGCCCAGGGCCAGCGGTTGTCCCTCGGTATACGAGTATGTGAAGGCGGTAATGACCGGTGTCCTGGCCGATATGGCTCGCTGACGGCATTCGTCGTTGGCGTTGCGGCGCATTCAGCTTTTCAGCTTGTAGCCGGTTTTGAATATCCACCACACGATTGTCAGGCACGCCGCCAGGAACCCGAGAGTCATGGCCAGGCTGATTTCCACGCCCACGTCCGACACACCGTAGAAACTCCAGCGAAAACCGCTGACCAGATAGACCACGGGATTGACCAGGGTCACTTTCTGCCAGAACGGCGGCAGCATGTCGATGGAATAAAAGGTGCCGCCGAGGAAGGTCAGGGGCATGACAATCATCATGGGGATGATCTGCAGCTTCTCGAAGCCGTCGGCCCAGATGCCGATGATAAAACCGAAGAGGCTGAAGGCCAGGGCGGTGAGCACCAGGAAGGCGAGCATCCAGATTGGGTGCTCGACATGGTAATCGACGAACAGGGTGGCGGTGGCAAGGATCAACAGGCCCAGGATTATCGACTTGGTGGCCGCCGCGCCCACATAGCCGACTACGATCTCCACAAAGGAGACGGGGGCGGACAGCACCTCGTAGATGGTTCCGGAGTACTTGGGCATGTAGATGCCGAAGGAGGCGTTGGAGACACTCTGGGTAAGCAGCATCAGCATGATCAGCCCGGGCACGATAAAGGCGCCGTAACTGATCCCGTCGATATCCATCATCCGCGAGCCGATGGCGGAGCCGAAGACAATAAAGTACAGGGAGGTGGAGATCACCGGGGAAGCGACGCTCTGGAGCAGCGTCCGCCAGGTACGTGCCATTTCGAAGCGGTAGATTGCCCGCATGGCGTAGATGTTCATTAGCGCTCCCTGACCAGGTTGACGAAAATTTCCTCCAGCGAACTCTGGCTGGACTGGAGGTCCTTGAAATCGATGTGGTGGGTATCCAGTTGCCGGAGCAGGTCGGCGATGCCGGTGTGCTCGTGTTTGGCGTCAAAGGTGTAGACCAGTTCGCTGCCGTCCTTGACCAGTTCCAGGGACTTTCCGTTCAGGGCCGGGGGCAGCCTGTCCAGCGGGCTCTGCAATTGCAGCCGGAGCTGGCGCTTGCCCATTTTTTCCATGAGCGTGGTCTTGTTTTCCACCAGCACGATCTCGCCGTGATTGATCACCCCCACCCGGTCGGCCATTTCCTCCGCCTCCTCGATATAGTGGGTGGTGAGAATGATGGTGACGCCGCTGGCGCGCAGGTCGCGCACCATGTTCCACATTTCCCGGCGCAGGTCCACGTCGACCCCGGCGGTGGGCTCGTCGAGAAAGAGAATGGCGGGTTCGTGGGCCAGGGCCTTGGCGATGAGCACCCGGCGCTTCATGCCCCCCGACAGGGCAATGAGCTGGGAATTGCGCTTGTCCCAGAGGGACAGGTCACGCAGGACTTTCTCGATGTGGCCTGGGTTGGGCGGCTTGCCGAACAGGCCACGGCTGAAGGTTACCGTGTTCCAGACCGTTTCGAAGGAGTCGGTGGTCAGTTCCTGGGGCACCAGGCCGATTCTGGAGCGGGCGGCGCGAAAGTCCCGGACAATGTCGTAACCGTCGGCCAGCACCCGGCCGCCGGTGGGGTTGACGATGCCGCAGATAACGCTGATCAGGGTAGTCTTGCCGGCGCCGTTGGGGCCGAGCAGGGCAAAGATCTCGCCCCGGCGGATTTCCAGGTTGATGTCCTTCAGGGCCCGGAACCCCGAATCGTAGATCTTGTCCAGGTGCTCGATGCTGATAATGGGCTGCAACGGCGATGCTCCGTGTCGTTCAGGAATATGGCGGGATCAGCGCAGGCCCCGGAAAGTGGCGCGGATGTCCTCGATACAGGCTTCCGGGTTTTCGTAGTAGCCGAAGTGGCCGCCGAAATCGTGGGCATTCAGGTAGTGGAGGTTGTAATCGCCCGCCGCCGACGTTGCCAGGAAGGCGTCCACCCGGGTCTCGGTGGTCACCCCCGGTGGGTTTTCCCCGCCCAGGAACGTGATACCCGTCGGCGCCTCCACCCGGGGCGTGCGGTCGTGGGCCGGTCGCCAGGGATGGCGCACCGCCTCGCCATAGTAACGGACCGAGGTGACGAAGGATTCGCTGATCCAGTAGAGCATGGCGGTGGTGAGTATCTGTTCGCGGGGAAATACCGATTCAATATCCCCCCGGGTATGCCCCCAGTCCCGCCAGCGCTGGGCGATCCAGGCGAGCTGGCCCACCGGGGAGTCATGCATGGCGTAGGCCAGTGTCTGGGGCTCCACCGTCTGCACGGCCACGTGACTGATGACATGGGTGAGCCCCTGGAGGATTTCCCGGCGCCTGTCCGCGGGTATCGTATCCGGCACCAGCCGGTGGGTGATGTCCCACCAGCGTTCACCGTTGAACAGATCCAGGGGCGTGGCACCCAGTGTGTGGATGCCGTAGAGGCTGGGTGCGTACTTGTGGCCCAGTTCGGCCGTGACCCGCGAGCCCCAGTCGCCGCCCGAGGCCGCGTAGCGTTCGAAGCCCAGTACTTCGGTCATGAGTTGCTGCCAGAGATCGGCGGTGACCACGGAATCGATACCGGCCCGGGGTAGCGGCGAGGAGAAAATAAAGCCGGGCAGGGAGGGCACGATGACCTCGAAAGCGTCATCGGGATCGCCGCCGTGGGCGCCGGGGTCCGCCAGCGGCCGGATGATCTTTTCCATGTCCCAGAAAGTGGAAGGCCAGCCATGACTGATAATCAGCGGAATGGGCCTGGGGCCCACGCCCGGTTCCCGGATGAAATGCACCGGCACGTCGTCGATTTTCACCCGGTAGTGATCGAACCGGTTGATTTCTTTCTCGATCCTGCGCCAGTCGTAATCGTGGGCCCAGGTCTCGGCCAGGGACTTCAGGTACTCGCCGTTGAAGCCGTAATTCCAGTCCTCGTTGCCCAGTTCCACCGGCCAGCGCATGCTCTCGATACGCCGGCGCAGGTCGTCGAGCGTATCGTCGCTGACCCGGATTTCGAACGGTTCCGGTTTCATGGCGTGCCCCCTGTTGTATGGTGGTGGACCATGATACCAAGATTGGCCGGTATTCATGCATGCGTTGGCGACGGCCATGGATGGATCGATGCCCGGGCAGCAAACGGTCCGGATACCGGGAGGAGCGACAACGGGTTTCGGTCGCGTTATGATCGGGGCAAAGCGCGTCACCGGAGGCGCCATGACGATTCGAGCAGCCGTGGCCGATGATAGCTGTCATCTGGCCTATTTGATCAATCTCGCGGGGGAAGGCATTCCGGCCTGCCTGTGGCGCCAGCTGGCGCCCGACCAGCCGGACCCGCTGGTGACGGGTAGCCAGCGGGCGAGCCGCAGGCAGGGCGGTTTCAGCTACCGCAACGCCATGGTCGCCGAGGAAGCGGGCGAGATACTGGGCATGGTATTGCACTACCGCCTGGACGATCCCTATGACATCGGCGACATCAAAGACTACCCGGAGGTGGTGCGGCCGGCCGTTGAACTGGAATCCCTGGTGCCGGGCAGCTGGTATATCAATGCCATCGCCACTTACGAGGCGCACCGCCGCAAAGGCGTGGCCGCGTCCCTGATGGACGTGTCCGAGCAGGTGGCCCGGGACCGGGGTTGCCGGACCCTGAGTCTGATTGTTACCTCGCAGAACCGTGCGGCGCTGAACTTTTACAAGCGCCGGGGCTTCCGGCCCTATGTGTCGCGGCCGTCCATCCCTTTCGAGGGTTTTCGGGGCAAGGGCGACTGGCTTTTGCTGATCAAGCACAGCCGGTGAGAGGCGCTAATAACTGATATGCTGTCATTTATGTCTTTGCCTCGATCCGGCGATCATGGCAAGATTGGCCGCCCGGGTTGGACAGAATTTGTATAAAGGAGAAAAACATGTTTTCGCTGCGTTTCGATTTCCGGTTGGCACCTTCCTCCCCGGCCACCATGGCCGACCTCTACGCGGCATCCCTGGATATGGCCGCCTGGGCGGAGGAAAACGGCGCCAATAACGTGCTTTTCTCCCAGCATCATGCCTCTCCCGATGGCTATCTGCCTTCGCCGCTGGTCATGGCGGGCGCGGCCGCGGCCCGGACTTCCTCACTGCCCATTGCCGTGGGTGCCCTGTTGCTGCTGATGTACGACCCCATCAAACTCGCCGAGGACATCGCCGTGCTCGACCATCTCAGTCGCGGGCGGATCAGCTACATCATCGGCCTGGGCTACCGGGATGAGGAGTATGCGATGTTCGGGGTCGACAAGGGCAACCGCGGCAAGCTGATGGAGGAGCGCATCGAGGTGCTCCAAAAAGCGCTGGCCGGCGAGGAGTTCACCTGGAACGGACGCAGGATCCACGTCACTCCCAAGCCCTTTAGCGCCAACGGCCCGGTAATGGCCTACGGCGGCGGCACGCCCGCCGCGGCCCGGCGCGCCGCCCGCTTCGGCCTCATGTTCGCCCCCCAGACCAACGCACAGCGGATTCTCGACGCCTACGACGAGGAGGCCACCAGGCAGGGTCACCCCACGGGCATGTACCATGTCCTGCCCGACGGTTACCCAACAACCCTTTTTGTGGCCAAGGACGTGGACAAGGCCTGGGATCGCCTCGGCCCCTATATGCTCCATGACGCCCTCATGTACGGCGAGTGGCTGGGTGGCACCAAAGCATCGGTGTCCTCGGCCGCCTCCACCGTCGACGAGCTGCGCGCCGAAGAGGGGAGCTACCGTATCGTCACCCCCGACGAGGCGGTGGAGATGATCAACCGGTTCGGTTCCCTTGGTCTGCAACCCCTGAGCGGGGGCCTTCCGCCGGAACTGGCCTGGGAATCCCTGGAACTGATCGAGAAGGAAGTGATTCCGGCGGTCAAGGCGTAAAGCCGCCGTTTACACCGTCCGCAACCGGTCGGTGTTACCAGGTGTAGGAAATGGAAACCGAGCCGTATTCGTGGTGGTGAGGTTGTTCCTCGAACTCGCGCGTACGCACCACCTGGGCATAGGAGAGTTTCCAGGCGCCCACCAGGAAACTGAACCCGATAGCCGCGTCCACGACCACCGGCTCCTTGTCGACACTGTGGCTGTCCTTCCAGGTATTGCCGTCCAGGAAGATATCCCGGAGCACCAGCCGGGCGTCCAGGGAAAGGAAGACGTGGAAGCCGTAGAGAGTGGCTTCCCTGGCCCGCAGCCGTGGATCCCGTTTGCCCGGTGCGCTGTTATCGCCGGCGGGGCGGATGGCGGATGTGCCGAAATCATCGGGCAGATCCCAGCCCAGGCGGTATTCGCCGCCGCCATTCAGGTAGGTGCCGACATTGCCCAGGGCGCCGCCACCGTGGCTGATAAAATCATGCTCCAGATTGCCGGGCAGGCGGTGCTTGAACAGCCGGTGCTTGGTTTCGTAGACGAGCTGGATAGTGGGCTCATCCCGTAGCTGGTTGTCCCAGCCGGCGAAGGTCTCGATATTGCGCAGGTCATGGATCAGGTCCTGCGTCTGCTCGCCCAGGGCCGAAGGCCCTACCCACCCCAGATTGACCTCCACGGAATCCAGCCGGTTGCGGCGGCGGGCATGGTAGCCGAAGGTGGTGTACAGGTAGCCCGCGTAGGGTCGGTCGTCCTCGATCAGTTGTTGGGCCTCGTTGTCTTCCGGGGTGTAGATCAACTGGCCCACACTGATCACCAGGTTGCGGGACTCCCCCTGGCGAAAGTCCAGCAGCCGGTCGAACTGGCGGTTGAAGTCACCGACCCAGTCGGGAAGCCGGGGATCGTCCCGGTAGTCCGTCAGGTCAGGGGAAACCCAGGACAGCCGCACCCCGTTGGTGTAGTTCCGGTCCGTGTTGGAGAAAAGGTCGTTCTCCATGTAAAGGTTGAAGGTCCAGGGTGCTTCGTCGGGGAGTGTGGCCGCAAGGGTTACCGGCGGCAGAAGCGAGAGCAGCAGCAATGACTTGGCAAGCGCGAATCTGGACATGGGGACTCCCTGGGGAACAGCTGCCGGCAGGGCCGGGTGGGCCCTTTGATCCTCGCTCTTATAGCGTGACAGTGGCAGGATAACAAGTCGCACGCAGGGTCGCGAGGGAATTGCCGGGGGCAATGTCAATCCTCCAGGGAAGGGCGGTCAGTTTAATGGGGTTTCTATGTTGTCATTCTCAGGGCCTGGTGCCAATGGCATGGGATAGCACTTCCGGGGGCTTTCGCGGGTTGCGGGGCCGGCGCTTCCTGCCGCTGCTCGGGACCCTGTTTCTCGGCGCGTTGAACGACAACCTGTTCCGGGCGGCACTATTTGCCTCGGCGACCATGGGACTGCTGGTCAAGGCCGGCGCGACCTCCGGGCTGCTGGTCAACGGCCTTTTTATCCTCCCCTTTCTGGTGGTTCCCATTCTCGCCGGCCAGTTCGCCGACAGAGACGACAAGGCGGCAATCGCCCGCGGCGTGAAACTGGCGGAGATGCTGATCATGGCCGCCGCCCTTGTCGCTGCCTTGCTGCAAGCCACCTGGGGCTTGCTGGCGGTACTTTTTGCCCTGGCCTGTCAGTCCGCTTTCTTCAGCCCCGTCAAGCTCGCCATCCTTCCCCATCATCTGCGCGAGAGTGAACTGGTGGCCGGCAATGCCCTGGTGGTGGTTGCCACCTGTGCCGCCATACTCCTGGGCAGCGCCCTGGGGCAGGTGGCTCACGGGGGCTTAGCGTTGGCCGGTCTGGGACTGGTTCTGGCTGTGCTCGGCTGGCTTGCCAGCCTCGGCATCCCCCCCGCGAAACCGTCCATCCCGCGACCGCGGATCCGCTGGAACCTGGCGGGCGAAGTGGTGGATGCGGTAAAACTGGCCCGTCAGCGGCGGTCCGTGTGGAACTCGATTCTGGGTATCGCCTGGTTCTGGTTCCTGGGCGTGGCCTACCTGACCCAGCTGCCCCGGTTGGCGGGCGCCGTGCCGGATGGCGTAACGGTCCTTCTCCTGTGCGTGTTTGCCGGCGGGCTGGGCCTGGGCGCCCTGTTGTGCGATCCGATTGGCGATCACCGGGTGGAGATGGGGCTGGTGCCCCTGGGCTCGCTGGGGCTCAGTGTTTTCGGTTTCGATTTGTTCTGGGCCGCCCGGGGTTACGGGCCCGCGGAGATCGTTTCCTGGCTGGCCTTCCCGGCTCAGTGGCCGGGCCTGCGTATCGTCCTGGACCTGTTTCTGATCGGTGTTTTTGGCGGCTTCTATATCGTTCCACTGCAGGCGACGGTGCAGTTGCGCACGGCTTCGGAAAGCCGGGGCCGGGTCATTGCCTTTAATACCGCAGTCAATGCCCTGTTGATGGTCTGCGCCGTGCTCCTGGGCATCCTGGTCTTGCAGGTCGCCACCTACAGCACCGCCGTTTACTTCCTGATCCTGGCGCTGATGAATGTGGCGGTAACCCTTTATATATTCCGCCAGGTCCCGGAATTCGCCATGCGGTTTCTGGTCTGGCTGCTGACCCACAGCCTCTACCGTGTCCGGCACCGGGGGCTTGACCATATTCCCGGGCGGGGCGGCGCCATTATCGTGGCCAATCACGTGAGTTTTGTGGATGCGCCTCTGCTCGCCGGCGCCGTCTGGCGCCCCATCCGGTTTATCATGGACAAGCCCATATACGACCTGCCGGTGATCAATTTCATTGCCCGGGTCGGCGGCGCCATCCCCATCAGCTCCCGACAGCAGGACGCGGCGGCCTACGAAGCGGCCATGGACCGGATTGCCGAGGCCCTGGACCGGGGTGAGTTGCTTTGCATTTTTCCCGAGGGCAGGCTGACCCGGGACGGCGAGATGAATGACTTCAAGAGCGGCATCGAGCGCATCGTGCGGCGCAGTCCGGTGCCGGTAATCCCGGTGGCCCTGCGGGGCCTGTGGGGCAGTTTTTTCAGCCACCACGGTGGGGGCCCGTTCCGGTCCCGCTGGCGGCCCTTCAGCCGCGTGGACGTGATTGCTGGAGAGCCGGTGCCGCCCGAGGTCGTGACCGCCGAGGGCTTGTACCGTAAAGTGGCGGCGTTGCGCGCCGACAACCAACAACAGGAAAACGGGAAACAACCATGAAGCTTTCGACCAAGATCATCCTGGGCATGGTGGCCGGCGTCCTGGTCGGTGCCCTGTTCAACCTGTTGTCCGCGGCGGGAGGGTTCTGGACCGAGCTGTCCGCCTGGCTGGTCAACTCCGTCTTCGACGTGGTGGGCAGTATCTTTGTCGCTTCCCTCAAGCTGCTGGTGGTGCCCCTGGTGTTCGTTTCCCTGGTCTGCGGCAGCAGCGCCATGGGGGTCAATACGCGCATGGGGGCGATGGCGGTGAAGACCCTGGGGTTATACCTGGTCACCACTGCCCTGGCCGTGACCCTGGCCCTGACTTTTGCCAACCTGATCGATCCGGGTCTGGGCGTCGATCTGGCCGGCACCGCCGATTTCGAGCCGTCGGCGGCGCCGTCGGTGAAAGAAGTGCTGATCAATATCTTCCCCACCAATCCGGTCCAGGCCATGGCCGAGGGCAACATGCTGCAGATCATTGTCTTTTCCATCCTCATGGGGGTGGCGGTGATCCACAGCGGCGAGCCGGGACGCCGGGCGCTGGAGTTGTTCCAAAGCTTCAACGAGGTGATCATGACCATGGTCACTTTCCTGATGCACCTGGCGCCCTACGGGGTCTTCTGCCTACTCGCCAAGCTGTTCAGTGAACTGGGTATAGGCGCCATCCTCGATCTCGCCAAATACTTCGGCACCGTGGTGCTGGTGCTGCTGGTGCACGGCATCGGTGTCTACTCGCTATTGCTGAAAGGCCTGACGGGGCTTAATCCGGTAACCTTTTTCAAAAATGTCCGGCCGGCCATGTTGTTCGGGTTCAGTACCGCCTCGAGCAACGCCACCATCCCCGTGACCCTGAACGTGGTCGAAAAGCGCATTGGCGTGGACAACAGCATCGCCTCCTTCACGGTGCCCCTGGGGGCGACCATCAACATGGACGGCACCTCCATCATGCAGGGTGTGGCGACTGTTTTTATTGCCCAGGCCTACGGCATCGATATCTCCCTGGGGGGCTACCTGGCAGTGATTGCCACCGCCACACTGGCTTCCATCGGCACTGCCGGTGTCCCCGGGGTGGGCTTGATCACCCTGTCCATGGTGCTTCAGCAGGTGGGCCTGCCGGTGGAGGGCATCGCCCTGATTATCGGCGTCGACCGCTTGCTGGATATGATTCGCACGGCGGTCAATATCACCGGTGACAGCATGGTCTCGTCAGTGGTCGGTAAGAGCGAAAATCGCCTGGACGAGGCTGTCTTCAACGAGGTTTCCGACCGCGACACCTATGAAGCGGAGAAGCAGGCAGGGTAGGGCCGGCTGACGCCGGCCCGGGACATGTCAGCCGAACAGGCCCTTGAAGAAAAAGAAAAACAGGATGGCGAGGCCCGCGCCGGCGGGAAGGGTGATCACCCAGGACATGAAGATGTTGCCGATCACCCGCAGGTTGAGGGCGCCGATACCCCGGGCGAGGCCGACGCCGAGAACGGCGCCCACCAGGGTATGGGTGGTGGAGACCGGGATGCCGGTGCCGGAAGCCAGCACGACGGTGGAGGCGGCACCCAGTTCCGCGGCAAAGCCGCGGCTCGGGGTCAGTTCCGTTATCTTGCGACCCACGGTGGCCATGACCTTGAAGCCATAGGTGCCAAGACCCACGACAATGCCGATACCGCCAAGGAGGAGAATCCAGCTGGGCATGGCGGCGGTGGCGGTGATGGTGCCGGTTTCCACGACGCTGACAATGGCGGCCAGGGGACCCACGGCGTTGGCGACATCGTTGGAGCCATGGGCAAAAGCCATGCTGCAGGCGGTGAAGATCATCAGTACCGCAAAGACTTTTTCGACACTGGCGAACCGGTTGTCCTTTTCCGCCTCCGGGTCCCGCTTAACGCCCCGAAGCAGGTAGGAGCCGAGCGCGGCCACCAGCAGGCCGACAATGGTGGCGTAGAAGGCATCTTCGGCCATGGACAGGGAGATGCCGGAATCGGCGAGCACATGCTTGAGCCCCTTGACCAGGGTGACCATGGAGATCAGGAAGCCCACGGCAAACATATAGATGGGGATATAACGTTTGGCCCGGGTGAAGGGGTCCTCCGTGTTCAGGATCAATACCTGGACGCTGCGAAACAGGGCGAAGGAAATCACCCCGGCGAGCAGGGGCGACGCCACCCAGCTGGCGACGATCTGCCAGATCTTGCTCCAGTTAACGGCGTCGATCCCGATGCCCACCACTGCGAAACCGACGATGGCGCCGACAATGGAGTGGGTGGTGGACACCGGCCAGCCCATGATGCTGGCGATCAGCAGCCAGATACCCGCCGCCAGCAGGGCCGAAAGCATGCCGTAGACCAGGTGCTGGGGCGTGTCCGTGAGGGCCGAGGCGTCGATGATGCCCTTGCGGATGGTGGCGGTGACCTCGCCGCCGGCCAGGTAGGCACCGAGGAATTCGAAGATCATGGCTATGACAATGGCCTGACGGATGGTCAGGGCCCGGGAGCCCACGGAGGTGCCCATGGCATTGGCGACGTCGTTGGCGCCCACGCCCCAGGCCATGAAAAACCCGAATATACAGGCGAGGATAACGAGGATCAGCCCGTATTCAGCAAAAAAAGTCATGTCGGTTAACTCCGTTCTTCTTGTCGCCCGCGGGCCGTTCTGCGGCATGCGGGAAGAGAGGTTCGAGTTAGCATCGCGGTGGTGAACGCCCTAGCGGGCCACTAGCAGTTGCAGTCGGCCGCCCACCCGCTGGGCGCGATCGGCGAGGCTGCCGATTTTCTCGATAATGTTGTAGAGAAACATGACCTCGACCGGCGGCAGTTCGTTCTCGATGGCGAAGAGCTTGCGACGGATATCGCGCTCCAGGCCGTCGGCGGATTTTTCCTTGTCGTCGAGCTGCTGGATCAGCTCTTCCACGAAATCCACTTCGCGGCCAACGAAACCGGCCTCCAGGAGCTCGTCCAGCTCGTTGATTGCTTTCAGTGCCTGGCGGGTAACCTGGATGGCGGCATCGACAAATGCCGACATGTCCTCCTGGAGTGTCTCGGGTACCCGCATCTGCCGGCCCAGCATCAGCCCGGCGATATCACGGGCCCGGTTGGCGATATGATCCTGGACGGTGAGCAGTTCCAGGATGTCGGAACGCGACACCGGCATGAACAGGCTCTTGGGCATGTGCAGCCGCAATTCCCGTTTCAGGTCGTCGGCCCGGTTTTCCAGGGTGCAGATGCTGTCGTAGTGCTCTTCGGCCTTTTTCCACTGGTCGGCCATGGCCGCCGCGAGGAAGTCGGCCAGCTGCCGGGCACAGTCGGTCACCACTGTCATGTGTTCCTGGAGGGGCTTGATGGGGGATTTGCCGAAAAGGCTGGAAAGAGGATTGTTGATCATCGGAGCACTCTCTCGTCAGTGGCAGGTGCGGAGTATAGGGGGCTGTCTCCGGTTTGTCATATTGGCGGGCGGTTGTAGTGCTGTGCGACGGCTGCGTGATGTTTGTGCCCGGGTAGCCGTCGCCGACCGCAGAAAACGTTACTTGGCGGTCCAGCCGCCGTCCATGGGCAGGATGGCGCCGGTGATATTGCGGGCCGCGCCGGAAGCGAGGAAGGCGGCGAACTCGCCGATTTCCTCGACGGTGACGAAGGATTTGGTGGGCTGGGCGGCGAGCAGGACATCCCGCTTGACCTCGTCCTCGCTGATGCCCCGGACCCGGGCGGTATCGGCAATCTGGTTCTCCACCAGGGGTGTCCAGACATAGGCGGGACAGATGGCGTTGCAGGTGATGTTGTGCTCGGCAACCTCCAACGCCACGGTCTTGGTGAGGCCGGCGACCCCGTGCTTGGCGGCGACATAGGCGGATTTGTAGGGGGACGCCACCAGCGCGTGGGCCGAAGCGAGGTTGATAATGCGTCCCCAGCCCGCATCCTTCATCAGGGGCACGGCGTGATGAATCGTGTGGAAGGATGAACTGAGGTTGATGGCGATGATGTTGTCCCACTTGTCGACGGGAAATTCCTCAATGGCGGCCACATGCTGTATGCCGGCATTGTTGACCAGGACGTCCACCGAGCCGAACCGTTCCCGGGTGGTTGTCACCAGGTCGGCGATTTCCCCGGGCCGGGTCATGTCGGCGCCGTGAAATCCCACGTCCACGCCTGAATCCGCCGCCAGCGTTTTCCGGGTGCGCTCGATCTCGTCGGCGTCGCCCAGGCCGTTGAGCATGATGTTGAAGCCGGCGTTGGCCAGGGCCCGGGCCATACCCAGGCCAATGCCACTGGTCGAACCGGTTATCAAAGCTGTTTTACGCTGGGGCATGGTGCCTGTCTCCTGTGTCCGGGAAAAGCCCGGGCTGGTGGGGTGCGGGTGATCGCCGGTGACGCTCGCCGCTGGAAAAACGGTTCGCCACTGGCCATAAATGCTAGGCGCAAACAGTGGGCCTGTCCATGGGGGCTCACGCCTGGACGAAACGTTCCTTGTCGCCTATCCAGCGGCGTATCAATGCGGCCGCCCGCTGGGGATGCTCGCTGAGCAGCCTGGTCGCGGCTTCCTTGACGCTGCCGAGCAGGTGCGCGTCCCGCTGCAGGTCGGCGATGCGCAGGTCCAGTTCCCCCGTTTGCCGGGTGCCCAGGACTTCGCCCGGCCCGCGCAGGGCCAGATCCTTCTCGGCAATGGCGAAGCCGTCATTGGTTTGCCGCATGGTGCGGATACGTTCCCGGGATTGCCGCGACAGGGGGGTGCCGTAGAGCAGCACACAGTGACTCTCGGCGCTGCCGCGTCCGACCCGGCCCCGGAGCTGGTGCAGTTGGGCCAGGCCCAGGCGCTCGGGGTTCTCGATGACCATAAGACTGGCATTGGGCACGTCGACGCCCACCTCGATCACCGTGGTGGCAACCAGCAGATCGAGTTCCCCGGCCTTGAACAGGGCCATGACCTTTTCCTTCTGGGGCGGCTTGAGGCGTCCGTGCACCAGGCCGATACGCAGGCCGGGGAGCAGCAGGTGCAGTTCATCGGCGGTGGCCTCCGCCGCCTGGGCTTCCAGTACGTCCGATTCCTCGATCAGGGTGCAGACCCAGTACGCCTGGCGGCCGGCCGTGCAGGCGGTGCGGACACGTTCCACCACATCGCCGCGGCGCTGGTCGCTGATGGCGACGGTATTGACCGGTGTGCGCCCCGGCGGCAATTCGTCGATCACCGAGACATCCAGGTCCGCGTAGGCACTCATGGCCAGGGTACGGGGAATGGGGGTGGCGGTCATGATCAGCTGGTGGGGCACGGTGCCGTCCTTGCCCTTCTGGCGCAGGGCCAGGCGCTGGTGGACACCGAAACGGTGCTGTTCGTCGATGATGGTCAGGCCCAGGTTGTGGAAGATCACGCCTTCCTGGAACAGCGCGTGGGTGCCCACTATCAGGTTGGCACTGCCGTCGGCGATGGCCGCCATCTGCATTTCCCGGGCCTTGCCCCTGAGCCTGCCGGTGAGCCAGGCGATGCGCAGCCCCAGCGGCGCCAGCCAGGTTTCGAAGTTATGCCGGTGCTGGCCGGCGAGAATTTCCGTGGGTGCCATCACCGCCGCCTGGGCACCGTTGCCGATGGCGGACAAGGCCGCCAGGGCCGCCACCACGGTCTTGCCGGACCCCACATCCCCCTGCACCAGGCGCAGCATCGGCAATGGCCTGGCCAGGTCTTGTGCGACCTCGTCGGCGACACGGCGCTGGGCCCCCGTGAGCGCGAAGGGCAGCGTCGCCAGAAAGTCCGCTTCCAGGGTTTTGTCACGGCGCAGGGGCAGTGCCGGGAGCTGGCGGATCTGCCGGCGCAGGCGCTGGAGGCTCAGGTGATGGGCGAGCAGCTCCTCGAAGGCCAGCCGCTGCTGGGCCGGGTGTTCGCCGCGGGCAATCAGGTCGAGATCGGCGTCCCTGGGCGGGCGGTGCAGATAGCGCAGAGCCGCGATCAGGTCGGGACGCCGGTGGCCGCCGGCGAGTTCCGCCGGCAACAGGTCGGGCAGCCTGCCCTCGGCAAGCATTTCCAGAGCCTGCCCGGCGATGGTGCGCAAACGCTGCTGGGCGAGGCCCTCGGTGGCGGGATAGACAGGTGTCAGGGATTGTTCAAGGGGCGCCGGCGCCGGGCCGTCCAGGAATTGGTACTCCGGGTGGTAGAGCTCCAGGCCGGCACGGCCCGGGCGCACCTCGCCGAAACAGCGCAGACGGGTGCCGGGACGCAGATTGTTCTTCTGAGCCTGGGAAAAATGGAAAAAGCGCAGGCTGGTGGTGCCGGTGTCGTCCTGGAGCTTGCAGACCAGGCTGCGCCGGCGCCCGAAGGCGACGTCGCAGGCCCGGACGGTGCCCTCGATCACCACCTCGGTGTTGGGCTGCATGGCGCCGATGGGGGTCAGCCGGGTCCGGTCCATGTAGCGCAGGGGCAGGTGAAAAAGCACATCCTGGACGGTGGCGATGCCCAGTTTCGTCAGCCTGGCCTGAAGCTGGGTGCCCACACCCCGCAGGCGGGTCACCGGTGTCTGATCGAGAGCCTGTTCGGTCATGGCGGCCGGCGAATTATTCGAGCCCCGGGAATCGGGTGCTGACGATGGCGTCCCGCAGGGCGTCGATAGCCTTGTGCCGGGGGAAACTGGCCCGCCAGGCCAGGGCCGCGGTGCGGCAGGGTTGCGGTTTTTCGAAGGGTCGGGTCACCAGGTTCTGGAGCTTATTCTGGGTGCCCAGCACCGCGGACAGGGGCAGGATGGTAATACCCATGCCACTGGCCACCATAATACGCATGGTTTCCAGGGAGCTGCCCTCGGTATCGGTGCGCACACCCCGGCCGCTTTCCCGCCCCTGGGTGGTTGCCAGGTTGGGCAGGGCCTCCAGGACCTGGTCCCGGAAGCAGTGGCCCTCGCCGAGCATCAGTACGTTCTCGTTGTCCAGGTCCCCGGCCCTGATCGCCTTGCGCCTGGCCAGGGGGTGATTGTCCGGCATCAGCACCACGAACGGCTCGGTGTAGAGGGGCTGGGTGACCACGTCGGGCTCGGTGAAGGGCAGGGCGATGATGATTACGTCCAGGTCGCCGTTGCGCAAGCGCTTGCGCAATGTGGCGGTGTAGCTTTCCTCCACCACCAGGGGCATGTTGGGCGTCAGTTCCCGGAGCCTGGGGATGAACTGGGGAAACAGATAGGGGCCTATGGTAAAAATCGCCCCGACCCGCAACGGGCTGTTGAGCTGATCCTTGCCGGAGGCGGCGATATCCTGGATGCGCGACGCTTCTTCGAGAACACGCTGGGCCTGGGCAATCACCAGTTCGCCGGTGGGCGTCATGCTGACCTTGTTCTTGGATCGCTCGAACAGGTCGACGCCAAGTTCCTGCTCCAGCTTCTTGACGGCGATGCTGAGCGTGGGCTGGCTCACGTGACAACGGTCCGCAGCCTGGCCGAAATGCTGTTCCTGGGCGAGGGTGACGATGTAGCGCAGTTCGTTTAGAGTCATGGGCTGTCCGTGGGGGGGCATGTGCAAGAGCAAATGATAGTCAAAAGTTATCAAAAGAGGCAACATCATTGAAAGCATTGCTGGTCGGTTTTGGAGACCTGGCCCGGCGCCTGTCGGGTCGCCTGCTCGACGGCGGCTGGCAGGTTCGGGGAATGAAGCGCAATCCCGCCCGGGTGGCGGGTGTGGAAATGTGTGTCGGCGATTGCCGCGATGTCCCTGCCCTGGTGGATGCGCTGTCGGGGGTCGACGCCGTGGTGGTCACCCTGACGCCGGGCGAATTCACCGAAAGTGCCTACCGGGAAACCTATGTCGAGAGTGCCCGGTCGCTGGCCGAGGCCCTGGCCAGGTGTGCGGATGGCCCCCGCCGGGTACTCTGGGTGTCGAGCACCAGTGTCTACGGCCGGGGCGATGGCGAATGGGTGGACGAGGATACGCCGACACATCCGGAAAAATTTTCCGGACGCTGCCTGCTGGAGGCGGAAGACCTTATTCGGCGCGCGCCGGTACCCGCCACCGTCGTGCGTTTCAGCGGTATCTACGGGCCCGGGCGCCGGCGCATGATCGGCAAGGTGGCGGAAGGGGAGGTTGTACCGCCGTCGCCGCCCGTATGGACCAACCGGATTCACAGCGACGACTGTGCCGGCGTGCTGTACCATTTTCTTGAAGCTTCGCGGGCCGGGCAGGAGCTGCCGCCTTTGGTACTGGGTACCGACTGCGAACCGGCCACCCTCCACGATGTCCAGTGCTGGCTGGCGGAAGCGATGGGGGTGACCATTCGCGGGGAAGCGCCGCCGCCCGGCTCACGCGGCAACCGCCGGTGCAGCAATCAGCGGCTGCTGGCCGCCGGCTACCGGTTTCGCTATCCCACGTTCCGGGAAGGTTACCGGGCACTGCTGGCGGAGCGGGACGGCGGCACCGCCGCGAGCAGGTTTTGAACGGCTGACGACAACAGCGGGAGGCAGGCGATGAGCCCCAGGCAAGTGGTGTTGGATTTTGTGGCGGCCATGGAGGCCAACGAGAAAGACAGGATTCTGGCATTTTTCGATGATGAATCCGTGTTCGAGAACGTTCCCGTGGGCAGTGTCACCGGGCGGGCTGAGATCTGGAAAATTCTCGAGTCCATTCACGATTACGCGTTGTCGGTGAACTACATCCTGCACAATATCGCCGAGGATACGGCCAACAACGTGGTGCTCACCGAGCGCACGGACTGTTACGAACTGCCGGACCGGATGATCCGGTTCAGGGCCATGGGCACCTTCGTTATCGAAAACGGCATCATCCGTCACTGGCGGGACTATTTCGACCTCAAGCAGTGCATGGATCAGATGCCGGCGGGCACCGAGTGGCCGGAATGACAGTCAGTTACCACCTGTGAGCCGACCGTGTCGGAAAACCGGGTTGTCCGCGAGCGGTTGTGGCCGGATTCGGTGCCCGGTACGTCAAATCACCATGACACCGTCCATTTCCACCAGCGCGCCCTTGGGCAGCTCGCTGATGCCGATGGCGGCCCGGGCCGGGTAGGGCTCGCTGAAATGGCGGGACATGATCTCGTTGACAGTGGGGAAATGGCTCAGGTCGGTGAGGTAGATGTTGAGCTTGACGATATCCTGAAGTACGCCCCCGGCCGCTTCGCAGACGGCGGTGAGATTGGCGAAGACCTGGTTAATCTGGGCCTCGATGCCGCCTTCCGTAAGGGTCATGGTGGCCGGGTCCAGGGGGATCTGGCCGGAAAGGTAGACGGTGTTGTTGACCTTGATGGCCTGGGAGTAGGTGCCGATGGCCTCGGGCGCCTTCTCGGTGTAAATCACGGCTTTATTGGTCATTGGCTGGTCCCTTGAATCCTTAATGTCAGTTCTTGACCCGATACACTTTCTGTACGGGTTTGAGGGTGCGGATACGGCGCATGATATTGGCCAGGTGAATACGGTTTTTCACCTTGACCGTCAACGCCACGATGTTGGTGTGGGCATCCCGCTCGTTGAGCCGGATCTGCTCGATGGGGGCGTTCTGTTCCGTTACCCGGGAGGCAAGGATGGCGATAATGCCCCGTTCGGCCGCCACTTCCACCTTGACATCCGCGGTGAATTCCCCTTCCACGGTGGGTGACCAGTTCAGGGGGATGCACTTCTCCGGGTTGAGGCGGATGTCGTCCAGATTCTTGCAGCTTTCCTGGTGTACCACCAGACCCCTGCCGGGGCTGATGTGGCCCATGATGTGATCGCCGGGGATAGGGTGGCAGCACTTGGCGTAGCTGATGATCAGGCCATCGGAGGAATCGATGAGAATGGGCGAGTTGCCCCTGGCCGCGTCCTGTGGCTTGACGCGTTTGTTCTCCGGTACCAGAAGGTTGGCCACCGCATAGGCCACCCGGCTGCCCAGGCCGATCTGTTCGAGCACGGACTCGAAGGTGGGCGCGCCGGTCTCCATGAGCAGCTTCTTGATCTGCGACTTGCGAATCTGCTTGTAGCTGGAGCCGAAACTGTGCAGGGCGCGGTCCAGCAGGCGTTTGCCCAGGTCCACGGACTCCTCGTGCTGCTGGTGCTTGAGGAAGTGGCGGATGGCGCTGCGCGCCTTGGCGGTGATCACGAAATTGAGCCAGGCCGGGTTGGGCTGGGCGTTTTTGGTGGTGATGATGCGCACCTTGTCGCCGCTTTCCAGGGACTGGGACAGGGAGGCGAGCTGGCCGTTGATCTGGCAGGCCACGCAGCGGTTGCCCACCTGGGTGTGCACCGCGTAGGCAAAATCCACGGCCGTGGCGCCGGACGGCAGTTCGATAATCTGGCCCTTCGGGGTGAACACATAGACTTCGTCCGGAAACAGATCGGTCTTGACGTGCTCGATGAATTCCAGCGAATTGCCGGCCTGCTGCTGAAGGTCGAGAAGGCCCCGCACCCAGCGGGTGGCCCGGGCGTGGTTGGCTTCGTCGGTCTGGCCGGATTTGTACAGCCAGTGGGCCGCGATGCCGTAGTTGGCCATGGCGTCCATCTCCTCGGTACGGATCTGTACCTCGATGGGCACCCCGTGCATGCCCAGCAGCACCGTGTGCAGGGACTGATAGCCGTTTGCCTTGGGGATCGCGATATAGTCCTTGAACTCGCCGGGCACCGGTTTGTAGAGGTTGTGGACGATCCCCAGCACCCGGTAGCAGTCGTCGACACTGGTGACCAGTATCCGGAAAGCGTAGACGTCCATGATCTGCCGGAACGACTTCCGCTTGGATTTCATCTTCTGGTAGATGCTCCACAGATGCTTTTCCCGACCCATGACTGCGGACTCGATATTCTCGCTGTCGATGCGCTCCTCGATCATGGTCTTGATTTCGTCCACCAGTTCCTTGCGGTTGCCCCGGCTCGCCTTCATGGCCTCGCGCAAGCGTCGGTAGCGCAGCGGGTAAAGGGCGGCGAAGCCCAGGTCCTCAAACTCCACCCGCATGTCGTTCATCCCCAGGCGCTGGGCGATGGGGGCGTAGATTTCCAGGGTTTCCCGGGCGATGCGCCGGCGCTTTTCAGGCGCCAGGACGCCCAGCGTGCGCATGTTGTGGAGCCGGTCGGCCAGCTTGACCAGGACGATGCGAATATCCCTGGCCATGGCCAGGGTCATTTTCTGGAAGCTTTCGGCCTGCTGCTCCGCCTTGGAGGAGAATTCGATCTCGGTGAGTTTGCTTACCGCATCGACCATGGTGGAGACGGTCTTGCCGAAGCGCCAGCTTAGTTGGGACTTGGTCGCCGGGGTGTCCTCGATGACGTCGTGAAGGAGCGCCGCCATCAGGCTCTCGTGGTCCATGTGCATATCCGCAAGGATATGGGCCACGGCAATGGGGTGGGTGATATAGGGATCGCCGCTTTGCCGCTCCTGGCCTTCGTGGGAACGGTTGGCGAATTCGTAGGCCTTCAGGACCTTCCGGACTTGCGAAGGATCGAGATAGGAGGAAAGCTTGTGTTCAAGCGCGTCAACGGCTTCCAAGTCTTCCCTCCAGATGCGTCACGACTTGTCGGAAGGCTCGGACGGCGGTTGCTCGGGCTGCTCTTCTTGCTCGGCAAGTTCGGGCGCCGCGGCGGAGGTTTCCTCCAGCATTTCCAGGTCCATGAAGTCGTCGCTCTCGACTTTTTCCTCGAGAATGCTCGCGTCCACGAAACCTTCCTCGATTTCGCGCAGCGCCACCACTGTCGGCTTGTCGTTTTCCCAGGCCAGCTTCGGCTCCTTCACGCCCAGGGCCAGCTGGCGGGCGCGCTTGGCGCTGACCAGTACCAGTTCGAAGCGGTTTTCCACGTGGTCGAGACAATCTTCAACAGTGATTCGTGCCATGTTCGTATTTCCGTGTTCGGGCTCCGGGACTGGAGCGGTCAATCGCATCTGCCACAAAAGGTGTGCAGAACGCTCTAGTGTACAAAAAATAACCGTTTCAGGACAACAAGTCCTGAAGGAGTTGGCGGTGTCGATCGCGCTGCTTGGCCAGAGTCAGCCGGCCGCAGGTGACAATGGCCCTGAGTTCCGCCAGGGCGGTGTCGAACTGCTCGTTGATCACCAGGTAATCGGCTTCCACGTAGTGGGAGATTTCCTCCTTGGCCTCGGCAATGCGCTGGGCAATGACCCTTTCGTCGTCCTGGCCGCGACTGGTGAGTCGCTCCTTCAGTGCGGTGTGGGAGGGCGGCAGGATAAAAATGCCCACCGAATCGGGCAGCAGCCGGCGTACCTGGGTGGCTCCCTGCCAGTCGATCTCGAGGATGACGTCGTTGCCGGACACCAGGGCCTCCTCGACCCATTGCTTCGACGTGCCGTAATAATTGTCGAAGACGCGGGCGTGTTCGAGAAAGGCGGATTCCTCCAGCATGGCCATGAAGCGGCCTTCGTCGACGAAGTGATAGTTCACGCCGTCGCGCTCGCCCGGGCGCATGGGCCGGGTGGTATGGGAGACGGAAACCTGGACGCGGTCGGTTTCCCGGATCAGGGCGTTCACCAGACTGGTCTTGCCCGCTCCGGAGGGTGCGGAAACAGTGTAGAGCGTGCCTTTGATGGCCATTGTCCTCGAAGACTCCGTTATCGATTTTGCAACAGTCCGATCCACCCTCACTTCCGGCGGGCGCGCGCAGCGTGGGAGGTGTTCTCCCGAATCGGTGGTATCCCCTCTGTCACGGAGAGGATTATACGGTCTTGCAGGAGCGCCGTCAGCGCGCGGCGCACCATTCTGCCGGCGTCATTATCCCGTTCCTTACTTTCCGCGGGCAAGGGGCTATACTTCTCCTGGTTTTCGGCAGCCTCGAAGAGGATTATTCATGGGAATGGAAATTGGTGGCCTGCTCGGCCTGATCTGGTTGATTATCGTTATCTGGGCCATCGTCAAGTGCGCCCAGAGTCCCGCGGGCCCCCTGGCGAAAGTGTTGTGGATCCTGATTCTTCTCTTCCTGCCGGTGGTGGGGCTGATACTCTGGTTGCTGTTGGGGCCAAAGGGTTAGGTCCTGCCGCGCCCGATCAGGGCCGCCGCCTGGTGTGCCGGGTCGCGGTGGCCGTAAGCGGGTCGTCCGGCCAGGGATGTTTGGGATAGCGACCCTTGAGCGCCTTGCGCACCTCGAAGTAAGTGCCCGCCCAGAAGTTGGCCAGGTCCCGGGTAACCTGTACCGGGCGCCGCGCCGGCGATAATAGCTGAACGACCACGGGCACCCTGCCGCCGGCGACGGTGGGCGTTTCCGTCTGTCCGAACATTTCCTGAAGCTTGACCGCCAGTACCGGTTCCTCGCCGCTGTAGTCGACGCGCAGGCGGCTGCCGCTTGGCACTTCAATGTGGGTGGGCGCCAGCGCCGGCAATTGCTGTTGCAGGGACCAGTCCAGGCTGTTGAGCAGGAAGTCGCCCAGGGGAAGCCGTTCCAGTTGGTCCAGGCGCGCGACGTTGCCGAGGTAGGGGCTCAGCCAATGCTCCAGGGTCTCCATGAGTCGGGCGTCGTCCATCGCCGGCCAGGGCTCTCCGAGAACGTCGTGCAACAGGCGCAGGCGAGCCAATAACTGCCGGTCCTCCGCCGACCAGGGCAATTGGCCCCGGTCACGGACTGCGGCAAGCAGGGCTTTTTCCGCCGCGCCGGGCGGCAGAGTCGCCAGGGGCCGCCGGGCGATGATGAGCGTTCCGGGCCCGCGAATTTCCTCGCCCACCAGGCGGCCGCCGGACTCGTCCCAATGGATATGTTCCCGCCATTCCAGGCATTCGGGTAAAGCGCTCTCCAGGTCCTGGCAATCAATGGCGATACCGTGAAACAGACGGGCTCCCTCGGCCCGGCCGTCCAGTTCCACCGCCACCAGCCAGTCGGCGCCGGCCAGCGGCTGGTCGTCCGGTATCGATACCTGGCCGCCGGTGACTAGTTTGAAGCGACCCCGGCTCTGGCGCTGGGCAACGCGGTCCGGGTAGGCCCGGACCAGTAACCGGGGCGCCAGGCCCGGATCATTGACATCCAGTCCGCAATGGGCCCGGCGAGCCCACTGCCGGGCGGCGCGGTACCAGCGCCCGGCAGCGCCCTTGCTGTCCTTCCGGGGGCGGTGCTCGAGTTGATCGTGGAGGTCCATGTTGTCGCCCCGGGTTTCCTCCAGCCAGGACGCCAGCCAGCAGCCCAGGGGCAGGCAGTCCAGTTCCTGGGCGTACTCCAGAAGCGCGGCCAGGCGCGGGTTCCCGGGCCAGCTGCTGCACCGGTGGCCCCGTTCGGTGAGGGTGTTGTCGGCCCTGAGCAGGCCCAGTTGGTGTAATAGCCGGCGGCCGCTGTCCAGGGCCGGAGTGGGGGGCGGGGTGATCCACGACAGTTGTCCGGCATCGGCAACGCCCCAGCGGGCCAGTTCGAACGCCAGTCCCGACAAGTCTGCCTGAAGGATTTCCGGATCGGCGTGGGCGGCCAGGGGTTGCTCCGGCGACCACAGTCGGTAACAGAAGCCCGCGTCTTCCCGGCCCGCCCGTCCCCGGCGCTGGTCGGCGCTGGCCCGGTTCACCTGGCGAGTGGCCAGTCGGGTCAGGCCGGTACGGGGCTGGAAGACCGGCAACCGTTCCCGGCCCGCGTCGACGACCACGCGGACGCCGGGCACGGTGACACTGGATTCGGCGATGGCGGTGGACAGTATCACCCGGCGCCGTCCCCCGGGGTCGGGGCGCAGTGCCGCTTGCTGCCGTTCCAGGGAGAGCTGGCCGTGCAGGGGAACCAGCGACGCTTCCGCCGGCAACGCCCGCGCCAGGGTACCCTGCAACCTCCCTATCTCTGCTTGCCCCGGCAGGAGTACCAGCACGTCGCCGGTGTGCGCCGCCAGGGCCTCGCCCACGACACGGGTCCGATGAACCTCCGCTTCCATCCGGGGCGGCTGCGGGCGGTAGTGGGTAGTTACCGGCCAGGTGCGGCCCGGACAGTCGATCACCGGGGTGTCCGGGCCCAGACCGCCGAGCAGGGCATCCACGTCGAGGGTTGCCGACATGACCAGCAGTTTCAGGTCTTCCCGGATGCCGCTCTGGACATCCAGTGCCAGCGCCAGGGCCAGGTCCGCTTCCAGGCTGCGCTCGTGGAACTCGTCGAAAACGATGCCCGCCACACCTTCCAGCAGGGGATCTTCCTGCAGCCAGCGGATAAGAATGCCCTGGGTAATCACTTCCAGGCGCGTGGCCGGGCCGGTCTTCGCCTCGCCCCGTACCCGGTAACCCACGGTAACCCCGACGTTTTCTTCCAACTGTTCGGCCATGTAAGTGGCCGCCAGCCGGGCCGCCACCCGGCGGGGTTCCAGCAGCAGCCACTTGCCCCGGGCGGCCGGGGTGTCATCGAGCAGCGCCAGGGGTGCCCGGGTGGTTTTGCCCGCGCCGGGTTGCGCCACCAGCAGGCAGCGATTGTGGTCGGCCAGGGCCGCCCGCAGGTCGGGCAGGGCTGCGTCAATGGGCAGTTCGTCGCCGGATATGCGGGTCACAGGAAAACGCGCTCTGAAACGGGTCGTCGATGGGGTCGCGGCAGGATGATCGTGCTATTCAATATTTTGTATCTGTTCGCGCATCTGCTCGATGAGCACTTTCAGTTCCACCGCCGACTGGGTGGTATCAGTGGCCAGGGACTTGGATGACAGGGTGTTGGCCTCCCGGTTCAGTTCCTGCATGAGGAAGTCCAGGCGCCGGCCGATGGCGCCCTCGCTGTCCAGGGCCCTGTGGATCTCGGCCAGGTGGGTGTCCAGGCGGTCGAGCTCCTCGTCCACGTCCGCCTTCTGGGCGATGTAGACGATTTCCTGTTCGAGCCTTTCCTCGTCGACGGTGTTGCACAGCTCGGCGATACGGTCCCGCAAGCGCTGTTTCTGGGTGGCGAGAATATCCGGCAGGACGGCGCGGACCCTGGCAACCTCGGCGGCGATGCCGTCCAGGCGCTGGCGCAGGAAGGCGCCGAGTCTATCGCCCTCCCGGGCGCGATGGTCGGTCAGTTGCGACAGGGCTGTCTCGAACAGGTCCCGGGTCGCGGCCTTGACCTGGTCGCTGTCGATGCCACGTTCCTCGAGAACGCCGGGCCAGTTGAGGATATCCAGGGGGGAGATGGGCGCGGGGTCAGGCATCAGGCCGGCCACCGCCGAGGCCGCCTCCAGGTACTGGCGGGCCTGCTCCAGATTGACGTGAACACCCGTCTGCTCCCGGTGCAGGGTCAGTTGCAGCGTGCAGTCCAGCTTGCCCCGGTGGAGCTTCTTGCGGGCCAGCTCGCGGAGGGCCATTTCGGTATCGCGGAGGGTATCGGGCAGGCGAAACTGGGTTTCCAGGTAGCGGTGATTGACGGAGCGGATTTCCCAGACGAGAGTGCCCCAATCCTGCTGGAGGCTGGCGCGGGCAAATGCGGTCATACTGTGAGGCATGGGTGCGTCCTGGTTTCAGCGGCGGTAAGGGGCTCCCATGGTATCAAAGGGCGGGGCCGTCGAGGGTGCCGGTTCGGCGCAGCGGGTCTCATGGCGTACAATGCCGCCTTTGCCGCCGCGCGGGCGGCGAAGCACACGAATATCGTACCTTTCAAGAGAATCCAAGGAATCCGTCTATGACTCGACCCAGTGGCCGTCGCCCGGAACAACTCCGGCCCGTTCGCATTACCCGCCATTACACCAAGCATGCCGAGGGCTCGGTGCTGGTGGAATTTGGCGATACCAAGGTTATCTGTACCGCCAGTGTCGTCGATGGCGTACCGCGCTTTCTGCGTGGCACCGGCCAGGGGTGGGTCACCGCCGAGTACGGCATGTTGCCCCGGTCCACCGGTGAGCGCATGTCCCGGGAGGCATCCCGGGGCAAGCAGGGCGGGCGGACGCTGGAGATCCAGCGGCTTATTGGTCGCTCCCTGCGCTCGGCGGTGGACCTGACGAAACTGGGCGAGGTTACCATTACAGTTGACTGCGACGTGATCCAGGCGGATGGCGGCACCCGCACTGCCTCCATTACCGGCGCCTGCGTGGCCCTGGTGGATGCCCTGCGGGATGTGGAGAAACGCCGGAAACTCAAGGCCGACCCCCTGTTGCATATGGTGGCGTCCGTGTCGGTGGGGATTTACGAGGGCGAACCGGTGCTGGACCTCGACTACGCCGAGGACGCCAACGCCGGCACCGACATGAACGTGGTGATGAACAGCGACGGCGGCTTTATCGAAATCCAGGGAACCGCCGAGCAGGCGCCTTTCACCGAGGAACAGTTCGCCGCCATGATGGCACTGGCCAAGCGCGGTATTGCCGACCTGGTCAACGTCCAGCGCATGGCGCTGGCGCGCAACGATTAGGCTCGGAACCCCGCCGGTAACGGCGGGGCAATTCTGGCGCTGGAAACGGGAGGGCTATAGCTCGTCGATTTCGTAATCGACGATGACCGGGGCATGGCTGGAGAACGCGTTGGCCTTGTAGATGATGGCGTATTCGACGGTTTTGGCCAGTTCCTTTGACACCACCTGGGTGTCGGTACGCCAGCCGTCGCCCTGTTCCATCACCCCGGATGGCCACCAGCTGAATTCGTCATCGTCCTTGTTGCCACAGCGAAAGGCGTCGGCGTAACCCACCTCGTCGTAGAGCTGGTCGAGCCAGCGGCGCTCGTGGGCCAGAAAGCCCGATTCGTCGCTGTGCTTTTCGGGATTGTGGAGGTCGTTCTCGTGGTGGGCGATCTGCCAGTTGCCGCAGATGATGTAGCGCCGCCGCTTGCCGGTGATCTTGTTCAGGTGCCCCTGCAGCTCCTGGAAGAACCGGTCCTTCACCTGCTGGGAAGGTTCCCCGGCGACACCTGGCGGCGCGAGCAGGGAGCCGATGCTGATATGCTCGAAATCCGCCTGGAGGTAGCGCCCGTCCATGTCCTCGCCGTTGGGGAGCCCGAAGCCGAAGACGATGGCCTTCGGCGCTTGCCGGGTGTAGATGGCCACGCCATTGGTGTGGGGCTTGGGCGAGTCGAAGAAATAGGCGTAGTAGCCGTCGAGCATGAACTCGTCCCGGTCCGCCAGTTCGGGTTCCTGGGCGCGCAGGTCCTGCAGGCAGATGACGTCCGCATCCTGGCTGTCCAGCCAGTCGAATAGACCGCGATGGGATGCCTGGAAGATGCCGTCGACAGAAAGACTGATGATTCTCATGGTCGCCTCTGAATTACTTAGGCGCTATGATAACCGACCCTTCACAAATTCGAAAAATCATTTCCCGAAATTACCATGGAGAACTACCAGATCGCATTCGTGGAGCTGGCTCTGCGCGTCGAGGCCCTGCGCTTCGGCGAATTCACCCTCAAGTCGGGTCGGGTCAGTCCCTACTTCTTCAATGCCGGCGAGATTAACAGCGGTGCGGCCCTGGCGGAACTGGGGCGCTGCTATGCCGCCGCCATCGAGGGCTCCGGCATCGACTTCGATATCCTCTTCGGGCCCGCCTACAAGGGCATTCCCCTGGTATCGGCGAGTGCCGTGGCCCTCGCCGACGGTTTTGGCCGGGACATTCCCATCTGCTACAACCGCAAGGAGGCCAAGGACCACGGCGAGGGCGGCAGCCTTGTGGGAGCCGGGATTGCCGGCAAGCGGGTCCTTATTGTCGACGACGTGATCACCGCCGGTACAGCCATCGGCGAGGTGATGACAATTCTGGAGCGCGAGGGTGCGGAGCCGGCCGGGGTGGTGATCGGTCTGGATCGCCGCGAACGGGGACATGGCTTGAAATCGGCGGTCCAGGAGGTGGAGGCACGTTACGGGATTCCTGTGACAAGCATCATCGCAATCGACGACCTTATCCGTTATCTTGAGCGCCGCGGCGACGATCAGGACGTGTTGACCGCCATGCGCGACTACCGTCGGCGCTATGGAACAGAGTCAGGGACGGCGTGAAACCGTTCCGGCCACCGAGCCGGGGCCCAGACTTGATTACCGGAGGGCTTATGATCGCTCGAGCTTTGATCCTGTGGTTGGCGGTTGTCGCGACGGGAGTGTCGGTGGGTGCCTTTGCCCAGGGGAAGAGCCACGGTAACAACCTGTACCGCTACGAGAATTCCGCGGGCGTCACCGTTATCGACTTTTCCCTGCCCGCCGAGTATGCCGATGACGGGTACGAGATTCTCTCTCCCAGTGGCCGGGTCATCGAACGGGTGCCTGCCAAAACCGACGACGAGGTGTCTCCCGAGCAGGCCGCCGACAGGACCCGGGACGATCAGTTCATCCTCAGCAGTTACAGTACGGTGGCCGATGTCGAGCGGGCCAAGCGCCGGCGCCTGAGCCAGCTGGAGCGCGAAATCGAGACCCTGGAAGCGAATATTGCCGACTACCAGGAACGGCGGGCGCAATACCAGCAAAAAGCCGCCGGCTATCAGCGCAGCGGCCGCCAGCCACCCGCCGTCATCGACAGGGTGCTGGTGGATCTCAATGTCCAGGAGCGCAAGGCCATGGAGGTGCTGGCGGAGCGGCGGGACGAATATCGGGAAATCGCCGCGCGTTATGACCGCTACGCCCGCCGACTGGTAGAGTTGAAAGGGCAGGAGGCGGGTGCCGGCGGCACTGGGACGGGATCGCCGCCGGCCGACAACGCTAGCGGAAAAGCCCCTGGCTCAGCACCTGCCACTGGTCCTGCCAGGCCGTCGTCGGCAGCCGACTGAAGCCGCTGCGCACATACTGGCGAACCTTGCCCTCGGCCACCGCCATCATCAGCGTGACGGTGTCGGTGGTGGTCATGGCGGTCTGCAGGCCCTCGCGCACTTCGCCCTCGCGTATCACCTGCCGCAGTTGGGTTTCCACCCGGTCGAAAAGCTGCGATACCCGGCTGTAGAGCCGCTCGGTCTCTCCCACCAGGGCTTCGCCGGTGAGTATCCGGGTGATGCCGGGATTGCGTTCGGCAAAGGTGAGCATCAACTGGAGGATGCGGTAGCAGCGGCCGGCGGTGGTGTCCTCGCTGTCCAGAATGACCCGGATCCGGCTGAACAGGGCCTCTTCGGCGAAGTCGATGAGACCCTCGAACATACGGGTCTTGCTGGGGAAATGGCGGTACAGGGCCGCCTCCGAGAAGCCCACCTCTTCGGCCAGGGCGGCGGTGGTGATACGGGCGCTGGCGGAGGTTTCAAGCATCCGCGCCAGGGCCTGGAGAATGTGCTGCCGACGGTTGGATTTTTCATTGCTTCGGGGCATAGCGATCAGGGTTCCTTGACGGGGTGTTCCAGGTTGGTGATCAGGGTGCCTACCCCCTGGTCGGTAAAGATTTCCAGCAGCACCGCATGGTCGACGCGGCCGTCGACGATATGGGCGCTGTGTACGCCACCCTTGACCGCGGACAGGGCGCAACCGATCTTGGGTAGCATGCCGCCGTAGATGGTGCCATCGTCGATCAGGGCGTCCACCTGGGCGGTGGTCAGGCCGGTGAGCACTTCCCCTGACTTGTTCTGAAGGCCGGCGACATTGGTAAGCAGCATGAGCTTCTCGGCTTTCATGACCTCGGCGATTCTGCCCGCCACCAGGTCGGCGTTGATGTTGTAGGCCTGGCCCTGGCGGTCGACGCCGATGGGGGCGATGACGGGGATAAAATCACTGGCGGTGAGCGAGTCGATGACGCCCACGTTGATGTGCTCCACCTCGCCCACATGGCCGATGTCGATGATCTCCGTCGCTTCCACCTCCGGCGTTCTGCGGCTTACCTTCAATTGCCTGGCGATAATCAGTTGGCCATCCTTGCCGGTGATACCGATGGCACGGCCGCCGGCATTGCCGATCATGCTGACGATTTCCTTGTTCACCGAGGCGCCGAGAACCATTTCCACCACATCCATGGTCCGGCGATCGGTGACGCGCATCCCGTCGACGAACTCGGACTCGATGTTGAGAGCTTTCAGCAGTTCGCCGATCTGGGGACCTCCCCCGTGCACCACCACCGGGTTCATGCCTACCAGCTTCATGAGCACAATGTCCCGCGCGAAGCTTTTCTTGAGTCTATCGTCGACCATGGCATTGCCGCCGTACTTGACCACGATGGTCTTGCCGATAAAGCGCTGGATGTAGGGCAGGGCCTCGGTGAGGATGCGGGCTGTGTCGATGGCGTCGTCTCGTGACAGTGACATGGTTGCAGGTTTCTCCTAAAAGTCGAGGTCGAGGCTGTCGTCGACCCGGGCAAGCTGTTCCCGAAAGACGGTCTTGATCCTTTCCAGGGCCTTTTCGGTATCGGCCTCGAATCGCAGGGTCAGGGCGGGGCCCGTGTTCGAGGCCCGCACCAGGCCCCAGCCATCGGCATACTCCACCCTGAGCCCGTCCAGCGTGTTGGTGTTGCCGTCTTCGAAGTCACCGGCCTCGACAAGGCGCTCGACGAGTTCGAACTTGCGCTCGTCCCCTACCGGTACTCTGATTTCCGGGGTCGATACCGACGCGGGCAGGGCGGCAAGGATATCGTCCAGGCCCTGTTCGCGAATGGTCATGATCTCCAGCAGGCGGGCGGCGGCGTAAAGGGCATCGTCGAATCCGTACCAGCGGTCGTTAAAGAACAGGTGGCCGCTGTATTCGCCCCCTACGGGAGCCCCGGTTTCAGCCATCCTGTTGCGCATGTGCGCATGCCCGGTCTTACCCATAACCGGGCGGCCCCCATAGCTGCTGATCAATCCGTGCAGGCGCCGGGTGCTCTTGACGTCGTAGATGACATCGGCGCCGGGGCTGCGGGCGACCACATCCCGGGCAAAGATCATCAGCAGTTCGTCGGGCCAGGCGATCCGTCCCGAAGCCGAAACCGCCACCAACCGGTCACCGTCGCCGTCGAAGGCAATCCCCAGGTCGGCCTTTTCGTGTTCCACCACGGTGATCAGATCGCGCAGGTTCTCTGTCACGGTAGGGTCAGGGTCGTGGTTGGGGAAGTCCCCGTCCACATCGCAGTAGAGTTCCACCACATCACAACCCAGTTCGCGCAGCAGCCGGGGAGCAAATTCTCCGGCGATCCCGTGTCCCCCGTCCACAACCACGCGGATACCGGTGGCGGGCAGAACATTTTCGACGATTGCCCCCAGGTAGTCGTCGACCAGGTCCTTGTCCTGCGATTCGCCCGGCTCGCCGGTGGCAAATCGTTTCTCTTCCATGGCTTGCCTGATTTCCTGAATCTCGCGGTTGCTGAGTACGTGCCCCCGGGAAATGATTTTGAAGCCATTGTCGGTGGCGGGATTGTGGCTGGCGGTTACCATGACCCCGGAGGTGGTGGTCTGAAGTGTTTCCAGGGCGTAATTGAGCGTGGGTGTTGGTACCCGGCCCAGATAGATCACATCGCATCCGGTGGAGAGGATGCCGCGGGTCAACGACCGGCTCAGGTCCGGGCTTGAATGGCGCCCGTCCGCCGCCACGGCCAGGGTGTGTTCGCCGTGTTCAAGGGCCCGGGTACCCAGTACCTTGCCCAACTGCTCGGCGAAATAGGTGTTGATCTGCGAACCGGCCCTGCCCCGGATGTCGTAATCCCGGAATACCCCGGCGGGTAGCGTATAGCTTTGTCCGGCTTTTTCTTCGGGTGTGCCATTGCCCGGCGAGGGCCGGTTGAAATCCGGCGTCGGCATCTGCGTTTCATCATTGATTCGTGGCGCTTCCCTGGGCGCGGTTTTCCGGGGCTTTATCGCGAAACGAATGACCAGTGCGCACAGGAGCAGGTCGAAGACAGCCAGCAAGGTGGCTGCCAGGGCGAATGGCCAGATTGTGGCTGGAATCGCTCCGGTCAGAGCCGGTCCGGGTCGAAAGTTGACGGACCAGCCGGGGACCCGTGTCGGGGCAATAAAGGGTTGCGCGTCCTCGGGGGCGCTGCCGAGCGTCACCAGCACCGCGGGGATATTGCCGGGCACCGCCTGGATCACCTGCACCTGCCCGGACGGTTGGCCGATCCCGGCGAGGTGTTCGCGCAGCTGGTTCAGGGGAAGTTCCAGAAGCAGTACGCCGGCAACCTGGCCGCCCTCCGGTACGGGCCGGGCCACATAGAGCCACCAGGTGCCGTCCAGCTTCGCCGCCTGGGGCGCGGGGCTGTCGCCGGCCAGGACTTCCCGGGTCAGCTCGAGCGCCACGAAGTTGCTGCTGACGGAAAAGGGGTTTTCACCGTCGGCCGGTACCCGGTACAGGCGTGCGTCTGCCCCCAAGCCACCACCGTCGTCATCGGTGGCTTCGGGTTGACTCAGGGCGCCCGGGCGGCGGGCCCGGGCGCCGGCCCTGGCGGTTGCCTCGTCAATAAACGCCGTGACCGCGGCGGCATAGGTCTCCGCCCGTTGCTGGGAGGCGGATTCCAGTGCCGCATTGCCGGGCTCTATCAGCAACGCCTGGTAGAGGTGCTGCCCGGCCGCCAGGCCCGCAATGAGCAGTATCGCCACCGTGGCGATGGCCCAGCGCGGCAGGGACGGCAACTTTTCAGGCAATGGCAATCTCACTCGGCGGGCTCCGGTTATTGTTCTGGCAGCGGAATTATACAGGCATTGTCACAGGGGTCATGGCGAGGCACGGCGGCGTTCATCGAGCCGGGTACTCAGCTTTTCGATCAGGACCCGCGCCAGTTGGCCCTTGCCCAGAAGGGGCAGCGCCTCGCGGGTGTCGTCGGTGATCAGCAGTACCTGGTTGTCCTCGCTGTTGAAGCCGATATCGCTTCGGGACACATCGTTGGCGATGATGGCATCCAGTTTCTTTTCGGCGAGTTTGCGCGAGGCGTGGGCTTCCAGGTCGTGGGTCTCGGCCGCAAAACCCACGGTAAAGGGCCTGTGGGGCAGGCCGGCCACGGTGGCGACGATATCCGGATTCTTGACCAGGGTCAGGGTCAGGATATCGTCGCTTTTCTTTATCTTGAGCGGTTCTTCCGAGCCGGGGCGGTAATCGGCCACCGCGGCGCAGCCGATAAAAAGGTCGCAACCGTCCGCCGCTTCGAGAGCGGCCGCGAGCATGTCGCGGGCGGAAGTGACAGATATGAGCCTCACCCGCTCCGGCGCCGGCAGGTTGGTGGGGCCGGAAATGAGTAGTGTTTCGGCGCCGGCCTCGGCGGCGGCTTCGGCCAGGGCATAGCCCATTTTGCCGGAACTGTGATTGCTCAAAAAACGAACCGGGTCCAACGCTTCACGGGTGGGGCCTGCGGTAATAACCACCTTCCTGCCTGCCAACTTCCCGGTCTTGAAAAGCGCCTCCACGGCCGCGACGATCGTCAGTGGCTCCTGCATCCGGCCCGGCCCGATATCGCCGCAGGCCTGGCTGCCTTCGCCGACGCCCAGCATTGCGAAGCCCCGGCTTTCCAGAGTGGCGATATTCTCGCAGGTGCTGGCCTTGGCCCACATGCCTTGATTCATGGCCGGCGCCACCGCAACGGGTGCAGCGGTGGCCAGGCAGGTGGCGGTGAGCAGGTCGTCGGCCTGGCCATGGGCGAGTTTGGCAATGAAGTCCGCCGAGGCGGGCGCGATCACCACCAGGTCGGCCCAGCGGGCCAGTTCGATGTGGCCCATGGCCGCCTCTGCTTCAGTGTCCAGCAGGTCCAGGTGCACCGGCTTGCCCGACAGGGCCTGCATGGTCAGTGGGGTGATAAATTCGGTGGCAGCCCGGGTCATGGCGACACGCACCTCGGCGCCGGCGTCCTGAAGGCGGCGAACCAGGTCGGCGCTCTTGTAGGCGGCAATGCCGCCGGTGACGCCCAGCAAAATGCGTTTGTTGGTCAGTGGAGCCATGACAACCTGCAAAGTGGCGGAAGGGCAGGGTAAGATACCATTGCCAATGGGATTTTCGAAGACAGGGAGTGTTGAGATGGCGATCCGAGACTGGCCCGAGGGTGAACGGCCCCGGGAAAAACTGCTGGCCCGTGGCGCCGGCGCCCTGTCCGACGCCGAGTTACTGGCGATTTTTCTGCGCACCGGTACCCGTGGGCTCTCCGCCGTGGATCTGGCGCGGGAACTGCTTGCCCAGTTTGGCGGCCTGGGCGGCTTGCTGGCGGCGGAGCGGCAGGCGTTTTGCACCGGTCGGGGCCTGGGAAACGCCAAGTATGTGCAGTTGCAGGCGGTTGTGGAACTGGCCCGCCGTCACCTGGGTGAAACCCTGGAGCGGGACCATGTCTTCACCAGTCCCTCGGCGGTGTCGGATTACCTGCAGGCAAGTCTGGCCCGCCGTAAACAGGAAGTCTTCCTGGTGCTTTTCCTCGATACCAGGCACCGGCTTATCGTGGGCGAGGAGCTGTTTTACGGCACCATCGACGGGGCCGGAGTTCATCCCCGGGAGGTGGTGCGCCGGGCTCTGCACCACAATGCCGCGGCGGTAATCCTGGCTCACAACCACCCCTCCGGGATAGCCGAGCCCAGCCGCGACGACGAACGGATAACCGCCGCGCTTCGCGATGCCCTGAAACTGGTGGATGTCCGGGTGCTGGATCATCTGGTGGTGGCGCCGGGCAGCACGGTGTCGCTGGCGGAGCGCGGCCTTTTCTGATGGCCACCGGATTTGATTTTGTCGGGCCGCTCTGGTATAAATCGCGCCTCTTTTGCGGGAGGCTCCCGCCCCGGGTGTCTTTTGCGACCCCGATTTCGAACATTCCCTATGGGGACCAACCGGGCCGTCAAAGCCGGCCAACAGGAATTTTAGAGGCGAAACCATGTCCAGAGTCTGTCAGGTTACCGGCAAGCGACCGATGACCGGTAATAACGTATCCCACGCCCATAACAAGACGCGCCGCCGCTTTGTGCCCAACCTGCACAGCCACCGATTCTGGGTGGAAAGCGAAAAGCGCTTCATTAAACTGCGTGTTTCCACCAAGGGCCTGCGTACCATCGACAAGTACGGCATCGAAAAGGTGCTGTCCGATATCCGCGGCCGCGGCGAAAAAGTCTGAGGAGGGCTGACCCATGGCCAATTCAAATCGCGACAAGATCAAGCTCGTATCCAGTGCCGGTACCGGTCACTATTACACCACCGACAAGAACAAGCGCACCACGCCCAACAAGCTGGAAATGAAAAAGTACGATCCCGTGGTTCGCAAGCATGTTATGTACAAGGAAGCCAAGATCAAGTAGGACAGGGGTCGCGCCGCCATCCGGGCGCATTCGCAACCCACAAAAAAGCCCGGCGTCGACCGGGCTTTTTTGTGGGCGTTCGCTTGTGACGCTTCCGGTTATCGTGCCTTCGTGGCCAGGGAAATGTCGTAAACTCCGGCTTCCCGGGCCTGGTCGGAAATCTGCACGAAGAGTTCGGACTTGGCCTTTGGGTGGGCGTTGATGATCACCTTGGCCTGAGGATTCTCGGCGTGGATCCTTTCCACGTTGGCGCGCACGGAGCGCACGTCGATACGCCGGCCCTGGAGCATGATGTCGCCGCTCTCGGTGATATTGAAAACGATGTTCTGCTGGGCCTGGTCCGGCGGCGGCTGATCGGTGGTGGGCGGCCGGTTGACGTCGACGCCCGACTCCCTGACGAAGGAGGCGGTAACGATAAAGAAGATGAGCATGATGAAGACAACATCAAGCATCGGAGTGAGGTCGATTTGCGACTCTTCCTCGGCCCTGCGTCTACCTAAGGCCATAAAATCCTACCCCTTTGGTTGGCGAAAGGTGGGCAATGATAACGGGTTGATCAACAATTGCCCACCCACAATTGATGAAAGCACCCAATCTTGTCCCGACTGGATTGCCACTCAGCGTTAAGGGAACCTAGTATGCCAGATTTTTGCCCAATGAGAAGAGCCCATGCCTGAGTTGCCCGAAGTGGAGACTACCCTGCGTGGCGTTTCGCCGCATCTCAGGGGTGCGACCGTCATCCGTGTGCTGGTCCGCAACGGGGCCCTCAGGTATCCGGTCGACCCGGGGCTGGACCGGCTGCTCGCCGGACAACCGGTCCGGGCCCAGCGCCGGCGCGGCAAGTACCTGCTGCTCGGTTTTCCCGCGGGAACCGTCATGGTGCACCTGGGCATGTCGGGCTCGTTGCGGCTGGTGCCAGCGGGCGAGCCACCGGGCAGGCACGATCACGTGGACCTCGAGCTGGATACGGGGCTGGCATTGCGCTACACCGATCCCCGTCGCTTCGGGCTGATGCTCTGGTGCGCCAGCGACCCGGATCAGCATTTCCTGCTCCGGGAACTGGGGCCGGAACCTCTGGCACCGGGTTTCTCCGGCGACTACCTGCGCCGCCGGGCCGGCGGTCGTTCGATGCCGGTGAAAAGCTTTCTCATGGATAGTCGCATAGTGGTGGGCGTGGGTAATATTTACGCCAACGAGGCCCTCTTTCTGGCCGGCATCCACCCGTTGCGCCGTTCGGGCCGGATTTCGCGCCCGCGCTATGACCGATTGGCGTCGGCGGTGAAAACGGTTTTAACCCGTGCCATTGAACAGGGCGGCACCACTTTGCGCAATTTTGTTGGTGGCGACGGCAAGCCCGGCTATTTCAAGCAGTCCCTGAATGTCTACGGCCGGGGTGGAGAACCCTGTCCCGGTTGCGGCAAGCTGCTCCGGGAGGTGCGCCTGAACAACCGTGCCACGGTCTACTGTACGCGATGTCAGCGCTGAAATGTCAGCCGGCGAACTTGCGGCGCAGCGCCCGGGCCACCTCGGGGTGCACGAAAGGTTCGATATCGCCGCCCAGGGACGCAATTTCGCGCAACAGGGACGAGGAGATGTAGGAGTGTTTTTCGGCGGGGGTGAGGAAGATCGTTTCCGCTTCCGGTGCCAGGGCGCGATTCATGTTGGCCAGCTGGAATTCGTACTCGAAGTCGGAGACGGCGCGCAGGCCCCGGAGGATGGCAGTGGCCTTCTGGTCCTTGGCGAAATTCACCAGCAGGTAATCGAAGCCAATCACCTCGACATTGGGAACATGGGCGAGAGCGGTCCTTGCCAGGGATATCCGGTCTTCCAGGTTAAACAGGGGTTTCTTTTTCTCGCTGCTGGCCACGGAGACAATGATCCGGTCGAACAGGTTGCTGGCCCGCTCCACCAGGTCCGTGTGGCCGTTGGTGATCGGGTCGAACGTGCCCGGGTAAATGACGATTCTCATGGTGGTCCCTCCCTCAGGGGCGGCGGATGGTACACAATTTACTCCGCGTGCTCAATTTGGTACAGACGGCAGTGCACGTCGCCGGCGGTTCTGTCGCGGTAAAGAACCCAGCCCGGCGGGGCTGAGAAGAGGGTATCGGCGCCTGTTTCAATATAGACCCGGCTGCCCGGTCGCAGCCAGTTGCTGCGGTTGAGCTGCTCACAAACGGAATCGAGAAGATCGGTACCGAACGGCGGATCCAGGAAGACGATGTCAAAGGGGGCGGCGTCCCGGGTTTCGAGCCACTGGCGGACATCGGCCCGCTCGATCCGGGCCCCGGCCGCGTCCAGGTTTTCCCGGGAGCGCATTAACTGGGCGCAGGCGTCCCCGTCTGTCTCCAGGAGCACCACCTCCGCGGCGCCCCGGGACAGGGCCTCGAAGCCCAGCGCCCCGGAACCGGCAAAGGCGTCCAGGCAGCGGCTGTCCGTCAGATCCGGGCCCAGCCAGTTGAACAGGGTTTCCCGCAGGCGGTTGCCCGTCGGGCGCAGTCCGGGGACATCCGGGAATGGCAGGCGCCGGCCCCGCCACCGGCCGCCGATGACGCGCAGCTCGTTGGCGCCGCCTTTTGCCTTTCTCGATCGTCGCTGTTTCGCCAATGTGTCGGTGCTCCGGTTGCCGGGGCAATCTCTCAGTCACCCCCAAGAAATGGTAGGATACAACGCTTTTCAAACCAGCCGGAATCAGTTTTTCATGGTCGACAGTAGTGACAAAGGCGTTGGCAACGGGGACAGAAAGGGCGGTTTCCTGTCCCGGTTCCTGGGCAAAAAGAAAGAAGCGGCCGGCGAATCCCCGGCTGCGGAGGCCGGGCGGGCACCGGAGCCGCGCTCTCCGCCGCCTCAGCGGGTGGCACCGCAGCCGGAAAAACCCGGGGGCAAGTTCCGGCAGGCCCTGTCCCGCACCGGCAAGGGTTTCGGTCGTCTTTTTCTGGGCGATAAAGTCATCGACGAGGACCTGCTGGAGGACCTGGAGACCCAGTTGCTCTCCGCCGACATGGGCATGGAGGTCGCCACCGTCGTGATCGACGCCCTCACCGACCGGGTCAAGCGCCGGGAACTGGGCGACGCGGATGCCCTGAGGGGCGCGCTGCACGGCTTGCTGGTGGATATTCTCAAACCCTGTGAACGCCCCTTGGACGTGACGGGCGAGAAGCCCTTCGTGATCCTCACCGTGGGCGTCAACGGTGTCGGCAAAACCACCACCATTGGCAAGCTGGCCAAGGGTTTCCTGGCCGAGGGCCGGGACGTGATGCTGGCAGCCGGCGATACCTTCCGTGCCGCGGCCGTGGAACAGCTCCAGGTCTGGGGAGAGCGGAACGACGTGCCGGTGGTCGCCCAGCATACCGGTGCCGACAGCGCCTCGGTAATATTCGATGCCGTGCAGTCCGCCCGGGCCCGGGGCACGGATGTGCTCATCGCCGACACCGCCGGGCGCCTCCACACCAAGAGTAACCTCATGGAGGAGTTGGAGAAAATCAAGCGTGTGCTGGCCAAGCTCGACGAGTCGGCGCCCCACGAGATACTTCTGGTGCTCGATGCCGGCACCGGCCAGAATGCCGTGGCCCAGATGAAGCAGTTCCATGAGGCCGTGGGGGTCACCGGCATTGCCGTGACCAAGCTCGACGGTACCGCCAAGGGGGGCATTATCTTCGCCCTCTGCCAGCAATTCGGCGTGCCGGTGCGCTATATTGGTGTCGGCGAGGGGGTGGACGACCTGCAACCCTTCAGGGCGGACGATTTCGTTTCCGCGTTGCTGGGGGACTGACGCCGGCCATGATCCAGTTCGACCGCGTCAGCAAGCGCTACCCGGGTGGGCACGAGGCCCTGACGGACCTGAGTTTTCATCTCGACGACGGCGAATTCGCCTTTCTCACCGGCCACTCGGGCGCCGGCAAGAGTACGCTGCTCAAGTTGATCATGCTTATGGAACGTCCGTCCACCGGGCACGTATTGATCAATGGCAAGAATCTCGGTCGACTGCACAGAAGCCAGATTCCCGGTTACCGGCGCCGGGTCGGGGTGGTGTTCCAGAGTCACCACCTGCTTTTCGACCGCAGTGTCTACGACAATGTCGCCCTGCCGCTTCAGGTTTCCGGCTATCCGGTGGCCGACACCGGCCGCCGGGTGCGGGCGGCCCTGGACAAAGTGGGCTTGCTGGGCAAGGAGAAGCTCAACCCCATTGCCCTTTCCGGCGGGGAGCAGCAGCGGGTCGGCATTGCCCGGGCCGTGGTGCACAAACCGCGCATACTCCTTGCCGACGAGCCCACCGGGAACCTCGATCCGGCCCTCTCGGAAGAGATCATGGCTCTGTTCCGCCAGTTCAACGAGGTGGGTGTTACCGTCCTGGTCGCCACCCACGACATTGCTCTGATTTCCCCCCTGCATTGCCGGGAGCTGAAACTCCGGGAAGGTAGCCTGGTGGGAGGCGGCGGCCATGAGGCGGTCTGAACCCCGCAGGCCGGGCAAGCGAAGCCAGCGGCGTACCGCCATTGGCGCCAGCGGCAGCCGGACCCGCTTTAGACAACGTATCCGAAGCTACCTCCAGCACCACCGGCAAACTTTTTACGACAGCCTCGCCCGGCTCCGTGCGACTCCCGTGCAAAGCGTGATGACGTTGCTGGTGATTGCCATAGCCCTGGCGCTGCCCGCCGGTCTCTATGTGGCCATGGAGAACCTCCACCAGTTGGGCGGCGAGATTCGCACCAGTGCGAGGATGACGGTCTTCCTTAAACGGGATACCGGCCCCGACGCCGCCCGGGCGGCCATGGCCGAGTTCCGCCAGCTGGCGGGCATCGAGAGCCTGACCTATGTTTCCCGGGAGCAGGCACTGGCCGAGTTCGAGGAATTGTCGGGCTTCGGGGACATCCTCGACTCCCTGGAGCAAAATCCCCTGCCGCCGGTGGTGCTGGTCCAGTTCGACAGCCATGTCCGCGCGGATCCACAGGCATTGACAGCCCTGGCGGCAGGCCTGGCCGAACATCCGCGCGTCGACGATGTGGCGGTGGACAGGCTCTGGCTGCAACGGCTGCAGGCCCTGCTGGAAACCGGGCGTGACCTGGCTTACGCACTGGGCGCCCTGTTGGGCCTGGGGGTGTTGCTGGTGATGGGCAATACCATTCGCCTGGCCATCGAGAACCGGCGCGACGAAATCCTGGTGGTCAAACTGGTGGGTGGCACCGATTCGTATGTCCGCCGGCCGTTTCTGTATACCGGGCTCTGGTACGGCATCGGCGGTGGTCTGCTGGCCTGGCTGCTGGTCCTGGGAGGGCTCATGTGGATGCAGGGGGCCATCGAACGGGTGGCCGGGCTCTATCAGCTCGGTTTTGCGCTTTCGGGACCCGGTGTCGAGGGCTTTTTTATTCTGCTGCTTGCCGGCGGCGGACTGGGCCTTGCCGGTGCCTGGCTGGCGGTGGCCCAGCATGCCCGGCGGATCGAGCCCCGGTAGCCGGTTCAGTGCCGGAACGCCGGCTAAAATAGTTGTGTAAACAGCAGGTTAACGGAACTTTCACGACCTCTGGACATCTAATGCATCAGTGATAGACTTAACCGGCTTAAAACACCGAGGGGAATCCATGAACAAAAGTTTACAGCCTGTTGCAACGCTGTCGCCGGGGGAAAGCCTGGGGACCTATATACAGGGTGTCAACGCGATTCCGGTACTCAGCGTCGACGAGGAGAAAAGCCTCGCGGAACGCCTGTATCATCATCAGGACCTGGATGCCGCCCGCGAGCTGGTGATCTCGCACCTGCGTTTCGTGGTCCATATTGCCCGCTCCTACAATGGTTATGGACTGCCCCTGGCGGACCTGATTCAGGAAGGTAATGTGGGGCTGATGAAGGCGGTCAAGCGTTTCAACCCGGAAAAGGGTGTGCGTCTGGTTTCCTTTGCCGTGCACTGGATCAAGGCCGAAATTCACGAATACATCCTGCGCAACTGGCGTATTGTCAAGGTGGCCACCACCAAGGCCCAGCGCAAGCTGTTTTTCAATCTGCGCAGCGCCAAGAAACGCCTGGCCTGGCTCACCAACGACGAGGCCGAAGCCATTGCCGGCGACCTGGGCGTTGGTGTCAAGCAGGTGCGGGAGATGGAGAAGCGTCTTTCCGCCCGGGACACCGCGTTCGATGCACCGGACGATGACGACGATGACAACGCCTACCAGGCACCGGTCTACTACCTCGAGGACAAGCGGTCCGACCCCGCCGTGCAGCTTGAGCAGGCCGACTGGGAACAGAACAGTTACGGCAGGCTTGCCAGTGCCGTGGCCGGGCTCGACGAACGCAGCCGGGATATCATCCAGCAGCGTTGGCTTAACGACGGTGAAAAGGCCACGCTTCACGACCTGGCGGCCAAGTACGGCGTATCCGCCGAGCGCATCCGCCAGCTCGAGCAAAACGCAATGAAAAAGGTCCGGGCCGTGATGGAGGCCTGAGGCCGCACCGGATGGGGCGGCCAAAGCCGGCCCGCCACCGATATCCAAAGCCGCGTCAATCGCGGCTTTTTTATGGCATTCCTCCGGGATCGGGCCGGCGAGTCTTTTCGGGAGAACCAGATGCACAATCTTCTCGGGTTAATCGCCGCGCTGAGCGGTTTTATTGCCGTTGCTGCCGGGGCCTTCGGCGCCCACGGCCTGAGGCAGCGTCTCGATGCGGGCATGCTCGATGTCTGGCAGACCGCGGTCGCCTACCAGCTCTACCACAGCCTGGCACTGCTCGCGATCGCCGCCATTCCCGGCCTTGCGGCCAGCCGTTTGGCCGTCGGCGCGGGTTGGCTGTTTGCCGGGGGTATCGTCCTCTTTTCCGGCAGCCTCTATATCCTGGCCCTTTCCGGCACCCGCTGGCTGGGCATGGTCACCCCCCTGGGCGGCCTGCTCTGGCTGACGGGCTGGCTGCTCCTGGCGGTGGCTTTCGTCCGTGGCTGAGGCCGGTTGAGTGACGGAATTCATGGATATCCGCCCCCAGTACAAGAAAAAGCCGGTGCGCAGCTACGTGGTGCGGGCCGGGCGCATAACGGAGGGTCAACGCCAGGCGTTCACCGACCACTGGGGACGCTACGGATTGAGCCTTTACGACGGCAGGGTCGACTGGTCGGCCATCTTCCACCGCTCCGCGCCGGTGGTGCTGGAGATCGGTTTCGGCATGGGCGACTCCCTGGCGGAGATGGTCGAGGCGGAAGCGGACAAGGATTTCGTCGGCATCGAAGTACACCCCCCCGGGGTGGGCCGGTTGCTCAACCGGGCCGCCGAAAGGGGGCTTCACAACCTGCGGATCTATATGGCCGACGCCATCGACGTCCTGGATGATTGCATACCCGAGCAGAGCCTCGACCGGGTGCAGATATATTTCCCCGACCCCTGGCCCAAGAAAAGACACCACAAGCGCCGGTTGGTCCAGCCCGCCTTTGTGGAAAAGATCCGGCGCAAACTGGTACCCGGTGGCTTGCTGCACCTGGCCACTGACTGGGAGGATTATGCGCAGCACATGCTGGCGGTCATCGATCCGTTGCCCGGCCTGGAAAACCTGGCCGGTCCCGGGGAGTTCTCAGAACGGCCGTCTTTTCGCCCGCTCACCAAATTCGAGCGCCGTGGCCGGAATCTGGGCCACGGTATCCGGGATCTGCTCTACCGGCGCCGGCCCTGAGCGCTGAAGCCGGAAAAGTGTGGTACCGCCCCTGTGGTTCTCGGCCGCGATGCGTTACCATCGGGCCTTCCATTTTCTGTAAATAAGGATGTCCGACGTGAAACTGAAACGCATGGCTGGCATTGTGGCGGTCGCGGTCTTGATCGGGGGTTGCGATCAGGCGACGAAAGACAGAGAAAGCAGTAGCGAAGCGGCGCTCTCCACCCAGGAGCAAAAGCTCAGCTATATTTTCGGCCAGAATATCGGGAGCCAGTTCCGTTCGGAATCGGTGGATGTTGATGTCGAGGCTTTCTCCGCCGGCGTCCGGGATGCCCTGGACGATGCCGAGCCGAGGCTCAGCGAAGAGGAAATGATGACGGTGCTCGAGGCTTTCCAGGAGCAGCAGATCGCCAAGCAGGAAGCGGAAACCGCCGCAGCGGCGGAAGAGAACAAGGCCGCCGGCGAGGCTTTCCTGGCGGAAAATGCCGAAAAAGAGGGTGTTGTGGCCCTGGACAGCGGCCTGCAATACAAGGTTATCGAGGAAGGCGAGGGCGCCTCGCCCGCCGCCGACGACACCGTCAAGGTTCACTATCGGGGTACCCTCATTGACGGCACCGTCTTTGACAGTTCCTACAAGCGGGGCGTGCCGGCCACCTTTGGCGTCAACCAGGTGATTCCCGGCTGGACCGAGGCGCTTCAACTGATGAAGGAAGGCGCCAAGTGGGAACTCTATATTCCCCCCTCCCTGGCCTATGGCCCCGGCGGCACCGGCGGCGCCATCGGACCCAACGAGACCCTGATTTTTGAAGTGGAGCTTCTCGATGCCTCCGTGGACGAGGGCGAAGATGCCGCAGCGGCTTCCGGCGAAACCGAACAATCCGCCGGGGATGCTATACAGTAGCGAGCGTTTAGGTGTGGTTCAGGGCGTTCGCTAACGCGGGCGTCCCTATCCCGCCAGGCTCGCTTTCTCCGTGGGCTGAAGGCAAACCACCTGATTCCTTCCCTTGCGCTTGGCCTCGTAGAGGCCATCGTCCGCGATCTTGAGCAGTGTCTCTTCGGTGCCGTGTTCCGGGGACAGGGTGGCGACACCGATGCTGACCGTTATCCGGTGGCTGTCCTTGCCCACGATGATGTGCTGGTCGGCGATATCCCGGCGGATCCGTTCCGCGGCGACCAGGGCACCGGCGCGATCGGTGTGGGGGCAGAGAATGGCAAATTCCTCGCCGCCGTAGCGGCACAGGATGTCCGCTTCGCGCACCGCCCGGGAGCAGATATTGCTTAGCACCCGGAGAATCTCGTCGCCGACCATGTGGCCGTATTCGTCGTTGACGTTCTTGAAGTTGTCCACGTCAAGGATCATCACTGCCAGGGGGTGGCGGTACCGCACCGCCTGGGCCAGGTTTATGCCCAGCTGTTTCATCATCACCCGACGGTTGTAGAGCCTGGTGAGTGGATCCCGTTCCGCCGCTTCCCGCAATTGCTGATTGAGCCGGTCCTGTTCGTTCAGGGCCAGGTAACAGGTGCCGCCCACGGACGCCATGATAAAAAGTGCCAGCATGTTGTTGGTGGTGGCCAGGAGATCGCCGGTATCCCCGGGGGCAATAATGGCGCCGCTAAGAATCAGCAGGATGCTCAGGAAAGTAAAGGACACCACCAGCCGGCAGGAGTGGGCGAGCAGGCCGATGATAATGGTGGTGACAAAGGCAATATTGGTGGCGACTTCCGGGGGTTGTGACAGACTGAACCAGAAAATCGCTGCACTGAGAATGAGGCCGGCCAAGAGCGCGGGAAGCTCGCGTCCCTGTAATTTTTTGAACATCGCGGTGACAAGCCCGTTTGGGTTCCTGTTTCCCCGGACGACACTGGACACTGCGAGTCGCTCGGGGGCGGCACATCGGCGAAAACGGCGTCGCCGGCAAGCTGGATCGAACGCCGATGGCGAAATACTACGACAAACCGTGAGCGAGCAAAATGCCCAATTAAGGGCGATCAAAGGGGCATCAGTTCGTTTTGGGCCCTGCCGGGCCGGCAGGTGGCCTCGCTTTCCATTGGCAGGCCGCCCTAGCGGAATGTCCGAAAAACCTGCCACAGGGCCAAACCGGCGAGCACGGCGAAGGCGATCAGTGTCCACCCCGGTATACTCAATCCCAGCAAGCTCCACTGCACCTCGGCGCAGTTACCGTCGCCGCGCAGCAGCATGGGCAATGCCTCCATCAGTGGGAAGGAGTCGATCAGGTAATCCGCAGGAGGGCCGCAGGCGGGGACCCTGTCCTCGGGAAGACTCTGTAGCCAGAGCTGGCGGATGGCGAAGCCCGCTCCCGCCAGGGCCGATATTGCCGCCACGGCACCGTATACCCGTGTTCCTTTGCGGCCGGGGTTGTGTACGAAAGCCGCGAGGGCGATGACCCCGGTTGCGACGACGAAGCACCGCTGGACGAGGCATAGATAACAGGGATAGAGCGCCATCACCTCCTGCATATAGAGAGCGACGAGGATCAGCCCGAGGCAGAAAAGGGCCATGGCCAGGAAGGTGATGCGGGATCGCGGCATGGCGTTCAAAGCTCCTGATTGAAAAACCGGTTTCTTTCGCGCCGGGCAAATTCTAGCAGCACTGGCAGCAATTCCTCGAAATCCCGTTCCAGGGCTTTCCGGTTGGCTTCCAGTTCCGGCCAGGCCTCGCCCATGGGAACGGGCCGCCGGAGGCGTTGGCCGACCCGGGTCAGCATTATGGGCACCGCCTCGGTGGAGGCATAGCTCTCCAGCCAGGCCACCCGCGGCGCGGCTTCCGCAAAGCGAAGGGCGCCGGCGGGTAATAATGGCTTACGGACCGCAAGGTGGTGGTAAAACGCTGCGCAGTAATCGCTCAGTGCCTGGTCGTGGAGGTGTTCCCAGCGACTGGCCAGCAGGTGATCGAAGTAGATATCCAGGACGATACCGGCGTAGCGACGCCACCCGGGGGAAAGCCGGCTTTTCGCCGTTCGGAAGGCGGGCTGGTCGTCGGTCAGTGAATCGATGCGGCGGTGCAGTTGAATGCCGAACTCAATGGCCGGGGGGTAAGTTTCCCGCAGGGGCCCCTTGACGAAATCCCCCAGCAGGCCGCCGACCTGCACGTCCGGGTCGGCGCCCGACAATAGCAGGTGGGCGAGATAGTTCACAGGGCGTGCTGGCTGTAGTAGTCGCGCAGGAAACTCTCGAAATCCTGGCGGTCACGTTGTTCCAGTTCCTCCTGGTCGTGCCAGGAGCGTTCGGTCATGTCCCGGAAGCCCTCTTCCTCTTCGGCGGTCAGGGATTGCGCCAGGAAGTAATCCCGGTGGGTCCGGGCGTGGTCAAGCGCCAACTGGAAATAACTGACCTGGTCGCGGCGCATGGCCGCCAGGATACGGGCGGAGGGGGTTTCTTCCGGGTATTGCAGGCGTCGCTGCATGGCCGCCAGGGCGTCGGCGTAGGCACCGGTATCGTTGGCCCGGTCGAGCAGGTTGGCGATCGGTGCCATGTCGGTCATGACTTCACGTCCCCATTCCCGTGCCGAAATACTTTCGCCGTTGCGTTCCAGGGTCAGCGCCGGGTCCCGCCCCCGGTAGACCGTGGCCATCTGGTTACCCCGAATCCTGTCGTTTTCATCGGCATCGGTCTCCGGGCTGTCGGCGAGCAGGCAGTGCATCAGGAAAATATCGAGGAAATGGATCTGTTCCTCGCCGATGCCCTCGGGAATGAAAGGGTCCAGGTCGATGCAGCGCACCTCGATATATTCGACGCCCCGTTCCTTCAGGGCCTTGAGCGGGGTTTCGCCGGTGCGGGTGGTGCGTTTGGGGCGGATGGTGCTGTAGAACTCGTTCTCGATCTGCAGCAAATGGGTACTTAACTGCCGGTAGTTGCCGTCTTCGTCCCGGGTGCCCACGCGGGCGTAAGGGGGGTAGGGGCGGGAGAGTCCGTCCCGCAGGGTGTCGATATAACTGTCCAGGTCGTTGTAACAGATCACCAGCGAGGACTGTGCATCGCTCTGGTAGCCCAGGTCGCCCATGCGCAGGGAAGTGCCCAGTGGGGCGCAGAGGGTGTGGGCGTTGCCCTCGAAGGGTTCCAGGTGGTGTTCCCGTCCGGCCACGAAGGAGGGGCAGACCGCCGGTGCCGCGCCAAACAGGTAGAGCAACAGCCAGGTCAGGCGACGGAAATTGCGGATCAGGTCGAAATAGCGCTGGGTCTTGTAGGCCTGGAAACTCCGGCTGTCGCCCGCTGCTGTCTGCAGGAGATGCCAGAGTTCGTCGGGTACCGACCAGTTGTAATGGATGCCGGCGATGGTCTGCATGAGCCGGCCGTAGCGATGGCCGAGGCCCAGGCGGTAGACGGTTTTCATCCTGCCGATATTGGAACTGCCGTAGGTGGCCACGGGAATCGAGGCATCATCGCCCAGGACGCAGGGCATGCTGTGCACCCAGAGCAGTTCGTCGTCCAGGTGCCGGTACACGTAGGCGTGTATGCGGCGCAGGGTATCCAGGGCCTGCCGGGTGTCGTGCAGGGGGGGAGTGATAAGTTCCAGCAGGGCTTCGGAATAGTCCGTGGTGATTCGGGGGTGGGTAAGGGCGGAGCCCAGCGCCCGGGGGTGGGGTGTCTGGGCGAGCTTTCCCCGGGGGGATACCCGCAGGCTTTCCTTTTCGATGCCGCGCCGGATTCCGGTGAGCAATCGACGATTTTCAGGCGCCTCCAGAAGGCGCATTGCACGGTGGCTAGTGGGCAAGAGCGACTACCTTGTAAATCCCTTGTGTAGAGGATGGCGCGTAAAAGTCAGGCCGCGCTCCGGGCGGCGGAAAGCCGCGGCAGGCCCTTGTCGTCCACCTCGCAGGCTACCACCCGGGCTCTCAGGTCAGTGTCCCGCGCTGTGAGTTCGACCAGTTGGTTCAGTGCCACGTCTTTATGGGGAGAGTGGAAGACGTCACGGGCGTCGCAGCCGGGAACCCATTCCAGGTGCTTGTTGAGAAACTCCCCGGCCTGGTTTTGCAGGATGAACAGTGACACGTGCAATCCCCTCAGTCTGTACAGCGGACCGGGGCACAGTTTAACCGATAATGGCGGCTCGGCAAGAACCGGAGCCGGAAGCCTGCCATATTCCGGTCATAGAGATTGCCCAGACTGTCGGCTATCCAGGGCAACTACAGGTGACAGGTTATGCAGGTGACGGTAATGGGCAGCGGTTATGTGGGACTGGTGACCAGTGTGTGTCTCGCCCATGTGGGCCACCGGGTGGCCTGTTTCGATATCGACAGTGAGCGAATCGACGGCTTGCGGCGGGGGATCTGCCCGATTTTCGAGCCGGGGCTGGAGGATTATATCGCCGGTGAACAGGAGCGTGACCGACTTCGTTTTACGGCCGATCCGTCCGGGGTGCTGGCGGATCCGGACCTGATCATTATCGCCGTCGGTACGCCCCAGGGCCAGAATGGTGACGCGGACACGCGTCAGGTGCTGGCGGCGGCAAAAATGATCGGCGAGCACATGATGCAGGAGACCGTGGTGGTCACCAAGTCAACGGTGCCCGTGGGCACGTCCGGGAGGGTGCGGACCGCCATCTTGGAAGCCCTGTCCCGGCGCGGGCTGGTGATTCCCTTTTCAGTGGCCTCGAATCCGGAATTCCTCAAGGAAGGCGCAGCCATCGAGGATTTTATGAAACCGGACCGAATCATCCTGGGTACCGACAGCCTCCGGGTGGAACAACTGATGCGCCAGTTGTACGCTCCCTTCAACCGCCAGCGGGAGCGGCTCATGGTCATGGATGTACGATCCGCGGAGCTCACCAAGTACGCGGCCAACGCCATGCTCGCCACCAAGATCAGCTTTATCAATGAAATGGCCAATATCGCCGAACGTGTCGGTGCCGACATCGAACATGTCCGGCGCGGGATCGGGGCCGACCCCCGCATTGGCCATCACTTTATCTACCCGGGGTGCGGATTTGGCGGCTCCTGTTTTCCCAAGGACGTGACGGCCCTGGAATCTACCGCCATGGAAGCGCAGTATCGCCCCCAACTGCTGCGCGCCGTGCGCGAAGTCAATGAGCGCCAGAAGCAGGGCCTGTTCGATAAGATTTACCGCTATTTCGGCGGTGATCTGCGCGGCCGGGTCATTGCGCTTTGGGGGCTCGCTTTCAAACCGGGTACCGACGACATGCGCGAGGCACCCAGCCGGTCCCTCATGGAAGCCCTCTGGGATATGGGCGGCGAGGTGCGTGCCTACGACCCCCAGGCCGCGACGGAATGCCGGCGCCTGTACGGCGATCGTCCCGGTCTCGAGCTGGTGGCTTCGCGGGAGGCCGCCCTAAAGGGCGCGGATGCCCTGGCCATCTGTACCGAGTGGAAAAGTTTCTGGGCGCCGGACTTTGCTGCCATTCGGGAGGCGTTGGCCACCCCCGTGATTTTTGACGGCCGCAACCTCTTCGATCCGGCCGTTGTTGCGGGATTCGGCCTGGACTATATCGGTATGGGCCGGGCCGGCTGTGCGACCCCGGATCCGTCAAGGTTGTCCGAATCCGTCGACCCGGCGCGGACACTGCTGGCTGTCTGATCCTGTCAGTCCGTATCGCGGTTCTTGAAAGGCCGGGAAAACTGGAAGCTCAGAAAATTGATCAGGCTCAGGACCAGGGCGATTTCGTAACGCTGGTAGGCGACGGCGATACCGATAGCGCCGGTATTCCAGATACTTGCCGCGGTGGCGGTACCCGTTACCTGGTCCCGGTTCTTGAGAATGGCGCCACCGCCGATAAAGCCGATGCCGGTGATGATCCCGTACATGACCCGGGCTTCCGCCGGCGATCCCTCATAAACCTGCATGCCGATCAGCATATAGCCGCAGGAGGCCAGGGACACCAGGGGAAAGGTGCGCAGGCCGGCACCGCGACTGCGGGCCTCGCGGTCCCACGCCACCGGCAGGGCCAGCGCAAAGGCGATACCCAGCTGGTAGAGGTGTATCCAGATCTGCTGCCAGTCCAGGTTCATCGGTGCCGGCGCCTTAGAAGCGGTAGGAAACCGCGATCGAGCCGAATTCGTCGGGGTCGTCCTGCTTTTCGAATTCCCGGCTCTGAAAGATATTGGTGATGGAAATGCGCCAGCCGTCCCAGCCCATCACCGCTCCGGCCTGGACGCTGCCCACCCATTCCCGGGGCTCGACGCTGTGGCTGTCGCCGTCGCGATTGCCGTTCAGGAAAATGTTGTAGTCCACGTACTGGCCCCGCGCACCGGCGAAAACATACCAGTAGAACGGTTGCGGGGACCTGAAATAGTGGCTGCCCACCGTGCGGGGCCGGATCAGGGGTGGCCCGTAGTCGGCGTCGAGGCCGTCCCCGATCCGCAGGGTCAGCCCCGCCTGGGCGCGGCGCTGTGAACTGCCCAGGGTGAAACCCGTGGCGGGGAGCATGTCCAGGTGGTCGTCGACAAGGGTGATGGTCCACTCCCGCTGGTAGCGCAGGTCGACGGTCACTTCATCGTCCAGCTGGTTGTCCCAGCCTTTCGGCGTATCCGAATCGAGTACTTTATGGATCGCCTTCTGGGTATTCTCCGCGCCGGAGTCCGGGCCCACCAGGCCCACCACCAACTCCACCGTATCCACATGGCGATCGCCGGATTCCCTGGATTCGCTGACCAGGCCCAGGCTTGTATAGAGCCAGCCGGCGTAGGGTCGGTCGTCGGCAATCACCGTTTCCGCCTGCAGGTTGTCGGGGGTGTACATCTGCTGGCCCAGGGACCAGGAAAAGCGGGTTTCGTCGTCTTTGTCGTGGAAGGGCAACAGCGCCGCGGCCCGTTCGAACCAGCCCGGCATATAGGTGTCGCTCACATAGGCGATCTCGGTACCGTGGGTGTAGTGTTCGTCGCCACCGCTGGCAAACAGGTCGTTCTCCAGAGCCAGGGTCAGGGTGCCCTTGCCGTCATCGGCAAGCGTGGCAAGAGACATGGCCAAGGCGCCGGCCAGCACGGCCGGTTGCAAAGTCTGCCTTCGGGATCCCCGCTTGTCCTTGAACATTTTTGCTTTTTCTCTCTGACGATAATAACGGCGGGCTCGCTCGTCCCTGCAAATGGTTTCCGCAAGAGGGAGAGAAAGTATAGAAGCGGTGCCGGGAGCTCGCCAGCCGAATCAGCTTATGGTTTTTGTCGAGTGCCGGGGCGGCAGACGCAGAATTTCGCCGGCGGTCTCGTCGTTGGCGGCACCCCGCTCGCACTTGAAAGCGCCCTGGAGATCGCCCCAGTGGAGCAGTTCCAGGTGCCCGTCCCGGTGTTCCACCAGGGCGGTGCAGCTCTCGACCCAGTCGCCGTCGTTGCAATAGAGCAGGCCGTTTATAGTGCGAATCTCGGGCTGGTGGATGTGGCCGCAGACTATACCGTCGAAGCCCCGCCGCTGGGCTTCCGCGGCGGCGGCGACCTCGAAGGCCTCGATGGCCGCCCGGGCGTTGCCGACCCGGTTCTTGATGTAGTAGGCCAGTGACCAGTAGGGGAGTCCCATCCGGGCCCTGATGCGATTGTGCCATCGGTGGAGAAAGAGCAGAAAGTCGTAACTCAGGTCACCGGCGATACGGTGCAGCAGACTGCAGCGCACGGCACTGTCGAACTGATCCCCGTGCACCATGAGCAGCCGTTTGCCGCTGGCGGTTCGGTGTGTGGCCTCGTTGACGATGTCGATATTGAGAAGCTGCCTGCCCGCCAGGTCGCGGGCCTGCTCATCGTGATTGCCGGGAATGTAGACGATCCTGACACCGCTGTCGGCCAGGTCCACCAGCTTGCGAAGGACCGCGTGGTGGCTGGCCGGCCAGTTGAACTGCCGGCGCAGGGCCCAGCAATCCACCACGTCTCCCACCAGGTATATGACCCGGGTCCTGACGCTGTTCAGGAAGTCCAGCAGGAATTCCGCCCGGCAACCCCGGTAGCCCAGGTGCAGATCGGAAAGCCAGGCGGCGTTGACGGAGACCGTTTCAGGGGGAATCGTAGTGGCCATGGGCATGACTCCTTGCGTTGTCATCGGTGAGTTCCGGTGAAACGTCTCTGGCTTCCGTGGAGACTGTCGCGGGAGTGATCTCCGGCAGGATGGCCCGGTCCCAGAGGGAGCGGGAGAGTTCGCCGATATCCGCCACCGCGCCGGCTGCCAGCCATTCGCAGATGCCCCTGGCGACATTGGGATAGATCACCCGCGCGCCTTCGGCGCTGTCCAGCCAGCGCGAGACCCTGGCGGCGTCCAGGCTGTGCATGGTGTGGCCGTAGCCGAGCAGGTCCAGGGCCAGGGTGTTGGAATATTGTTCGGGTTGGCCGTGTACCGGCTTGACCAGGAGTTTCCGTCCAAGCTGGAGTACCTCACTGGCCAGTTCGAACCCGGCGTTGCAGATCACGCCCTCGCAGTGGTGCAACTCATCCTGGAATGCCTCGCGCTGGGGCTTGTGCCAGGTCATGTGGCCATCCGGGACACCGGGCGCATCCGGGTGGTAAATGCTGAACCGGTATTCCGGGAAGGCATTGAGCAGGAAGCTGATGGCGGCGGTGGACTCGAAAGGGAGGTAGACAATGATAAGACCCTTTTCCAGCCGGCTGTTGCGACCGCCCACGGGGGCGATCGGGGGCAGTATGGGCGCGTTAAAGTGGTGCCAGTGCACACCGAGCTTGCGCCGGGCCGGAGCGAACTGTCTCATGATTGTCCGTTGTGCCGCGCTCCCGCGGTACTGGGGAATCGGGTATTCAAAGGCGTACTGGTGACCGAGCCCGATGGAGGGAATGCCTTTCAGCCGCGCGGCCCATGCAGTGATGGGCTCGTAATCGGTGATAACCAGGTCGTAGCGCTCCAGTTCGAGTCGCCTGATGTCCCGGAGAAAAGCCAGGGGCCTGGCTTTGACCATTGTTGCCAGGGGGCGTATCCGACCATCGCTAACGGCGAAGGTGAGCCCGTCCCGGTGTCTGAAATCGCCAAAGCCGCCCATATCGAAAAGCTGGTCCCGGGGCCGGCCGGAAACCAGAAAATCCACCGCCAGTCCTGCTTTGTCAAATTCGCTGGCCATGGCCCTGGCCCGGGTGATATGACCATTGCCGGTACCCTGAATGCCGTAGAGGATGCGCATCAGGTTATCCACACGGCCGCGCACCAGGCCAGGGTCGTCCCCATCAGGGCGCCGGCCAGGGTGTCGGTGGGAAAGTGGACTCCCAGGGTGACCCGGGAGCCGGCAACCAGCACCGCCCAGGTAAAGCCCAGTGGCGCGGTGCCCGGATAGAAAAGCGCCAGGGCGGTGGCGGTCAGGAAGGCGCCGGAGGTGTGCCCCGAGGGGAAGCTGAACTGGTCCGACGGGATAATAAAGCTGTTGTAACCGGGTAACACCGAGCTTGGCCGATTGCGTCTCAGGCCGTTTTTCAGCGTCCAGTAGAGTGGGCGCTCCAGGCCGAAGGCCAGGGCCAGTGTCGCCATGAAGGCAGCGCCCCTTTCCCCGCCAAGCCACCAGGCCAACAGGGCCAGGGCGGGATACCCGTAACCGTCGGCGGTGCGGGAAACGCTCCGGGCGATGCGCGCCAGCACGGCCAGGTGCTTGCGCTCCATGCACCAGCCAAACACCAGGAGATCGTACCGGTGAAGCAGTTGCAGGGTTTTTTGCAGTGTCTTTTCCATGCAGTCAGCCTAGATCGGCTCTGTGACACTTATATAACGGAACTGTTAAATTTCGATGACAGTTCCGGGGCCCAACGCGTTGGGTAAGCAGGCGTTATGTAAATAATTGAAAGCAATGTTCACAAGGCCGGGTCCGCTGGCTAGGATGGACGCCGAAATCAATCATGGCAGGGAGTTTGGGCTTGGCCGTAATAAAAAGGAATCTTTTGCGTGCTCTGGCAATCCTGGCGCTCGGTATCCTGGTGTCGGTGCTTATTGTCATCAGCAGGCCCGAGCCGCCGCCCCGGAGCGAGGAAGCAATGGCGCCGCCGCCAGCGCGGGTGACCACCGTGGAACTGGTGGATAAACCCATCGTGGTGGAGAGCCAGGGCACCGTCAGGCCCAAAATCGAGGTGGATCTGGTGGCCCAGGTGGGCGGTACCCTCGTCGAGGTGGCGGAAAGCTTTGCCGCCGGGGGCTTTTTCGGGGCCGGCGACGTATTGGTGCGCATCGATCCCCGCGATATCCGCATTGATCTTGCCCAGGCCAGGCGCACCCTGGCCGAGGCCCGGCGTACCCTGGCCGAGGAAAGGGGCCGCGCCCGGGAGGCCCGTCGCCAGTGGCGGGAACTGGGCAGTGAGGACGCCAACGAACTCTTCCTGCGCAAGCCACAGCTGGCCGCCGCCGAGGCGGCCGTGGAAGCGGCGGAGGCCGCCGTCGAGCAGGCGCGTATCAATCTGGAGCGGACCCGTATCAGCGTTCCTTTTGACGGTCGCGTCATTGAGGTGGATGCCAACCTGGGTCAGTATGTGGCCCCCGGCGCTACCATCGGCCGGGTTCTCGCCACGGACGTGATGGAAGTGCGCCTGCCGCTCTCGGCCCGGGAAATGATGCTGCTTAACCTCGAATCCGACGCCCGGGAATTGCATCCCCTGGCGGTCACCCTCAAGACCAGGGTGGCTTCCCGCCAGTTCCGGTGGCGGGGCAAACTGGTGCGTATCGAGCCGGTGGTGGATCGCCAGACCCGCTTCTATCATGCGGTGGTGGAAGTGGAGCACGCCTACGAGATGGACGAAACCCATCCGCCCCTGGTGGCCGGTTCTTTTGTGGAGGCGGAAATCGAGAGCAATCCCTACGAGGACGTTGTCGTGTTACCCCGCCGGTCCCTTTACGAAACCGACAAGGTCATGGTTCTGGACGCCGACAACCGGCTTCGCCTGGTGCCCGTCGAGGTCCTGCAGATTGGCGGCGAAACCCTGGTGGCGCGCGGTCTGGAAGCGGGCCGCACGGTTGTCGTATCGCCTCCCGCGTTTATCGAGCGCGGTGCGGTCTATAAGCCGGTACCGGTCGGAGACGGGGGTGGCACGGAATGAAGCGCATCATTCCGTGGTTCGTCGAAAACCCGGTGGCCGCCAACCTGCTGATGCTGATACTTATTGTCGGCGGCATTGTTTCCAGCATCGGTATCGACAACGAATTCCTGCCCGACTTCGAGACCGGCGTGGTCCAGGTTCAGGTGCCTTACCCCGGTGCCGGTCCCCTGGAAGTGGAAGAACAGATTTGCATGAAAATCGAAGAGGCGATCGCGGACGTCGAGGGCATCGACGAAGTCCAGTGCACCGCCTCTCAGGGCCTGGGATCGGTGCGGGTCTTCGCCCTGGACGACTGGGATGTGCAGCAGTTGCTCAACGAGGTCAAAAACCAGGTGGACGGCATCAGCACCTTCCCGGCCAATGCCGAGAAACCCGTCGTCTCGGAATTGACCATGGGCAAGGAAGTGCTGAGCCTGGTGGTCTATGGAGGCACCGATGAGCAGACCATCAAGGCCCAGGCCCAGGACCTCAAGGAGGAATTGAACCGCCTGGCCGGGGTCAGTCGCGTCCAGCTTGGCGGTGTCCGGGATTCGGTGGTGAGCATCGAGGTCGGCGAACAGACCCTGCGCAAGTATGGTCTGACTTTCAACAATATCGCCAATGTCGTCCGCGAGGGCTCCGTCAACCTGCCCGCCGGGCAAATGCGCGGTGAGTTCGGCGAAATGCAGATCCAGATCTACGGGCAGGACTACCGGGCCCGGGATTTCGAGAACCTGCCCGTGGTCGCCTCCCCGGATGGCGCTCAGCTGACACTCGGCGATATCGCCAGTGTCCGGGATACCTTCCAGGAGAAAAATTTTGTCGTCGAGTACAACGGCAATCCCGCCGTCGAGCTGACCGTGATAGCGGGGGAGCATCCGGACCTGATTGGCACCTCCACGGTGGTGCGCGACTTTATCGCCAAGTGGCAGGAAACGCTGCCCCCGGGTTTCCGGGTCGAGGTCTGGGACGATAGCAGCGACCTGGTCAGGGACCGCCTGGAGCTGCTGGTGAAAAACTCCGTCCAGGGACTGCTGCTGGTGTTCATGTTACTTCTGCTGTTCCTGCGTCCCGCCCTGGCGGTCTGGGTCACGGCCGGCATTGCCGTGGCCTACCTGGGTACACTGTGGGTGATGCCGGTCATGGATCTGAGCATCAATATGGTCTCGACCTTCGCCTTCCTGCTTATCCTCGGGATCGTCGTCGACGATGCCATTGTCGTGGGCGAGAACATTTACACTGCCAACGAGACCGGGCAGGCGCCGGCGACGGCGGCCTGGCAGGGCGCGGCGGGAGTCGCCAAGCCCATTATCCTCGCCGTGCTGACCACGGTCATGGTGTTCCTGCCCATGCTCAGCCTGCCCGGTGCCGCCGCCCAGATTTTCATGCCTTTTCCCCAGGTGGCCATTGCGGCACTGACTTTCTCGCTGGTGGAATGCCTGCTGATCCTGCCCAGCCACTTGCGCCATCTGGCGCCGGAAAAACCGCCGGCCAACCGGTTCAGTAAGGCATTGCGGGCAGTGCGGCAGCGTTTCACCCGGGGGCTCAATCATTTCAGCTTCCATATCTATCAACCCCTGCTGGATCGGTGCCTCCGGCACCAGGGCACTACTGTCGCCTCCTTCCTCGCGGCCCTGATGATCGCCCTCTCCCTGGCGGTGGGCGGCTGGCTGCCCATGCGCTTCACGCCCCAGTTCGATCTGGAGGTAATCACTGCCACCGTTGAGATGCAGGAAGGTGCCGCCTTTTCCCATGTCAGGGGCGTGCGCGACCGGCTGGCGGCGGGCCTCGACACCCTGCGCCGGGATCCCGGGATGAGAGGACATGACGGCCGTTCGGTGATTGAGGACAGCTTTACCTTTGTCGAGGACAACAAGGTGACCTTCAAGGCCAGCGTCCTGCCCAGCGATGCACGTTCGGTGACCGGTACTGAAATCGCCTCCCGCTGGAAGCAGGCGGTGGGGGAAATCCCCGCGGCCGAAACATTCACCATCGCCGCCTCGCCGTTTGCCAGCAACCGGGATCTGTCGTTCCGCCTCAAGGGCCGGGACCTGGACCAGCTGTCGGCCGCGTCCCGCTATCTCCAGGCCCGGCTGGAGGGCTTTGCCGGTGTGGTCGGTGTCAGCGACAGCCTGGAGTCGGCACGCCAGGAAATCCGCGTTGCCCTGAAACCCTACGCCGAGACCCTGGGGGTGGAGCTGGCGGATGTCGCCAACCAGGTTCGTTACGCGTTCTACGGTGCCGAGGCCCAGCGCATTCCCCGCGTCCGGGAGGACGTCAAGGTGATGGTCCGCTATCCCGCCGACCAGCGGGACAGCATTGAAACCCTCCTGGATATGCGGGTTCGCCTCGATGATGGCACCGCCGTTCCCTTCACCGAGGTGGCCACCGCCAATTTCGTGCCCGGTTACACCACCCTGGAGAGGGTGGACCGGCAGCGGGTCGTGTATGTCTATGCGGATGTCCTTGAGGGCGGGGTTTCGGCCAACGAGATATTCCTGTCGATCCTGCGCAACCACAAGGAAGCCCTGGAGTCCCGCTTTAGCGGAGTGACCCTGGACGTGGGCGGTGAACAGGAACAACAGATCGAGTTTTTTGATCAGCTCTACGTGGGCATGGGCTTTGCCCTGTTTGCCATCTATCTCTTGCTGGCGGTGGAATTCAAGTCCTACTGGCAGCCCCTGATTATTCTCAGTGCGGTACCCTTCGGGATTGCCGGGGCCATTGTCGGACACCTGGTCATGGGTATGGCTTTCTCCATGCCGTCTGCCCTGGGGGTGCTGGCCACCGCCGGCGTGGTGGTCAATGACAACCTCGTGCTCATGGACCGGATCAACAACCTGCGTCGCGAGGGGACGGCCATGGTCGATGCAGTGAAGCGCGGCGCGCGGGATCGCCTGCGGCCGATCCTGTTGACGTCGCTGACGACATTTTTCGGATTGATGCCTATACTGATGGAGCCATCCCCGGCCGCGACGGCCCTGAAGCCGCTGGTGGTATCGCTGGCGTTCGGGGTGGTTTTCGCCACCAGCATTACACTTTTGATGGTGCCGGCCATTTACCTTGCCGGCGAACGGCTCAAGCAACGGTATGGCTTTCGCCCCAGGGCGGAGACCAACCTGGGCTGAGGCCCAGGCCGTGGGCCACAAAGGAGGTTACCATGCCCCGACGCGATTGCCTGAATCACCCGATCCTGGGGGATATCCAGGTGGTGACTGGACCTGACAACGTCCTTGTCGAGGTCAGTTACGGCGACCGCCCATCGCCGCAGGACAATGGCCCCCTGTCCGGTGTCCGACTGCGCCTGAATGACGCCGACGAGGTAGACCCACCGCCGGCCGGGGCTCAAATCGCCCAATACCTGGAGGGCACCCGCCGGCACTTTTCCTGCGAGCTGGAATTGCGGGGTACCGATTTCCAGGTGGCGGTCTGGCGCGCCATCGCCCGTATCCCCTACGGCGAAACCGCCACCTACGCCGACATTGCCCGGGCCGTAGGCCGGCCGCGGGCGACCCGAGCGGTGGGGGCGGCCTGCGGCAGGAATCCCCTGACCCTGGTCATTCCCTGTCACCGGGTGGTGGGTGCCAACCGCGCCCTGACCGGCTACGGCGGTGGATTGCCTCGCAAGCAGTGGCTGCTTCGCCATGAAACGGCGGCGAGCGCCGCCGCCTGATCTTTGCCGGACCGGACTTTTTTGGATGGCCTCCCGGGTGCGGGTCCGCTACCATTGACGGCCAGCAGTTGTTTGTCGTGCAGTCCTTATGCGAACGCCGTTTATTGCCGTCATTCTCTTTGCGTCACTTTTTGGCCAGGGCCCGGCCCGGGCCGACGAGGCATCGTTCCGTGCCTGCCTGGAGGATATCCAGAAGCAGGCCAGCCGGCGGGGTATGTCGAACCGCGTGGTCAAGGAGGTGGTTCCGGCGCTGCGCTACCAGCCCCGGGTCATCGAACTGGACCGGCGCCAGCCGGAGTTTACCCAGACTTTTGCCGAGTACCTGAAAGCCCGGGTGACGCCCTTTCGCATTGCCCGCGGACGGGTGCTGTACCGGGAACTGCGACCCTTTCTGGACCAGGTGTCCTCCCAATACGGGGTGGACGGCAGGTACCTGGTGGCGCTGTGGGGCATGGAGACCAATTTCGGCGGCTATACCGGCAAAATGCCGGTCCTGGATTCCCTGGCGACCCTCGCCTGCGACCGCCGGCGGAGCAATTATTTCACCGGCGAACTGCTCACCGCCCTGAGCCTGGTTGACCGGGATTCCCTGTCGCCGCCGGCCATGAAGGGATCATGGGCCGGGGCCATGGGCCACACTCAGTTCATGCCCTCCACCTACAGGCGTTACGCGGTGGACGGCGACGGGGATGGCCGCGTCGATCTCTGGTCCAGCGAGCGGGATGCCCTGGCCTCCGCCGCCAATTTCCTCGATGGCCTGGGCTGGCGCACCGGCGAGACCTGGGGTTACGAAGTGTCGCTGCCGGAAGATTTTTCCTATGACCGGACCGGTCCGGGCAACCAGCGGCCAGTGTCCGCCTGGCGCGATACCGGTGTGCGTCTCGCCGACGGTCGCCCGTTGCCGGATGGTAAGCCGGACGGTAAAAAGGAGGCTGCCATCCTGGTGCCATCCGGCCACGCGGGGCCGGCGTTCCTGGTATTTTCGAATTTCGACATCATCCGGCGCTGGAACAATTCCCAGTGGTATGCCCTGTCCGTTGGCCACCTGGCGGATCGCATCGCCGGCGGCGGCCCCTTGCGTCGGGCGCCCCCCCAGACCCCCGCCCTGAGTCGTGACGAAGTGACGGAACTCCAGCGTCGCCTCAACGAACGCGGCTTCGATGCCGGTTCCCCCGACGGCATTATCGGCCGGCAGACGCGCAATGCACTCCAGGGCTACCAGCGCAGTCGCGGGCTGGTAGCCGACGGCTTCCCGGATGTCGAAACCCTGGCCGCCCTGGGAATCCGCGAGCGTTAGTGTGGGAGGTAGCCCAATGAGTCGACGCCCCCAACAGCGTTGGGCCGTCCTGTTGCTTTTGGCCCTGGTGGCGCTGGCCTGGCTATTGCGCGTGGACCGCGGAGGCCAGTCCCTGCCGGATATGACAGCTTATACGGTTGTCGAGGAGCGCAAGCAGGCCTTTTTTGACTACCTGGAGCCCATTGTCGAGCGTGAAAATGCGCGCATCGCCGAAGATCGTCGCCGGTTGCTGGACATTGCCGCCCGCCACCAGGCCAGCGGTGGCCTGTGCTGGTGGGATCGGCGGTGGCTGCGCAATCTGGCCGCTGAGTACCGCGTCCAGTGGCAACCGGATAAGCGGACCGAGGCTATCGAGTCCCTGAAAACGCGGGTCGACGCAGTTCCCGCCCCCCTCGCCCTGGTGCAGGCCGCCAAGGAGTCCGGCTGGGGCCGGTCACGGTACGCGGTGGCGGCCAACAACCTGTTCGGGCAATGGTGTTATGAGCGCGGCTGCGGCCTCGTTCCCAAACGCCGGCCGCGGGGAGCCAGCCATGAAGTGCGAATTTTTGATTCAGTGGCCGACGCCGTCGCCGCCTATGTCAACAACCTCAACAGCCATCGCAGTTATCGCGGCCTGCGCCGGATTCGCAGCGAGCTGCGCGAGCGCGGGAAAGAGCCCACGGCGCTCGCCCTTGCCGAAGGCCTGATGTTTTACTCGGAGCGGCGCGGTGCCTATGTCGCCGAGGTGCGCTCGATGATCCGCCAGTATCACCGCTTCCGGAACCGGTCGGAGGATGAATCGTGAAAGCCTGTCTGCTCGGACTCCTGCTCTGTTTCGCCCCCTGGCCCCCTGCCGGTGCCGCCGAGCACGGTGTCATTCTGCTTTATCACCACGTCAGCGGGGATACGCCGGCCAGTACCAGTGTGACCCCCGCCACCTTCGAAGAGCACCTTCGCTACCTGGAAAAAAACGACTTCCGGGTGTGGCGGCCGAGCCGATTGCTGGCCAGCCTCGTCGCCGGTAAACCGGTTCCCGACAATACCGTCGCCATTACTTTCGATGATGCCTATGAATCCATCTATACCGAGGCGTTTCCTCGGCTGCGCCGGCGCGGCTGGCCGTTTGCGGTTTTCGTCAATACCGAGGCGGTGGATCGCGGCTACAGCAATGCCCTCGACTGGGAGCAACTGCGGGAAATGGCCGCTGCGGGCGTTGAAATAGGCAACCACAGCCACAGCCATGATCACCTGGTCAGGCGGCGGGAAGGGGAGTCGACCGGAGAATGGGCGAAGCGGATCAGTGCCGATATCGAGCGGGCCCGGTCCCGTTTGCAGGAAGAACTGGCCGCTGTCACAGGCGGAGCGCTACCAGAACTGTTCGCCTACCCCTATGGCGAGTATGACGAGATGCTGCGAGCCCTGGTCGACAGGCTCGGCTATGTGGGGCTCGCCCAGCAGTCAGGTGCCGTCGGGCCCGGGGTGGACACCCTGGCGGTACCCCGCTTTCCCCTGGGCGGAACGTTTGCCGACCTGGAACGCTTCGCCACCAGCGTCCATACCCGGCCGCTGCCCCTGCTCGAGGTGGACGGGGGCGAGCACGTACGCCGGGCCGGCGAGGCTGCCGGCCGGTTGCGGTTGACCCTGACGGTCCCCGAAGGCGCGGGCTTCAATCCCGATCAACTGGCCTGCTTCAGTGCCCGGGGCGAGCGCCTCGAAGTGCAGCGGGAGGGTGACAGCCCGGTGCGGGTGGTCGTGGATCTGCCCGAATTCTGGTCGGCGGGTCGGGCCAAGGTGAATTGCACCGCCCCGGTTGCCGGCGCGCCGGGGGAGTATTACTGGTATTCACACCAGTGGCTGGTCCGGGAAGCGGACGGCAGTTGGTACCGGGAATAACGCCCGTCAGGCGTCGGATGTCCTTTCCGTCTCGCCCATAATGCCCAGGCTTTGCCAGCGTTCTTCCACCCGTTTGACCACCTCTTCGGACATGGCGATGGGCGTGCCCCATTCCCGGTCGCTCTCGCCGGGCCACTTGCCGGTGGCGTCGAAGCCCATCTTGGAACCGAGCCCGGACACCGGCGAGGCAAAGTCCAGGTAATCGATGGGGGTGTTCTGGATGGTCACCGTGTCCCGGGCCGGGTCCATGCGGGTGGTCATGGCCCAGATCACGTCCCGCCAGTCCCGGGCATTAACGTCGTCGTCGACCACCACCACGAACTTGGTGTACATGAACTGGCGCAGAAATGACCAGACCCCCATCATCACCCGCTTGGCGTGGCCCGGATACTGCTTCTTCATGGCCACCACCGCGAAACGGTAGGAGCAGCCTTCCGGTGGCAGGTAGAAATCGACGATTTCCGGAAACTGTTTTTGCAGCAGGGGCACGAAGACTTCGTTGAGGGCCTCGCCCAGCACCGCTGGCTCGTCCGGTGGCCGGCCGGTGTAGGTGCTATGGTAGATGGGGTTATCCCGGTGGCTGATGCGCTCGATGGTAAATACCGGAAAGCGCTCCACTTCGTTGTAGTAGCCGGTGTGGTCGCCGAAGGGGCCTTCGTCCGCCATATCGTCCGGATGGATGTGCCCCTCGAGGATGTATTCCGCAGTGGCGGGAACCTGTAAGTCGCTGCCCAGGGCCTTTACCACCTGGGTTTTTTCCCCGCGCAGCAATCCCGCGAAGGCGTATTCCGACAGTGTGTCGGGCACTGGTGTCACCGCGCCGAGGATGGTGGCGGGATCCGCCCCCAGGGCCACGGCCACGGGAAAGGGTTCCCCGGGGTGCCGGACCTTCCAGTCGCGGAAGTCCAGGGCCCCGCCCCGGTGGGCCAGCCAGCGCATGATGACGCGGTTGCGGCCGATCACCTGCATGCGATAGATGCCCAGGTTCTGTCGCGTTTTCTCCGGCCCCCGCGTCACCACCAGTGGCCAGGTGATCAGGGGGCCGGCATCGCCGGGCCAGCAGGTCTGTACGGGAATCGCCGACAGATCCACATCAGCGCTTTCAATGACGTGTTCCTGGCAGGGAGCCTTTTTCACTTCCCGGGCGGGCATATTGAGCACTTGCTTGAAATCGTGGCGCTTGGCCCACAGATCCCGAAGCCCCTTCGGCGGTTCCGGTTCCTTGAGAAAGGCCAGCAGCTGGCCCACTTCGCGCAGGGCGCCGACACTGTCCTGGCCCATGCCCAGCGCCACCCGCTCGGCGGTGCCGAAGAGGTTGGCCAGGACGGGTACGCGGGAGCCGGCAACGTTCTCGAAGAGCAGGGCGGGGCCGCCCGCCTTGAGGGTGCGATCGCAGATCTCGGTGATTTCCAGATTGGGGTCGACTTCAGCCGTCACCCGTTTCAGGTCGCCCCGCTTTTCCAGGAATTCGATAAACTCGCGCAGGTCTCGGTGGTTCACGCTGACTCCGGTGATAAAAAAACGTCTAAGATGGCGGTGAAGTGTTGTGGGAATGCCGGACATTTGCAAGTGCCGGTGGGGGAGACTGAAGCATGTATGCCGGACTTGCCGACCTGACAGCCGTGGTGCACGGCGCCTTCATTCTGTTTGTGATGGTGGGCGGGATACTCCTGCTGCGCTGGCCGAGGCTCGCCTGGCTTCATGCGCCGGTGGCCCTGTACGGGATCACCATCATGCTCTTCAACTGGCAATGCCCGCTCACGGACGTGGAGACCGGCCTGCGTCGCCGGGCGGGGGAGATCGTCGAGTGGGAGGCCTATATCAACCACTACATTCTTAACCCGATGGGCCTCGACGGCGGCGAGTGGTTTATTACCCCGGTGGCGATCGGCTTGATCTTGCTCGGCAATGGCTGGGGGTATTGGCGGCTGGTGCGCAGACGGGAGAATTAGAGGGGTTCCAGGCGTAATCCTGAAGCGCTGAGAGTTTGTTATCGCGGACAGGCCCCGCTCCCACGGCTGGTATGAAATTCATTCATCTTGTGGGAGCGGGGCCTGCCCGCGATAATCGGCGTACAGCGCTCTTACTTGCGCTTCATGGCCGCAAAGAATTCCTCGTTGAGCTTGAAGCTCTTGAGTTTGTCGAGCAGGAATTCCGTGGCGGCCACGTCTTCCATGTCGTTGAGGAGCTTGCGCAGGATCCACACGCGCTGCAGCTCCGCCTCGGTCATGAGCAACTCCTCCCGGCGGGTGCCGGAGCGGCGGATATTGATGGCGGGGAAGATGCGTCGCTCGGCGATCTTGCGGTCCAGGTGCAGCTCCAGGTTGCCGGTGCCCTTGAACTCCTCGTAGATGACTTCGTCCATCTTGGAACCGGTGTCGATCAGGGCGGTCGCAATGATGCTCAGGCTGCCGCCCTCTTCGATATTCCGGGCGGCACCGAAAAAGCGTTTGGGTTTTTCCAGGGCATGAGCGTCGACGCCGCCCGTGAGGACCTTGCCGGAGGAGGGCTGAACGGTGTTGTAGGCCCGGGCCAGGCGGGTGATGGAGTCGAGCAGGATAACCACGTCCTTCTTGTGTTCCACCAGGCGCTTGGCTTTCTCGATAACCATCTCGGCCACCTGCACGTGCCGGGCCGGGGGTTCGTCGAAGGTCGAGGCGACAACTTCGCCGCGCACGGTGCGTTGCATCTCGGTGACTTCTTCCGGCCGTTCATCGATGAGCAGCACGATCATGTAGCACTCGGGATTGTTGCGGGTGATCGCCTGGGCAATGTGCTGCATCATGATGGTCTTGCCCGCCTTGGGCGGTGCTACGATCAGGCCCCGCTGGCCCTTGCCGATGGGGGAAACCAGGTCGATGATGCGGCCGGTGAGGTCCTCGGAGCTGCCGTTGCCCGCTTCCAGCGGCAGGCGCTCGTCCGGGAACAGGGGCGTGAGGTTCTCGAAAAGGATCTTGTTGCGGGCGCTTTCCGGCTTGTCGAAATTGATGGTGTCGAGCTTCAGCATCGCGAAGTAGCGCTCGCCCTCCTTGGGCGGGCGGATCTTGCCGGAGATGCTGTCGCCGGTACGCAGGTTGAATCGCCGGATCTGGCTGGGAGATACGTAGATATCGTCGGGCCCTGCCAGGTAGGACGCGTCCGCCGAGCGCAGGAAGCCAAAACCGTCGGGCAGAATTTCCAGGACACCGTCGCCGTAGATGTCCTCGCCGCTCTTGGCGTGACGCTTGAGGATATTGAAGATCATATCCTGCTTGCGCGAGCGGGCCAGGTTTTCGAGGCCGATTTCTTCGCCAATCTGGACGAGTTCTGCAATGGGCTTGGTTTTCAGGTCAGTGAGATTCATAGGGGGAATGGTTGTTGCTGTTGGTTGATAGGCTTTGTCGTACAGGGCGCGAAATGGATCGCACCCGGTGATTACTGCGGTACTTAAACGGCTCCGGCGATTGGAAACTTTCCCGTTTTATTGTGTTTCCCCCGGACGGAAGCCGGAGTTGCGAAGTCGCAAAACGTGGGAAGGTCTTCAGGTGGTTGGGCGCAGTATAGCCGTTATGGCGCCGATGGCAAAGGGTTTTCGACAGGCCCCCGGACGTGGGCCTGTCGCGCTTGCATCAGAGGTTGCTGTCGACGAATTCCTTGAGCTGGGTCTTGGACAGGGCGCCGACCTTGGTGGCCTCGACATCGCCGTTCTTGAACATCAGGATGGTGGGGATGCCGCGGACATTGAACTTTGCCGCTGTCTGGGGGTTGGCGTCCACATCGAGTTTGCAGACCTTCACCTTGTCGGCATATTCATCGGCGAGCTGATCGAGAAGGGGGGCGATCATCTTGCAGGGGCCGCACCAGCTCGCCCAGAAATCCACCAGCACCGGCGTGTCGGCGCCAAGCACATCGCTTTCGAAGCTGGAATCGGTAACGTGAACGATATTGTCGCTCATGGGATTCTCCAGTTGGTAATGTGAATCAGATGCTTGAGGGTTAGAATAGCCGAATCATAACACCTGGCAGTACGGCGTCACAATGTTGTCGGGTTCTTGCGACGGAAAGTGTTGCCGGAGAAGCAATTTTGGCAAATGACGACGATATCGATGCCGGCAACGGCCTGGTGGCGGCAATCGACCTCGGATCAAACAGTTTTCACCTGCTGATTGCCCGTATCGTTCATGGCGAAATACGCCCGCTGGAGCGTCTTGCGGAGACGGTGCGCCTGGCGGCGGGTATGGTGAATGGCCGTCTTCAGGACGAGGCCCTGGCCCGTGCCCTGGCCTGCCTGGGCCGGTTTCGCCAGGCCCTGGATGCCCTGGGCCCCACTGAGGTCCGTGTGGTGGGGACCAACGCCCTGCGCGCGGCCAGTAACAGCCGCGATTTCAGGAGCGCCGCCGAGGCGGTGATCGGTCATCCCATCGAGGTGATTTCCGGACGGGAAGAGGCGCGCCTGGTCTACCTGGGCGTTGCTCACACACTGGCGGACGATGCCCGGCGCCTGGTAGTGGACATCGGTGGCGGCAGCACGGAATTTATTATCGGCGAGCGCTTCGAGGCGCGCTTGACGGAAAGCCTGCACATGGGCTGTGTTTCCTATCGCGACCGCTTTTTTGCCGACGGCAAAATCACCGCCGAGGCATTCGAGGCCGCTTACCTGGCCGCCAGTCGAGAAGTGTTGAATATCCGCAGCCTGTTTCGCAAAACGGGGTGGCATGATGCGGTGGGCTCTTCCGGTACGTTGCGCGCCGTTGAGCAGGTTATCGTCGCCCAGGGTTGGAGCAAGGGCGGCTTCACCGTGGAAAATCTCGGGAAGTTGCGCAAGCGACTTTTGAAGTTCAACCATGTCGATGAGGCGGTCGACCTCCCCGGGCTCAGCGAAAAGCGTCGCCCGGTATTCCCGTCGGGCGTGGCGATCACCTGTGCGTTTTTCGATGTCCTGGGGCTCGACAGGATGGCCACCTCCGCCGGCGCCCTGCGCGAAGGGGTGATTTACGATCTTGCCGGCCGGCGTGCCCACGAGGATGTGAGCGAGCGTTCGGTGGCGGCGATGATGTCCCGATACGGCGTGGATCCGGACAGCGCGGGCACCGTCGCCGACACCGCCGCCCACCTTTTTGCCAGTGTGCGCGGCGATTGGCAACTGGGTGACCGGGACGGCGAGTTGCTCGACCGGGCTGCGCGATTGCATGAAGTGGGTCTGGCCATATCCCACAGCGGTTTTCACAAACACGGCCAGTATCTGGTGACCAATTCGGACCTGCCCGGTTTTTCCCGGGCGGAACAGGTGGAGCTGGGGTTGCTGGTCCGGGGTCACCGGCAGAAGTTTCCCCAGGGCAGTTTTCGCAGCAGGGCGGGCGAGTTGCGCCACAACCTCGAGCGTTTGTGCATCCTTTTACGCCTGGCGGTGCTCTTCAAGTACGTGGTGCCGGTGGAAGGGTCGCCCCCCTATCGTCTCCGGGCCGCCGGCAAGGAACTGGAGTTCCGGTTTCCCCCGGGCTGGCTTGCGCATCATCCCCTGACCCGCTATGCCCTGGAAAATGAGAAAAACCATCTGGCCAGGATCGGTTACAGTCTGGTGCTGGGTTAAGCATGAATCTGTTTTAGCAATGGTCTTACTAACAAGGAAAAGGGAATGTCGGTAAAGAAGATCGGCCTGGCGTTGGCCATTCTGGCGGTGCTGGCCGCCTATTATTTTTTCGACGGCCGGCAGTACCTGTCCGTCGATTTCTTTCGCGACATATACCGGCGCGAGCCGCTGCTCACCGCTGGGGTTTATTTTGCCGTCTACGTGCTGGCCACGGCTTTCTCGCTGCCGGCGGCGGCGTTCCTCACCGTTATCGGCGGCATGTTGTTCGGGCTATGGTGGGGGACCTTGCTGGCCTCTTTCGCCAGCACCCTCGGCGCCACCCTGGCCTTTCTGTTCTCCCGGTATCTGTTGCGGGACTGGGTGCAGGCGCGGCTCGGCCGTTACCTGCGGCGCATCAACGAGGGCGTGAAAAGGGACGGGGCGTTCTACCTGTTCAGCCTGCGGCTTATCCCGATCTTTCCGTTCTGGGTGCTCAACCTGGCATTCGGGCTGACTCCCCTGCGCACAGGGACCTATTATGTGGCGAGCCAGCTGGGCATGCTGCCGGCCACGGCGGTTTACGTGAATGCCGGGGCGCAGTTGGGTCAGGTGGAGAGCTTTACGGTGCAGGGGGTGCTGACTCCCGGGCTGTTGGTGTCCCTGGCCCTGATCGCGGTGTTCCCGTTTCTCGCCCGGGGGCTGGTTAACCTGATACAGCGCCGGCGCCTGTTCAGGGGGTTCGACAAGCCCGGGCAGTTCGACACTAACCTGGTGGTGATCGGCGCCGGCAGCGCCGGCCTGGTGGCTGCCTATATCGCCGCCACCGTCAAGGCGAGGGTAACCCTGATCGAGCGCGGGCGCATGGGGGGCGATTGCCTGAACACCGGCTGCGTGCCCAGCAAATCGCTGATTCGCGCGGCCAGGGTGGTGGCGGAAATCCGCAAGGGCCGGCAACTGGGCGTGGAGGCCGGCGATTACCGGGTGGACTTCCCCAAGATCATGAACCATGTTCATGGTGCCATCGAAGCCATTGCCCCCAACGATTCGGTGGAGCGCTACACCGAGCTGGGCGTAGATTGTATCACCGGCGATGCCCGCCTGGAGTCGCCCTGGGCGGTCCGGGTCGACGGGAGAACCATCACCACCCGGGGGATCGTCATCGCCACCGGCGCCCGACCGGCGGTGCCGGCGATTCCCGGCCTGGCGGACCTCGACTATCTCACGTCTGAAAATCTCTGGGATATTCATGCCCTGCCCAACCGGCTGTTGGTGATGGGGGGCGGGCCCGTCGGTTGTGAGCTTGCCCAGGCATTCCAGCGCCTCGGCGCCCGGGTCACGCTGGTACAGCGGCGCGACCGGCTGCTGCCACGGGAGGATGCCCAGGCGTCCCGGGTGCTCGCCGACGTCCTGCGCGAAGAAGGGGTGGAAGTGGTGCTGGAGCACGAGGTGGTGGCCTTTGAGTCAAGAGGCGGCGAAAACTTCGCCCGCCTGGAAAGCCGCGGCCATCACCGGACGGTTCCTTTCGACCGGGTCCTGGTGGCGGTAGGCCGGCAGCCGCGCACCGGGGACCTCGGCCTCGATAAGTTGAATATTCCCACCAACGCGGATGGCTCCCTCCAGGTCAATGACTTTCTCCAGACCCGCTATCCCAACATCTACGCCTGCGGCGACGTGGCGGGACCTTACCAGTACACCCATGCCGCCTCCCACCAGGCCTGGTATGCGGCGGTCAATGCCCTGTTCGGCGGTTTCAGGAAATTCCGTGCCGATTACCGGGTGATTCCGGCGGTCACGTTCACCGATCCGGAAGTGGCCAGCGTCGGACTGAACGAACAAACCGCGGCCGGGCAGGACATCGAAGTGGAAGTGACCTGCTATCCCCTGGCGGAGGCGGACCGGGCCATCGCCGATGCCGCCACCAGTGGCTTCGTCAAGGTGTTCACGTCTCCGGGCAAGGACCGGATTCTGGGTGCCACCATCATGGCGCCCCACGCCGGCGACATGCTTGCCGAATTCGTCGCCGCCATGAAGCACGGCTACGGACTCAACAAAATTTTAGGCACCATCCACAGCTATCCGACCCTGGGCGAGGCCAACAAGATGGCGGCGGGTCGTTGGAAGCAGAAACACAAGCCGGAAAAGTTGCTCCGGTGGGTGGGACGCTACCATCGCTGGCGCCGGGGTGGCTAAGGTGCTCCGCAGCTGGACTTGCCGGAGCACCGCCGGGATGGCCGCGAAGCTGGTGGCCGGGTGGTAAGGCTGTCGTGTTAGCGGACTGTCAGGCCGTCTGATGGTCGGTGTGGATAGATGTTAGCCGGGTGCCTGTTTCCCGTTTGAATGCCTCGGTATCCCGCACTGCGACCAAATTGATACAGTCGTCGGGCTCAAAGGTTTCGTCGATGGCATGCAAGCCACCATTGCGATAGGCCAGAAATCCAAACCCGAGTTCGTTCAGGAACCGCAGGATATCTTCCAGACGATAATCGTATTTCCGGAAATGTTCGGACCAGGCTTCGAAAAAAACGATATCGGTTCGGGCAAGCACTTTTTCCGCCCCTTCCAGTACGAACTTCTCATAACCCTCCACGTCGATTTTTAGCAATCGAATCGGCTCGCCCGAGAGTGGAAGGCTGTCCAGCGTCTTGAGAGGCACGATGATATTGCCTTCTTCGGTGACCTGGTTGAGATCATCCTTCCGTTTATCGGAAAAGCGAATGTGTCCCTCGTTGCTGCCCAATGCTGTGTGGAAAGTCTTCACACTGGCAGCCCGGTTCAGGCGGATGTTGGCTGAGAGGTAGTCGTAGATACGGGGGTGAGCCTCGATGGCATACACTTTCCCCTGACCCCCGACAATGGTCGAGGAGAGCAGGCTGTAGTAGCCGATATTGGCGCCCGCATCGACGACAACATCTCCCGGCCTCAGGCATGCGAGAAAGAAGTCATCCACTTCCCGGTAACTGTCCCGTTTCTCGAACGGATCCAGCCACAAACGCTTCGACATGGAAGTGGGAAAGTAGCGCAACCTGAAACCGTGCTTTTGGATTCGAAAGAGAGAACACAGCCTGGTTTTGTAGAGAAGCTTGGCGGTTTCTCTAATTAATGTCATGAGGTTCCTATAATGTTTTGCACCATCCGCGCCTATCGGCAATCTATAAACCACCCGATTTGCCAGCGAGATAGTATCATGCACGACCACTTCAATGATGGCCGATTTGAGATCAGCGGTCACTCTGCCTGAATACAGTGCAACCTCGTCGTCCTAAGGCCAGAACGTAAGGACTCTCCTCTGTTAAAATCCAGGCGTCTACACCAAAGGATGAAAGAGACAATGCACGAAACCGTCAAGGACTACTACGGCAGCACGCTCGCCGGCAGCGCCGACCTGAAAACCGACGCCTGCTGCACGGTCGACGCCATGCCGGCGTATCTGAAGCCCATCCTCGCCAAAATTCACCCGGAAGTGAGCGGCAAGTACTACGGCTGCGGCCTGGTGGCCCCGGAACTGCTCGAGGGCCTGACCGTGCTCGACCTGGGCAGCGGCACCGGCCAGGACTGTTTCGTGCTCTCGTATCTTGTGGGCGAGAGCGGCTCGGTGATCGGGGTGGATATGACCGATCAGCAATTGGCGGTGGCCGAGCGCCATATCGACTACCACCGCGAGGCTTTCGGTTATCGGCAACCGAACGTGCGTTTCGTCAAAGGCTACATTGAAAAACTCGATGAACTGGGGCTTGCCCCCAACAGCGTCGATGTCATCGTTTCCAACTGCGTGATCAATCTCTCGCCGGACAAGCGAGCGGTGCTGGAACAGGCCCACAGGCTGTTGAAGCCGGGCGGGGAGATGTATTTTTCCGATGTCTACGCCGACAGGCGTGTGCCGGATGAACTGTCCAACGACCCCGTGCTTTACGGCGAATGCCTCGCCGGGGCCCTTTACTGGAACGACTTTCTCAACCTGGCCAGGAGCGCGGGCTTTGCCGACCCGCGCCTGGTGACCGATCGGCCGCTGGCCATTAAAAACCCGGAAGTGGTGGAGAAGATCGGTCCTGTCGCGTTCTATTCGGCCACTTATCGCCTCTTCAAACTCGATGATTTGGAACCCGCCTGTGAGGACTACGGGCAGGCGGTTATCTACAGGGGAACTGTGCCTCATTCGCCCCACGCTTTCGTGCTGGATGCCCACCATGTCATCGAGGCCGGTAAGGTCTTTCCTGTTTGCGGCAATACCTGGCGCATGCTCAGTGACAGCCGTTTTCGGGAGCATTTCGAATTCATCGGCGATTTCAGCACCCACTACGGTATCTTCCCGGGCTGCGGTATGGAGGTGCCGTTTGGGGTCGGAGCAGGTTCCGGCGCCGGTGGCGGCTGCTGCTGACCCGGCAATCTGGACATACCCGCCCCTGTGGGAGCGGGCCTCGCCCGCGATGGCCCGCCATACGCCTCGCCGGGCATATTCACCTGCGCCGTATTCCGGCCAGTCGCTGGGAGAGCTGAGGGGACTGCCTAGGAAAATTTCCCGAGCACCGGATTCAGGAAGCGCAACCCCTTTTCTGTTGTCGCCAGCCGCGGCCCTGGTTCTCGCAGCAGGCCCAGGCGGACGAGTTCGTCCCAGCGTTCGCTAATCGCCGCCGGATCCAGGCCGGTCCTCTCCCGGTAGAAATGCTCGGGCACCCCTTCCACCAGCCGCAATGCATTCATCAGGAACTCCAGGGGCAGTTCCTCTTTGCCAATCACTTGCCGGCTGGCCATGTGATGTTCTTCCCGGGCCAGGTAGTCGTTGGGGATACGGGTTTTTGAGCAGCGAACGATTTCGCCGCTGTCGGGGAAAGTAATCTTGCCGTGGGCGCCGGCACCGACGCCGAGATAATCCCCGAACTGCCAGTAGTTGAGATTGTGACGTGACGCTTTCCCTTCCCGGGCGTAGGCCGAGACTTCGTACTGTCGGTAACCCTTGCCCGCGAGAAACTCGGCGCCCCGCTCCTGGATGGTGTCGAGAATATCCTCCTCCGGCAGGGTGGGCGGACGCGCGTGGAACTCGGTATTGGGCTCGATGGTCAGCTGGTACCAGGACAGGTGGGCGGGCGCCATCTGGACAGCCAGCTCCAGGTCGGCGAGGGCTTCGTCCGGGGTTTGCTCCGGCAGGCCGTGCATCAGGTCCAGGTTGAAATTGTCGAAGCCGGCGCGACGTGCGGATTGTGCCGCGTTGAGGGCCGCGCTACTGTCGTGGATACGGCCGAGGTTCCGGAGGTGCCGGTCATTGAAGCTCTGGATGCCGATGGACAGGCGATTGACCCCGGCGGCGCGGTAGCCTTGAAAGCGCCCCTGCTCGACGGTGCCGGGGTTGGCTTCCAGGGTGATCTCGATATCCGGGCTGAAACCGAGCGATTTTTCGGCTTGGTCGAGGATCCGCCCGATCGCCTTGTCGGAAAAAAGGCTGGGCGTGCCACCGCCGAAAAAAATCGATACGAGCTGCCGACCCTGGGCGTTTTCCCGCTCATTGCCGAGATCCCGGAGCAGCGCATCGACATAGGATGCCTCGGGCAGGGCGTCCGGTGCCCGGTGCGAGTTGAAATCACAGTAGGGGCATTTACGCACGCACCAGGGAATATGTACGTACAGGGCGAGGGGCGGCAGCTTGAGCATCAGCGGTGCGGTGCGTCGAGCCTGGCGGCGAGCTGCGCCATGGCCCGGGCGCGATGGCTGATGGTGTTTTTGGTTTCCCTGGGTAATTGGGCGGCGGTGCACTGGCGGTCCGGCAGGTAAAAAAGCGGGTCGTAGCCAAAGCCCTGGTCGCCGGCGGGATCGTGACCGATAATGCCCTCCCAGGTCCCCTGGCAGATTATGGGTGTGGGGTCGCTGTGGTGGCGCATGTACACCAGCAGGCACTGGAAACGGGCTGTGCGTCGGGCCTCGGGAGCGTCTTCCAGCAGGGCCAGCAGGCGGGCGTTATTGGCGTGATCGTCGGCATCCGGGCCGGCAAATCGCGAGGAGTAGATGCCGGGCGCCCCGTCCAGGTAGTCCACTTCCAGGCCGGAGTCGTCGGCCAGCGCCGGCAGGCCGGTGATCCGGGCGGCGTTGCGGGCCTTGATGATGGCGTTCTCGACAAAACTGAGCCCGGATTCCTCGGCCTCCGGCACCCCGAGTTCGGACTGGGGCACGATCTGCACGCCCAGGCCGGCGAGCAGGTGGCGGAACTCCCGCACCTTGCCGGCGTTGTTGCTGGCGAGTACGACCCTGTCCGTCATTCGTCGTGGTAGAAGGTGCGCTGGAAAGTCAGGGACTGGCTCCGGGCATTTTCGTCGGCCTGGATCCGGATCTTGAAGGTCATGGGATCCTCGTCTTCGAAGTTGAACGGCGCCAGGTAGTAAACCGCGTCCCCTTCACGAATTTCGAAGAACTCCAGGCTCTGCTGCTGGGCCAGGATGTTGGTGACAGTCCCGTCGACCACGGCCGGGCGACCGGCGCTGGCACCTTCCGGCACCACGGCGATGTTGACAATGCCCCTGCCCTCGCCGCGGGTGATGTCATAGGCGCTGGCGATTTCCGGGTCCAGGAAGTTGCTGTTAAATGCGCTGAAGTGAACGCGAATGTCGCCAAACTGTTTGTAGGGCATGCCGGTCTGGGCAAGCGTGGCCATGGCCATCAGAAACAGGCTTGCTAACGCGAAAATTTTTCTCATTGCCGTTACCCCTCTTTAATTCACGGATTTGAGCGGGCTATTTGCTCAGGTGATAGACCGCCGTCTCACCGAAAAGGTTAGGCCAGATTGATTTCAAATGCCTGTCCGGTTTGCGTTCGGTAACCACTTCCCGGTGCAGGACGCGAATTTCCATGTCGTGACACAGCGCCTCGAAATCCCGGACCGTGCAGAAGTGGATATTGGGGGTATCGAACCACTGGTAGGTGAGCTGTTTGGTCACGGGCATGCGACCGCGCACGGCCAGAAAGGTCCGGGAGCGGATGTTGCCAAAATTGGGAAAGGTCACCACGCATTCCTTGCCGATACGCAGCATTTCCCCCAGGGTCCGGTCCGGCCGGGTCAGGGCCTGCAGGGAGTTGGTCATGACCACGGTGTCGAAACTGTCGTCCGGATATTGGGAAAGTCCCTGGTTAATGTCGGTCTCGATGACATTGACGCCTTTTTCAATGCAGGCGGTGATGCGCTCCGGATCGATTTCCAGGCCGTAGCCCTCGATGCCCCGGGTTTCCGTCAGGCTTTGCAGCAGGGTGCCGTCGCCGCAGCCCAGGTCCAGGACCCGGCTGTTGGGGGCAATCCACTGCTGAAGAATTTCCAGGTCGATGCGCAGCATCATTCCGCCCTCGCCAGTTGGTCTGCCTCGGCGGCCACCTTGTTCATATAGGCCCGGAACACCGATTCGTAGCGGTGATTGGGCAACAGGAAGGCGTCGTGACCGAATTCGGAGTCGATGGCGGCGTAGGCCACCTCGCGGTTGGCGCCCACCAGGGCGTTGACGATTTCCTCGGAGCGCACCGGGGAGAAACGCCAGTCGCTGGAAAAGGAGACGACCAGGAACTTGCACAGGGCGTGGCGGAAAGCCGCTACCGGGTCGTCGCCGTACTCCCGGGCCAGATCGAAATAGTCCAGGATCTTGGTCATCAACAGGTAGGTGTTGGCGTCAAAATGATCCGAAAAGCTGTCGCCCTGGTAGCGCAGGTAGCTTTCCACCTGGAACTCGATGGGCGTGTCCCGGCCGCGCTCGAAGGTGCCCCGGCGCAACTCGCGGCCGAATCGGGTACCCATCAGCTCGTCCGAGAGATAGGTGACATGGCCGATCATCCGTGCCAGGGCCAGCCCCTGGCGGGGTATCTTGCCCCTGGCGAGGTAATCGCCCTCGCAGAAATCCGGGTCCGACTTGATGGCACGCCGGGCAATTTCGTTGAAGGCGATGTTCTGGGCGGAGAGCTTCAAGGCCGAGGCGATGACCACGCAGTGACGCAGCCGGTCCGGGTATTCCAGTGCCCAGCGCATGGCGTTCATGCCGCCCAGGCTGCCGCCGATTACCGCCGCCCACTGGCCGATGCCCAGTTTGGCGGCGAGCCGGGCCTGGCTGTGTACCCAGTCGCGGGCGCGCAGGGGCGGGAAGTCGCGCCCCCATGGCTGGCCCGTGTCCGGATTGATGGAGCAGGGGCCGGTACTGCCGTGGCAGCCGCCCAGATTGTTGGGGCAGACCACGAAGAAGCGGTTGGTGTCGATGGGCTTGCCGGGGCCAATGTAGGCGTCCCACCAGCCGGGCTTGCGATCATCCGGAGAATGGTAGCCGGCGGCGTGATGGTTGCCGGACAGGGCATGGCAGATCAGTACGGCGTTGCTGGCGGTGCGGTTGAGTTCGCCGTAGGTTTCCACCGTCAGTTCGTAGTGGGGGAGCACGCGGCCACAGGCCAGTTCGAGGGGTTCCTCGAATTGCATCTGCTGCGGCTCGGTGATGCCGACGGAATGGGCGGGTAGTGAGTCGGGCATAGGGCGCTTATTGTACACGCTTGGCGGCCATGCGGAATTGCCGCGAGTGGCTGGCGGATGATGCGGCCAAGAACTTATTCCACACAGATGATCTTCAAAGTATTGGTCTCGCCGCCCCGGCCGAAGACGTTGCCGAAGGAGCTGAGCACCAGATCGTCGCTGTGCAGGGCGCCCTGGGCCTTGAGCCGGGCAATGGCGCTGTCCAGGGTCGACTGGGTATCGCTCAATTCGTCGCTGATCAGCATGGGCTCCACGCCGCGGAACAGACACATGGCGTTGAGGGTTTTCTGGTTCCTGGAGATGCCGTAAATGGTGATGCCGGAGCGCACGCGCGACATCCACAGGGGGGTGCTGCCGGATTCGGTGAGGGAGAGAATGGCCTTGACCGAACCCATGTGGTTGGCGGTGTACATGGCGGCCATGGCCACGGCCTCGTCGGTGCGCTCCGATTGCCGGTCCAGGAGGCGAGCCGAGTGACGGTTGTAGGGCTGTTTTTCGGCGCCGCGGATAATGCGGGTCATGGCGGCCACCACTGCCACCGGGTATTTGCCGGCGGCGGTTTCCGCGGAGAGCATGACCGCATCCGTGCCATCGAGCACCGCGTTGGCCACATCGAAAACCTCGGCCCGGGTAGGCATGGGATTCTCGATCATGGTTTCCATCATCTGGGTGGCGGTGATCACCACCCGGTTCAGCTGCCGGGCGTGGGAGATCATCCGCTTCTGGACCCCGATCAACTCCGCATCGCCGATTTCCACGCCCAGGTCGCCCCGGGCCACCATCACCGCGTCCGAAACCCGGATGATGTCATCCAGGGCCTCGTCCGTGGCCACCGCCTCGGCCCGTTCCACCTTGGCGATGAGCTTGGCATCGCAGCCGGCTTCGTCGGCCGCCTTGCGGGCCTTGAGCATGTCCTCCGCGGAGCGCGGAAAGGAGACGGCAAGATAGTCCACGTCCAGTTCCGCGGCCAGGGCCATGTCCCGGAAATCCTTGTCGGTCAGGGCCGGTGCCGACAGGCCGCCGCCCCGCAGATTGATGCCCTTGTTGGCACTCAGGGTCCCACCGGTGACCACTTTTGTGAGGATTTTGCTGCCGTCCACCCTGGTCACCGAGAGTTCGATACGACCGTCGTCGAGCAGCAGATGCTGGCCGGGGCGGCAGTCCCGGGGCAATTGCACGTAGGTGACGCCCACGGTGCCGGCGTTGCCGGCAGTGGTGTCGAGTTCGCAGTCCAGCACGAACTCGGCACCGGCCTCCAGGTTCACCGGACCGTTGCGAAAGCCGGCAATGCGGATCTTGGGACCCTGGAGGTCGCCGAGAATACCGATCTGCGCACCCAGCTCCCGGGCCACTTCCCGGGCGGCCCGGCAGCGTTGGCGGTGTTCGTCGGCATCGCCGTGGGAGAAGTTGAGCCGGAAGATATTGGCGCCGGCCTCGATCATGGCCCGGATTGTTTTCCGGTCCGAACTGGCGGGCCCCAGGGTGGCGATGATCTTGGTGCGTTTGTGCATGGGCAATCCGAATAATTCATTGGCTCAGGGGCTAGGGTGTGGCCGCCGAAGGGAAATCGTCCGGCAGCATAACCTGCTGTTCGATCCTGACGGTTTTGCGTCGGCCGGACTGTCCGCGCACGATGCTCACCGCCGATCCGGGCACCCCCAGCCGCCCGGCGAGAAAGCGCACCAGGGCGTCGTTGGCCTTGCCTTCCACCGGCGGTGCGGCCAGCCTTATTTTAAGCCGCTCGCCGTGGAGTCCGGCAATTTCCGTGCGCGACGCGTTGGGCTGGATGTGGCAGTGGAGCAAGAGGCGGCCTTTATCCTCGCTGAAATAGGACATCAGATGCCGGGTACGGCCCAGGTGGGCAGCTGGGCGGCACCCGCGGCGTGGCCCAGGAAGATACGCAGCACATTGAGCACTAGAAATACGAGAATTGGCGAGAAGTCCAGACCCCCCAGGGAGGGCAGAAGCCGTCGAAAGGGCGCGAGCACGGGTTCCATCAGTTGCCACAACAGCGAAATGGCGGGATGGGGATTATGCGGGGCCACCCAGCTGAGGATAATGGCGGCGAGCAGCCCATAAATATAAATATTGATGAGCATGGAAACCAGGCCCAGGAATCCCCACCAGAGTACGTAGAAGACGTTGATCAGCGGGTTGCCGTTGATGCTGGCGGTCACCTGGATGGCAATCCACTGTAGCAACAGGGCGAGGATTACACTGGCAAAGTCGATATTGCGGTATGGCGGGAACAGTTTGCGAATCGGGGCCAGCAGGGGCAGGGTGGCCTTGTGGGCAAACTGGGAAACCGGGTTGTAAAAATCCGCACCGCACAACTGCAGCAGAAAACGGAGCAGTACGATCACCAGGTAAATGCTGGCGAGGGCCTGGATGAGAAAGGTGCCGGCGTCGGCAAATGCATTCATGGCGGTTATCCGGTGCGTCAGTTTCTTGTCAGTTCTTCGGCCATCTGCCGGGAACGGTCCCTGGCCGCGGTCATGGCCCTGGCCACCAGTTCGGGGAGGCCGGCCTCCACGAAGGTGGCGACGGCCCGCTCCGTGGTACCTCCCGGCGAACTGACCCGGCGGCGCAGCTCGGCGGGGTCGACATCGCTCTGGTGCGCCATTTTCGCGGCACCCAGGGCCGTTTGCAAGGTAAGGCGCCGGGCGGTTTCCGGATTGAGGCCCAGTTCCGTGCCGGCCTTTTCCATGGCCTCCATGAGCAGGAAGAAATAGGCCGGGCCGCTACCGGACACCGCGGTGACCGCGTCCAGGTCATCCTCGCTTTCCAGCCATACCGTCATACCGACGGCATCGAGTATTTCCGTGGCCAGGGTTTTCTGGGTGTCGCTAACGCCGTCGGAAGCGTACAGGCCGCTGGCGCCGGCCTGTACCAGCGATGGCGTATTGGGCATGCAGCGAACGATGGGTTTGTCCGCGCCCAGCCATGCCTGCAGTGCCGCCATGGGAATGCCGGCGGCGATGGAAATCACCAGGGGGCGGTGGGCCAGGGCGTCCGCAAAACCGGCGACAACCTCCTTCATGACCTGGGGCTTGACCGCCAGTACCACCACATCGGCGTTGCGGCAGGCCTCCCGGTTGTCGTCAACGGTTGCGACGCCAAACTGCTTTTCCAGTCGCCGGCGGGATTCCTCGACCGGATCGCTGACCCGGATGGCGCCGGTGGAGAAGCCTTTCTCCGTCATGCCACCGATCAGGCTGGTGGCCATGTTGCCGCCACCGATAAAGGCAATGGTTGTGTCGTTCACGTCGTCGCGTCCTCGTGCTGGGCGGCGGATGCCGCCGGGTTTCCGGTTGGTCTACCGGCCTCTGGGGCCGAAAATGGCGGTGCCCACCCGGACGATAGTGGCGCCCTCCGCGATCGCCGCCTCCATGTCCCCGGACATGCCCATCGACAGGGTATCCAGGTGCGCCAACTCGGGCGAAAGGGCCCTAAGCCTATCAAGCAGCCGGGCCAAACGGAAGAAAGGTTCCCGTGGGGACACTGCCGGATTCCCGGGAGTGGGGATGGCCATCAGCCCCCGGAGCCGCAATCCCGGCAGCCCGGCGATCGCCGTGGCCAGCTCGTCCGCTTCCCGGGGAGCCACCCCGGACTTGCTTTTTTCGCCGTCGATATTGACCTGGATGCACAGGTTGAGAGGTGACATGGAGCCGGGGCGTTGGCGGCTCAGGCGCTCGGCGATCTTGATCCGGTCGACGGTATGAAGCCATTGGAAGTTTTCGGCGACGGCGCGGGTCTTGTTGGACTGAAGCGGGCCGATGAAATGCCATTCGAGGCCGGGGTTCTCCAGTGCATCGATCTTTTCCAGGGCTTCCTGCAGGTAGTTTTCGCCGAATCGGGTCAGCCCCGCCCCGGCCGCTTCCCGAATCCTGTCGACGCTCTGCCCCTTGCTCACCGCCAGCAGCGTGACGGCATCGGCACTTCGTCCCGCGCCTCGGGCGCAATCGGCGATGCGTTGCTGAACAAGCTTGATGTTGTGGGTTATATTGGGCATATACTAGGGCCTACTGGTAATAGGGCCTGCTGGCGAGCCCGGGAGAGTACCCAATTCGGGCAGGGTATCGCAACGCAGCCGATCACGGCCGCCAATCCTGCGGGCGTTGCCCGCCGAGTCGATAAAAACGGGAATCGAGAATGGATATCACGGAATTGCTGGCCTTCAGCGTCAAACAGGGTGCATCGGATCTGCATTTGTCGGCCGGCCTGCCGCCCATGATCCGGATCGACGGCGATATCCGCCGGATCAACCTGCCGCCCATGGAGCACAAGCAGGTCCACAGCCTGATCTACGAGATCATGAACGACAAGCAGCGCCGGGATTATGAGGAGTTCCTGGAGACAGACTTCTCTTTCGAGGTGCCCGGTGTGGCCCGTTTCCGGGTCAACGCTTTCAATCAGAACCGCGGCGCCGGCGCTGTCTTCAGGACCATTCCCTCCCGCGTGCTCACCCTCGAGGAACTGGGGATGGGCGGCGTTTTCAAGGAGGTGTCCATGTTGCCCCGGGGGCTGGTGCTGGTGACCGGGCCCACCGGCTCGGGCAAGAGCACCACCCTGGCGGCCATGGTCGATTTCGTCAACGATAACCGCTATCAGCACGTGCTCACCATCGAGGATCCCATCGAGTTTGTGCACGAGAGCAAGAAATGCCTGGTCAACCAGCGCGAGGTCCACAAGGATACCCATGGCTTCAGCGAGGCCCTGCGTTCGGCCCTGCGGGAGGACCCGGACATCATTCTCGTGGGCGAAATGCGCGACCTGGAAACCATCCGTCTCGCCCTGACCGCGGCCGAAACAGGGCACCTGGTATTCGGTACCCTCCACACCACCTCGGCGGCCAAGACAATCGACCGGGTCATCGACGTGTTCCCGGCGGCGGAAAAGGACATGGTCCGGTCCATGCTTTCCGAATCCCTGCAGGCGGTTATTTCCCAGACACTGCTCAAGAAGATAAGCGGTGGCCGGGTGGCGGCCCACGAGATCATGATCGGCACCCCGGCGATTCGCAACCTGATCCGGGAAGACAAGGTGGCGCAGATGTACTCCTCCATCCAGACCGGGGCGGGGCATGGCATGCAGACCATGGACCAGTGCCTGCACCGCATGGTGAAACAGAAGATCGTGACCCGCGAACAGGCGCGGGAAAAAGCCAAGGTCCCCGACGACTTTTAGTGTTAACAGGCGCTAACAGCCCCGGCTGCCGGGCCGATAGTGCCAACGGAGAAAAAACATGGAATTCAATAGCTTGCTCAAACTGATGGTGGACAAGGAAGCATCCGACCTGTTCATCACCGTGGGTGTGCCACCCTCCATCAAGATCAACGGCAAGGTCATTCCGGTGGGCAAGACCCCTCTCACCGATGAACTGGCCCGTAACCTGGTTGAGGGGGTCATGACCGAGTCCCAGCAGGAGGAGTTCAATCAGCACCACGAACTCAACTTTGCCATCAGTTCCGAATGGGGCGCCCGGTTCCGCGTGAGCGCCTTTTACCAGCGCAACGAGGTGGGCATGGTGCTGCGCCGCATCGAGGACGTGATCCCCACCACCGAAGACTTGAAGCTGCCGGCCATCCTCGACGACCTGGTGATGAACAAGCGCGGCATCATCATCATGGTCGGTGCCACCGGCACGGGTAAATCCACCAGCCTGGCGGCCATGATCGGTCACCGGAACCGCAACTCCCGGGGCCATATCATCTCCATCGAGGATCCCATCGAGTTCGTGCACAAGCACGAGGGCTGCATTATTACCCAGCGTGAAGTGGGGGTGGACACGGAATCCTTCGAGGTGGCGCTGCGCAATACACTGCGCCAGGCGCCGGACGTGATCCTGATCGGCGAGATCCGGACCCGGGAGACCATGGAGCACGCCATCACCTTTGCCGAGACCGGGCACCTGGTGCTGGCCACGCTGCACGCCAATAACGCCAATCAGGCCCTGGACCGGATTCTCCATTTCTTCCCCGCCGAGCGGCACTCCCAGCTGTGGATGGATCTGTCTCTCAACCTCAAGGCCATGGTCGCCCAGCAACTGATTCCCACCGCCGACGGGCGTGGCCGGCGTGCCGCCATTGAAATCCTGATCAATACACCGCTGGTTTCCGACCTGATTCGCAAGGGCGAGGTCCATAAGCTCAAGGAGTTGATGACCCGTTCCACCGAGCAGGGAATGAAGACCTTCGACCAGGCCCTCTACGAACTCTACGACGAGGGTATCATTACCTACGAGGACGCCCTGGCCCACGCGGATTCGAAAAACGACCTGCGCCTGCTTATCAAGTTGCAGTCGGAAACCGATGCCGGTTACCTGTCCCACGCCGCCGACGATCTTATCGTTCAGGAGGAAAAAGAGCAGAACTACCGGTTCTTTAACCGCGACAAGGAAAAGAGCCGTTAGCGGAAGGATGCTTCAGGGCGCCCGGCCGCAGTCGCGGTCGGCGAGCCAGGCCTCCAGTATTACCTGGGCGGCCAGGTTGTCGACCGGTTCCTTGCGGTAGCTGGCCCGGGAGTCCCGGCTGCGGGAATTTTTTCTCAGGGCGCCGTCGCGCTCCTTGGCTTCCCGCGTGCTGAGCCGCTCGTCCACCATTTTTACCGGCAGGCCGAAGCGCCCGTGCAGGCGCCGGGCAAACTTGCGTGCCCGGGCCGAGAACTCGCTCTCACTATCGTCCATATTCAGGGGCAGCCCCACCAGTAGTACCGCCGGTCGCCACTCATCCAGGAGATTTGACAGGGCCAGCCAGTCCGGTTGGCCATCGCGGGCCTTGAGCACTACCAGTGGCCGTCCGGTGCCTGTCAGGGTCTGGCCCACGGCGGTGCCAATGTGCCGGATCCCGAAATCGAAAGCCAGGGCGGTGACAGGTTTGTCCTCGCGGTCAGGCATGCCCGGGTTGGGAGCTCAGCTTGTCCAGGTCGATGCCGATGCTTGCCGCCACGGCCCGGGCCCGTTCGGTAAAGGGCATATCGAAGATAATGGCCGGGTCCGCCGGCGTCACCAGCCAGGTGTTGTCCACCAGCTCCTGCTCCAGCTGGCCGGCGCCCCAGCCTGCGTAGCCTAGGGTGATCAGGTTTTTGGGCGGCCCCCGGTCGCGGGCAATGTCGACGATGATGTCGCTGGAGGCGGTGAGACAGATTTCCGGCGAAATGGTCAGCGTGCTCTCCCACTGGTGATTGGCGGGCCGGTGCAATACAAAACCCCGCTCCACCTGCACCGGGCCGCCGGCAAAGAGCGGCTCCCGGCCCTTTTCCTCGGTATAGTCCAGTTCGAACTGTTCGAAGATCCGGCTCATGGGGATATCGATGGGCTGGTTGATGGTCAGTCCCATGGCGCCCTCGGGGCTGTGGTCGCAGATAAAGATGACCGAGTGTGCAAAGTTCGGATCCTGCAGGCCGGGCATGGCGAGCAGGAAGTGGTTTTGCAGGCTGGAAAATACATTATCGGACATGATCGGCCTCCGCGGCGGATACCTTGAGTATGGGGTCTGGAGGCGGGATTACAAGTCGCCCTGGAAGGTCCTTCAGTTGCTTTCGCCGGCAAACTCATTGCCGGGAATGAAACGCCAGGTGCGGATTATTTCCACCTTGTCCTCCTCGATGTGAGCGGGGATGGGGGAAAAGGGGGAGGCCAGGCGCACGATGCGCACCGCCGCCTGATCCAGGACCCGCTGGCCGGAGCTGCGCACTATCTCGATGCTCTCGACGCTGCCGTCCCGGAGCAGGGTGACCGCCAGGCTAAGGTCCCCGAACAGGTGCAACCGGCGAGCCTCGCGGGGATAGTTGCGGTTGCCCACCTCCTCGACCCACTCTTCCCAGCGGCGCAGGTATTCGGCGACGTCGGAGGCCCGGGTGCTGGCCGATGTCAGGCGCAGCACCCGGGGCAGTTCGCTGTATTCACGTTTCTGTCGATCGAGCCTGGCCTTGAGGGAGGCGATTTCCCGGCGCACCTGGGGCGTCAGCGGGGTGTCGGCGGCGACGCCGTCCAGGGCATCCCTGGTCGCCTGCCGGTCCGGGGCGTCGCGGGTATGGGCGCTGAGCACAGGCCTCCGGGCCTGCCGGCCCGCCTGGCTGGGTGGTGGCGCTAGGGGCTGGATGTCGCGCAGTTCGCTGCTCTCCAACTCGGCGATCTCGTCGGTGGTGATGGCGGTTTCGGGATCTTCCGCACCGCTGCCCTGTTGGTTGGAGCGGGCCAGGTAATCGGCTTCATCGGGCGCTTGCCTTGACTGGTGGCGCGCCAGGGTGATTTCCAGGGAGGGGGACGGTCGGGCCCCGGATTGACTGAAGCCGATGCCGAAAATAATCAGCGCGTGGAACGCCAGGGCCATGACCAGGGCAAAGCCGAGGCGGTCGCCATCGCTGCCGGTGTCGGTTCTTGGAAAGACGGTGTTCATCGCAGCCGTCCGGCAATGGCCTCCATGAGTTTGTCGCCGATTTGCGTATCCTGCTCCCGGTCGATTTCCCGGACGCAGGTGGGGCTGGTGACATTGATTTCGGTAAGATACTCGCCGATCACGTCCAGTCCGGCAAACAGGATACCTTTCTCGCGCAGGACCGGCCCAATGGTTTCCGCGATTTTGCGATCCCGGTCACTGAGCGGTTGCACCACGCCCCGGCCGCCGGCGGCGAGATTGCCCCGGCTTTCGCCTTCCGCGGGAATGCGCGCCAGGCAGTAGGGGATGGCCTCCCCGTCCACCAGCAGAATGCGCTTGTCGCCGGCGCTGATCTCGGGAATGTACTTCTGGGCCATAATGGTACGGGCGCCGTGGTGGGTGAGGGTTTCGATGATCACGCTGAGGTTGGAGTCCCCCTCGCGGACGTGAAAAATGGCCGATCCGCCCATGCCGTCAAGGGGTTTCAGGATCACGTTTTTGTGCTCGCTGTGAAAGCGCCGTATGCGGCCCGGGTCCCTGCTCACCAGCAGTGGCGGCGTGAATTGGGGGAACTGGGTCGCGAAAACCTTTTCGTTGCAGTCGCGCAGGCTCCGGGGTTTGTTGACGATCAGGACACCCTGGTCTTCCGCCGCCTCCAGGATGTAGGAGGAGTAGATGTACTCGCTGTCGAATGGGGGATCCTTGCGCATCAGGATGGCGTCCAGTTCCGTCAGCGGCCGGTCCTCGCGGTTGCCCAGCTCAAACCACTTGTCGGGAGAGTCGAAGACCTCGAGAGGCGCCATGGTGGCCACTGGTGTCCCCCGGGACAGGGCCAGGTCCCGCTGTTCCATGTAGTACAACGTCCAGCCCCGGGCACGGGCGGCCAGCAGCAGGGCAAGGGTGGTGTCTTTCTTGAAGGCGATTCCGGCAATGGGGTCCATTACCACGCCAATTGCATGCGTCATATTTGCTACCTGTGTCACAGCCGGGACCCTCCCGGCTTCATTACCATTGCCGATGGCGGGCCGGCTGTTTTCGGATTTTGGTGCAGGGCCTGTCAACAGGCCCTAAATTACGGGTAAACGGGGGTGCAGGCAAGGCCGGAATCAGGCGCGGTCATCGGGCTTTTGCGCAGGCTTTATAGATATCGATCCGCAAGTATGTTAAAAGTGGCGGGTCGGATTTTGGCATGTTTGACTACACAATCAATAAGCAGGTAATCAGCCCATGGAGTTCAGTCTGAGCGGCCTCAAGGTCATGGTCATCGACGATAGCAATACCATTCGCAAGACGGCGGAAACCCTCCTGACCAAGGCTGGCTGCGAGGTGATCACCGCGACCGACGGGTTCGACTCGCTGGCCAAGATTGCCGATTGCGAACCCGACGTGATTTTCGTCGACATCATGATGCCGCGCCTGGATGGCTATCAGACCTGTGCCCTGATCAAGAACAACAAGCAGTTCCGCCATACGCCCGTGATCATGCTGTCCAGCAAGGACGGCCTGTTCGACAAGGCCAAGGGCAGGATCGTGGGCGCGGATGATTACCTGACAAAGCCCTTTAGCAAGAATGAATTGTTTCAGGCGCTTGAAAGGTATGCGCCCAGGGAGATGGCGGACAGCGTCGAGCCGCCGGAGGAGTGATCGGACCTGGAGGGTTCCGGATAGTTAATGAGAGGGTAAAACCATGTCAAAAATCCTCATTGTTGATGACTCGTCCACCGAGGTCCATCAGCTTGCGCGGATGCTGGAAAAGCACGGTCACAGCGTTCTTGTCGCTGAATCGGGGGAAGCGGGCCTGGAAATCGCCAAAAACGAACAGCCCGATGTGGTGCTCATGGATATCGTCATGCCCGGGATCAACGGTTTCCAGGCCACTCGCCAACTCACAAAGGCCAGGGAAACCAGCCATATCCCCGTGGTCATCGTCACTACCAAGAACCAGGAAACCGATCGTGTCTGGGGCACCAGGCAGGGAGCCAAGGCCTACCTGGCCAAGCCCATCACGGAAAAGGAATTATTGTCGACGATCCAGCAGTTCGTCGCCTAGCGACGGATAGGTGCAACTGTGACAGAGATTAACGAGGCCTATGCCCGCTATTCGGAACTGGCGCGAACGTATGCGCGCCAGGCCCGTCAGCTGCCCGCCCAGGTGGACTATACACCCACCCGCTCTGCGATTTGTTTTCGGGTATTGGGTGTCGACCTGGCAGTTTTTATTGAAGAAATCAACGAGATTCTCGAAGTGCCGGGCTGTACGCGGCTGCCTCGGGTGAAGCCCTGGGTCAAGGGGGTTGCCAACGTCAGGGGCAAATTGCTGCCCATTGTCGATCTGGCCGGTTTCCTGGGCAGGAGCCTGCGCAGCAGCCCAAAGCAACAGCGAGCCCTGCTGCTGGACAATTCGGAAGTGGCGGTGGGCCTGATCGTGGACGAAGTGATCGGCATGAAGCATTTTCCCGTCAATACCTTCAGCCGGGAACGTGATGATATACCGGCTGAATTGTCCCCCTACGTACCGGGTGCGTTCCGGTCGGACCGGGACAACTGGTTGCTCATGCGTCCGGAGCAACTTCTCAATGATCAGCGCTTCATGGATGTTGCGGTGTAGAATGGCGCGCTTTCCCAAGGAGCTAGAACAGGCAATCTTGCCGGGAGCATGAACCAATGAAAGAAGGAAACGAAAAAACGCGAATCAGTGGGCCGATACTGTTCCTGTCCCTGGCTTTTATAGCCCTGGTCGGGTTCGTCGTCTTCAACCTGACCGTTGTTTTTACGGATGCCGCCAGGGACAAGAACAACCTGGAACTGGTTTCGGAGTTGCGTGCCCTGTCCTATCGGATTTCCGGGCTGTCCCGCGAGGCCACCGAGGGTCGGGAAGAAGCCTTTGCCGAACTGGAGTCGGTGATGGGCCAGATGGAGGGAACATGGCAGCGATTGAGCAAGAGCGGCGAGGAGTTGCCCGATGCCACCATGCGCCGTTTCGAGGAGACCTGGTCCGGCATCCAGGAAAGTGTCGAGACCATCCTGGCGGACAAGGAGACCATCATCTTCCTCAACGACGTGGTGGCGACGCTCAACGAACGCCTGCCCCAATTACAGCAGGAACACACCCGGGTGGTTGAATTGCTGCTCGACAGTGGTGCCCCGGCGGATCAGGTAGCGGTTGCCCAGGCCCAGTCCTGGCGCGCCGAGCGTATCGGGCGCAACGTGGACAAAATGCTCGCCGGGGGCGAGGACGCGGAAATTGCCGCGGACCAGTTCAACCGCGATGCCAACCTGTTCGGGCGAGTCCTGCAGGGCATGAAAAGCGGCGACCGGGCGCTCGGTATCAGCCGCGTTACCAACGCCCAGGCACAGGAGAGTCTCGAGCGAATTTCCACACAATTCGAATTTGTCAGTAACTCCATTGAGGAGATTTTCGAGGCGGCGCCGGCGCTGTTCCGCGCCCGCCAGGCAACGGAAGCCATCCTCGACCAGACTCCCAGCCTGCTGGAAAATATCGCCGGTCTGGCCGATGCTATCGGCAACCTGCCCCAGCAGCGCACCTTTACCAACCAGACTGCCCTGGCGGCGGGTATCCTTGCCGCCGTCTTCCTGGCCCTGATCGGCCTGCAGATCTATGCCGGTACCCGCCGGCGGCTGCGCGAGAGCGCGGAAGCCAACGAAAAGAATCAGCAGGCCATTCTCCGGCTACTCGATGAAATCGAGGGGCTCGGCGACGGCGACCTCACCGCTCAGGCAACGGTTACCGAGGATTTCACCGGTGCCATTGCCGACGCCATCAACTTCGCCATCCTCCAGCTCCGGGAACTGGTGGCGCGGATCCAGGATACCGCCGAGAACGTATCCGCCGCCGCCAATGAGACCCGCGCCACGGCCATGCAGCTTACCGAATCCTCCGAACACCAGGCCCAGGAGATCGCCGGCGCTTCCGCTGCCATCAATGAAATGGCCATCACCATCGATCAGGTGTCTGCCAACGCCTCGGAGTCGGCGGCGGTTGCCGATAAATCGGTGCGGCTCGCCACCAACGGTGCCACGGTTGTCCAGAGCACCGTCACCGGCATGGATACCATCCGGGAGCAGATCCAGGACACCTCAAAGCGCATCAAGCGCCTGGGGGAAAGCTCCCAGGAGATCGGCGATATTGTTTCCCTGATCGGCGATATTGCCGACCAGACCAACATTCTCGCGTTGAATGCCGCCATCCAGGCCTCCATGGCCGGGGATGCCGGTCGCGGCTTCGCGGTGGTGGCGGACGAAGTCCAGCGGCTCGCGGAGCGTTCGGCCAACGCCACCAAGCAAATCTCCACCCTGGTCAATGCCATTCAGACGGACACCAACGAGGCGGTGTCCTCCATGGAGCAGACCACATCGGAGGTGGTCAAGGGTGCCGAGCTGGCCCACGACGCCGGCTCCGCACTGGGGGAAATCCAGACCGTATCCACCAGCCTTGCGGAACTGATCCAGGATATCTCCACGGCGGCCCGTCACCAGGCCACCACCGCGGGCCATATTTCCAACACCATGAACGTTATCCAGGACATCACGTCCCAGACTCTGGCGGGCACAAACAATACCGCCAACTCGATCGGCGAGCTGGCGGAAATGTCGGTGGAATTGCGCGAGTTCGTGTCAGGCTTCAAGCTGCCCGTCGACGAGAGCCGCCTGCACCGGAAACTGGATTTCGAGCCAACGCCCGAGACCATTGAGGAAACGGACGAAGGTGAGGATTTGCCCGGCGCCGTTGAAAGCGGCGAAATTCGTGGTTCGGCCGGTTATTCCGAGGATGATCGAGTGCTCGACTACCCCCGCCAGGAGGAGAAAACCGATGACGCGGGCGTGCCCTCGCTTTCCGATGTGTTCGAGGAAGAGGATAGGGGACGCCACGCGGGTGCAACTCGACAGCAGGCCGCCCACAGCGAACTGGAGGACGAACTTGCCGATATCGACCTGGGTGAATTCGATATCGACAGCGATTCCAAATCCACCAAGCACCGGGCGTAGCGGCGCCGTCCCGGGGTCCCATGGCAAATCCGGCACCGCGTATCGACTTCCCGGATGACAGCGGCATCAGCGATCGCCAGTACCGTCTGTGGAAGGAAATGCTTGAAAACCGCACCGGTGTCCGTATTGCGCCGGATCGGGACCGCTTCGCCCGTGGTCAGATTGCCCGCCGCATGGCGGAACTGGACGTGAGGGATCCGGACACCTATTTCCGCGAAGTCCTCGAGACCCTGTCGGGTAACGCCGAATGGGGGCTGCTGCTCGACCGGCTGTTGAACAAGGAGACCCGGTTTTTCCGTCACCGGGATTCATTCGAGTACCTGGAGCAGCGAATTTCCGAGCGCCTCGCTCGTAGCGAGCTTGCCGGTACGCTCAGCGCCTGGAGTGTCGGATGCTCCACGGGTGAGGAAAGCTATTCCCTGTCGATGACACTTTATGCCGCCTGCAACGCGGCGGGTCATCGGCCCCGTTTCGGCGTCATGGGTACCGATATCAGCCGGGAGGCCCTGCAAACCGCCCGCCGCGGCATTTACCGGGACTCGGCCATGACCGGGCTGTCGGTGGGTGAAAAGCTTCGCTTTTTTGTGCCGGAAGGCCCGGACCACTGCCGGGTCGCGGATGATCTTCGGCATCGCACCGGTTTTATCGAAAGCAATATTCTCGAATCGGTCAGTCCGCCGTTTGCCGATGCCATGGATATCATCTTCTGCCACAATGTTTTGATTTACTTTCGACGGTGGCGTCGGCGACAGGTGGTATCCCGGCTGGTTGCCAGCCTGAAGGTCGGCGGTCTGTTGCTGGTGGGTCCTGGGGAGCTGTCCGACTGGGTGCCGCCGGGGCTCGAACGGGATCGCTACCCGGGGGTGCAGGCCTATGTGCGAATTGAATAAGCGAGGTGGGTAATGGAAACGCATCGCACGCTCCAGGGACTCGAATGGCTTACCGACGAGGTGGAGAGCAGCCTGACCCAGGCTTTCGACGCACTCGAAGCCTTCCTTCAGGATAACGAAGACGAAGCCCAGCTACGGTTTTGCCTGGGCTACGTCCATCAGGTCGGCGGCTCCCTCAAGATGGCCCAATGCGCCGGTGGCGAGCTTCTGGTGGACGAGATGGAGCAACTGGTCGGGGCGCTGATCGCCGGCAAGGTCAAGAGTGTACCGGAAGCCTGCGAGGTGCTGATTCAGGCCATTCACAAGGTACCCAGTTATCTTAAGCACATCACCACCACCGGCAGTGACCAGCCTGCCCTGTTGCTGAGTCTCCTCAATGACCTGCGGGCGGTTCGGGGAGACAGGCTTGCCACCGACAATATTCTGTTTGCCCCGGACTTGTCACCGCTGGGAGAGGTGCCGCGTGAACTGCCGCCGGCGGATGACCAGGCCCTCGAAGTACTGACCCGAAAGCTTCGCCAGATGTACCAGCTGGCCCTGCTGGGCCTGCTCAAGCAGCAGGAGCCGGACAAACATGCCGCCAACCTGGAAAAGGTATTCGCGAGGCTTCGGGAAATCGCCAGGGGTACGCCGCGGGAACAACTCTGGCGGGTGGCCGGCGCAGTGGTTGAGGGGGTTTTTCACCACAGCATTCCCCTGACCCTGGCCGTCCGGCTACTGCTCAGGGAACTCGACCGGGAGATACGTGCGCTCATCGACCGGGGCAAGATCGCCCTGACAGATCCATTTCCGGAAAGTCTGTTTAAGAGTCTGCTTTACTACGTGGCTTTCTCGGGGGCCGAAACTCCCCGGATCGCCGCCGTCCGGGATGATTTCAAGCTGGACGATGCCCTGCCCGTCGGCGTCCTCGAGGATGCCGGCAAAGGTATGGTGCCCAGCTTCGACAGGGAGGTGGTGGAGGCCATCTCTGTCGGCCTTGCCAAGGAGCTTGACGCCGTCAAGGATATGGTCGACGAATTCATGGGCGACGACCGGACCGTCGGCAGTCTCGAGCGCACGCTTCCCTACCTGAAGCGTATAGCAGACACTTTCGCCATGACCGGTCAGGTCCGTTTGCGGGACGAAACCCAAAGTATCATCGCTCGCATCCGGGGCTGGATTGACGCGGGTGAGAGACCCGGCGACGGGGAGCTTGAAAGTCTGGCCGCGCGCATCATCGACCTGGAAACCGCGCTCATTGCCTGGCAATCAGACTACCGGGACAGTGCCGAAAGCGCGGGCCTGCCGGTTGAGCGGCGCCTCGAGTTCAACCGGGCTCGCGGGGCTCTTTTTCGGGAAATCAGCAATGGTATCGAGCAGGTCAAGGAAGCCATTGTCGAATATATCGCCGCGCGCATGGATCCCGCTTTCCTGGAGCCCGTGCCCGCCGGGATTGACCAGCTTGTCGGAGCGATGCGCCTGGCCGGGCTGGAGCGCTCGGGCGAGATCATTGCCGCCTGTGGGCGATTCGTGGGCCGGGATATCATCGATCGTCGCCGGACGCCGGACTGGGAGTCGCTGGATGCCCTGGCGGACGCCATCACCAGTGTCGAATACTACCTGGAAGGTCTCGCCGCGGTCGCCGGGGAAGAGGATCAGTCGGTCCTTGATATCGCCGAGAGAAATATTGCCAAGCTGGGTTACGAGGCGAGGGCCGCCAATGTGGTTTCCCTGGTCGCCGCCGCGCCGCCGGCGCAAGCCGATGGCACGGTGACCGGAGAAGAAAACCGTCCGGAGCAAACGGAAACCGGCGATGGTGAGCCGGAAACCCTGGCCGTCGATGGCGGCGAAGAACCCGACTCGGGCGATGAGGTGGATCCTGAAATCAAGGAGATCTTCATCGACGAGGCCCGCGAGGTGCTCGATACCCTCGCTACCAGCGTGCCCAACTGGCTCGACAATAGCCAGGACAGTGCCCTGATCGAGACCCGCCGCGCCTTTCATACGCTCAAGGGCAGCGGTCGCATGGTGGGGGCCGAGGACATCGGGGAACTGGCCTGGGCCCTGGAAAACATGCTCAACCGGCTGATCGATCATAAGATCGAGGAAGGCCCCCTGCTCCGCCGGACGGTGGAAGATGTTGTCGAACTGCTGCCTGCGTTGCTCGCCGATTTCGATGCTGGCAACAGCGGCGTCGCGCCCGAGATGTTGGATGCCCTGGTTGAACGCTGTGAAGGGCTGGCCGAGGGACGCGATGAAACCGAAATCATGGGGGAGTCGGCAAAGGCGACCGGGCAACCCCTGCAGCCGGTTCCCGAGCCGGGGACCTTGACGCCGGATCAGGAGGCGGAGCAGGCACCGGAACAGGAGCCGGATCAGGGCCCGGATGTCGATGAGGAGGCCTTGGCGTCGACCGGCGCGGAGCTGGCGCAGGCTGCCGATGAAGATGTGGCCGGTCCCGAGGCAGACGACGAGTTGCTGGCCATTTTTTCGGCGGAAGCCGAGACTTACCTGGCGGTGGTGCGGAATTTCGTTGCCGCGCAGCGTCGCAAGTCGCCCTTTTATGACGTGCCCGACAACGCACTGCAAAGTGCGCTGCATACGTTGAAGGGAAGCGCTTACATGGCCGACATCGGTTCGGTGGCGGAGATTGTCACGCCCTTGGAACGTTTTCTCAGGGAAATGCGCAATTTCCGGCTTCCGGTCAACGGGGAAATCCTCGATTTGCTGGACGAGGCCGTGGCCTGCTGTGAAGCGTCCCGCAACGAGGCCTGGCACAGGGGCACTGCGTTGCCGGACAACCGGGCACTGCAGGCCAGGATCGAGTCAGTGCGCGGTCGGGTTGTCGATACCGCCATCGAGGAGCGGGTCGACGCGCAGCTTGGCGGCGACCCGGCGGATCTCGAACGGGTCATGCGCGAGGGGATGGAAAACCTCATGGCTGCGGATCGCCTTTTCGCTGACTGTCGAGAGGGTACCGATCAGTGCTGGCGGGCGCTGGCGGATTTGCCGCCCGAACTGCGCGAATTGCAAAAAGCGGCCGAGCGTGCCGATATCCCCGTCCTTGCCGACCTGGCAGGCGTCCTGGCCGGGGCCTGCGATAACCTGGCGGATCTGCGCACCGTACCGGACGAGGAGAGTATTACCCGCCTTGCCCAGGCCCATGAAACGCTTATCGCCATGGTGGATGCCGTCGCCGCCCACCAGGAAGTGGAGCCCGCCGGCGGAGCGCTTATGGCCGCGTTGGCCGAGATGGCATCCCGGCAGGCGGAGCAAAGCGGGCCTGATTCGGGCCGGGATGCCGACATAGTGCCGGCCAGCGCCACCGGCATGATCCGCCAGGCCCTTGACGAGGAATACGCAGGCGCGGCCGAGAACTTCGAGCCGGACGATACGCCGCACGAGGCCGGCTCCGAGGAGAGCGGGACCGAGGCGGCCCAAATTGATATGACCCCGGAAACCAGCACTCGCGAGGAAGGCGAGAGCGCGGCGGCCGACGAACATGTAGAGCACGACCCGGCCGAGGCGGACCGTATTCCGGGTGCCGGTGACAGAGAGGAAGCCACAAGTCCTCCATCGGACATCGGTGTTTTGCCCGAAGACACCGACCCGGAAATCCTCGATATTTTCCTGGCCGAGGCGGATGAGCTGCTCGAGGAAATCGAACAGGCCCTCCAGGCCTGGAGCGAAAACCCATCGGACAACAGCTGGCCGGAGCGCCTCAAGCGGGCCCTGCACACCTTCAAGGGGGGCGCCCGGATGGCGGGCCTGGACGCGATGGGTACCGCCAGCCACGACTTTGAGAGCCTGGTACAGGATAGCGAGGGCGCGCCTGCCTCCGCTATTCCCATGCCGGAAATGCTGCAACGCTATGATCGGCTGCTCAATGCCACGGAGCAGATCCGGGCGGCGATGCATGGGACACCCGAAGCGGCACCGCAGCCGGTCGAGACCCAGGAACCCGAGCCCGGCCCGCAAGTGACGCCGCCTTCGACAGACCAGGGGTCGCCACCGCCCGGGGGCGACGACGAAGGCTGGCCGTCGGCACGTGTATTGCCGTTCACCGGCACGCCCCAGGGTTTCGAGGTGGACCCCGTCACCGAGGTTCCGCCGGCGCCGGAAAAGAAAAGAATGCCCCAGGAGATGGTCAAGATCTCCGCTCCCATGCTGGATACCCTGGTCAATCTGGCCGGCGAGACCAGTATCTCCCGCAGCCAGGTGGAGCAGCAGATCAGCGAGTTTGTCTTTTCCCTGGACGAGATGCAGGCCACCATCCGTCGCATGCAGGATCAGGTGCGGCGACTGAGCGTGGAGACCGACGCGCAAATCACCTTCCGCCGTGAGCAGATCGAGACCTCGGTGGGAGAAGAGGAATTCGACCCCCTGGAAATGGATCGTTACTCCCAACTCCAGCAACTGTCCCGCAGTATGCTCGAATCGGCCTCCGATCTGCAGGACCTCCGGGACACGCTGCTGGACAAGTCGCGGGACGCGGAATCCCTGTTGTTGCACCAGTCCCGGATCAACACGGACTTGCAGGAAGGGCTGATGCGCACGCGCATGGTGCCCTTTTCTCGGTTGGTGCCGCGCCTGCGCCGTATCGTGCGCCAGGTCGCCGGCGAACTCGACAAGGACGTGGCACTGAAACTGGGCAGTGTGGAAGGCGAAATCGACCGGTCGGTGATGGAGCGTATCCTGCCATCGCTGGAACACATGATCCGCAATGCCATCGACCATGGCCTGGAGGACCGCGAGCACCGGCTCGAGGCCGGTAAGCCCGAGGAAGGTACCATTTCCCTGAGCTTCTCCCGGGAGGGGGGCGACGTCCTCATCCGCCTGTCCGACGACGGTCGGGGGCTCGATGTCGAGGCCATTCGAAGGAAAGCCCTGGAAAAGGGCCTTATCCGCGAAGATGCGTCGTTGAGCGAACAGGAAATCATGCAGTTTATTTTCCAGCCGGGATTTTCCACCTCGACGCGGGTTACCGAGGTGTCCGGCCGCGGCGTGGGCATGGACGTGGTCAACAGCGAAGTGCGTCAGCTGGGCGGCAATATTGCCATCGCCACCCGCATAGACCAGGGCACCGAGTTCTCCGTGCGTTTGCCGTTCACCGTTTCCGTAAACCGCGCCCTGATGATTGCCGTGGGAGAGGACACCTTCGCCCTGGCCCTCGACAGCATCCGCGGCGTCGTTCGCCTGGCTGTCGACGAGCTGGTAACGTATTATCGGGATCCCGACGCCCGCCTCCGGTATGGCGGCGAGGACTACGAAATCCGCCACCTGGGCACCCTCCTGGACCCGCAGTTGCGGCCCACGCTGGATACCCTGGAAGGGAAGGTCGCCCTGATCCTGGTTTACAGCGAGGGTCGTCACTACGCCCTCCAGGTGGATGACCTGCTGGGCAGCCGGGAGATCGTGGTCAAGACCCTGGGCCCCCAGTTCAGCCGGGTGCCGGGCCTGTCCGGCGCAACCATACTGGGCGACGGCCGCGTGGTCGTTATTCTGGATCTCCAGGGGCTGCTGCGGGCCCAGAAAACAGTGCCCGTCATTGCCCCCGTTGTGCCACGGGAACGGGACAGCTCGGATCCCCACCGGGTGCGGACCATTATGGTGGTGGACGACTCCGTGACCGTGCGCAAGGTCACCGGGCGGTTTCTGGGGCGGGAGGGGTTCGAAGTAATCACCGCCAAGGACGGTCTCGATGCCATGCGTGTCTTGCAGGACAACACGCCGGACCTGATGTTGCTGGATATCGAGATGCCGGGCATGGATGGCTTTGAGGTGGCTCGCCTGGTGCGCAGTACTCAGCGGTTGAAATCCCTGCCCATTATCATGATCACGTCGCGAACCGGCGAAAAGCACCGGGAACGGGCATTGGCCATGGGGGTCGACCGCTATCTGGGCAAGCCCTACCGGGAAGACGTGCTTTTGCATAACGTCTACGACCTGCTCAAGGCGAAGGAAACGGGGTAACTATTGATGACGCTGCGACTGGGGATTCTCGCCAGGCCGTCGCCGCAATCCTATGCCCTGCGCATGGCGGTGAAGGAACTGGGCTATCAGGTTGGCTATTGCGAGAAACCCTCTTTCCGGGAAGCCCGTCTCAGCCTGAAACCCGACGTGGACGGCTGGATCATCCCCCGCGATCCGGTGGCCCCGGATATGCTCGCCAGCCACCCGTTTATTGATACACACCGCCAGCCGGTGGTGTTCCTGGATACGGAAATCCCCACCCTGGTCAGTGCCCGTTACGATCCCTGGAAGTACGATCTCGCCCGAAAGCTATCGGAGTGCCGTTTGCGCCATGCCAGGCTCAGCCGGCGCGAGGCGGCAACCCGGGTCTGGGTGCTGGCAGCCTCCACGGGGGGAGTGGAGGTGGCGGGTAAATTTCTGGCTGACGTTTCCCCGGATCTGGACGTGGCCTTCCTTTACGTCCAGCACATCGCCGAGCGTCACGTGGATCAACTGCTGAGAATGGTGGAACGCCGTAGCGAATGGCGTGCCGACATCGGTCGGGACGGGCTGCCCCTCTACCGTGGGCAGGTCACGGTGGTGTCACCGGCGGGCAAGCTGCATATTGAAAAGGGTGGCACCCTGCGCCTGATGGATTTTCCCTGGCAGGGCCAGTACAGCCCCAATATCGACGATGTCGCGGGGCAGGTGGCCCGGGAGTTCGGCGCCCGGTGCGGCATGATTGTTTTCACCGGCATGGGCTACGACGGTGTGGTGGGCAGCCGGATGATTCGTCATCGAGGCGGGCAGGTGTGGGTGCAGGAGCCCGGTTCCTGTGCCGCCCCCGCCATGCCGGAGGCCGTTCTGGAAGCCCAGGCGGTGGATTTTGTCGGCCCGGTCGAGACGCTGGCTCGTCACTTCAACGAAACCATGGCCGGCGACGGGTCCCGGCTCGCAGCGGAGGGAAGTTGATTCATGACCGATATTGTCGCCGATAAGCCGGTTTTGCCGGAAAGGGTTAACAGCCTCGTGCTGCCCCTGGCGGATATGGAGTTGCTGGTCCCCGTAACCGCCATCGCCGAAGTGGTGGCCGGGAATTACCCCCGGGAGCCGGGGGAGCAGGAGACGTCCTGGTGTTATGGCTGGATCACCTGGCGTGACCAGCATATACCGTTGATTTCCTTCGAGGCGATGATGGATCATCCCAGGCCGGAACCGCAAAACCACAGTCGTATCGCGGTGTTCAATGCGGTGGGGGACTTTGCCTCCACCGGGTTCTTTGCCATGCTCCTGTCGGATTACCCCAGTCCCCTGGCGATTACCGAAGAAAACGCCCTGACGCCCATAACCGATGAGGGTCCGGCCTCGGGTCTGCTGATGATGGGCAATATCGCCGGGCGGGATTTGTCGGTGCCGGATCTCGCCCTCGTGGAAAGGCTTTGCGCCGACATCGCCGCCTGAGCACCCACCTGGGATCGTCTACCATCCCCGCCAGTTTGTCCGTGTTTACCCGCTGCCCGTCGGGCCGTGGATGCGGGGCTTTGACAGCCAATGAACAGATCGCCACTATACCCGCATTTTTCCTAGGGGTATTGCGCGCCTCCAGTGATCGTGGGCACTGCGTCAGGCAATTGGCACCGGTCAGGTAGAGGCAAAAGTTTTCCGGTGGGCTGCCGATAGCGTTCTCTACAGTACAGGCACACTTCCTATGGTTGTTACACCCTTTTATGAGGGCCCGATTGCGGGTCTTATCGGCGATTCTCCTACCGCCAATATTGCCGTTGACAGTCAGGGCAACCTGATCGCGGTCAATGCCGTGGCCGAACAGTTGCTCGGCTACGAAATCAATGAACTGGTGGGCCGGCCCCTGGAATGCCTGCTGCCTGTGGCGATGCGGGAAAAACACAGGGACTATCTTCTTTCCTACCTGAGCAGGCCCTCAACCCGTGGCATGGGCACCGGTCGCGACCTGATCGCCCTCGCCAAGGACGGCACCGAAATCCCCGTGGAAATCGGTCTCAGCAGTGTCAAGACGCCCGATGGCCTGGTGGCTGTCGCCGTGCTGGTGGATATCAGTGCCCGCAAGGAGGCGGAGCGCAGGGAAAGGGAGCACTTTTCATTCTATACGGCCATTTTCCGGAGCTCTCCCTTCAGCATCGTCACTGTCGATACCTCAGGCTCCATTCTCGCAGTCAATCCCGCCGCCGAGCGCCTGCTCTGGTATCGGGAAGAGGAACTGGTGGGCCGCTCGTCGGTGGATATGATTCACGACCCTCTGGAACTGGAGCGCCAGGCAAAACAGCTTTCCGTCGAATGTAACGCACCCATGACCCCGGGTTTTGCCGCCCTGACCCACAAGGCCAGCCAGGGGCTTATCGAAGAAGTGGAGTGGCACTACGTGCGCAAGGACGGCTCCAAGGTGCCGATCAGCCTGACCGTCGCCCCTCTGCACGGCGCCGATAACCGGATCCTCGGCTACCTGGGTTTTGCCCAGGATATCAGCGAGCGTAAGCGGGCCGAAGAGTATATCCGCTACCTGGCATACCATGACGAACTCACCGGTCTGCCCAACCGCACCCTGCTTAGGGATCGGCTGGAACTGGCCATCAAACGGGCCTTCCGTTTCGGCCAGAAGGTGGGTGTCATGCTGGTGGATCTCGACAATTTCAAGCGCATCAACGACTCCCTGGGCCACCATGCCGGCGACGAGATCCTGGTCAAGGTCGCCCAGTTGCTCAAGGGCTGTGTGCGCAGTACCGATACTGTGGCCCGCATGGGCGGCGACGAGTTCGTGGTGCTTCTTTCCGACGTCACCTGCCGGGAGGATGTGGAAAAGGTTGCCGCCGGCGTGGTGCGCACTATTGGCGAATCACTGCGTATCGGCAGCCACGTCCTCAAGGTGACACCCAGTGTCGGCGTCTGTGTCTGCCCCGACGACGGCGACGACCCCGAGTCACTGGTAATGCGCGCGGATACCGCCATGTATGCGGCCAAGGAACGGGGCCGCAGCAACTATCAGCTTTTTTCCCCGGCCATGGCGGTGCAGGCCAACGAACGGCTGGCGCTGGAGCAGGCCCTGCGCCGGGCCCTGGAACTGGATCAACTTAGCCTCGTCTACCAGCCGCAGGTCAACCTGAAAACCGGCGACGTGGAAGGGGTCGAGTCCCTGATGCGCTGGTATCTGCCGGGCCAGGGCCAGATACCGCCGAACCGCTTTATCGGCATCGCCGAGGACACCGAACTGATCGTCCCCATGGGGGAATGGGTCCTCTACCAGGCTTGCCGGGATGGTGTTCGGCTCCAACGGGAGAGCGGCCGGCCCCTGCGTATCGGCGTCAATCTCTCGCCCCGCCAGCTCATGCAGCGCAACCTGCCCGCCATTGTTGCCGGCGCACTGGAGAAGAGCGGTTTGCCGCCACAGTGCCTGGAGCTCGAGATCACTGAAAACGTTTTCATGCACTATGCGGAGGAAGTGTCTTCCACCATGCAGGAAATCCGGGCCATGGGGGTCAAGCTGGCCATCGACGATTTCGGCGTGGGCTTTTCCTCCCTGTCCTATATCACCCGGTTTACCGTCGATCGCATCAAGCTTGACCAGTCGTTCGTGGCGAACCTGCTCAGCGACGACAGCAGCAAGGCGGTGACCAACGCCGTACTGGCCATGGCTTCGGGCCTTGGTATCGAAGTGGTTGCCGAAGGGGTCGAAGAGGTCGGCCAGGAGCTCTACCTGAGAGGGCGAGGCTGCCAGGTGGCACAGGGCTTTTATTTTTCGCGACCGAAAAAACTCGCAGACCTGGCGGTAACGCTCAAAGCCCACAAGGGGCGGTTGCAACCGGCTTTATAAGCGACGTTTCCGCCGACCTGCGCATTTGTCCGGGTATCTTGAACCGCGGTACCCTTCCTGCACGGTTGACGAGTGCTTGATGGCGTCGTGGGCCCCATGCATAATCGAGCCACGCCTCTGTCGAGGAAAGCCACTTTGCGGGTGTAGTTCAATGGCAGAACAGAAGCTTCCCAAGCTTCTAACGTGGGTTCGATTCCCATCACCCGCTCCATCCATTTGCCTTATTTACGGCATGCGCCGGTTGCCCCTTAATGATGAAGAGCCGGGCAGCGGCTACACTTCACGGTAGCCACGCTTCAATACACCTTGCCACCAACGAGAGCAGGTTTTCTATGTCGCTGAAGCTTTCCGATCCGTCACTCCTGGTTTCCCAGGCTTACATCAACGACCGCTGGGTCCACGCCGATAGTTCGGATACGTTCGAAGTCCTCAATCCCGCCACCGGTGAAATCATCACGCGTGTGGCAAAATGCGGTGCCGACGAGACCCGGGCCGCCATCGAGGCAGCGGAACTGGCCATGCTCCACTGGCGAGACAAGACGGCGCTTGAACGATCGAGCCTGTTGCGCCGCTGGTTCGACCTGATCCAGGAAGCGAAAGGCGACCTGGCGAAAATCCTTACCGCCGAGCAGGGCAAACCCCTGAAGGAAGCCCAGGGGGAGATCGACTACGGCGCCGGTTATATAGAGTGGTTTGCCGATGAAGCCAAGCGCATCTACGGCGATACCATTCCCGCGCCGGCCAGTGACAAGCGCATCGTCACAATCAAACAACCGGTGGGGGTGGTGGCCTGCATCACTCCCTGGAATTTCCCCAATGCCATGCTGGCTCGCAAGATCGCGCCGGCCCTGGCGGCCGGCTGCACGGTGGTTTGCAAGCCCGCCACCGAGACGCCCCTGTCGGCGCTGGCCCTGGGTGTCCTGGCCGAGCGCGCGGGCATCCCGCCCGGCGTTATCAATATCGTTTGCGGTGCCACCCGGGAGATCGGTGCGGAACTGACCGGCAATCCGGCGGTGCGCAAGCTGACGTTCACCGGTTCCACCGCCGTGGGCAAGAAACTGGTGGCGGATTGCTCGGCAACCATGAAGCGCACCTCCATGGAGCTGGGTGGCAATGCGGCCTTTATCGTCTTTGACGATGCCCACCTGGACGACGCCGTCGCCGGTGCCGTGGCGGCAAAATTCCGCAATACCGGGCAGTCCTGTATCGCCGCCAACAGGATCCTGGTGCAATCGGGCATCTACGACGCCTTTGCCGAAAAGTTCACCTCGGCCGTGCGCGAGCTGGTCCTGGCCGGGGGGATGACCGAGGGCGCCGATCTGGGCCCCTTGGTCAACGAGGGCGCCGCCGACGGGGTTCTCGATTTTGTTCGCGATGCCATCGACAAGGGCGCATCGGTGCTCGCCGGCGGCGGGCGCTCCCCGCTCGGCCCCTGTTTCGTGGAGCCCACGGTGCTTGCCGATGTCGGTGAGGGCATGCGGCTTTACCACGAAGAGATATTCGGCCCTGTGGCGCCCCTCTATCGCTTCGAGACGGAGGACGAGGCCATCCAGCGCGCCAACGATACGCCCTTCGGCCTTGCCAACTATTTCTACAGCCGCGATATGGGGCGTATCTGGCGCGTGGGAGAGGCTCTGGAGAGCGGCCTGGTGGGCGTCAATGCCGGCGGCATCTCCAACCCCATGGCGCCTTTTGGCGGCGTCAAGGAGTCCGGCCACGGGCGCGAAGGCTCCCGGTACGGGCTCGACGACTATCTGGATATCAAGTATCTCTGCCTGGGCGGCATTGATCGTTGACGGCGGTTGTTGCCCGTCCCCGGTGGTCAGGCACCGTACCAGAACACCGCGAAATAGTGGCAGGTGGTGCCCGCCAGTACGAACAGGTGCCAGATAAAGTGTCCGTACCGCAGGCGAGCGTCGAAGAGGTAGAAGGTCGCGCCCACGGTATAGGCAATGCCGCCGGTAACCAGCCACCAGAGACCCGCTGCCGGTACCCGCGAAACCAGCGGCTCGATGGCAATGAGTATCAGCCAGCCCATAAGCACGTAAAGGCCGGTGGATATCAGGGGGTGCTTCATCCGGCCCAGGGCCTTGAGGGCGATGCCGGCGGCGGCGATGCCCCAGACCAGGCCCAGGAGGACCCAGCCCCAGGTGCCGTGCAATACGCCCAGGGTGAAAGGCGTATAGGTGCCCGCGATCAGCAGGAAAATGGCCGAGTGCTCGACGACCCGGAAAATTTGCCGGGTGCGTCCGTGGGGCAGGGCGTGGTACAGGGTCGAGGCGAGATAGAGCAGCACGGTCGTGGTCATGAAAATACTCACGCCCACCACAAAGCCCGCACTGCCGGTGCGGGCGGATTCCAGTACAAGGAAAGGCGCGGCGACAATAGCGGCCACCAGCCCCATGCCGTGACTGACGCTGTTGGCGATTTCCTCGCCACGGGACTGCAGCCGGGTTGCCAGTGCTTTGCTTGTGCCGGTCGGAAGCATGAGCAAGTTGCCTTTGAAGGGCAAAGTACGAACTTGGATTACCTGCCGGTGGCAGAGGTTCAACTATACACCGGGATCATGACAGGAGGCTGACCGGAGCGAATGACCTTGGCGAATTTTCTCGATTTCCTGCAGTGGCCGGCCATGCTGGTGACCGTGGTGGCGGTCTGGCTGGTGGGCTTTCAGCGCAAGACGGAGCGCAAATACGGTTTCTGGAGCTTCCTCGCCAGTAATGTCCTCTGGGTCGCCTGGGGTCTGCACGCCGGTGCCCACGCCCTGGTGGTGCTGCAGTTTGCGCTGGCGGCACTGAACATCCGCGGCATCATCAAGAACGAGCCGTCCCCGTGAGGGCCATGGCCCTCAAGCGAGCCGTTTGAAGAAGATCTTGGCGTTGCGCTGGTAGTTGTAGAGCTCCTTCCTGGCGGCGGGCAGGTCCTCGATGGTGGCGGGCTCGAAGCCCTTTTCCCGGAACCAGTGCGCGGCCCGGGTGGTGAGCACGAAAATCCGCTCTAGCCCCATGCCCCGGGCCTGGCGCTCGATATGTTCGAGCAGGCGGCCCGCCAGGCCCCTGTTCTTGTAGTCCGGATGGGTGGCCACGCAGGCCAGCTCCGCCGACCGGTGGTCGTCGAAAGGATAGAGCGCGGCACAGGCCACCACCATGTTCTCGGCATCCACCACCAGGGTGAACCGTTTGATTTCCGTTTCCAGCAACTCCCGGGAGCGCTTGACCAGAACACCGGCCTCTTCCAGCGGACCGATAATCTCCAGCAGACCGGCGATATCCTCGATGCCGGCGGTGCGAATCACTTCCTGGGCGTCGTGGACCAGCAGCGTACCCTCGCCCTCGCGGGTGAACAGCTCGCCCAGCAGGGCGCCATCCTTGCGGTAGCTGATCAGGTGGCTGCGCGCCACGCCGCTCTGGCAGGCCCGCAAACCCGCGGCCAGGATCTGCCGTAATACCGGGTCCGTCAGGGTATCCAGGTATTTCCCGACATCCGGCAGGGCCAGGGTGCGGAGCAGGCCCCCGTCTTCGTTCACCAGACCACTGTCGTCGGTGAAAAGAATCAGCTTCTCCGCTTGCAGGGCGATGGCGGTCCGGGTGGCCACTTCCTCGTAGGTGAGATTGAAGGCCTCGCCGGTGGTTGAGTAGCCCAGGGAGGAAAGCAGCACTATGGCGCCTTCATCCAGTTGGCGCCCGATGGCGTTGCGGTCGACCTTGCGGACTTCGCCGGTGTGGTGGAAGTCGACGCCGTCCCTGACCCCCACGGGCCGGGCGGTGATGAAATTACCGCCGACGATGCTTATGCGTGAGCCGTGCATGGGGGAATTGGCCAGGCCCACGGAGAACAGGCTTTCGATATCGATACGGAGATGGCCGATGGCGTCCTTGACGCAATCCATGGTGGCGTTGTCGGTGACCCGGGTATGGTCCTGGTACCGCGGCTCGATGCCCGAGGCCGAAAGCCTTTCATCGATCTGGGGCCGGGCCCCGTGAACAAGTACGATTCGGATCCCCAGTGAATGGAGCAGGGCAATATCGTGGACCAGGTGGGGAAAATGGCCATGACGGATCGCCTCCCCGCCAACGGCGATGACGAAGGTTTTCCCCCGGTGCATGTTGATATAGGGGGACGTTTCCCGGAAAAATTTCACGTAGTCTGTCATGGTCGTCGGGCGTCCGCGTTTTCGGCGATTATAAAGCACGTGGTGCATATGGAAAGCCGCCACTGTGGCCCGGGGCGGCCGGCGGTGCTTGACAGTGCCCGGGTGGTCGTGTCGACTCGGGTCCGATAGCGGCTTCGTATCAACAATCAGGGGTAGGCCAATGACTCGCGTTATCCGTTTTCACCAGACCGGTGGCCCGGAGGTCCAGAAAATCGAGGAGCTGCCACTGCCGCCACCCGGTCGGGGCCAGGTACAGATCCGCGTACAGGCCATCGGTGTCAACCGGTCCGACCTGCTCTATCGGGCCGGGCTCCATCCCCTCCAGCCCGTGATGCCTTCCGGCAACGGTTCCGAGGCCTCGGGCGTGGTTGTCGACACGGGCGCCGGCGTTTCGGGGTTTGCGCCGGGTGAGCGGGTCACCGTGGTGCCCCGGATGGCGCCGGAGGAAGGCACTTACGCCGAAGTAATCAATATGGCCGAAAAGTACGTGATGAAGGCGACACCCTGGCTGTCGACCGCTGAAGAGGCGGCCTTCTGGGCCAGCTTTCTGACGGCCTACGGCGGGCTGATCGACGCCGGCGGCCTGGTGGCGGGGGATTTCGTGGTATTGCCGGCGGCCTCCAGTACCGTGGGGTTGGCGGCGATCCAGATCGCCAATGCCATTGGCGCCGCTCCCTTGGCGGTAACACGCAGCGCTAGCAAGGCTGAGCGCTTGCGTGAGGCGGGGGCCGCGAGGGTCTTCGTGTCCGGCCGCGACGACCTGGCCGGCGAGATTATCCATGCCACCGGTGGCCGGGGCGCCCGGGTGGTTTTCGATCCAGTGGGCGGAGAACAGACCCTGGCCCTGGCCGAGGGCATGGCGCGGGGCGGGCGCTATGTGCTCTATGGCGCCATGGGCGGGCAAACGCCGTTTCCGGTCATGGCCGCCTTCGACAAGCTGATTACCATGGGCGTGTTTCGCCTCGATTATGGCAATCGGTTGGAGGAGCTGCCCCGCGGACGGGCTTTCCTGGAGAACGGGCTGGCCAAGGGGCTGCTGCATCCCGTGATTGATCGTACCTACCCTTTCGAGGCGGTGGTCGAGGCCCACCGCTATGTGGAATCGGATCGCCAGTTCGGCAAAGTGGTGTTAACCCTGGATTGAGCGAGCCAACCCGTTGACCGGTCACGACCCGGTGGCGGACGGTGTCAGGCAGCAGTGCCCGATCAACTGCTTCAGGGTCTCGACCATGGGCGGGATACGATCCAGGGCCAGATACTCGTCCGGCTGGTGGGCCTGTGCGATGTCGCCGGGCCCGAGCACCACCACGTCCATGCCCAGGTCCTGCAGGTAGGGGGCCTCGGTGGCGAAGGCCACCGCTTCGCTGCCGTGGCCGGTGAGTCTTTCGCAGATCGCCGCCAGGTCCGTATTGCCCCGCGTGGCGAAAGCCGGTACGCCGTAGTAATCCAGGGACATGGCGGTGCCTTCCTCCACGCCCAGGCTCTGCAGGCGCGCGGCCAGCTGCTCGTGGAGTTCGTGGATATCCATGCCCGGCAGAGGGCGGATCTCGAAGCCCAGTTCGCAACGGCCGCAGATGCGGTTGGGATTGTCGCCGCCGTGAATACAGCCCAGATTCAGGGTGGGATGATCCACCGCGAACAGCGGGTCCCGGTAGCGGGCTTTCAGTTCGGCCTGGAAAGCCAGCAGTTCGGTGAGTACCCGATGCATGGAGTGCATGGCATTGCTGCCCAGGCCGGGATCGCTGGAGTGGCCCGACCTGCCCTCGATCACCAGGCTTTCCACCAGAATGCCCTTGTGGCTGGTGATGGGCTTGAGGCCCGTGGGCTCGCCGACCACGGCATAGCGGGCCCGCGGCCTGCCGGCTTCGGCCAGGGCCTTGGCGCCGGACATGGACGACTCCTCGTCGGCGGTGGCGAGAATGATCAGGGGCTGTTGCAGGGGCCTGTCGATAAATTCCCGGGCCGCCTCGATGGCCAGCGCGAAAAAGCCCTTCATATCGGAGGTGCCCAGGCCGTAGAAGCGGCCGTCTTTTTCAGTCAGGGCGAAGGGGTCCTGCCGCCACAGATTATCGTCGCAGGGCACGGTGTCGGTGTGTCCGGACAGCACCAGGCCGCCGGGCCCGGTACCGAGGGTGGCGATCAGGTTTGCCTTGCGGGGGTCGGGAAGCGGCATGATCTCGACGCTGAAACCCATATCCGCCAGCCATACTGCCAGCAGTTCGATGACTTCCCGGTTGCCCTGATCCACGGCCGGCATGACGCTGCTGATGGAGTTGCTGGCAATGAGTTTGCGGAGCATGGTTGTGAGATCCATAAAGCCAGTGTAAGCGGGACTTGGAAAAATGCCAACGAAGCCGTTGGCAAAGTCGCTTGCCGGCCGGATACGCCCGCTTTTCGTTTGCCGGCCATTACCGCTACAATCCGGCCCATGGGCCGAAAGGGAAAACACCATGTCGAATACCGCCACTGAGCGTCAGCTGGATCTGCCCGGTCTGTTGAGGGAGCTTGTCGAAGACGGTTACCTGAACCGCTCGGACGCCAACCAGATCGGTGGCCAGACCCGCACCCGGGAACAGGCCCTGATGCACCCGCTCACCTATATCGCCTCCCAGCAGCCGGAGAACCGGAAAAATCCCTCCCGCCAGCTGGACCTGGCCGCCCTCACGGAATGGCTGGCGGGGAAAGCGGACCTGCCCGTCCGGCATATCGATCCGCTCAAGATCAATGTCCCCGCGGTCACGGACGTCATGTCCTTCGAGTTTGCCAAGCGCCACAATATCCTCTGCGTCGAAGTCCGTCCGGAGGAAGTGGTGGTGGCCACCGCCCAGCCGTTCGTTACCAGCTGGGTGGAAGGGGTCGAGCAGGTGGCCCGGCGGCGTGTCACCCGGGTGGTGGCCAATCCCCGGGATATCCAGAAGTACACCATCGAGTTCTACACCCTGTCCCGGTCCGTCTTCGGCGCCGGCAAGGAGCAGGGCGGCGATACCCGCTCCGGGGTCACCAATTTCGAGCAGATGCTGGAGCTGGGTTCTCTCCAGGACCCGGACGTCCAGGACCAGCACATCGTCAATATCGTCGACTGGCTGCTCCAGTACGCCTTCGACCAGCGTGCCAGCGATATCCATATCGAACCCCGGCGGGAAAACGGCAAGATCCGTTTCCGCATCGACGGCGTCCTGCACCAGGTCTACGAACTGCCGGCGCCGGTGATGACCGCCATGACCAGCCGCATCAAGATACTGGGGCGCATGAACGTGGCCGAGAAGCGCAAGCCCCAGGACGGCCGCATCAAAACCAAGACCCCCGCCGGGGGCGAGGTGGAACTGCGTCTTTCCACCCTGCCCACCGCCTTCGGCGAGAAGCTGGTCATGCGGATTTTCGACCCGGAGGTGCTGCTGCGCACGTTCACCGACCTGGGGCTCACCGGCCGCGATCACGAGCGCTGGCAGGCCATGACTCACCGGGCCAACGGCATTGTCCTGGTTACCGGGCCCACCGGGTCCGGCAAGACCACCACCCTCTATTCGACGCTCAAGCAACTGGCCACGGAAGAGGTCAACGTGAGCACGGTGGAGGACCCCATCGAGATGGTGGAGGAGTCCTTCAACCAGACCCAGGTGCAGCACAAGATCGATCTCGATTTCGCGGCGGGCATCCGCACCCTCATGCGCCAGGATCCGGATATCATCATGGTGGGCGAGATACGCGACCTGGAGACGGCGGAAATGGCCATCCAGGCCGCCCTGACCGGGCACCTGGTGCTGTCCACCCTGCACACCAACGATGCCCCCACCGCCATCACCCGGCTGCTGGACCTGGGGGTGCCCGCCCACATGATCAAGGTGACCCTGAACGGGGTCATGGCCCAGCGCCTGGTGCGGACCCTCTGTCCCCACTGCCGGGAGAAAGTGGCCCTGGAGGAAAATACCTGGCAGCAGCTGGTGCGGCCCTGGAAGGCCGCCGCCCCCGAAACCATCTACCAGCCCGTCGGCTGCCTGGAATGCCGCAATACCGGTTACCTGGGCCGCCAGGGGCTCTACGAGATCATGCCCCTGTCGGAAGCCCTCAAGCCCCTGATCACCGATCAGTGCGACCCCGGCCAATTGCGACTCCAGGCCCTCAAGGAAGGCATGCGCACCCTGCGCCTGGCCGGCGCCCGCAAGGTGGCGGCCGGTATCACCTCCGTGGAGGAAGTTCTCAGGGTGGCACCCGACCATGGCCACTGAACCGCGCCCGCTCTACGAGAATGGCGAGGCCTTGCCCGGTGCAATCGTTGCCGCCGCCGAGCACCAGGTCGATCTCTTCGGCGAGCGTGCCGGCGACGACCGGGCCCGCTGGCTGGCCGGCCGCCTGGATGACGGGGATTTCCGGAACCAGCTCACCCTGGTATGGGGCGCCAGCGAATTCGTCGCCAAGGCCTGTGTGGCGCACCCGGACACCTTTGTCGAACTGGTGGAGAGCGGCGACCTCTGGCGGCCCATGGATGTGGAGGCACTGGCGGGCCGGCTCGCCGAACGCCTGTCCGCGGTAGCCGGGGAAAAGGACCTGCACCGGACCCTGCGCCAGTTCCGGCGCCGGGAGATGGTCCGGCTGGTATGGCGGGATTTCACCCGCCAGGCGGTCATGGAAGACACCACCCGCGAGGTTTCCCTGCTGGCGGAGACCGTGCTCGACCAGACCCTGGACTTCCTCTACCGCCAGCTTTGCGAGAGCCTGGGCACGCCCATCGGGCGCGAAAGCGGCGAATCCCAGCGGCTGGTGGTGCTGGGCATGGGCAAGCTGGGGGCCCGGGAACTCAATCTGTCCTCGGATATCGACCTTATTTTTGCCTTTGCCGAGGCCGGCGAGACCCGGGGCGGCAAGCGCGAACTGAGCAACCAGGAATTTTTCGTGCGCCTGGGCCAGAAACTGATCCAGGCCCTGGACAGCAATACCGTCGACAGCTTTGTATTCAGGGTGGACATGCGTCTGCGCCCCTATGGCCAGAGCGGCGCCCTGGCCCTGGGCTTCGACGCCATGGAGGAGTACTACCATAACCAGGGCCGGGACTGGGAGCGCTATGCCATGATCAAGGCGCGGGTGGTGGCCGGGGACAAAGAGGCGGGCGCCGACCTCATGGCCATCCTGCGTCCCTTTACCTACCGCAAGTACATCGATTTCAGCGCCATCCAGTCGCTGCGGGACATGAAGGCCCTGATCAACCGGGAAGTGAAGCGCACCGGCGCAGAACGCGACATCAAGAAGGGGGCGGGCGGCATTCGCGAAGTGGAGTTCGTCGCCCAGGCCTTCCAGTTGATCCGCGGGGGCAAGGATCCCGGTTTCCAGCAAACCGAACTCAAGTCGGTTCTCCGGCTGCTCGACGATGAGCGGCTGCTGCCGGAGGGCAAGGCCGAGGCGCTCTGGCAGGCCTACCTGTTCCTGCGCAACACCGAACACGTGCTCCAGGGCATGGGCGACCAGCAGACCCAGTCTCTTCCCGCCGGCGAGGAAGACCAGGCCGTGGTGGCCGCTGTCATGGGATTCCCCGGCTGGGAAGCCTTCCTGGCGGAGCTGGATCGCCACCGGCAGGCGGTGCGGGATGTCTTCGCCGAGGTGGCCAGCGAGCCGGTACAGGAACGGGAAGAGCCGGAAGCCATTCGCGAGGCCCGGGCCTCCTGGCAGGCGGAAGCGGATGCGGATCACCTGGCCGAGGAGTTGGCCGACATGGGCTACGAGGCGGCTCGCGAGGCGGCCGAGGCGCTGCTGGCCCTGCGCGAGAGCCGGGCGGTGGCGGCCATGGCGGCCAGCATCCGCGACCGTCTCGATACCTTTATGCCGCGCCTGATCGCCAGTTGCGCCCGGCGCGATAATGCCGCGCAGACCCTGATCCGCATCCTGCCTTTGGTCCAGGGGGTGGTGCGGCGCAGCGCCTACCTGGTGTTGCTGATCGAAAACCCCAGTGCACTGGACCAACTGGTGCACCTGTGCGGCGAAAGTGTCTGGATTGCCGAGCAGATCAGCCGCTATCCCGCCCTCCTTGACGAGCTGCTCGACGCCCGTACCCTCTATACGCCCACCGACCGGGAAAGCATCGCCCAGGACCTTCGCCAGCACGTGCTTCATGTGCCGTCGGACGACCTGGAAATGCAGATGGAGGCACTGCGCTATTTCCGGCGTGCCCACACCCTGCGCATCGCCGCCTGCGAAGTGGAGGGGGCGCTTTCCCTGATGAACGCCAGCGACAATCTCACCTGGCTCGCGGAAGTGATCCTCGAGCACGTGCTGGACCTTGCCTGGGACTGGATGGTCCAGCGTCACGGCCACCCCGGCCACGGGGAGGAGGACCCCGAACCGGGCATGCTGGTACTGGGCTACGGCAAGCTCGGCGGAATCGAGCTGGGCCACGGCTCGGACCTGGACCTGGTCTTCGTCCACAACGCCGACCCCAACCTGTCGTCCGACGGCGAGCGCAGTATCGACAACGCCACCTTTTTTGTGCGCCTGGGCCAGCGCATGGTTCATATCCTCACCACCCAGACCGTATCCGGCGCTCTCTACGAGGTGGATATGCGGCTGCGGCCCAACGGCAATGCGGGCATGCTGGTCAGTTCACTGCCGTCCTTCGAGAAATACCAGCGCCAGGAGGCCTGGACCTGGGAGCACCAGGCCCTGGTCCGGGCCCGGCCGGTGGCCGGTAACGGCGAGTTGGGCAAGGCTTTCCTGAATCTGCGCCGGGAGGTGCTCTGCGAGCGGCGCGATCCCGGCGAACTGCGTGACGATGTCCTGGCCATGCGCGAAAAAATGCGCACCCATCTCGGGTCCGGCGACAAAGCGGCCAGGGCGGGGGAGTTCCAGCTAAAACAGGATGCCGGAGGTATCGTCGACATTGAATTTATGGTTCAATTCGCGGTCCTGGCCAGGGCCCGGGAGTTCCCCGAGTTGACGCGCTGGACCGATAACATGCGTATCCTGGATTCGCTCGAGGAAAAAGATATCCTTGCCCCGGACGAGGCCCGGGGATTGCGCGAAGCCTACATCGCCTACCGGTCAGCCACCCACCGCTTGCAACTGCAAAGACAACCCGGTGTCGTCCAGGGTGAGGCTTTCGCCCCTCACCGGCAGGCAGTGACCGCCGTCTGGCAACGGTTGCTGGGCGATTGAGAATTTAGTGAGGAGAACAACGCATGTCCTTTGCCGACCGCGACGGCTTTATTTGGTTTGATGGTGAGCTGGTGCCCTGGCGCGAAGCCAAGGTCCATGTGCTCACCCATACGCTGCACTATGGCATGGGCGTTTTTGAAGGTGTCCGAGCCTATAACACGGATACCCGCGGCACCTGTATTTTCCGCCTGAAGGAGCATACGGACCGGCTGTTCAATTCCGCCAAGATCATGGGTATGACCATGCCCTTCGACAGGGAAACCATCAATGAGGCCCACAAGCTGGTCATGCGCGAGAACAAGCTTACCGACGGCTACCTGCGGCCCATGGCCTTCTACGGTTCCGAGGGCATGGGGTTGCGCGCCGAGGGCCTCAAGACCCACGTGATCGTTGCCGCCTGGGAGTGGCCGGCGTATCTGGGCGATGAAGGCATGCAGAAGGGTATCCGCATCCGCACCTCATCCTATACCCGTCACCACGTCAATATTTCCATGTGCAAGGCCAAGGCCAACGGCCAGTACATCAACTCCATGCTGGCCCTGCGCGAGGCCGTGGAGTGCGGCTACGACGAGGCCATGCTTCTGGACCCGGAGGGTTACGTGGCCGAGGGCAGCGGCGAGAATATCTTTATCGTCCGGGACGGGGTTCTCTACACACCCGATCTGACATCGTGCCTGGACGGCATCACCCGAAAGACCCTGTTCGACCTGGCCCGGGAGGCCGGTTACCCGGTGGTGGAAAAGCGCATCACCCGGGATGAGGTCTACATAGCGGACGAGGCCTTTTTTACCGGCACCGCGGCGGAAGTCACGCCGATCCGCGAAGTGGACAACCGGGTGATCGGCGAGGGCTGCCGTGGGCCGGTGACCACGCTCCTGCAGACCATGTTCTTCGATGTGGTCTACGGTCGCATGGAAGTCCATCCGGAGTGGCTGGAGCCCATCGCCTGAGGCCCCTATGACCCCGCGCTCCGCCAAGCGAGCCGAACGCAGGATCCTCATCGTCGGCCCCTCCTGGGTAGGGGATATGGTCATGGCACAGACCCTGTTCGCCACCCTCAAGAACGAACTGGCCGGCTGTACCATCGACGTACTGGCGCCGGGCTGGAGCCTGCCCATCCTCGAGCGCATGCCCGAGGTCTCCGATGCCATCGAGATGCCCCTGGGCCACGGCGTCCTCGACATCCCCACCCGCTGGCGACTGGCCCGCCATCTCGGCCGGCGTCGCTACGACCAGGCCATACTCCTGCCCAACTCCCTCAAGTCGGCCCTGATCCCGTTTTTTGCCGGCATCCCCCGGCGCACGGGCTGGCGGGGCGAGATGCGCTACGGTCTGCTCAACGACCTGCGCAAGCTGGACAAGACCCGCTATCCCCTGATGATCCAGCGCTTTGCGGCCCTGGCCTACCCCGAGGGTGCGCCCCTGCCGGAATCCCTGCCCCATCCGCACCTGGAGGCCGATTCGGACGAGGCAGCACTGCTGCGGGAGCGTTTCGAACTGGGCGAAGACAAACCCGTGCTGGCCCTGTGCCCGGGCGCGGAGTTCGGTCCCGCCAAACGCTGGCCGCCCCGGCATTACGCCGTGGTGGCCGGTACCATGATCGAGCGCGGCTGGCGGGTGGCCCTGTTCGGCTCCGGCAACGACCGCGCCGCTGCGGAGGAGATCATCAGCGAGCTGCCCGGGGCGCAACAACGGGAATGCCGCAACCTGGCCGGCGGGACCCGCCTGGGGGAGGCTATCGACCTGCTCTCTGTGGCCGATGCCGTGGTCAGCAACGACTCCGGCCTGATGCATATCGCCGCCGCCCTGGATCGTCCCCTGGCGGTGGTCTACGGTTCCACCTCACCGGGTTTTACCCCGCCCCTGGGCGAACGGGTGGAAATTCTTTCCATTCCCGTGGACTGCGGGCCCTGTTTCCAGCGGGAGTGCCCCCTGGCACACCTCAAATGCCTTAATGAACTGCTGCCGGGGCGGGTGCTGGCCGCCCTGGATCGGCTTGTGGCGGGGGCCTGAGCCGGTGCGGGTCCTGCTGGTCAAGACATCCTCCCTGGGCGATGTCATCCACAGCCTGCCGGCGCTGACGGATGCGGCAAGGGCCATTCCGGCGATTCGCTTTGACTGGCTGGTGGAAGAGGCTTTCGCGGCCGTACCCGGCTGGCACCCGGCCGTGGCTGCCACGATTACCGTGCCCCTGCGCCGGCTGCGCAGGCAACCCTGGTCCACCTGGCGCAGCGGCGCCTGGGGCGCGATGAAAAGCGCCCTTGCGGGCCAGCCTTACGACGCCGTGATTGATGCCCAGGGGCTGCTCAAGAGCGCCTGGCTGAGCCGCTATGGTCGGGGGCCGGTGTTCGGCCCGGACCGGGACTCGGCCCGGGAATCCCTGGCGGCCCGTTTTTACGACAAGCCCCTGGCCGTCCAACCGGGGCAGCATGCGGTAGAACGGGTTCGCCAGCTATTGGCCGCGGCCCTGGGATACCCGGTGCCCGAGGCGCGGGGCGACAGCGGTATCGGAGCGCGTTTCCGTCGACCCGGCGGCGATGCCGTGGTCTTTCTGCACGGCACCACCTGGGCCAACAAACACTGGCCCGAGGACTACTGGGGGGAACTGGGCCGGCATCTGCGGGATCGCGGCCTCAAGGTGCAACTGCCCTGGGGTAACGACGCCGAAAAGGCCCGGGCACGGCGCATCGCCGATGCCTGTGGCGGCGAGGTGCTGCCGGCCATGGATCTCACGGAAATGGCCGGGCGCCTGGGGGCGGCCCGGGCCTGTGTTGCCGTCGACACCGGACTCGGTCACTTGGCGGCGGCGGTGGGAACCCCCGGTATCGCCCTGTTCGGTCCCACCAGCCCCGGCCTCACCGGTTTTTACGGCGATCGCCAGCGCAGTCTCGCGGCGGATTACCACTGCGCCCCCTGCCTGAGCCGCACCTGCCTTTACGCCACCGACAGCGAGCCCTTTCCCCCCTGTTTCGGCCAGCTGCCGCCGGCGCGGGTGTCGGCTGCGCTCGACGAATTGCTGGAGGCGACCCCGTGAAAATCGCCTTCAGCCTCTACAAGTATTTCCCTTACGGTGGCCTGCAGCGGGATTTTCTGCGCATTGCCCGGGCCTGTCTCGCACGGGGTCACGAGGTCCATGCTTTCGTCCTTCGCTGGCAGGGGCCGATGCCGGACTGGCTGCCGGTCACCGTGGCGGACTGCCGGGCCCTGACCAATACAGGCCGCTACCGGCGCTACACCCGCTGGCTGCAAAAACGGCTGGCGGCCGAGCATTTCGACCTGCTGGTGGGCTTTAACAAGATGCCGGGCCTCGACGTCTACTACGCCGCCGACCCCTGTTATGCCTACAAGGCAAGTCACCTGCGCGGCCGGTATTACCGGTTCAGCCCCCGTTACCGGCACTTTTCTCGTTACGAAAGGGCCGTTTTCGACGCCCGTGCCGATACCGAAATACTGCTGATCTCGGACCGGCAAAAAGACTTGTTCCGCCACTACTACCACACGCCGGAGCACCGACTGCACCTGCTGCCGCCGGGGATCGATCCCGGTCGCCGGGCACCCTCGAACGCGGCGTCGCTCCGTGCCGGGTTCCGCCGGGAATTCGAGATCGGCGAGGATGAGCAACTGATGCTGATGGTGGGGTCGGGGTTTCGCACCAAGGGCCTGGACCGGGCCCTCAAGGCGATGGCGGCCCTGCCGGAGGATCTCGGGTCACGGACCCGGTTGTTCGTGGTGGGTCAGGACAACCCCGCCGAATTCAAGATTCTGGCCCGAAGCCTCGGTGTCGCCAACAAGGTTCGTTTTTTCGCCGGTCGCGACGATATTCCCCGCTTTCTGATCGGCGCCGACTTGCTTGTCCATCCCGCCTACGCCGAAAACACCGGCACCGTCCTGTTGGAAGCGGTGGTGGCGGGGCTCCCGGTCCTGGTCACCGATGTCTGCGGCTATGCCCGGTATGTGCGGGAAGCCGGCGCGGGCGAACTGGTGCCCACACCCTTCGATCCGGACGACTTCCGGCGTCGGCTGGACACCATGTTGCGCGCCGACAAGCACGCCTGGCGGGAAAACGGCCTTCGCTACGCGCAAACCGCCGATATCTACTCCCTGCCCGAGCGGGCGGCGGAATTGATCGAGCGGGTGGGGGATCGACGGTTATGAAGCTGTGGCTCGCCCCGGAACTGGCGTCCGCCTGGCGGGGCCGGGACCCCTTCGAGGTGGTCCAGGCTCTGGAAGGGGATATCTACCGGCACCTGGACGATCGCACCACCCTGCGCTTCGAGGTGGATGGCCAGGGTTATTTCGCCAAGATTCACCGGGGGATCGCCGTCGGCGAGATCGCCAAGAATCTGCTTTATCTGCGCCTGCCGGTCATGGGCGCCGAGGACGAGTGGCGGGCCATCGCCCGACTGCGGGAACTGGGCGTCGACACCATGACCGCCGTGGGCTTCGGCAGCCGCGGGTGGCTGCCCCGCAAGCGCCTGTCCTTCCTTCTGACCCGTGCGCTGGAGCCTGCCGACGATCTGGAGACCTGGTGTCGGCGGCATCTTCAGGCCACGGCCCTGGCGGACCGGCGGGCCCTGGCCCGTCGCCTGGGATCGATCACCCGTACCCTGCACGACAATGGTGTCAATCACAGGGATTACTACCTGTGCCACTTTCTCATGGACCAGTCCCCCGGTTACGCTGACGCGGCCCCGGCGGCCCGGCCGCTGTACCTGATCGACCTGCACCGTGTGCAACTGCGCCGCCGCATCCCGCGGCGCTGGCGTATCAAGGATTTGGCGAGCCTCTACTATTCCGCCCGCCTGGTGGGCTTTAACGACTGCGATGCCCTGGCTTTCTGGCGCTGTTACGCGCTGACGGAGAGGGGGCGACCGCGACCGGTCAATGCCCGGGACCGCCGGCTGTGGGCGCTGGTTTGCCGGCGCGCGGCGGTCCTTTACCGGAAGGGCGAACGGAAGGGCTACCACCAGCGGCCCCCGGAAACGGAGGCGCCCCCATGAACCGCCATAGCGCCCCGGAGGCATCGATCGACACCGCCGGCACCATGGACGCCATTGCGCTCAAAAACGCGGGTTACGGGCTTCACGCCCCTTTTACCCTGGCCATGACCGGCGCGGACCCCCTGACGGCATTGACGGTTTATCGACACCTGCCGGGTCGGCGAATCACCTTTCGGGCCCGTTGGGGCAATCTCGAAGCGGTGGCCAAGCTGTTCTTCCGGGAAAAGGAATACCGGCGCGAACGGGCAGGTCTCGAGGCCCTCTCCGAAGCCGGCATTCCCTGTCCCCGTGTCCTTTGTCGCCTGGTGGATGACGGCCAGGGCGCCTGGCTGCTGATCACCGAATATCTGCCCCAGCCCCGGGGGCTGGCGTCGCTCTGCTATGAAGCAGACGAAGCCACCGTGATTGGCGGCCTGCGTGAGGCGGTGGCGCTGATCGGGCGGGGCCACCGGGCGGGACTGGCACAACGGGATATCCACCTGGATAACTTTCTCGCCACGGAAAGGGGTCTGTTCATGGTCGACGGGGGGGGTGTCGAGGTTTCGGGAAACGTCTCGGCGCCGGACCGTGAAGATAACCTGGCCCTGTTCCTTGCCCAGTTGATCCCGGATTTCGATAGCCTGATTCCCCGGCTGCTGGATGCCTACGGCGACGGCGCTCCGGACGCGGCCTCCCTGGCGGAGCGCGTCGCGGTCATGCGCGAGCGGCGTATCCGGCACTACCAGAAAAAAAGCCTGAGGACCTGTACGGAGTTCGTCGCCGAGCGCGCCACCGGTCACTTTGCGGTGATCCGCCGGGACTGCCTGGACAGCGACGTGGCAGGGCTGGTGGCGGAGCCGGAGGTGGCCATGGGCGGCAGCCACATGCTCAAGCCCGGCAATACCGCCACCGTGGTGCGGGTGGGGGACCGGGTTATCAAGCGCTACAACATCAAGGACTGGAAGCATTTTCTCAGCCGCTGCTGGCGGCCCAGCCGGGCGCGCGTCAGTTGGTGCAACAGCCTGCGCCTGAACTACCTGGGCATTCCCGCACCGCGATCACTGGCGTTGCGTGAAAATCGTATGGGGCCCCTGCGCCGGGAGGCCTACCTGGTCAGCGACCATGTCGCCGGCCCCGACCTGCTTGCCTGGGTCGCGGATAACCGGGAGATTCCGGCCTGGCTGGATAATGAAATCCGGCGGCTGTTCGATGTGTTCTGGGCCGCGCGGGTCAGCCACGGCGACATGAAAGCCACCAACCTGATCGTTGCCGGCGAGAAGCTGGTGGTTTTGGATTTGGACGCCATGGCCTATCATCCCCATGCCGGGCGTTTCAAGAAAGCGCACCGCCGGGATCTGACCCGGTTCATGGCCAACTGGGAGAGCGGCGCCAGGGCCCATTTTGGCCAGGTTTTGGCTGATTGTCTGGCGCGCGCCGGCATCGAAATCAATACCAACAAGGGGTTTCAGTGACAATAATTCTCGGTTTATCCGGCGCTCTGGGCCACGATCCCTCGGCGGCGCTTTACATCGACAACGAACTGGTGGCGGCGGCGGAGGAAGAGCGCTTTATCCGGGACAAGCACGCCAAGGGCAGGATGCCCTACCATTCGGCCCGCTTTTGCCTGGAATACGCGGGGGTAAAACCGGAACAGGTGGATGTCGTCGCCATTCCCTTCGCGCCCATTCCCCTGTCGTCGCCGGCCCGCTGGCACTACGCCCGGCGGTACTGGTATGCCCCGGACCGGGCCCTGGATGCCCTGGTAAACGGCAATCGCCGCTACCGGCGCTACCGCAACCGGATTCTCGGTGTATTGCGGGAGCTGGGGATCGACCCGGCCAGGGTCGAGCTGGATTCCGTCGAACACCATTTAAGCCACGCCTCCAGTGCCTATCACCTGAGCGGCTTTGAGGGCAAAACCGCCATCATGGGGGTGGACGGCAAGGGCGAGTACGCCACCACCTTCTTCGGCTACGGCGAGAATGGCCGCATCCACAAGCTCAAGGAATTCTACGACCCGGACTCCCTGGGCGGGCTCTACGGCGCGCTCACCGAGTACCTGGGTTTCGAGATGCTCGACGGCGAGTACAAGGTCATGGGCATGGCGCCCTACGGCGACTCCTCTAAATACGATTTTTCCCGCCTGATCGATTTCGACGGCAGGGATTTCAAGGTCAACACCAAACTGGTCAACACCGTCGGTTTGCGCCGCTACAAGCAGGACGGCGTGGGCTTCTATTTCAGCCCCAAGCTGGTGGAGTGGTTGGGACCAAAACGGGAAGGCGATATCGCCGACGAGCCCTACGTGGATTACGCCGCCGTGATACAGGCGCTCTACGAGGAGGTGGTCCTCAAGCTGATGGATTACTACCTCGGGGACATCCTCCGGGAAACCGGGCAACTGGTGTTCTCCGGCGGCGGGGCGCTCAACGTCAAGCTCAACCAGAAGATTATCGCCCGCCCGGAAGTGCAGCACCTCTGGGTGCAGCCGGCGTCCGGGGATGCGGGCACGGCGGTGGGCGCGGCCTCCTACGCCCTGGTTCAACGCGGAATCCAGCCGGACCCCATGAAGCATGTTTACCTGGGGCCGAAATACAGCAACGAGGATTGCATCGCCGCCTGCGACGACCACGAGGCGAAACCGCAATACCGGGTGATCGACAAGGTCCCGGAGCGCATCGCGGAGATTCTTGTCGCCGGCAATCCGGTGGCCTGGTTCCAGGGACGCATGGAGTTCGGCCCCCGCGCCCTGGGCGGACGCAGCATCCTCGGTTGCCCCAGCGCATCCGGTGTCGCCGACCGCATTAACGAGCAGATCAAGTTCCGCGAGCGCTGGCGGCCGTTCTGCCCCAGCATGCTCGACCGGGTGGCACCGGAGATGTTCAAGATCGACCATCCCGCGCCTTTCATGACGTTCACCTTCGAGGTGAAGGACGAATGGAAGGACCGTGTCCCGGAAGTGGTGCACGAGGACGGCACCGCACGGGCCCAGGCCCTGGAACGGGAATACAATCCGCGCTATTACGCGCTGATGGAGGAGATGGAGAAACTCACCGGCAACGGCGTGGTGCTCAATACCTCGCTCAACCGCCGCGGCGAACCCATGGTGTGCTCCCCCACGGATGCATTGAACATGTTCTTCGGTTCCGATCTCCAGTATCTCATCATGGAGGATGTGCTGGTGACCAAGGAAGGAGTTGATGGCTGAAGCCCGACCGCTCTTCAGTATTGTTATCCCCTGTTATAACTACGGGCATTTGCTGGAACGCGCCGTCGACTCTGTGATGGCCCAGGGTGGCGAGGACTGGGAACTGCTGGTGGTTGATGACGGCTCCACCGATAATACGGCACAAGCGCTGGAAGAACTTCACCGAAAATTTCCGTCCCCCCGTTTCCGTTCGCTGCGACAAAATAATGGCGGCCCTTCAGCGGCGCGCAATACCGGAATCGCCAATACCGGCGGTGAATTTTTGATCTTTCTGGATGCGGACGACCAATTGGAGTTCGACGGGCTCGAGATATTCCGAAAGGCATTGGCTGACTATCCGGGGGCTGACATGGTGGTAGCCGGCCATTGCGCCGTTAACCGGGACGGAACGGTGCGAAAGCACAAGGGGTCGATTGTACCTCGTGATCCACTCGACCGACTTGCCGCCTATTTGCTCCATAAAAAGCTGGCCCTGTCCAATGGCGCAACTTTGATGCGTCGGAAAATTTTCGACCACTACCGATACCCGGAACAATTCAGGGCGGCCGAAGACATCCCCCTCTTTGCCTATGCACTCGCTAATTTCGAAGTTGTCTCGGTGCCGGAAGTCGTGTTGAGGGTGAATAAGCACGAAGACAGTCTTCGTCACGATCTCGATCACGCGGCAGCCGTCGGTATGGAACTGGTCGAAGAAATATTCGACACCGGGCGTCTCCCGCCTCCGTTGCAAAGAATCAAGAAATCCTACAAGGCCCGACGGGCTTTGTCGCTATTTCGGACCTTTTACCGGGCCGGTGAGTTCTCACGGGCTCGCCGCTACTACCGGATTGCCCTGACAACAGCACCCCTGATGGCGCTGCGCTGGCACCATGCGAAGCGGGCACTTCGAGCAGTGGTGGGTGATTCATGAAAACCCTGTTGCTGGTGCAAAAAAGCCAGCGGGTGATTCTCGATAATTTTTACGATGCCATTGCCCGCCACTGCGGTGACTGCGATGTCCGGCGTCTGGACGAGAAAGAGCAACGAAACCTGAAGGCTTATTTTTCGCGCTTTGTCCATGCGGGTGATTACGACCGCATTGTGCTGTTCCTGCGCTTTAAACGCATGATGCCCCAGGTTCGTTTTATCCGAAAGCTACCCAACCTGGTATTGCTCGAGCACGACGCCTGGCAGAATTTCGTGCCCGGCAAATATAAGGGCGCTTACTCCCGCTTTTATCGCCAACTGCCCTGGGCCCGGGTTATCAATTCCGGCGCCCTGGTCGCCTCCCGGTTCCGCCGGGAGGGGCTGGATGCCCACTTTGCGCCCAAGGCCTACGATGCCGACTTGCTTCGCGATATGGGGCGCAACCGGAATGTTGAGCTCGCCTTTGTCGGCAGCAGTCATCACGCCCTATATGCCCCGCGCCGGGAATTTCTTTCCGCGTTGGCGGAAAAGGAAAATCTCTTAATTACGCGAACCAGTTCCGGACAGGATTACTGCGACATGTTGAATCGCATTCGGTTTTTTGCCAGTGCCGATGTGGGATTCGGTGAATATATGATCAAGAACTTTGAAGCCATGGCCTGTGGCTGTGTGCTGTTCGCCTGGAACCAGGGCGCTGTTGAAAACGAGGCGCTGGGCTTCAGGGACATGGAAAACCTGGTGCTCTATCGTTCGCTGGATGAATTTCGGCAAAAGCTGGCCTTGTTGCGTTCTGACCCGGAGCGTGCCGACAGGATTGCCCGCGCCGGCCGCGTTCTGGTTGAAAATACGCTGACGTGGGACCATGCCGGGCGCCGGGTTTGTGAGGCGCTGGTGCCCCCTTTAAGGCAAAAGCAGGTGTTCAGGCAATGGGGGATTTTACCCCGTTACCGGGCCGCGCCTCCGGCGACGGATTAAAACCCTTTATTTCCAGGGCGAGAGACGGGCAAGGACCCGGTCTCCGTTCGGGTGACAACGACTGTAGCCTGCGCAGAAGCCGTCAAACGTATGCTTTAACCGGGCACGGTCGCCCGGGTATTGCAACATAAAATTCAGGTTTCCCGTGCACCATGGCCGGGGCACGGTAACCGGCAGAAAGCGCATATCGGCAATATCGATCAATCCCAGGTTCTTTTCGGGTGTCAACACGATGTTACCCAGGTGCAGTGAGCGAAAGTAGATACCCTTCAGGTGCAGGGACGCGATAAATTCGCCGAGCGCCAGGGCGGTGTCGTGATCGACCGTATCCAACTGCCTGAAGGTTTTTCCGGGCAGGGGGCTGTAAAGCACGCCGGTCCGCTTGATATCGGGAATCCGCAGGCTACGGACATTTTTGACGGTGGGAATGCCGCGCTGGCGTAACGTTTCCGCGTTCCGGGCGAAGCGACGGCTGTAGGGAAACAGCCGGGCGGAGGAAAACAGGCGCTTTACCCGGAAAAGCTTCAGGTATTCGCCGGATGCCAGGCGCAGGACTTTTTCGCCGTGAGCGTCCCGCTCCACCACCTCGGCGTCCCTGCGCAGTGCGCGGTATTTTTCGGCGGTCAATCTCTCCATGGGTCCTGCCCGGGCAAAGCAAGGCATTATACCGGCGGTGCTGTGGTAAGATAAGCCGCGAATTTCTGCGTCCCGGAACGCCAGCATGAAACTCGAACCCCCCCGCTTCGACAAGGCCCAGGTACTGGTGGTGGGCGATCTTATGCTGGATCGCTACTGGTACGGCGGCACCTCGAGAATATCGCCGGAGGCGCCGGTGCCGGTGGTCAAGGTGGGGCAGAGCGAGGACCGCATTGGCGGGGCCGGCAACGTTGCCCTCAATATCACCTCGCTGGGGGCGGGGGCATCCCTGGTGGCGTCGGTGGGGCGCGACGAAGCGGCGCAGGCCCTGCGACAACGCCTTCTGGCCGCGGGTATCCATTGTGATTTCCAGGTCTCCGAAGGGCGGCCCACTGTCACCAAGCTACGCATTATCAGCCGGAGCCAGCAGCTTTTGCGGCTGGATTTCGAGGAACCCTTTGTCGATGCCGACGTGGATCAGCTGGCCGCAAAGAGCGAGCCCCTGCTGGCGGGCGTTAAGTCCGTCGTGCTCTCGGATTACGGCAAGGGTACGTTGCGCGATCCGCAACCGCTGATCCGGGCCGCGCGCCAGCGCGGTATTCCCGTGCTGGTGGACCCCAAGGGCACCGATTTCCGGCGCTACCGTGGCGCAACCCTGCTCACACCCAATGTCGGGGAGTTCGAGGCGGTGGTCGGGGCCTGCGGCTCGGAAGCCGAACTGGTGGAAAAGGGCGTCGACCTGATCGGCGAGTTGGAACTGGCGGCGCTGCTGATCACCCGGGGCGAACTGGGTATGACCCTGCTGCGTCCGGGGATGCCCGAATTGCACCTGCCCGCCAGGGCACGGGAGGTGTTCGATGTCACCGGTGCCGGGGATACGGTCATCGCCGTGCTGGCCGCTTCGCTGGCCTCGGGGGAGGAGCTTCCGGAAGCGGTTGCCCTGGCCAATATTGCCGCGGGCATCGTGGTCGGCAAGCTGGGTACCGCCACCGTGAACGGTCCGGAACTGCGCAGGGCGGTTTCCCGGGAGCGCGGTTCGGAGCGGGGTGTGGTCAATGAAGAGCAGCTGCTAATAGACCTGGAAGATGCCCGGGCCCAGGGTGAAAAAGTGGTGTTTACCAACGGCTGCTTCGACATTCTCCATGCCGGGCACGTGGGGTACCTGGAACAGGCCAGAAAACTGGGAGACCGGCTGATCGTGGCGGTCAACGGCGATGAGTCGGTCAGGCGACTGAAGGGGGAGGGCAGGCCCATCAATCCGGTGGACAGGCGCATGGCGGTACTGGCCGGCCTTGAATCGGTGGACTGGGTGGTCTCCTTCGAGGACGACACCCCCGAACGTCTTCTGGAGGTGATCAAGCCCGATGTCCTGGTCAAGGGCGGCGATTACGACAAGAGGGCGGTCGTTGGCTGGGAGATTGTCGAGCATTATGGCGGCGAGGTCCGGGCCCTGGATTTTCTCGACAACTGCTCCACAACCGCCATTGTGGAGAAAGTGCGGGACGTTCAAAAGCCCGGTTGAAGGCGCTGTTCCCTCACAAATAAATCAACAGGGGTATATTGCGCATTTGCCGGATACCGTGCACTATCGCCGGGGCAAGTCGAAAAAAGCCATTTTTGAAAGTCCCGGAATTTGTACCATACTGATTCGGTGCGAGTTCCTAATTCGTTACACTCGGCAACAAAAGGAAGAAGCCATGAAACAGATCAGCAAAAAACTGGGTTTACTCACTGCGGGCCTGGCGCTCGTGCTGGCCACGGGTTGTGCCACCAACGCAGAGCTTGAAAAAGTGCGCGACGAGGCTCAGGCCGCCCAGCGTGCCGCCAGCGAAGCCATGAGCGCGGCCCAGCGGGCACAGCAAACCGCCGATTCCGCTCAGCGTTCCGCGAATCAGGCCAACGAAGCTGTCTCCCGCATGTCGCGCGAGTGCTGCGCCAAGCAGAAGTAAACCGCGGGCTTTTAATGCCCAGGTATAAAAAGGCGGTTCGGGCGTGGCCCGGGCCGCCTTTCTTTTTAAGGACAGGGTTGATTAGCCGGAGGTGATGACGACAGGGTATCCCCTGGATTCCCTGACCGCCTCTTGCACCTTATTCCAGTCGATGTCCGTATTCCGCCCCGGCCTTTCCTTCAGTGCGTTTTCTATTGCCGCCCGGTAATCGGGTACAGTGTCCGCCTTTTCCGCCAGCGGTTCATGAACCTCCAGGTAAAGTTCGCCCCGATGCCAGCCCGCCTTGACCGGTTCATCGATAATCCGCACCTGGGTCCCTTTCGGTAAACGGCGCACCAACTGCTCGATATCCCCGTCGTAAAGCCGCACGCAGCCGTGACTGACCCGCATGCCAACCCCCATGGGGTCGTTGGTGCCATGCAAAAAATAGCCGGGTTCGGCCAGTTGGATCGCGTATGCACCCAGGGGGTTGTCGGGGCCCGGCGGCACGATCGGCGGCAGGATATCGCCCCGTTGGGCATGCTCCTTGCGGACACTGTCGGGCGGAGTCCAGGAGGGATTGGCCACCTTGCCGGTGACACGGGTGGTCGTCACCGGCGTCGCCCAGCCCTGCCGGCCGATGCCCACCGGGTAGCTGAGCACGGTGTCCGGGGCTGAGTAATAGTAAAGCCGCATTTCCGCCAGGTTGAGTACCACGCCTTCCCGGGGGGCCGGTGGGAGGACAAAGGCCAGGGGCAGGGTGACTTCGGTGCCCTCTCCGGGCACCCAGGGATTGATGTCCGGGTTGGCGATAAGCATTTCCAGAAAACCCAGCCCGTAGACCCGGGCCAGCATGGCAAAGGTATCCTCGTAGCGGGTCTCGACAACCAGCAGGTCTCCCACCAGGTCATCCCCTTTTTCCGGCAGGCGAAAGGTCAGGGCATGGGCGGAGGAAATCGCGGTCAGCAGGCAGTGGAACAGCACTCCGGCAATCAGGTGGCGCAATGTGGGTGTCTCCGGGATCATTGGTCGGTGCGGTAGTTTATCAGCGTGGCCGCCTGGGGGGCAGGTCAGCCTTCAGCAATGGCCTTCAGGCAGGCATCGATGTTTGCCTCCAGGTGGGCCGGGTTGATGGTCCCGACCACGGCGCTGGTGACGCCGGGATGGCCGAAGAGCATCCGGAAACTCGCCAGTACCGGTTCCGGCGTATCATTCAGTGCCGCGTGGCCGCTGGCCAGGGCTTTCTTGATCAGTACACCCACTCCGTGGTCACGGCAGTAGTCGATAACCGGCAACTCGTTATCGTATTGCAGGTTCCAGGTGACCATGACGCAGTCCGATTGGCGGGCGGCCAGCAGACCGCCCTCGACGGTTTTGGTGGACATGCCGGTGGCGCGAATTTTTCCCTGACGCTTTAATTCATTGAGTGCTTCCAGCGTGCCGAGCTCGCGGATAATACGCTCGTCGTCCCCATTGGAATGGACCAGGACAATATCCAGCCGATCCGTGCCGAGTCGCTTCAGGCTGCGCTCGACACTGAAGCGCACCTGTTCGGGTGCAAAATGGTAAGTGGAGACACCGTTGTCGAATTCCTCGCCCACCTTGGTGCAGATCAGCCAGTGCTGCCGCTGGCCCTTGAGAAGCGCTCCCAGGCGTTCCTCGCTGGCGCCGTAGGCCGGCGCCGTATCGATCAGGTTGACGCCGCGTTCGCGGGCCAGGGCGAGAAGGTTTGCGGCCGCTCGATCGTCGGGGATCTCGAAGCCGCTGGGGTACTTGACGCCACGGTCCCGGCCCAGCTTGACCGTGCCCAGGCCCAGCAGGCTGAGAAGCAGGCCCGATTTGCCGAGTTCGCGCTTAGGCAGGCGCATCGGCGACTCCAAAGGCCTTTGCCCAGGGGGTGGCGGCCGGCTCGGGCCTGGCCAGGGGCAGGGCCGGTGCCGGTGCCAGCGATGGCTCCAGACGCCGCTCCCGCAGCAGTTTCTCGACCCGGTCCGCCAGATTGGGAGTCAGGGTCAGCTTGGTGGGCCAGGCGGCGATGACATTGTCGACACCCGCCGCCCACTTGGCGAAGGCCTCGTCGGGCCGGGCGAAATTGCGCTGCCTGGGCTCGGCCCGGGTCACCGGCAGGGCCGCCCACTCGGCGTCGGACCCCAGGTCGAGCCAGGGCAGCAGGTCCGCCAGTTCCCGGCGGGCGGCGGCAATAAGCTGGTCCGCGCTCATATCGACGCCTTTTTCCGCCAGCGTCCCGCCCAGATACCAGACCTGGCTGCCATCGGCCAGGGGGTGGCTGGAAATGGTCAGTCGCGGTGTGGCTTCCGTACCCAGGCAGTGGCCGTAAAAGCGATGTTCGCTCCTGTGGCGCACCATCGCCTGTTGGAGGGGGCGGCGCTGCATGGCCGGCGCCGGGCAGCCCACCTCCCGGAGCAGTGCCTCGTTGCCCTCGCCGGCGGCGAAAACGAATGCCCCGGCTTGCAGGTCAAAGGGCCTGCCGTCCTCGCCCGTGAGGGTCAGTGCCACCCCGCCGTCGTCGTCGCGCTGCCAGTTGGCACCCTGCCAGTCCATCCTGAACAGGCGCTCGGGGTAATTTGCCGCCAGGGCCCGGATCAGGCTGGGTGTGTCCACGACCATATCGACAAGCTTGTAGACGCTGCCCCGGAAGGCGGGATCGCGCAGAACCGCCGGCAGGTCTGCGCTTTTTACCCGGTCGACCCGGCCCCGGGTGGCCTTGCTGGCGAAGAAAGTGCCCATCCGGGAACCCAGGCCGGCGCTGGACCAAAGGTAGAAGTGCTCACTCAGCACCCGGGCGCCGCGCAGGTCCACGTCCCCTTCGCCCCTGAGGCACGCCCGCCAATGGTCCGGCATCTCGGCAATGGCTTCGGAGGCGCCGGTCAGGGCGCCGCCCAGGGTGTATTTGATGCCGCCGTGAATCATGCCCTGGCTGGCCACGGTCTGGTGACTGCCCAGCGCCGTTTTTTCCAGGACCACGGCATTGTAGCCCCGGCTGGCGAGCCGGTTGAGCAGCCAGAGGCCGGCGATGCCGCCACCGATAATGGCGATATCGGCGCTGTATGTCGGATGGGGGGTATCGGCCATAAATGTTACTGCGGTCAAAGGGCCATTATAGCGGTTTCGCCGCCGATTTCAGGCGGGATGGCCGTGCCCGGACGCACAAAATCCCGGCAAGGCCCCCGAAACCTTTGCCGTAGCGATCCTGCACCGCTATCCTCTGCGCGGGGGGAAATCCATTGGCTCGTACACTGTATTCGTTCGTTCTCTACCTGCTGACGCCGCTGATTCTGGTCCGATTGTTGTGGCGTAGCCTGCCGGCGCCGGCCTACCGGCATCGCTGGCGGGAACGTTTCGGTCGCGTCCCCGCCATCCGGGGAGACGGCGAGGTGATCTGGGTGCATTCCGTGTCCGTGGGTGAAACCCTGGCGGCAATACCCCTGATCGAGGCCCTTGGGGAGCGCTATCCGGGTGCTGCCATCGCCGTTACCACCATGACCCCGACCGGCTCGGAGCGGGTCAGGGCGGTATTCGGCGATCGGGTCTACCACGTCTACGCACCCTACGACCTGCCCCATGCCATTGCCCGCTTTCTCGGACGGCTGCGGCCCCGAATGCTGATAATCATGGAGACGGAACTCTGGCCCAACCTGATCCACGCCTGCCGGCAGCGGCATATCCCCGTGGTCTTGGCCAATGCCAGGCTGTCCGCGAAGTCCGCGGCCGGATACCGGCGTTTTGCCCGCCTGACCCGCCCAATGCTCGAATCCCTCAGTGTCGTGGCCGCCCAGACCCGGGACGACGGGGAACGCTTCCTGAAGCTGGGCCTGCCGGTGGATACCCTGAGGGTCACGGGCAATATCAAGTTCGACCTGAAGCTGGACGAGCAGCGCCGGGCCCTGGCCGGGGAGCTGGACAAACGCTGGCGCGGCAGTCCGCCCCGGCCCATCTGGCTCGCGGCCAGCACCCACCGGGGCGAAGAAGCCATGATCCTGGCCGCCCACCGTCGCCTGCTGGCGGAATATCCAAGCCTGTTGCTGGTACTGGTGCCCCGCCATCCCGAGCGTTTCGACGAGGTGGCGAGCCTGTGCCGGGAGCAGGGCTTTGTGGTTGTCAGGCGCAGTTCGGGAGAATCGCCCGGCCCGGATCACCAGGTCCTGCTGGGGGATACCATGGGGGAACTACCGGTGTTCTTCGGCGCCTGCGACCTGGCGTTCGTGGGCGGCAGCCTGGTTCCGGTGGGCGGCCACAACATGATCGAGCCGGCGGCCTGGGGCGTGCCGGTGGTAAGCGGGCCGCACCTGTTCAATTTTGCCGAGGCGTCGAAGCTGCTGGCGGATAACGGCGGCATGAAAGTCTGCGCGGACCCGCAGGCGCTCGTCGGGGAGGTTGGTCATTGGCTGGGCGATGCCGGCGCCCGGCGCGCCGCCGGCGTTGCGGCCCGGGAAGTGGCGGAGGCAAACCGGGGAGCACTGGCTCGCCTGCTGGGAGTTATCTCACGCCAGATGCCGGCTCGATCGCAATAGACGGGTCAAGCCAGGCGTTGAGTTGATAGATATCGTCGGGGCTCAACTGGCCGGCGACCCGCTTCAGGTCCAGGGTGCTGGCGATGTAGTCGTAGCGGGCGTTGGCATAGTTGCGCCGGGCCTGGTGCAGGGTGCGCTCGGCGAGGAGCACATCGACGATATTGCGGGTGCCCACCTCGTAGCCGGCCCGGGTGGCTTCAAGGGCGCTTTCGGCCGAGGTGATGGCCTGTTTTCTGGCCCTTACACGGGCGGCATTGGTGATCACCCGCAAATGAGCGCTGCGGGCGTCCTGCACGGTATTGCGCCGGGTCGCCAGGAGGTTCTCCTCGGCGGCCACGTACTGCTGGTAGGCCTGCCGCCGCTGGGCGCTGACCAGGCCGCCGGTAAAAATGGGCACGGATAACCTGACCGCCACGGTCTGTGTCTCGGTGTCGGTGATGGTGGGTATATTAATGGGCGCGCCCGAGCTCAGGTTGGTGCCGTCGAGGGTACTGTCGAATTCCCTGTCGGTATAAGAGTAGCTGCCGGTGATGGTGGGAAGATGCTCGGATTTGCGGGCTGTGGCATTAAAGCCTGCCGCCTTTCTGGCCAACTCGGCGATTTCCAGCTGCAGGTTGTTTTCCAGGGAAAAGTCCACCCATTCTTCCCGGGCCGCCGGTACCGGTTTTTTGACCGGGAACTTCTCCACCAGCCCGGCGAGTCGTTCATGGGGATTACCGGTGAGCACTTCCAGGGCCTCGAAGGCCACATTCAGGGCGCCGCGCAGTTCCAGGGTCGTGACCGTGGCGTCGTCATAGGCGGACTGGGCCTCGTGGACATCGGTTATGGGCACCAGGCCCACTTCGTAGCGTTGCTGGGTCTGCTCCAGCTGGCGGCCGATGGCTTCCTGTTCGGTGATGGCGCTGTTGAGGTTTTCCCTGGCCCGGAGGACATTGAAATAGGCCTCTGACACCCGCAGGATCAGCTCCTGCTGGTCGGCGGCGAACTGGACGCGGGCCTGTTTGCCAACCGCCTTGCCCTCCTTGAAGTCGTACCAGGCGGGCAGGTCGAAAAGGGGCTGTTCGAGCGAGACGGAATAAACCGTCTGGTCGGAATCCTCTTCCGCCTCGGTTCCGGAAATGATCAGGTTGTCGCCCAGAACGAATTGTGACCGGTTGAAGCGGTCCTCGTCGCTCTCCTGGTACTCGGCGCTGGCCGAGATCTGGGGCAACAGACCCGCCCGGCCGATGTTTTCGGCCTCACGCCGGGCCCGGTACTCGGCCCGGGCGGCGCGCAACTGGGGGTCGTTCTCCAGTGCCAGGTTGTAGATTTCGGTAAGGGAATCGCCGACTGCCGGCAGGGAACCGCCGAGCAGTAGTGTACAGGCCAGGGTGTTGGCGAGCTTCTTCATAAGCAGAACAGATTGTTGGTGTTTTAAGGACGGCCGGCGGGGACGCCGAAAGCATAGTCAAAAGCGGATGATAAAGGAAGGAAGCGCCGCTGTCTGCGTCATTTACGCATTCTTACAAGCAGCGGCGCCGCAATCGCGTTGCGCCGGACCGGGCCAATCGGCGAAAGTGTGGCGCCGGCCTCGAAAACGGGCCCGTCGACGGAAAAATCTGGGTTACACTGTTATTTTGCGGTTGGTCGAGGAGTAATGCGTGGTTGAAAGGCCGAAATTTACCCACGCCGATGTCGAGATCATGGAACGGGAGCCCGTTTACGAGGGTTTTTTCCGGATGATCAAATACCGCGTTCGGCACCGCCTTTTCGGCGGCGGCTGGAGCAATCCGGCAAGCCGGGAACTGTTCGAGCGCGGTCCGGCGGTGGGTGTCCTGCCCTACGACCCGGCCACCGACAGGGTGGCCCTGATCGAACAGTTCCGGATAGGCGCACTGGAGAATCCGGAAACGCCCTGGCTCTATGAGGTGGTGGCCGGGGTCGTGGAGGAGGACGAGAGTGCCGGGGACGTGGCCGCCCGGGAGATGGACGAGGAGGCGGGTATTCGCGGTGCCAGGTTGATACCTCTCGCCGACTACCTGGTCAGTCCCGGTGGCACCAACGAACGGATGATTCTCTACTGCGGGTTGGTGGACCTGCCCGAACAGGGGGGAGGTGTGCACGGTCGGGACGACGAGGGCGAGGACATTCGCCTGCATGTGTTTGACCGCACCGAGGCCCTGGAGGCGCTGGAGCGGGGATTGTGCAACAATGCACCACTGACCATTGCCCTGCAGTGGCTGGCGCTTCATCATCGGCGCCTGCGCAACGAGTTTGGATAAGTCGATAGTCCCGGCACCGGCCGGAGGGTGAGCGATTTGCGATACAGGGTTGATTTGAAGCGTTTCATGGCGGAGTGCGAGGCTAACTACCAGCGCCTCGTCAAGCTGTTTCCGGATATGGAGAACCTGGATCATTACCGGTTCGGTATTTCCGGTGGTCGCCATATCAGCCTTCGGGTAATCAAAAGGGCGCCTTACACCTCCCTGCTGGAAATCAGCGAGGAGGCCGCGGGGGACCGCGACGTGGACAAGACCGCCTGGCTGTCCGCGCCCACCATGGAGGTGCGTCTCTACCACGATGCACGCCTGGCAGAGGTGGTTTCCTGCGAGGCGGTTCACCGGATCAACCCCCGTTACCGGTATCCCAACCGGAAAATGCACCAGCCCGACGAAAAAGCCCAGTGGAACCGGTTCCTCAGCGAATGGCTTGCCAGCTGCCTCGAGCGCGGCTATGCCGTGTTATCCCCCATCGCGTTTGTGGACGAGGAGCCCTGAGGTCGGTGACCAGGGCCTCTGGCGGAGGTGTGATGATGCAGGACACTGAACCCCGTCACATGGAAGTGGCCAGGGTGGTTCAATTGACGGATTGCCACCTGGGCCCGGATCCCGATTTCACGCTGGCGGGCATCCGCACCCGGCAGACGTTCACCGAGGTCCTCGATGCCATCCGGCGGGAGCGGGACCCGGTGGAGATGGTCATGGCCACCGGCGATATTGCCGCCAAGGGCAATGTCGATGCCTACCGGCTCTTCCTCCGGGAAATGCGGGAATCCGGTCTGCCTTTCGCCTGGCTGCCGGGCAATCACGACGATTTCCGGCTTATGCAGGAAAGCGTCCACGCCGCCCCCTACTGGCCGGTCCTGGATATGGGCGAGTGGCGGCTGGTTTCGCTCAACACGGCGGTTCCCGGCCGTGTGGGCGGGCTGCTTTCGCGGGAAGAATTGAGTTTCCTGCGCAATACCCTTTCCCGGGAGCACCGACACCCGGTTGCCATCTTCATGCACCATCCGCCCCTGGATATCGGGTGCGCCTGGCTTGATGAGCAGAAAGTGGCCAACAGCGACGAACTGGCCGGGATTCTGCGCGAAGCGGGCAATATCAAGGCGATCTTCACGGGGCACGTACATCAACCGGTGGCGACTGAATTCGCGGGCATTCCCCTGTTCACCACGCCTTCCACCTGCTTCCAGTTCGCCGCCGACAGCGACGACTTTGCCCTGGACGACGCGCCTCCCGCCTACCGGCGCATCGAGCTTTACGCCAACGGGCTGTTCCGGACGGAGCTGGTTTCCGTGGCGAGCTCACAGCGGGTGGATACCCAAATATCCGGCTATTAACAGGCGTGCCCGGGCCGCTATAATCCCCGGCCATTACCGGCAGGTGCCGACAGGCGGGACCCAGTGAAGCAGTTACTTTACCTCCACGGATTCAACAGTTCGCCGCAATCCCACAAGGCGCGGGTCACCGCGCAGTGGTTTGCCCGCAACCACCCGGACGTGGTATTCCAGTGCCCGACCCTGAGCCTCTACCCGGAGGAAGCCGGCGCGACCCTGGAGCGGGTTGTCGACGACATCGGCTCTCCCTCCCTGCTGGTGCTGGGCAGTTCCATGGGCGGTTTCTACGCCACCTGGGTTGCGGCAAGGTGCCGTTGCCCGGCGGTGCTGATCAATCCGGCGGTGCGACCATGGCAGGGTCGCGAATATCTTTTGGGAGAGCAAACCAATTACCATACCGGCGAAACCCACTGGTTCGAGCAGCGCGATATCGATGCCTTCGCCCGTTTCGACGTGAATCCCCTGCCCCAGCCCGGCCGGTTCCTGGTGTTGCTGCAGACCGGCGACGAGGTGCTGGATTATCGGCTCGCCGCCGACAAATATCGTGACTGCGAACTGGTGGTGGAGGAGGGTGGCGACCACGCCTTCCAGGGGTACGAGCGCCACCTTCCCAAGATACACCAATTCTGGATGCAACAGATTTCATGAGCAATTACACAGCGGAAGATATCGAGGTTCTCACCGGGCTCGACCCGGTGCGCAAGCGGCCGGGAATGTACACCGACACCACCCGGCCCAATCACCTGGCCCAGGAGGTGATCGACAACAGCGTCGACGAGGCACTGGCCGGCCATGCCAGCAAGGTGGATGTGGTGCTGCACAAGGACGGCTCCCTGTCGGTGACCGACGACGGCCGGGGCATGCCGGTGGACATCCATCCCGAACAGGGTAAACCCGGCGTGGAGGTGATCCTGTCCACCCTCCATGCCGGTGGCAAGTTCTCCAAGAAAAACTACCAGTTCTCCGGCGGCCTGCACGGCGTTGGGGTGTCGGTGGTCAACGCCCTGTCGGACAAGCTCGAGGTGACCATCAGGCGGGACGGCAAGGTCTACCGGATGGCTTTTGCCGGCGGCGAGAAAATCCGCGACCTGGAGGTGGTGGATACCTGCGGTAAGCGCAATACGGGTACGACCCTGCGCTTCCACCCGGAGGCCGGTTACTTCGACTCGGTGAAATTTTCCCTGCCCCGGCTCCGGCACGTACTGCGTGCCAAGGCGGTGCTCTGCGCCGGGCTGGAAGTGAATTTCACGGACGAGTCCAGCGGCGAGGGCGACTCCTGGTGCTATCAGGACGGCCTCACCGATTACCTCACCGGCGCTACCCGGGAGTGGGAAACACTGCCCGCCGAACCCTTTACCGGCACCTTCAGCGGCAGTACCGAGGCGGTGGACTGGGCCGTTCAGTGGCTGCCCGAGGGTGGCGACCTGATCCAGGAGAGCTACGTCAACCTGATTCCCACCACCCAGGGCGGCACCCATGTTAACGGCCTGCGCAGTGGCCTTCTGGAGGCGCTCCGGGAATTCTGCGAATTCCGTAACCTGCTGCCCCGGGGGTTGCGGCTGGCCCCGGAGGACATCTGGGAGCGGTGCTGCTATGTGCTGTCCTCCAAGCTCGCCGATCCCCAGTTCTCCGGCCAGACCAAGGAGCGGCTGTCGTCCCGGGAGGCGGCGGCTTTCGTCTCCGGTATCGTCAAGGATGCCTTCAGCCTGTGGCTGAACCAGCATACCGGTGAGGGAGAAAAGCTTGCGGAACTGTGCATAGGCAACGCCCAGCGCCGCCTGCGCACCAGCAAAAAAGTGGCCCGCAAGCGCATCACCGCCGGTCCGGCCCTGCCCGGCAAGTTGGCCGACTGCTCCAGCGGCGAGCCCAGCCGCAGCGAGATTTTCCTGGTGGAAGGGGACTCCGCCGGCGGCTCCGCCAAGCAGGCCCGGGACCGGGAGTTCCAGGCGATCATGCCCCTGCGGGGCAAGATACTGAACACCTGGGAGGTGGACAGCGCCGAGATTCTTTCCTCCCAGGAGGTGCACGATATTACCGTCGCCCTGGGTGTCGACCCGACGGCGGAGGATCTCTCCGGCCTTCGTTACCACAAGATCTGTATCCTGGCCGACGCCGACTCCGACGGGCTGCACATTGCCACCCTGTTGTGCGCGCTGTTCATGCGTCACTTCCCGTCCCTGGTGGCCGCCGGCCACATTTTCGTGGCCATGCCGCCGCTGTATCGCATCGACGTGGGCAAGGAGGTCTACTATGCCCTGGACAAGGCGGAGCGGGCCGGTATCCTCGACCGCATCCAGGCCGAAAACAAGAAGGGCAAGGTCCAGGTCACCCGCTTCAAGGGGCTGGGCGAGATGAGTCCCCTGCAGTTGCGCGAAACCACCATGGCGCCGGACACCCGGCGCCTGGTGCAGCTGACGCTGGAGGAGGGCGACGACACACTCCAGCTGCTCGACATGCTCCTGGCCAGGAAACGCGCCTCCGACCGCCGCCAGTGGCTTGAGGACAAGGGCAATCTGGCGGAGGTGGAGTGAGCGGCTGTCAGCGGCCTGACGCTGTGGGAGCGGCCCCCGGCCGCGATCGTGGCCGCGGCTTGTGGGCCGGGGCTGGAAGTGCGATACCGCTGGCGTGCTCAATCGCGATCGGGGATCGCTCCCACATCAATCGCGATCGGGGATCGCTCCCACATCAATCGCGATCGGGGATCGCTCCCACCGAGAACCTGATTCGGACTGACTAGAGAGACTTATGGGTCTGCAAGAGAACGATTTTGAGAAGATAGCCCTGCGCCAGTACGCCGAGAAGGCCTATCTGGACTACTCCATGTACGTGATCCTGGACCGGGCACTGCCCCATATCGGGGACGGCCTGAAACCGGTGCAGCGGCGCATCATCTACGCCATGAGCGAGCTGGGCCTCAAGGCCGGAGCCAAGTACAAGAAGTCGGCGCGCACCGTGGGCGACGTGATCGGTAAATTCCATCCCCACGGGGACAGCGCCGCCTACGAGGCCATGGTGCTGATGGCCCAGCCTTTCTCCTACCGCTATCCGCTGGTGGACGGTCAGGGCAACTGGGGGTCGCCGGACGACCCCAAGTCGTTCGCCGCCATGCGCTACACCGAGTCCAAGCTGGCCAGGTTCGCCGAGGCCCTGCTCAGCGAACTGGGCCAGGGCACCGTGGACTGGAAGCCCAATTTCGACGGCACCCTGGACGAGCCGGAGGTGCTGCCCGCCCGGGTGCCCCATGTGCTGCTCAACGGCACCACCGGCATCGCCGTGGGCATGGCCACGGATATCCCGCCCCATAACCTGCGGGAAGTGGTTAACGCCTGTATTCACCTGCTCGACAATCCCCGGGCCAGCGTCGACGATCTGGGTGAGTATATCCAGGGGCCGGATTACCCCACGGATGCGGAAATCATCTCCTCCCGGGAAGAGCTTCTGGAGAACTACCGGACCGGGCGGGGCTCGGTGCGCATGCGCGCGCTCTGGACCCGGGAGGATGGCGACATCATCGTCACCGCGCTGCCGTTCCAGGCCTCGCCGGCCAAGATCCTCGAGCAGATCGCCGGCCAGATCCAGGCCAAAAAACTGCCCATGGTGGCGGACCTGCGCGACGAGTCGGACCACGAGAATCCCACCCGCCTGGTGATTGTGCCCCGTTCCAACCGGGTTGACCTGGAAGCGCTGATGAGCCACCTGTTCGCCACCACCGAACTGGAGAAAAGCTACCGGGTCAATCTCAACATGATCGGCACCGATGGCCGTCCCGGGGTGCGCTCCCTGGATGCCATTCTCTCCGAATGGAACCGGTTCCGGACCGAAACCGTGCGCCGCCGTCTCGCCCACCGCCTGGAGAAAGTCCGCAACCGCCTGCATGTGCTCGAGGGGCTGCTGGTGGCCTTCCTCAATATCGACGAGGTGATCGAGATCATCCGGTACGAGGACGAGCCCAAGGCGGAACTGATGAGGCGGTTCGAGCTCTCCGACATCCAGGCCGAGGCCATTCTCGAGTTGAAGTTGCGCCACCTGGCGCGGCTCGAGGAGATGAAGATTCGCGGCGAGCAGGACGACCTGGACAAGGAGCGGGACGAACTCGAAAAGATCCTCGGCTCCGCCGCCCGGCTCAAGACCCTGGTCAAGAAGGAACTCCTCGCCACCGCCGAGGAATACGGCGACGAGCGGCGTTCGCCGATTGTCAGTCGTGCTGAGGCGCGGGCCTTTTCTGAAAAGGACCTGCTTTCCGCCGATCCGGTCACGGTGGTGCTCTCGGAGAAAGGCTGGATACGCGCGGCCAAGGGCCACGACGTGGATGCCGAGGCACTCAGCTACAAGTCCGGGGATCGGCTGCTTTGTGCCGTGCCCGGGCGCAGCAACCAGAATGTGGTGCTGCTCGATTCCACCGGCCGCACCTACACCGTTGCCGCCCATACCCTGCCTTCCGCCCGGAGCCAGGGGGAACCGGTGACCGGTCGTCTCAATGCCCCCTCCGGCGCCACCTTTTGCGGCCTGATTATGGGGGAGAGCACCGGCCTGACCTTGCTCGGCACCGATGCCGGCTATGGTTTTATTGCCAGGACCGAAGACCTGCAAAGCAAGAATCGGTCCGGCAAGGCGGTGCTGACCATTCCCAAAGGCGGGCGGGTCCTGCCCCCCGTCCCCGTGCCCGAGTCCGGGCAGGGTTTCGTGGTGGCGGTGAGCAACGAAGGCCGCATGCTTATGTTTCCGGTGGCCGACCTGCCCCAACTGGCCCGGGGCAAGGGCAACAAGATCATCAGTATCCCGTCCTCCCGGCTGCAGGCCCGGGAAGAATTCGTGGTGGCGGTCGCCGTGGTGGCTCCCGGTTTACAGTTGCGGGTACACTCCGGCAAGCGCTACCTGAACATGGGGCTCGCCGACCTGGAGCATTACCGGGGCGAGCGGGGCCGCCGGGGCAACAAGCTGCCCCGCGGTTTCCAGAAGGTGGACCGGGTGGAAGTGAGGGAGGATTAATGGCTTTTCAACAGTACAAGGTGGTTGCGGTTTCCGAGGGCGCCCTTGGTACGTTGTTCCTGGGAGCCTCCGGGTTTCCCCTGAAAAAGCTGGAAACCGTCCTTAACCAGGAGGCCGCGGAGGGCTGGCAGCTGGTCTTCCAGGTGGTGGAGAAGCGGCGCTTCATGCTTTTCTGGACCCGGGAAACCGTCATCGCCACCCTGGGCCGGGAATGATCGATCCGGAAGCGGAAGCCCGCCGGGACAACGATCTGCGCGACCGGGCAGCGGCCCTTCCCGGCGAGCAACGGCAAGCCTTCTACCGGGAGTTTGGCCGCCGGGTGAAAGACCCGGATACCTATGCCGTGCTCAACTACCTTTTTATCGCGGGACTGCACCATTTCTACCTGCGGCGCTGGTGGCGCGGTGCCATGAATCTGGCGGTTTTCTGCATTGCCATAATGGCGCTGGTGCGTGGCGATTTCCTGGTGGGGCTTTTGCTCCTGCTCGCCATCACCCTTGTCGAACTGCCGGCCCTCTTCCTTTCGCAGCGGATAGTCGCGCGTTACAACAACGATCTGGCCGAGCACCTCCTGAAGACCCTCGGCGATTGACTTCCCTTCCCAGGAAAGCTGCCCGTCAAGGCGCGCCCCGTGACCGCTTCGCCTCGCCCCCATCCACCGGCAAAGCCGATAAAATGCCGGAATCCGGACTCAAGTCGCTGACTTAAACCAATTATCGGGCTACACTGACCGTAAATCGTTATCATTATAAAAAATGCGGAACAAGCAGCCTGGGATACGATTAATCCATGTGTGTCTTTATAGGAGAAACTGTGAGTTTCGCGGCTATTTTTGCAAAAGAAGGGGGCATGGATGGCTCTTAAACTTCTCGATCCGCAGCGGCTTCTCGATGAGGCAGCGGCCTCGCAGGGCCTGACTCGGTATGCCGAAAGCGGGATTCATGAGCGGTTCGCGGGATTTGTGCGACGGTTGAACGAAGTGGCCGGCGGTGTTCCCGAAGACTCTTACGAAGCCGTGAGCGCGCAATTGCGTGATATGGCGGTCAAGCGTCTGAAACTGGCCCGGGATTGGCACGAGGAACCGGGTATTCTTCGGCAAGCGGTGGACAAGCCTTTTTTTGTCTTTGGTCATCTTCCCTACGCCAACAGTCATGTAGCCTCGCTTCTGACCCTGGACGAGGGGCAGCGATCCCCTGCCTTTTGGGAGGTTAACCAGCCTTCCCCGCCGCCGGGGTCCGACCCCTTTGCCGACCTTATGGCCCTGGAGGCGGCCAATGAAAAGGTCGATAAGATAGTGGAATCCGTGCCGCTGCTATTATCGATAAACCCCGAGCTGGACCAGGCTGGAATGGCGGCGGCGGAGATGGATTATATGACCGCCCTGGACTTTCATACGTCGCATCCGTTGCATCTCGATAAGCTTCCCAACCCGCGACCCATGTATCTGCCGGAAAATCCCCGGCAGGCCTGCAGTTTCCATAAGAAGTTGTTGCAGCAGTTCCAGTGGCGAAATCCCGTCACGCGTTGGGTCTGCAGAGCCAGGATAGAGCGCCTGGAGGTGGCTTCGCTGTTGGAAGTCTACCCGGATGCCCTCTGTCTGTGGGTGCACAGCCACCCGGCGGAATTTGTCCTCAATACATTGGTGGCGAGAGACCTTCTTCTCAGTTCCCGGAAAGGAGGTGATTACAAAATCGATCCGGCATTCTATGTCCGGGAACTGTGGGAGCGAATCGATGGGCTCATGGCGTCTCCCTGGCTGGATGATCCCAGAATTATGCACATTCATTTCGACCGTTTTCTCGAAGACCCCATGGAGGCCATTGGGGAGAGTTACCGCCGCAACGATATTCCGTTCAGCGTGGATTATGAGTGGATGATCGCCAGTTGGCTGGAGACCGCCGCCAGCGATCCAAAACGCTATGGTGACTTTCTCCCTCCCCTGGAAAAATTCGGGCTCGACAAACAGGTTATCGCGGAAACCTTTCGCGATTACATCGCGCGGTTCGGGCTCGAAGACAACGGGCTCGAACGCAAGAAGCGCCATTAGGTTGGCGTCATTTTTTGTCACCTGGACCCGCCCCGAAAACATGGCTGACAGCATCCGGGCCGGCGCGTTGACTCATAGCAAAAGGTTACCGAGGCCTGCGTAGATTCAGAGACGTTGCCTCACATTCGAGGTTACCGTGACCTGCTGGAAAA